>Ga0233430_1000006_pt1 | contig 684044 bp, 713 predicted proteins | sample SI_118_April2016_2_FD_179883 | JGI IMG/M metagenome (GOLD analysis project Ga0233430, IMG submission 179883) | Seawater microbial communities from Saanich Inlet, British Columbia, Canada - SI_118_April2016_150_MG | ecosystem: Environmental > Aquatic > Marine > Inlet | place: Canada: British... | reverse complement strand
GATTATGTAAAACACAAAAAATGGAAGTTGCTTTTAGAGTTATTGCTTATAATATTGATCGTTTGATAAGATTAGGAGATTGTTTAATTTTGATATTCATCAAAATCAAAAGGGTTTCATATTAGCCGTAAAATAAGGTCTTTTTGAGCATTATAACCTAAATTTAAGAATTATTAAAAAAATTAAAAATAAAGAAAAAAAGAAGAATAAACTTTATTCTTCAACAACTTCTTCAGGTAATACTTCTTCTGAGCTAACTCCTAGTCTTTCTTCCATTCTTTCTAGTGCTGCACATAAACCTGCATTTCCTGCATCACAAGCGTCTTTATACCTTTGAAGTGTAGCTTTATCAGCATCACTCATTGCACTTGTATCAATTTCGATTGCATCTGAAGGTTTAACTGGTTCTTCAGGTACTTCTTCAACAACTACTTCTTCAACAACCGGTTCTACTTCTTCAACAACTGGTTCTGGTGCTTTACAACCAACTATAAGAAGGAGAGCAACCAAAATCGCAACTATGTATCCAATTTTCATATCTTTTTCACCTCATCAACCTTTGATAATCGTTTATTCAATAGTATAGAATGTTTTTATATATAAATGTTTTCTTTAGTAAACATTTATGCTTAAAAATTTCTAATTTTTATTGTATAAATGTTGTGCTTCATTAGCTCTAGAACTACATCATTTGTAAGTTTCCAGTAATATTATCAATCTTTTCTTCATCATCTGGACCAATACCTAAACAAGTTCTTGTTCCTGGTACGAGGACTGTTTTTCCTGCATCTGTTATTAAACCAACAACTAAATCATTATCTTCTGCTATTTGTTTATACTTAAATAAATCCTTTTCACTACCAACTTTAAGGACAACCTTTTTCATTCCTTCCTGTCGCCATTTAGATATATCATCTTTATAACTTTTTAAAACGCATTCAGTAGATGCATGAGCTACTTGTGCAGCTAATTTTCCTTTTGGCAATTTTAGATCTTGTCTAACCAATATTACTTGTTTTAATGACATATATTTATATTAAAAGAACTAGTTTTTATATTTAACTAATTAAAACCGTAAAACTTCTCCATCAATCCTTATCCTTGGGCTTTTGAAGACCTGATCATAGTGCACTATTGTTTTATTTTTACCACCAAACCAATAATTACTTCCAATTGCAACATGCGCAGTACCAAATACTTTTTCATCTACAATAGTTGCCCCAATAAGTTTAGCTTTTGAATTAGTTCCAATTCCAATCTCTGCTAAATATCTGACACGTTCAGGATATTTAGCTCTCTTTTCTGCTAAATCCAAACTTTCATTTAATAATCGTGCTTCTTCATCACCTTTGATTGCGACAACATTATTATCTTCAACAATGATTGTAATAGGGTTTTGTATCAAGACAGCATCATCTTTATTTCTCATGCTTCCGTCTATCACAACCGTCCCGTTTACATTAGTTGGGGCAAAGTAAACTTCTCCAGCAGGTAAATTTCCTCCTTTGCCAAATTCCTTATAATCACCATCCGCTATCCTAACATCCACTCCGTTGATATCTATCTTAAGATCTGTCCCTGCCTTTGTTTTGATTGTCATACTTTTTCCATGTAATATCTTCGATCTTATTAATTTATCATGTTCTTGTAATTCTTTATAATCAATAGAAATTGCATCTATGATGCTTTTAATCATATATGTATCCATTGTACTCAGACTTAAAGTTGATATAAATTTATGGTTGTGTGTATTACAAAACTTTCTAAAACTTTTTCCAACATGGTTCATCTTCCCTATCTTTCCGGACATATTGACTACAATAGAACTCTTCATTGGTAAATCAAATAGCTTATCAATAACGCCTTGATCTGATTTATCTAGTCCTGTCTTGGGATCTTGAAAAACAAAATCTACATCAATACTTAATTTTTTTGCAGCAAAATAATAACAGGCAGTTAATAATGGTGCAACTCGTCTTGTAGGATAACCGTAGTCCCCTATTAAAAGGAGTTTTTCATTTTTTACATTTAAGCATTGTTGAAGTACTTTCTCAAAATGCCCCGAATATCTTTTTGCTAAATGAAGGATATCCTCTCTGTTTAACCAATCTAGAAATTCCTTTTCATCCATAAAATAAATCTAATTGTTCAGGTTTTTATAGTTTTGCTTTTTTGTTTTATATAATTCCCGAGTGAAAACAAACCTTTAAATAGGTACAATATTAGAATATGTTCATGGGTATATTTAACTTAATCAAAAAGAATCGACCTTTAGAAGAATCAGGAGATTTTGAAAAAGACCTTTATTCTATCATGGAGTTTATAGCTAATGTGGGAAAGGATGTTAAAGATGTTTATGAGCTTGGAATGAAAGTAAAAAAGTTAAGGGAAAAAGAACGTTCTGAAATAGATAATAACAAGCAAATTACATTACTAGAAAATGAGATTGAAGCATGGGACAACTTCTTAGAGCGGTATGTTATGCTACAACGTGATACAACTGTTAATGGTGCAAGAGTAAAAAAGATTTCTCAGATGCTTAAAGAAGAAGCAAAACAGATGGATGTTAAACCCCTGATCAAAGATATGGTCCAAAAGAAGGATGAATGGGTTTTTAACTGGTAAAAACCATTTAAATCAATTCTAAACAAATCAACCCCATTAACTAAAACATTATTCAATAACTTTTACTAAAATAAATTTCAACTTTAGAATCCTTACCGCATTGTGGACATTTTTCACAGATTTTCTTTTTTGATTCATCTAATGGAATACACCTTGAAGTGGCACCGTCTGTTCTGTCTTTAATTGCATCTTCACACTCAGAATCTCCACACCATGAAGTTTTAACAATTTTTCTCTCTTTTATACCCTTAACAAACTCGCCCCAATTTTTAACTTCAACAATCTGTGATTTTAATAATTTTTTAGATTTTTCCAACATATCTCCTTGTATTTGATCTAATATTTCAGGAACTCTTTTAGCTAAATTGTCAAGTTTAACAAATTCTTTTTTACCGCTATCCCTCCTAGCAACAACAACTTGTTTATTTTCTAAATCCCTAGGTCCAAGTTCAATACGCAGAGGAATTCCTTGTAATTCATATTCACTATATTTGTAACCAGGAGAATATTCTTCACTATCATCCAAGATAGGATTATATTTTTTAAGTTCTTTTTCAATCTCTTTAGCTTTTGCAATAACTTCTTTTTTAGTCTTATCAAATAAGATTGGGACAATCACAATCTTATTGTAAGCAACTTTAGGTGGCAATACTAAACCTTTATCATCTGAATGAGTCATTACCATTCCTCCGATAAGTCTTGTAGATACCCCCCATGAATTTTGCCAAGGGAAATGTTTCTTTTCATCTTTTCCCAAATAGGAGATTCCAAAACTTTTTGCAAAACCAGTTCCTAAATTATGGGATGTTCCACATTGTAATGCTTTCCCATCTGGCATAAATGCCTCAATAGTTAAAGTATACTTAGCACCTGCAAATTTTTCTTTGTCTGTTTTTTTACCTACTAAAACAGGCATTGCTAATAGGTCCTCACATAATTTTTGATAAGCTTGTATATATTGTAACGTTTCTTTATCACAATCTTCTTCTGTTTCATAAACACAGTGTCCTTCTTGCCATAAAAATTCCCTTGAACGCAGAAATAATTTCGTTTGTTGGGTTTCCCATCTAACAACATTACACCACTGATTAATTTTTAATGGTAAATCTTTATAGGATCTTATCCATCTTGAATAACTATCATACATTATAGTCTCAGATGTAGGACGCACTGCTAATCTTTCTCCTTCTCCAGAAACTTCTTTATCAATCCATGCAACCTCTGGTGAGAAACCTTTTGCATGTTCTGCTTCTTTATGGAAAAATGATTCTGGAATAAATAAAGGGAAATATGCATTTCTTACACCATATTGTTCAATAATATTCTTGTTAAAATAATCTTGTATAGCTTGCCATACTGAATAACCATTAGGTCTTATTACCATACAACCCTTAACAGTAGAGAATTCAACTAATTCTGATTTTAGACATACTTGTTCATACCATTCCGGCATATCTTCTTCTTTTTTGATAGTTATGCCTTTCTCTTCTTTCTTTTCTCCTTGAGCCATGGGATATATACTCTGCCAATTATATATAAAGGTTATTATTTTGATTCATCTATTTTTTATCATATAAATGTTTAATAAGGCAGTGTAATTTATAAAATTGAAATGCATAATCCAAATATAAAAAAAGGCATCCTTGAGATGTATTGTGGCCCTATGAGGTGTGGTAAGACTAAATCTATGTTAGATAGGGTAGAACCATTGAATTTTATGAGTGGATTAGAATATATTTTCATTAAACCAAATGTTGATACCAGGGATACTGTTGTCAAGTCAAATAATGGGATGGAATGTCCATGTAATTTTGTTGACGAAAAGGACCCTTATGAAATATTATCCTTAGTTGAAGATAAACACCATATAATTGCAATAGATGAGATTCAGTTGTTCTATAAAGGTATAGGGGAAGTAATTACTGCTTTATTATTAAAAGGTAAAAATGTTTTAGGTGGAGGATTAGATTTAGATTTTAGAGGGGAACCATTTGGAGAAATGCCTTATCTCCTATCAATTGCAAACGAAGTTCATAAATTAACCGCAGTTTGCCAATACCATGGATGTAATATGGCTGCAACAAAAACTCAAAGATTAATAAATGAGCAACCTGCACAATATCATTCACCCATTCTTTCAATTGAAGGGGAAAATATGAATGAAACTTACGAACCAAGATGTCTTGAGCATCATATTGTACCAGGAAGACCTAGTTATACAGGTAAATAATCAAACGTCTTGAATAAGATTATACAAACCATTACTATATTCTCCCACAACTACCTGAATACTTTTATTATTGGCCATACTAATTGCTTTTTCTTTTGTTTCCCTTCCACCAATTGTACCATTAGAGTTAGAGTTTGTTAATATAACCAGTCTTGAAGCATTAATATAACCTGCAATTGCGCTAGCCAACATATCATTATCTCTTATTTTTAAATTTCCTTCAGAATCATGAAGTACAATTCCTTTATCATCTACACAATCATTGTAATTAACTAATGGAACTATATTGTTGGCAAGATCATCTTTTATTCTATTTTCAATATTTTTTTCTTCTTTTTCATCTTGTAAATTATGATATGTAATTAAAACTTGAGAAGTAATTATATCATATTTTTTTAGTTTTGTACTATACAATTCAATAAGTTTGGGTTGTCCAACTCCTGCTAATCTTTGAAGAACCCTGACATTATCATCTTGAGGCTGAATCTCATAACCTAATTCAATCATACCTAACCTTATTGAACCTGAGATAACTAATGCAGAATCTATTGACTCTTGCCTAAATCTATGTATATCATAAGCTAAACTATCTAAAAACCCTTGATCCACTTTTCCATCATGGTAAATTGAACTTGCACCAATTTTTACAACTTGAATATCATTTTTCATTTTTAATCCTCCTTAAAGATTATTAAGAAAATAAATTTATTTTAAATTTTAATCAATGAAATTAGAAACAACTGGGCATTGGCATCACTAGTAACCTAAATATACATTTTCCATTCAGTTTAGATGCCATTTTAACTTATTATAACAATATTCCCTTCCTTTTCAACATTAACTTCTTCTAAATTGTTGATTATTAAATCATTCCCTTCAAGAAAATAGTCAACTTCTTTTTCTTTAATTATGATCTTTTCAACATTTTCATATTCTAATGTTTCTATTGGTAATTCTTCAGTCATATGGGGATTATTTATATTGAACAATTTAATAGAGGCAGTCTTAAATTCATTGTCATTTTTTCTAGGTAATCTTGTTACAAGTACAGATTTAGTTGCGTATTTCATACTATACTATAAGTCATTCATCTTATATAAACTTTACGGCAAGATATACTTATTAATATCCTTCACCTAGGAATATATCAACTGCATTAGGAATAGATTTAATCTTCTTAGAAATATCTTCTATTGATTTAGAATCCACTTTTTTTGTTTTGATTAATATATAAACATGTTTTTTAGATATTTTGGTATTAACAGATTTAACATTAACTTTATACTCTGAAAACACATTAAGAATTTCAGAGAGTAAACCTACTCTATCCTTAACTTTAATTCTGAAATTCATAAATTCTTTTTCACTCTCTTTAATCTTCCAAAACACATCTACTCTAGACGCCTTATCAAAAATAGATATCTGAGGGCAATCAATTCTATGAACTGTAATAATTTTCTTTTCTTTATTATAAAATCCCATAATAGGTTCATTTAGTTTAGGATCGCAACATCTAGATATTTTTATTCTACCTTCGATTGAAGGATCCTTTACTTGCACTTTATTTTCTATCTTAGATAGGCTAACTAAAAATTTGTTTACTTTTGGTCCTTGGGTGAGTCCTAGGGCGTGTCTTATCTTAGATCTCGCCCTATTGGTATTTACAATATTTAACCATGCCCTAGAGGGTTTAGCTTTTTCCTTTGTAGTTATGTTAACAATTTGTCCAGATTTTAATTTATAATCTAATGAGACTGCCCGCCCATTAACAGTTGCACCAGCACAATGATTTCCAATAGAGGTATGAACTTCATATGCAAAATCTAATGGGGTAGAATCTTCCTTAAGTGAGATTGGTTCCCCTTTTGGAGTTAATACCACAATTTCATTTTCATAGAAATCTAATTTTAAGTTTTCAATAAATTCTCCTGCATTTTTTGAAAATCTTCTCCACTCAATTGCTTGTTTAAACCATTCTATTTTTTGATCAAACTCCTTATCTCTTTCAGTTCCAGCATATTTCCAATGGGCTGCAAAACCACCTTCCGCTTCATAATGCATTTTTAAACCCCTTACTTGGATTTCTAGAATTTTATTATAAGGCCCATAAACAGTAGTATGGATTGATTGATATCCATTATCTTTTGGATATTTTATATAATCTTTAAATCTGATTTTTTTATGTGGCCACAAATTATGGATTATATTGAGGGTCGCATAACACTCATCTTCATTAGAAGTGATGATTCTTATACCTATTAAATCAAAAATTTCTTCAAAACTTTTATCTTTCCTCTTCATTTTTCGATATATACTATAGAAATATTTAGCTCTTCCAAACACCTTAGCTTTAATCTTATTCTTATCAAGTTCTGTCTGAATAGAGGATACAATCTCCTGTGTTTTTTTCTCTCTATCCTCTCTTTTCTCACCAATTTTATTCTTTAATGATTGGTATATCTTAGGTTCTAAATATCTTAATGATAGGTCTTCTAATTCACCTTTTACCGTCCAAAGTCCTAATTTTTCTGCGATAGGTGCAAAAATATCTAATGTAACCTTGGCTATTCTTTTTTGTTTTTCCTTTGGAACATATTTTAAAGTCCTCATATTATGTAATCTATCTGTTAATTTAATTAAAATAACTCTGATGTCTTTTGAAGATGCTAATAAGACTTTCCTTATATTCTCATTTGTATATTCTTCTCTACTTTCAAATTTAAATTTGTCAATGTTGGTTAATCCTTCAACCAAGTCTGCAATCTCCTTGTTTAATTCTTTACTTAATTTATCATAAGTCATCATTGTATTTTCTAATACATCATGTAATAAAGCAGCACATATACTTGCAGAATCAGCATTCAATTCCATCAGTAATCTTGAGACTTGTATGGGGTGGATAAAATAAGGTTTTCCAGAGGCTCTTTTCTCTCCCTTATGTGCATTTTTAGATAAAGTAAACGCTTTTTCAATTAGTTCAAAATCTGCATGAGGATTATACTCTTTTGATTCAATCAAGAAATTCTTTAAACTCGGTACCCTATTTGATTTTTGTTTCATATTTTTAAATACCTTTCAATTAGTATAAAAAGTTTTGGATAATATTTAGTATGAATCTTCCCCTTTCAACAAACCACTCTCACCAATCCTTACTAGCTTAGGGTCTATGTCAATATAGCCATCATCTTTTCCAGAAACTGCATAAAGAAGTGCCTTGAAATTTTCAGGTTTAACCCCTCCAGACATTTTAACCCCTCCTTTGAAAATTTCTCTCATTACTTTTAAATCTTCGGCATTTGCACCAGTTACAGAAAAACCAGTTGAAGTCTTTACAAAATCTACATCACATAAGTTAGCATACCAACATGCCCTTTGTATTTGTTCCGTGTCTAATTCAGATGTTTCTAAGATAATTTTTACTAAAGCATTACCTTCATGTGCAACTTCAGTAACTGCTTTAATATCATTTTCAACATATTTAAAATCTTGTGCTTTAAATTTATCATAATTTAGAACCATGTCAATCTCAACAGCACCATGCTTTATTGCGTATCTGGTTTCTCTAACCTTTAATTCTGTTTCGCACGTTCCATCTGGAAAACCAACAACAGAAGCAATCTTAATATCTTTTCCGCCATTTTCATTAAGATATGTTGCAACATTTCCAACTTCTTCTGGTCTAACACATATAGCGTAAGGCTTTACTTCCATCTTAACAGTTTCCTCTAAAAATTCATCAAATGATTGTCTAAATAACGCAATTGAACTTTTGCCCTCTTCTTTTGCCTGCGCAGTATATGATTCGGGTCTTTTTAAAAAAGTATGATCGCATATTCCTGCTAATTCTTTTTGTGTTATATCGTCTATTTTTATTAATGTCATTTTTATTTAACCTTATTTTGTTAAAACTTCTAGTCCGTTTGGATTAAATCCATAAGTTGTTCCCATCCTTGCAATCTCCACTGGAACCGATTGATTTTTCTTATCAAATGCTTTAACTAAATTTTCAAGCATCCAATCGTTTTGTTTTTTATCACCATGGGCAACAATAACTCCTTTACTTGGCTTAACATAATCTACAATATGTTTAACACAACCCTTTCCATCGGCATGAGCACCATACCCTCTTAATCTTATTACATTAGCACTAACTGGAACTTCTTTGCCGTCTATTTTTAATGAGTCAGTACCACGCTCTAATTGCCAACCATTTGTTCCTGGTGCTTGATATCCAGTTATAAAATAATCCACATCATCGTGACTTATGTGGCTTTTGATATGTTTAACAATTCTCCCCATACTCCCCATGCCAGATGCAGAAATTATAACATATGGTGCATCACTTTCTCTGGTTAGTTTATCCAAAGCATCAGACTCTTTTTTAGTTCTTATAATTTTCAAATTTGGAAATTTAAAAATATGATATTTGCCTTTCATAGCTGCAAGAGTCATATCATCCCAACAGTCTTCATGCCTTTTGACTAATGGAATCTGTTGCGCTGCTCCTGGACTGTCTAAGAATATTCTAAAATCTTCTGGAAACATTCCTTGTTCAAAACCCCAATATAAATCACTCAAAACAGATGCAGTTCTTCCAGTTGAAAAAGCACTTATAATTCCTCTCCTATTATCCTTAATTAACTTTTGAGTATAACCGCATAGCTCTTCTCTTGTTTCTTGTCTGTTTTTATGTTGATGTGCACCATAAGTAGATTCAATAAATGCAAAGTCTATATCATCTGGAAAATCAATAAATGGTTCTCTAATTATTGGAACATCACAATCACTTCTTCCTAAATCAATTGCAGTTAATATTTTAACAGTCTCACCATTAACATTTATTTCATATAAAACTTGGGAAGAACCAATAATGTGACCCGCATCATAAAGGGTTACTTTAATATTATCGCTAAGATTCAATTGTTGCCCATAACCAATTCCCTCTACAAATTGATTATCTATAAACGCTTTTGCTTGTTTATATGTTAAACTAGGTTTATCTCCTCCACGATTTTTATGCTTCCAATTATCATAACTTATATTGCCTAAAAGTTGTATTTTTGTTAATTCTTTAGACGCTGCATGAGTATAACATTTGCCTTTGTATCCTCCTGCAGCTAATAAATCAATATTACCCATATGATCAAAATGTCCATGACTTAGAACAAAAGCAACAATATCATCAATATTAAAATTCCCAGGTTTTTTATCCTTCATATTATTGCCATAATCTTGCAATACTTTCTCTATGCCACCATATTGATCTATTAATTTAAAGCACCAAGTAAATCCTGCACAAACTCCGTCAATCCCTCCAAATCCTTGTCCTTGTAGTCCAGGTTCTACCATTTTAACATAAAATTCAATTTACTCTATAATTTATAAAGGGAATTCACTTATAAATCTTTCTACTGTTACTACTTTAAAGTAAATTAGAATTCTCTGAGTGGTGTTTTTTAGCTCTATCTACTCTATAAACTTTCTCAACTCTAACAACCATCTTTTTATCAAAATGGGGGGGAAGATAATCCAAAACATTAGTCATAATGACCCTATAATCCAAATCAACTAAATCCCCTTCTTTAAAAGACTCATACCACCCATCATTGATTGTTTTAATTGTATGCTTTTGATCATTAAAAATAACCCAATGTTCTTGTGCAACTGAAGAAGGCACATATTCACTTCTATGGGTTTCTTTTCTTATAACTTTAAAACAATCATGAATCACTTCAGAAATATTTCTCTCTCGTTCTTCTGTCATACCTAATTTATAACAAACTTCTTTTAATTTCATAAAATGGGCCTAGCAGGATTCGAACCCGCGTCCTCCGGTATCTTCTTTACTTTTTTGTAAAGCCGAAGCCGGGCGTACTGTCCAGGCTATACTATAGGCCCAATTAAATATGAATAAAATTACTTAGTTTATAAAATTAACGAGAAAATTCAATCAATATCTAAAACCTAAGAAATCTAAAACTTTCTTTAACATAACGCCAAACTCTTCTAAGAAAACTTTGTTCGATTTTATAAACTTCAAGTTCTTTTGAGGGGTCCATCTTGTCACCTATTTTTTAATCAAACATCCTACAAATATGGGTGTCCTCAAATTAAGATAATCAATAAAAATAGTGTTATCATTCGCCATGGTTTCACTTCGTTTAGATTAAACTAAGATTATTCTTTAACTTTAGCTAATCTTGTAACATAACCAGCAATAACATTTCTTAATTTCTTTGATTTGATTATTGCAAACTCTGATACTTTCTCTTTATTTTTATTAAAGTCTGTATCAAACTCACTACCATGATCTTTCATTAACTGTAAACTTGTTCTTTTGATTTGTTGTGTTTTTATTCTTCCCATGTTATAAACCACCTTTACTAGTATATTTAGGATAAGTGAACTGTTTATAAAATTAACGTTTTTAGAATAATTCACCTTGTTTTAATTCAGGTTCATAAGGTACTAATTTTGCAGCTAAGATTCCATTTTTAGCTCTATACACTTCAACACCAAATAATCCCTTTATAGGTAATCTAGATTTATCGCATAATTTCTCTCTAATTCTTTCAATATGGTCTTTAACATTTTTTAATGCACCATATCTGATAACATCCCTCATATGCATATTTTCTGCAATATGTCCCTTACCATGTGTTTCTCTTAATCTTTCAACTTCATCTAATAATTTACAATCATAGTCTGGAACTAGACCAACACCGCATTTAGCTGCAATAAACCATTCAGGATGTCTTTTAAATTTTAAATGGTCCATTTGTCTATTTACAGGGTTAAAATAAGATACACTGTTTCCAAATGTATCAATCAAATATCTTTCAGCAGTGGTTAAATCCACGCTATTATGCCACCTTTTAATTCCACCTTGTGAAAACTTATCTTTAATTGTAGGTTCTCTTAAATAATTCCCATCATAACTTGAGCTCGATTTAGGTAATACAAAAGCAGTAGCCACACCATGTGAACTATTCTCTTTAACCTTATCATCTAAAGAATACCTTAATCTAGTTTTAACTGGATTAATAATTATAATTTCTCTTCCATCAACAACCCCTCTTAATCCTTCCTTTATTTCTTGTTTATTATCTGCAACAAGATTCATATATAGAAAATGACACATTGCTTTTTCAACTTCATAATCTGTTATTTGTTTAGACATTGTGATATAACTCCAATTCAAGTTGCATTTGTTCTTGCATAACCTTTTTACCATGAGCCATCCTTATTTGTCCCCAATAACCATCTAATGCTAAGAGATGTTGATCAAATGTTACATTATTTTTTTCATCTTGCCAGATTTTTTCTTCTAATTTCCCATCATTAGACTGGGGTACTTTATTATCATTATAATCCTGGACTTTTCTTAATGTTCTTTCATAAGTATCTTTTAATACAGTGCTTATCTTCCAAGGGCTACATTTTTCAATTGGCATCTTACTACCTTGGGCCCATAAATTTCTATAACCTTTTTGATATAATAAATCTATTTTTTCAGTTAAAATATGACTAGTATCATCAGTTTTTCCTAAATAATCATATGCACTAGAAGCTTCTACAGCCTGTACAAATTCTAAATCTTTGTCATACATTTCAGGAGTATATTTTTTTTGCTGCATAATATAGACAGATACTACTACTATTTAAATCTTTCTATTGTAATAACTTTATAGTAGTAACAAATAGGAAGATTTATAAATGTATAAATTTAGCTAGTTTTAAGATGGTAAATTACATAACTAATTTTATGACAAAAAGAACTGGTCTAATTTCTGGAATAGTTGGATTGGTATTAGCTGGAACTTTAATAGGTGTAGCTGATTATCAAAAAAAACAAGATGAAAAATTAATAAATGATTCAAACGCTCGGATCGTAAGTGGGATAACATATCATAGTGGTGCTTTAACATCTGAGGGGTTTCTGGGATGTTCTGCAGTTGTTCTAGATTGGGGGGAAGAAGCTATTATGGCTCATGCTTTACCTTATTTAAGACCTAATCTTATTAGAAGAGGGGTAACTTTATTTACTGCAGGGGGAGTTGTAGAAAGGCTCATAGATGAATCATCTAAATATGGTTTGAATCCAAAAGATGCAGAAGCTCATATTAATTCAGGTGACAAAAAATCACTTTTAAGAATTATAAAAAATTTGGAAAACAATAGTATAAAAATAGCTAAAGCGGAATTAAGATTTCAAGATGAATATTTGCCTAAATTTTCATCACCTAAAACTTTAACTTATATACCTACAAAAAATAAATTTTACATTTCCCAATAATAAATTTAACTTTAAAGAATTTCTTAAGCAACTAAAACAGCATTAACAGTTCCGTCTTGACCAGGTCTTGATGTGATCTTTGCTTTACCTTTTTCTGTATCAATAACAGCCCCTTTAGTCATAATATTTCGTCTGATAAAGTGTCTGTTAGCAGGATTTTCAAGAACAGCTTTAATTTTAGCTTTTGAATATTTTTTAGTTTTAGGATCTAGAACATTTGCAATATCTGTTGTATAGACTTTTGCTTTTTTAGTAGTACCACGTCCTCTAACTGTACCTTTTTTTGTTTCTCCAACTTTAGTTAAAGTAGGTTCTGAACCTTTTTCAAAAAGTCTTTTACTCCTAGCAGAACGAATTCTTCCTCCTCTAGGACTTCTCAATGATCTTCTGTGTGTAACTACCATGCAACTAAGGAATTTTGAATGGTTTAAAAAGGTTTCGGAAAATAAAAGATTTTCCGAATACCCCAAAAAATAAATTTATTTTTTATTAATTATATTTTTAGATTTTTGTTTATCAGTTATGTTACAACCATTAAGTAACAACAAAAACGAAACATTTAAATACTAGCTAAGTTTACATATTTACATAATGATATTAACTCAAAGGAGATTATAATTCTTCTCCCCTGTTGAACTTTCTTCTTTGAGTTTTTATTTTTATAAAATTCAAATTTTTCAGTTCTAAACATAAACATTTATAAAGAGACACAAATTTCTTAAGTTATATTATTTTATTTTGAGGTGCAAGAAGAAAATGGAACAAATGTCAAGACCACTAGATGCTTTGAATAAAGCAAGGGGAAAAAGAGTTGTATTACAATTAAAAGGCGCAAAGAGAAAACAAGTTAAGAAAGAAGATGGTACAGTAGAAACTATCGAGCAAAGAATTGAACTTGTTGGAACATTAAACGCATTCGATATTCATATTAATGTTGTATTAGATGAAGCTGAAGAAATGGTTGCAGGAGAAGTAACAAGAAAGTTAGGTACAGTATTCATCAGAGGAGATACAATCGTATTAATATCACCAGCATAAGGTAAATTAAAATGTCAAAAGGAACAGCATCAATGGGAAAGAGAAGTGGAAAAAAAGTCCACATAATGTGTAGGAGATGTGGTAAAAGAACTTATCACGCCTCTCATAAAGTATGTTCAAGTTGCGGTTATGGTAAATCTAAAAGAATGAGAATATTTACCTGGAACAAAAAGAAATAATTTTTTTTATTTAAAATTAACTGTACACAGATCATAAATTTTAAGTTAGAAAATTCGATAAAATCAAATTTTTTTTATTTTTTAATAAACTTAACCAATTCAATTCTATTATTTTGTACAGACTCAATTATAAATTTGCCTTTATTCAATCTAATCTCCTTCCCTACTTTGGGCATCTCACCGGTTTTACGAAGAATATAACCTGATAACACTTCAAAGTTTTCTTCAGTTGAGAGTTTTAATTTGAGTCTTTTATTGATAGTTTCAATTTCTACATCACCGTCTAAGATATAAGTATTTTTATTGAGTCTATTTATTTTTTTATGAACTTTATCAGTTTCATCATAAATTTCTCCAACAATTTCTTCTAGTACATCTTCAATTGTAACAATACCTGAAACCCCTCCTTTTTCATCAACTACAATTGCAATATGTGTCTTTTCTCTTTTAAAGTCTTTTAACATATCGTCTATTTTTCTTGTTTCTGGTACAAATATGGGTTTAATCATTAATTCTTTAATTTTGGTATTAATCTTTTTACTATTAATATAGGGAATCATTTTTTTAAGCAATAAAACTCCTGTAATCTTATCTTGGTGATTCTTATATACTGGAATCCTAGAATACCCATGTTGACTTAAAAGTTTAATTGCATCTTTGACCTTAGTATTTTCTTCTAAACTAAACATATCAGTTCTATGTACCATGATATCCTCTACTTCAATATCATTAAATCTGAATATATTATGGATCATCCTTTTTTCATGAGGTTCTAATTCCCCTATCTCTTCTCCAATTTCGACTGCACTGATTATATCTTCTTCGGTGATTTTTTTTATTTTCTTTTCATCTTTACAGAATATACAAATTATTTTATAACTTAGTTTATCAATAATCCACACTATAGGGGTTAAGATCATCATAACATATGTTAAAAATCTTGCAGTATGTAAACAAATAAATCCATTATTATCAAGGGCGATTTTTTTAGGTGTAACTTCTCCAAAAATAAGGATAACTAATGTTAATATACCTGTTGTAGCACCAATAAAATTAGAACCAAACAACACTATTGTTAAATAAGTGGCTAAAGCAGACGCAGATATATTTACTAAATTATTACATATTAATATGGTCGTAATTAATTTATGGCTTTTCTCTTTTAATTCTTTTACAATAGAAGCCTTTTTTTTATCTTTCTCTTCTAATTTCTTTATCTGTATGTGTGTTAATGCCATATACGCAGTTTCAGTTCCAGAAAAGAATCCTGATAACACTAATAATATAAACAGAACAATGAACTCAATAATCATATTTTTGTTTCACCTTTTTATTAATGTAAATATTAATCATTTATAATGTTTGCGTTTCTAATTTACCATAAATCTCCATTTTTAATATTCTTATTATGTTTCATTTGAATTACCAAATTATAATTTTGTTTACCATTTGCCACGGACGCCCAAATTATATAAACTAAAATCATTTACATAGTTTAAACAAACATTTGATGAAATGAATATTAAAAAAATAAACAAGATTGAATTAACACCACAAACTGCATATCTAACTGCTGTAATTATAGGTGATGGTAACTTATCTAATTATGTTAAATCTAAATTAAAACCTTCCCCAGATTATAGGATTGTGATTGATCTTTCGGATAGGGCATATCTTATTTATTTAGATAAGTTAATTAAAAAGATAATCTATACTCGCTCTCAACCCACAATACCTCTTCAGCGTGGAAATCGTCAACCTAGGTTATCTATTGCTATTAGAAATAAAAGCTTATTTTATTTTTTCTATAAAGATATGGGAATTCCCAAGGGTAAAAAAAGTTCAATTGTTTTTGTACCAGAAAAAATTAAGAAGGCATCGTTAGAAATAAAGAAATACTTCTTAGCAGGTTACTTTGATACTGATGGGGGTTTTAGAGGAGGAACATTAGGTTTTACCACTGCAAGTAAACGGTTAAATTCTGAAGTTAGTGATTTATTATTTGAATTTAATATGGGACATTCCTTAGATTCATGGATCAATAAGAAATATTCAAAAGAATTTTATGGTATAAGACTAAGAAAAAAAGAAATAGATAACTTTTTAAACACTTTCCCTTTCCAAAATAAAGAGAAGTTGGTTAGGATTTCCTTAAGATTCAGTGCGAGGATGCCGGAGCGGTCAAACGGGATAGATTACTCTAATCAACTTTTAGATTAAATCCAAGCTTAGGTCGCTTTATTGCGTAAGTCACCTATTAGCTTAGTGCTTACGGGGGTTCAAATCCTCCTCCTCGCATTATATTCATTTTATTATATTTTTAAAGTTCGTTAGACTTCGAACAAAGTGAGAAGGTCTAACTTGGTTAAGGTCATGAAAATTCATAAAATTTTCAGGATGCCGGAAATCTTTGATTTCCCAGCATGCCAGGCTGACTTTGCAGCTGGTGTGAATCACATATCCCATTATATTTACTATTATAATTAGTCTAATTGTAATAATATGCTAATTTTGATCAATTTTTTACCGACGATAAGTCTATTCTTCTCGTCTATAAAAAATAAAAAAACTATAAAAAATCATCAAAAAACAGCTAAGTTTTAAAGTAAAAAAAGCATACTATTTTTGAGTAACAAATACCTGTAATGCCTGTTTTCAGGCGTTTAAGGCATTTGTTCATATTTTACCCTAATAGGTTTTTACCTAATTGCGAAAGCTTTATAAAAGGTTTAGGACCATTAATAGCAATAGTATTAGGGGTAATAGAGCAGATGCTCTATTATGCTGAAGTCGAACTTGAATATGTATTCAATCTGAATATATGTTCCCTAAATATATATTTAGAAATGACATGTTTGGTTTGATAAGGCCTAATATTTAAATGGATACGCATTCGCGATGTGTAACCATAATGTGTTCAGTAGAACACAACAAAAAAGAGGAAAACATTATGTTTTCCACAATAGCAAAGTTTGTTCGCAGTTAAAACAAACTTGAAACACGGAGGTGTTAAGCTATGAATATGAAAAAAACAATAAAAAGAGTTGTTGCATTAACAACAGGAGCTACAATGCTCGGAGCAACAGTCTTAGGTGCTATGGCAGCAGACCTAAGTGAATACCCAAGTCCAATGTTTATCAAGGACGGAAAATTCGACGGCTTAATTGTAATCGGAGCTGACGGAGACACACAAGATATGCTTGGTGCAATGGATGTTATTAGTTCATTACAAGCAGTTGCAGTTTCAGGAGCAACAGGAACAGCAGCAGTAACAGAAACAGTTGGTGATGTATATCAGTTTGCAAAAACTTCTGATAAGATGAATCTTGGTGAAATGTTTAGTACAATAAGAACTAAACTTTCTGACACACAATTACCAATTGTATTAGCAGATGGTTCTTTATCACTTGCAACTGGGTCATCATATGACTATGAACAAGAAGTTGATATTAACAAATCAACATCTACCAAGCTTCAATTTTTTGCAGATAAGGATTATGAAGATGAGAAACCAGTAGTTGGTATAAAAATACCTAGAAACCAAGTGGTTATGAATTACTCATTAACATTTACCAAAACTGCAAAATCAACACTAACATCAGATGCTATGGTTGATTTTGAAGATAGGCAAATAGAAATCTTAGGTGAAACTTTTGACATCATCGGATCAGATGGTAGTGATATAAGATTAGATCTTATGAGGGGAGCTTTAAAACCTACTCTTGAAGAAGGCGAAACCGCTACATACACTATTGATGGAAAAGAATATGAAGTAACTGCATTAATCATTACAGATTCTTCAACTGCACCTGCAGTTAAGTTTAAAGTTAATGGTGAAGTTACTGATTCAATGGTAACTGGTAACATCTATGAATTAGCTGATGGTGTTCTTATGGGCGTAAGAGAAATTTTACCTAACGAAGCTGGAGACGTAACACAAGATATGGTTGAGTTCTATTTAGGAGCTAAAAAAATCGTATTACAACATGGTCAAGAGCTTGAAATTGATAACGAAGATGTTAGTAATTTAGATGTACATGTAGTAAATACATCTGCTTCTGGAACTCAATTTCAGTTAGAAAAAATTGGTCTACAATGGAATGCAGAGGATGATTTATTCATCACAGAAGATGGTAATTCAGTATCAATGCCAGGATTAGAATCTGTTAAATTCTACATGGATGGATTTTATAAAGGACAAGAAGAACAAATCGAAATTGGTCCTAGTGGAGATGATACTGTTGTAATCAGCGCACCATTAAAAGACTATGATGTAACATTAGATATATTGTATGATTCAGATGATGACAATAGATGGGACTATATAGGCGGTTCAGCTACAAAACAATTAATTACAAGAACATGTACACGTAGTTTTACAGTGGATATGGATACAGATGAGTATTTTGTAGTTACCAAACTTAATGGTAAGGATGCAGAAACATCAGTACTTGAATTAACTAAAGTACATGATACAGATGGAGTTACTGTTAAAGACTATTCAGGACAAGTTATTGCTGAAAATAAGAAAGAAAATAAAACTTTCGATATAGGCGATATGGAAGTATTAGTTTCTAACATCAGTCAATCTGCTAGTAATGCATCTTTCCAAATAACAGATGCAAATTGTGTAAACAGTTTGATGGTTACAGCAGAAGGATTAGTAATAACATTACCTGATAAAGGTGAAGGGTTAGTTCTTTCTAATGCAACTGGTCTTTGGAACGCAACATATCAGTTTAACATAACTGAAGAAGACAAAGATGAAAACATCCCTAATGTACCATTAGGAAATAGTTTCCAAGTACAAGCAGGATTTAACAGCGACAACGAAGCTCATGTAACTTTAGTTGCAAAAACTAACTTGTCAAATGCAAAAACGTATTCAGTTGATGACACAAAAGTTTATGTAGGTTATGTGGAATCACAAGTATCTTCAAAAATAACAGAAGATAAAGTTTCTGACCAGTATAATATAGAAATTGTATATCCTGGTGAAGAAACATACGCAGACATCTATGTTGGTTCAAAAGCATCCCAAGTAACCACATCTGCAGGTAGTGAAGGATCAGTAGCAGGTAAAATCGAAGTTGGCGCAGCAGTATTAGATACAAGCTTAGCTTCATATACAACACAAAACATTATTGTTGTAGGTGGTCCGGCTATTAACAGAGCTACAGCAGCTTTGATGGGAAAAACATATCCATCATACGGTGCAGAATCTGGAATCCAAGAAAACGCTGGTTTGATCAAATTAGTTGAACAAACTGACGGAACTGTTGCAGTTATCGTAGCAGGTTGGGAAGCAGACGACACACAAAGAGCAGGCATCGTTCTTGCAAACAGTGCAGACTACGCTTTAAGCGGAGACGAAGTTGTTATAACAGGAACAAGTATGACTGATATCAGTGTTGGCGTACCAGCAGTTGAAGAAGTAATGGAATAAGGGTTCAAACCCTTTTATTTTTTATTTTTTTTATTTTTTTCTTAAAAACTTACTATATTCTATATAATATAAATATTTATAAACTAAAATCTCTCTTTTAGACGTATAATCAATAGATTATACTATGATATGTTCGGCCGAACATAAATAAAAAAGAGGGAACTAAAGTTCTCTAAAATTAGCGAGGTGTTAAGCTATGAATATGAAAAAAACAATAAAAAGAGTTGTTGCATTAACAACAGGAGCTACAATGCTCGGAGCAACAGTCTTAGGTGCTATGGCAGCAGACCTAAGTGAATACCCAAGTCCAATGTTTATCAAGGACGGAAAATTCGACGGCTTAATTGTAATCGGAGCTGACGGAGACACACAAGATATGCTTGGTGCAATGGATGTTATTAGTTCATTACAAGCAGTTGCAGTTTCAGGAGCAACAGGAACAGCAGCAGTAACAGAAACAGTTGGTGATGTATATCAGTTTGCAAAAACTTCTGATAAGATGAATCTTGGTGAAATGTTTAGTACAATAAGAACTAAACTTTCTGACACACAATTACCAATTGTATTAGCAGATGGTTCTTTATCACTTGCAACTGGGTCATCATATGACTATGAACAAGAAGTTGATATTAACAAATCAACATCTACCAAGCTTCAATTTTTTGCAGATAAGGATTATGAAGATGAGAAACCAGTAGTTGGTATAAAAATACCTAGAAACCAAGTGGTTATGAATTACTCATTAACATTTACCAAAACTGCAAAATCAACACTAACATCAGATGCTATGGTTGATTTTGAAGATAGGCAAATAGAAATCTTAGGTGAAACTTTTGACATCATCGGATCAGATGGTAGTGATATAAGATTAGATCTTATGAGGGGAGCTTTAAAACCTACTCTTGAAGAAGGCGAAACCGCTACATACACTATTGATGGAAAAGAATATGAAGTAACTGCATTAATCATTACAGATTCTTCAACTGCACCTGCAGTTAAGTTTAAAGTTAATGGTGAAGTTACTGATTCAATGGTAACTGGTAACATCTATGAATTAGCTGATGGTGTTCTTATGGGCGTAAGAGAAATTTTACCTAACGAAGCTGGAGACGTAACACAAGATATGGTTGAGTTCTATTTAGGAGCTAAAAAAATCGTATTACAACATGGTCAAGAGCTTGAAATTGATAACGAAGATGTTAGTAATTTAGATGTACATGTAGTAAATACATCTGCTTCTGGAACTCAATTTCAGTTAGAAAAAATTGGTCTACAATGGAATGCAGAGGATGATTTATTCATCACAGAAGATGGTAATTCAGTATCAATGCCAGGATTAGAATCTGTTAAATTCTACATGGATGGATTTTATAAAGGACAAGAAGAACAAATCGAAATTGGTCCTAGTGGAGATGATACTGTTGTAATCAGCGCACCATTAAAAGACTATGATGTAACATTAGATATATTGTATGATGCAAACAATGATGGTGCTTTTAATTTTACAGGTGGTTCAGCTACAAAACAATTAATTACCCAGACATGTACAGATAGTTTTACAGTGGATATGGATACAGATGAATATTTTGTAGTTACAAAGATTAATGGTAAAGAGGCAGAAACAGCAGTACTTGAATTAACTAAAGTACACGATACAGATGGAGTTACTGTTAAAGACTATTCAGGACAAGTTGTTGCTGAAAATAAGAAAGAAAATAAAACTTTCGATATAGCAGATATGGAAGTATTAATTTCTAACATCAGTCAATCTGCTAGTAATGCATCTTTCCAAATAACAGATTCATCATGTGTGGAAGGGATGTTAGTCACAGCAGAAGGGTTAAAAATACAATTACCTTACATAAACATAACCCAATTAAATACAACCACTAATGTATCTGGATCTTTACCTGTAGCGGCAGCAAACACTACAAGTTGTGCATATGCTAATGAGGGTATTTTAGATGGTGAAGTTAGAATTGTAACAATGGTAAATTCAACCGATACAGGAACAGCATGTTATGCCTCATCTTTTGGATTTATAGTTACAGAAGAAGACAGAGATGAAAATATTGGAAGTGGAGTTGGTTATAAGCTAAATGCAACTTTTAACAGCGACAACGAAGCTCATGTAACTTTAGTTGCAAAAACTAACTTGTCAAATGCAAAAACGTATTCAGTTGATGACACAAAAGTTTATGTAGGTTATGTGGAATCAGAAGTATCTTCAAAAATAACAGAAGATAAAGTTTCTGACCAGTATAATATCGAAATTACATACCCTGGTGAAGAAACATACGCTGACGTTTATGTTGGTTCAAAAGCATCCCAAGTAACAACCATGGCAGGTAGTGAAGGTTCAGTAGCTGGTAAAATCGAAGTTGGCGCAGCTGTATTAGATACAAGCTTAGCTTCATATACAACACAAAACATTATTGTTGTAGGTGGTCCGGCTATTAACAGAGCTACAGCAGCATTGATGGGAAAAACATATCCATCATACGGTGCAGAATCTGGAATCCAAGAAAACGCTGGTTTGATCAAATTAGTTGAACAAGCTGACGGAACTGTTGCAGTTATCGTAGCAGGTTGGGAAGCAGACGACACACAAAGAGCAGGCATTGTTCTTGCAAACAGCGCAGACTACGCTTTAAGCGGAGACGAAGTTGTTATAACAGGAACAAGTATGACTGATATCAGTGTTGGCGTACCAGCAGTTGAAGAAGAAGTTGTTGCATAAGGCTGAATAAGCCTTTATTTTTTTATTTTTTTATTAAAAAATTATTTAAATAATATTTAGTCTATTTTTAGCACTTATTTTAATTTTTTAACCTTTTTGTTAGCGTCAACAATATGATCTGTTTTTTTTACTAACTTATCAAAATCTGATTCAAATAACTTATCTTGAGTAATCCTATATTCTTCAAACTCCAACTCAGCAAATTCCTTAGCAATTTTTTGAGTTATTTTTCCTGCATCCTTCAAAATATCTCTTTCATCAAACTCTAAGAATGCGTCTAGCCTCTTTGCCCAGTCCCCCATAGTCATAGGAATTTTTCTTTTGGCTCTTTCTTCTGCTAAATCAAGATATGCTGAAACAATTCTTCCTAAAGATTCCAATTCTTCTTTTTTAAGATAATTTTTAGCAATTGAAACATCCGTTTTGATTATCTTTCCTTCGGGAGAATGTTTCCATGATGTTAAGCCCATATGCTCTTTTTTTGCATCAGCTCTTTTAATAATTAATTCAGGAGCAGTATGTTGATGAATAGCGTAATGTAGTTTGTTTTGAACTTTCTTAAAAAAAACTTTAGTTGTTTTATCATCTTTGTCATAATCTAAACTTGTTGCATAAATATCAGTAATCTTTTGATAGAAATTCCTTTCACTAAGTCTGATTTCTCTAATTTCTGCTAATAATTCGTCGAAATAGTTTTCATTCAAAAAAGCCCCATTCTCGAGCCTTTTTTTATCTAAAACATATCCTTTTAAGGCAAATTGTTTCAAAACTCTTGTTGCCCAACCCCTAAATTGTGTTGCCCTCTTCGAATTTACCCTATAACCTACAGAAATGATAACATCTAAATTGTAGAACTTTGTGTCATAGGTTTTACCATCATTTGCAGTATGTCGGAAATTCCGACAAGCTGATTTTTCATCTATTTCCCCTGTTTTAAACACCTCAGTTAAGTGTTCAGTTATTGTGCTCCTTCCTTTATCAAAAAGTTTAGCAATCATTTTTTGACTTAACCATACAGTTTCATCAGCATATTTTACTTCTATAGATTCCTCTTGAGATTGAGCTGTAAATATTAAGAATTCTGCAGTACTATTTCTTATTACTAAATCTTTAGTCATATTTTTATTCCTTTTAATTTCAATTGTACTCAAATTGGAGACATTTGAAGTTTTTTAAATTCTATATCTTTAACTTTACCTCAATATTGTAGGGGTATCGGACTATCAGTTAATTTCTCTTTTTATCATAATACTAAGAAGATTTACTTATTTATATACTTTCTGGCAGTCCATGGCAAATGGTACCATAATATCATAGAACATAATAATTATTTTTTTACTTGGGGAAAATAACTTATAAGAATCACAATCTACTTAATGCAAATACTATTATGAATATAATAATTATCAATACAAGAAGTCCAACTAATAAACCCATAAATATAGAACTTGACTTATTGGGATTTATTTTTTGTGGATTATAATCTCCCACTTCAGATAAAACTACTTCTTCTGTTGATTCATTAGGTAAATCAGGAGTTTCAATCTCAATTAGTTCTTCTTTACATTTATGAACAGTTAATCCAACTTCTCCAATATCATCTAAATATTCATCTTTATAATATGTTTTTAGATTTAATAGATAATAATCACTTTGACTAATATTTTGGAGTTCTAAAAGTGCGCTTTTAGCGTATTTTTCCCCTTCATCAATTTCAATACTTGGATATTTTTTATAAACGCCAAGTTCATCATTTTCCACAATTAAAACAACATCTTCCTCATCATATGAACCGCTATTTTCCATCCATACCATTACTTCAACAGTTCCACTACATTCAATCACATCAGGTTTTATTTTAGTGGTATAAATACTTATATCATGTTTTACATCATTAACATTTATTTCAAAATTCCATTCAATTTTATGAACTGTTCCATTCTCATCAATTCCTCTCACACTCAATTCAACAGTTTTAACAATTTCATCAGCATCATCAGGGATTTCTATTTTGATACTTTTTAGCTTACTGTTTCCATCATTTAAATCAAATTTAGAAATATCTTTTGTAATATTTTCCCCTTCTTTGATGTTTTCAATTTTAATAATTATTTCAATATCTTCAATATCTATCTCTTCTCTAAAAGTATTTTCTAGTTCTATTTCAAACTCTAATTTATCCCCTGGTTCTACAATTTCATCAAACCGGGAGTTTTCTCTTAATGTGCCTCCCTTTTCACCATTTAAATAAACAGTAACTTCATTTATCTCTAAACCTTCATTAGAAGCACAAACAAAACTAGATAAAAGAATCAATACCAGAGTAAAAATAAGTAATTTCTTCATTGATACTAAACCTCTTCACCCCTCTATCTAATTAAATCGAATTCTACTATATAAATATATCGTTTCTAACCTATATGTTTGAGTACTAATTAAGAAATTTCTTTTTTAATATATTTGATGAATTGTTCAGCATCTTCTTTAATTTCATTAATTACAGCATCAAAAACCATTTCATCATCAATAGATCCGTATTCATGTGCAAGAATATTTCTCATACCTTTTGCATCTTCTAATCTCTTAAATAATTCTTCAGGAATTATATCTTTTCCAAATAACATTTGAAAACATCTTTTTTCTTCAGTTGGTTTTGGAAATCTTTTAAAGCTGATAAAGATATAAGCTAAATCTACTAATGATTCAATAATTCTTTCAAAAGATCTCTCACAAGCCAATCTTTTTTCGAGATTAGATTCATATTCTTCAAAATTTTTAGGTAAAATAGTTTCAAGGTCATCCAAATAACCCTCAATTTCGTTTATTTTATCTTTTATTCTATTCATGGGTATATAGGACTTTATTATTATTTATAATGGTTTCTTTAATTTTTGCTGGAAGTATGTTTAAAACTTGTATATCTACCCTATCAGAAACTTTTCCAGAAACATAAACGCGAAATTGTGTTGCTTCTTTTAGATTAATTTCATTAAATTCTACACCTATATCTATGTCTGATCTAAACGACATATCATTTTTAGCAGCACTACCAAATAAGAATATTCTTTTTATTTTTGGTGCAAAATTACTTTGAAGAATAATATCTTTTGCTTCTTTAATCATAAATTTAATATCTGCCCCTTTCTTTAATTCAAACTCAGATTCAAACTCAGAAAGTTTTTTAATCACTTCTAATTTTTTTCTTATATCTCTTGATAATCTTGTCTTTTCAGAGGGCTTTAAATTAACATTATTTAATTGTTTTTTAATTATTTCAATCTCTTTTTGACCAAAGATTAGTCTTGCATTTTCATTTTCCTTTATAAATTCTAGTAATGACATTTTATCCTAATGATGATAATAATTAACATAACTATGATAATATATAAATCTTTCGATTAGAAAGATTTATGCTTGAGGAAAGTTGTTTTTTTATTAAGAAATATCTAATTCATTTAAGACATCATCCCATGAATAAACCCTTATTATGTTCTTATTAGGCAAAACAGTTTGATTCCATGGGGCATCATATAATAGCCCCTTAATTCCTTTTTCAACACAATCATGGATATACTTGGGTTGATCATCAATAAGTATATCAACTCCTAATTCCAATGCAATATCTGATTTCTTGGTAGGTGTATAGATTTTACTCAAAGTATTAGTAAAATAAATATTATCTTCTAAACCTGGAATATACATCTTAACCCATTCAAGTGTATTATCTTTAAATTCCTCTTGTCTCGAAGTTATAATAACTAAATCATGATGCCCCCTTAATTTTTTAATCGCATCTATAGCACCTTCAACTGGTTTAATTTCCTTGGACTGAGGGCTTTCCATAAATGAATAGAATTCTTCAACAGCTTTCTCTTTTGATATCCTCCATACATTCCACCAATCATAATTATCAAAATCAGATAATTTAAAATTAGTATCATGTTTATTGTTATAATATGAATTAGTTGCTTTAAGCAATTCCGCAATAACTTCATCCATATCTAATGCAATCATCATAAAATTAAGAAAAAATCATCAATTTATAAGAATTTAGGTTATAAAATGGTTAACAAACCACTCCAACAAATACATTATGCTTAGATCTAACGATTTTAAGCCTTGTTTTACCATTTTTTTCACAATTTGGTATGGATATAAGCCTATCACCAGAAAAGGCTATCTTTTCACCCTTTAAACGGCCATTAAACAGTATTTTTGCATCAACTTTATCATTTTTCTTGAAAGGTTTAGTCAATTTTTTAGTATTTACTACCTTAAAATCAGAAGCATCTACAATTAGTTTAACATCATGCCATTTCTCTAATTTTTTCAATTTATCAAAAAAATCCTCCATGGGCAATGCTTTTACAGGATTTCTTCCAAACTTATAATTTAGGAAGTTTTGTATGCATAATTTTGCACCCAAATCTTTACAGAGTTCAATTAATTTAGGCATTTCTTCATCATTAAAACTAGGTAGCCAGACTGGTGCAATAAATAAAGCAACTTTTTGTTTAGATATATATTTACAAACCTCTAAAATATTGGAAGGATCATAATTAACTCCTGCCATCTTTTTAGCAGTTAAGCTATCTATTGAATTTATTGAAATATTAATTTTATCTAAACCTGCCTTAACTAATTCATCAACCTTTTCTTTAGTTAATAATAATCCATTTGTAGAGATTGATATTCTTTTAATCTCTTTTATTTTCTTCAGATCTGAAATAAGTGAAGCTAATGGTTTGTATAATAATGGTTCTCCATGGGGATTTATATAAACTTCAATGTCATCACATTCTTTTGATGCAATTAATTTCTTAACTTCCTTAACTAAGTAATCTTTTTCAATAACAAAGTCATTTTGTTTTGTAGAACTAATCCCTTCATCAATTGAACAATAAATACAATTAAAATTACATCCTGTTAAGGGTTTAACTTCAATTAAAGATGTATCTCTATTAACTATACCAAAATAATTAAGACCCACTAAAGGTACTTCCATATTTTGATGAATATAAATGGTATTCTTTCCACCTAACTTGTTTTTAAGATGAGAAAACCCGGATGTAATTAAGTTATTAAATTTATTTCCTGCTTTTTGCTCAGTTGCATCAAATTCAATATAATTTTTCCCAATTTTAAATTTACCAATAGAAGATAATTCCTTCTCACTCAAATCAAAATAATAATTATCTAAAAAGAATACTCTAACTCCTTTATCTTTTTCTTCAAATGATAGTTCTTCAAATTCTAGTCTTGCCATGAGAATAATTTATTTCAAAATACCATAACCAATCAATCTAAATCTATGTTCAACTAATCTTGATATTGTAACTCTAGAACCTGACTCAGCACAAACCGGCCTTTTTAGTTTTAGTGTTACTTCATTCTTACCTAAAGCAAGAACCACACCAACAGTAGCAGATGAGTTAACATTAAGCATTAACATTTCACCTAATTTAACTTGCTCAACTTTGAGTTCTTGTTTTGCACCAACTACCCTGTCCAGTAAATGTAAATCTAATTTGATTTCATTAACCACTTCAGGTAATTTTCCAGGGAGGCCTACAATTGCACCACCTAATGAATCTGACTTTACAATGCTTGGATCTAAACTAGTGAGTATTGCCATTGATCCTCCTGGTTTGATTTCATTAACTTCAGAACCCCCGGACATAATTCCAGTTATAGTAGTTTTAATTGGCTTCCAAATTTTTTGATTTTTTTCTGTAAATTCTAATCCTGGCTTAATTTCAATTTCATCATTCTTTTTTAGTGTACCCTGTCTTAATATTCCCCCTAAAATTCCACCCACCATATTTTCAGGATCATTACCTGGTTTATTGATATCAAAACTTCTTGCAATAAACATAATTGGATCTTTTTTCAAATCATGTTCAGGGGTCTTTAAGTTTTCTTCAATAGATTGGATTAAAACATCCATATTAACATTATGTTGAGCTGAAATTGGAATAATCGGGACATTCTTGTAAGGTGTAGTTTTAAGGAACTCCTTAATTTGTTTATGGTTTTCTAATGCCTGTTTCTCATCTACTAAATCAATTTTATTTTGTACAATAATTACATTTTTAATTCCAATGATATCTAAGGCCATAATATGTTCAATTGTTTGAGGTTGAGGGCATTTTTCATTAGCTGCCACCATCACAACAGCACCATCCATAATTGCAGCTCCTGAAAGCATTGTAGCCATTAGACTTTCATGTCCTGGCGCATCAACAAAACTTATCTTTCTTAATAATTTAGCCTTGCCGCCACAATCACATTTGTCTTTAGAAACAAACTTTTTACATTTTTCACATTTATAGAATGTAGTATCCGCATAACCTAATCTTATTGTAATACCCCTTTTAATCTCTTCAGAATGGGTATCAGCCCATTTACCTGATAGTTTCTCAAGAAGTGTTGTTTTTCCATGATCTACATGACCACATAATCCAATTGTAATTTCTGGTTGAACTACCTTTTCTTTAGAACTCTTTTCTTTTGTTGTTTTTTTAGTAGTTTTTTTTTCAACCATGTTTTTATCTTTTTTAAATTTTATATCCTTCTAAACTATCAATACTACATTGAAGACCTGAATCAATCAGTTCAATATCTTTTAGGTTAGTTTCTAGTGTTGTTTTTTCTCTAGAAAGATGGGACTTCATCTCCTGAGCAAGTTTTATCTTAACATCAGTTAAATTAGCACCATATCTTGCCATTAGACCAAGTTTTTCAACTTTTGCATAAAAATCACCATGTAACTTTGGATCATCAGAACTATCAACTATTGTTACATTTCCAAAGTATGGCATATGATATTGTTCAACGTCGTGCATCTTATTCTTTTTTCTCTTCTTTAGCAGGTTCTTCTTTTCCCCCTTCTGCTTTAGGTTTTTCTTTTGGTGCGTCAGCTTTTTTCTCTTTAGCAGGTTTTTCATCTTCTTTCTTTTCTTCTGCTTTAGGAGCTTCGCCTTCTGCTTTTTTATCTCCACCAAATAACTTTTCCTTACCTGTCTTTGTAATCTTTAAGTTAACTTGAACGGTTGTTTCGCTAATTGTGTTTCCAGCAACAGTCTTTCTTTGTTTGATACCTTTAGCTTTCTTTTTTAATCCTACTCCTTGAATAGCTAAAATCTTTTTTCTTGAAGTTCCTTGGACATCCCATCTCATAGGAAATCCCCCTTTATCAGAACCGCCAGTAAATTCAAATTCATAACCTTCTAAACCTATAGAACTACCTTCTACTTTATCTTTAATTTTTTTACCCATTAAAGTGTTAGATTCAGGTGCTTTTAATTCTCTTTGAATACATTTCCCAGTCTTTGGGTCTGCTATTGTTAATTTAAAATCTGCCATTTATTTTTCCTCCCGAGGACCAATCTCTGTTAGCCTCAGCATTTAAAAAGAACCAGAAACCCTTTATAAAGCTTACTAATTAAGTTCAAATATCACAATTCTTCAAATAACATAACTCCTTTAGTTTTTATCCTGTAAGAATTGACAAAAAGGATATCATCTAATGCAGTCTTAAACAATCTTGTATCTTGATTATATTTATCATGCATATAACTTTGTAATTTTGTTGCATTAGATAATGTTCTCGCAACCCAAATTCCACCCCAGTCACCATTCCCTTCCTCAACATTAGAATCATCTAGCATGTACCATTCATCTAATTTAAACTCAAGAATATTTGGATTTTTTCTTAAACCTAAAGATTTCATATCAGTTGTAACAACTTTATAACCAATGTCATAAGAATCTCCATCAATTATATTTGAATGTATTTTAACAGACATTTTATTTGTCATAAATCTGTTTAAGAATACCCTCTCCTGCTACTAAACCAGATGCTGCAGCTCCACCAATTCCCCTACTAGTGCCAGAACCATCTCCAGCAACATAAACATTAGGCATTGTTGTTTGTAAATATTGATCAGTTTTAATATTAATTCCATGGAATTTAATTTCAGGTGCATATAATAGTGTACTATCTTGATTTAATCCTTCCATGAGCCCAGGAGCACTTAATCTTTCAATACCCTCTAGTAATCCCCTCATAATTCTATAAGGCATTGCCCCTGTAATGTCCCCTATATTTACATCTTCTAATGTAGGGTTTATTCTCCATTCATGAATTCTATCTTCTCTACTTCTTCTTTCGGCTTTTAAGTCTCCTAGCCTTTGAAGTGTTAGGTCATTCAATCCAAAATTATGGTAAAGTTGAGCTATTCTTTCCCCATATTCATTTGATTTGCCATTTTCTTTAAGTGGCATAGAAATTAGTAAAGCAAAATTTGTATTAGGCGACAAGTATCCTGAATCAGATGCCCCATTAACTAAATTAAATCTATCTTCATCTTTTTCATGTAATCTAGTAACTTGACCATTAGGACATACGCAAAAAGTCCTTATCAAATCACCATTAGGTCTTCTAAATGAGAGTTTAACATCCCTCCCATACATTTTATCATCTTCCCCAGTTCCACCCAATGTAAGATGTTCTAAAACATGTGCATCTGTTTCAACTCTAACACCAATATCAATTGTTCTCATCCCATAATCTATCTTTTTTTCATTTAAGATATTTTCAAGCCACATGCTTCCACCACGACCAGGTGCAAGAAGCAAATAGTCAAAATCATATTCATTATTATTTGAATAAACTTTTTGAGAATCAAAATCAAGAATTCTTTCTTCTGTAACAATATCTACTCCATTTGTTTTTAATTCATCTTCAATTTTTTGCATTAGTCCGGGTAATTTATCAGTTCCAATATGGTGTTGTAATGCAAACAAATAATCCATATCGTTTTTTGCAGCAATATGGTCTATTTCTCTAGCTCTACTCATTATAGTATTATTCGGAATTTCGATAGATGATCCAAAATAATGTTCAAACATTTCTCGGGATCTTTTGAAATATTCTTTTTCTTTATCTTTGCCAATTAATTCATACAAATTACTACCTGTTGCCCTTTTTCCAATTAAAGTTTCAAATATAAATTTACCATCAGAAAAAGTACCTGCTCCACCCATCCCATAAGGGGAAGAGCCGTTATCTATTTTATGGTCCTCCACTCTACCTGCTACATTTTTTCCTGCATCAATTAATGTTACGTCTGCTTTTCCTTGAAGACTATAAGCAGCAGCCCAACCAGCAGGACCAGCACCAACAATCACAACTTTTTTACTCATTTTGAATATTCAACTACCTCATCTAAACCAGGCCCATAAGATAATAATTCAATCTTTGGGTAAGGCCAGTTATTACATAATTTTCCTTGTACATCATCTAAAAATTGTGCTTCATTTTTGTATCCTATAGAATTCCAAACAAAGTCTGGTGCATCCATATGTGATATTGCTAATTTTGTTGCACCATTCATCTTTATTACATCTGCAACATTTTCCCACTCAAATGCACCAATTCTTCTTTCTCTTCCACTAACAGAACCAGATTCTCCTCCTGTGTTAAGTGCCCAATCATAAACCTTGGGATTATCTAAAACTTCCCCCTCTAAAGGCCCATCAGCAACTCTAGTTGTATAGGGTTTTAAAATTACATAAACATCCCTAACTTGATTAGGTGCAATTCCTGAGTCTGATATAAAACTAGCAGCATTAACATTTCTTGTAGTAACATAAGGATATTCTCCAGAATGTATAGGGTCTAATTTTGCTCCATGATCCCCTTCTAATACAATATTCCCTCCTTTTTCTAAAACAGCATAAATTTCTTCTTTAGTGTTAGTAAGGTAAGGATTTAAATCTTCATAATCTTTTGCTCTTAATAATGGAACTCTCATTATAGTGTCCATCCTACATCCACTTGTTCCAGAACCAATACTTCCAATTTTACCCATCAAATGAGCATTTGCTTGTTCACTATCTCTATTTGATTGACTAACAACCCTAGTTTCATAATCAATACCTAGTCTTCCAGGACCTATTCCAGTAGCAGTAATCTCAGCTGGGCTCTCTTTTCCTTGTGCAGAAACTTCACCATACAATAATCTTTCTAAAGAAACGAGTCCACCAATCCCAATAAGTAATCTTATATCTTCATTTTTAACAGACGTTGGTAAGTTTGCAAGACCAACTCTTTGACCATTCATCATGATACTATGGCCTGCTTGTGGTGATGGTACTCTCATAGCAATTTTATAATCTCTTTTTAGTCCAAGGTACTCGGCAATTTTACCCTTACCTTCATCTCCTCCTTGACCCCCAATAATTACATCAACTGGCATTTTCTTTCCCCCGTATTAATTTTAAGTTTAGTATACCATTTTCAAGTGAAAACACTATTATAAACATTTATGTAATTCTATATATAGTTTATAGGATAAATATTCTTATAAGACATAAAATTAATCAAGTTACACAATGAAAGAACCAATCTATAATACTTCAAATAAATTTCAAGAAGAAGATAAAGAATATGAAAAAGAACAAAAGTTAAGGGAAGAGATAGTTCAAAAAGATAAAGAAAAAAAAGAAGAACTTGAAGAAACAGCAAAAGAAGTACAATTAAATTCTGAAAAGGGTTGGTTTCATATGCCTAAATTTGGAGGGCATATAAAATCAAATGGTGATAATTTCATAAAAGAGGTTTTAGAAGGTAAATTGGATTTTAGTGGGATGTCATTAAATTCAAAATTCTCAAAAGGATTAAATCTAAATAACTGTAATGATTTTGATACCTTTATTGAATATCTTTCAGATAAATTAGCAAATTACGATCCTTCTTTGGTATACAGATTTGATAAGGTTGATTTTGGTGGATTAAGGGCCACTGATATTATATTTCCCTCATTTTATGCACCTTCTGCAAATCTTAAGAAAGCCGAACTAACAGGCGACATATCCAATTTATATTTTGATGGTGAGACAGAATTAGCTGGATCAAAACTTGAATTAACTGCAAATGGACTAGCTTACAAAACTAAATTTGCAAAAGTAAATTTAACAAATTTTTATTCAGATAAAGGATTTATGATGTCTGGATGTGACCTTAGGGGAGTAATTGGACTTGAAACAACACAAGGAATTTATTTTAAAGACTGTATTGTAAGCCCAAATGAAGTTGAAATAATAAACGAATTGATGGATCAACAAAAAAGAAGCAATATTCTATATAAAAAATAATCAATCACTTTGAAATATTTCTTCATATGATCTAAATCCCACATAAACTATATCATTATTTAAATTAGATATCATATTTTGTGCATGTCCAATTCCATTTAGAGAGTCATCAAAAATAATTTCTTTTTTAGAAGGGAAATTAATTGAGACCCATTGCCATAATTCTTTTTTATTTTTATCATCCATCCAATCCTTTCCTTTTTCAGTTATTCCAAATTGAGTTACACCATACTCAGAACATATCTTAAAGGTTATCTCATTATTTTTAAATTTTCTAGTTAGATGCATCATATAATAAATATCTGAACTAGATGGCTTTGTACAATTTGCATAACAACTTTCCATTACTTCTTGGGGAACATGACTTAATAATGAGTCTAATTGGATTTGATTTGTTGCAATAGATGAATAAAATTTAGCAGATTCTATCATACTATTATATATCCAATCAGTTGGAGTGGGATGGCTATGATACAAACTCATATTTTTATTCTCCTTCATAAGGTCATCAATAAGCCAGTTTTTTAATTTTAATTTACTTGAAAATTCATCCCCTTTAACAATTGTTTCACTTCCTAGACCACAATGCACCCATTGTTGTTTTTCTGGCAAAAACATGATGGCATATTCAAAAACAGAATCATTTATTTGGGGTTGTATCTCTTTAAGACCTTCAACTTCCCCTTTAGAAGTATATCTAACTTTTGCAGATTCATTTAGCTCTATTACTTCAGACTTTTCAAAACTTCTTTTTCTACTAACATCTTCCCAAATCAATCCAGCACTTAATGGGATTATCACAGAAGCAGCGATAGTAGCCCATGCAGCACTTTGACTATTACAAAGTTTATCAATTAATTTTCCCCCCATACAAAACAAGAATCCAAATCGATTTATAAATATTATTAAAATAAGAAAAATATTAAATTAAAAAAATAAAAAGAAGGGATTACATCCCAACTTGTGCATCAGATAAACCTTTTCTTTGCTTAATTTGATTAACAATCTTCTCTTGTAACTCTTGAGGTAATCTTTCAAAAGTCTGATCAATTAAAGACGAAGTTCCTCTTCCAGCTGTAGCTGATCTCAAATCTGAAGACCAACCAAACATTTCACCAACAGGCATTTTTGCTTTTGCAATTACTAATTCACCTTCTTGGTTCATTTCCAATAATTGTCCACGCTTGTTAGCAATTAATTTTGATAAGTCACCCATACTTGTTGCAGGCCCTTCAATATGTAATGTTTGCAAGGGTTCATATAGTACTGGATTAGCTTGAAGTAAAGCTCCTCTAATACCTTCTCTAACTGCAGGATATACTTGTGCAGGTCCTCTGTGGATTGCATCTTCGTGTAATTTCATATCAGTTAGACTAACTTTAACCTTAATTGAAGGCTCTTTTGCGAGTGATCCTTTCATCATTACATCTTCAAACATGTCTAGAATCATTTCGATTACTTCGCCTAAATGGACTTGTCCACGAGTTTCATCTACAAACATATTTCCTTCAAAGAATGCTTTAACTTTAACTGCCATCTTTGATTCCATACCAGCTTTAACTAAGTTGTCTCTGATGGTAGGGTCCTTCTTCTTTAATCTTAAATTTTCAGGAAGGTCACCTTTTTTCATAGCATCATAAATAGCATCACTTAAAGGTTCAACTTTAAAGTAAAACTTATTATGTTTATTAGGTGATTTTCCTTCTGCTTCTGGACTTTCTTTATTGATTGCTTCTCTATAAACTACAATAGGTGGTGATGTTTTAACTTCTACATTTTTTTCAGTTTTAATTCTATTTTCTATAATTTCTAAATGTAGTTCACCCATACCATGCATTAAGTTTTCTCCAGTTTCATCGTTAATCTCAATTTTAATTGTTGGATCTTCTTTAGCTACGGTTTTTAATACTTCAACAAGTTTAGGTAAATCTGCAGGACTTTTAGCCTCAATAGATTTTGTAATTACTGGATCAAATATATGTGTAATCTGTTCAAATGGTTCTGATTCTCTTAATGTTACAGTCTCACCAACAGATGATTTAATTCCACTAACTCCAATAATATTACCACATGGGATGTTATCTACAATCTCCCTCTTAGCTCCATTCATGATAAATATTTGCTGGATTCTTCCTTCTTGTTTTAGTTTATTAAGATATACTTCTGTTCCTTTCTTTATTGTACCTGAAAACAATCTTCCAGTTGAGATTTCCCCTGCTTGTGGATCTACAACAATCTTTACAGTTGTAAAGAATAATGGACCGGATGCATCACATTTTTCTAATGAAATACCATCTTCACTTTCAAGTTCTCCATGCCATATCTTTTTAATTCTGTATCCTTGAGCATCTACTGGATTTGGTAAGTGTTTAACTACCATATCTAATACAACTTCATGTAGTGGTGCTTTTTTAGCTAATACTTTATATCCTTCTCCACCATCATTATATGCATCAATTATATCTTTAAATGTAATTCCATGTTCCTGCATGTAAGGAATACTTAAAGCCCAATTATGAAATGCAGAACCAAAAGCAACTGAGCCTAACTGTACATTAGTTTGCCACTTTTCACCATATTCTTCTTCTGCAATCTTTTTTATAAGCAGATTAACACTACCTATGATATCAATAAATTTAGCTTGCATTTGTTCTGGTGTTAATTGTAATTCTTTGATTAACCTATCAACTTTGTTAATAAATAAGACTGGTTTTACTCTTTCTTTCAAAGATTGTCTTAGAACTGTTTCTGTTTGAGGCATGATACCTTCACTAGCACACGATAAAACAACTGCACCATCAACTGCCCTCATAGCTCTTGTAACGTCTCCACCAAAATCAACGTGACCAGGAGTATCCATTAAATTAATTAGATATTCTTCTTCTTTGTATTTGTGAACCATAGATACTGAAGCTGTATCAATTGTGATACCTCTTGCTTGTTCATCATCATGAAAATCCATTGCACACGCTTTTCCTGCTAATTCCTCACTCATCATACCAGCACCAGCTAATAAATTGTCTGAAAATGTTGTTTTTCCGTGATCAATATGAGCACATATAGCAAGATTTCTTATATTTTTTTGGTTCTTAGCAATCCTAACAACCATGTCAACCATTTTTTCTGCCATTTTTTCTTAACCTCTCAATAATCTTATTTGTGTAAGATATGCTTATCATGAACTGTTTCATAACTATGCATTTCTTCGTCTTTGAACCATAATTTTACTTCGTCTTTTGCTTCTTCTGAATTTCCAGAAGCATGAATTATATTTCTAACTGCCCTTTCAATTTCATCAGCATAAGGGAAACTTACATGAGCAAAATCCCCCCTTATTGTTCCTGGGGCTGCTGAACTAGGTTCTGTTTCACCAGTCATTTTCCTTACAATTTCAACTGCACTGATTCCTTCAAGTACCATTGCAACAACAGGGCCCATTGTAATTAAGTCTAAAAGAAGTGTTCTAACTTTTTCCCCTCTTCTTTTAGCAATATCGTCTGTATAATGTTTTTGAGCAAATTCCTTATCTATCCAAACCATCTTCATGCCAACAATTTTGAGTCCAACATTTTCAAATCTTTGGATAACTTTACCTATTAAACATCTTTGTACGCCGTCAGGCTTTACTAAAACTAAAGTTCTTTCAATCATTTTATTTTAACCTCTTGATAAATATACAAAATAATTCTGCTTTGCAAAATTATTTTCAATTATATAAAGTTTTAAACTTCATATACTAATAAAAAAAATTTATTTTTTCTTTTTCTCAAAAGCTTCTGTCCATTTAAATTTACGAGCAGTTCTTTTTAATTTAAACTGATTTTTTTCACATTTATTTGAACAAAAATCAATTGATTTACCAGTTTTAAGGACAAATAACTTTCCTGTTCCTGGTCTTATTTCTTTACCGCAATATCCACATTTTGTCATTTTATTTAACCTCTACTTTGATTCAACTTTTGAGCTTCAATTTCTGTTTCTCTTAACATTAATGTGTCCCCAACTTTAATTGGACCCTTAACATTTCTTCTCAAAACTTTGTTCTGATCACGGCCTTCTAAGATTTTACATCTAACTTGTATAGCTTCTCCTCTTGTGCCTGTTCTACCAACTACTTCTTCTACGCTAGCAGGAACAGCATGAGTAAATCTAACAGCAGATGTTTTCTTATCATCGCCTTTTCCTTTTTTATTTTTATCGTCTACCATTTTAATATTATTTCTTTAATTTCTCAATTAATTCTTTAACAAGTTTTGCAGCTTCTCCTTCTTCTGTGATTGCAACACTTACTGTTGAAACCCCTATACCTGCAGCAGCACCTAATTCTTCTCTTGTAGGAACTTGTGCACAAGCAATACCTTTTTCTTCACATAATAATGGGATGTGCATTGTTACTTCAGGAGGATTAACATCTTTTGCATAAGCAACTAATTTTGCAGTTCCTTTTTCAATCGCTTTTGTAACTTCGTTTGTACCTTTTTTAATTTTACCTGTTGTTCTTGCTACTTCGATAGCTTCATAAACTTTGTCTATATTTTCTTTTGAAATTTCTTCTGTCATATTATTGACCTCGCTTGTTTTTTTATTATTAGGAATATAGAATATACTCCTTCATTCAGACCCATTTTCCACGAAGTGGAATACCTCTGTCTTCATCAATCACTAGGTAATAAGAAAGAATTTTGAGGGCTTTAAAAAGGTTTCGGAAAGATAATCCTTTCTGAATACCCTGAAAAAATATTTTATTTTTTCATTGGTTGGGGTTTTCCTTCAGAAAAACAAATCCCCTGAAAATCATAGATTTTCATTGTCTATTGGTTTTTACTAAGGGGATTAGATATACTCTTTTTAATTAATCTTCTGAAAAGAATCCAGTAGCCTTTGATGGTGATTATTTAATTCGTCTTTTGAGAAAAAATCAAAACGTGTTGTAAAGCTAGGATTTATTGCTTCAATTTCATTAATTCTTAAACTAGATTTAGCCCCAACAAGATCCACCCTTACAAAGTGAGCGGGATAAAAATGTGAAAATGCTTCATAAGCACATAAAACTAACTCTTTTTCTTGGGGTGTAGGGTCATAACGTTCCATCTTTGCACCATTTGTTGGTGCTACAATTGAATATTTATTACCTGACTTCAAAGGTACTGTTCTTCTGGAGAGTGTAACTTCCCCATCCACTACTGCAATTTTTTTTTCACCAGAACGCATAAATCCTTTATTATAAGGTTGTACAATTATTCCTTGTGAATCCATAACACCAGAGTAAGATAGTTCAGATTCATTATCCTTTCCATTAAATTTATCAAAATATTGTTTAATCTCCTCTTCACCCATATCATTAAGAACATATGTACCATTAGCACGTTCAGATATTAAAGGTTTTACAATAAATTTCTTCTTCTCCTTTTTTAACTGAAACAATTCTTCTAGGGACTCAATTTTTTTAGTTGGAATAAAAGGGAGATGAGTATTTCTACTAAGGTTTAATATATACTCTTTTGACATATTAGAAGTGATAGTTTCTGCAGGATTTACTAAACTTACCCCCTTGCCCCTATAAGATTTGAATCCATCCAGAATTTTACAAACATCTTCGATTTCATTCGTCAAACCATTGTCCAGGTTATACCTAATAATTTTGTGTCCTACAAGCCCAAAATAAATTGCATCAAAAGAGCCAATATCTACTCCATCAACATGTTGGTCATTTAAACACATTGCTTGTATATAATCTCCTTTCATTTTAGGATCTGAAGTTTTAATTACATATAAATCATGTTGGGGCTTAAAAAAATTAATAAAAGAGAATGCCTCTTCAGAGAAATGATGTTTTCCTTCTTTAAACAAATACTCTCCAACATATCCAATCTTCATTAGATCTCACTTCCTTCTATAAATTTAGTTTTTTCAAAATTGATAGTATTAATAGGATTATTTAAGTAGTCATCCAGGTTAATCTTTTCAACAACGAACAAATTTGAACCCAGAAAGTTTTTACTCGTATTTATAAAATTGAGTGGGTGATCTGTAACAAATATCTTATTCGATACATTAGGTTCTTTATTAAGCATATGCTCTTCTAACAGTTTTTGTTTAATTTCTAATGAAGTTTCTTCCGAGGGGTCAACAAGATTAACATCCCCTAGATATTCACTTATGATATCTTTTAATAAAGGATAATGGGTACAGCCAAGAATTAATGTATCTACATTATTCTTCTTAAAATAATTAAGATTTTCTTTAATTATCATCTTTGTACTTTTTTTATTAATTAATCCTTCTTCTACAACTGGTGCAAACAAGGGGGTGGATTTAGTAAACACTTGTATACTTTGATCTAAATTTTTGATGAGGTTTTTATGGGCCCTAGATGCGATTGTTTGTCTTGTACCAATCACACCAATTTTTTTATTTTTTGTTATCTCGATGGCCTTCTTTACACCGGCATTAATCACTCCCACCACAGGGACATCAAAATTAGAACGAATGGTATCTAATGCTACAGCAGAAGCAGTATTACACGCTACAACAATCAGTTTTACATCAAAATTTAATAAGAACCTTGAGTTTTCTATAGATATAGATTTTATTTTATCTGCGGATTTTGATCCATAAGGGCACCGGGCATTATCTCCTAAATAGATCAAATTTTCTTTAGGTAACATCTTTTTAATTTCCTTGAGAACAGTAAGACCCCCCACTCCTGAATCAAAGACCCCAATAGGCTTTGTCATGATAAATTTATCATTTTACATATTTATAAAAAGTGCGATTAATATTTTTGTGAAAAAGGGAATATTTATATAAAATAGTTACAGTATAACAAAATATATGGGGGTAAATGAATTAAAATCTGTAGAAAGATCTATTTTAAGAGAGTTAGAACTAAATTCAAGAACATCTTTTTCAAGTTTTGGAAAAAAGATAAGAAAAAGTCAACAACAAATAAGTTATACTGTTAATTCTCTAAAAGATGCAGGAGTTATCCAAAATTTTTATACTACTATAGATTATTCAAGATTAAATGTTCTTCAATTTAGAGTATATTTTAAAGTTAATTATATCGGTGAAAACGAATTGAAAGAATTGATAGATTATTTGGTGGAAGATCCATATACTGCATGGATTTGTTCTTGTGGTGGTAGATATGATCTAATTTGTACATTTTTTGCATTAAATCCATCTAAATTTAATAAGACTCTAAGAAATGTAATGCAGAAATTTCCTAATCAGATTAAGAATTACACTATTTTAACTACTATCGTAATGAGAAAATTTGGAAGAAAATATCTTTTCAAAAATCCTTCGATCCTTCCTGCGAGGGTCATTGGTGGTGACAGAGAACCAGGGGAAGTAGATGAAATTGATATGTTAATTTTAGATAAACTATCTGTTGATGCTAGAAAAAGTTGTGTTGATTTAAGTAATGAATTAAAAATCACACCTAAAACAGTGATAAATAGAATAAAGAAACTTCAAAAAAATAAAATAATAAGGGGTTTTAGTCCATTGTTGGATCTTAGAAAAAAAGGGATGATTTCCACTTTTCTCGTTATAAGATACCATAATATATCTTCAGAAGTGGAAGAAGGGTTAATTAATTATCTCAAGGTACATAAAAATGTAATAAATGTCGTTAAAACACTAGGTGAGTGGGATGTGGAAATCGAAATCGAAACAAACGATTGGAAAGAACTTAGAAGGATAGAGATGGAAATAAGACAGAAATTTGCTTTACTTATTCAACAAATCGAGAGTATTCCATTTTACAAATCTTATAAGAAAAATTTCTTTCCTAAATTTTTAGTTGAAAAATAAAAAATAAAAAATTAAATTACTGGCTGTTCATAAGACCCCAAAACTCTAACTACCTCGATATCTTTACCATGCGGAGTTAGTTTATATTTTAATGAATCAATACATCTCTTAAAATCATCACTGCTCTCGTGGGTCTTCATCTCTAAATAAAACATCTGAGGTTCATTATTATCTATTTGAACATCATCTAATGCAGGTCTTGAATGTATTTTTACATTATTCAAATTATGGTATGCGACTTGCATTAGTATATCAGATAAAAGACCTGGTTTATCTATGTGCGGCGTTATTGCAACCATTGTAAGATAATTTTTAGTCTTATCCTGTTTTTGTATGTCTTCTTTAGAGACCAAATAAAAATCCGTGAAATTAGTTCTTCCGTATTTTTTATTTCCTATATCTTGAGCAAGGATATCTAGCCCATTATCTACTAAAGCACTTAAACTAGCAATTGCCATTCCGGATTCTTTGGAAACCTTGCTTGCTGCTCCAGCCGTACTTAACGCCCCGATTTGTTTAGTTTGAGGGTAGTTTTTCATCAACCATTCCGAACATTGTGCTAACGCTTTTGGGTGTGAATACACACTGGTTAGATCTATGTTGTTTTTATCTTGACCTATTGATAATATTATTGGTAGTCTTTGTGCTCCAATTATTCTTAAATCGTTTTCATAAATCAAATCTAAACATTCTTGCACTAGCCCTTCTAAATAATTGTAGTAAGCCATTACACCCAAACCCTCTTTAGTTAAAGATACTTCTTTTGCAACAGACTCTAATGATGCTTTTGGTTTAAGTTTTACTTCTCTCATATTTGCAGCAAAAAGTTCTGCTACTTGATTTGAATAGGTCTTTTGAGGACCCAAATAGTTTATATCCATTTTTAACCTCCATATATTTAATTGTCTAAGAAATCTTTTTTTTCGTTCCATGCAGAAAAGTTTTTCAGACCAAAGCAATAAGGAATTTATAAAAAGATATAAAATTACAAAAAGAATCCAAAAAATAAATTATTATTTGTTTTCATATAAATAGTATAGTGGAACAACTTAATAAATGTTTTTATTTTCTTATGATACCAAGAACTTCTTTCTTTTTTTCTTCCATCAATTCTTTAGAAACAGCCTCTAAATTAAGTCTTAATTTAGGTTCAGTGTTTGATGGACGAACATTAAACCACCAATCATCATACTCTAATGTAATGCCATCTAGTTTAGTAATCTTAGCATCATTATATATTTTTTCTAACTCCTGCATCTTAGATTCCTTATCACTAACTTCGGAGTTGATCTCACCAGATTGAAAATATTTTTTCAATGGTTTAATTATTTCAGATAAGGTTTTCCCTTCTTTTTTGATTATTTGAGCAACTTTTATTAAAGTTAATATTGAATTTTCAGCATAAAAATCATCTTGTTTATAATAATAATGGCCAGATAATTCCCCTCCAAATACCACATCTTTTTTTCTCATTGTATCTTTAATAAAAGAATGACCTACTCTTGACATGACTGGAGTATTTCCATTTTCTTCAATCTTCTCCTTAACCACCCATGAAGATCTTAAATCAAAAAGTATTTTCTCACCAGAATATGCTTCTGAAATCAAAGCAGTAACCAAATCAGAACCTATTATTTCTCCATTCTCATCAACAAAACCTACCCTATCCGCATCCCCATCAAATAACGCACCGAAATCTGCTTTTTGTTTACTCAATTCATTTTTTAACTGATCATAAACATCTGGATTTAAGGGATTAGCTTCATGATTTGGAAAATTTCCATCTAATTCTTTATTCATATGAACAATTTCCAAATCCAGGTGTTCAAATACTTTTGGTAATGTAAATCCCGCCATACCATTTGAAGTATCTACAACAATTTTTAATTTTGGTATTTCTTTTGCTAAACTTAAAACAAAATTTGCATAATCATGAACCATATCTGCTCTTTTTATTATAACTCCTTTTTTTGAAGCTTCTTTCAGATCATTAGCACTAGCCAAATCTCTGACTTGGGTAATACCCTCATCATAAGTCATAGGTATTGCCTTTTCTCTAACCAATTTGAATCCATTATATTTTGCAGGATTATGTGACGCCGTAACCATAACACCTGCATCCCCTTTAAGGAAATTTACAGCAAAATAAAACATAGGCGTAGAACATAATCCAATTTCAATAACATCTGCACCTTGGTCTGTTATACCTCTAGCTAATTCTTTAAATAACCCTGGAGAACTATCCCTCATATCTTGTCCAACAACAATTTTTGTTTTTTTAGTATATTCAACTATTGCCCTTCCAACCCTATAAGCAGTTTCCTCATTAATTTCATCTGGGTAAACTCCCCTTATATCATAAGCTCTGAATATTTCTTTATTCATATTTAAAATTCTCATTTGCAAAATTATATTTTTCTAAAGTGTCTGTAGGGAACCAATAACCTTTATGTTTATGTGCATAAACTTGTCCGTCATTGGTTGCAATTTTTTGGAAACATTCCCTCTCAATATTAGAAATTCCTTCTGGTAATATGTCTAATATTTTTGGATTAACTATAAATGCACCAGCATTGATTAAATTTGAAGGTGCGTCTTCTCGTTTTGGTTTTTCTACAAAACCCACAACCTTACCTTCATTTAATTTAGCAACACCAAAGTTTTCCACATCTTCTCTTGTTGTTAATGCCATTGCCAAATCCGCATTGTTTTTATTATATACTTGTTTAATTTCTGTAAAGTTATAGTTTGCTAAATTATCTCCCCAAACCAAAGCAAATGCTTCGTTAATATTATATTTTTTAATAAGATCTTTTACAGCACCACCAGTGCCTAATAATTCTTCTTCAACATTATAAGATATGTTAACACCTAATTCTTCCCCGTTCTTAAAATAATCTTTAATCATTTCAGATTTATAACCAATTGAAAGAATTATATCTTCTATTCCGTGTTTTTTGAGATTTAATATAGTCCACTCAATTAAGGGTTTACCTTTTATTGGTAAGAGTGGTTTAGGTGTTTCATAAGTTAAAGGTCTTAATCTAGTACCTAGTCCCCCCGCTAAGATTATTGCTTTCATGATTAAAATCAGAATTTAGATGTATATAAAACTTATGGAATAAAAATCTCGTGAAAATAACTAAACTTTCTCACCAATAAGATAATGTTTAGTAACATCAGTAATTTTTACTTTAACTTTATCACCTAATTTAAACTTACCCATGATTGCAATTGGTTTATATGCAAAGTTACGTGCCATAACAGTACCTTCCTTACCAATATCATCAACTAACACGCTACCTTCCCAATTTAACCATTTTTTATTGATACCATAACCTATCCAGTCAAAGACAGAAGTCAATAACCTACTCCTATTTTTAATATCCTCTCCCTTTACTTGTTCCATTTTATATGCTTCTGTTCCTGGTCTTGCATTAAATTTTGAGATATTGATTACATCAAGTTTTAATTTTTCCATTAAACTTATGGAATCTTGAAATTGTTCTTTTGTTTCTGTAGGAAAACCACAAATTATATCTGTAGCGAGAGTAATATTATCAAAGTGTTCTCTAAACTTTTCAACAATCTTTTTAAAATCTTTCACTAAATATTGTCTTTTCATCAATTGCAAAATTTCATCATTTCCAGATTGTACAGGTATGTGTAAAAACTTGAATATTTTTGGATCTTTATAAACTTCAATTAACTCATCTAATATTCCTATCGCATGATTAGGATTCATCATACCCAGTCTCACCATAAATCCTCCTTCAATAGAAACAATCTCGTTTAATAATTCTATAATTCCAGTTCCTATATCCTTTCCATAAGAACCCGTGTCTTGAGAAGTTAACCATATTTCCTTGCATCCGTCTTTTAAGGCAGATTTAACTTCTTTTATAATTTGTTCAATAGGGTAAGATTTTAATTTACCTTTGACAAGTTTAACCGAACAGTAAGCACAATAACCTAAACATCCTGAAGAAATTGGAACAATTCCTACAACTGGATTTTTCCTAACTTTAGGTAAATTAATTTTTTCATTATCTTCTTCTGGTACTAAGACTTCAATTGGATTATCATTAATAGTTTCTTCCATTACAGAAACAATTTCACTTATACTATTTGTTGAAATTAAACTACAATCTGGTGCAACTTCCCTTATGTCAGGTATTATGTTCTTTGTTATACACCCAGCAACAACAAATTTCTTATTAGGATAATCTTTTTTTAAGTGTCTTAATGTTTTTAGCGCATTTATATTGCCCTTTACTGTACATATATTAACAACAATAACAAAAGCGTCATCTGGACTCTCAACTATCTCAAATTCTGCTGTTTTGAGTAAACCTTTCATCGATTCAGATTCTGAAAAATTGATTGAACATCCCGACGTGTTAAAATATACCTTTACCATTATTAAGAACGAATTTAAGTGGCTTTAAAAAGGTATATGTTCAAAAAATTCTTTATCCCAACTATATTTGTTTATTAGAAATACTATTGTAAAAGATTAAATTTATTAATACCCTCACTTTTATTTATTTATGTTACCAGATAATTTTATTAAATCTATTAAATTGATTACATCAGAATTACAAAATAAAAATATCAAATGGGCATTAGTGGGAACTACAAATTTAGCTCTGCAAGGTTTAGATGTTAAACCTAATGATTTAGATATAGTCACATTTGCAAATCATATACAAGTATTTGAAAGGATTTTTAAAGATTATATTATTAAACCATTAACTAAAAAAATCTCTTCTACTAAAGGCTGTCCTGATTATTATATTCTTATGCTCAGTATTAATGGTGTGGAGATAGAAGTGATGGGTGAGTTTGAGACTAATGTTTATTTTAGTAAAGTAGGTAGGGGGGAAATTGAGGAGATTGATTTAGAAGGCATGAGAATACCTTGTTTAAATCTTAGTTCTGAAGCAAATGCTTATGAAAAATTAGGTAGAAATAAAAAAGTTGAAATGATTAAAGATTTCATCAAACCTTAGCAACATAGTAAACATAAAGATCTTCAAAGAAAATATGTTTTTTCTCTAATTCGACAAACCTTAGGTTATTTTTTTTAATCAATGCATTCATTTTTCTTTTATTGGTAAATGAACTAAATAATAACAACACCTTGCCCTCTTTTTTCAGATATTTAGAAACATTATTCAAGAATTTTTCAATAACTTCATATCCTTTCTTTCCCCCTTCCAGCCTTTCATCTCGTTCTTGTAGTTCCTGGGGCAAATAGGGGGGATTAAATGTAATAACATCAAACTTAATCTGTTTTTGAGCTAGTGTTCTTCTTTTCTCCCTACCCTCAACTTGTTTCTTATCATAAATTTCAATCTTATTTTCTATTTTATCATAAAAGAAGAATTTCTCTTCAAAAACTTCAAATAAATTACTCTTAAAAAATTCAATATTTTTAGTTTTAATATTTTTCTTGCAATATTTAATTACTTCCTTACTTATATCCAACCCAATAACTTTATCGGCATTTTCACTAGCAGTTACTGCTTGGATACCTGAACCAGTACCCATATCTAAGACCAAACCTTTAGAATACTTTTTAACAAACTTCTGCAATAAGAATGAATCTTCTTCTGGATCGTATATCATAAAATAAAAAAGAAAATAGGTGTATATAAATTTAGTGTTTTAACTCGTTGTTCTGTTTCAATGCTGAAAGGTGCATGAGTTTTAATAATTTTATTTCGGATTTGAGTTCATCAATCTCTTCCCTTAGCCCTGAAACCACTTCATAATTATGTTGTATATTGCCAGTGTTTTCTATAATTGTCTCTGGTACTTCTGAGAGTCCCGATACTTTAGAATTCATATCTTTCACCCAGTCATCCATGCTATTCTTTAGTTCTTCAAATGTTACATCACGCATTATACACACCTCTTTTTCGCTAAAAACATCCCTAAATACTTTTAACTACTAGTATACTAATATGTATACTGATATATAAAGCTTTCTGTTAAGAAAGGTTTATACTAGAAAATCTTTGATTTTTGCAGTATAAATGTTCCTGTTTAGAAAGTGTTGTGATAGAGAATAGTATTCTCGTTGTATGAATCTTTTTGTTTCAAGAAATTATTTACAATCCACCCATAATCTTACTTATCTTATGTTTCTCAGTAAATTTAGCTTGTTCTAACCTATTATATCTAAAAATTAATTTTTGTATATATTCGGAAATCTGTTCGGGGTTATCGATAAAATCCAATTTAACAAATCTTTTTTTCATCCCAGTTAAATCTACGTTAACAGTACCAGAATTAAATATTTTATTAAATACGCCTTCTCTATTAAAATCGACTTTACTAATGTTCTTATAAGGCACTTCATAAGAACTCAACATTACAGAAAAGATGCTTCTTTGAATTGTAAATAGATCTTCATAAAAAGTAAAATTTAACCCTTTTAAAAAAAAGTAATTTAATCCTCCCAATAATATTGCAATTCCAAAAACACTTAATATAAAATTAATAATTAACTTATGAACATCTAATTCAATTTCCCAAAGTTCTAGGGGTAGCAAGAAAATATCCAGCCCTACAACCCAATCCAAAAAGAATAATACTAAGACTATCCCAATGGCAACAGCAATCACCACAGAAAAATTACTAAAGAAACTTTTCCATTGATTAGGCTTGATAGTATATGATTTTTCTTCTTTTTTATAATTGGGCTTTTCCATCAATATAACTTAAATTTCCCACTTTAAATATCTTTTGTAAAATGAAATTTTACAAACCAGTTGAAAATTATGTTTTCAACAGTTTTTGTAAACATAACCTTTAAATACATTAAATCTTAAGATTTTACTATGATACACTTCATAATAATATTTTTGATATTCATAATACTTTCAACTTCAATCATTGTATTATTTGTCTCAGATTTTTGGATGATTGTAATCAATTCCTTATTATTATATGTGATATTATTAAGATCTTACTTTGAAGTTAGACATAAGAAGATATTATTGCCTTATATTATCAGTCTAATAATAACTACACTGGTATTCATGTTTGCTTTAAATTATATTGTACCTCCTTTGTTATTATGGCAAGTATGGTTTATAACAATATTATTTTTATTAGCAGAACTTATAACATATTTAGATAAAAGATACGAATTAAGAAAAAAGATTGAAAAAAAGCTAAAGAAAAAATAGGGGTGGATGAATGCTTAATTATTATGCGAAATCAATAAGTGAAGTGCTAAAAAACTTATCTTCAAGTGAACAAGGGTTAACTCAACAAGAAGCACAAGCTAGAATTCAAAAATACGGTTACAATGAATTAAAAGAAAAAGGGGCAATTTCACCAATCAAGATATTCTTACTTCAATTTAAAAGTGCATTAGTTGCAATATTATTCTTTGCAGTTATCATTTCTATAATAATTCATCATTATTTAGATGCAGGCGTAATAGCAATTATACTAATACTTAATACATTACTTGGATTTATCCAAGAATACAAAGCCGAAAAGTCAATACAAGCATTAAAAAAATTAGCTTCATTACAGGCAGTTGTTCTAAGGGATGGAAAAGAACAAAAAATAGATGCTAAAAATCTTGTACCGGGGGACATAATAATTCTAGAGACTGGAGAAAAGATACCTGCAGATTCAAGATTGATTGAATCTATAAATCTTCAAACACAAGAAGCCTCCTTAACAGGGGAATCATTACCTATCAAAAAAAGGATAGAAACTCTAAAATCTAATCTTGCATTAGGTGATAGAAAAAATATGGTTTTTTCAGGTACAATAATCACTGCAGGTAGGGGGAGGGCAATAATTACTGATACAGGTATGAATACTGAGATTGGAAAGATTGCCAAACTCATCCAAGAAAGTGATGAGAAACTAACTCCCTTACAAGAAAAATTAAAAAAATTAGGTGAATTCTTAGGTATAATTACGATTATAATCTCAATCATTGTTTTCTTTACTGGAATTATGGTGGGTTTAGGAAAAATTGACATGTTAATCACAGCAATCTCTCTAGCTGTTGCAGCAATTCCAGAGGGCTTGCCTGCAGTAGTAACTATTGCATTAGCACTAGGCATACAAAGAATGATCAAAAAAAATGCCTTGATAAGGAAGTTACCTTCTGTTGAAACATTAGGTTCAACAACTGCAATCTGTACAGATAAGACAGGTACATTAACGCTAAATCAAATGACTGTAAAAAAATTATATGTTAATGATAAAGTGATTGAAGTTACAGGTGGAGGATATGATCCTAAAGGTGATTTTTATTTTGATAAACAAAAGATTGAGACTAAAAATTTCAATAAGTTATTAGAAATCGGTGTCCTATGTAACGATGCAAAAATTGCAGAAAATTCAGTTATTGGTGATCCTACTGAAGGGAGTTTAGTAATTAGTGCAGCAAAAGCTGGACTAATAAAAAGGGATTTAGAGAAATCCTATAAACGAATTGGTGAAATTGAATTTAATTCTGAAAGAAAAAGAATGAGTACCCACCATAATATCAATAATAAAAAAACGCTCTATTGTAAGGGTGCTCCAGATGTTATTCTTAATTTATGCAACAGAATCTATGTAAATGGGAAAGTTGAAAGATTAACAACCAAAGAAAAACAAAAGATTCTAGAAAAAAATGGAGAGTTTGCAAAACAAGCATTAAGGGTATTAGGTTTTGCATACAAGGAATCGAATCAATTAGAAGAAAAAGATATGATTTTTGTTGGATTACAGGCAATGATTGATCCTGCAAGGCAAGAAGCAAAAGAAGCTATTGCAAAGTGTAAAAAAGCAGGAATAAAAGTAGTTATGATTACAGGAGATTTTAAATTAACAGCAGAAGCAATTGGCCATGAACTAGGACTAGAAGGCAAAGCAATAGATGGTTCTGAGATTGATAAGATGGAAAATTTAGCAGATGTTGTCGAAGATATCTCGATATATGCAAGGGTTAATCCTGCACATAAAGTTCAGGTTTTAGAAGCATTAAGAAAAAAAGGTCATGTTGTTGCTATGACTGGGGATGGGGTTAATGATGCTCCAGCTTTGAAAAAAGCAGACATTGGAATCGCTATGGGGATAACTGGAACAGATGTTGCTAAAGAGGCTTCTGATATGCTCTTAACAGATGACAACTTTGCATCTATAGTAAATGCAGTTGAGGAAGGGCGAGGAATATATGAAAATATAAGAAAATTTGTTCAATATTTATTATCATCTAATTTTGGAGAGGTTTTAACCATATTTATGGCCCTCCTTATGGCACCATTCTTTGCAAACGCATTACCTTTAGTAGCCCTACAGATTTTATGGATTAATTTAGTAACAGATGGGTTGCCTGCCCTAGCTTTAGGTGTAGATCCTTATGATAATGATATCATGGATAGAAAGCCACGAGATCCAAAAGAGAATATAATCACAAAAAGAATGACCGTTATGATGGTTACTATTGGGGTTATAATGGCAGCAGGAACATTATTTATGTTTAAAATGTATAATCCTATAAAAAATATAATTTATGCTCAGACAATTGCTTTTTGTACTCTAATGATGTATCAGATGTTTAATGTTCTGAATAGGAGATCAGAGAAACATTCATTGTTTAAGATTGGAATATTTTCAAATTCTAAATTAATTATTGCAATATTAATATCAATTGTATTACAATTAGTAGTGGTATATGTACCTTTTATGCAAGACATATTCAGTACAACAGCAATAAATTTTGGGGATTGGATTTATGTTATTTTAGTATCTTCAACAGTCTTAATATTTGGAGAAGTTGTTAAGTTGGTGTATTATCTTAAGGAGAGAAAACCTCATAAGATTGTTTTGCCTTGAATAACCCATATATTTTTATAATCCTCTTCATTCCCCTTTACCATGAAGGCAAAAACTTTAGAAGATTATATCCCCTTAGATAAGTCATGGATTATTCGTATGGGCGTACTTGATCTTTTACACAATCATAAGGATATTATAACGTTTTTAGATAAACAACCCAATCTTAATTCTGATTTACAATCATTATACAATTCAATAAATGATTGGAGAACAAATAAACCTATTAGAGTTGGTGAATCAGGAACCCTCTATAGATTTTTACAATTTGCTTCTTGGAAATACAACCTTAATAAAAAATTCATCAAAGAGGGCACATTAGCAACAAGGGATATGTGTAATGACCCCAATATAATCACTTACTCTTTAGAAAAATTATTGAAGTTAGATAATGAGACATCTCAATGGGGTTCTGCAATGGCTTTAAGTGAATGTGATTGGAGTTATATAACTAAATTAGAACAAAAATATAAAATCAAAGGTAAGGATATCCCATTTAAATTAAATGATACAAGGGAATCAATTAAACATTGGACAATAAAACGGGCCCAAGGTGAAGTATGGCAACCTAGACTCGATGAAACTATCCTAAATCAAGCAAAAGCTTACATTGAATTATTACAAGGTAAAAGACCCGATTTTATATCAAGACAGGCAGAAGATTATTGTTTTGCAAAAGTTTTCAAATATAAAACCGAAGAGTTTGAAAGTCTTAAGGGTCATGAAAGTAATAGAATAAAAGCTATGCAAGATGTTTTAGGTGTAGATTACACTAAAGATAAAATATATTCAGATGATCACAGGGTTGTACAATCGATGGCAATGTTAATCCAAGCTTCAAATCCCCATTGGAGCACCGAACAGGTAAAATGTATATTTAGTAATCCTGACTGTGTATCTAAATCTTGGCCTTTATTCTGGAATTTTATGAATTCAATTAAAGATACTTACACAGTTAAAACTCAAATTTAATTCCATAATGCCATTCACTCAGATCTAAATCTTTTATGTCTAAGTCCATGATATAATCTAAATTATATTCATCACTCTGAAAATTAGAAATATCTATTTTTGGTTTAATATATAAGTGGTCAAATATACTATTTTTTTCTTTATTCTGGAAACATATGGGATATTCAGAAAGATCAAATTCATAATCTTCCATCATATTAAGACATTTTTGTTCAGGAAAGGAGTACCCTAAATTCAAATTATTTGATTTAGAATTTCCTTCTATTGATTGTTCTAATTGGGAGGGTACTTTATCAGTTAAGTCTGGTTCAATTTCAATCTGAGACCTATGTGAACAAGAATAAAGGCATAATGAGGTTATTAAAGTGTATTTTAATACCCTTGTACCCACCCATAATTTTAAAAGATTATTCATGTACAATATGTTAATTCAATCAAACTTATAAAATTAACGAGAAAAATAAATAAAAAAATAAAAAAGAGCAGTTATAATCCTGCTTCTTGTTTTAATGTTTCAGCTTTATCGGTATTTTCCCATTTAAATTCAGGTTCTTCTCTACCAAAATGACCATATGCTGCCGTTTTTCTGTATATTGGTTTTCTTAGATCAAGTTGTTCTAAGATATCTTTTGGTTTTAGTGGGAAGTGTTTTTTTACCAATTCAACAATTTTATCTTCTGCTATTTTATTTGTTCCAAACGTATCAACAAATACACCTGTTGGTTCAGCGACACCAATAGCATAAGATAATTCAACTTCACACTTATCAGCAAGTCCAGCTGCAACAACATTTTTAGCAATGTACCTTGAAGCATAAGCTCCACTTCTATCTACTTTACTAGGATCCTTACCTGAAAAAGCTCCCCCACCATGTCTACCCATTCCACCATAAGTATCTACAATGATTTTTCTTCCTGTTAAACCAGTATCCCCATTTGGACCACCAATTATGAATTTACCAGTTGCATTGATATGAAATTTGGTATTCTCATCAAGTAAATCTCCACAAACTGGTTTGATGACTTTTTCAAGAATATCTTTTTTAAGTCCATCTTCAGCAACATTTTCAAGATGTTGTTGTGCAATTACTACTGCATCAATCCTTTTAGGTTTATCATCTTCATATTCTACTGTAACTTGTGATTTACCATCTGGACCCAGATCTTTAATTTCTCCAGATTTTCTTACTTCAGCTAATTTTGCAGTTAATTTATGAGCAAGCATTATAGGTAAAGGCATTAATTCTTTGGTTTCATTACAAGCAAAACCAAACATCATTCCTTGATCCCCTGCACCTTGTTCAGCAGTTTCTTTTCCTTCTGCAGATGCCTCATCTACTCCTTGTGCAATGTCCGGACTTTGTTCATGTATCGCTACCCAAACACCACAGTCCTCACAATCTAAACCAAATTTTGAACTTGTATATCCAATATCTTTAAGTACATTTCTAACTACTTTTTGTACATCTGCATATCCATTTGTTGTTACTTCTCCTGCAACATGTACAGTTCCTGTTGTGGTTAAACACTCTACAGCAACTCTTGATTGAGGATCTTGTTTAAATAACTCATCTAATATCCCATCGGATATTTGATCACATACTTTGTCTGGGTGTCCTTCTGTAACTGATTCAGAAGTAAACATATAGTTTTTTTGTTCCATTTTCTAATTACCTCGTTTTATTTAAAAATTTAATTTGTGCAATATTTTATTTTAAAAAAATATTCATTAAATATTATTCTGTTAATTTTTCAGCTCTTGACAATTCTGCATTTAATTGATCTCTGTTTACATTTATTGTTATATTAGCCCCTTTTTTGATTGATTTAATCGGAACTATACCATATTTTGGGTGATGTTCATGTTCAATTCCTGTTGTTTCGTTTGCATATCTTACTTGTGCACCTATAACATTATAACCTTCACTTCCAGGTAAATTTCCATCAAAATCTGGATGATTATTTTCATATTTCATTTTAGCCTCCACACACTCTTTTTAACATACTTAAACCTAGTTTCTTTATAAATACTCTTGATAAAATTATTCCTATACGAATATTCTTCATAAGATTTAAATACTCTAAGATTAAACTAAATTTATGACTTATGAAATAAGTGAGATAAAATCAATAAGAAAAAAGTTAGGCATCTCACAGATAGAACTCGCTAAACAAGCGAGTGTTAGTCAAAGTCTTATTGCCAAAATAGAATCGGGTTTATTAGATCCAACATATTCCAAGGCAAAAAAGATATTTGAAGTTTTAGATGAACTATCCAAACATAAAGAACTTAAAGCAAAAGATTTGATGAATAAAAAGTTAATCTTTATTGAACCAGAAACTGATATTAAAGATATAATCAAAGAGATGAGAAAACACAGTATTTCACAGATGCCAGTTGTTAAGAATGATCAATGCATAGGATTAATATCGGAGACTATATTATTAGATGCATTTACCAAAAAGAATGTTAAGATCGCTTCAGATATAATGGGCGATATCCCCCCAATAATAGCAAAAAATACCTCAATTAATTTAATTTCCAATTTATTAAGATTTTATCCTATAGTTATTATTTCTGAAAAAGGTAAATTATTGGGCGTTATAACTAAAGCAGATGTTTTAAAAGCGATATAATTATCATCTAAATAAATATAAACTTGATAATTATTTTAGAAAAATGTACAATCTTATTGATAATACTTTTTTCTAATATGGATAAGCTTTTAAATGCTTAATTATGGTTAATCATAACCTATACTTAGAATTAGGGATCTAAGTGTTTAAATTGGAGGTATTTAAGATGGGATGTGGAGATTGTTGTGGCTGTGATGGCGACAAAGAAAAGGAAGAGTAATTTTATCCAATTAGTACCAAATTTTTATTTTTTTTCTTTTATTTAATTCTTAAAAACATAATGTTTTTATAGTAGTGAGTCCTTTAAAATAGTATTACACTTAACTGAGGTGAATCTATAATGGCTGAATATAAAAAAGAAAAACCTAAATATAAACATGCTCATGATTTAGAGAAAAATACAACTGAATTACTTACAGAATTAGAAGAATTAACTCATTATAAAGCACAAGAGAAAGCTCAAGAAGATATGGGTTATAATCTGCAACGTATAAACGAAACAGAGGATGCATATTTCAAAGAGTTTTATGGGGAACATAAAACACATAAAGGAAGACCCAAAACAAAAAAGTTTAAAGAAGGGGAAGAACATGAGAGGGCAACAGACTTAGTTCATCATTTAGTTCTGGATCATCTTGAACATAAAATGGGCAAAGATTTTGCAGATTCATACAGGAAAAATCCCGAAATGATTAGGAATTATCTAGGTGGTGTTGGAATAGATATGAATGATATATTAAGGGAAATCGAACAAAATCCTAATTTAGCAACATTGGCAAGAGATAGGGACTCAAAATATAATAAATTAAAAAGTATACTTGCTCAATCAGAGGTCAAAGAATTAGTAAGGGCAGAGCATGTAAGGAACATGTTAATTTCAAATGATATAAAACACAGGCCAAAAGTTCATGAATATTTTAAAGGCACAACAGGTCTCCAAGTTAAAGCAAATACCCATACATCAAATATCTTGTATCACTTAAGAGAGTATAGGTCTAATGGATTAAACCAATTTAGTGAAAAACATCTTGATGAAAATAAAAAAGATTTTACTAAAAAATCTCTTGAAGATTATGTAGATAAAGAGATTAAAAAAGGTAAAAAGAAAAAATAAATTTTTTATTTATTTATTATTTTGATTAAATGAATTCTAGAGAAAGCTATCAACGGAAATACAAGTATTACTCCAACAACTAACATTAAATTGACACTAATCAAGGATATTATTTTAATTGCATAATTTAAAATAACAAACATTACAGCTAAACTTAAGATTACTAAAGAAATTTCTTGAATCCGTTTAACGCCCACCTTAATTGTTTTTTTACACAATTCTTTTAATTTATATTTATAACACATTGAATAACTGATTAATGTAAAGTAATAAAGTACGACTAATGCAATTATAGATACACTATTTATCATCAATTGAACTGTTGGATTATTAGCACCAAGTGCATTTTTTAGAGTTACATTATAATAAAATAATGCTATAAAAAACTCAAATATCGCAACAATTATTGTAGTAATTGTAAAATTCTTGAAAAAGTTCCATGACTTAACTTTCTTATTATCAAACTTTGAAGCCAAATACCAATTGATTCCTTGGAAAATTATCCATAATAACAATATACTCAATGCTAGTTTAACAAATATACCCATAACTTGCATAGCTAAAGGGAATAGTTCAGATTGTTGGGACATAACTGCAGCAGCATATTCGTCCATTGATGTAACTGATGATTCTAGTTTTATTTCTGCCATTCGTTCTAATAATGGCGCAGCTTTCGTTATCAAAAAGAAATTTCCAATAAAACCCATTACCATAAGGAATATTAAATCTATCAAAGAAGGTAGAGCTATGTAAAAAGGTTCTTTCTTAATTAGGTTAAATGTTTTCTTTAACTCACCTATTTGTTTTTTTAGTATTTTCATCATTTACCGCAACATGCCCAATTTGTAGGGCATACATTTTCTGTAATTGTTTTTACTTCAAAATTATTAAATCCATTACATACATTTTCACTAGTTGTACAAGTATAATCATTGTTAGAACCACAACTTTGACCAAACCAAACTCCTTCTATTGTATTTGGTTCCCACTTACTTCCTTGATATTGCACACTTAAATCAATATCCTGTGCGCTATTTTTAGATACACTTACTTCAACATTTATTTTTTTATTGATATTATATTCAGTAAAATCGTTATCCATGTATGTTGGAGCCATTAATTCAATTTCTTGGTCCCCTATTTTTAATTTAACAGAACTCTTTTTTAATACTTCTACTTCTGCACCATTAGGTTCCATATCTTGAATAAAAACTTCAAATTTGGCTTTGCCTCCTTCTACTGGAATTACGCCAACATCTTCTACACTATCTCCTTCATTAATTTCAAATCGTCTAACAACTGTTGTTAATATTGATTGTTCGACAGAGGGATTTGTTGTATCACTACTACCAGTTGTACTACCTCTAACAATCTTAATTTGCCCTTCATTAATTTGATCATTACCATTACATTTAGCAACAGTATCGGATTTTGTATTGGTTGTACCTGTTTTAGGTCTATATATGGTTAGACTGTAATCCAGTGTTTTCTCATCTGCAACTGTTGTACTTGTATCTGTTGTTAGTCTTCTATCAATTTGTAAAGTTTTGGTACAATCAACACTATTTAAACTACCTATCTCAATAACATATCTATCACCACATCTTGCTTGGTCATTCTCTTGAACATTACAAGCAATTCTATTATTATTAGATTTTTCAACAATATTAAATTTAACTACTCCACCTTCTTTTCGACAGGTTATTGTTGCATCATCTGCACAACTTGATACCTCAGCATTCATTTCTCCGCCAGATTCTTTATAACAAGTATAATAACTTCCACCACCAAACCAACGCTCATCAACTTTAATATTTTTAAATATTAAAGTTTCTTCAGATGTAGAGTCCACTTCCATTTGTTTTGAAATCAAAACATTTTCATCATCTTTTATTTCAAATACTGCAAAGAATATTTTTGAAGTATCTCCCGTGGTAGTCTCTTTTCTTGCAGTGTAATCAAATCTAAAATCCTTACCAATAACATTATAATAACTATTACCTTCAGTTTCATCATTCTCAAATTCGATATCTGGTCCATCAATGATACATGCAGTAGTGGGTTCTCCAAACACTTGGCATCTATAAGCACCACCGTCAAATGAACATGATGCTAAAGGTTCTGAACCAACTTGTCCTAATTCCTTTTCAACAATTTGTTCTTTATTTTGACCAGTATTATCTATATAACTATAAACTATCCTTACCTTATCATACCTAATTCTTGAATTGTCATCAGCATAACTCATCGGAATATAGGCTTCTTCATTTATTATCTCACCTTGACTTAAACGACCATTCCCACCAAATGAATTAGTAATATCCTTAGTAATTTCAACACCGTTATGTGCACAATCACAGAGTCCACCATCAAAATATCTCGAGTCACATTGATTATCTGTTGAACATAGTAAATAAGCATCATACCTCATATTATCAGATCCAGAAACAACCATCATTCCAATATGGTACACATGATTAGTTATTCCATCAATTGGATTATATCCTACAAATCTTCTTGTAGCAGGCATCACTGCTATTGTACTATCAATTGGTATCTCCATTGCTTGTTCTGCCATTGCAGTCAAATCAATATCAACATCTGCACCAAAGAAAGCCATACATGCAGCATGAACTATTTTCTTTTCTACAAACATCACTCTAAACATATTTGTATCCCCATATCTGTTTTGTACAGTATCTTGAACTTCAGCACCAGCTCCAACTATTCCTGTAAAGAATCCAATTATACCTCCATCTGAAGTTCCTTCTGAACCAAACCCACTATAACCAGAGAAACATGAAAACAAATAATATAACAAATCACACACGTAATAACTTAGTACTGCTTGACAAACACCAGAACTTCCATCCCCTGTTAGTAATATTGTTTGGAAACAATCTCTAACCAAACCTAATATCTTCCTATACATCTTCAAATAAGAATATAATGCAGAAATACAGGCACATTGTATACTTCTAAATATACTATCTGTTGGATTAACAATATAATCTTCTGCAAATCCGCTGCAGGCTTCCCTAACAATTGTTTCAGGTACTGGTGCTGTTAATTTACTTGTTCTTGCAGTACTTTGTGAAGTATCTTTTAATGTAAGGCTAACTTTTCCATTTTCGATATCATAATCATTACCATCAACTAATTTATAGGATGTTATCTGTTCTTCACCATCTACATCTGTTATTACAGCGTCATAATTATAATTAACACCCCTAACTTCGATTGTTTCCTTATTTCCTAAATCTCCTCTCTGTTTGCCTACTTTTGACATAGTTTGTTCATTAGTTAGTGTTGAAGGCACAACAGGATTATCTGTAGTCTTTTCAGTATTAATTGATTTTGTATATTCTGGCCAGAAGAATCCATCAGGATATTCATAACCATCTTCTACACCATATTTTCTACAATCCTCTCTGATGATTTTTGTACCAGTTAAAGCAGGCAAAATTTTTTCAATAGAACTTGAATCATTCACAACATTACCATTAGATAAAGTTCTAACCCTCTGACTTGTTCCAACAAAAACCTCCCATTCAAATGTTTCTTCTTTCTTTTCATCATCTAGTTGATCATAGCCCACAGTTTTATTCATAATAAACCATTGACCATCAATATTAATTTGTCTTTCATCATTATCACCAGGTCTACATAATTTAAAATCAGATATAGTACGCCATGCAGATGATAAAGTTGTATCTTCTTCAGGATTAGCTAATTTATTTGACTCCTTCAATTCATTCATCACAACACAACCAGGACCCCATTCATTTAAATATTCTTCATCACAACATTCTACATCTCGAGCTATTGGTTTAATTTCCCCAACTAGCCCAGTTGGATGATATTTACACGAGCCATCATCTGCTAAATCTTTCTTATAATCCTCGCTTGTGGGTAACTCTTTACCATAACAATTAGATTTCGCATTATCCTGATTATCTTTGATATATTTCTCATAACTCGGCACAGCAGGACACATTATTCTATCACAAGTCCAAGCCATAAGTTTTTCAATCCTTTTAGTATTAATTTTTGCATCTAGACAACTTTTACAATCATCTTCCTTATCGCCAGTACATTCAAGTCCGCTTTCAGTAGCAGCACAACTACAATCATTATCAATATCAACACCCCAACAAGAAAAACCTTCTGTAGCTGTTTTTACATAAAGTATTACCCATAATCCAAAACAAGCAATCATTGTACTTTGGAGTATATTTTCTAATGGGTCAAGTATTGTATCAATTAATTCAATTGTTGCATTTAGAAAATCAACAGAGCTTTCTAAAAATGAATCTGAGATTATATCTGGATCAATTCTTGGTTGAATTAAAACTTCTACATCAATACACTCTTTTTGTGTAATTGACTCACTTCTAATTTCATTCTGATTATTTATTCTAACAGTTCTTTCCCTATCATAATTTATGATTAAGGTTAATGGAACTCTAACGCACCCAGCCGATGCAATATAACTAGTATCAGTAAAAGGCACATTAAAACATTGTCCAACATTATGGTGACTAAGATTATCCTCTTTTTGATATGTTGTCCAATTTTCAGGGAAATCATCTTGTGCTCTTAGGTCAATCATCACATATCCTTGATCATATTCATCACTCCATGAATCATATAATCCTGAAATCCAATCACTATCAAATCTTGATTCTAAATCAGAACTCATACCCATTGGGTATCCTTCTCTTATATCAATATCGGATACACCTGGTTTGTCACCAGAACCCCTCCAACTTAAATCTAAAGTTACCCCAACTTGAGCCATGCCTTCTAATAAATGTCTTGGTACAATTTCAGTAGGTAATATATTATTTACAATTACACTCCAATCCCCTCCACTACCACATAAAGCATAAAGAATTTCTTCTTCGACAGGATCACCTTGTAAACCTACCCTATCTGTAGCAACAATTCTAATATCATTAGTCCATGCAGTACCAGTACTAAATATCATTTGACTAGCTTGATTATCTGTATTAGTGTCTGTATCATAAGCGTATTCTGCGTCCCTCCTCAATTCAACATCTATGGAGAATGTTTTATTTTGGGTATTTTCACAAAATCTAGAAGTTCCAGATTCTAATGTATCATTTACCTCACTAGCCCTATAAGAACTAACATCTACTTGACTATTTATATATACACAAACATAAGAATCTTCTGTAACGCTTCCAGTTATTGTTACATCCCTTATATAACTTGGACTTAATGAGTCTAAATTAGTTTCAGTTATTTCAGGTGCTTCAGAATCATAAAATACATTATAATTATATGTTAGGGTATTTCCTGCTTTATCACTAACTTTAATTAGAACTTGATTGTTCCCCTGGTTTAGATTAATTTCTTGAGTAAAACTTGGATATTGTTCAGATAATTCATAATCTGGATTATCTACACTATATTCATCACAACTAGTACTTTCCCCTTCAGGTGTTTCATTATATGTTAATCCTCCTTCTGTTGTTAAAATATTAAGAGACAATTTATTCCCAATATTACAACTCGTGTCAACAGATGCAATCTCATAATTGTAAGAAACACCTGAACTAACAAGATAATCATCGGCATATGGGGAGGAAACTGCAGTACCTATCAAAATATTATCTCTATAGATATAATATTCATCAAAATCGGAATCATTAATATTTACCCAAGATAATTCAACACTATTTGCTTGGACTGTATCTGAATGAAAATTAGTAACTTGACTAGGTGCAGTTGTATCTACACTACTTGTTGAAGTTAAATAAACCTTAACATCAACTGCTTCATTTGTTGTACCATTTATAGATACAGTTTCAGAAGAAATTGTTGCAGGTAAATCACTTATAACAACATTAGGTGGACTTAAATCTATATCAATTTCATAAGATTGTTCTTGAACACTACCTATACTATCTTCTAGCCTAATAGTTAATGTATTGTTCCCAGAAACAAAACCTGGAACATTAAAAGATATTTCTCCATTTGTATTCTTTTCAACACCAATTAAACCCTTATATATATTATTAACAAAAAATCTTACTTTTGTATGGGGTGTGACAGTTCCATTAACTGGAACAGTTCCACTATTATATATTGTTGGGACATTCATTTGGATATCTAAACTTACAATTTCAGTAGGAGTGAATGCTTCTCCAAAATTTTCTGCACAATTATCATCAGTATCACAAGAAATAACTTTGTAATAATAAGTAGATGCGTTTTGTAAATTATTTATTGTAACCGAATGCTCAGTTGTATAATCTTGAGAAATATCAGATCCATTTAACTCAGTTTGAGAAGGACCATACTCTATTTTTGAATCTGATGATTCATCTGTTTTCCATTCTATAGTTACTGAAGTAGTAGATAAAGATACTATTGAAACATTGGATATAACTGGTGCAATTGTATCTGGTATTAAGGTAGTCATGTATACTGAATCAGATTTTTCACCTTCTATTCCATTAATATTGGTAGCACTAATTTGATATTGGTGTGTGCTAGCACCATCTAAGCCCTCATCCAGATAACTAGTTATACTCTTGGAACTTATATTAGCAATAAGTTGATTATTTCTGTATATGCTATATTGTCCAAAATAACTTGCATTACTCTCTTCCCAGTTTAATTCCACACTAGTTGTTGTTAAACTTAAATTAGTAAGTCCCGTTATTTTTCCCGGTGCAGGTGCTTCTAATGTATTAAAATCACTAATAGCAGAACTGCTACAATCCGCACCACTACAAGACTTAACCCTATAATAATATTTAGTATTCGTGCTTAATGGCCCTAATAATATTGAGTGTTGTGTATTAACTTGAGAACTCGTCTTTGAAAGTTCAATTAATGTATTGTCCCCATAATCTACTAATGAATTTGAGTCAATATCTGTTTGCCATGTAACTTCTGCATAATTATGAGTTGGATTAACTAATATATTAGATATCGCAGGATCATCTGCATAAACATCTGCAACATAGAAGGGTAGAAATAATAGTAATTCTATCATTAATATTGCTGTAAATTGTATTACTTCTTTTTTATATCTCATCTTAATTCAGGTTTCAATCTATCTTTATAAATATTGTTCTCATCTAAAAACTCAAATACTTTTTGTTCTTCATTCCTTGCCATTGGTTTTGGTAAGTAACTAGCTGTGTGAAATACTATTTCTTTTGCATCAACTAAATCATCATACCTCAAACTAAAGTTTCCCCTATAGCCTCCAATAACCACACCATCTGCATCATCTAATAAAGTTATATCAATAGAATATTCACTATTTTGTTCTAACAATTTTATAGTCCTATCACCTGTATTATCATCAAAAGGGTATTTTTTATAAATTTGGTGAGAAGGTTCATCAATACTCTGAAGGTCAATTGAAGCTAGGAAATATTTATTTAATTCCTCATCATCCCCTATATTATTATTTAAGCTATTAAAATCATTCATAACAACTTTAAATCCTAAAGTCTTTAATTTAACTAAGTTAATATCAATATCCTCATCATCCAAAACCTGCTGTCTCTTTGATAAGTATCCTTCTTTTTCTGTTATTAAGTATCCATGAGCACATGAATCTGGTAATTGTGTTCTTAGACGATAAGAACCTGCATCTGCTTCTGTTATTCCTAAATTACAACTAAATTTAAAACAATCATAAGTCAAATTAACCCCTTTTAATTCCATATTTGCAATACCAAAATCATCAACTCCAAGGGCCCTTATATCATAAACATCTCCTTTTAAGCCATCACATTCTCCGATAAATTCCCCCCCAAACTGAATAAATTCAGTATTTGAAAAACCTTCCCGGTCAGGATAATTATGATTTATATACACTGGAAAAGCATATCTAAATACAAATCCTTGATTATTAAATGCTTCATCATCTCTGATTAGAACTTCAATTGGATAAACAATATCATAATTAAAATGATATATATTAAGGCACAGAAAATTTAAAAATTCGCTGTCTCCCTCTTGTTTTCTGGAAACTAATTTACCATCTTCACTTGGTCTTCCAACCATATCAATACCCCATGAGGGATGATAATAAAAAGCAGCATTCAGATCTGTTTTTTTAGTTCTCACGTCCATTAAATAGTGGAAATAATCATAAGCATCTTCTGGTTTTTCTATATCGGGAGTATTTCCCTGGTAAATATCTTCTATTGTGTATTGGCTTAATTCTTCATATACATCATCATCTGCTAAAAACCCTTCATGTGCAGTATTCTTTACTTTAACCTTCGGTAAATTATAATATATCATATCTTGTAGTTCTTCTTCAATATCTGTTAATCTCCATTTTAATTGAGTACAATGAAACTCTAATCCATTTAGGGGAATATCTGAGTTCATACTGATCCAATCAATTGTCATATTTTCAAAATAAGTTTGGGAATTCTCAGCTCGCATTATTTGCTGCCCTAATTCATATGCTTGTTTTAATTTAACCTGAACGGTTTTTTGATATTTGGAAATTTTAGTCCTATCCCCATTTTTATCAGTAATTATTAGCTCATAAGTCATACTAACATCTACATCATTATTTCCAATGATTGTTTCAACTTCAATTTCTTTATTATCTTCGATAAATAAGTCTTTTTCGAATAATTTTAAATCAACACAATCTCTTAAATTTTGTTCTATATAATTAGAGATTTGAATTTGCATAGTTTCTAATGAAGGTATATAACTTATTCCATTATGATTCCAATAAGGGATTAAAAAAGGACTCCTTGGTAATAATTGTACATAAGCTTTATTTAGTCTTATTTCATCTGGAATTTCTATATAACCAGATTGCATTCCAAGTAATGTGATCGCATCTTCTGCGCTGTCATCTAAACAAGAATCAATATAACCTTTGACAGGTTTGATGTCTTCTGGAACATATTCAGCTTCAGGAATTATGAAATTTCTATAATATAAGAAAAAGGCAGAAGCTATAATTATTATTATCCCCACTATTATAAATGGTGTAATTTGACCTCTTTTTAACACAATATCCCCTTTTTTAACACTTAATATATAATTTTAGGTATTTTCATTTATATAACATTCGATTTTAGAATGTTATGTATATAAATTAACTATTCCTACCTAAATACCACCCACTTTATGGTATAAATTATACCAATAACATACTTTTAGGTATTTTTCTTTATAAATCTTATTGTTTACTCAGGAATAGGTGCGTTGTAATCAAAATAATCATAAGAAAGATTAATAAACTCAAAAGTTAGGTTAATATTATATGGATTCAGAAAAATTCGAAGATAAAAACATATTATGGTTTAAAGATGTATCAATATCGGACGTTCCATCTGTTGGTGGAAAGGGTGCTTCCTTAGGTGAATTATTTAGTTTAGCTCCAATACCCGATGGTTTTGTTGTTACTGCACATGCATTTGGGAGATTTCTAGAACCTATCAAAAGAAAAGTTTACGACATTTTAGATATTGTAGATGTTGAAGAAACAGAAAAATTAGATAAGGCTTCTGAAAAAATAAGATATTTAATTATGGGTGAAACCCTTTCTAAAGACTTAAAAAAAGAAATTTTAGATAATTACAAAAATCTGAGGGGTTTTGTTGCTGTTCGTTCTTCAGCAACCGCAGAAGATTTACCAGAAGCCTCATTTGCAGGTCAACAAGATACATATTTGAACATCAATCAAAAAGGGTTACTCGATGCAGTTCAAAAATGTTGGGCTTCTCTATTCACTTCAAGGGCTATTTATTATCGTGAAAAAAACAATTTTAAGCATGAAGATGTTTTAATTGCAGTAGTTGTTCAAAAAATGGTCGATAGTAAAAAAGCAGGGGTTTTATTTACTGCAAATGTTGTAACTAATAACAAATCTGAGATTATAATAGAAGGTGCTTTTGGTTTAGGTGAGCTGGTGGTATCTGGACAAGTTACACCCGATTATTATTTAATTGAAAAGAAAAACAGTAAGATAAAAGAAATGAACATTAATGACCAAGAAACCGGTTTGTTTATGAAAAAGAATGGTGGGACTGAAAAACGGACCATCAAAGATCCAAGTGAAAGGGTTTTATCAGAAAAAGAACTAAAAGAATTAACTGAATTATCTTTAAAGATAGAAAAACACTACAAACATCCACAAGATATAGAATGGGCTATTGATGACAAATTATACATTTTACAATCAAGACCTATAACTACTTTAAAATGAAATGAAAGAAGAACAAATTATTAAGAAAGTAAGAGAATTAAAATGGGAACCCTGGTTAGATAGGCCATTTGATGTATTAGTTACTTCTTTCTTTGCAGAAGGTTTTAGTAAAAAATGTTTTAAAAAAATCGGAATAAATAATATGTCTGGAAAGGCATCCTTATACCAAAATGGTAAGTGGTACGAAAGTAAGAATGTTTGGAAAGATGGGGAGTATCAAGTTGCAAATTATTTAAAAAATCATACTATATTTGATATTACTAATTCTTTAGATAAATTTTATAAAAAGAATAAATCAAGGATTAAAAAGTTAGGTAAGGGCAATCCTATTAAAGAATTTAAAGAAGTCTTTGAAATACTAGAACTATGCACTACATATATCTGGTTGGCCCATTCATTAGAAGATTTTTACAAAGGAATCTTAAACAAAGAAGTTCCTAAATACATCAAAGGGGATATTGATAAATTTGTAGGTGATGCAAGTTTTCCTAAGAAAAAAAATATACACACCTTGATGGAAGATTCTATCAGAGCTGGAAATAGTCCTAAAAAAATTGCAAAAGAATTTGGATGGATTAAAGCTAGGTTTGATTTGATAGGACCTTTTAATGAAGGCGATATTCAAAAGTTAAAATCAGAATTAGAAGAACCCAAACATGTAGATGTTAAAATTCCTAAACCTCTGCAAAAGTTATTTGATCAAATTCAAGAATTAGTTTTTTATAGAACTGCAAGAACAGATGTGTTTTATGAACTTTATTTTTTATCAAGACCTGTATTGAAACACCTTGCAAAATATTATAAAATACCATTTAAAGAGATTTCAAAATATTCTGCTCAAAGTTTAATTAATGGAAAACCTAAAAAGTTTGGAAAGAAATATTCTTATGCTTTTTATGAGGGCGATTATTACTTAGGGGATGAACCCATTTTAGAAGAAGATATAATCCCTGAGGCTAATGAAGTCAAAGGGACTATAGCATTTAAAGGGAAAGTAAAAGGAACAGTTAAAATAGTTACAAAAGTAGAAGAAATAAATAAGGTTAAGAAAGGAAATGTACTAGTTACTCAAATGACCTTTCCATCTTACATACCTGCCATGGTAAAAGCAGTAGCTTTTGTTACAGATGAAGGTGGAATTACATGTCATGCAGCTATTGTTGCTAGAGAAATGAATAAACCATGTATCATTGGAACTAAAGTAGCAACTAAAATTTTTAAAGACGGTGATTTAGTTGAAGTCGATGCAATCAAGGGAGTTATAAAAAAATGTTAAAAAAAGAAGAATATGAAATGACTGTACGTCGGACATACCTCCCCCTTCTTGCATCCATAGTTTTAGAAGGGTATAATAAAAATGAAAATTTTAAACGACTAATCAACAAATCTCTTTCTATGCAAAATATAATTCATTCTGATTTTAATTGGCACTATAGTCATGCAGAATTAGAAGAACATAGAAAATATACTCACATAGATTGGATGAAAAAAGGAAGATTAAAACAAGTAATAAAACTCACAAAAAAGGATGAAAAAAGATTAATGAATTCTACAAAAGAAAATTTAGAAGTGTTTGGAAAAGAATTAGGAAAATATAGTTGTTGGATTATTTCTGCATGGTGTACAGAAGATATAGTAACAGAAGAGTTAAGAAAATCCCTCTTAGAAAAAACCACCCTTAATGAAACAGAAAAGTTAATGGATTTATTGAACATACCTTTGGAAGATAATTTTTTTAAAAAAGAAGAGTATGACCTTGTAGTAACGAGAAATATAAAAAAACATATTAAAAAATATGAATGGATTAGTTCAAGATATGGCAAATTAGTCCCCTATACAATTAATGAAGCAAAAGAGAAACTTAAAAAAATCAATAAGAAAAAATTTCTTGATAAATGGAAAAAAGAAAAAAAAGAAGTTAAAGACACAATCAAAAAAACAAAGAATATCATTGGTAAGAAAAAATCAATTTTAGTAGATATGATGCAGTTTCTTGTTTATTATAGGACACAAAGAACGGATATGTATAATAAGGCTGTTTATTTTTATATCCTTAAATTAAAGGAATTTGCTAAAAAACATGATTTGTCTTACAAAGAATTATTATATTGTAATTTTAAAGAGACATCCAAAAAATTACCTAGTAAGGAATTATTAAAAGAGAGGATGAAAAATTATGTTTTGATATTAGAAGATGGTGATGTTAAGATTTTAATCAAGGAAATGGCATCAAAAGTAAAAGATTTCTTAAAAGAAGACTTAGGAAATGTAAATGAAATCAAAGGATCTATCGCATGTAAAGGCAAGATTAAAGCAAAGGTCAAGGTTGTTCTTTCTATGGATGAATTTTCTAAAGTTCAAGAAGGAGATGTTTTGGTAACTTCAATGACTACTCCTGAATTTGTTCCAATTATGAAAAAAGCATCTGCATTTGTAACAGATGAAGGAGGTATTACTTGTCATGCAGCAATTGTTTCCAGGGAGATGAAAAAGCCATGCATAATCGGAACAAAGATTGCTACTAAAATTCTTAAAGACGGTGATCTAGTAGAAGTAGATGCAAACAAAGGGATTGTTCGTAAGTTGTAATCACTGTTAAGTAACAACAAAAACGAAACATTTATATACTAGTTTATTTTCTAATATATTACTATGACAGATAAACAACCTATCCAAGGATTAATGCATGCTTTGTATGTTACTGATATATTTGGAACTACAACCCCATTTAGTCACGTAAAATACGATATTGTTGATTATATTAACCATCCCCAGGTTATGGCACAGATAAGTGAAATAACAGGATTAGAAGATATTGGTGGTATAGTAGAGAAAGGTATGGCCAAAGCAGTTGAGGGTGAGAAAGACCATCCAGATTTTAAACAATATCTAAAAGTTTCAGAACTTGCAGCTACATTAGGATATTCTTCAAGAGAATTAACCATGCCTCTTGAATCTGATGTTGAACCCACCCTAGCAGATATAAGAAGGATGGGTGGTAAAGTTCATGTTTTTTCAAGTGGTAATAATGAATGTTCTCAAACAGGTATGCAGACAAACGGTCTTGACGATATGATAGATTCTTATCACTCCTCATCTGAAGAAGAAATAGGAAGTAAATTCAGTTCAGATGCATATAAAGCAATTGCACAAAGAGCAGGTGTTGAAGTAAGTAACATGGTTTATGTTACAGATACGCCAAAAGAAGCAACAGCCGCTGTTGAAGCTGGAGTAGGAAAGGTATTCTTGATAGATAGGACCGCAGAAATTCAAGATAAAGAAGGTTATACTATCATAAATGATTATCATCAAGTTTTAGAACAAACAGTTAAAGAGATATAAAAACATTAATAAATCGCATTAACATCCCATTTAATGAGTAAAATGAATATTTTAGATAATATAATTGATTCTGCAAGGATTGTTACATTAGGTACATTAGTTACTGTTTTATCTGGCTGTGCAATGGTTCCAAAATCATTAGATGTTAATAAAGGTCCAATTAAAGCAGGTATTGTTGTGGGTGCAGATGTTTTGGCATACAAAGTAGATCCAGGTCAAACTATTCAAACTAGAAATGGCGTAACAACACATATTGAAAGTAAATTGGGATGGGATTTTAGTCCTAAAGTTGGATTAAAAGCAGGTGTAGGTAGCGATAAATTAAGATTCAGTGCAGGGATAGATACCAGATTTAATTTATCTTCTTTAGAAAATAATTATTATACTGGTCATTATGATACTACACCTTATAGACACATAAACATACCTCAAAAAGACCCTAAGGTTTTTACAAGAATTCACCCTGGGGAATTAACACTCGTTCCTTATGTTGAATTAAAAACAAGTTTATCTAATCTAGATATTGGTTTTCAAGCAGGACTTTCATACATGGATTGGACTGTAAGAAGTGGTATTAGCAGAGGGGATGGTTGGGAAGTTCAACATAGAGAAACAGAATCTGTTGTTGGACAAAGATATGGTATTAATATAGGTAGAAAAGGGAACCCTTGTAGTCTTTTATTATTTCATGAAAAGTATGATACAAATTTTAGTAATGAATCAGGAGATGCAAAAGTATATGGTGCTAATCTTGATTTTACATTCTGATTAATAATAAACTTTATAAAGAGCTTTAAACATCTTTTTGATTAAGCCGACGTGGCACAATCCGGTACTGCGCTAGCCTTGAGACATTAAATTGTAAAAACAATTTATGGCTTGTAAGCTGGTTTCCGCAAGGATATCTTGGTTCGAATCCGAGCGTCGGCGTTAAACTTCTGGTTAATCGCTTAATGGTCATAAAAAGGCCATTAGATTTATAATATTCTGTTTCTTAGGAGGTATAAGATGAAAAAAGAGATAGATATACACAATTACCCTAAGAAGCTTAAGTCAGCTGTAGCACTAGTTGAAAGGTCAGATATATCTGATAGAGATAAAAAAATTATCTTAGATTTTAGAGATTATTGTAGCTTAAATGGAATTGGTATTGCTAGAACAGTTAGATATATGGGTGTTATGAAAGACTGGGCTAAACTAATTGAAGTAGATTTTGATAAAGTTTCTAAAGAAGATATTACTAGAGCAGTACGGATTATACAAGAAAGAGAACATTATTCAGCCTGGACTAAATCAACCTACAAATCTATGTTAAAAAGATTCTATAAGTGGCTTAAAAATACAGGTGATGAATATCCTGAAGAAGTTAAATGGATTAATTCTAATATTAAAAGGATTGATAGAAAGTTGATATCTAATGGAGAATTATTAACTGAAGAAGAAGTTCAAAGATTAATTAATTTAGCAGATCATCCAAGAGACAAAGCCTTAATCTCTTTATTATATGAAAGTGGAGCAAGAATTGGAGAGGCAGCTTCACTTCAAATTTGTAATTTAAGTTTTGATGAACATGGTGTTATAATAAATGTTGAAGGAAAAACTGGATCAAGACCCATAAGGCTTATTTCATCTGTACCTTATTTAACTACATGGCTTAACAACCATCCATTTAGAGAGAATAAATATGCCCCTTTATGGATAAATATTGGTAACACTAATCATAATTCAGTTATGAATTACCCTTCAATAAGGATGTTATTGAAAAGATTATTTGTTAGAGCAAATATCCAGAAAAGGTTTAATCCACATATGTTTAGACACTCAAGAGCTACTTTTTTAGCAGACCATCTAACAGAATTTCAGATGAACCAATATTTTGGATGGATTCAAGGCTCAAAGATGCCCTCTACATATATTCACATGTCTGGTAAAATAATAGATTCTTCAATATTAGCTTTGAATGGAATTCAATCTTCTGAAACTAAAAAAGAGTCTGTTATTAAACCGAAAATATGTTCAAGGTGTGAAACAATCAATACGGTAGATTCTAAATTTTGTTCTAAATGTGCAAATGTGCTAGATACTAAAACGGCCTTTGAACTGCAAGAAAAACTTGTTAAAGAAAAAGAAATGCGGAATAACACTGATTCCTTGATGAATATTTTGATGAAAGACCCAGATTTCCTTAACATGTTTGTAAATAAGGTTAAGGAGCTAGGTCTAAGTGAGAAGATTATTGGGTGAATTTAGGAATAAGAATAATATGTTTAATCAAAGGATTTAAATAACTAAATAATCTATTGTTATGTATGGAGAAGAAAAAATTAAAAGAATTTGTTAAAGAAAATGATAAAATATTAAACACTATAGGTATTTTTTTTGTGATTCTTGTTTTTTTTATGGACTCTTCAGTGGAAAAATTTGGAAAATCTGTAGTTTTATTTGCTCTTGGTGCTATCCTCCTCTTACTTGTATTTACTGTACTCATGGAAAATCACAAAAAGTACGATATTTGGACAAAAATATTCAAGATTGCATTAACTTTATTTTTAGTTTCTATCTTTTTAACCATATTTAAACATGTAAATATCGATGAAGGTTTTCTAAAAAGTTTGAGTGGAACTTTATTTTTATGGATTCTTCCATTATATGTGGGATATAAAATTGCCTCTATGCTTGGTAAAAAAAAGAAAGGTGCTTGGATTATTTTTGGTATTTCCATACTTTTGCTTACATGGTTATTTGTTTTAGATGGCAACAAAATATTTACGTTAAATTATTTTAATTCCTTTATCGTCCTTGAATTTCTTTTATTTTCTTTATATGGATTTAGTTTTACGGGTATTCTTAGATTTATTAACAGAATTTAAAATCTAATCAAATTCATATATTTATTTACATTCTCCGAGCTTTCCCTATAAACATTAATATCCTTAGTTCTATTAATGAAAACAAAAATATGTTCACTCTGTGGCAAAAAACTAACTAAAAAAGAAGAGAAGTATTGCTCAACATGTTTTGCTTTTTTGAAAAACAAGTACAAAAAAGATATTAAACAAAGGCTCAAGTTCAATGAATAATTCCTCCGGAGGTGGAAACATGAAAAAAATATGGTTGCTGTTTGCATTGCTTTTAATGTTAACACCACTAATATCAGCATATGATTTTAGTGAACCAAGTGATGAAGACAAAGCAACATTTGATGAAATATTAGAGCCAGTATTGAAAATATACAACTTTGTAAAGTATATAGCCTCAGTTATCGCAGTAGTTATAATGCTATTTGCAGGAGTAACCTATATGATAAGTGGCTCTGACCCAAAGAAAAGAGATCAAGCAAAAGGTATGGCAATGTATGTCATAATTGGCCTTATAGTAATCTGGGCAGCACCTTTAATTGTGGATTTTATCGTTGGGTGATTTCTTTTTTTATTTTTTTATTTTAGAAACAATTTAAGGAAAGATTAAATTTAAATAAAATTGTCCCTAAGGTATATTTTAAGTAATTTTTTCAAAGACAAACCTTTTTACACAATGCTTTTATATTATTAGTTATTTTTATGTTATATGGAAGCATTAGATTTTAACCTTTTTGAAGAAATAAAAAGTCGTAATTTAATTAGTGATCGGAAAGAGGCTCAAAAATATATTAAAAGGTTGCTCTTGGTCGTGTTTTCTTTTGGATTTTTTACCGGTTTTACAGTGCTCTCATCTAATTTAATAAGACGAATTAACCCCATTACATTTTTTATATTGATTCCATTAGGGTTTATTTTTTTTCTAGGGTTAATTTTATATTTAATAATAAAAATTCAAGAGAAATCATTATCCTTCAGGGAAGGTATCTTATTAAGTTTATCAGAGGGTGTTGGTTTCCTATATAAATTTATGAAAGATAAACATGACATAGACTCTTTAAATGAATCAAAGAAAATATTTAAAAGATTAAAAGTTAAACTTGCAGAATCTTCAATAAATGAAAATGGATTTGAAGGGAGACAAGTTTATAGGGCTGCAATAAAAAATTTATCTTCGTTTTTAAGCAAAAAGATTATTCCCCAAATTAATGATAAGCTTAATAAATCAAAATATAATAAGATTGTATCGAGTCTTGAAGACATTTTTATAAATCTCCAAAAAGAAAATTTTAAGGGAGTAAGAGATAGTACTAAACTAAAAGTTGAAACTAAAATAAAGAAAGAAAATAAATTATGGAATAATTTTAATTTATTGTTAAATAAATACAATTCTTTTAAATGGGCTATTTATCTTAATTCAATTATATTTGCATTGATAATAGGTAAAGGTTTAACATTTTTAAGATTGTTTAATGGGTGGGAAGATTTAACTAATACAAATATACTCTTGGTAGATGCCACAATCATGGCAGTAATTATTGGAATAATAGCTATAAAACGAAATAAAAAACAATGAGTATTTATTTCCTTAAATTGATATCTTTTTTTATAACATAACTACTCTTTTTCTTGGTACTATTTTCTCAGAGTCACCCATATAACCAATCGTAACCCTTAATCTATATGAAAAAAATAATCTTAGCCTTAGCTCTACTACTCTTTTTACCCTTAGCCTACGCTTTTGACTGCAACTCAATATCAAAAGCACACTATCAAACATGCCAGGAAATAAACAATTTAGACCTAACAGAAGAAGAGAAAGATTTAATCCTATCAAACTTAGAATACGACAGCAAATTTTATCCTAATCATGATTATATCTACAACAGAAATACAAATCTTAACATAAACAACCCACCAGATGACACTCAAAAACATAATTCTTATGTCATCAAAAACGCATGGATGAGTTTTTTAACAGTAATGCCTTCTGTAATCTACAAAAACAATACTTATGTCCCCAATAATATCAAAGCATTAAGTAAATATGATTATCAAATAAAACTACCTTCAAATTATTATAGTTCTGGATATCCTACAACAAATCAAGGAGATTGTAAAAGAACATATTCTTTAACTAATAATAACGCATACAATAGGTTTTATGTCAATAATGATTATCAAACATACGGTTCCTTAGTTGACCTTAATATCAATTCTGATGCTGAAATCAAATCAAGATATTCAATTCATGCAAATATTGATGTAAATCACTATAGATGGAACACATATTGCTGTAGAACAAGAAATAAATGCGTTGAACATGAATGGATAGATGGTTGCTGCAAAAAGAGAATGGGTGAATGTGTAAAACCTTGTAAAAGAAGAAAATGTGTAAGACGTGAAAGAGTATGTATTGAATATTGTCATGAATGTAAATATAATAATGATGAAACTCAAACAGATAGTGTTGTTATAACAGACTCAATTAATGTTAAAAAATACAATAATAATCCTAAAGCTGATATTGATATAATAGATCAATATAGTGATACAACAAAACTTCAATTAAATCATACAAATTCTGTTAAATTAACAACTCAAGACTCTTTATTTGAGTTTAATGAGTTTATGTATGATATAAAATATTCAAAAGAGCCTTATTATATCTACACTTTAAAGGCAGAAGATTATAATCAAGAGAAAATAAAGAATATGATCAAAGATGATTCTAATCTACTTATCAAAGATACTAAAGATTGTAAACTTAATTTCTTTGACTTTTTTAACATGTTTGAAAAAGATTGTAATTTAGATCATTCTGATGTTGATTTATCTATTTCTACAGATAAATTAAAGTACAAACCAAATGAACTGATTAAAGTCTCTGTTAAACCCCCCGATATATTAGTTAAGGTTTCTTATGGTAATGTTACAAAAGAAGGCTCTGGCTTAATTGGTTTTGTCGCAGAATCACCTCACAACAAGATCACAGCTGAATATCAAGGTGTTAAAGCTGAAAAAGTGATATTTATCGCAGATGAAGATAGATTCGTTATTTTGTTTAATCTAGGTCTGTTTGGTTTGATGAACTGGTTCTTTTATAAAGTGTTGAAGGGGAAGATTATCAAATAAAGTTAGGAAAAACTAATAAATTGCAACATAATCTTATTTAATGATGGTAGATATTGAAATATATTCAGATGAAATCATTGAACCTTATGATTTTAAGAATAAAAGGAGGCGTTTTTTAGGTATAGCTTGTTTATTCATACCCGTAAATGAAAGAGAAAATTTAATCAGAGATTTGCTTAACCTAAGGTGCATTAAAAATAAATCATGGAGATTTGATAATAATAATTGTAGAATGAATAATGAATGTAATTCTAATTATCATCAAACAAATAATTGTGAAATTCATCATATTAATATTAGAAATAGTAGGGCTAAATTTGCTCTTAGAAAAATTTCAAGAAGGTGGATAGATTATTTTTGTGATAGAAATATGAGGAATGTCCCGCTAAAATATAATATTATTTTTATTGATCTTGAAAAATTACACATAAAAGACTTTGGTAAGGATAAAAATTTGATGAATATTTATAATAAATTTTTTAGAACTGCAATAAATTATGGACTTAAAGCATTCTTTAATAATGAGAGAGTTAATGTTAAAAGAGTTTATCATGATAATGGATCCATGAAATGTCACCAACATTTCCCTTTATTAAATTTAAATAAGCTTAATGAGGAATTAAATGGGAATTATCAAATTGAGAATTGTGAAATTGAATTTGTAGAATCGGATCATAAATATTATATCCCTCATAATTTAGATATGGCTAAAAAAGCTCAAATCATTCAGATGACAGATTTGATTTTAGGACTTGTAACTCAAAATATTTATTATTTAAGTGATGATTCTTTACGAAAAGAAAATGCAATGTTAATAAGGGGGGGTGTATCATCAATTATAAGAAACCGATTTAATAGAAATAAAAGTTATTACGGTAATCAGAATATATCTTTTTTCCCTGAAATAAGTGTTGAAACAACCGTCCTTTCTAATCTTGAAGGGGAACATGTAAATTTGGGGAGATTAGGTAAATTTCATTATAATAAAGAAATAGAAATGCCTGATTTAAATCAAAAAAGTTTGTCTAAATGGACATGAAGCGATTTATCCGAGTTTATTATTTATTTTATCATAACCTCCAAAAGTTATGAAAAAACTCCCCTTAATCCTACTCATCTTCCTCTGCTTAATCCCTATAGCATACGCAGAAGATTGCGGACTTTTAAACCTTGCAAGTTGCATTCCAGAAAAACTACATAGTTTCTTCCTAAATATACTAAATGCACCTTTAATCCCATTACTAAACTTAACAAACTCATTAATGACAGAACCAGTTAACTTTTCCTTATTTAGCTCATTATGGGCTATAATGCTCTACATAATATCTTTATTCTATGGAATCTTAATGTTATACGCAGGATTTAACTTCATGATATCTGGTTATGATCCTGTAAAAAGAAACAAAGCTAAAGATTGGTTTAAAAATATTTTAATAATGATAGTATTAGTTCAAGCTTCTTATTTTTTATATCTTATAGTTGTAGATATTGGAAGCTTATTAACAGCAGGTGTTATGGGATTAATTGATAGACATTTTTTTCTTATTACAGCAGATAATATAATCAATATAGGATTAGAATTCTTTTTTGTAATCTTTTATGCAATCACACTTCTTTTTACAGTCTTTTTCCTAACATTAAGATATATATTTGTTGCAGTAGGTGTAGTATTTGCACCTTTAGCAATATTCTTTTATTTTATTCCACCTTTGAAAAGTTATGGAAAACTTATCTTCAATTTTTTAGGAACATGTATCTTTATCACCTTCTTTGATGCTATAATTTTTTTAGTATGCTCCAAATTAGTTGAAATACCTTTATTTGAAAATGTTAAGATATTAGTCATGATTGTAGCCTTTTCTACAAGCAATTTCATGATGTTCTATTTCATGCTATTCTCAGCACTAAAGTCTGCTATAAACAAAGCAGGAAGCTTAGCTGGAACTGTTGCTTCTGTTGCTAAGTGGTTGGGGTGAGAATTAAATAATATTTTACGAAAAATTAAACCTCAATGTAACATAAATGGAATCTTTAATTCTTGATGGATTTTTTTTGCTTTTAACATTAAACAATGATTTAATTTTCTTTTAAACTCAGTAGTATCTACATATTCAAAATATTTCACATTCTTTTGTTTAATTATCCAACTAGTTAAATTTTTCCAATTTGTTTTGGTTTTTTTATTTGATTTTATGAAGATAATAATTTCATTTGGATTTCTCATCTTAAAAATTTTTTTAATTTCCTTACTAACCCATGGGCGATATTGTTCTGCTAATATACCTAAAAATAATTCAGAAATATTTAGGTTATGGTCAATACATTTTTTGGTTTCTGAAAAAGTAAAACTAAAATCATCTTCAACAAGTACAGGGCTAAATGGGATTTTATGTGTTGGAAAAAACTCTTCTATGAGTTTTTTTGCCTCTTGTCTTTCTTCTATATCTTGATGAGAGCTAATAAAAATCTCAGTAGTTGGCATTTTTTTATGTTGGGGTCCTTTATTTTTAGAGATTTTTTTCGTCAAAACAGGTTTTATTGTTTGTATTTCTTTAACCTTGGCCTTCACAATATATCCTATTCCAAGACCATATAAATTTAATAATTGAATTGTAGTAGAATTTGGTTTTTTTAAAAAGATTATTTCAAATTTAACTTTCCTTTTAATAGAACTAGATGAAGAAATTCTTTGAATTAAAACCTCTGGCATTGAATTACCTTCCCTAATATAGATTCCCAAAGTATCATTATCTTTTTTAGCAATAATATTTGGACTATATGAGAACCATTTAGGGGTTTTCTCCTTAGAGATAATATATTTTTTTTGCCTTAGATATATTTCTACATTATTAATAGTTTTTGCGTTCAAAGTCATTTTTAATTTATCTTATGATTTACCATCTCTATGAGGGGTATTAATTCCGCTCTTAATTTTTGATGTTCCATTTTAGTAATTTTTCCCATATCAAGATTTTCAATTTTTTTGTGTAATTTTTCAATTTGTTTTAATATCTCTTTAACTTGATATAATGTTTCAGAAGTTGACGAATATATATCCTGTGGACTAACCTCTTTTTTTTCAATAAAATCAATAATTTTATCTTTAAGGACCTCTTTTCTGATCTCCCCTTTTTTTGAAGCAGATAATGCTTGGGATATTAATCTAAATTCTTTATTTGTGGTTATAACATTATCAGCTTTTTTTTCTATACAAGCTTTTATTATTCTCTTAATGGGATACTTTTCAATTACCTCTGGCATTTGTGCCTTTATCTCTTTTAGTGGTCTATGCATCTCTGAAAGTATGTCTGGATCAACACCTGTGTCGGGTTTTTCTTTCATTTCAGATTCTAAGAAAATATTAATAACCTCAGTCGGATAATCATGAAATTTAAGATATTTTTTTAATTTATATTCAGACAATGAAGTTATTTTTTTCAGTTCCCTAATCTCAGAAATATTAAGCTTATTAATTTTTTTACCCATTTCTTCAACTATTCTCTTTAAAGATAATGATATTGCAAAGTCAGTCCATTCTTCACGAACATTGTGTATATGGAACATCATAGAAATATTTTCTATAGTGGATGGTTCTCGTTTTAAAACATGGGTAGGTATTGTTTTAATATTAAGTTTAGAGCAAGCCCTATATCTCCTCTCACCATCCAATATAATATGTTTCCCATCTTTATTTTTATAGACTATAATTGGATTTAGGATGCCTTTTGAAAGAATAGATTCTATCAACTCATCTTCTTCAGGTTCTATAAATTTTTCACGTGGATTGAGATTATTCACTTCAATCTTACTTAAAGGGATATCATATATTTGACTATAATATTCAATTAATAATTTATTTTTTTCAGCCATTTTGTGCCTCCTTACAATATATAAACAATGTAATAAATACCTACATATAAATTTTTCGATTTATAAAGGAAATAATCAAGTAATTTTTCTCCGAGTCACCCTTATCCCTAATCACAACCTTTCTAGGATATGGCATACCAAATACCACAACAACTAGAATATCACGAAAAGATTATGTTTGGGTTAACATTCAAGCAACTAGCATATGCATTCACATTCGGTTTTATCTCAATTATTTTCTTCAAAAAGATTAATAACCAAATCTTAAGATTCACCCTAGCATTAATCCCCTCATTAATAGGATTAGGTTTTATGTTCTTAAACTTTGAAACTCATATAAAAAACTATAAAGAATTCCTGAAATACAGAAACATAACCGACATAAAAAACTACATAAACATAAAAGAACTAAACAACAACATAGCAATCATAAAAATCGAACCAATCAACTTCAGCATAAAACCACAGAATGAACAAGAAGCCATAATAAAAACCTTTCAAAAATTCTTAAACAGTATAGATTTCCCAATTCAAATTCTTATGACTACTGAAAGCCTAGACTTAAATGATTACCTAAATAAACTAAAACAACGAATTAAAGACAAAACTTTTGAAAACCTCTTCAATAAATACCAACTACACTTAGAAAACACAGTAAAAGAAATAACAAACAGAGTATTTTACTTAATCATACCAGAAAAAACAGATATAGAAATTCAAACAGATATTTGCTTAAACAAATTAGAAAACCTAAAACTAAAAGCAATTCAATTAGATAAAGAACAAGCAAAAGAATTAATTAAAAACTACCTTCCAAAAAAGATAGAAAACAAACCCTCCTACCTCAAAACAAAAAACTTCCACAGAATCATACAAGCACATGGCTATCCAAGAAGCGTTGAACCAGGATTTATAGATAAAATAGTCTCATGCCAAGGAGATTTTGATCTAAGCATACACATCAATCCATACGAAATTGAAACTATGATGCTCAATTTAAACAGAGAACTACAAAAACAAAGGGCAGATTTACACGCAATGAAAACAAAAAACATAATCAACCCTTCTTTAGAAATCCAATATAAAGATACTAAAAATATACTAGAAGAACTCCAAAAAGGAGAAGAAAAACTATTCAACATAAGTTTGTACATCAACTGCAAAGCCAACTCCCTAGAAAAACTCAATCAATTAACAAAGAAACTAGAATCAGAATTGAACAGTCTTATGATCATACCTAAAATACCTAATTTTAGGATGTTACAAGGCTTTAAATCAACAACTCCATTAGCAATAGACCAATTAAAAACTTCAAGAAATATAACAACAGGAGCTCTGTCTGCTTTCTTTCCATTTACAAGCCAATTCTCACAGATAGACAACACAGGTATATGGCTAGGCATGAATAAAAACAAAATTCCAGTAATAAAAGATATTTTTAAACTACCAAATCCAAACGGCATGGTCTTAGCACAATCTGGCGGTGGAAAATCATATTTCTGCAAACTACTAATATCAAGATACTTATTAAACGGAACAAGGGTCATGGTAATTGACCCACAAGGAGAATATAGAGAACTAACTAAATACTTCAAAGGGCAAAGAATAGATTTGTCAAGAACATCCAAAACCATAATCAACCCCTTAGATTTGATGGGGCATGATTATGCTGAAAAAAGATTAAGTTTAATGGACTTGATGCAAGTTATTCTAGGAGACTTAACAGAACCACAAAAAGCATTCATAGACAAAGCAATAACAAGGGCATATGAGAAAAAAGGTATAGGTGAAGACCCTTCAACATGGGATAATGAGCCACCTATTCTAGAAGATATTCTAAAAGTACTATATGGTATGGAAAAAAGTGCAATTACATTAGAAAAATCAACCATAAGAAGCTTAATGAACAGACTTAGCATGTATGTTGATGGAGTATTTAGTTTTCTTAATCAACATACCAATATCAACTTCAATAACAGGTTTGTATGCTTTGATATTGGAAACATGCCAAAACAAGTTAAACCTGTAATTATGTTCATGGTTCTTGATTATGTTTATATGAAAATGAAATCTAATCTAGATAGAAAGATATTATTGATAGATGAAGCATGGTCATTATTATCAAGAACAGAAGAAGCCTCTTATATTTTTGAGATTGTTAAAACATGCAGAAAATTTAACATGGGTTTATTATTAATCAATCAAGAAGTTGAAGGATTACTAAAGTCTGATGCTGGAAAATCTGTCTTAGCAAATTCTGCTTATACTCTACTTATGAGACAAAAACCTGCTGTAATCAAAGATGTTTGTGAAACATTCCATTTAAGCAATTCTGAAAAAACATATCTATTAACAGCAAACATTGGTGAAGGAATCTTAATCATGGAAGATGACCATACCGAAATCAAGGTTATTGCTTCACCTGAAGAGCATAAAATTATAACAACAAATGCTGACGAATTAATATCTAAAAGTTCTGATAATGTAAAACCGAAAGATAAATCATCTAAAAATACTCAAAATATAAAACCGAAAAGTAAGCTCACAAGAGTGAGCGTTAATGTGGATGAATTTAAGGGATTTTACAGGCACAGAGATTTGAATCTAGATGAGATTAAATATTTGTTAACAAAGAAATATCAAATTGTAGAAAAAGTTAGCATTACTTATGGCAAAGATAAGTTCTTGGTGAAACCGAGATTTAATGAAAGCCTTAATCACATGTTTGTAACATGTGATATTGCAGAGTTCTTAGAAAAGAAAAATATCAAATTTGAAAAGTTTGTAACAAAAAAACCCGATATTGTTTTTACAATTAATAACAAAAAGATTGCAGTTGAAGTTGAAACTGGAAGTTCTTATGAAAAAACAAGAACTAAACTGTTAGATAAGATTAAATCATTAAATAAAAATTATGATGATTGGTTTTTTGTTGTAACCAATAGAAATTATTCTACAAAATATAAAAAATTAGGTAAAACTGTAGAAATGAGGTCATTAAAAACTTACATGGAAAAACTAGTAAAAATTGACACTAAGAATTTAACTAAAAATCAAGAATTTAAGACGACAAAAAAACAACAATAAGCAAATATGTCACCCGGTATATTAGTCTTTTAGATCAAGGTGACATATTTTAAAAAAGAGGTGTAAAATGGATAAATACAAAAGTGCAAATGAATATTTGGACAGAAAAGTTGAAGAGGTGTTAAAAGCCCTTAATGTCAAAACAATCGATGAGGGTTTAAAAAAACTAAAGAACAAAAAAGAAGAATTTCCAAAACCAAAAGAAAAAACATCTGAAGAGGAATTAATATCTGAATTGGAACAATACCCTTTAGAAGTTCTTGAAAAAGTTTTGGAAATTACGGAGGCAAATAAAATGGAAAAACAAGAACTAAGTGCAATAAAAGTAGAACAACTAAATAAGCAACCCATAATTGAAAGTAGTGTACAATTAAGTGAAGACAAAAAATGGGTAATACATAAAACAACAATAACTGATATCAAACCAGTTAGTTATTTGCAAAAAGTAATGGGCTCTATTTAGAGCCCATTTTTTTAGTTAATCTTAAATAATAACTTTTTCTTTAAAAATTTATGACAAATGAGATAAAATTAACAAAATTATCTGATGATGATGAATCACATTTACCAGAATTTGTTCAAAAAATCAGAGCATTTTATTTTGCTAATGAAAAAAAGTTATTAGAAAAAGATAATAAGAAAGAAAAGAATAAAAAAGAACTTTCTATTAACCAAACAAATAAAGATATTAAAACTAATAAAATAGAAACAAAAAAATCTAATAAGTCCAATAGTAAATCCCTTTATTGTTATGAATGTAAGAATAAGATAAATTTAAGATCTAAATTTTGTCAGTTTTGCGGAACTAAGGTACTAGTAAAATCCAAATTTTGCTCATCATGTGGTGATGGAATAAATGAATCTGCAAAGTATTGTGAAACTTGTGGAACTAAAAATAATGAGATTTATCAAGGGGATAATCATAAAAAGATAAAATTTTGTTTTGAATGTGAAAAAAGAATAAATAAGGCATCTAAGTTTTGTGATTATTGTGGGATAAAGTATCCTGTTTTGTGAGATATCTCCCCACATTTAAAAAAGCAAATTAGTAATTTATTCACAACCCATAATCTCTTTCAATGAATCTAATTTCTGAACTGTGTCATACATTTCACCATTAATCATCCAGCTAGGTAAATACTTGATATTTGCTTCCTCACACTTAGTTTTTTCCTTATCACATACAACTTGAGGTATATCATCCATTAAGTTACCAATTACTTTAGCTTGTGTTTTACAAGGGTTACATTTATCATATGAAGCCGTATAAAGTGTAATGTTTTGTTCATTAAAACAAGTCATAAATTCTTTTGATGATTTGTTTTTTTGTGATATTATAGCTATTGCTATTACTACAATAATTATTATTGCACAGATTATAACAAATTTTATCCATAATCTAGATTTTTCTGATTCAGGTGCATCTTGTAGTGCAAATATGAATAAAATTCCACCAATAATTATAATAATTCCAATTATTACACCCAACGCAATATACAAATTACCTTTTCTATTGCTTTCACCTACAACCATACCAGTTATAGCATTACCTTTTTCATCTTCTACAACTTCTTCGGATTCTACAACTTCATCTTGTTTATTCTGTGATAAATCTATTGTTGGAAGTTTGATTACTGGAAGTGGTTTAATTGGTTCTTCAATAATTTCTTCTTTTTTACTAGGGCTTCCGCCACCACCACCACCGCCTCCGCCTCCGCCTCCGCCACCAGCAGGTGGAGCCGTATAAGTGTATTCAATAGCAGAAGAATGAGTTAATCCTTCTACTTTGTATTTTGAACCAACTAAATTACATGTATATGCACCTTGTTGAGAACCATCACATGTTAAAGATACTTCACTAGCACCATTACAACTACTTGATACCTCTTCTATGGTTAATATATCTGCATCAACAATACATATTTTGTTAGCACTTGAATCTATTCTATCAAAATAGACTGTTTTTGTTTGATTTTGAGAAGATAAATCAATACCTGTTATTCTCATATAACCTTTTGTTTGTGTGGAATTTTGTTTTTCTATAGTAATATTGAATAGATTCAATTCCCCTTGTGAAAAATTAAAATCAAATTCAATCATTGTTTCATTTTCATCATAAAATTTAACTGTCTCATTTCCAGTAACAATAGATAAATTATCTAAATTAGATGTTACATTTGAGATATTTCCAATTAAACCATTCCCATCATAATCACAATACCCTTTATCGAATTCTGAGTAATTTCCAGTATAGTTATCAGATTGTATATTTGTTGTTGCAAAACAATTATTTATATCATTTACTTGGTTACATTGATTTCTATCATCATCTTGGCATCTGTTTTCATAACCAGAACATTCCCAAGAAGGTATACAATAATCGCATGATTGTGTTTGATTTGTAGGTAAATTATCTGTTTCTAATTCTGTTCTAGCATAACATCCATTATCATCAGTTGGATAAGTTGTAAGGGTATTATTAATTTGACATGATAAGTTTGTCCAAGTTAAAGAAGGTATACATTCATCTGTACCAAAAGAATATACAAATCCATCATCGCTACCTACAAATATTTTATTGTCTACAATAGATGGTGATGATGAAACACCACCATGAGTTATATAACTCCAAATATGTTCCCCTGTTGAAATATTTAAAATATATACTTTTTTATCTCTACTACCTACAACCAATACATTATCTGAAATAGTCGGAGATGAAGAAACATCTCCTTGAGTTGTATAATTCCAAATTTGTTGACCATTCATAGAATTTATAGCATATATATTATTATCATTACTACCTAAATATATATCCCCTCCAGATGTTGCTGAAGAAAATATACGTTCTGATCCCAGAGTAATATTCCATAAAGGATTCCCTGTTGTTGCATTTAATGAAGCAAAATAACCTTCATAACCTGCTATGTAAAGATTATCTCCATATATGTTTGGTGACGTTAATGTCATGGATCCAGAAGAACTACCTAACAATGTTGAATTCCATATTTGCACTCCTGTCGATTTATTTAAAGCCAATAAGATAGATGACAAAGGGGAATAAACTTTCCCTGAATAAACAGTAGGGCTATTAATCAATCTAGAATATGAACTATGATTCCATATCTGTTTCCCTGTTGTTGCATTTAAAGCATAAAAATTATCAAATTCTTTTTCAATATATATTACCCCTTCATAAACTGATGCAGATGAAAATGTTTTACTTCCTGTGATTGTTTTATTCCATATCTCGAGACCATTCGTTGCATTTAAAGCATAAATTGTTGCATTTACCTCATAAAGGTTATCACCAACATAACCTCCTATATAAATAATATCATCTGCTATTGTAGGTGATGAAGTAACATTTATTGAACGGTTCCATATCTGTTTTCCGTTTGAGATATTTAAGGCGTGTAAATAACTATTATTATTGCCCACATAAACTATATTATTGTAAATAATTGGTGTATGAACAAAATAAGTTCCTGCACTACTAACAGATACATTCCAAATCATAGAAAAATTAGTCATATCAACACTATCTGGATAGTATCTATTGTTATTAAGGGTTCTACCAAACATAGTCCATTCTGATGTTGAAGTTGAATTTGAACTTCCCCAATTACAATCTTCTAAGCCATTATCTATTAGCATATCACAATTATTATCTACACCATCACAAATTTCTTCACTATATATACAATAATAGCAATATTCCTCTGTTTTGAATTCTGTATATGTTTGATTAACTACTTCACCACAATAATTATCGTCGTATTGTACTCTTGTTCTTGATTGGTTTAATTCATCTGTAATCAAACATGAGTTATTTTGCCATTCTGTCCATGAAGTGTTTACTAAGTTAGGTATGCATAAAATATTAATATAAACTTCTTGTTCATCTGAAAGATTTCCATCACTAACATTAATAGTCACTATATGAGTTCCCAAATCCTTGTAAGAAGGATTCCACGTTGTAAGGAATGATTCTCCTGAAGATAATTTATCTAAATTTGGAGAAAATCTAGTATCATTTATTTGGTAGGTTAAATTATCATTATCATTATCATTTGCTGTTACATTGATTATTATACTGTCTTCATAATGGGAGGTTATATTTTCTACAGAATCAAGTATTGGTGGGTGTGGTTGATTTATTGAAAGTGTTAAATAGGATATCAGAGAAGAAGACCAATTTTGAAATGCAATTTTGTTATTAGACATTGGATAAAACTGTCTAAAACGTAAATTTATCCCAGTATCAGTTAATGTAGATGTAGAGATATCATAGTAAAAAAGTTCTTGATTTGAATATGTTCCATTAACAAATGTTATTATGTTGTCTGAAATCTTGACATAATAGGCGCTAATATTTATTTTAGTATCAGTTAATGTAGATGTAGTGATATCATAGTAAAAAAGTTCATAATTTGGATAGGTTTCATTAACAAATGTTATTATGTTGTTTGAAATCTGGACATTATTATAGGAATTGGCATTTACACCAGTATCAGTTAAGGTAGATGTAGTGATATCATAGTAAAAAAGTTCATAATTTGGATATGTTCCATTAATAAATATTATTATATTGTTTGAAATATGGCCTCCTTTATAGGGTCCTATCCTTACACCAGTATCAGTTAAGGTAGATGTAGATATATCATAGTAAAAAAGTTCTCGATTTGAATATGTTCCATTAACAAATGTTATTATGTTGTTTGAAATCTGACCCCCCAGATAAGAATTAGTCTTTATCCCAGTATCAGTTAAGGTAGATGTAGAGATATCATAGTAAAAAAATCCATAATCAGGATATGTTCCGCTAGTAAATGTGATTATATTGTTTGAAATCTGAATCATTGAATAAAGACTGACATTTATTTTAGTATCCCATAACAGATTTGTGCTAGTGTCGTAATAACTTAAAGTACTATCATCTTTTATTATAGGAAGTATGTCTCCAGTTCCATTACCTATTTGCCCATCAACATTTATTGTAGTTACAGTTTCATTAATTCCATCATTATTAATGTCACCTATATCTTCAATCAATGGGGCAATGTAAGTTGCTATTGGTGTGATATTTGTTTTAAAAGGATAATAATCACAAGATTCTATATTTTGATATTCTGTATATGTTTGATTATCAACTTCACCACAATAATTATTGTCGTATTGTATTCTTGTTTTTGATTGATTCATTTTTTCATTTGATAAACAAGAATCATTTTGCCATTCTGTCCATGAAGTGTTTACTATATGAGGTATACAAGGACACCCATCTAAATTTATATTAAAAGTTTCTGATTCAATTTCATTACCACCATTATAATCTGCTTTTGCATAAAACGTATATAACTTTGAAGGTGCATATTGCAGATTTAAACTAAAATTCCTTATTGTTTTTATCATAGATTCATTATCGCCAGATTCTAATGTAAATGAGTTCCCTTCATTAATACTTAATTCAGTATTATAAACTTTTAATTCAACATTTTCATCAGCAGTACCTACATTCCATAATGTTATAGATACGTTTTGTTCTCTTGAACAATTTGCAGTTCCAGGATTGATAGAAGGTTGTTTCATAATTAAATCATGATTATCTTTTTCTACACTAACAACAGTGTTATAAGTTGTTCTATATCTTTTTAAGCTATCATCTGCGTCATCACCTGTAACTGTGATAGTAATCTCATATCCCTTTTCATCTACAGCATAAGGTACATCAAATTCAAAATCAATAGAATCATCATCACCTGAATCAAGGTCACCAATAGCCTTCCCATCATCAAGGTCATCACCTTCGTCTATATCTCTAACTATAACTTCAACTGTAATATCTTCTATATCTTCACTAATCTTATTTTTAACTCCTAATTCGACGGTAAAAGATTCCCCTGGTTTAACTGGATTATCACTCAAATCAACATCAATTTCAAATGCATTTTCATTAATATTAATAGAACTTAGATTTCTTTTTCTTAATAATAATGGGAGCTCAGTATACCTCAATTTGTCTTTTATATCAGTCATATCTTCTCCAAGATTTAATTTATTCGCTGATTTTTCAACTTTATAAGATTCATCAAAAGATAAATCATTAGATGAAGCATATAAATTTCCATAAGTTTCTTCTCCAGGATATATAATTTTTATACTATATTGTTCAGAAATCTTATTTTCTATTATTTTTGAAGATACTTGTGATTCAATATAACCTACATATAATTTTGTGTTATTAATTGAATAGGTTTTTTGATTTGATAAAGGTGTTTTGTCTAATATTTTAATAGTAGTGCCCATATTAATATTAAAAGTTGCATTTAATTGATATATTACTCCAGCACCTATTTGTCCATCTATATCTTCTTCTGTAACGTTCATCATAAATGATTTTTTATTATTTATATCTTCTTTTGAAGGTAAATTAATTTTTAATCCTTCATTTGTTACTAACATATTATTTACACAAGAATAATAATTAAGAGTAGAAAGTGTTGCGGTACTTTCAGATTGTGAATAGTTTAATATAACAAAACTCATATCCCCTACATCAAATGTGTGACCTATTTTTTTATTTTCAGCAATACGGTTGCCAGCATAATCTTTAATTGTAATTCCGTCTGTATCATGTACTTTTGTTAACTGAAGTATGGAGGTTTCTGATTCTACACCATTAATGTTTGTTGCTACAAAATATTCATCAGTATCCATATCAAAAGTAAAATTATTATTGCATGTATCTGTAATTATTTGATGGGTAGATGAATGACCAACATAATCAAAATCACCATCTGAATCTGCATCAGATAGGATATCTAAGGCCACATCATAATCTTTTAATGGTGCAACAATCCGTATAGTATCTGTTCCCCTAGACTTAATCTCTGTAACTTCTTCTGCACCCATATTGAATCCATCCATACTAAACTTAAAAGATTCTAATCCTGGCATTACAACATCATTGTTATTTTCTGTAATAAACAAATCATCATCTGCTATCCAGGCAATTATTATTTCTTCTAATTCTGAGCCATTTTGATAACCCACTAACTCAATATAAACATCTACATTACTAATAGATTCTCCATTAATATCCAATTCTTGATAATTTTCTAATGTAATAATATTTGTTCCATCACTCAATACAAGTTTTGCAGTATTATTATAGGCTTCAATAATCTCATAAGTCTTTCCTAAAATCTCAATTTGTTTGTTTTCAATATCAACTAATCTTCCATTTTCCACTTTTGATCTTATAGGGTTTATGAAATCAAGTGAATAATTAAAAACAGGAACATTTCTATTTATTTTAATACCAATAACTGGCTTATCGTCTTCATAATCTTTATCTGCAAAATGTTGAAGTGCGGGACTTACTCCGTAATAAACTCCATTGAATTTAATTCTTTGTTCATAATCATAATGGGAATCATCACAACAATATAATTTTGCTGAAATCAATTCTGTATTTGTGAAACATTGTCTTAATGCACCACAATATTTTATTTCAAATTCTTCATTACAAATATAATTTGAACCTGATTGAACAAATTTAGAGGGTAATAAATAATAATCTGTTCCACTCATTCCATTTTTAAAAATATTACATGAATCTTCATTATAAAATGATAGAAATGAATCATAATCTACATACCTTAAAATTAAATCATCATCATTAATACCATTACAATAAGCATTACCAAAAGAATTAAAAGCTATATTTACATTTGAGTCCGTGATATTAACCTCATAAGAATCTATTCTTTCTTCTTTTTTAACTTGAACGCATAAATTTGAATTTGAAATATTACTATAAAAAGGATTATTCTTCATTATAGAATCTACTTTATCTGCGTCATTATACTCACAAATACCAGTATCAAAACTCCATTTACAACTATTACTATCATTACATAGATTACTATTCAAACCACAAGTAGCATCAATTCCATTACAAACACTACATTGATTAGTACCATCAAATCTTTCATCCATGCTAGAATCTGCTTTACAAGAGGTTCCTTCTAAATTATAATCGTCCCAACATGTAACAAAACTACTATAACTACATCCATATTTATAACCGGCGCATCCAACTAAAACATCTGTTTCAGAATAAACTATATCTTGATTTGTAAGGCACATATAACTAAATCCATCCCAGCACGAACCTAAATCTTCTGGAGGAATATATTCTTTACAGTAATAATCTTTATCATCTGGCCCTTCTTCATTCCAATAACAATAATAATTTCCTTCACAAGGTTCATCAGTTTGCCAACTTTGAGGATAATCTGCACAAGAACCTGCACCATTACAATGATAATCATGATATCTTTGACCAGTATCATCACCTAGATTGTTTCCCCAAGGACAATCATATTCTAAAGAATCTGTACCACACTGAGTTGTAGTTGGTGAATTTGCACAGTATGGTGCTCCACCCTCTTCAGGACAAACAGAATATGTACATTCTCCGCAGTTAGGTTGAGGACAACCATTACAATATGTTCCGTAAGTTGTTGGACAGGCATCATCTGTATCTATTACTCCATCACTATCAATATCCGATAAGGGATCTATAGTGGCTTCAAGATATAACAAATCTATATCAACATAATCAGTATCACAAAAACTACATGAACTATGTAAATAATTAAAGTAAACATCCCCATGATTTAAATAATTTAGACATTCTGATGCAGAATCGCACAAATTATATTTCATAATATTCCAAGATTGAGGGATATTACTAAGATAATTCCATTGTGCTTCGTTTTGATTCCAATAATTTAGATAAAAATCTGGCTCATCACGTGCCCTATGTTTTGCTATAACATCTAATGAAATAGCACTTGTTAATGTGTCTGTTGGGAAAAGATTCCATATCTGCATACCCTCACAATTAAGACCCTCACAATCCTCATTATAAGTTACATAATTACCATCATTATAATAAAAATCACTATAATAACCACTAACTCCACCAGTATATACTTGAACATCATTTGTGTTGATTTTTTGAATATTGCTATTTTGGGTTATATGTGGGATAGCTACTGAGTCTAAATCGCATTCACCATAACCTATTTTATTGTACCCATTATCCCCTTGAGATGTTCCCCAACTATTCTTAATTATCCAATAATTTTCATTATCATTATACCCTACTAAAACCACAGCATGACCGTCCTGCCAATCAGAAGGTCCTGTACATCTATAAATATCATCATCATAATAACCGTCCCAATCAAGACGTACCACTAAAGGACCATAATTAGTTAATTGTTCCTTTATTTTTTGTTCCGAATATCCATATAAGGAAATATAATAATCTACGTCCCATAATCTTTGATCATATGAACTACATCTATTTGAACAAGATGAGTCTGTACCAGTATAAACAAAACAAGATTCATCAGATATCCCATAATTTTTAATATATTCAATTGCAGAATGTGTTGACCCTCCACTACAACTTCCTGCACTAGAGCAAGAAACTAAATATTGTTCTGATAAATCAACATCAAAATAAGGATCATTTTCTGTTATTTTGATATTGGAATCTGTTGCACCAACAGCAGCAAAAGCCCAACAACTACCACAATTACCCTGGTTTTTAACAGGAGTTAGCCAATTATACCCATTGTAATCTCTCCAATCAAAACTAGAGGGCGTCGATTGAGTACTAATTGTTTTTAAAGATGCCTTTGTTTGTAGTTCTATATCTAAAGGATTACCTTGAATACTTTCTGATTTTTTATCTTTTTCTTCAGGAGATTCATTATTACCTTCAAAAATTTTTATATTCTGTTGGGTATTTGTTTTAAAATTGTTCTCTTCTGAGTTTTCAAATTCTTCTAAAGTCCCATCTTGTATTTTCTCATTTAAATTCATAAGTTCTATCACAGATATTTTTTGTACTTCTTTAGATTCGGAAGTAGATGCTTGTAAAGAGTTATTATTATCCTCCTTTTTTTCAACAATACAAACACTATATTCTGGGGAATATGGATTTTTACCATCATCTAAAGTTTCAATATCATATCCTTCTTTATTACAATATGAATATTCTTGACCAACTTCTCCTTTGAAAAATTTCCAAGTATCTAATTCTGTAACATTATCTTCTATAATACAAAGTGCACTTTCTCCATTTATTGTTTTTACAATTTCGATATTATAACCTAACTCTTCACAATAAACTACAGAAGGATCCCTAGTAGCTAAGGCTGAGGTACTAAATATAACAATTAGAATAATGGAAATTAATAATATTTGATATTTCATTGTAAACATTCACTCCTAAAAAAAGCCCATTCAGTACATTCTAAATTATCATTTAAGATACAAAAAGCACATTCAGAAGAAAATTTACATAATTTATCTTGTTTAGTTATTATTTTACCATTATTTTGTTCACAATATGAAAATTCAGTACCACATTTACCATTAAAGAAATCCCATGTATCACAATCTACTTTTTGTAATCCTTTTCTAAGTTCACAAATTGACGATTCCCCTCTCTCTGTTTTAATAATCTTTACATTATAACCTAACTCTTCACAATAAGTTACAGAAGGATCTGCAATTTGAGATTCTATAACCTGATGTGTTTGAATATTATTTACATGATCACTACAAGAAATTAATAAAATAGATAATACAGAGATTAATAAAAAACAATTGATTATTTTCATTCTAATATTTTATTATACTAAATGCTATACACCCCTCAATCAGAAAACATATACTGCAGTATATAAATATTCTGTTTGAGAATTCCCTCCATTATTTTTTTAGTCTTAAAATATAACTCCATCTCACTCACACTCCAGACATACACCCACTAATTTCTTTTTATCGGGACTTAAACCCACACATCCAAGGTTAGACTTAATTACTTTTTTACCACATTTAAAACAAGTTTTAGGTTGAGGTAATTTATTAAGTAATTTAGTATATTTCATAGTCTCATCAAAAAGTTTTTCAAACTTTTTATCGCTCATATTTTGAATCTTATCAAATTCACCATCTTCCATATAATAAAATGCAGTATGCATATCTTTGCATTTGATACCCCTAGCCGAGAGAAGATTTACAATCCTTTGACATTTACGCATTTTATGATTATTATATTTTTTCAATTCTTTCATGGTTCTTTATCCATTTATCTTCATAGCTACACATGAGACTTCTAAGTGCCCAATTAGTATAATCTCTAGCAGATGCCCAACTTAAATCATACTTTAACTGTATTCTTTTCTTTAAAAGCCATATCTCATCATCAATATCGGCTAATATATTATTTTTTAGTTCTTTTTTGTTTTGTTTTATTTTTGCCATTCTTATTAATCTTCCTTTCAACTTTTTTCAAAAGCGTTTTTTTAGTCTTATTAAATTCAGATTCAACATCCTTAGAAACTCTCAGTTTTGATTTATTTAGTTTTGTTTTTAGTTTAGACAACTCTTTTTTATCTAAAGTCGAATCAATCATAAATCCCATACTATCAAAGAAATGTTTAACTAATTTTTTTGGGCTTTGTTTTTTATTCTTAAACATATCTCGTAAGAACTCATTAAATAATTTTTCTTCACTTGCTTCTTGTCTAACCTTTGAACTAGCCTCCATACCAAAATCAAATGAATAGTTAGGTTCTTTTTTAGATTCTCTAGTTGGACTTCTAGCAATTATTTTTATATCCTTTTCACAATGCGGGCAGGTTGTTTTTATATCTATCTCCATTTTACCCCTTTATTTTGGGATATCTTCTTTCTATCCCTAAAATATTATTAATCCTTTCTAGTGCTTTTGTATAGATTATATGCTCTTTTTCTATTCTTATCATTGTTTCAGCCGCACTTTCCTCATTAGAGAAACCTACACCTATAATTTTCCCTTTTTCTTTAACATACTCTAACTGTGGACGCCCCGCTTTACCTACTGCTCTGTCTAGCACACCTTTGATTTTCTTTAATTTTTCTTTATCTGTTGTCATTTTTTTTCATAGTCACCCATTCTTTTTTTAATTTAGCTTCTTCTTGATCAATTTTTTTCAGGATTTTATCAGTTCTTTTTTCTGTTGCTTTTTCTTTTCTCATTTTAATCTTCTTCCATTCATTTAAAGAAGGAATTCTCAATTTTATTTTCAATTCTTTTTTGATTGAATTGAATAAATCCGGATATTTCTTTCTCAATTCATATAAGTAATCAAATAACCTTTCCATTCTAAATTTGTTATATTTCTTTTTATTAATATAGAAATTACCCTCTTTGTTTTTTCTAACATTTATTAAGTAATTTTCTAAGCACATAATATCTCTGACTTTTTTAAAATTTGTATCCGTGGTTTTGAGATTAATTATAAAATTATATGCACATTTTGTTTTAATATCTGATATTTTTACCATTTTAATTAATAAAAGCAATTAAAGTTATCGCTACCCCCACTATTGTAAATATAATCAACCCAAGAATAATCTTATTTTCCCTTTCTTCATGTTTATCTTTTGGATTTTGACATCTTTTGTAAAAAGCTACAATTGTATTTTTCATTTCCTCCTTAAACTCTCCCTTGGTTGGCAATATTTTTTCAGTCATTTTAATCAAACACACGATCTTTAATCTTTTGAGTAACGTTTTTCTTTACCTTATCAAAAGTTTCTTTAACTTCGGGATTATCCTTTAACTCATCAATAGCATTGTTGGTTAACGTCATTGTAGCTTTTCCTGTTGTTTTTATTGCACTTTTAGTTAAACTAGGCACAAAGTATAGCCCTAATACTAAAAACAACAAAAATAAAATTATCATTCCTTTCATTTTTTCCTCCTATAAAATTGCTATAACCATTAATGTCATAAATCCAAATAAGGTAAAACAAATCAAACCCATAACTAATCTTTGTGATTTATCTTTTGCATCATAATTTCTAATGAAACTTTTCAAATCTTTTTTTATTTGAAATATCAATTTTTTCATCATTCTTCTGTTGAATTATCCTCTGATGTTGTATTAACTTCTATACACAATTCTAAAGCCTCTTCTAATTCAAATTCACATTCTTCTAATGCAGTTTCATTTAGGATATATTCAGTGTTGTTTACGTAGACAGTCTGATTAACATATACCGTATCATTAACATAAACAGTTTGATTAACATAAACAGTATTAGCAGTTTGACATGCTTCAAGATTAACTAAAGCATCATCTACTTGATTAATTTTGAGAGTAAGTGCTTCTTGAATATTACTACAATCTGGATCTTGATTAAGCAAGATATCATAATTTGATTTTAAATTATTATAATCATTTGTTGTAAGTTGTAACTTAATATCTAATTGGTCTTTTTCACCTTGAACTTTTAATCTTTCTTTCACACATTCCTTATCTTGTGGTGTAACTTCATCTAATGGTGCAACTACAAATCCTGTTCCACATCCTGCTAATAAAAACATAGCTAAAATTCCTATTGTTAATACATATTTCATTTTTTATACCTCATTTATATTTTACTCAAAAAACCTTCTCTTGGCTCAAACAAAAATCCTTCTTTCTTTAAATCTTCAATAGCTTCATCTAAGTCACACTCATCTATCTTCTCTAATTTAGCATCTTCAACTAAATCATCTATTGGAATAGTTTTTCCAACCCTATCTTCAGCTTCATCAATTATGCTTATAACCTGTAAAATAAGATCCCTTCTTTTCTTAGAATATTTACTTACAATCCTATCAATATCTACTGAAGGGGAATCTTCTTCTAATCCTACATTAGTTAAACAATATTCTAAAAGTTTCATTGCATCTAAAACATCTTTTTTACTTACTTCATCAGAATGTCTTAACATAGCATTTGCTTTTGATAATTTTGCAATTGAATCTATTTGTTTTATAGAAATTGGACATGGGCCCTCTTTAATACTCCTCATCTTAACAAAATAATCTTCTATCAATTTTTTATTTCCATCATCAAATTTAGGATCAAACTTTTTACATTCATTAATAAACTCAGTAAAATCATCAAAACCGATTTGAGGTTTAAATTCTTGATTATTAAAATATGCCTTCACTAATTTACTATCTTTTTCCTTAGAACAGTTATCTTTTAAGATAAAAATAAGATCAAACCTATTAATCAAAGGTGCAGTTAATTTAATCTGATAAACTATTAATTCATAAGGATCAAATCTTCCAAACTTAGGATTTGCTGCTGCTAATAAAGGTATATTTGAATCAATCAGATGATATAATATGGGAACATCTTTTTCATTCAATACATCAATATTATCAAATAGAACTAAACTTTTAGTTACTGCATGATTTACAACAACGTCCCTTATATTTGAACATCTCGATGTAGTATTCCCTGTAATATAGGTGGTATTTGGTAATATACCTTCAACAGACCGCATTAATCTAGTTTTTCCGGTCCCATTATCCCCTAAAAGAAGGATGTTTATTGGTTCTTTACTTATTATCTGCAAAAGCAAAGCTAATTTTATTTCTTCGCTTATGAATAATCCTTTTGTTATATATTCTGTTATATTTTTTATTTCCATTTTTTTATCTTCTCCGCTAATATATCTGACAATAATATTGTAATAATCCCAATTATGAATAATGGTATTCCTAACCTTCCAAAAGGATAAGAATCTCCTGAACAAAGCCCATATTGGGAAACTCTTCCAGGAACCATATAATTTAATGTAATAAATCCTAAAGATATGATGAAAATACCTATAAGTTTAAATGCAAAATCCCAATTTAATTTTTTCTTCAAAAAATCACCTTGTAAAAATATTTAGTCTTTTTAAAATAGAATTGTACTTGGAAATAACTTGAATTAATATTGCCTTTTTTTTGAAAGTAGTTTACAGCTTTTTCAAAAATAAATGGGTTAGGTTCGCCTATATTGTCTTTTTTTAATATGTTTGTAAACTCTTTAAACAGTTCTATCTTACTAATATGAAGTTCATCAAATATCTTATTTTTTTCTTTAAGAACTGTATCACCAAAGGGAGATTCTGGGATCTCCCTATTAGTAAGGCTCATCAATGTTTTAGTAAGGTAATATTTATACTTTTTAAATAAAAATGATTCTTCTGCTGTTAATTTAATCTGTTTTTTCTTATCTTTTTTTATTTCAACAGGTTTTTGTTCTTTGAGGGGTTCTTTATCTCTTTTTAGATCCTCAATTATCTTTGCTACAATATTCAATTTTTCAATACTATCCTTTTCAGGATCAATTTTTATCTGCATTTTAGTATTTTTCCCCTACACAAATTATGAATACTATCTACTATTTAAACGTTTCTATTATTTAGTATACAGTTATCATTTATAGTAGAATTAAATTTTATAAGTTTTTTGATTTAATAGGATGAAATTCGGACTTTTGTTTTGCCTCTAATATCCGTCTTAAAATATTATATTTTGATGTAACCATCATAATAATTAAAAGTAAACTTATATTTAAAGATTTAGCTTTTTGAAAATATTTATTTTTCTAGATAATTCAACATGTAAACTATTTAATAGAAAGATATATAAATATGTTACAATTACTACTTCTTATGGAAAGATATATAAAAGAAAATGCTATTATTGTAGGTAATTGGGAAAATATTAGTAAATTTCCTTTAAAATTTCAACTAAAAGGGGTGGATATAATGGGAAAAAAGATACTTATAGCTACATTGTACAAAGCAGATGCAGTTCTTTTAGCCGCACATAGATTAAGTGCAGATAGGCTGATTTTATTGATAGATAAAACACCTAACAAAGAACAAGAAAAAGCAGTAAAAGAAGTTAATGATGCCATGTCTAAGGTTATGGAAATCTCTACAATCAAATGTGAAGTATATGATATCGTTAAAGTTGCTGAAAAATGTGTTGAACTTATAGATTCTCAATCTAAAGAAGATCATATTTTCATAAACATCACTTCTGGCAGAAAAACTAAGGCCATTGGTCTATTATTTGCAGCTTATGCAAGGCATGATAGGGTAAGTAAGATTGCTTATAATCCTGAAGAAGACAAAAGTACTGTTGTTTATCTACCTAGATTAAGTTTTAAATTTACAGAAAGCCAAAAGAAAATTCTAAATTACTTAGCAGAATCTAATTATAAATCACACACAGATTTAGCAGATAAATTAGATATTTCTAGAGCAATGTTATACCGAGCTATCGATGAGTTAAAAGATATGGATATGGTTGAAACAGATAACAAGAAAGGTGTTGTATTAACAGACGCTGGTAAGATAGCGAGGTTGTGAAGGTTGGTTAATTTTTCACATTAAAAATGATAAAAAATAACATAGATAAAGAGAAATTAAAAAAAGAACTAATTCATATAGAAAAAACATATGTAAAGAAATATTTTGCAAACTTTCTTGAAAATGAAACGAAACAAAATCCTTGTAATATTAAAAATCGTAAAGATTTTCTAAAAAGATTGTTTATAGTTTCTATATACAAATTAGTTGGCGGGAGGGCAAAAATAGAATATGCAGAAAAAGGATATGATTCTTTTTCTAAATTTGTAGATAGTTTAAATAACAAAAATATATCTGATTACTATTATTTTTCAAGAAAATTAGAATCATATACCCATAAGATGCATAAATCATTCTATAGTAAATTTAATGAAGGTAATATTAAAGATATAATCAATCTTACAGCATTTAAAGGTATGGGACAAAAGACTGCCTCATTATTCTTAAGATTTTTATGTTGTTATACTAATTTTTTTAATAGAAATAAACCTCAAGATTTATTAGTGCCTTTAGACAGAGTAAATTGGCGTTTTTGTTTTAAAGAGAAAAAAACGTTTAATAAAAAAGATTTTGAAAGTTTCCAAGATTTTGCTTTAAGTATTATGAAAAATCCAAAGGACCGTATTTATTTTGATAATATATGGTTTATAGGACATTTTTGGCATGATAGGAGAAAAACAAATAGTTGTCAAATTAGTAGAGTAACTAAAGCAATAGAAGGGGATTGCTTAAAAGGTATAAAATTACCCCTCATATGCCCATTATATAATTTTTGTTCAAAAAAAGATAATTTGTTTAAAGGAGAAAAACTTAAATGATTAAAATATACTCAAAGAAAACAACATTCAAAGAAATCGAGAAGGTAATAAAGACATATTATCCTTCGATTAAATTAAAATATAAAAATTATTCTAAAAAATATGAACAATCTGGTTCAATTGCTTACTCTAAAATTAAAGAAAATGCAATATATTATTATGGTAGGATTAACGAATATGTGATTCTTCATGAACTTAACCATATTTTAGTTAATAAATCTCAGAAAATCAATTCATTTTCAGATCAATCTTTTAATAAAATAATAAAAAGATTAAAAAAAAGTTTTAAAGATGCAGAAATACCCAATATGTTATACCCCTTACATATCCATGAAGAGTATTTAGTAGATAAAAATGTTTTTAAGTTAAATTCCTTGCTTATTAAACCAATCATCAAAGAGTATATTCTACAATCTAAAAAAAGAAAAGGTTTTGGTTTATATTGTGATTTCCTTACATTATCATATCTTCATAAATTAAGCAATTCAATAGGATGTAAGAAAGAAATTAATATTATGAAGAAAAAATTACCAAATAAACTAATCAACATAACAAATAATCTAGTCTTAGGTAAAGATGTCTACAATTCCTATATGGGATTATTAGACGAGATTGATGTTGGAATGATGGGGGGTTAGGATATTGAAAAAATTCGAAAAAGATTATAAAAAAGAATTAGGAAAATTGAAAGAATTATTTAGTAAAGGGGAAATTGAAGATAAAATAGATAGATTAAATAAAATTTATAATCTTTGTGAGAAAAAATGGGAAGATAATCTAAAAAGATTTGATAAAGATAATAAAATTAAATATTTATTGATTGCAGAAGCACCTCCTTGGTCTGAAGATGGAAAGGATATTCGGTATTTCTATAATATGGATGAATGTGATAAATCAAGTAGAACTCATTTATTATACGCTTCGTGGAATGTTTTAATCACTGAAAAATATCATAAAGGTGAATATCCTAAAGGGGAGGGTAGGGGTGAAGATATTCTTAACGCACTTGCAAAGAAAGGTTTTCTTTTAATAGATGTTTTGCCTTTTGCTATGGAGTATAAAAAAAGAGAAGATAAATATAAAGAATTAGTAAAAGCATGTAAGGACTTATTCTTAGATAAAATAAAAAATATTAGTGATCTAAATCTGTGGGCTAAAGATGTTAAAGTTGCACTTTCTTGGGAAAAACCATCTATGGCAGTAATAAAAGCTTTTCCTGAAGGATTGAAAATATCCTCACATAAAATAATATTAACTAAAGACATGATTCTTAGTCATGGAAAACAAAGTTTAGACAAAAATAAATTGAAGAAATTATGGTTAGACTAAGATGATAGACGTAAAACAACAAGCAATTGAAAAGTCACATGGGCCGTGCTTAATCATGGCAGGTGCAGGTACAGGTAAAACATACACCATTCAGAATAAGGTAGCACATCTAGTTGATAAAAATATTTTCAAAGCTTCCGAAATACTATGTTTAACCTTTTCAAACGAAGCAACTAATAATTTAAATCAAAAAATTCAAGAAAAACTCAAAACTGCTTCCGATATAACAATAAAAACATTTCATGGTTTTTGTGCAGATATATTAAGAGAATTTGCTCATTTGATCAAATTAGATCCTGGTTTTGAGATAATATTGCCAGAAGATGCAGTTGTATGGTTTCATAGGTATTTAGACATTGAACCTTATTATGCAGATTTATATTTTCATTCAATCTCTTCTGCAAAAGATTTAGGGATAAGTTTATCTCAAATAGAAGAATACACTAAAAAACTAAAATCTCAATTTAAAGATGTGAAAGATCTTGATAAATACGAAGAAGAATTAAACTTTGAATTAAACACATTACATCTAAAACCTTCTGATACTAAAGATCAAAAAAAAGATATTAAAGATACTAAGAAAGATATTAAAAAATCACTTAAAGATTATTATGAATTTGATAAATATAATAAATTTATAAACGCTTGGAAGAAATACGATCAACTAAAAAAAGAAAAAAATGTTTTAGATTATGCTGACTTAAACTTTGAAGTATTAGAACTTTTTAATAAATTTGGAGCAAAAGATATTGCTCAAAGATATAAACACATTATCATAGACGAATTTCAAGATACAAATAAGCTTCAATTTGAACTAATTGAATATATTGCTAAAGAACATAGAAATATCACAGTTGTAGGTGATCCTAATCAATCTATATATGGATTTAGAGGGGCATATAAGGAAAGTTTTGAACATTTTAAAGAAGTTTTTAAAGTAGATGAAAAAACAGATATCTTCAGATTAGATAAAAGTAGGAGGTCACCTAATACAATTCTTAGAGTTTCACATGATCTTATCAAGAATAATTATGAAAATCAAGAAGAATGTTTTGAAGTAAAACATTTTGAAAATGTAGAGGGTGAGAAAGTACAAACAATCTCTTTAAAGAATGGGGCAGAGGAAGCAAGAAAAGTTGCAGAAATTGTTGAAGAAGAAATTGCTAAAAAAACACCCCTTAATGAAATATGTATCTTACATAGAACACATTCTCAGAGTAAATTATTAAGACAGGCTTTAGAAGCGAAAGGAATTCCAATAATTTCAGCTGGAAAGACAGATCTAATGCAACGTCAAGAAATAAGAACAGTTATTTCATATTTATCTATGCTTAACAATTTAATTGAAAGAACCGGTACAGGAGAACAAGCATGGTGGAACTTATTTCATTATCATAACGCTTTAACAGCAGAAGATACAATTAAAATTGGACGTTATCTTAAAAAGAATCGTGATGATGAAATATCAATAGACTTTGCTTTATTAAATTCACTAGATTCAATTGATATATCTGAAGAAGGTAAGAACGTTATATCAAGAGTTGTTTCTAAACTAAAAGAATTAGTTAAAAGTTCTAACAAAGCACTACCTGATTTAATATTAGACATTTATGAACTGATTGGATTAAATAGGGCATTTACTCATGAAAGGAGTATCCATAATGTTGAAGCATTAATGAATTTAAAGAATTTTCATGAAGTTGCAGAGAATTATTATACTAAACATGATAAAACTTTAGGATCTTTCATAGACTATCTAGAAGTATTAGATAAATTAGGGGTTAATATTGATGCTTCTAAGATTCAAGATGTTAATGCAGTGAGACTTATGACAATTCATGCTGTTAAGGGTCTAGAATTTGATAAAGTAATTGTTACAAACTTAGCTGAAAAAAGGTTTCCTTTAACTCGAACTGCTAAAGCACCTTTAATACCTAAAGAATTTAATCCAGACATTAAAAGACATTTATCAACATTAGGTGAATTATCTGATAAAGATAAAGAATCTGCTATCAAAGATTATGAACATATGAGTTTATTGGTTGAAGAAAGGCGTCTTTGTTATGTTGCACTTACAAGAGCTAAGAAATCACTCATTTTAACTCATAGTTTATCTTATAATAAAGAAGAAAATTCTTCTTCTGCTTCAATCTTTTTAGAAGAGATAAATTATAAATCTAATAAAGATATTGAACTGATTGAAGATTCAGATGAAAAATGCAGTATTTTTGCTCCTTGTTCTAAATTTGAACAATTTAAATCATTACTTAAGAAACAATTAATTGATTCTTTAGATTCAGATGATTTTGACTCTATTTTGTCTAGAGTTATAACTTATCATTCTGTACGTGATGGGGCTATTCCTACTTATCCTGATATGAGTAAGCTTGTTGATAAGAAAGAGCTTGAAACGCATATTAAAATGAAATGTGATAAATGTTCTTGTTTACATTTTGATAAATCCTCATTTACTTTTTCCCCAACAGCAGTACTAGAATATGCCGATTGTCCTAAAAAATATGAACTTAAACATGTTTTTCAAATGCCTGAAAGGGGTGCTTTTGGATGGTCTGCTGCAAGTACAGGTAGTTTTGTTCATGACGCCTTAGAAGAAGGAGTTAAGTCTGGATTTAAGACTAAAGAAGAATTTGTTAAGTTGTGTGAGAAGAAATCTTTAGAAGCTAAAGGAATAGACTTAAAAGATGTTTTTCATCTAATAGATGTATTCTGGGAAAGACACCAAGATCGTTATGATTCTAAATCATTAGTTGAAGGTTGGCTTAGTTTAGATCTAAATGGATTTAAATTTGTAGGTAAATTTGATAGAATTGATTTTATTTCAGAAAACGATATAGAGATTATTGATTATAAAACTAATAAAAATCCAATTGATCCTAAACATAGGGCATGGCAACTTGGTTTTTATGCTTTAGGTGTCAAAGAACAATTTGGTTACAATCCGGTTAAGTTAACTTTAGAAATGCTTCGTTTAGAAAAACCATTTGAAGCAGTAATTGATAAAGAGGGTAATGTTACATCTGGAAGAAGCAAAGGATTTAATCTTAAAGAAGTTGAGAAAGAATTAATTTCATGTGCAGAATCAATTAAACATGATTATGAAACAGAATTTAAAGTGAGTGAGGATGATTCACCTTGTAAGTTCTGTGGTTACAAGTTTTACTGTCTCAAATGGGATGTGTGAAAAGGGTCCATATTTATATATTTCCAAAAAAAATAATATTATTTTTGATTTGTTCTTTTATCATTATTAATTTATTAAAAAATTAGAATTAATAAAATTATATGCTATGTATTTGCTACCAATTCTTATAAAGAAATGATACTTATTTGCTACGTATGTATGATTTGATTAGTTTTGTTGTAAGGGGGAAAGTTAGAAAAGAAGTGTTAAAATCATTAGATAGGCCTATGACTCCTACCATTCTTGCTGAAAAAATAAATAATCATAGATCTACAACAAGTAGGACAATTTTAGAATTAGTATCTAAAAAATTAGTTAATTGTATTACTCCCAAAGAAAATATGGGCAGATATTATCAAATAACGCCCCTAGGAAAAAAAGTTATCAATAAAATTAAAGAGGTTGAAAATGGGACTCAAAAATGATTTATTAAAGGAAAATTTATGTGAAATCAAAAAATTATATGAGGGGGCAATTAAAACTAATGGGACTGCAGGAATTCATTCTTTGATTAGATCATCTAAATTAATTATGTTAATACATAATTACATTAAAGAGGAATTAGTAGCTCATGGAATTAATCCTGCCTTTATATATCCTCCAAATGGACAAAATAATCCAGAAATAAAGTTTATGGGTTTTCTTAAAGGCAAAAATCAAGATATCTCAGTCATACCAGGAAATTTTCAATCTGAAGAAATTACAGAAGGGGTTTTGCTAGGAAAGACAGATCAAGTTGGACGGAGTTTATCTAATAAATCAATAACAATTAATATTAGAAGTCAATTAAGTAGTATTGCAAAGAATTTTGATACTTTATATGAAAGGACATTTGCAGAAGCTCTAAACTTACATCTTAGGTTACCAGAACTTGTCTTAGGGGAAGTTTATTTAATCCCTTTAGTTGCTTACGATCCTTCTGTGATGGATGATAAAAGAATAGCTTTTAAAGAACCTTTACCTGCAATGTATATCCCAGCATTTCAGGAGATTAATGATAGATTAAATACTGAGTCAGATGATTATAAATATGAAAGGGTATGTTTATTAATCATAGATTTTAGAACTGAAATACCGACTATTATAAATGATGTCCAACAAATAGTGGATGCAGGCATAATATCTCCAGAAGTAGCAGAAAAGATTAATTTAAATAATCTTACAATCTCTTCTTTTGTATCGGATATTCTCAAAATCTATGAATCAAGGCACGGGAGTTTAGATCAATTAAAATAAATATTCTAATTTATTGAAATCTTCTTTCGTAATCTGGATTAAAGCTTTTCCTTTTAAAGTAGGTCCCCAGAGTTTTTTTTGAAATAAATCCAATTTATTTATAAATTGGCTATCTAATTCAACTAAGTTTGTTAAAACTTTAATGGGTTTTATTTCTATTTGGTGAACATATTCTCCCCACCCCTCACATAAATTTTCTAATTTATGAATAACTTTAAAAATACCACCTAATCTTTTAGGTTTTACATAAAAAACTAAAATATCCCCTTTTTGAATAGTATCATATATTTTTTGATGTCTTTCTGAAACTGCAAATATACGTTTAGATATGACCAATTTCCAATTATCATCGTCCGTTATAGCAATTAAGTATTTAATAATAAATCACCTTTAAGTTCATACTTTTCAAATAACCATTTATTTAATAAATCCATATTATTCTCAGACCCGATATATTTCCATTCAGCATCAGTAAATTTAAGAATATTAAATTTTTCAATAAAGTTTTTCTGATAACATTGATAATTCCCTTCTATTTCTACGCTTGTTTTTTTGATATAATAATTCATTAGTTCTGAATTTAATATTTTTTGAATGTTTTTTATATTTTTTTCACAAAAAATGGCATAACCATTACAAAATAAATTATTTTCTTCTTCATCCATCATAAAATCAGGTTTATTGTAAAATGTCCTAGTATACAATCTTTGACCTTTAAAATTCATTCCTTGTACCCTTCCCCAAGCAAACCATGAAGGATAATTTTTCCCTCCTTTGTCTCTCGTTTCTAACTCCCCTTTAGCCCATAAGAGGTACTCATAACAATTAGGATATTTATTTTTTAGTTCTTCTTCATCCAATATTTTTAATTTACCCCCTACTTTTTTGTATGGGAAAATAATCCTTCTATTATTTGTAGGTATTTCTTCTTCTTTATTAATTGATGAAATTTTTATTACTTTTTTTGTAACTGATTTTTCAATAGGAATTTCCATATCCTTATTCATGGTTTTACAATATTTTTCATCACCAGTGTCTTCAACGAAATATATATTATCTTTTAAAGTTGCTATCCCTACCCTGATATTACACACTTCACCAAGTGGGGTGCCTATCGTTTCTATTTTATTAATATTATGGTAATCTAATGCAGACATCAACCTCCATTTTTTATTATCTAACCAATCAAAAAAATATTTACTAAATTCTAAGTTTTTTAATCGTTTAAGCGATTCTTTATTATCCAAATAAAGATATTCAAAAAAATCGTTTGTATTATTTTTCTTTAAAAAAGTTATACAAGTATATGTCGATGCATTTTCAAAAATTTTTATATGATTAAAATTTAAAATTTTTATTATTTGTTTATTTTCATAAAACCATTTCCTTAGTTGGATTCCTGCTAACGATGTAAAATAATTATTTGGTGAAATATATCCCATGAAACCATCTTCATTCAATATTTTCATACCCAATTCAAAAAAAGCAAAATATAAATTAAAATTTCCTGATTCAACAGTTTCCCATTTAGATATCAAGGCTTCTTTATTTAGACTTTTTAAATCTTGAATTCTCACATAAGGAGGGTTACCTACTACAAAATCAAATCCTTTATTTAATGAAATTTTAGGAAATAATTCATCCCAATTTGTTTCTAAACTATTCCCCACTTTTATATTAAACTTGATCAATTCTACATCTTCATCTTTAATTATCGTATAGAGTGATAATATTATTTTAGATCTTCTTACACTCATAGGATTTATATCAACACCATAAATATGATTTTCTATTAATGATATTATTGATTGATTATATGTTTCATTTAAATATTTTAAGGTGCCTAAGAGAAAGGCTCCCGCACCACAAGAACAATCACAAACAGTTCCTAATTTATTTATGGTGTTATGTAGAATATAATCTACTATGTAGGGGGGAGTATAAATAGCTCCATTGATCCGTTTATTTTCGGAAGGGATAAGTAATTCAAACAATTTTTCTATATCAGATAAATCAAAAGATTCATTTAATCTGAAAAAATAATTATAAACTTTATTTTCAGAATCATATTTTTGAATATCATTGATAAAATTATTTTTAGTAACGAGTTTATTTCTTTTAAGGTAATATTTGATAATTCCAGCCTCAATTTCTTCTATCTTGAATAATTTTAACAGTTCCTTAACTATCTTGGTATTTAGTTTAGATTTATCTTTTAATTTAATACTACTTATTCCATTTTCAAATGACTGTGGAATTATATCCTTTAATTTAACTTTTTCATTAGATGTTTTAATGTTACTTTTTATATTCTCTTTTTTAATAAAATTATTTAGATTTAATGAATTAACCATATTAATATAAAAATCAATTGTTCAGTATTTAAGGTTTTATATGTTTAAGATAATATTTTAAAATATATCAACTCTAAAAAGGTTTATATATGATTCTCGTTTTTATATCAATATAAAGTTAGTTAGGTAAAATATGAAAGAAAAATGTTTTAATAATTTAAAAAAATGTAAATCTATATGTTGTACACATACATTTTGTCAGATCCCTAAAAATTATAAGAAAAATAAGAGATTATATGACTTAAAAGGTTTTAAATTATATCCTTGTTCTTATAATAATGTAAAGATAAATGCACTGATTATACCTTCAAGGTGTCCTATATTAAGCAAGGATAATAAATGTGCTTTAGAAAAAAATAGAAAAATACATGCTTTGTGTACACAAGGTTATAAAAAAATCAAAAAGAACCTATTAATCCCTCAAAATTGTATTTATTATGATCTTTAAAAAAATAAAATATTGTTATACTCCACTTATTCTAAAAAATCCTAGATATTATTTAAACATGAAACAATCAATCAAAAATTGAAAAAGAAAACCACTCCCTATTTGATCTATCCAACATAGAATAATTACTCATAAATTTTAATCAAGATAGAACCATTATTATCTCTTCTTAGTCATTTTCATAACTAAATCAAATGTAAGTTTCGCAACATCTTTAGTTCTGTCAACCACTTCTTTCTTTACAAATTGGCCGAGAGTAGTATTCTTCTGAATTGTTTTGAATTTGACCCTCTTCATTTCAACCTCTTCCCCAACCATTTCTTTCTAAAAATAGCCAATCCAATCATAATCAAAGCACCCATTAAATAGATTAAATCACCCTTCCAAGTATACATCACAGAAAAAGATAAAGCCAAACCTAATAGAAAAAAGTAATCATTTCTATTATGTTCTTTTGTAATTAATTTCATAATAAAAGAATAATTCCAAAATTTATAAACCTACTGCCTTCTTCTTTTACTTACCTTAGAAATAAGTGTAGTTTCTTCCAGGATAATATCATTATTATCAGATCTTATATCTCTCATGACATCAACAAACTCGTTAATATCTTGAGCAGTAACAGATAATACATAATCCCATCTTCCAAGAGAACGTTTCATCCAATGAACACGAGGATGACGAACCATATAAGCTTCAAATTCTTTTTGTCTACTAATTACAATCTTAAGTAAAACATTATGAAATTCCAAATCTAACTGATTATAATCTGGATCTACCGATAATCTAACTAAATTAATAGAAACAAAATGATCAATTATTCTTTTTATTTTCTTATAACTAAAACCACTTTTTTCTCTTAAAGAAGCATAAGTAAAATTAGGATCTTTTTTAATCAATTTCAAAATAATGTGTTGATCTTTTGTTAAACTATTAGAATTAATATCTAAATGTTCATACTCTGCTAAAAATTTAGCATCATGACAAAATGATCTAAAACCGCCAGCAGTATCTTCTAAGATATGTCTTATAGCATCAAATTTAATGATACAGTTATGAAATATATTACTTATCTTTGCGATTGTCTGATCTGCTTCTTTTTGAGAATCTGCTTCAATCATCAAAGAAAGATCATATGCACCCAAAGTTTCTTTTAACTTTATCAAAGAACCTATCTTTCTTACTCTTTCAATAAGGGCAGGATGTATCTTGTTTAACTTAATATATATTGTATATCTTAGCTTTGATTTTTCATTACTAACAGTGATATACTTGATAAGATTATTGTCAAAAAGATGATTATATCTAGTCTCTACAATTTTTCTGTTGATATTAAGTTTCTTAGCTAAATTAGAAATTGTCTCTTTGGAATTTAATGATAGTAAAAAGATGATATTTTCACTAATTAAATCTAATTTATGTGAAAAAGATTGACTTTTTTTAGTTTTTTGTCCCATTTTAAACAAATTAATATAAACATCTTTATAAATCTTGCTATCTTTACTATTATATAATAGTAATAAAAATGGGAAAACCAATCAATATTCTGGAGAGTGCCATAACCTCTCAGGGCAAAATTATGTGGAATGATGGCCGAAGAAGGATTGACCTAAAAAAGCCTATACGAGATTTATTCGAACCATTAGAAACAGAAAAACAGAGAATAAACTACATGATGGAAATCTGTTTAAGTAAAGATAAGGTGATGCAAAGAACTACTCAACTGATGAATGAAGGAACAATTCCAATATTGTTTTACTTTACTAAATAAAATGGATATAAATGAAGAAAAAGGAATGAAAGAAAAATGTCCGGAATGTGGAAGTCTTGATATCAAAAAAGACTCACAACTAGGTGAAGCAATGTGCCGAAGTTGTGGATTAATAATAGAAGACACCATGCCCTGCCTCAGTGCATACAGAGAAGGAACTTCTACAATAAAACCCTTATTTAAAGATGGAAGAATAGTAAAAGCACCATGGTTATTGTCTGCTAAAGAGAAAAACCTACAAAAATCAAGAAAACAACTAGATTTAGTTGCTGAAAGATTAAAATTACCAGATTATATCAAAGAACAATCTCTTCAATTATATGAACAAGCAGTAAATAGAAATTTATGTGTAGGTAGAAATAAAGAGTCAATCCTATGTGCTTGTATTTACTATATATGTAATCAAAACTCAATTCCAAAAACCGCTATGGAAATAACAGAATATCTAGATATAAATGAGCATATGTTGTTTAAAACATACTCTTTATTACAAAAAGAATTAGGTTTAAGGTCTGTTTTAGTCGATCCAGTAGATTTATTGCCCAGGTTCATATCGAACTTAGGATTAAGCAATGACTGTTTAATCAGAGCAATTACATTGATGAATCAAATAAAAGGCACACCTGCATATTCTGGCAAAAATCCCAAATCAATTTTAGCAGCAGTTATCTATATTTCTGCTAAAGGATGTGGTGAACAAATAGCTCAAAGAGAAGTTGCTAATCAGATTGGTGTTACTGAGACTACAATAAGGAAGAGATGTAAAGGGATAAAAAATAAATCAATTTAATTAGAATATAAGATTATTTATTTGTATTTGTAGTTTTTTTATATTTTAAAAGAAGGTTATTTAGTTTATTTTTGTCTATTGTTTTAACTCGCTTTTTGGGCAATAAACCAATCTCTCTCAATACATCTTTTATTCCCTCTCTTTTATATAATTCATAATCTACCTCTATAAAAGATAGATTATTCTCTTTGAAAAAAATAATTTTTCTCTCTTTGTCACGATCGTATTTTGCATTAATATTACCCCACAATTCTACATATTTCTGTAATCTTGGGATAAAAAAGTCAATTAAAAAATCTGCATTAATAGAGGGCTCATATACATAATTTATCTTATTTTGATATAAACAATTAGCAAAATCTCTTTCAAATTTTGAACGAACCATCTCACCTCTATCAGTTTTATATTTAGGTAAAAACCCCCTCATTTCTAAGGATCTTTTATGATTATCACCTTTTGTAAACTTTAATATGCTTTTAGATTTACAAAATTTACATTTATCCTTTTTAATAGAGCAATTATTACATACTAAGTTTTTACAATTATTACAAACATTGAGATAATTTACAAGTTTAAAGCAATTATTGCATTGTAGCACTATTAAAAGGAATATGATTCTACTTATTAATTTATTTGATAACAAGAATAAATTTTATTCTATATAATATACAAATATGTATACTAATATATTAAATTCCAGATTTTCTTAGAACAGTACACTATATAATATAGTAAAACAAAATAGATATCATCTAACTAGAAATTTACTAGTTTGTTCTAATTAGAATTGCTATGGTGGTGAGAAAAATCAAACTAGTGTGAACTATAAAAAAACAAAGTGAGGTAAACAAAAATGAAAGATGAAGAATTTGATTATAATGAGTATATGGGATTAACAAATGAAGAAGATGATTGTTATCAAGACACAGAAGTAGAATATGACAATACTCTAAACCTTGATAATGAATTTGAAGAGTATACCAAACCAGAGATAAAAGTAACAACACTCAAAGCAAAACCTAGAATCATTAATAGAAGATTGAAAACAAGAAAAGGGGATATTGTCAAATCTAAGTTTGAAAGATCTATGGCAAATTATCTTTTCAATAGGGGAATAGATTATGTATATGAGCCTAAATTAAGATTAGGAAAAAAATTATTCAAACCAGATTTTTATCTCTCAGAAAATAAAATCTACATTGAATGTTGGGGGATGAATAATATGGCATTATATATGAAAAGAAGAGTATACAAAGAAAAAGTCTATAATTTTTACAATATAGATTATTTGAGTGTAAACTATAAAGATATGAAAAAAGGTAGGTATCATAAAATTTTAAGAAAAGCTGGAATAATAAATGAAGGTGGTAAAAATGTTTAGATGTAAGAAATGTAATATAAAATGCCACTATGATCATGGAACAATGCTCTGTTCGTTTTGTGGTAAAAGAAGCGAATACCATAAAAAGAATGGTTGGTTTGGTAGCTTGGACTTAACAAAAACAAGTAGGGGTGCTGGAAGTCCTAGAAGGACTTATTCATCTAATGGATGGGGAAATTGGAGTTTTTACTTTCCCCAATTTCTCCCTAACAGCTTGTTTAATGAACTCACTGATAGAATAGCAATCTTTAGTAGCTTCTTTGATTTCTCTCCACATCTTATTTGAGCAGTAAAAGCTTCTCCTCTCCCCTCTGTTCTCTTCAAACTCAGTGACCATACCTAACCATCCTATCATAAATATGTTCAATCTTATCTTCTACATTTTTAGGCATAAATAAAACATATCTAACATAATCTGATTTTTTAATAAAACCAGCAGAACTAGCTTTTGCATCAAGAACTTTTTCTTGTTCTTCTGATATCCTCACAATCAAAACCTTTTCTTTCTTCATATTAAGTCTAAGTTTATCATTTAATAAATACAGTTAGGATAAATTTTAGGGTACAAAAAAGGTACCTAATTCGGTAACAAAATGAGGTGAATTAAATGAACAAGAATAGGACAATACATTTGAGAGTAACTAAAGAACAATATTTAAGAATTCAAAATAGAAAAGAAGCAGAAGGTTATCTACAATTATCTAATTTTATTAGAAGTGTTCTTTTAGAAGAAGATATATACACTAGATTTATGGTCAGAAAGATTTATGAAAAAATTTGTCAAAACGAACAATAATTTTAACATTTAAGTTGAACTATTTAGAATTTCATTTAGCTGAGCTTTTACAATCTTCACCCATTCAGGAACTTCAATCTCTAAATCTTCCATTGTTAATGACCTCTCTGTGGATATCTACCAACAATTCTTCAAATCTTCGGTCTTTATTCAAAGCCAAATCCCTCAGATAAGAAGAAATTGTCTTAAAACCTTTAGCAGAAGAGTTACGTTTAATCCTATCATATTGTTCAACATCTACTAGGAATTTGATTAAATTATTTTTTGGCATACTAATTAATAGTTATATGATGAATTAAACCAAACTCTTTAATTGTATATCATTTCGAAAACAAAAAGTATTTATACAACCTACACTATTAATATATCAAACAATCAAGAAACAGTCTAAGCGTTAAAGCTGGAGGTTCTCGCCGAGCGTCGGCGTATTATTCTTTTACATTTTCAACATTTTAAAATAGTCCAACAAATAGTTTTATAAACACATTGTTCTTTGTACTCTTCATGGCAGCAACACCAAAAGGACCTCAAAAAATGAAGTTTGACTTCAGCATCGATAAACATGCATATGATGATTTTGTAAGGGCTTGTTCAAGAAAAGGATATGCTCCTCAAATTGTTATTGAGAGACTTATTAAAAAATATAACGAAACTGGACAATTATAAGAAATTGTTTCTTGTTTGATTGTTATAATCTGATAATTAGGTAGCTATGCATAGAATAGTTCTCATTTAATTTTAAAACATAAACGTTATAAGCAACCATCAAATTTAAAATTCTATGGGTGACGAATTAGATTACATATTTATTCTAAAGGCATTAAGAGATATCCCTTTTGGTGTAGGTAAAAAACTACTAATTACTTTCTTGCAAGGCAAAAAGAGCCATGAATCAATAACTAAAAACCAATTAGACAAGTTAGATTCTTTTGGAAGTCTAGCTTACGAGACTGATGAACTTGAAAGTTTAATAAATAACTTAGTCCTAAATAAACTAATAAAACAAGTTTCTCTTAGCAATAATCGTTTTTGGAAGGTGATGGAACTCAGTGGAGAAGGGAGTAAAGAAATAGATAATCCAAAATTATACAAAAAAAAGATTTCACATAAACTTAAAACAAAAACAACTCAAATCACAGAGCAAGATAAAGCCCAATTTGCAGCGTTTGGTGATTTTTTAAGTAAGTATAATGATGAACAAAAAAAAGCAATCATATCAAACAAAAATCATGTCCTTTGTATTGCTGGGGCAGGTTCGGGTAAAACAACAGTTCTCACAAAAAAAATCGAATTTTTAATAAAATACAAATCTGTAGATCCAAAAAAAATACTAGCAATAACTTTTACAAGAAAAGCAAGGCAAGAGATGCAACATCGTCTACAAAACATCGACAATCTAACAATTGAAACGTTTAATTCTTTTTGTGAAAAAATTCTAAAAACACACAATGATGCAATCTACGATAAACAAGTAGATATGATTAGTTACAGGGATAAGATTCTTATCACAAGAAAGGCATTAACAAATCTAAATACTAACATGGGTAAAGCAATTAACACCTACTTTTCATATGGTCAAAAAAGAGGGAAAACACAAGATCAATTAGCTAATATTTTCATGAATGATTGTTTTTATATACGTGATTATCTAAAATCAAGGGGGCAAGATTCAAATGATTTTGATACAAATGATCCTGCAGCAGAATTAGTTTTTGGAGTAGGTAATTACATAGATGCCTACATGAAGAGGAATGGCAAAAGAGATTTTACAGATCAAATTATCGATACAATTAAGTTGTTTAAAGAAAAAAAAGAATTCATTCCTAAATATGATTATGTACTAGTTGATGAATATCAGGATATAAATGATGCACAAATAACTTTAATCGATTTATTAAATCCATTCTTCCTATTCTGCGTAGGAGATCCAAGACAGTCAATCTTTGGGTGGAGAGGTTCAAGCATACAACATATTCTTGATTTTGAAGAAAAGTACAAGGGTGCAGAAACAATAACTCTGACAAAAAATTATAGGTCAAATAAACATATAGTAGATCTTATCAATAAATCAATAAAAGATATGGGTCTTTTAGACCTTGAGTCAACACTTGAAAAAGAAAAAGACATGCACCTCTTCCCCTTTACTTCTGAAGCCCATGAATTTTCATATATTATCCAAAGAATAAAACATTCTGATTTACCAAGAGAAGAAATCTTCGTTCTTGCACGAACTAATAGGCAATTAAGCGAACTCTCAAAGAAATTAAAACAAAAGGGGATAAGTCATGTTGTCAAAAGTGATGAGATTAACAGAGGAGTTATTGCAAAAGAAGGGGAAATAACACTCGCTACCATTCATGCAATAAAAGGTCTTGAAGCAGAGATGGTTTTTGTTATGGGCTGTACATCATTAAATTTTCCTTGTAGGGGAAGTGAACATCCTGTAATAGATATGATTAAAGTGGACGAATACGATAAAGAGGAAGAAGAAAAAAGATTATTTTATGTTGCAATGAGTCGAGCAAAGAATCATTTATACTTAACCTATCCCGGGAAAAAACACACTCACTTTATCACAAAAGAAATGCTTAAGTTACTGGGAAAAGAAACAGCACAAATAGAAACAGGAACCGAAGTACAGGATTACTCTAAGGAAAAGTTCAATGGGGATCTAAACGAGAGACTTAGAAATTGGCGAAGGAATACAAGTTCAAAGATGAGCCTTCCACCTTACATGGTAATGCACGATAAAACCTTAATAGATTTAGCACAAAAAAGACCTACCACTAAAGTAGAATTAGAAACCATTCATGGTATGGGCCCTGCAAGAATTATGAAATATGGTGATGAACTTCTTGATCTTATTAATTTTGGTTGAATAATTTAAATAAAAATATCAAATCTCATCTTTTAATTGTTCTAAAAAAGAATACAAAAATTCTGTTCTTTTTTCTGCTAATTTTTCTGCTGTTTTAGTATTCATTAAATCTTTTACTTTTAATAACCTTTTATAGAACAGATCTAATGCATAACTACCAGGTTCTCTTTGTTCGCAAAATGGGTCATTTACATTATAAAACTCCATTTTCATTTGACCCGCAGAAGAAAATGTCCTCATTATAGAAATTGCACCAACCGCCTCTAATCTATCTGCATCCTGAACAATCATAGATTCTAATAAGTCAGGTTTGATTCCTTTACTATACGAATGTTCAACTATTGCTTGTTCAACTTGAGGTATTTTTTTAATATCATAAGAAGGAAATTTTTGTAGTATCCCTCTAGCAACTATTGCACTTTCATCTGCACTATAATCAGATTTAGGATCATTTTTAGGATGATTAACGGAATCATGTAGTAATGCAGCAGGAATGATAACTTCTAAATCTCCCCCCTCATATTTTGCAATATGTTCTGAGGTATTTAAAACTCTAAGGGTATGGTTTATATCATGGGAAGGATCATCACAATTAATGATTTCTTTTGCTTTTTGAATTAACGCTTTTCTCATTTCAGGGATTATTAAGGATTCCATCATAATAATCAAGAACACAATTCGCTATAAAAAACCTTTCTTTAGAATACTTTGTTTCCACAACAACAATATTTATATCTACCTAAACTAAACTTATTCCATTATGAATAAAACAGAAACTAAAACAGGTTACATAGTTTTATTAGAAGATTATCTTAAAAACTCAGAAGAAGAACAAAACGAATTCTTAGAAGACTTGGTTATTGAATCAAACGCAATCGAAGGAATCTACAATGACAGAGTTGTAACAATTAATGAAGGTGAAGAACCCCCTCCTTACTATGAATTTACAGACCATCATAGTGCATTAAATTATGTTTTAGGTAATTATAAAAAAAATGACCCAACAGAACAAGACATTAAACATATTCATAAACTATTAACAGAAAATGTATTCAGAGAAGAATCAGAATATATAATCCATAATAATGAATTAACAGAAGAAGAACAAAAAAAAGTTTTAGAAACCTATCAAAGAAATTCAGGCAACTACAGACAAACAAAAGTTTGGATTGGTTCTAAAATGACTGGATATCAAGGTACGCCTTATTACAGACAAATTCCTAAACTCATGAAAGGATTAGAAAAACAAATTCAACAATTACCTAATTTATCAATCAAAGATATTTGGAATCTTCATCATAAATTTGAAACTATTCACCCTTTTGTAGACGGAAATGGGAGAACAGGAAGATTGTTTTTAAACTGGCTATCTTTAAAATATCATGGTGAATTTATTGTAAATACCAAACAAAAAGTATCCTCATATTATGATGAAATAAGATCCTATACAGAACAATTTAAACTAGAAAACCATCAAGTCCACTTTTACAAAGATATTCCTCCACGAAAAGATGACTTTTGGAGAGCTTATGCTAATGTGATGTTATCCAAGAATGAACCCAAAAAATAATTTAATGCACAAAAAAACGATAGCTTTATAAAGCCATCCCAAATTCTTTGAATATGCCAGACAAACTTTTCTTATAGACATACTTATGACATAATATCATAATTATAAATATAAGAGAAATTAAAATCACAAGGCCCTGGTAGTGTAGTGGTTATCATGAAGCCCTGTCGATTAAGAAATTAAACAGTAAGGCTTCGACTCGGGTTCAACAACTGGGGTGAAGTTATTCACTCGTTTGAAAGTCCCGGCCAGGGCGTTTAAAATCACAAAAATTAATGTTTGCATTCACAAAATAGGCTCGTAGCTCAGCCTGGCTAGAGCACATCACTTTTAATGATGGGGTCGCGAGTTCAAATCTCGTCGGGCCTATTACAATCACTCCATTCACATTCATAAAAAAACAGGTAAAAAAATAAAAATGACTAAATTTAAAGTTGAAGATCATAAACTGGTTCCAAAACATACAAAACTTAGCGAAGCTGAAACCAAAAAGCTTTTGGAAGCATATCAAATAACTATCAAAGAGCTGCCTAAAATTCTAAAAAAAGATCCTGCCTTAGTTAACTTTACAGTTAAGTCAGGAGATGTTATCAAAATTACAAGAAAGAGTCACACAGCAGGTGAATCTTTTTTCTATAGGTGTGTTATAAATGGATGATTCAATAAAAACAATTATAAGTAAATTTTTTGAAGAGTATAGTTTTGTAGAGTCAGATATTGAAAGTTTTAACAATTTTGTAGATCATAAATTACAACACATTATCGACGAGAATAGAGATATTGAACCAACAATTATCCCTCAAAACGTTGATGAATTCAAAATAAGATTAGATAAGATTGAAGTTCATAAACCAGAAATAATTGAAGCAGATGGAAGTAAAAGAAATATATATCCTGTTGAAGCAAGACTTCGAAAAATAAGTTATTCTGCTCCTGTATTCATCGAAATATCATCTCACGTTAATGGCGTTCAAAGAGAAGCATTCAGATCTCAAATTTGTAGTTTACCAGTTATGTTAAAAAGTAAATTATGTCATTTAAGTGGTATGAACCGAGATGAATTAATTGAAAAAGGAGAAGACCCAGATGATCCGGGTGGATATTTCATAATTAATGGAACTGAAAGAGTAATTGTTAATGTTGAGGACTTATCAGCTAATAATTTCATGGTTGAAAAAGCGTCTATTGGTCCATCAGAATATATTGGAAAAATGTTTTCAGAAAAAGGATCTTTTAAAATTCCACATTCAATAGAAAAATTAAGTGATGGAATCTTATACTTATCATTTACAAGAGTAAAAAGAATCCCTCTTGTAGTTATAATCAAATCATTAGGATTATTAAAAGATGAAGATATCATGCATTTTATTTCAAGTGATAAACAATATGATGATGTTCTTATTAATCTATATGAATTCATTGATATTAAAAATGAAGAAGAAGCAGTTGATTGGGTTGCTAAAAAAATTGGAATAACACAATCCAAAGAAATCAGATTAGAACGTATGTATGAAATTTTAGATAAATACTTATTACCTCACATCGGAACAAAAAAGGAAGATAGGGTAATGAAAGCATATAATTTATGTAAAATGATCAAAAAATACATCAAAGTTGCTAATGGGGAACTTAAAACTGACGATAAAGATCATTATATGAATAAAAGATTAAGAGCATCCGGAGATTTATTAGCAGATTTATTTATGGTTAATCTAAAAGTATTAGTTAGTGATGTTTTATACAATTTCCAAAGAATTGTTAAAAGGGGTAAATTCCCAAGTATCAGAGTTATAATAAGAGAAAAACTTCTAACTTCTAGAGTTAGTTCAGCTATGGCTACAGGAAATTGGTCTGGTGGAAGAAAAGGTATCAGTCAAAGGATATCCAGAATTAACTTTATAGATAGTATGTCACATTTACAAAGGGTTGTATCACCCCTATCTTCAACACAAGAAAATTTTGAAGCAAGAGAATTACATCCAACACATTTAGGAAGATTATGTCCTTCGGAAACACCAGAAGGTACTAACATTGGATTAAGAAAAAATCTTGCTTTATTATCAAGTTTAACAAAACCCTCAGACGATGAGGAAACAATAAAATTATTAAAAAATCTAGGATTAAAAACGGTGAAACAATAAAATGTCAGACTTATACTTTAACGGAAAATTTATTGGAAATGTGGAAAACGCTAATGACTTTGTAAAACAAGTTGTAAACGAAAGAAGAAAAGGTGTTTTAGATAATGGAATCAATGTTTATTTAAACCCTGATACGGGCGATGTATTTGTTGAAACAACTTCTGGAAGACTAAGAAGACCTTTAATAATAGTAAAAGAAGGAAAACCTTTGTTAACCGATAATCATATTAAACAATTAGAAAAGAACGAATTAAAATGGCATGATTTAGTTGAACAAGGAGTTATCGAATATCTTGATTCAGGTGAAGAAGAAAACTGTTTAGTTGCATTTGAAGAAAAAGACATAACATTAGAACATACTCATTTTGAAATTACTCCTTTAGCTATGCTGGGTTATTGTACAAGTTTAGTACCTTATGGTAACTTCACACAACCTGCTAGACTTATGATTGGTTCTAAAAACCAAAAACAAGCCCTAGGATTATATGTAGCTAACCATTCATTAAAAATGGATATGGATGTTTCAATCTTAAATACACCTCAAAGACCTGTTGTACAAACTGCAGTTCATAACATTGCAAATTACGATGCACATCCGGCTGGACAGAATATTTGTGTAGCTATAATGAGTTTTAAAGGATATAACATGGATGACGCTATTATTATCAATAAAGGTTCTATTGAAAGAGGTATGGGTAGAAGTACATACTTCAGAATCAGTACTGCTGAAGAATTAAGATATTCCGGTGGACTCATGGATGAAATTGGTGTACCAGATAAAGAAGTTAAAGGATATAAAACTGAAAAAGATTACAGATTCTTAGAAGATGACGGAATAATATTCCCAGAAGCACAAATTTCAGAAGGAGATGCTATAATTGGAAAAACATCCCCTCCAAGATTCTTATCAGGATTAGATGAATATAATTTAGCTTCCTCAACAAGAAGGGAAAGTTCAGTATCAATGGCTCACGGTGAAGCGGGTTTAGTTGATTTTGTTTTATTAACTGAAAATAACGAAGGTAATAAATTAGTACAAGTTAGAATCAGAAAAGAAAAAATTCCAGAGTTAGGAGATAAATTCACAAGTAGACACGGACAAAAAGGGGTTGTGGGGGTAATTGTTCCTCAAACAGATATGCCATTTAGTACATCTGGTCATACTCCTGATTTAATATTTAGTCCTCATGGAATTCCATCTAGAATGACAATCAGTCACTTATTAGAATTATTAGCAGGTAAAGTTGGGGCATTATCAGGAAGATATGTTGATGCAACAAGTTTCGGAGCAGAAAAAGAAGAAAACCTAAGAAAAGAATTATTAGATTTAGGATTTAGGGAAAATGGTGTTGAAACATTATATGATGGTGCAAGTGGTGCTCAGTTCGAATCAAAAATATTCATGGGAAGCATGTATTATCTTAAATTAAAACACATGGTATCCAATAAAATGCATGCAAGAGCTCGTGGTCCTATCCAGCTATTAACAAGACAACCTACAGAAGGAAGAGCAAAAGAAGGTGGTCTAAGATTAGGAGAAATGGAGAAAGATACTTTTGTAGCTCATGGGGCTTCATTATTATTAAAAGAAAGGTTTGATTCAGATAGAACAATCCTTCCAGTTTGCGAAGAATGTGGAATTGTTGCAATATATGATGAACATAAAGGAACAAGTTATTGTCCAATTTGTGGGGATTCAACAGAAGTAAATAATATTGAATTAAGTTATGCATTCAAATTAATGTTAGATGAATTAAAATCATTATGTTTGTATCCAAAATTAAACTTAGAGAATAAATACTAAAATGGCTGAAGAAAAAAAGAAAGCAAAAAAAGAAGAAGCAGTAGTAGAAGAAAAAGCTAAACCTGAAGAATCTGTTAAAGAAGTAAAGACAGAAAAGACAGAAGAAACTAAGGAAGAAACTAAGGAAGAAACTAAGGAAGAAACTACTGAAGAAAAAGAAGATAAATCTATCGTTGTAGATAATCAACAATATGTTCACAAACAAGTTAGGAGTATTGAATTCGGTACTCTTGGTCCAGATATGATCAAAAAGATGGCTTCTGCTAAAATTGTTACACCTGAATTATATGACAGGGAAGGTTATCCTGTAGATGGGGGATTAATGGATATAAGATTAGGAGTTATTGATCCTGGTCTAAAATGTAAAACTTGCGGTAGTAAATTAAAAGAATGTCCTGGTCACTTTGGTTATATTGAATTAGCTAGACCAATTATTCACATTAAATTTGTTGACGTTGTTCTTAATATTGTAAGATCAGTTTGTAGAGATTGTGGAAGAGTTTTAATCCCTAAAGCAAAAATTGAAAAATGTCTAAAAGAATTAGAAGATGTTGAAAAAGAAATGGGTCTTGATGGAAGAAGACTTCATGTAAGAAAAATTATTACTAATTTAAAATCACAAAGTAAATGTCCTCATTGTAATGCAAAACAATATAAAATTAACATCGAAAAACCAACGACATTTATCGAAAATGAAAAAAGAATTTCTCCTATTGAAGTTAGGACAAGACTTGAAAAAGTAACAGATGAAGATCTTAAATTATTTGGAATCAATGCTGCTGTTGCTAGACCTGAATGGATGGTTCTAACAATTATGCCAATTCCTCCTGTAACTATGAGGCCTTCTATAACCTTAGAATCCGGTGAAAGAAGTGAAGATGATATAACTCATAAAATTGGGGACATTGTAAGAATTAATCAAAGATTATTTGAAAATATTAATGCGGGAGCACCAGAAATTATTATTGAAGATTTATGGGATTTATTACAATATCACGTTACAACATTCTTTGATAATTCTGTACCTCAGCTGCCTCCTGCTAGACACAGATCAGGTCAACCATTAAAGACAATTACTGAAAGAATTAAATCAAAAGAAGGAAGAATAAGGCATAATTTAGCTGGTAAAAGAACTAATTTTTCAGCTAGAACGGTTATTTCCCCAGATCCTAATTTACAATTAAATGAAGTTGGAGTTCCAGCAATCATTGCAAAGATCATGACTGTTCCTGAGAGAGTAACACAATGGAATCTAGAGTACTTGAAGAAGTATCTTATGAATGGGCCAACAGTTTACCCAGGTGCAAACTATCTTATACGACCTGATGGAAAAAAGAAAAAGATTACAGACGAAACTAAGGAATCAAGTATTGAGGAATTAGCTCCCGGTTATGTTGTAGAAAGGCATCTTATAGATGGGGACGTTGCATTATTTAACAGGCAACCATCACTTCACAAAATGTCTATGATGTGTCATAAGATTAGAGTCCTTGCTGGAAAAACATTTAGATTAAGTCCAGCTGTATGTAATCCCTATAATGCAGATTTTGATGGGGATGAAATGAATCTTCACGTTCCTCAAACAGAAGAAGCTAGAGCAGAAGCTGAAATCTTGATGCAGGTTCAAACTCAATTAGTATCACCAAGATATGGGTTAAGTGTAATGGGTTGTAAACAAGATGCAATTTCAGGAAACTTTTTATTGACTCAATCAGATTTTAAGATTCCAAGGGAAGAAGCAATTGATATGCTTTATTCAATTGGTGTAGATGATCTGTCAAGAGTTCCTAAGAAAAAAGAAGTAACAGGAAAAGAGATCTTTAGTGCAATCATCCCATCAGACTTTAAATTTGTAGGTCATTCAAAGATATGTAGGAGATGTGTATCTTGTAAGAAAGAAAAGTGCGAGATAGATGCTTATATCCACATCAAAGACGGAAATTTATTATCTGGTGTAATTGATAAAAATGCAGTTGGAGAAGAAGCTGGACTTATATTAAGAGCATTACATAAATATTATGGTTCTGATAAAGCTACAATTATCATTGGAAATATTTTCAAAATTGGTATTAGAACATTATTATACAAGGGTTTTTCAATCAATTTAGCAGATACAGATTTACCAAAAGAGGCAAGAGAAAAAGTAGATGAAATTTTAGCTGGTGTAAAAGAAAATGTTAAAGCAATGATCAAAAGTTATGAAGATAAAACTATTGAAGTTTTCCCAGGAAAATCTGCAGATGAAACATTAGAATTAAGGATATTAGAATTATTAAATAAAGCAAGAAATGAAGCTGGAAAAGTAGTTTCAGAATATTGCCACAAAGATACTTCCACAATCATCATGGCTAACTCCGGAGCTAGAGGTAATACTTTAAACTTAGCTCAGATGGCAGCTTGTGTAGGTCAACAAGCTATGAGGGGAGCAAGAATTACCAAAGGATATAAAGGGAGAACCTTATCTTCGTTTAGTAAAGGGGATAGGGGATCAGATGCTCACGGATTTATTGAAAATGGATTCAAACACGGATTAAAACCATACGAATTTTTCTTTGGTTCAATTACAGGAAGAGATAGTTTAATGGATACTGCATTAAGAACTCCTAAATCGGGTTACCTTTATAGAAGATTATCTAATGCGATGCAAGATCTTAAAGTAGAATATGATCACACAGTAAGAGACGCAAGTAAAAGAATCATCCAGTTTAAGTATGGGGAAGATGGTATAGACGTTTCAAAATCAGAAGAAGGAATAATTAATATTGATAGAGTATTAAAATCATGAGGCCATAATGAAAGAAGAAATAAAATTACCACCAAGAATTGAAAAAGAACTTAAAGATAGAAAAGCTTCCGAATCAGATAAGAAAAAAGTTTTACAAGAGTACAAAGATGCTTTAATTAGTCCAGGTGAATCTGTGGGTATTATTTCGGCGGAATCATTAGGGGAACCTGGTACACAGATGACCTTAAATACATTTCACTTTGCAGGTGTAGCGGAAATGAACGTTACAATGGGACTTCCAAGAATTATTGAAATTTTAGATGGAAGGAAGAAAATTTCTACACCTATGATGGAAGTTTACTTACAAAAACCTCATAATAAAGGTAAAGACATACTTAAACAAGCACTATCAATAAAAGAAACCTTAGTTAATGATATTGTTACTGAATTCTCAATTAATATTGCGGATTTTACAATCGAATTGGTTTTAGATAAAGAGAAAATGAAAGAAGTTGGATTAAATGCTGTTAGTGTTTCAGAAGCAATTTCTAAAGCTATTAAAAAAACCAAAGTTAAATCAAAAGAAGATTCAATTATAGTTAAGATGAAAGAAAAAGAAGAGAATCTTAATGAAATTTATAAGTTAAAAGAAAAATTAAAGAAAGTCTATATAAAAGGTATTAAAGGTATCAAACAAGTATTGCCAGTTAAAAGGGGCGAAGAATTCATAATTGTTTGTGCTGGAACAAACCTTAAAGAAGTTTTAGATTTAAAATTTGTAGATGGTTCAAGAACATATACTAATGATATATACGAAACAGCTAAATTTTTAGGTATAGAAGCAACACGTGAGCTTATTATTTCAGAAGTTTACAAAGTTATCGAAAGTCAAGGTTTAAATGTTGATATTAGGCACATTATGCTGGTAGCAGATACAATGTGTAATAATGGGGTTATAGAAGGAATAACAAGATATGGTGTAGTTAGTAAAAAATCATCTATATTAGCTAAAGCATCTTTTGAAACACCAATCAGACACTTTATCAATTCATCATTAGTAGGCGATATAGATTTATTAACCTCTGTTGTTGAAAATGTAATGCTTAATCAAGCAATTCCGGTAGGAACTGGATTACCAGACTTAATTACCAAGGTGAAAAAATGAGCGTAAAAGAAATTAAAGATAGTTTAGAAAAAGGAAATATTGTAATTGGATTAAAAGAAACAATTAAAGGGCTAAAATTAAAAAAGATATCTCAAGTTTTTATCTGTAATAATTGCCCAGAAAACATCCAAGGGGATTTAGAAAGATACTCCAAAATTGCAGAAATAAAATTAGAAGTTTTAAATCAATCTAATGAGGATTTAGGTGTTTTATGTAAGAAACCCTTTTCTATATCAGTATTAGGAATTTTAAAGAATGACTAGGATAAAGTACGATATTAATTTGATGAAATTTATTTCTTTTTTTGAAAATTTAACTAGATCCAAAGTTAAAGATTGTATTGATTCAGGTTCTAGTTTAATATATGTGGTTCAAAAAGGGGAGATAGGAAAAGCTATAGGTAAAAATGCTTCTAATATTAAAAAAGTAGAAAATATGCTTAAGAGAAAAGTAAGAGTTATTGAATTTAATGAAGACGTTGCTAAGTTTGTCAGGAACGTTTTGGCCCCTATAAAAGTTGAAGAAGTCGAACTTGTAGATTCTAAAGTTGTTATTCGTGATCCTAATATGAAAATCAAAGGCATGATTATTGGGCGTGACGCATCTAATCTCAAAAAACACAAAGAAATTGTTTCTAGATATTTTCCTATAGAAGATATTGTTGTTGAAAGGTAAATATTAATCACAATCTTTATAATAATTATAATAACTTTATTTATTGGGGGATTTATGCAATACAAACATAAAAAATATATTTCAGTAGATGTTGAATCAACAGGTAAAACTCCTGGTAAATATTCTATGCTTTCTTTAGGGGCATGTGTTGTTGGTGATATTGATAATCAATTCTATAGGGAATTAAAACCAATAAATGATAACTTTGATCCTGGTGCTATGGAGATTGGATGTTTAGGACTAGATTGTATAAAAGATAAAGGGGATATATACAATCCAAAAAACACAAATTTCTCTCCTAAAAAAGTCTTAGAACTTTTAAAACAAGAAGGAGAAGAACCTTGGAAGGCGATGGATGATTTTAGACACTGGGCAATTGATGTAACAATGGGTTATAAACCTATAATTGCTGCCGCGCCAATAATATTTGATGGCATGTTTATCGCATATTATTTTGATAATTTTAGTATCTATGAAAATCCCTTTGGGCATTCTGGCGAGGATATGAACTCTATGTATAGGGGAAAACAAAAAGATATTAATGTTTCAATGAAAGAACTAAATTTAAGACCTAAAGAATTACCTCACAATGCACTAGAAGATGCTATAATTCAGGCAAAAGAATTTGAATCAGTTCTTAAGGGGATAAAACAGTAATATATTCTTCACTATAGAAATAATTAAATATTTGTTCTACTTTTATACTATATTAGGTAGTTTTTAATCCAGTGGGGTGGTATGAATGGATAAATGTCCAGAAGAAGCCTTGGATGAAAGCGAAGAAAACATCTATAACAAAAAGCAAAGGGAACACATGTTAGAAGATGACGAAATTAGTGCAATAGAGGAAGAGTTCATCCAAGGATACGAAGAAGCCGGAAGAACATAAAACTTTATTTCTAAAATTAGTATAGTCTAAGTCAGATTAAAAATTAAACCAATGAAAACCTTTGGTTTTCCAAAACTTTTATAAAATAAAACAATTCTTTCTATTTAATATGAAACAAATTATTTGTTTAGGGATAGAATCAACAGCTCACACATTCGGAGTAGGTATAATCAACTCTAAAGGTAAAATTTTAGCTAATCAAAGGGCCATGTTTACTACAACCGAAGGAGGGATTCACCCTACTCTAGCTAAAGAGCATCACATTAAAAATTCTGATAAAGTTATTAAAGACGCCCTAGAAGAAGCAAATTTAAAATTAAAGGATATTAATTTAATTTCATTTTCACAAGGTCCTGGATTACCTCCTTGTTTAGTTGTAGGTATGGAAAAAGCAAAAGAATTATCCAAAAAATTAGATGTGCCTTTAGTCGGTGTAAATCATTGTGTATGTCATTTAGAGATTGGCAAACAAAGGACTGGTGCAAAAGATCCCGTGTTACTCTATGTTTCTGGTGCAAACACTCAAGTTATTGCTTATGAAGGTGGAAAATACAGAATTTTTGGAGAAACATTAGATAATGGGGTGGGTAATTTCCTAGATGGTTTTGCAAGACATCTTGGTATGGGTTTTCCAGGTGGTCCAAAGATTCAAGAGTTAGCTTCAAAAGGTCAAAATTATATTGAAATCCCTTACGTAGTTAAGGGAATGGATATCTCGGTTGGAGGTATTGCAACAAATCTAAAACAAAAATATGATTCTGGTAAATTTATTAAAGAAGACCTAGCTTATTCATGTCAGGAAACAGTTTTTGCAATGTTAATTGAAGTAGCTGAGAGGGCAATGGCTCATTGTCAAAAGAATGAATTAGTTCTCGGAGGAGGGGTTGCTTGTAATTCTAGGTTACAAGAAATGTGCAAAATCATGTGTAAGGAAAGAAAAGCTAAATATTTTTGTCCTGAGCGTCCAGTACTTGTCGATAATGGGTTGATGATTGCATGGGAAGGAATACTTGAACAAAAGAACGCTACTAAAAATTTAGATAAAATTGATATTCTTCCAAGGTGGCGTACAGATCAAGTAGAAGTTGATTGGTAACTATTCTTCATAAAATATTCAACATTCTTAAACAAAAAGTGAATAATAAGTATTTCTATTGCACAAACATTTAAAAATAACTATACATTCTTCTTTATTATGACTTTAGAATTTGGTATAAGTAGAAGAGATGAAAAAGAATCTTATCTAAGGGCTGTGTGGGGCGATGATTTAATCGATAAATTCAATTCCTGGTGTTTTGAACTAGCAGATAAAGAAGCAAGTTTTTTACAACTAAAAGAAGATTGTAGAAGCGATTTACATTATAAAGTCTCTCAAAGAATGTTATGGAGATATAGGCAAGAATCCAGCATGGATGATTTATTCTCTTATTGTGTTAATTTAGAGCAAGAATTAGGTTTACCCATGGATCATTTTAAAGATAATGTTACATTAAGGTTTAATAATAATTTTGAAGGTATTCTACATAAATTATATTATGATCCTAATAAATCTGCTGAAATGTATATAGCAGATGTTGTTAAATCTGAGTAAAATATATTAATTCTCAAACCCATTTAAGTTAATTAGAAGTGAGTGTTATCCACGTATCACAAGGTTACAAAAATAATTTGAGCATAGCTCTTTGGTTATATTAGTCACCCAAAAGGATACGCAGGATAACACTCAATAAAGATAAAGTGAGAGAAGTTTAAAAAGGTTACTTTTTCTTCAAATGTACATCCATTTGTGGATATGGAATAGATATCTTGTTCTTACCTAAATTCTCATAAATCTTCTGGATAGCTTCTTGGTGTGTATCCCATTTCTTACTTAAATCATCTACCCAAAACATAACTTTAAAGTTTAAAGAAGAATCAGCCATTGCTAAGAATAAAATTCTTGGTGCAGGATCTCTTAAGGTATCTTTACAGCTCAATACACTATCTACTACAATTTTCTTAACTTTATCAATTTTAGAACCATACGCAACTCCAAATTCAATATTAATCCTTATTGAAGGATCAGGTAAAGAAATATTATGAACCATAGATTCAACAAGTTTACCATTAGGTATTGTGATTATTTCATTATTCCAAGTCTTAACTTTGGTGGATCTGATTCCAACATCATAAACTACTCCTGATTCCCCTCCATCTAACTTAACAATATCTCCTTTTTTAAGAGTTTTATCTAATATCAAAGAAATACCACCAAATATGTTGGCTATAGTACTTTGCAGAGCAAATGCAACTGCAATACCTGCTACACCTAAACTAGCTAATAAGGGCCCAATTTGAACACCCCAACCGTCTAGAATAAATAAGAACACTAAAACAACCATAATAATTTGTGCTACTTTATGTAATAAAGAGATAATTGTATCATCAACATTAGTTTTAGTCTTCTTAGCAAATCCCTTACCCCATTCACCGATTATTATATCAAATACTTTGATTACTAAATAACCTGCAACAACAACAATTATAGAGTATAAAAATCTTGTTAGATAGGTCAATATTTTTTCTTGAAATGGTAATGGAATCAAAGCGAGTCTCAAACCAATTAATAATAGAAGTAATGATGAAGGTTTACTTGTTTTTTCAATTATTAAATTATCAACTTCTGTTTTAGTTTTTTTAGCAAATTTCAAGAAAACCTTTTCAGAAATATAAAGTGATATCTTAGATATTATAAAGAATGCTAAGAAAATAATGAGTGATTGTATATACACATTATCCTTAATATAATTAATTATTAAATTTAAATCCATATTAAAGAGAATTAAAAAGTGCTATTTAAAGCTTTAGTTTTTTAATATATTTTTATTAAATCACATATAACTCCCTCAAAAACATAGATTTATAAAGGGTCAGTGATTTTTATGTACTAGTAAGGACATTTCGAGTTAGATTGACCTGAACGATAATATATAAATGGTAGATTACAAAATTGTAAAACATTGTAGACTCTGTAAAAAGAGATATGTAGTCCCAAAAAGTGAAAACAAAAAAAATTATTGTGATGACTGTCAAGCAAAGTTCGATAATGATCAATAGGAGGAATACAAAAATGAACGGAACTGTAAAGTTTTTTAACAACGAAAAAGGATTTGGTTTCATTGCATCCGAAGATGGCAAAGAATACTTTGTGCATACAACTGGATTAAATGAAGGCGTACAGCTTAATGATAATGATGCTGTAACTTTTGACGTTGAAGAAGGCGAAAGAGGCCTTAAAGCTGTTAATGTTAGTAAAGAATAAATGAATCATTCTTATTAATTTATTAATCACGCAAATTAAATTTTTTTTATTTTTTATTTTCTTATCAACTTTAAATCAAATTCAATATAATACATAATTTAGATAGATTTATATTCTAATTTTCATTCTTGAATGTATGTCATTTGATCCAACCCAACTTAAAGGTTATGCCCCCACTATGGAAGAAATATTAGATGATGTTGGAGCTAAATTAGTTAGTGAGTTTGGTCCCATTATTTTTCAAAGATGTAATAAACTTTATGAAGATGCCTTGCAGAATGATAATATTGAGGGATATGGGACTAGTTATGAATTTATTAATTGCGATTCATCTAAATTTTATAGAACTTTGGTTAATATGGGTTATGGATCCCCTGCACTAGTAATTGATAATGATCTTGGTCCAGAAGTATATTTCTTAATGTTTACAGATAAGGCTCCTGAAAAATTTAGACCTATAATTGCATCACATGAATCAACAGAATATTCAAAATTTAAGCAAGGAGTTAAACAACACCTAGCCCATTTAGAAGCTCAAGCTTTAGAACCTCAAACAGCTGAAAGATTAGGTATTAAAAAAGAATATTCAGAGTTTTTACAGCAAAATTATTTCGGTAAATTTGAAGAAATGAAAAAGTTAGGCCTATTTTAATCTAAAACCCTTTATCCCCTCTTTAAAACTATTGATAAATAGATTTTTAAAGTAATCAAGCTTCTCAAATGCTATGGAGGACACAATTATATTTGATTTTGATGGGGTAATCCTAGATTCTTTTCCAGACCAATTTAAGTGGTTTTCACATATTTGTAATTTCTTAGAAAAATCATTCCCTTATAAATCATTAGATGAATTCAAAAAAGATTATAGGGAGCCAGTTTATCCAGACATGTATTCTTTTTTAGGTTTTAATTGGAACAAAGAAAAAGAGGTAATTTGGGAAGAATACATAAAACACAAGGCCCATAGTAATATTAATTTATTTGAAGGTATCGAAGGGGTGATTAAAGGATTACATGAAAATAAAAAAACATTAGCTATCGCATCTTCAAATACTCATGATGCAATTTATAGGCAACTTGATGAACATCAGATTAGAGATTACTTTTCTGTTGTTATAGGAAAAGATGATTTGCCTATTGAAAATGGTGAACCTCAATTAAAACCCCACCCAGCATGTTTGTTGTTAGCTCTTGATAAACTGGGATGTCAACCAACAGATACAAAATATGTTGGTGATCAACCTTCCGATATAATTGCTGCTAGAAGGGTTGCAGAGTATAGAACTAATCCTATTCCAATCGTTGCTGTAACATATGGATTTTCTCCAAAAGAAAAATTATTAGAGATGAATCCTGAAACTATTGTATATTCTCCAAAAGATCTACTTGTAAATTTATAATTTACTTAATAGTAACTTTCTTAATAACTATATCTTTAGAGGGTTTATCTCCAAACCCTGTTCTTGTGGTACCAATCTTTTCAATTATATCCAGACCTTTAGTAACCTTACCAAAAACAGCATGTTTACCATCTAACCAAGGTGTTGCGTCTAGTGTAATAAAGAACTGGGAACCACCAGTATTAGGACCTGCATTAGCCATGGATAACACACCCACTGAATCATGTTTTAAAGAAGGATTAAATTCATCTTCTATCTCATAACCTGGACCACCTGTTCCATCACCATTTGGATCTCCCCCTTGTATCATAAATCCTTTGATTACTCTATGAAATATTAAATCATCATAAAAACCTTTTTCAATTAAATCAATAAAGTTTTTAGTCGTAATTGGTGCCTTTTCTGTAAAAAGTTCCACTTCAAAATTTCCTTCACTTGTAACAAACTCTGCAATTGTCATTTTATCTTCACTCATTTTCTCTCCTCCGCTACATCCCATTAAAGATGTAATAATTAATATCATTAAAATTAATTTTTTCATAAATAGATTTACAAATAGGACTTATTTAAAGGTTTAGTTTTTATTTCACATATAAAGACACAACTTAATAGGAACAACAAAACAGGAACATTTATAAAGAATTAAATTTATTATTTACTATGGCAGATATAGAATTACATGTTCATCCATTTTTAGGTAAAAACACTATAAATAATGTAGTTCAAGCTATGGAAAATCAAGATTTAGATATTATTGCTATGGAATCATTAGATGCTCCATTGTTTCCGTTTATTGTAGAAGACACAAAAAAAGAGTATCCTACTTCAATTTGTGATTCATCTGGAATAAAACTTCCAAATGGGAAATATTTTTTAAATGCTCGTGAATATAACACTAAAGAAGGCCTTCATGTCTTAACTGTAGGTTATTCTATGGATAATGCTAATCCTAAAACAGAGATACGAAGAGTAATTGATAATGGATTAAAAAATAATTCTTTAATTCTTTTAGATCATCCATTTGTAGATAACATAAAAACAAGAACTGCTGGACATATTTCAGTAGAATTAGAACAAGAATTAGAAAATATATGTCGGGAGTATTCAGGACAAGTAACTTTAGAATGGAATGGATATTGTATTCCATGGATGAGAAAAGGATTAAAATATGGATTAAATGCTGTAGGTATTGATACTCAGTATCATGATGTCAACAAAAGGGTTGAAGAATTTTCAGCGAAACTAATGGGGCAAGGGTATAATGTTCCAGTTATTGCAGACACAGATTTACATGCAAGAACTAAAGGGCATTTACAACACATGGGTACTTCTAGGATTATAACCGATATTGAAGGGGAAACTCCAAAAGATATTGTTGATTCAATGCGTAAAAATATATTTAAAGGGAATTATGAGAATGTTAAACAGTATGTTAGTTCTATTCATCTTTTAGGAGCTTTTTGTGTGCCTATAATTCTTCCAAAATATTTTAAGAAACCAAGAGCCTAAAATTTTATCTTGAACTTAATTGATTTAATAAATTTTAGATATATTTATATAATTCTTCAATCTATCAAATTTATGGAATACTTAATTATTGAGGCTGTTTTAATTTTAATAACTTATTTGATTCATAAATATTATAATGTAAAAATTTTTAAATCAAAAAAACAGATGTCAATTTTCTGGATTTTAATTTTTTTTGGAGGGATTGTTTGGGATAATTATGCAGTTTATAGGGGGCATTGGTTTTATCCTGGAACGGGTACTATTGGTATAAATATTGGATTAATTCCATTTGAGGATTATATCTTCATGTTCTTAGTTGGATATGGTTTTTTAGTTTTGTACACAGTATCCAACAAACTAACAGATGAATATTGGGCAAAGAGAAAAAGAACTAAATAATATCTATTATGTTATTAAATTACTTAACATATTTAATAATCTTAAATTTTATCTTGAACTTATATTAATTTTTAGAATTTTAATAAATTTTAAAAAATAAGAAATAATTACTCTTCCTGATCTTCTTCGCTTTGATCTTCGTCTTCAGATTCTTCTTCAACTTCTTTTACTTTTTTCTCTTTTTTAGGTTTATCTTCAATTTTCAAAGCTTTCATGATTTTGTTAAGCTTTTCATTAATTATATCAAGATCATTACTAGATGGTCCACTTCTACTAGAACCGCCTCTCCTATCTCCTCCTCTCCTATCTCCGCCCCTACTATCTTCTTTTTCAAAACAGTCACTACAAAAAACAGGTTTACTTGAAGTTGGTCTAAATGGAACTTGACATTCTTTACCACATTTATCACAAACTACATCATGCATTTCAGGTCTTCCTCCACGGTCTCCTCCTCTTCCGCCACCAAATCTGCTTCGTGGTCTATCTTCAAAACTTGGTCCATCATCAAAACTTCGTCTACCACTAGAGTTACCTCTTGATGGTCTACCTCTTGATGACCCTCCTCTTGAGTCTCTTCCACTTGATCTTTCAAATCTTGCCATAAATTAGTAGAAACGAGGTCTGTTTATAAAGCTATGTATTTAATAGTTGTAATAGCATATATACTTCCTAGAAACAGTTTCTTCAAATAAAATTGGTAAGTTTTATATAGGATAAATATTAGAATCTTAATATAATGAAAAAAATCTTTATCTTAACAATATGTATTATTCTATTTTCATCAGTTGTTATGGCAACTGAAAAGCAATTAACATGGAATTATGTAATTTCTTCTGGAACTGGTGATAAGTGTGAAAGCCCAGATGTAATTATTCCAGGTTATTCAGTTTATGATTATGGGATCATTCAATCCATACCCGGAACAGGAATTATTACAACCACATTATGTGGTTCAAAATCTAACGAGATGATTATTGAATCCAATTCTTTTACTGCTGATGGGGTGATTACAATTCAAATGTTTATTCCTTCTCTAAGTGGTGGCTCTATATATTGGGGTGTGGATAGATCTAATTGGCAAAGAGTTGGGTTAAAATATACCACTGGTACATGTGATTCCAATAAGGCTGGAGCAATTAATGAAATGATTGAATATAAAATATCTGGTTGGGAAGATGGGGGAGCACATAAAATTTCCATTAAAGTGGAATCTAAAGATGATGATTGTACTCAAATGGTATCATTTTTAGATAAGGTTAAAATTGGAATTCCTAACTCAACCTTAATTGATACAAAAAAAGTGGAACCTAAAGTTGAAGAAAACAATGGATATAATCCAGAATGTGTTTTAATTAATAAAGCTAAAAATGAAGAAGTTAGTGGGGGTACATGTTGGTGGGACGATTCAAGACATTATTGTTCTGCTGGAACTATAATGACCAAATTACCTAAAGAAAAAGTAGTTATTCACAGATCACAACTAGGGATTAATTGTTTTGCAGGTGGTGGGGAAGTACTGATGCCAGGAGATTTAATATATTTTCCAGATGAAGTAGTAGAATTAAAAATATGGTTCCAAGGTGAAGGATATAACAATATTCAACCCGATGATTTAGAGTATTATAAAATAACGCCAGATAAAAATAAACTATATAAAGTTCCTCAACCTCAGAAAAGCGTGAGTTCACAAATTGGAACTTTTTTTCAATATCTCTGGCGAATACCTTTTGATATGATTACAAGTATACCCAGTGTATTTGCTTCTGGTAGAAGTAAAAATTATGATAAAGTTGGACCTATGATCATCATGAGTACTTTTGGTGATGAAGGTATGGCGGCTATGGCAAGAGGTGAAGGATAAAATGAGACTTTTTAATAAAAAAGGCTTGAAATTTTTAATTTCAAGAAAAATAATGATAATAATGATAATTATATGTGGTGTTTTATTAAGTGGATGTGCAGTCTTTGAAGAAGGTGTTAAAACACTAGCCCCTACTGATAATAAAGAATCCTCTGAATCTAATGTAGTTGAAGTTCCAGAAACAATTGATGAACCAGAAGAAGTTGAAGAAATAGAAGAACCTGGATCTCATGAAGGTGCAGGAGAATACAGTATCAACGTTATGGATTTAATGATGAGGGAATGTAATGTGGCATGTTGTGGTGAAGAAACACCAGTCTCATGTGATGATGAATGTAGATGGCCAGAATATATTGATTGTTTTCATGGTTGTATAGAAGACCATCCTGACACATCCTATAATTGTGATGCTCAGTGTTGGCCAGAACATAAAGCTTATTTTGAGGAAAAAACAGCAGAATGTCAAGAATGAAAAAAGATAAACCTTGGATCCATATTGTACTTAGAGCAATAGTAGTTTTTATTGCTTTTATTTTTTTATTAGGTGGGATTAATATTTTAAATAAATCCATTAATCTCGATGCACTAAATTCAATGACTAATTATATAAATTCAAATGCATGGGTTTTAATTTTAATGTTTGCTATGTTTGTTGCATCAGAGGTCGTCTACAAACTTAAGTTTCCAAAAAACTTACCCGCGCCGATATTACAAGGAATTCCTGCGATATATATTATAACATTTGTTTTTGAATTGCTTGTAACCATTAGCCCAAGGGCAATTAATCCTGCTTGGATTAATTTTTATATTAGTCCATTTGTATTTTTAGGTATTTTAATTATTGGTTACTATGAAATAATTATTCATAAATAAAAATCAGAAAAAGTTAATGATTTTCTTATTTAATAAAATTCATAATCCCAATAAAATTCATCCATTTTTTCAGAAACAACTTTACTTATTTCAATATGACCTTCTTCGTTTGGATGGAATTTATCAGAACTAATTAACGATTCGTCAAATTGATCCATATATACAAACATATCAATCAAATTGAGATTATACTCTAATGCTAAATCAGATATTAGAAAATTAAAATCAATAATTTTATTTCTACTCATCTCTTTAAGTCCTATCTTGACTCCAAAATCTGAAAGGAAATCATTTAGATTATCTTCAATTTCCTCTGCAACTGAAAGTTTAGAAACGTCCGGTATGGTGATTAGTATAACTTCTGTATTTTCTAATGAAGACAATTTATTTAGGACAGATATATAATTAGTTTTAAATTCTTCAATAGAGATAAAATTTTTAATATCATTAGTTCCAAACCACAAGAAAACTAATTTATTACCCTTCAAATTATCTTCTTCAAATAAACTCCACTGATATGATTCTACACTATATGATGTAGCGCCAGTAATCGCATAATTGTGCAAATTGAGGTCTTTAGAATATAATTCAATCCAACTTTCATCAACACCCTTACCATATGTTAAACTATCCCCTAATCCAACAACATGATCCATTTTTTTAGGTATTTTATTAACAGTAATCATAACAGACTTATTCAAAGAATCTTTTTTATCTTTAACCTTACAAATAATCTCTTGATTACCTAATTCTTCAAATAAAACAGTGCATGTTTTTTCATTAAAACAGCCAGGAACATTCCATTCATAAATGTAAGGTTCTTTTCCATTCGTGGCATTACAATTAAAATCTAGGATGGAATGTACATAAACATCATTTTTAGGTGAGGTTAAAGTAATATCTAATGGTTCCCCTTTGCATCCTACAAGTAGAATTAATAAAATTAAGATCAATTTTTTCATAATAACATTTAAATTTCAATATTTAAAAACTTTTGCCAAAATCCAAACCTTTATAAAACAATAATTCTTCTTTATTACCATATAAGAGAAAGAATACGTGGTCTAATCAGAGACCATTTTTGAAAAACAAATTTCAAGAAAAAAGTTTTCTTTATCGGAGTAAAAAAAATGAAAAATGAATTTAAACAAAGCAAAAGAGTAGAATCTCTAAAAAACATAAATAGTGGAGATTATTTCAAAGGTATAGTCAAGATAGTAAGAAAAACGCAACCTGGACCAGTTATTTTAAATGTTAGCGATGGTTATAGTAGTATGGAAGCAGTATCAAAAGAATGTCCATTTAATCAAGATGAGATTGTAGAATTAGAAGGGAAAGTTGAAAAAAGGGCAGGAAAACTTCAAATTGAGATAAATCAGATATATACTTCTGAAATTGATTTTGATACAATAGTTGACAAAAATAGTAATCCAGAAAAAAAGGAATTATCTATCAAATCAGATAAATTAACAAAATTACAACCTCACTTAACCAGGATTGCAAAAAGAATCAGAAAAGCAATACTTCTAAACCAACCAATCTTAATTAGGCATCATGCAGATGCAGATGGTATTATGTCTGGGATGGCAATAGAACAAGCATGTAAATTACTCATCAAAGAAATTAACTTAAATCCTGCACATCTTTTGTATAGGAGTCCAAGTAAAGCTCCTTTCTATGAAATCAAAGATGTCTTAAGAGACGTTGGATTCACAAAGAGATATTTAGAAGGGCACGGACAAGGAAAACCCTTAATTCTAGTTTTAGATAATGGTTCAACACCAGAAGATGTTTTAGCAATGAAAACATTAAAAACATTAGATTTTGATGTAATTGTTGTGGATCACCATAATCCTGTAGATTATGAAGGGGACAAAACTTCTGTATGCCCATATATTTTAGATCATCTTAATCCATACATGTATGGTTTTGACGGACAAATAACAGCAGGGATGTTGTGTTATGAAATTGCAAGATTAATCTATAAAGATTTTGAAGCAAAAGAATTTCCAGCAATTTCCTCAATAGGGGACAGATCAAAAATTCCAGAAGCAGAAGAATACATAAAAAATTCAGGAAAAACAATCGAACAATTAAGAAAAGTTGTAATTGCAATTGATTTTTTAGCATACCAATTTAGGTTTGATTCTGGTGAAGGTGTTTATGAAGATTTATTTAAAAAACAAGGATTTGTTGATATAATCAACGAAGAAGTAAATAAAGGTGTAGAAACACAACTTCAAAGTACACTACCTTATTTAAGGACTCAAGAAATAAATGGAGTAACGTTCTCACATATAGATCTTGAGAAATACACTCTGAGATTTACTTATCCAACGCCTGGAAAAGTAATTGGAATGATACATGATGAAGTTGCAATAGGTAAGGAAACTATACCTGTAATTAGCATTGGATATTTATCTGATATGATTATTTTAAGGGCAACAAAACCAGTATTACCTATTGATAAGATAATTAAAAAGCTACAAAAAGATCTCCCAGAAGCAAATGTTGATGGTGGTGGACATGAATGTGCAGGAACAATTAAATTTGTATCAGCACATCTAACTCCTATCCTGGAAAACATCAAACATCAAATAAGGGATCTAAAACTTTTAGAAGAGGAATAATTTTTAATTATTCTTTTTTTAAATTTTTAATAAAAAGAAAATAAAAATCCTCAGAAATCAGGGATTTCTGGGAACTTGAAAACCAAAATTTTCAAGTAAGAAAAAATTTATTCTTCAACAGATGGTTCTTCTACTTTTTGTTCCGCGTACATGAATCTGTACCATGGTGCTTTTTCTTCAATCTTACCTTCGGCATTTATATTAAATCTTTTAGTTGCTTTGCCTTTAATAAAACCCAAATATTTAACCTGTTCTCTAGCTTTTATTTCTACGGAACCTGTTTCTGCATCAACCTCACTAACTTCTACACCTTCCATGTTTTGGAATCTTTCTTGATATTGTTTTTGGAACCTTACCATATTTTGTTTAATAACTTCCATAGCTTTTTCATTTGTAACTTGAGTTAAGGCATTTTCTAATCCTTTAGGGTATTCAGTTCCTGCAGAGATTAATTCAGGTTTTCCTGCGTCCTTTGATTCTTTTGTAATTTCTGGTTTTCCAGCTTCTTCAGTCATTCCAGCATCTTCTGGTTGATTCGTTGTTGTTGTTACAACATCTCTTGTTGCTACTACATCTGTTTTACCTGCTTCTTCAGGTTTGCCCGCTTCAGCTAAAGCAAAAGAACAAATTAAACAGAATACAATCAAAATACTTAATATTTTTTTCACAATATTCACCTCATAAGGTAAATAGAAAAATAGGTATATAAAACTTTTTAATTTTATTATAACAATCCATAGATATACTCTGTACCTTTTTTCATTAATTTATTAGAGGGTAAGTCTAATCTTTGAAGATAGTCAACACAAAGCTTAAACATATCATAATCTTTACCTAATTTTTCACTTAAGGAAGAATCTTGAGAACGTAAATATAGTTTATCAGTATTGAGTGGGCAACTCACAGTTCCAAAATCAATTCTTTTCCAATTTTCTGATAAGACTCCATCGTAAATTCCATCCACAGGGGTTGTATATTTATATATAATATTTTTTCCAACACTCGCACTATTTGGATCTCCAATGTCTGATTGTACAGATAATCCAAAAGAATTGAATAATTCTGAAAATTCTTTCCATTCTTTAAACTTAGTAGAATACCAATTACTTTGTTCTTCATCATAATATTGGGCTGGCCAACCTTCAGCTCCATCTACAAACAAATAATTATGTGCAGAGATATGATCTGTAAATAATAAACCCAATGGTTTTGGGATATGTTTAACACTATGTTCTCCAAGATTATCTTCAATTATATTGATCAAAATATTTTTAAAAAAAGTCCTATAAGAGTCCTGAAAGGATTCTAGTTTTTTATCAAAGTTCCAATTGGTTACCCTACAAGCAATATTAATTTCAGAATCAAGTTTTATAACATCACCTAAATGGTACAATTCAAAACAAGGCGAACTAAAAACAAACGCTTCTTGTCCATCCCCAATAGGTTTCCATTCTTTTTTGGTTCTATTGAACAGTTCCATTTGCATTAACTCTACATTATTCATATAGAAATAAGAATGAATCATACTTTAAAAACATTATCTTAATTATTTCAAACATCTATTAAATTCTTTTTCGTGTTTAATCGTGGAAACAGGTTTGCTTCCATAATCATGACCTGGATATACTTTGTAATCATTAGGAAACATTTTAACAAATTCTAAAGTCTTTTTCATTTTGTCAGGATCACTTCCAGGTAAATCAGTTCTCCCACATCCCTCGACAAACAAAGTATCACCAGTAATTAAATTACCTTCAACTTCATAGATTACTGAATGTGGACTATGTCCTGGTGTATGGTGCATTTTAATATCAACATTACCAACAGAAATAACATCTTTATCTCGAAGACCATTTCCGTAAGATAGTACAGGAACTCCAAATTTAGAAGACAAAGATTTAGCTTCACCATCATGATCATAATGCAGATGAGTCAAAAGAATAGCCTTAACTTTCAAATCATCAAATTCTTTAATTATTTTTTCAGCATCAAAACCTGGATCAATTACTACACACTCACCAGAAGAACTAACAATATAACAAAAGTTATCCATATCCCCCACTTTAATTTGTTTTATTAACATCTTAGATCAACAATCCAGAGAGCACATTAAATAAATACCCTGTGATAATTATTCCCAGAGTAACAATCAAAAAGAACACTCCAATCAATTTCAGTTTCATAGCTCTTCTAAGAATAATTGCTTCAGGTAAACTAAGGGCAGACACTGCCATCATAAAAGCAAGTGCAGTACCAATTGGAATTCCTTTTTCAAATAAAACAAGGGCTATTGGAACAATTGCAGCACAACTTCCATACATAGGAACACCTAAAATAACTGCTAAAGGTACCATAAATATTCCTCCCTTAGATATTAATCCTTGAATGAGTTCTGCAGGTACATAATTATGTATTGCAGCACCAATTCCCACACCGATCAAAATCCATAACCATAATTTTTTAACAATTGCTTTAGCTTCATCAAGACCAAAATTAAAACGAGATTTAATATTATTATATTTAATCTCTTTAATCTTAGAAGAAATTAAATCTTTTACTAAATGTTTTTCTAATTTTAGTTTACCTAGGATTAAACCAGAAACAACTCCAACCAAAATACCACTTATTACATAAGCTAGGGTAATTTTCCATCCAAATAAACTAAACATAATAACAACTAAATATTCATTAACTAAAGGAGATGTTATCAAAAAAGAAAAAGTTACTCCTAGGGGGACTCCCGCCTCTAAAAAACTTAAGAATAAAGGTATTGAAGAACATGAACAAAATGGCGTTATCGCCCCAAATAAAGAAGCAACTACATTACCCGACCCATATTTTCTTCCAGTAAGCCATTTCTTAACTCTTTGTTGAGAAATATAAGTTCTCAAAAAACCTATAATCAAAATCATAAAAAATAGTAACAGTAATATTTTAACAGAATCATATATAAAAAAGTTTAAAGATTCACCTAACTTAGATTCAATACCTAAAAAAGAATACACAAACCAATCAACAACTATTTGCAACATTTGTCTTTAGAATCTTCACAACAAGAACATTCTTTTGATTTCTTTTCTAATTTTTTATCTAACTTTTCAAACAATCTTTTGAAAAAACCTTTCTTTTCCATGAATATATTAAGAATATGTTATTTAAAAGCTTTTCTTAAAATCCAAAACTATTTAATTTACAAAACATTCTTTTAATTAATATGGAATACTCATTATCCTATTGGTGCGATTTATACAAAAAATACAAAGAGAATTCATTATGTTTGGATATAGAAACAATTGGATTCAATAGGGCAATTTGTATGGTGGGATTATACAAGCCCCAAGATGGATTGATAGATTGTGATGTATTTATTCGGGGCAAAAACCTGAATAAAGAAATACTTAAAGAGTCATTTCAAGGATGTAAAATGATAATCACTTATAATGGTATCTCATTTGATATACCTAGAATTAAAAAGGAATTTCCAGGAGTAATTCCTGAAGACGTTCAAATGTTGGACTTATATTTGTTAGCAAAACAACTTAATTATAATACCAATTTAAAATTGTTAGAATCTTGTATGGGTATAGATCGGCTACATGAAGAAAGTAAACAGAGAGGGATTGCTATTAAATTATGGAGAAAATACGCAAACGGTGGAAATCAAGAAGCACTAAAAAAGTTGATAGAATACAATAAGCAAGATACCATAAATTTGTATCCTCTTGCTGAAAAATTAATCAAAATGGCACAAAAAAAAATTAATCAAAACTAACCGTTTCTTCCTTCTTATCAATATTCTCTTGGACTTTAGAAAAGAAATCTTCCAACTTAACTCCAAACTTAACCTTATTATCAAGAGTTCTAACAGAGACGGTCTTAGCTTCAACTTCTTTTTCACCGATAATAATGATTAAAGGAATCTTCAAAGCCTGTGCATCTCTAACTTTTTTAGAAATACTCTCAGCTCTAAAATCCACTGAAACTCTAAGACCTTCTGATTTCATAGATTTTTCAACTTCCTGGGCATAATCATTAAACTTATCAGCAACAGTTAAGATCTTAACTTGAGAGGGATTTAACCAAAGCGGGAACTTCCCTGCATAATGTTCTATTAATATTCCTAAGAATCTTTCTACAGAACCATAGATTGCTCTATGAACCATAACAGGAGTATGGGATTTTCCATCTTTACCTTCATAAGTCAAACCAAATTTCTCAGGCATAGAAAAATCAACTTGAATAGTGCCACATTGCCATGTTCTACCTATTGCATCTGTTAAATGAAAATCAATCTTAGGACCGTAAAAAGCACCATCCCCTTCATTAATAACAAAATCCATTTTCTTAGCTTCAAGTGCATCTTTTAATGAATTTTCAGCTTTATCCCATACTTCCTGAGATCCAATTGCTTTCTCAGGTTTTGTACTTAATTCAACTTTGTATGTAAAACCAAAGGTTGAATATACAGAATCTATTAAATCTATCAATTCAATTATAGAATCTTTAAGTTGGTCTTCAGAACAGAATATATGTGCATCATCTTGTGTAAATGATCTAACTCTAAAGAGTCCATTGAGTACACCAGACATTTCATGTCTATGAACTAAACCAAATTCTCCTGCTTTAATGGGTAGATCCCTATAAGAATGAACATTTGCTTTATAGACAAGTAAATTTCCCGGACAATTCATCGGTTTAACAGCATAATCTGCATTATCTACTTTTGTAAAATACATATTTTCTTTATAATGATCCCAATGTCCAGAAGTTAACCATAATGATTTATTTAAAATAATAGGGGTCTTATTAATTTCATAATTTAATGCCCTCATTTTACCTTTCATAAAATCTACTAATTCATCAAAGATAAAAGCACCTTTGTCATGGAAAAAAGGCATTCCTGGTGCAGCTTCATTTACAGAAAATAAATCTAATTGTTTACCTAATTTTACATGATTTCTCTTTTCAGATTCTTCTAATTTTAATAAATAAGCCTTTAGGCCGTCTTTTTCTGGAAATACAACTCCATAAATCCTTTGAAGCATTTTATTCTTAGAATCACCCTTCCAATAAGCACCAGCTACTTTCATCAACTTAAATGCTTTCAAAACTTTGGAATTCTCAACGTGAGGTCCTGAACATAAATCTACAAAGTCACCAGACATATAAGTAGAAACACTGTCTCCTTCTAAACCTCCAATTAATTCTAATTTATATGGTTCACCTTTAAACATTTCTTTAGCTTCATCTTTAGAAATTTCTTTTTGAACAAAATCTACTTTGGAACGAATAATTTTATTCATTTCATCACTAATTTTTTTAAGATCTTCAGGTGTAAAAGGTGTTTCAATATCAAAATCATAATAATATCCATCATCAATTGCTGGACCAATAGCGAGTTTTGCATTAGGGAATAATTTTTTTACTGCTGCAGCTAACATATGACTGCATGAATGTCTTAATGTATTTATATCGGTTTCCATAAAGAATAGGATGGATTCATTCTTTTATATAGTTTTTGATTGAATAACATCTATTATTAAGTAGTAACAAAAGAAAAGGTTTATAAGCTGAATTTGATTAATAATCATTATTATGTATAGATCATTTAAAGTTAGGGGAACAAAAGATAATATTAGAACATTCGTAGATAGAATTGGAAAATTAATTTCAGATGACTCAATTGAAATACTATATGCTAAAAAGAAAGAAGAAGGTTACATATACACTGGACTCTTAAAATTAAAAAAACCTCAAGTTATATTTGACTTGAAAGGCATAACTCCTGAAGAATTTAAAGAAGTAAATCAAGGTATTTATACATTTTATACAAAACGAACAATTGAAGATAATGCTAAACAATTAAAGGAATATTTAGATAAGACCATCATCAAGCCTCAAGAACTTGAGATTCAATCAAGTATATGGAGCGTCACAAAAGAAGGTCAAATTGTTAACAGTACCTCTGAATTAAGGGGCGTAATACAAGGAGATTTAGAAAGTGTAATTTATACGAGGGATGCACTGATTAATAATCACCTAAATATAGGTGTTATTTCAAAAGGGTTAGTATCAACATACATCCATAAAAGCCTAAATCATTAAATGTAACATAATGGAACATCAACTTCAATAAAATTATAAAAATGACTAAATATCAAATTAAATACAAGGAAATTGGAAAAGACCTAACAGAAACAGTTGATTCTGCAATGTATGCGAGTGGTTGTGCATTTTTCTTTTTAGCTGGGCAATACATCAATACTAAGTTTTTTGATGGTCAACTTGATTATATAGAAGGTTCAACATCTTTATTTTCAAAAGAGTTTGCTTTTTTTGCTACAGAATTTGTATTTATGACTGGGGCAGCAGTTGAAACTATAAAAACTGGATACAACATTGCAAAAATGCCCTTAAAAACAATCAGTGGAAAATACCTTAAAAGGAAAAGAATTTCCAAATCTAATAAAGGAGGATTAGAATTTTCAGTTGAAGATGCACCAATTCTAGAAGCAAAAGACTCTCTGAATTATAATAGTTAAAATGCCAGACTTAATTAAAATAGGGGACATACCAACAGCAATTACAGATAATCATAACGAAGTTCTAAGATACTGGAAGGGCAAGAATAGAACATTATTTCATATTGATGCGCATGATGATATGGCAGATGGAGTACATTATCAGGAGAATACACTCAAATCGTATTATGATAAAGTCCACATTGCAAACTTTATCTGCCCTGCAGTACATTTTAAAGTAGTCTCAGATATGTATTGGTTAAATCCCCATAAGGATGAAAAAACAGAAAAAAGACTCCTATATTTTGGAGATGATGGTGCGAGATTGGAGACTAAATTAAGTCCAATAAATCTACGAACAAGGCCAATTAATGCTATCAAATGGGAATTAGTAAATCAATGGCACATGGGAAGAAACATATACGACCATAATATCGACATACAAGGAGACTATATTTTAGATATCGATTTAGATGCATTTTGTTGTATAAATGGGTGTGCTAACACTAAACCTGGTTATGATTCTGAAGAAGGTTATGAACAAAGAATAGACCAAACTATGGGCTCACTAAGTAAACTTAAAGCCCCAAAAATAATAACTATTGCGAGATCTATTGGATTTTTAGATCCTACTTGTGGTGATTATACTAAATGTTTTATTCCTCATGATAATTTAGAAGAGGTTGAACAACTAACATTAAATGGATTAAGAAAACTATATGAATGATTAAAATGCCAGACTTAACAACCATAGCAGGAATACCAACAGCAATTACTGACAATCATAACGAAGTTCTAAGATACTGGAAAGGGAAAAATAGAACACTATTTCATATAGATGCACACCATGATATGTGGGAAGGTATAAAATACCATGGAACCTCAATTGATAATTATATTGATGGTGCAGGGATTTCTGATTTTATATGTCCTGCAGTTCATTGTAAGGTGATTTCAGATATATATTGGTTAAATCCTCATTTAAATGAAGCCGATAAACTAAAATATTTCGATTCCCAAACTAGGGTATTAGACACCCTGGAATCTAAAGGTAATTTAAAGTGGGATTTAGGCGCAGTATGGGAGTATGGTTCCAATATTAAAAGGGACCAAATTAATTTAGATAACCCCTTAATTTTAGATATCGATTTAGACGGTTTTTCATGTAGGCAAGATTGTCCCTTTGAAGGTTCAGGATATAATACCGAACAAGGTTATGAAAAAAGAATAGAACAAACAATGGAAACCTTAAGTCAACTTAAAAGACCAGACATAGTCACAATCACTCGATCAAACGGAAAGAACATCTTATATCAAATAGGGTTTAGATTTGAATTTGTTCCAAAGAAATTTCAACATGAAGTTGAACAACTCACCCTAGACGGATTAAAAGAACTATACAAGTAATCACAATAAACTTTAAATATAAGTTAGGTCTATCTTAAATATGGTAAAAGCAAAACCCTATGTCGGAATAACCGGAACAGTGAATTCTAAAGAAGTTGTAGATACAATGTCTGAATTTATATCAGCAGGATATGATATGCACACAACCCATATTCCTATGATGGGATTTCTAGTTTCTCAAAAAACTTTAAGTGGTAAACCATTTGATAATAGACGGTACCCTAATATAAATTTGATTCCAGAACTATGCCAAAAAACAGATAATAATGCCCTAACCATGATTCATTATAACACCCAGGATAAGTCAACATTATCCGATCAAGTTAAACAAATATTTAGAACTATGTATGAAGATAATCTTTGTAGGGCAATACAACTAAATATGGTCTGGCCAGAAGTGAAACAAGTTGCAGAGATTAAAAAATTTTATCCAGATATGAAAATTGTGTTTCAAGCAAATGCAAGCGCAATGAAGAACAAAAGTCCTGCAATGTTTGCAACTAAAGTTCAACAATATGGTGATTCAATAGATTACGCTCTTATTGATCCTTCAGGTGGATGGGGGAAAGAATTTAATATAGATGACTCAGTTAATATATTTGAAGAATTAGAAGATAAATTACCACATTTAACAATAGGTTTTGCTGGTGGTTTAAAGGGAAATAATGTGCAACCTATAATCTGGGAATTAGAATCTAACTTGGGGTTTAATGAATTTTGTATAGATGCAGAAGGTGCTTTAAGGAATAAGATAACTGATAAGTATGGTGATGATATATATGACCAAGAAAAAGCAAAAGATTATATTCATGAATCTGCTGAAGTGTTAAGACCTAGAAATCATAGTTTATAAGTTAAAATAAACAGATTTTTAAATTAGTAAATAATCATGTTTAATATGGTAAAAGAAGTTTATGTTGGAACAGACAAACAGACAATTATTGATATTATAGATGCTAATACTAATAATAATATTACAGATGATAATACTCGAAGAATTATAGATAAATATTCATCTAAATATCCTATAGATGGTGAAGTTGTAACAGTTCAAGAGAAAAAAGTTCATGTTGACTATTTACCCACAATTGATGCAATACTAAAAGAAGATAAAGAAGTTGTTGGTGCTGCATTATATAAGGTAGAAAAAGATCAATGTTTATTCTTAACAGACAGAAATGATCCTAATTTACAAGATATATACTCAATACATCGAAAAAAAGCAGATAATTTAGCTGATAAATTATTTAAATTAAACACAGAAGAGTTTCCTGTTCAATGGACTCATGTTCATGCTTCAATCTTGTCAGGTTCTTTTGCAACAGTCTTTAATCAAACATATGGTGATTGGAGAGAGTCCCTTTCTCAATAAAAATAAATTCATCTAATGAAAAATTACAAAATAATCGGGGAAAATAAAGAAATCATCAAGGGTTTGATTGATTCACTTAATCTAGAAGAACGTATTTCATTTCGTCATCCAAAATCCCCCAATTCATGTCCCCTGGAAGTATATTGTAAGATAGGATATAACCCTAGCAATTCAGAAGAATTTCCAAAAGGGAGGCTTACAATTTATATGAATGAAAACAGACCAGAAATTAAAGTTCAAGATGCAGAATCAATCCATTTTCAATATGGGTCCCGATATCTTGGATCTATAATGATTGATGGATTAATGATAGAACTTGAAGATGAATCGGTAAACGATGAGGAAATTGATCTTACAAGTCTTAAAGACACCCTTAGGTTTTTTCAAGATTAAAAAACACTAACTTTTTAAACTACTAAACCACATTCTTAACATGGAGAAATTATTCATTGAAGCAAGATTTAAAGGTAAAATTAAGATTAATAAAAAAGATATAGAACAGCTTCCAAAAAAATTAGGTCTAGCAACAACTGTACAATTCTTAGATAATATAAAAGACATAAAAGAACAATTAAAGGATAAAATTGTAATCACAGACAAAGATAAACAAGCCTACGAAGGGCAGATTTTAGGCTGTGATGCAACTGCCGGAGAAAAGATAAAAGATAAAGTTGATGCGTTCTTATATGTTGGAGATGGACATTTTCATCCAATTGCATTAGGTTTACTTGGAAAACCAGTTTATCTATTAAGTCCTTACACAGGAAAAATAGAAAAATTAGATGAAACTATAATTCAAAATTATCAAAAAAGAAAGAAAGGTGCAATGTTAAAATTCCTTAATGGAAAAAACATAGGGATTTTAGTTTCAACAAAATCGGGTCAACACTACCCTATAAAACAGTTAAATTTCTTAGAAAAAAAATATCCTAAAAAACATTTTTATATTTTTGTAGCAGATATGATTGATATAAATCAATTCAACAATTTCTCATTTATAGATGCCTGGATAAATACAGCTTGTCCAAGGCTAGAGGAAGATCATATCTTATTAAATATAAAAGAGTTAAAATGAGACTCCTATGTATATCAAAAGGGGTATTATACAATCCTTATAAAAAAGAGGATATGAATAAAGACATAAAAATAATTTCTAAATTAGATATAGATGGTTTTGAATTTCTATTAGGGTCTGCAGAACAAGTGATGGCATTTAAATTCAACAAAGAATCATTTAAAATATTAAAAGATTTAAAACATAATTCAATTCATGCACCATTTTATGCAAAAGACAAACACTTAGTATTTTCAAATAATAATATGACAAAAAAACTTATGAATAAAATTTACTATATTTATGACAAAATTAACGCGGATAATATTAACATTCACCCTCAACAAATCAAAGATTACAAAGTCTTTAATTCAAAAGACTATCAGTTTAGTATTGAAAACATGGAACAAAAGCATAATTTCAAAATAAGTGATTACAAAAGATTACTAAAACAAAATCCTAGATTCAAATTAGTTTTAGACACAACACATGCAAATGAAGAAGGCACATTAAACAAAATATTTAAAACATTCAAAAAGCAAATAGTCTACACTCATCTAAGTTGTAATTATTATAACCATCTTCATCTCCCTCTTCACACCCTAAGACCCGAATTCTTAAAACCTTTAGAAATAATAAAAAAAGGTAAGTTTCCAATAGTATTAGAGTCTCAAATTGGAACAGACAACATAAAAGCATATCAAAGAGAAATTTCTTTTGTTCGAAGTTGGTTAAATAAATAATTACCTTAAGCTATTAAAACTATCAATAACAATAGAAGTAGGTACAATTGGAGAATCAACAATATTTCTAACATATTTTGCTACGTCTGTTGGTTTTAAAAACTCTCTAACGTCTGAATCATACTTAGCTCGTAATTCTTCTGATAATCCATTCCACCTTTTTGTTTCAACAGGACCTAATAATAAATTACAAACTTGCACTCCACCATTCTTACCATAACTTGCATTAGCCCCTTTTGCCCAATTATCAATAAAAGCATAACATGCCGCAGAGTAAGGTGCCTTTCCAGAACCCAAATTAGCAGAGGAACCGATTATATTTATCAGTTTTCCGTCATCATTCATTTTTTTAGCTGCTAATGAATTAATGCTTAGATAGGATCTTAGATAAGGCTCAATTTTTTCATAACCGTTAATATCAAAAGCATCTGCCATCATAAATGGGAATGCTGCTGTAACTAATACATCCAAATCTCCAATCTTCTCAACCATATCATTTAGTGCATTTTTAATATTCATACTAAAATCAAATTGATAACATGTACCTTCAACTTGTTTAGCTTTTTCTTGATTATTACAATATGTAAAAGTAATATTATAATCTTTTTTCAATTCATCAATAACAGCAGAACCTATGTCCCCTGTTCCCCCAATGATAAGTGCTTCTTTCATGGTAAATGGGAATATTATTCGCTTTTTAAAGTTTAGGGTAACCTTTTTAAATAAGACTGACACCTATTATTTATGAAAAAACCAGAACTATTGTCACCAGTACAAGACTTTGTTTCATTAACAGCAGCTATTCAAGGTGGAGCAGATGCCATATACTTTGGAATTAAAGGATTAAATATGCGTGCAGGCGCTAGAAATTTCTTAATTAAAGATTTAAAAAAGATAATAGATACCTGTCATAAAAATAAAGTTAAAGCATATTTAGCAATAAATACAATAATATATGATAAGGAATTAAAAAACGTCCAATCCCTCTTAAAAAAAGCAAAGCAAGCAAAGATAGATGCTATAATTGCATGGGATTTCTCGGTGATAAATGAAGCGAATAAATTAAATATCCCTATTCACATCTCAACACAAGCTTCATTAGCGAATTTTGAAGCGATCAAATCACTAAAAAAACAATATAAGAATATACAAAGAGTTATCTTAGCTAGGGAATTAAGTTTAGATCAAATAGGCTCAATTATTCAAAAACTAAAAAAAGAAAAAATCAATGTTGAGATTGAAACATTTATCCATGGTGCAATGTGTGTATCAGTTTCAGGAAGGTGTTTCTTATCTCAGGAAGTATTTGGAAAGTCTGCAAATAGGGGAGAATGTTTACAACCTTGTAGAAGAATGTACACAATTAAAGATGTGGAAGAAAATCATGAATTTAGTGTGGGTGGCGAATATGTTCTTAGTCCAAAAGATTTATGCACCATAAAAATAATAGATAAATTACTATCATCCGGAATAGCTTGTTTTAAGATTGAAGGTAGGAATAGGTCTCCTGAATACGTTAAAGTTGTAACAGAAGTTTACAGGCAAGCTATTGATAACAAAAAAATCAACAAACAAGCCCTATTTAACAAACTAAAAGAAGTCTACAACAGAGGATTTTCAGAAGGATTCTATATGGGCAAACCAATTAACGAATGGTCAAAAAAATATGGTAGTCAGGCTACAAAAAAGAAAATTTACATAGGCTTAGTAAATAACTTTTACAAAAAACATAACGTTGCAGAAATCAAAGTAGAATCTCACGGGTTAAAAGTAGGGGATCATTTGATGATTCAAGGACACAAAACTGGCGTTATAGAACAAACTATAACCTCCATGCAAATTGAGCATAAAGAAGTTAAACAAATCAAAAAAGGCAGAATAGGGATAAAATTAGAAAAATCCTCGAGAGAGAATGACAAAGTTTTCGTCATAGAATGATTATTTGTTTTTATCACCTCTGAGTAACTCTTTTTTTCGACGAGAAATCGTCATTTTAAACCGATACATTTAAATATGGGAATGTTTTTAAGAGGAGGTATAGACAAATAGTCTTATAAAAAAACAAAAGGTGGTAAAAAATGGCAAGTAAAGTAGAAAAATGTGGAGTAAAAAGAGAAGAAGGATACCTTTATTTTATTGATAAAAAAGGTAACGTAGCTAGAGCAAAAATGGCTCGAGGAAAGAAAAAAGGTAAAGCAAAAATCGAAACAGTTCTTAAAGTTGGAATTACAAAAGAATCTGGATTCTTATATTTCCTTGATAAACAAGGTGACATCTCTTGCGCTAAAATGGTAAGAGGCGGCAAAAAGAAAAAACCAGCTAAGAAAAAAGCACCAGCTAAGAAAAAACCAGCTAAGAAAAAGAAATAAATTTTTATTTCTTTAATTTTTTTATTTTTTTCTTTAATTAGAAATTATTTAAATCTTTGAATCAATTTATGTTCAGAATTCTCTATAAAATGTCTTGTTTTTTTATTAAGCATAAGAAATGCAACTGCAACTGTTTTTATGACCATTAAGGTAAATAATAGGCCCATAATCGAAAATCCAGCTTTTTTAGTGGGGGATAAGAATAATCCTTCTTCTACAGGAGGGGTAAGGTAAGCCATTAAAACAAGTATTCCTCCTAAGATTAAAGATATGCCTATATGGAATAATAATTTCTTCATATCTTTATTTAACATGCAATTATCTTAATTTAGATAGATATAAACCTTTTGGAAAATATAAACATTTTCCAAGTTTTGGAAAATCTAAATAATTCCATCTTTTTGGAAATGCAAACATATAAATAACCCTTTATCTCGTTAGATTACATGAAAAGCATTAAAATATTTTCTTTTGTATTAGTAATAATCGCATTAGCTAATTTTTGGTTTTACATAACTGGAAAGATGGATTCATTAGTATTTTGGATCATTTTAGGTATTCTAGCATTAGCAACATATGCAATTATTCCTGCTTTAAAGACTAAATTAGACAAATAAAAAATTATCTAAAATGAATGGTGCAATAAAAAAAGGTCTTGGATTTGGATTAACTTCTAGTGTTATAACCACCTTGGGTTTAATGATTGGACTACATTCGAGTACACATTCAAGATTGGTTGTTATTGGTGGGGTGTTAACAATTGCAGTTGCAGACTCTTTATCAGATGCATTAGGAATACATATCTCTGAAGAAGCTGAAACAAAGAATACTCAAAAAGATATTTGGACAGCAACAATTTCCACATTATTCTTCAAATTTATCTTTGCAATAAGTTTTTTAATTCCGGTATTATTATTACCCTTAGATTATGCAATAATAACAAGTATTGCATATGGTCTTATATTGATAGCTTTATTTAGTTATTATATCTCAAAAGAAGAGCATATAAAACCTTACAAATCGATAGGAGAACATTTATTTATAGCAATAATAGTAATTATATTAACACATTACTTAGGCATTCTAATTAATTTACTATTCTAAAGTAGTATAATGGGTAAAATTTATAAAGGTAGATAAAACTATCTTCTTAAGGGAGATTTATGAAAACATATAAACAATTAAAATTCGTTGGAGATAAGGACAGTATAAATTATAATATCAATCAATTACAGGAATTAGCATTAAGTGGAAATTTAGATATTATTTCATCGAGTACAAATAAGCGAGATGGGGTATTTAAAAGAAAAGAATTTGTCTATGAGGGATTATTATATATTCCAAAGGCCATTGCATTAAATCTTCCAGATATTATTTTTGAAGAATTTAAGGATGTTAATTGGGGGGCTTTTTCTTTTTATAGTAACGGTGATCACTACAAATCCCTTGAAGAACAAAAAGAACAAATTGAAGCAATATTAGGATCCAAGGGGTTAGAAAGTAAGGTGGGTATTGATTATGATCTTGAGACCTGTCATTCAAGTGGGGATTCTTATAAGGCTAGAACTAAATTAAAAGGAAATGTACAGGGAGGAGTAGAAGAAATATTTTTTGCACACGAATACCTTGATAAAATGAGGACTATTGGCATCTATCCAACCCAAATTTCATTAGTCTTCAAACAAGAATAAAATGAAAACATACAAACAATTAAAATTCGTTGGAGAGAAAGAAGTAGTACAAAGCAAGATCGAATTAATCCAAAATTTGATTTCAAAAGGAATAGAAATAAAATATACGCAAGTAACAAAACAAAAAGGCTTCTTTAAAAGAAAAGAATTCGTTTATGAAGGATTATTATATATGCCTGAAAGGCAGGATATAGACTTCACAAATGTGACTCTTATTAATTATAATGATGTTAATCATGGAAGTTATTCATTTGAGTCAGGTAGTGTTTGGAGTAAAAAAAGCCTTGAAGTTTTTAATGAACGGGTAAATAATTATGCAAAAAAAGATCAATTAGATATTTGGACCAATCAAAGATGGACTAATTGGTCTGATGGGAGAACATCTAATCACCATCTTGTAGGGGATGTAAATGGTTCATTAGAAGCTATATTATATTTTAAAAATAACTTAGAAAGCCATCAAGCAACTAATATAATTTCTAGTAAATTAACAACAACATATAAAGAACCAAAAAGCCTAAATCACTGAATTACGCCAACAATACTATACGTTTTTCTTGCAGTATCCCAATCCAATTCACCAACTTCTTTTAATTCTTCATATACTAATTTATTGGCTTCAATATTCATTCTAAAAAGAATTACAATATTCTTATTGTCTTCATTTTTTCCAACAACTTTTGCAAGATGATTGCTGTTATTTTTTTCCATATTATTCTACAATTACTTCTCCATTTTTAAAGTATTCGGTATAAGGTACTGTACTAAATAAATAAGAACCTGTTTCATTAAATGTATATTCAAAATAATCTCCATAACTTAATTGGGAACTTCTAAAAAGATTATTATGTCTTGCGAAAACACTCACTCTTGCTTTTTTATCTTGGTAGTCCATATGATGGGTCCACCTGACTGTTTCCCCTCTAGAAATTGTTATTGTTTTTGGAAAGAACTGGAATGTATCTCCCATCATTTGTATATCAATTAGATGTGTTCCTGCAGGTACTGCTTCTTTAGGTTCTTCAACAATCTCTTCTACTGTTTCATTCAAACTAGTTGTATCAACAATATCCTGCGCACCACCTTCATTTAGTAATTCCTGGATAGTTTTTCCTTCCCATTCTTCTGGGACTTCTGGAAGTGATTCTGTCTCATTTTCAATAGTTTCTTCAACAATAGGTATTGTACCTTCTGATAAAGTATCTCCCTTTTTGCACCCAATAGAAAAAACCAATAATGTAAGGACTAATATGATAAAAATATTTAATTTCATATAGTCTATTAGTATCGTTTATTTATAAACATTTTGTTTTAAATTATCAAATTACAAAACATTTAAATAAAAACCTCTTTTAGGTTAAATTATGTCAGAACAAGAAGATATGCAAGAAAAGCTTAAAAATATGAGTCCAGAAGAACTTAAAGCGTTTCAGATGCAAAATTGTATTTTTTGTCAGATTATAGAAGGTAAAGTTGATTCTAAGAAGGTTTATGAAGATGATAAATGTTTGGCAATCTTAGATATAAATCCTGCTACACCTGGTCATGTTTTATTAATGCCAAAAGAGCATTATGCAATTATGCCAGTAATACCCGAAGATGTGATTAAACATCTCTTTATGATATCTAAACAAATCTCCAATGCATTATTAAAATCATTACAATCACAAGGGACAAATATATTTGTGGCTAATGGTGCCGCAGCAGGACAAAAAGCCCAACATTTTATGCTTCATGTTATTCCAAGAATGGAAAACGATGGGCTAAATCTAAACTTAGTTCCAGGTAAAGTTGATGAAAACACCCTTGAGCAATTAAGAAAAACACTATCTCAAAAAATAAATGGTGATTTGGGCACAGAATTACCTGAAGAAGTTCCAAGAGTTGAAAAAAATACACCACCTTTAGAAAAGCCAAAAAAAGAAACTGAAGAAAAATCTAAACCTCAAGAAATAAAAGAAGAAAAGAAAGAAGAACCCACTAAAAAAACAGAAGAACCCAAAAAAGATGACAAGGAATCTGTAACATTAGATGACATTTCAAAATTAATAACTGGCGGATAAATATGGCTAAATGTAAAATATGTGATATGATCGCATCAGGAAAACTGAAAAAGGTATATGAAGATGATAAACTAGTGGCTACACTAAGTCCAGAGCCATCTTCAATAGGCCATATATGGATTATTCCCAAAAAGCATTATCCTATAATAGAAAATGTTCCAGATCATGAAGTAGGTCATATATTTCATATTGCCAACAAAATATCCATTTCTTTATTTGAAACATTACAATTACAAGGCACCAATATATTTGTACAAAATGGTGTTGCGGCTGGACAAAAATATAGCCATCTTATAGTGAATATTATTCCAAGGATGCCAAATGATAACATCAATTTAGAATGGCAGCCAAGACAATTAAGTGAAGAAGAAATGTCTACTGTTGAACTTAAAGTCAAAGAAGGAGTAAAAGATGTGGGTTATTTTGAACAGGAAAAACTAAAACCTGTAGATATGGATCAAGAAGTTGAGACTCTATCTGGGGATGAAGATTATCTAATTAAAAGTCTAAGAAGAATACCTTAAAATTAACTATTACATGGTAGTGATATAATAGAAAGGTTTATAAATCAGATTCTAATTACTTAACATAGTAGGGGTGTATAAATAGTATTAAAGGTGAATAAAATGACTCAAAATGATATTTCAGAAGAACCAATAGAACAAGTAAAAACCAATCAATTATTAGAAAAAGCAAAAAGATTAGCAGCTAAAACTGCACAACATGCATATGTGGGTGTAGCTATTTTAGATGAAAAATCCAAAACAGGGGAAGGGGTAGTTGGTATTCCTGCTCAATCTGTACGTGGAATGTATAATCAAGGTAAATTAGTTATTAAAACTGCAAAGGCAGCTAATAAACTAAAAAATAAAATTCCTTTCTTAAGAAAAAAAGAAGAACCCACTCAAAGTACTGGTAGGAGATTTGTACATGCTGTGCATGATGCAACTGCAAATTTAGCTGGGAGGGCAGTAGATAGAGTTAAGGGTGATCCTCAATCTGTTGATGATATTGTACAAGGTCAAGAATGTGCTGCTCAAAGTGCTCAACCAATTAAAGATGGAAAATTGACTACTGATGGCTCTTATGATAAAGATAAAGGGAAAGCATATCTAGATAAGGGCATGGATATAACTGGAAAACTTCTTGGGAGTATTGCAGGAAGAGTAGCTACAGGAATAAAAAACGGATCTAGTGTCATAGCAGAAGATTATCATAATGTGATTCCGAATCAAGAAGAAAAAAAATCAAAATACGCCGGACTTGGTTCAGCTTTAGAAAAAGAAGTTTTTGTAAGGAGGGAATTAGATTTATGTCTTGATTTTCATGACTTTGCTCAAACATATTTGTTTGAAGGGAGACTTGGTGATAGAAATGACAGGTGCGAAGTATTGGCAGACATTAAGGCATATGTTATTAAGGACTCCATGGAACTAGGTAATCTTTATGGATCAAAAGGATTAGAAGGTTCAAAAGTTGTATTAGCAGAACAATTAATCCTTTATGGTGACAAAAGTTTTGAATAATTCTTCTTTTTTATTTTTTTTATTTTTAAATTCTATTGATAAATTTACACTAAAGGATTTTTAATACTAAAGAAAATTATGGTTTAGGCACTATAATCCAATACCCTTAATAAGAATTCGTTATCTAATCTTGAACTAAATGGGAAATATGTAATAATTTCTTCTTTATTTATTGTGTTTATAACATCTTCAAAAGAAGAAGACTCTGTTATTAAAAACAAAGGATTATCCATTTTTTTACCTTGTTTTACGATGTTTCTAAAATAGGCAAGGTCTTTTTTTATTACTAAATCTTTATTTTTAAAAAAGGAGGACCTATGTTTTTCCTTAATATCTGTAATTTTTTTATGATCTATATCTAAAAGTTTGCTTTCATGCAATCTTAACGCTACATCTCCAATCCCCTCTTTAAGGTCCATTTTATGTTCATAAGGGATTAAAATACCACTATCTGAATTCCACCCATGATATGTTAAGGAAGGTTCATCTGGATTACAAACCATATACTCTGATAGTTCATATTTCTTTTTAAATTCATTTAAAACTACCATAACGTCTTTTAATTTAATCTTCTGAGATTTTAATATAGATGCGGACTCGAGAAAATTAGATCTATAATCTTCACTATTAATTATATTAATTGGATTGTTAGTAATATCATAAAGAAAATTTACTACTAAATGTAAATCTTTTGAAATGGTAGATTCACCACTAATAATTGTTTCAATATTATATTTTTTATTCTCACTATCATTTACACTAACTTCCATTTGCATTGGAAAATCTTTTTCCAATCCTAATGCCTCTTTTATCTTATTTGATCTAATGACAAAATCACTATAAACTTCTCCCCCGAATGAATAATTTAAATGATCATCCATAGGATCACCTACTGAAGTTACCCTTTGATTAAATTTTAATTTATTATATTGGGTCATTTTATTTTATAACTGCCTCCCCTCTTTGAAAATGATCACTGTATTCTGGAAAGTTTTTCTGAATTACAGTTTTGAATTCATTATACAATGGATTAGCAAATTGTTTTTGCCTCATTTTGTGAATGATAGTTTCTTTCCCACCATTTGTACCCATATAAAAAGCATTTAGTATCCCCTTCATTTGATCCCTTAAGTTTTTATCAAAACTCCCCTCTTGGCCAGGGTCATGATGTAAACATATTTTTTCAAATACCATATTAGTAGGGGATATATTTGATCCAATTCCCTGAATGTTACTTAACATTGAATATGTGCCATCATCTAACATGCCTATAATCTTTCTATGAACTCCCCTAATTTTCTTTGGAATTACTTTATTCTTCTTGGTAGTATCAAAACCAATATGTCCCAAGACATACACAACAGCATCTTTATTAGACTTATCCATATCTTTAAACATATTCATAAATAGGCCGTATTTTTCATTATGATATGACTCAATCATTTGTTCATTATATTCATTATCCAGATTTTTTTCTTTAAGTTTAGCAATATGTTGGGATAAAGAATATCTTTCAGAGATATGTTCATCAAATTTACTTAACTTAATCACGCCCATTCCATTATCAATTAATGTAGCCCCACCAACATCATCAATATTTGCTAAAATATCCATTTTTTCAGAATAAAGTAAACTTTCAAAAAGTTCAATTGAAGATTGATTTTTTTTATCATCAAATTTCATATTTTTAAGATATGCAACGCCCCTACCAATTGCAATATCTTCACTAACTTCTTCTATAAGGTGACCATACTCACTAACTAATCTTTCATCTAATTTATTTTCAATTCCTTCCTTGGTTTCACTAATTATTCTTCGAAGTATATATCTCTGTTCTTTTTCTTCAATAGCATTAAATTTAAAGAAATCTTGTGATTGATTTGAATATAGGTTTAGTATTTGATTTACTTCTAGATTATATAACTCAGATAACATCCTATCATTAAACTGATTTAAGGAATAATTCAATCCCCCATTAAACCCATATTTTCTATTAGTAATCCTTAAATTTAACTCTTCTAAATCTGAAAATAATGATCTGCCTTGAGTTTCATAAAATTTTTCAACCCTTTTCTTGAATGAATTAGAATAAGGGTTTATAACCAATCTTAAATCATTGTTATGGAGTTTTTTCAATTTAAAATCTGATCTTTGTTCAGGTTTCATAACTATCTCCCCTATGTCATCAAAAGAACCCACTTCATCATAACTTGACCAACTTGAAATCTGACTTATAAGTAAATCTAAATACTGCTCAGCTTGAATTTCTACTCTTACAGAATGGTATTTAGAACAATAATTTTTTAATTGACTAATTCTTTTTGCTTCTTTTTTATTTTTCCTATCTGCTAAATAATCAGTTAATTTACCCTTAATTAAATTACCTGAAGAGTCCAAATAACCTAGTGAAGCAATTAAAGGTTTTGCAATTTTTCTATCTTTTATTCTCTCAAAAGAATCTTGGGTCTTTTCAATAGCATATATTGCTAACTTTCCAATACCTTTTGCAGACTTAACAGCACCTTGGGCGGTTTTCCACCCTGCATAACGGGCTCCCTTTGCAATATATGGTCTACTTTTATATAACCCACAACCTGCTAAGATCCCACCAAATGCAATGGCAGTGGGGCCTGGACATGTTACAAAAAGAAATTTACTTGCCTCTGTGGCAACAGATGCAATTGCAGGTGCAAATTGAGTTAATCCATAACATACTCCCCCCCCAATAGCAGTACCACCTGCACCTTTAGTAGTTTTCAATAATTGTTTTTTTCTTTTTCTTTTTAGACCATCCATCTTATATTTATGATCACTTAATATATCTTCTAATTTTAGTAGATGGACATTATGGCAATGGGAAAATAATTTTTCATCCCTTTCATGAAAATTATAACGTGCTAAAATAGTGGGGTTTCTTGAATGTACAAAATTCTCAAAGAAAAGATTACGTAAATGGTAATCTTCAAAAAACAATACTAATTCATCTTTCTTGATTGTCCCTTTTATGGCAGGATCATTTCTGTTCATCTTTTTACCTGTAAATAAATACATATAATCTATTGATCCCATCTTTTGGTATATCCCAGGCATAGTATACTGATTACCATCTAAATCCTCAAAGAAACTCATAGAAAATAACCTTTCAATCTTAATTGCATCTGATTTTGATAATTTACTCAAATAATCTTCTGGGTCCTTCATATACTTCTCTAATTTTGATTGGTCAAAATTACCATTGAAATAACTTGAGAACAATGCCCTGGAAAATACCCGCTTTTCTTCTACATGATTAGCATCTACTTGATCTTCAAATTCACCTTTGATAAAATCACTATAAAATTGAGATATTGCTTGTTCCACTTCACCCTCAACAATAGTAAAATTATCATCACGCAACAATTGATTACCTTTGGTATTTAGGAGGATGGAGGGATTTTCAACTAAAATATCTGGTTTAATTAAGAATGGACCTCTGTTTACACCTAAATTGGAATATTCTTCTTTCCAAGGTTGCGTTATTTCTGATTCTAAAGGAACATTATTACTAAAATATTTAATGGTTTTATGATTTTTCGCAAAATTATTGGGTATAGATAAAACAATTTTACTTCCTCCAATTTGATACTCCTTTTGAAATAACGAATTCTTAAATTTAAATCCTTTTTTATTTCTACGACCATTTATGGTAACATCCTTATCACTAAACTGAGTAATTCCTTTAATTTTTTTTATTCTTTGATTATGTTTGTATAATTTTGAAGATTGAATTATTGTATCAAGAAATCCTAAACTTGAAGTGTCACTCATATCACCAGAAGAATCTTTACTTTTTACTATAGTCACCCTATTACCTTTCAAACGACTATTTGGTTCATACATTGTAGGTTTAAATGATTTATCTAATCCCATACATATTTGTTCTCCATTATCATGAGTTTCAATTATTACCTCTAATGGGCTCTTAGATAATGCTGCTGCAATTGCAGTCCCGAGATGATTCAGATTAGTCTCATCATCTTCATTAGCCCCATAAATTCCCCAAATAAGTTGAGTTAATTCTTCTTGGGAGGATACCCCTTTACCATCAAACTCTACAGAAAGAATTTTTGAATTATCTTTGATTTTAAGGTATGTGTCCCCATTCTTTAAACCTAATTTAACTAATTCAGTTATATCCTGATCCCCATCGCTATACCTAGATTTAATTGTCTTAAGGGCCATTCTTTTGATATCTATGCTAAATGGGGACCCATTTACATAATTTGATTCATTTAATTTAATTTTTTGTCTAGCCATTTTAATACCTATAAGGTGACATTGCACGATTTTGATTAGGGGGATTATAAATAATTCTCTCAACTCTAGGGAAACTATCTAAAACCATATTTTTTACCATCTTTAATGATTTTTTCATAAGATTTGGATTAGTATTATATAAAAAGATTGCATGCCTTATAGAAGTATTATCAATATTTAATGCAACCTCACATTGTTTATTTGCAAGCATCCCTGTAATTCCTTTCTTAAAACAATCTTTACTTTTTTGTGAAAAAGTCCTATGGGGTTTTGTTAAATCAGTTTTTCCAGATTCACTCCTGTATATAACTGGCATTTGACCAAGTTTTTGAGACTTCTCATCATCAGTAAAGTATATGTCAGATATTCTTGATTTAATACCATATGGTAAACTTTTGTGAAGGTCTTGTAAAAATGCAATAGTTGAATTATTTAAACCATCTTCCCCAATTCTTAAGGGGAGGGAATATACATTTTCAGCATTAATATACCGCTTACTTGCCATTTCAGATAAATTTTCATAAGATGCAAGGGTCGATAAAACATTATCTCTTAGAGAATTAATTAACATTGTACCCCCCATAAATTGATTAGATGATAAGATAATAGTCTTATCATCTTTTTTTAATAAATCTTCTAGCACCTCACACCTAGAATTTAAATAATATAATTTCCCATCTTTTCCGAGTATGTCTAATACTTCAGATAATGAGATTAATCCCTCTGTTGTTTGAAATATCTTAGAACTAGAAATTGAAGAGGGGAGTGACCTTTTAAGTTGTTCATAAAAAAGACCGCTATTTGCAACTCTTTTTTCTGCACCAATGCCTTTAATACACTTTCCCTTTATATTATCTTTTACCCAACTTATTCTACGAACAAGGTAATTATTAACAAATTCAAATGCACCCCTCATTTCTCGTGAATATTTAATGCTTTCCTCTCTCATTTTCTTGGATTGTTCATAATGTGCATCTTTTGCTTTTCTAAACTCCTCAATTTTGGATTCAATTTCACTTACACTTTCTTTAAATAAAATTCCGGATACATATTCAATTGATTCACCCAACTCAAGGTCTTCTTTTTTTCTAAGTTCTAACTGGGATTTCTCTAATTCTAGCTCGAATTCAATCTTCTTAATTTGATCCTCGCTACTAAATGATTTAAGGCCCCTCCTCATATAATCTACTTTCAAAGAAGGGTATATGAGAACTTGAGAATCAGGAGGGTTTTTAATTTTAAAATCAATAGATTCCAATGATTTAACAAAAAGATTAGTAGTTCCCTTAAATACTTCATCTAACACCTTACGATATGATTTATCTCTTTCAACATCATCTCTTGAAAAAGTATGTTTAAAGTAAGGGGAGGATATTATGTAAGATACACCATCTAAATCAGACATCAATAATTTACCTTCAGTAAGTTTTAATCTATTATTAAATAATTCAAAAAAAGTATGTTCTTCACCTACTGACATAACATATTCAATATCATTCTTACTTTGAGCAAATTTAACATCAGAAGTCATATCGAATTCTTTATTCATAAATTTTCCTTCTATGTATATTGGTGTTCTCGATCTTTCACAATAATAAGCAACTTTTTCAAAAACTTTAGATTTATGAAACTCAAGATATTCTGACTCGACTAATCTCGTAATAGAAACCTTTGTACCTTTGCTTTCTTCAATATCATAAAATTGATGTTTAATATCATCTTGAATATCTTTTATAGAAAGACCCCATTTTTCCTTCTTGCCTGTTTTTTCTGAAGTTCCAACAGATTCAACAAGAACATCTTCTAAACCTAATGCGAAAATTGAACTAATCCCAATACCATATTTCCCTATTTTCTTTTTATCATTCTCTTTTTTTGATTTGAATAATTTTAAGAAAAACTCATCCCTATCATGAAAATCCATCCCACAACCATAATCTTGAAATGTAACGGTAAATTTTGAATAGGTATCATCAATTTTTTCAACATCAAAATTAACATCAATTTGTTTTGTTTCAGCATCAATAGAATTTTGAATTAATTCCCTGTAGCAATCTTCTGCTTCCTTAAATTGTTTGGATAAATCCTTAACAATTTTATCTATGTTTTCCTTAAGAAATTTTTGATTTAATGGATTATTCTCTAATAAATCTTCCAAAGTCTCCATCCTTTTTCGTTTCTTATTAATTCCAAAAACCATTATATTAATATCACCTCACTATCAGGTATAATATCTTTTAATTTCTCAGAAACCTTTTTTTCATTACAAAAATAAACATGTTGTGTTTCCATTTGGGGTTTTCCACTTACTTCTTCATCATAAAAGTTAAAATGTTCTGTAGAATTATCATTATGTACTGAAAATATATATGGGACATTTTTCTCTTCCATCAAAAAAGCTTTAGATATTTCTATTGCATAAGGATCAATTTTTAAGATATCCTCTGTTAAAGCAAAAAAAGGACCATAAAATGGGCCAAAAATTGTTCTACTAACTCTCCTTGGTTCAATCCCCTTTTCTCTATTGATATGTTCATATATGACATCTGATTCAAGTCCAAACCAATCTTCTAATTGATCTTCTAATTTTTTATCAAGATTACATTCACAATTAACCCCTAGTTTTATTTTCCTCTTCTTAAGGGCTTTTTTAGAGAAATAAATATCCATCTCACAAGACGCTTCTGAACTATAAGGCAAGGAATAACCAGTCATTAAAACTTTAATTAAATCAGAATCCTCTCCTTCTTCAACAATTCTTGAACTTAAAATAACATTATTATCAATATTTGCTTTTTGTAACATCGATATATACACTCTATCAGCTAAAGATTCAGTTAAATTATTCAAATCATACCTTTTAATTTGAGTTAAATCAAATCCATCTAATCTATCAATGAGTTGATCTCTAATGTCTTCAGGTGAAGTGGTATAACCTAATTTAAAATCAATATTTCTTTTTTCCGCTTTTATTCGCGAAAGATTAATACCTGTTATAAATCCAGTATCACTATTTACTTTTAATTGATCCAACATCCCTTGTTTGAGTTTAAAATCAAGCAAGGGGAGATAATCCACCGAAGGAATATTCATAAACATATCAGATTCAGTTTTTATTTTTAAATCTTTAATTGATTTTACAAAAGAAATCAAATTAGTTAAATAGTCATTTAAGTCCTGTTTAGCAGTAATTGGAACTAACATTTCTTCTTTCCTTCATTTTAACCTCTTTTTTTTATACTCGTAACTAACTCATAAAATATTAAAAAAATAAAAAACTCTTGGTGGTTTATTCACCTGGATTTAATTGCTTTGGATTCATAGCAGTATCTGCAATTCCGCCTATCAGTTTTTGTCCACTTCCACTAGCACTATACGCTTCCACTGTACTTTTTAAATTCTCAGCCATTTTAAGATTTGTTTCAGGCCTGTATACTGTAGAGGATTCTTCTATGTGGCATTCAGCTCGTTTTCTTACATTGTCTGAAAGAGTTTCCATTAGACTACCAATATTATTCCTATATTGATTTAACAAAACTTCTGTAGTTGAAGCAACTTGAGTTATTTGAGAAACTTTGGTTACACCCTCAACAGATGGATCGCTTCTTTCTATTAAATCATCCACTTCTGCTTTTAGTCCTTCATTTTGTTTACATGCAGTATAGATACTTCCTAAAAATAACTTTCCTCCCTGAATGTCTACAACATATCTCGCAATTGAATTTTTTGTTACTTCATAATCTTCTCCAACTTTTCGAATTTCTCTGTCTAATTCATCTAGCTGGATATATGTTTGAGTTTCTGCAGGACTCATATCTACTAAATGTTGATCTAAACTTCCATCATATTTAGCTTCAAGGGGTTCAGCAAGTTTTGCTCTGGTTTCTATTTTCTCAGTAATGAGATTTTCATATCCTACTAGTTCACTTTTTAAACCCACTAATTCCTGTGTATATTTATCAATTTGATCTTGCATTTTATTAACAGAAGGTTCTAATCCTTCTTTCTTATCATAAATCAAGACGTGAAGTTGGCTACTTAGTTCAATTAATGCAGTACGTTGATTGTCTAATGCAACACCAACACTTTTATTTCCTTTTTTAGGACCTAGATGTTTTAATGGGGGGCATACTTTTGTTGCAGCAAGACCTGCACATGATCCTACTGCCTTAACTTTACCTTTTATTCCTTCAGCATCTTTAACACTTTGATATGCGGAACCCATTGTTCTCGCCTTAAGGGTTTGATTACCTATCTGGGAAGCTACTTTTGTAAAACTCTTTGCAATTTCTTCTAAGGTGGATTGTTTTTTTTGTAGTTTTTTCTCGATATCTTTTCGGACATTAACAATTCCTTGAATTTCTTCAATTTGCTGATCAAATCCGTCTATAAGCTGTTGGTCTGAATTTCGTACAACTAAAGCATCGTCATGAGTTTGATTATCTTCCTTTACAACTTCTGCATCTTGAGTTTCTTTTGCCATTTTAATACCACCTTATGTGTTTTAGTTTAAAATTGCACCCCTTTTTGACATGTTTACTACTTTAAAGTAGAATAGAGTCTGGTTTATAAACATTACGTGATTACTAAATAGTGACAATAAAAAGATAGACGACAATATAATATCATATCTCCTTGTAAATCTCCCAGAATCGTTAAAAAAACCTGTGGTTACTCCCAAGTTCAAACAGAAGCATATTGTACAATATATGTAAATAATAATATAAGTTAAATAAAATTAACCCAGATTAGATATTTGATATATCGTTTCTTGAGCTTTTATCATTGCTTTTGTTTTATATACTTCTTTTAAGTGAGTTCCAATTCGTTCAACTACCTCTTCTAAAACACCACCTGCTTCACCTGCCCTAATCATATTAAGCTCAAATGGGCTAAACATTTCATTTTTAGCTATTGTTTCAGAAAAAGTACAACCTTTGTAAATATCTTTCATCATATTATTCGAAATTGATTTATAAGGTTCATCTACAGCATCACTAATTATTTTTAGTCCACGAGTGAGCGGTATTCCTTCATCAAGAAGACAACCAGCATATTTGAAAAAAGTCAGTTTATCTTTTTGTTCTGGATTATAAAAAATACTCTCATCAACATTTTCTTTATACTCAACTAGATTGGAAGCACGAAAAAATCCTCCCTCAAGATTACCTGAATATTCACCCCTTTCTATAATATATTTGACCAGAGGATTAAATGAACAAGGTTTAGCTTCAAGTGATTCTGTGATTGTACTACCAGATTCAATTGATTCTGCAATATTTGCTAATTCAACATCATAATTTGGAAACGCCTTTTTAGCAATCCTCATAGATCTTAAAATAGGCATTCCTGCATCAGTTAATGTACCTAAGGAATACCACAAAGTACTTTCATTAGAATTATTTTTTTTAGCAATTTCACTACACTTAAACAGCATCTCCGGTAAAGCACCGGTTTCTTCACCAACATCAATTAATGGGATGGTTAATGGATGGAATGAATCTTTATATTTATTTAATGCAATTGCACAAGAATCGCCCTCCCTAATAACATCATGCAAATGTTGTATTTCTTCTTTATATGCTGGAAAAGTATCTCTAACTAAATTTAGTGCCATTAATACTGGTATCCCTGATTCCATTGTTGTACCAAACATATCCCACATTAATGATTCATCTAAAGTATTTTTTTTATCCATTTATATCTCCCCCTGAAAATCATACAATTAATTATATTAAGAAATATATAAGAATCATTTGTGTATTTTGTGTATATTAATTATCAATAAAAAACGCACTTATATCAAATAAATCAGAACATTACCATACAATAAAGTCAATATATAAGCAACCAAAAAACTTGGCACAAAAGGAATCCCCACTTTAATCAAAACTTTTTTGATCTTTCCTTTTTTATAATAAGAAATTAGTTTTTTCAATTCTTTTCTCTCAATCCCTAAATCTTTTGGACCGGTTAATCTTTTTTTATCGATAATAACATCTTTTGCAATCCAATCTCCTTCTGTAACTTCTGTTGGTTTAACATATTTCAACATGCATGATTTTTCAACAATTTTAATAAAAATCATTAAATAAAATGTGGAATATACTACAACTATTATAGAGGTTATTAATAATTTTGAGAATAAATCGGGGATAATAATAACCATCAAAACAAGTACTATAAATAATATCAACATCATTCTTCTGGTTTTAATCAAAGATTTTTTAATTTTATGAAGTTCCCTAACAAACTTTTTCCTATTTTTAATAGCAGAAATGATACTCCAAATCAGACCATAAACTGAACCAACTATTACAGTATTTATCAAAAAAGAGCCTATAAACGTGTCTAAAGTAAATTTTAGTCCAATTAGTGCACCAAGACCCATAAGTAATTTGGAATCTCCTCCCCCCCATTGTCCTGTATAAAACATTACTAGTGCTAATACAAAAAAAGCCCCAAAACCAACCAAACCTTCTATAATGGTTGAATATTCATTTATAGCTAAGGAATAAATAAGTCTAACACTCAAAGCTAAAGGTATTAAAGAAAAGTTAAGCCAATCGGGAACCTCCCTTGTTCTAATATCCGTATATGAAGCTATTAAAAGGTAAATTAAAGCAATAGCAACTAAGATTAGGTTTAACATGATTAAATTTAATCCTTCGAGTTTATAAAGATTATTAAATTAGATAAACCATAGCTTTATAAAGGGTAATTCACTCTTAATTAATAGCGAATAAAACGTTAAAAGGAAAAGAAATGACTTCTAAATGAAGTACATGTGCTTTTTCCTTTGAATATAATACGAGGAAGTAAGAAAAGCGTTGTACTTTGGTTGAATATTAAATTAATTTGAGTATACAATTTTTAGACTTAGGTTTAGGGATAGAAATTTTCAGAAATATCAGATTTATTTGATATAAAGGAAAACAAGGTTTTTCAGAAATAAAGAAAAAATGAACGAATTTAAAAAATTAGGCGTTAGTGAGGCCATATTAAAATCACTAGAAGAAGCAGAGATTAGCGTACCAACAGAAATACAAGAAAAATCAATACCTTTGATTTTAGAAGGAAAAGATGTTATTGCAGGCTCAGCTACAGGTTCAGGTAAAACTCTCGCTTTTGGAGCAGGAATTATACAAAACAATAAACCTGGGAACGGAATACAATCTTTAGTTTTAACACCCACAAGAGAATTAGCAGAACAAGTTAAAGATGCACTAAGAAAATTTTCTAAACATAGCAAATTAAAAATTTGTGTAGTTTATGGGGGTGTTTCAATAAACCCTCAAATTGAAAAACTTAGGCAAGCAGATGTTGTAGTAGGTACACCTGGAAGAATATTGGATCATTTAGAAAGGCAAACATTAAATCTATCAAAAGTCAATCTCCTAGTTTTAGATGAAGCAGATAGAATGTTAGATATGGGTTTTATTGATGATGTACAAAAAATAACATCACAATGTCCGAAGGAAAGACAAACATTATTGTTTTCAGCTACAATCCAATCACACGTTGTTTCTATTTCTCAGAGATATATGAACAATCCTGTAAAGATTTCTGCAGAAAGTTATGTTGATCCTAAAAAACTAACCCAAGTTTATTATGATACTCCCAGAAATGTAAAGGTAGGTTTACTTGTACATTTACTAAAACATGAGGAATCTGGATTAGTAATGGTTTTTTGTAATACACGAAGAAATGTGGATTTTATCACAACTAATCTAAAAGCAAATGGGGTAGAAGTTCAAGCAATTCATGGGGGCTTTTCACAGGCTAAAAGAACCAAAACCCTATCAGATTTTCATTCAAACAAAGCACAAGTCTTAGTTTGTACAGATGTTGCGGCTCGTGGTTTAGATATTCCACACGTTTCTCATGTATATAATTATGATATGCCCGATGATGGTAAGGAGTATGTTCATAGAATAGGAAGAACAGCAAGAGCAGGAAAAGAAGGAAAAGTTATAAATGTTCTATCTGAAGAAGGTTATGATAATTTCTCAAGAATATTACATGAAATCAAGATAGATATACCTAAAGTAGAATTACCTAAAACCGAAAGAGTTATTATTAAAAAAGTTGAAGAAAAATATGCTCGGAATGGTAGTGGAAGGGGAGGACCTCGTGGAGGTTCAAGGGGTGGTGGAAGACCTATGCGAAGATGGGGCGTTCAACTCAATGAAGGTCGTTCAGAAGGAAGATCTTCAGATAGACCATCTGGAAGTCATCGTGCAAGTACCCACACAAGACCTAAAAGAAATGGCCCTAGAAGATCTCACGATTAGGGATTTTTTTATTTTTTTATTTTTAATATTATTCATAATTCTACAGAAAATCTATCAAAAAGCAATCAATCTAAAATTATTAGATAAATTAGTTTGAGATAATATTAACAGTCCATTAATTGTCCAAATTAATCTCCACAAAAAAATCTGCCTAATGTTCCAGCAACATATCCAACACCATATCCAGCTACCTTTAGACCAGCATATGCTACAACTTGTTTTGTATCATCTAATTGAGTTAACAATATTGTATCTGGAATTAAAGAAGCGCCTAATCCTATCAAAGAAGTTAATGTTTTATTCGGATCTTTAGTAAATCCACCATAAATACCTGCACCACTAGCTATATGAAATCCTACGTGGGGGCCTTCACCCAAACGTGTATTTATTTCATCTACACATCCTTGGAATTCAAATAGATATGATATATAAGTGCAACCTATCATTGCAGGAACACTCTTAAATCTATTAGTCAAATCATTTATTAGTGAATATTTAGGTTTTGTAGTTTTAGGTTCAAGAGACTTATCAGATTTACAAGACTCTTGAACATTAATTTCTAAATTTGATTCTTTTTTCTTAGTTGTTACTGGTTTTTTAGATGTTTCAATTGGATCATCATCATAATTAAGACTTTTCATTTTGTGTTTCCCCCTCAAGTTGTATTAAATGTAGTTGAAATATGATTTATAAATCTTCTGATTGATAACCTCCCTTCAATCAAAAACAACAATCAAAACTCTTTTAAATAAACAACTTAAGTTAATCTAATGGTTGAATTTAATCCAGATGGGAGCTTAAAAGTACCTAGCTTTATTACTGAAAATAGAAAAGCAAAAGAAATGAGGATGACTAAAGGTCATTGTATTCTAATCAAAAAAGAAATCGTGAGTTTTCGACCACCCAAAAAATGTAAACTACAATTACAATTATCCGAAGCAATAACAAACAATGAATTTATAACTCAAGTTTACAAATATTTCTCAGAAAAAGCAGATACCCCAACTAAGCTAATTAAGATTAATGAAAAAGAATTTGAAGTAATAATTGAAACAAATTTTAAAAGATGTTCAGATTGTAACAATTTAATAAGGAAATTTAATGACTTTCTAGATGGTAATCTCATTGAAGAGAAGGGTAATTGTTCATATGAGAATAGTTTTTTCAACAAACAAGTATTCTGCGATGAAGATTATTTTGATTAATCTCTTATTGAACAAAACATTTTTAACTCAAAAAATCATAAGATTTATTAACTTTTAACTACTATTATGTTAATAAGTACATTAATCAGTTAATAGTTAACAGACAATATGGCTATAATCAATCTTGGAAAAAGAGAAGAGAATAAACCCTTTAAATTAAAAGTTAAGGCTAAACATGTTGCGATTACCACAAATGGAATTCTAAAGTGGACTATAAACAATAAAAAAAGTCTGGAAGAGTCATATAAAGAATCCAATACTGTATTAAAAAGGACAATCGAAACACAAATAAAAAATAAAATACCTATTTTAACCATATATCTTTTGCCAACTGGATTAGATAATCTAGAACATTTTTCAACAAGAATAGATTCAATGTTAAATCTTTTTAATGAATTATTAGAATCTGATCTTATTAAACACAATAAGGTAAAAATATCTGCATTTGGAAAATGGTATGATCTACCTGGAAGGATTGTTGACCCCATAAAAAGATTATTAGATCACACAAAAGATTTCGATGGTTTTTTTGTTAATTTTTGTATAAACTATAATGGGCAAGAAGAAATTGTTGATGCTTGTAAAATTCTAGCTATGCAAATAAAAACAGACAAAATAGAATTAGATTCTATTACTCAGGAAAATATAAAATCTAACACATACACTTCTGATTTTTTACCTCCTGATTTGATAATTAAAAACGGAACAAAACAAAGAATAAATGGATTACTATTATGGGACTCTGCAAAATCCTCCATCCTATTCACAAAAAAATTATGGCCTGATTTTGGTAAAGATGATTTTGAAAAAGCCATTAATGATTTTGAAAAGGGGTTATTATAATATCTAAATTAAAAAAAAGAGCCCGCATAATTCTTTATGGAAGAGTACAAAATGTTTGTTTTAGGGCAAATACTCAAAAACAAGCTATTCTAAACAGTATAAAAGGATGGGTTAAAAATAATTCCAATGGTACTGTTGAAATCATAGCAGAAGGGAGTGAAGATAATATCAAAAAACTCCTTGGTTGGTGCAAGCAAGGTCCAATCTCCTCAGATGTCGAAGATATGAAGGTTGAATACTCAGAACCTAATAACGAATTTAGCACATTTAGTATTAGATATTAATTATTTCTGATCTATTTTATATTCAATAGAAGTTTTATATTGCTCAGAGGGTATATTCTCATCTTTAATCTTTGTAACTAAAGTAGGTGGTGTAGGGGGCTTTTTAGCTTCTGTCCTTGACATAGGAGTTACAGGACAACAACAACACGCTAATAAAGATTCTGCAGAAGAGGAAGTTCTTGGTGGTGCAGGTGGTTTTTTTCTATCTCTAGGTGGAGCAATAAATCCTGATTCATTAGAACCATCACCTGCTAAAACAGTACCTAGGCATAAAGTAGTGTATAACAAACCCATTCCAGCACATTTTGCAATTCTTTTATATCCTTGCCCGTTATCATCATTTTGTTTATACATATGAGGATTATAATAATCTTTATTTATAAATATTCGTAGTCATTTTAGAGTAAATTTAAATATATCAAGAAAAAACATATTTTAATGGGCCTGTAGTTTAACGGTTAGAATCTCCGGCTGGCAGTCGGGGGGTGCGGGTTCAAATGGTATAAAGCATAGCTTTATCTTTGAAAGTCCCGACGGGTCCATTTTATTATTTCAAACCCTTTATCTTTGTAACAACCTTACTACCTTCTTTTTGACCATATTTATACAAATCAAATAAATCTTTCTTATTAGTACAAAAAGAGAAATAACCATTTTTATTTACAACCGGATAGACATGTTCATAGCTTATAGCTTTGTAAGTCATCGGAAACCTAAGTAAGCTCATAGTTTTCTTAACAAAAATTAAAGGATTTTTAAAAATCCCTAATGCAATTGCATGAAAGAAATTTCCCAAGATATTTAATAGCATATTGGGGAACACAATATCCTTATTAAACACATAAATTATCTTTTTATCAGGATTATCTTTGATTAAGTTCATTGTTTTCTTATCAGGTATTGTTTCTGATGGAATCATTCCACCATCTGCACCTTTTATACCGTTGGTAAGTACAGTATGTGGATAAAATGGGATTAATGCAGAAGAGGCCTCAATAGTTTTAATTGTATCTTCTTTTCCATCCAAATAAACATTCTTTAATTTTCTTAAGTTAAATACTCTAACATAAAATTTTATTTTTGATTTTTTTAGTAATTTAAGATTTAATTTAACTTTTCCTTTTTCAAGATTCTTTAAATAATTAATATCTATCATTGTTTTAATGTGTTTTTTCTTAAAAAATATTCTCAAAAATAAATCCATCAAAAAACTAAAAAATAAATTAGGCCTAACAGCATGATGATCCACTAAATCTCCAAATATGGTCTCACCTATGGCAGTTTCTTTAGCTAAAAAATAAGCAGAAGCATGGGCCCCAGCAGACCATGCATAAATACTATGAATTCTATTATACAAAGAAGAATTCTCAATAGCATTTAGTACTCCACAACTAAATATTCCCCTCATACACCCACCTTCAACTATTAGAATTATATCCCTCTTTTTTGTCATAACTATAATTGGACAAAAATACTTAATAAATCTATCGTTTCAGGTATATAAATCTTTAAATAAAGAATAAATTAATTTTATAATATGGAAAAAATATATTTTGTTACAGGAAATGAAAATAAATTAATGGAAGCTAGACAAATTCTAACAGATTTTGAAATTGAAAATGTTGAGTTAGATCTTCCAGAATTACAAGGCGAAAGAGAAGAAGTAATTCTAGAAAAAGCAAAACTAGCTGCAAAACAATTGGGAAAACCATGTTTTGTTGATGATACAAGTTTATGTTTTAATGCACTAAATGGGCTACCAGGTGTTTATATCAAACATTTTTTAGAAAAGTTGGGCAGAGAAGGGTTATTTAAGCTTTTAGAGCCTTATGAAGATAAAAGTGCAGAGGCAGTAGCAATGATTGGTTATTGTGAACCTGGAAAAGACCCAATCGTATTTGAAGGTGTAACAAAGGGTAAAATTGTAGAACCTAAGGGCGATAGATTTGGATGGGACCCAGTATTTCAACCAGAAGGTTATGATGTAACTTATGCTGAGATGGATCAAGAAGAAAAGAATAAAATTTCACATAGAAAAAGATCCTTACAAAAATTTAATAAATGGTTAGAGGAAAAAAATGGATGAAAAAATAAATGGAATAAAAGAAAGCATTCAAGGTTATTTTAGTGATGCAGGTCATACTTTTGATCACACTCAAAGAGTTTACAATTTAGCTGTGCGGATGGCTAAAGAAGAGAATGCAGATGTCCAAGTTGTTAAATTAGCTTCTCTATTACATGATGTTGCAAGGTTTAAAGAAAAAATAGATCACCAACCTTGTCATGCAGTGGAAGGCGCTAAAATGGCAAAAGACATTCTTTCAAAAGAAGGTTATAGTCCTGTAATTATAGAACATGTTTGTGAATGTATCAAATCGCATAGATATAGTAACGGAATAGAACCAAAAACAAAAGAAGCAGCTATTTTGCAAGATGCAGATAGATTAGATGTTTTAGGTGCAATTACCATAGGGAGAATCTTTGGCAGGGCAGCTGTAAAAAAGATACCTATGCATGATCCTAACATATTACCTGCAAAAAAATATCCTTCTGCAAATGCTGGTAAAACTGCAATTAATCATTTTAAAGAAAAGATAGCTCAAATAAGTCCTGAGACTTTTAAAACAAAACTAGCAACAGATATGGCAAAAGACAGATATAAATATATTATGGGATTTATTCAAAGATTTGAGAAGGAATGGATCGGAGAAATTTAATAACCTTTATATACCCTCATTTCCGATATAATTTATGCAACCAATCGTATGGATAGTTATAATTTCAGCACTAGGACCAATTATAGGTTCATTTATTGGAGTTATGAAAAAACCTTCTGACATATTTATGTATAACATGTTATCCTTTGCAGCAGGAGTTATGCTAGCAATTTCATTTCTAGAGTTAATTCCAGAAAGCATCCATTTATCTTCAGTACAGATGTGTGTTTTTGGAATAATTATAGGATCAATTATTATGTATATATTAGATAAATCCTTGCCTCATATCCATCCAGCATTATGCAAACAAGAACAAGGATGTAATTTGAAGAGAACTTCTTTATATTTGATGATAGGGTTATTCTTACATAATTTTCCAGAAGGAATGGCTATAGCAATAGGTGCTGTTTCAGATATGAAAATAAGTCTAGCTATTGCACTAGCTATTGCAATTCAAAATATCCCTGAAGGAATTTGTACATCTACTCCTTATTATCATTGCACTAAACAAAAATGGAAAACATTTTGGATATCTTCAAGTACGGCTATACCTATATTATTAGGATTTACTTTAGCACATTACCTTTATCAAAATATTCCTTTATCTTTAGTTGGGGTAATTATTGGTGCGACCGCAGGTATAATGATATATATCTCGGGAGACGAATTAATTCCTACTTCTTGTTGTAAAATGACAAACCATACAACAATATTCTCTTTTATGATAGGAGTTGTTTTAGTTGTATTATTAGGATTAATCTAAATACAAACTTATATAAATACACAAACGATTATTATATTAGAAGTAACAAGAACAACTCGGGGGAGAATAAATACAATAAATAAACAATTTGTATTTTTATATATAAACTAATGGAATGTCCAAAATGTGGTGGCTTTATGTGTATGCATTATTCAACCATAATGTTATGTTTAAGATGCGGAAATAAAGAGGATGCTATGGATGCAGAAAAGAATGTACTTCCACATGTTTAATTAATTCTAACAACCAAAGATTTTTAAATTACTATATATTTTTTTAATTCTACTTTAATTGCTCCCATAGTGTAGTCCGGTCAATCACCTCGCGTTCTCAACGCGATAACAGGGGTTCAAATCCCCTTGGGAGCGTTTTCTTATAGATGATAAAATAACACTTTTCTAAAAGGATTGCCTTAAATCATTCCGGGGAAAAGTTTATATATTCTGGAATTTAAGGATAATCTATGAAAATAATAGTAATTTTAATTATTCTAAGTATTTTTTTAATTTCTTGTACCTCTAGTTCTAATACTGAAGTAATTTTTGAAGAACTTTCAGAAGATGAATTAAACAACATAAATATTAGTGAAATATATGAAGAAAGGGATAATTTTTTAGATAAAAAAGTAACCATAATTGGAAATGTATCTTTTTTCCATGAAGGGCATGATCGAAATGGTGGATGGGGAAGTAGTCTTGTATTGATAGAAGGAGATCATATGTTATACCTTCCCGGCTCATATGGAACATATTCCACAGGTACAGCTTCTTATTCAAATAATGTTATCAATGGTGTAGAGATTATTGGAAATAAAGAATATTTATTTGAAGGTACGATCATACCTAAGGAATATAATCTTAGATATTTATATTTAAATGTAACAAAAATAAGAGAACTTAATTAAAATTTTTATTCTAATCTATTGCATACAACAATGTTGTACCTAATATTAAAATCCCTTAACTATGTCTTTTTAATGTATTCCCCTTAGGAGCGCATATACTTTATTCACTCCAGAGATTCTTAGACTTTATTTCTTTTAAGAATGTTTTTTCTGTATCTAAAAGGCTCGTCAAATTTCTCAGTAAGCTCAGTATATTCTTTTATGACCTTATCTAAGGGTGGAGACGCAATCCCTTTCAATTGATTAAATATAGCAGGATTTAAGATTGCTAGTCTGCCTATCATTGCACCATTTACACCAATTTTTTTAAGGGATTCTATCTGTTCTACTGTTTTTATATCCCCATTTGCAATTATTTTCTTTCCAGTTTCTACACACTCTTGATATACACTAAAGTCTGCTGGTTCATTATATGACTGTTTTCCATGTCTTGCATGAACCACAAAAAAACTTGCATTTATGCTGTTGATTAGATTAAGATAAACTTTTTTCTTTTTTTCAAATTCATTTAAGCCAAGCCTAAGTTTTATACTTACCCCATACTTTTTCTTTTTAATTATGTTTACAAGGGTTCTTGTCTTGTTTATCCTTTTTACCATAGCACAGCCAGCCCCAGTGTTAACCACATTAGGTGCAGGGCATCCCAGATTAAGATTAAATCCCAAGAATCCTGGTGTTGGCTCAAACTTAGATAGAAATTTTTTAAGATCATATTCTTTGTGACCTATGATCTGTATCACAGTAGGGGTTTTATCTTTGAGAGTTATTCTCTCCCAGCTAGAAGCATTGTTTGTTGATAGGGATCCGAAACGGACCATTTCAGTAAATGTAATGTCTGCCCCATATTTATGACAAATAGATCTAAGTGCATTGGATGTCATATCTTCAATCGGTGCAAGCATAAATTTAAACGATTCCATTTTATAGAAAAAGAGAATATCTAGTATATAAATATGATTGAAAGGCATACGATAGTTATTTCTTTGGTTTATTTATTCACAATAAAGAGCTCAAGAAAAGATTTGGAGCGAAAGTATCAAACTCCTTTTAGGCGTTAAATTTTAACTTACATTAAATATATTCTATAAACTATATATTCTAGTATATGAATTAGAAAACTTTATAAATGAAACTTTATTTACATTTGATATGACTGGGGAAAAAAACATTAAAAAAAGTTTAGATGCACTATTACCTAATGGGGATTATATAAGTTCATTTACAACATGGTCTGAATATCAGATAGACCGTCTTAAATTAAATTTAAATTTACCGGGTTCATTTCAGGAACATTCCAATTATGCAACTATGCAAGAACTAATAACCCAAAGTGGTCTTGCTATAGGAAAAGTACGTCCTTGTCATCATATGTTTGCTTCTGGAAGGGTATTTACAGGTGGATTTGAAGAAGGGGCAGGTTTTTACAAAATTATATTAAGAAATGATGCTTTAAGTGATTCTAATCATATTTTAAGATTAAATACTTGGGTTAAATCAGAAGAAAAAGAAAAATTACAAGAACCCCTTAAAGTTATAAGTGAATATATTAAATTATATGAACAAAAGAAAACATCATTAAATCACACTCCTGATTAATTATTTTATTTTTAATTAAATTTATAAAAACATACTCATTCTTTAATTCAATGGATTCAAAAGAAATAACGTTAAAAGAGTTAGATAAATGGTATGGTCAATTATACAAGGATAATTATACCCCTCAAGTTGAGAAAGAAATTACAGATATCGCAATTTCTTATTTAAGTAAAGTATGTAATGAAGATGATCTAAAAAGAATATCTCCTTTTGTCATAACCGCTTTATCAATATCTTCTCAGATGGATCACTCTTCAAACTACTTTTCAAAAAATTACAATACTTTAGATACTTTAGTCAAAGGAAGAAGTATCGAAGGAAGAAAATTATCCGATCTATTCACCAAAGGGACATTAGAAGAATATTGTAACCCTATGATAGATTCCTTAAAACCTCTACAAAATTTTGTAGATGAAGTGCAACTTTATGTTCTTGATAATAAAAAGAGCATCACCCCATTAAAAATTACAGAAATATTTCTAAATAATTTCAAAGATCATAATGGGTTTACTAATTATTGTATGAACTATTTGGATGCAATTCCATATTTTTTAGATTATATGAATGCAAGAAAGAAATCTAGTTATAACGCACTAATATTTAAACAACTCCTCCCAGTTTTAAAAGAAACTACACCTTATCTTAATGAACATGTGCTAGGTTGTTTAACAGAGAAAAATGAATAATAAAAAAGATCTTGAAGAAAATATCCTATCTTTAGAACAGAAGATAAATTCACTTAATTCTACTAGTAATTTATTAAATAAATTTGTTGATGGTGCTTATGGTGCAATAATCGGTGCCCTGGGTTCATTTGCAGTCACATTTTCATTATCTTTTATCTCACAAGATATTGATTATATGGTATATGGGATTCCAATTAGTACATTATGTGGGGCAGGTATTGGCGCTTCATGTTCAAACACAATAAAACGAAAAATAAATTCTAGGTATGATAATAAACTTGATAGATTAAAAGAAACTTATGAACAATCATATGGTTCTTTTGAGAAAATAGAAAGACCTGTTTACTAATTATTTTTCATATTCTTGTTCAGTATTATCTAAAACGTCAAATTTAATTCCTACTTCCTTAAACATTTTCCTAGTTAAACCTGCTTTATGGTATCTTTTTTTTGCAACAACTCGTTTTATTCCTGCTGCTATTATCATTCTAGCACAAACACTACAAGGTTCCATCTGACAATATAAGGTACTGCCTTCTAAGCTAACTCCAATTCTTGCAGCATGAACAATTGCATTTTGTTCGGCATGAATTGTTCTAACACAATGATCATGTAAATCTCCACCAGGATCTCCCTCTGCAGTAGATCTGATCATTAAATGACCCACCTCATCACAATGATTTAGGCCAGGTGGACTTCCAACATAACCCGTAGATAAAATATGTTTATTTTTAATAATAACACACCCTGATCTTCCTCTACCACATGTAGCCCTTAAAGCAATTGTCTCCATAATATTGATAAAATATTCGTCCCAGGATATCCTTCTTTTAATTATTTTAACAAACAGCTTTTCTAATTTGGATTCAAATTCATTAACATCCCCACTATTAACAACAGTTATATCTGCCATTGCTATTGGTCCGCCTTTTTCAATATTTTCAATTTCAGAATAATCTCTTATTTGGGCATCTTTTTTTTCTAATGGCCTATTAATCATTTTTTCATCAATTTTAAGACGGGAAGCTAATCTCTGATATCTTAATTCAGGTGAAGATTGTATTGAGATTACACTAAATTTATCCCCATAGGCATTCTTCATATATTTGTATTCAGACCAAGAATATAATCCATCAACAACAACATTACCTTTTTTTAATAAATTATCAATTTTAGACTTATTTAATATAGCAAAAGCAGCCATACCATGTTTTTTTCTAAAATCTTCTCTAATTTTTTTCTCTAAAGCAGGATCTGATTTCAAACCAACTTGTCTTTTAACTTCATCTAAGGTAATCTGACCAAATCTAATATAATTATAGCCTTTTTTGACAAAATAATTAGAAGCAATGGTCTTTCCAGAACCACATAGTCCCACAATCGCCACAACTTTATTTTTATTTCCCATTTTCACTAACATAGTAACCCATATCACTTTTTATACTTTTGCCTTGTCTATAATATACTTAGAAAAATATAATTATATGATATGATTAATTATATAAAGAAGTAATAATTACTTAAACTTAAGCCAGTGTCGCATAACTCGGTATTGCGGTGGTCTCGAATAAACCTTTTCAAGATAACCACTTTCCTCTGGATATCTCGGTTCAAAGAAGCAAAGAACAACGCTTTGCATTGAAAGTCCGAGCGCTGGCGTCATTATTAATCAAAAACAATAAAATGAATCCAATAGATATAATAAACAAACGTAACAAAGAATCTAACCTTCAATTTAATGAAGCAGAGCACATCTATACAATTGAAGGCAGTATAGTCTTAGAATCAGTTACCACCAAACTAAAAAAATTCTTTCCATTTGACTTAGAAGCAATATCTAAAAAAGTAGCTTCAATCAGGGGAGTTACACAGGATGAAATTAAAGCTATGTGGAAAAAAACCGCAGATGATGGAACTGAAGTACATTTATTAGCAGAAAAATATAGTTTGGGACAGGACTTATCAGATGAAGAACTAGGTAAAATAAAACATGCAATTGCCTTTTTTAAAAAGAATGATCATCTAGAAATACTAGGTTGTGAAGTACAATTATTCTCAAAAAAATATGGTGTTGCCGGAACTGCGGATTTAATGGTTAGAAATAAAGAAAACAATAAAATATATGTTTTGGATTATAAGACATGTAATAAAGAAATCAAAAAAGATGATATTTACCATATGGCACAAGGAGTTTTGAAAGATTTTCCAAATAATAAATTCTATAATTACTCGATGCAAGTTTCTGTATACTCCCACCTCTTAAAAGAGGAATATGGGATAGAAGTGTATAAATCTATGTTAGTCCATCTTAAAAAAGACGACACATTTCGTATTGTGGCTACAGAAGATATGGGTATGTTTGTTCATGAAGCATTAACATTTAAGTGATTCTACTTAATATAGAGTTCTAAACCTGGCTCGTATTTCAAACATTCTTCTGCTAACAATCTCCTATGGCAATATTCGGGTGATTTTTCAATACAAAGCAAAGTTATATCTAAATTTAACGCTTTAAATGCCATGGTCTGAATTTCATTTTGAAGACCAATTTGTCTTATATGATTTAAATATCTTTTTTCAAATTGCACCCAAGGTAAATCTCTTTTATAATAATCACCCATTAATTCAGAAGGTGGTGCTAAATTAATTATAGGTTCAATTTGGGGAATAAACAAATCAAATAAGATCCAAAACTCTCAAATTAATCATAGGGTGGTAATTTACCACAAAGGTAAAGACTAATTTTACAAATATTTATAAGCTCTTAAATCTAATCATATCTTATGAAACTAAGTATAAAACCAAAAAAACAATCATACGAAATAGTTTTTGGAAGATATTTATTCCAAAGAATTGCGGATGAATCAAAAAAAGATAAAAAATACGCAATAATTACAGATTCTAATATCAAAGATATATATGCAACAAAACTAAAGGGATTACTAGATAAAAAAGGAATAAAAAACCATATTTTAGTGTTTAAAGCAGGAGAAAAAAGTAAAAACATAGAAACTTGTCTAAAAATAATAGATTCCTTATCAAAATTAAGATATAATAGAAATGATGTAATCATGGCATTGGGTGGTGGTGTAGTTGGAGATATGGCTGGTTGGATTGCTTCAAATTATTTAAGGGGCATAGATTACATACAGATTCCTACAACGATTGTTGCACAAGCAGATTCATCTATTGGTGGAAAAACTGCAATAAACACTAAGTTTGGAAAAAACCTCATAGGTGCATTCAAACAACCTATTAAAGTTTATATTGATGTAGACACGATAAAAGGGATAGATGAAACAAATTTATCTTCAGGTTTAGCTGAAACAATCAAACACGCAGTAATCCAAGATAAAAAATTCTTTAACTACCTAAATAATAACATGGATAAAATCCTAAATAAAGATCCCGAATCATTATTAGAATTAGCAAAACAAAACTGCAAAATAAAAGGAAAGATAGTAAAAAAAGATCCTTATGAAAAAAATATTAGGGTTATTGTTAATTATGGGCATACAATAGGTCATGCAATTGAGCATTTAATTAATAAAAGGGATTATATCCCTCACGGACATGCAGTATCAATTGGGATGGCTATAGAAGGGAGATTAGCAAATAAATTAACTGGATTTTCAAAAGCAGATTTAGAATTACAAAATGATATTCTAAAAAAAGCAAAACTGCCCATTAAAATTCCAAAAGGTATAGATACAGAAGATATCTTAAAATTAATTAAACACGATAAAAAAGGTGCAAATATGTTTACACTCCCTAAAAGAATTGGAAAGATGGAAAAATTCAAAGGTAATTATTTAACTTTTGTAGATGATAAAACAATAAAAGATGAAATGCAAAATCAGTAAAAAAATAAGAATCATAGATATTTCAGTGATTATATTAGTTATTTTATTTAGTTTATTTTTAATTATAGGCTATAGAATTTTTCAAGAAGAACTAACTACCCAAATTGCAGCATATGGGTTGGTTGCTTTATTTATCATAAGCGCATTATTAGAATTCATCCCGCAGATAATCCATCCCTATTTTCCAATGTTAGCTGCAGTGTCTTCTGGAATTAATATTCATTTAGCATTATTAGCAACTATCTTGGGTTCCTTAACTGGTGCAATTTCTGGTTTTAGTGTAGGAAAAAAACAAGGAACAGTATTTATCTGTTCATTAATAAAAGAAAAGACAATAAATAAAGTGTTTAAATTCTGGGAAAAATATGGATATTTCTTCGTACTAATAGCGGCATTAAGTCCTCTGCCTTATTATCCAATTATTTTTGGTTCTTTAGATATGCCAAATAAAGATTTTCTAAAATTCGGATTAATTCCAAGAATTATAGGATTTTTAATATTAGGTTATGGGTCATATTATGGTTTAATTAATCTTCTTTAGAACAACCATCACAAACAAAAAGATTTCCTTTAGCAGTAACTTTTTCAGAATGATTACCACATAAATTACATACTCCTTCGGAGTCACCCATTTTAGTTGGTTTTCTTTCTTCTTCTTTAAGTCTAAATTTTTCTGCCATAATTTCAAATAATTGAGGTTCAATTTTTAAGATATCTTTTGATGTTAATAGGCCAATCATTTTAGAACCATCTGAAACTGGTAAATGTCTTATGTTATTGTCCCTCATAACCATCATTGCATCATAGATGTCTATATGGGGTTCAATCATATGTTCTAATGAACTCATTAATGTTTCAACAGGAGTTTTTTCAGGATCAACACCTATAGCTGTGCCTTTTCTAACAATATCTCTTTCAGTCATGATAAATAATTCACCCTTATCCTCAATAATTACAGAACCAACTTTATTGTCTTTCATTACGTTAGCACAATCCATCAAAGAAACAGACTTATCAACCATAACCGGTTTTTCAGTCATAGCATCACACACTTTATATCCTGTTATCATAAAATAAGTATGAAAATTAAGTATATAAAGATTTGGATAGTAAGAAATATATAAAGAAAAAGAAAAAAATTATTATTGAAATTCAAATAATCATTCTTCTATTTGAAAATCCCTTAGAATTTTATCCACATAGCCATTTGATAACTCTTCTTGTCTTTGAGTCCTTTTGAAGGTTTCATCCATTACGTAATCCGTACAATCTTTATATTGTTGTGCAACCTTTAATAAGTCTGGAAGGGGATTCATAGTTAAACTAGTACCTTCCCAATTTTTCTGATCTATCTTGTTTTGATCAATTTCTTGACTAAAATCTGTTTCACTTCTTCCAAAAACATAACTATCAAAATCATCTGTGAAGTCTATAAAAATGTATCTATCAGCAATTTCCATGTAAGGAAGTTCCGCCATACCAACTGCTACTTGTTTGTATGCTTTAATTATACTACTTAGCCTTTCACTAGGATTAATTCTTGCATCCATTTCTGCTAAATGAATTTTTAAACCTTCCGGAGTGTCATGTATCTGAGAATCCCTAGCAATACCCTCAAATAGTTGATCAGATTTCATAGTAACATATTGTGTCCTAGATTCATAACCTAAACCATTTGTAACATTATCTTCAATAGTTTTCTGTATTTCTGTTGGTTCTGGTTCTTTTTTAAATAAACTTAAAATATATGCGTCTGGAGTCTTCATTTTATTATTCACCTCTTAAGTGTTAGAATATGGAAGAATAATTACTATTTAAATCTTTCGTTTTTGTTATTACTTAGAAGTGATAAATATTACAAAATATGCTCAACATTTTTATCAAATACCTTATTTTCTTGATTTTTTATGCCTTAACTCTTTTTTATCGTGGGCACTTAAGTAATTATTCTTTGAAACCACGGAATCTCCAATATTTTTCTCTAGATCTTTTCTTGCTCTTTTCGCAATATTGCCCCCTTTTCTAGCAGATTTTTTGCATTTAAAAAAGCCCCATGAATTATCTTTTTTAGTAATATCTGTTGTTGCTTTTTCACCAAACATAGATAGAATTAGTTCCCAGTCAGTCATATGGTCTCTTAAATTTTGATTTGGTCTTTTCAATGATTTAAATTTTTTATATTCTTTTATAGTCTTTCCAAAAGTTGCTTTAGAAATTTCGTTAGTCAATATTGCAAATTCCTTATCTTCCTTAACATTCCTATTTTTCCACTCGTCTGTCAATTCCTGCCTTATTGCAATACCTCTCAGTCTTTTATCAATCCAATCTTTTGGATATCCTTTTAGTTCATAATATTCTTTGATTCTATCTTGTCCAAGTTCAGGGTTTTCTATCTCTTCTATTCTTTCATGACCTACTTGTGCAAGCCATTGTTTGAAAGGTTCTGCTTTTTTTGATGGAATGGATTGGATTAGTCTAAACATTGATTTAGTGTTGCCTACATCAGTAAGTCTCATTTTACCATCTTGTGCTAGCATTTTCAAAGCGTTACAATTTGTAACGGTTTCATTTCCTTCATCTTTTAACCTTTTTTTAAGAACTCTCCAGTATATTTGAGGATTATCACTTTCTGTTAAAACAGCAATAATATCAACTATTGAGAAATACCATTGATTATTATGCCATTTCCTCCTTATATTATTCCCCTGAAATACAACTAATGCTTTTTTTGAATCCATAATATTTTAACTAGTATAACCTACTTATATATCTTGTGTGCGTCCGTGGCAAATGGTATTAAAGAAATAATAAAAAAAGAAAAAATTAGGATGTAACTAAAATCTCTACATCCTTTCCAAAGATAGTTTTAAGCTCTTCAAACAAAGATTCCTTGATAAATGCTTTTGGAATCATCTCAACTTTAGATAATTCTTTTTCTAATTCTTCTAAAGAACTTTCATTTATATCAGTTAGAGTTCCTTCTGAACTTATCTTAGCTTTGCTAATATCTCTTTCTTCAGCATCGATATCATGTATGATAAACGCCTTCTTACCTAAAAGTATTACTTCACCATACTTTTTACCGTGCTTAACTCTGATCTTAGCCTGTTCAAGCTCACGACCACGCTTTCTTTGGATATATTCAACCATGAATTTAATTAACTCACGAGAATCTTTCTTAACTTTTTCAACTTCAGTTTTAGTTAATTTCCCTTCATCATAATCTTTCTTAGCTTTAATTATTTCATTTAATATTCTCAAAAACTTGGAAGGTATTTTTCCTTTTGAGATCATTTCATCTTCAAAAACTTTGATGATTTCTTTGTCTGTTACTTTTTCAACGCCTTCACTTCTTAATATATCTCTAATTATTGTTACAACAGATTCATAAATATTTGCAACATCTTGTTCTTTTTTCATAGTTTCAATTTGTGCAAATAATTTCTTTATTCTTTTAAGATATTTCTTAGCATCTGAAAGTAATTTATCAACATCCTTGCCACTTAATTCCTTTTTAGTGCCATGTTCTATGTCTTTTCTAACTTTAATATTATTCTCTAAAATGTCAACAAAAGAACCTTCTAACATTTTCTCTTTGTTTACAAAAATGTCCCTCATTAATTCGGGAGTTTCTCTTGGTGTTGGTGGTGGAATTCCAAACATCATTAAAGCAGCCTGTGAAGGCGTCAAAATTGCATAATATGTATCTTCCATACCAATATCTTTTAATTTTAAATCAACTCTTTGAAGCATCTGTTCACCAGAACTCATAAACATTTCAATGGCTTCTGCAGAAGGTTTAATCTTACCCATCTTTAATAATAATTTCCAAGGCATAAATACTCCTCTGTCATAGAAAGGTACACCATCTCTAAGTAATGTGAAAATTATAGGGTTTGCTTCTTTTAATGAATCCCAGAAATCAGTTAAGATATATACTTGGATATTTAATTTATTCTTAATTCCAGTCATCTCTCCAGCTTCAATACCCATACCGATGATTATAGCTCTTAATTTATCTTTAAGCTCAGCTCTAGTCATCTTTTTAACATCTGTATCATCAATCACAATCCATACATCAATATCTGATGTAGCTGTAGCTCTTCCTTGTGTTAAAGAACCTGCTAAGACATAACTAACAATATACTTTTCGAATTTTTTGATTACCATACTTTTATGGATTTCAGAAATTTTAATAGCTGCAAGCATTCCAGTATCATAAACCGGAGCAGACATTGCAATCATCTGAACTAATTCAGATTTACCATCATAACAGTTTTGCCATACTTCTGATAATAAAATAGTTTCTGGGGCAATATTCTTATCTATTTTTTGTCCCATTTCTGCTATAATTGTAGAAAGTTTTTGGTGAAGTTCTTGTTTAGACATAGTTTTTGAATCTGCATCATCTACTAAAACTAAAACGTGAATTTTATCTTTATCCTCTGGCTTCATCTTTTCTAATTGATCTGGCCTTGGAGGTGGAAGCAGAGAAACTGCCATAATATATTTATCAAATTTCTTTGTAATATCTTTTTGAAATTTATCTAATTTATCTTTTATTCCTTTAAGTTTTTTCTCCATTTCTGGTGAAATTTTGGGTTGCTGTGGAACATTTGCAGGTAATTTTGTTTCTGCTTTAACTTCCTTAGAATCATTAATTTTTTTAGTTGTTTTTTTTGCCATTTTTATCATCCTCATTTGGTAATAAATATCATACCCTTTATGTTAATTAAAGATATATAAACTTATTGTTTTAAATTCATTTATAAACCTTTCTATTGTGTTATCACTAAAAAGTAAAAACAATTATTTATTTTATAATTACACTATCTAATTTTTTAAGATATTGTTTAGCAAAATTAAGTTCTATATTATTATGTGCATAAAGAGTATATAATGTATCATTTTTTTTAACTTCATCGCCTACATGTTTGTTTAAATAAATTCCAGCACCTTTATCATCTGGGGCACCAGCAACCCTCGCAATTTTAGAAATAGCCATATTATTAATTGAAGCAAGAACTCCATTTTTCCATGCTTTATATTCAAATTTAAATTTCCCAACTTTCAAATCATCTGGAGTTATATCTTTTCCACCTTGCGCTTTAATTATCTCACTCATCTTTTTATTTGCCTTACCAGATTCAAGGATTTCTCTTGCCATCCATGCACCTTCACCTTTTTTCGCTTTTCCACCCATCTCAAGCATTATACCTGCTAATTTAATACTTTTTTCCTCTAAATCTAAGGGCCTTCTTTCATCCCTTCTTAAAACGTATAGTACGTCTTTTGCTTCTAATATTGGACCTATGCCATTTCCAATAGGTTTGGTACCATTTGTTATGATAACATTAACTTTAATACCTAACTTTTCTGATATTGCCTCAAAATCTTTTTTTAAATCTAAAGCTTTTTTACTATTCGTAATCTTAGAACCCACTCCTACTGGGATATCTATCAAAAGGTGGGTTGCAGAGACACTCGCTTTTTTAGACATAACAGACGCGAGTAATTGGGATTTAGCATCTATACTTAAGGGCCTCTCAACAGTTATTATTTTATCATCTGCAGGGGCTAAATTAAGACTTCCCCCCCAAACCAAACAACCATTTGTCTTTTGAACAATTTTTTTCATTTTTTTAAGATCTACATGAACATCCATTAATACTTCGACTGTATCGGCAGTTCCAGCAGGGGAAGTTATACTCCTTGAAGATGTTTTGGGCATAGTAAGTCCAGCTGCAGCAATAATTGGTACAACAATCATGGTAGTCCTATTTCCTGCAACTCCACCTACACAATGTTTATCCATGATAGGGTGTCTTTTTAATTTTAATACGTCCCCACTTGTAGTCATCTCTTCTGTAAGCCATGCAGTCTCTTCCATATCTAGCTGATTAGAATAACATGCCGCAACAAAAAAAGTCATTTCGGCATCATTTAATTTATTATGGACAATGTCCCAAACGATTTGATGGATCTCTGGTTTGGTTAATTTGAAACCATCTAATTTTCTTTTTATAAATTCTAAAGACAAAGGTTTTCCTGCTGGAATTATTTCAACATCATCACCATTTTTTGCTCCAATTGATTTTAATACTTCTTCAAATAAACCTATCTCCCCTTGGGGAACTAATTTATCATCATCAGAAACATCTAAAAAAACAGTTTCTGTTTTTTTATTTTTTTTAACTTTTACCCTATCCAATGGATGAAAATCTAAATGTGAGGCATCTTTTTTATTCAATAATGCTACTAAAATACCCCCTGTATAGATATTAACGTCTTTAACTTTTAGTTTTTTCATTTTCTATATATTATCAAAGTTAAAGGCCTGAAAATTTTTCATTTTCATCGTCTTTAACTTTTAGTTTTTTCATTTTATTAAACACATTTAGTCATGATAAGATTCTTTTCTTTTTGGTATATTTCTAAACCTGCAATTACTAGTGAAAGAATCAATGGTCCAATAACAACACCAACGGGTCCAAATGTTATTGCCCCACCCAAAACACCTAATGCAACAATTGCAGGGTGAATATCTGTTTGTGTGCCAATAACTTCTGCTCTAGCCCATAAATCCAATATCATGATCAAAATACCCATTACAATCATTACAATAACTCCCATTATATTTCCCGCAAATAGATAGACCAAAGCGGTTGGAACCCAAACAATTGCAGCCCCAATCATAGGTATCAGGCCTAATATTCCAATTATAATACCAATTATTAAGGCCATTTTTGAACCAAGAATAAAAAAAGCAAACCATCCAACTATTGCTTCAATCAATGCAATAACTAAATAACCATAAACTATCCCATTGATGGTGCTTGAAAATTTATCAAGAATCCTCTTTTTATGATTTTTTTTCAAAGGTAGAATTTCCCCAAATAATTTCCAAAGGTAATTTCCCCCTTTAAATGTAAAAAATACCAATAAAAATATGATTAAAACATCCACTATTTTTTTTGGTATTGAAAATAAGAAAGAAGAAGATTCTCTTGTTATTATTGCAGCAAGATTAGTTACTGCACCAGCGATATAAAACCTTATTCTTTGATTCTCATTAATCCCTTTTATTGCTTTACACATTAAATTATCAGAATTACAATCAACCTCAATTAACTCTGTATTTTCTGAAAGTTCAATTGAAGTCTGTTGATATAAATTAGTTACTTCATTAGATATATTATTAATAATTAAAATAGTGGGAACAGTAATTAATAAGACAATCATTATTGAAATAGTTAAGGCACTTATATTCTGGTTTTTGATTCTTTTTAACAGTTTTTTATACAAAGGATAGAATACAAATGCAATAACAAAAGAACTTAATATTGAGAGCATGAATGGTTTGAGAATTAGATAAGACAAATACAACATTAAAACTATTATTGAAATAAAAAAATAGTTTGATAGACTAAGCTTTATCTTTCATCACCTCACCTTACTTTCAGCAATTATAGTTTATAAACTTATCTAAAAATAGAATTTAATAATGGGCCCGGCCAGACTTTCACAATATATTGCTATATTGAATTGAACTGGCGACCTCTTCCAAGTCAGGGAAACGTCATACCACTAGACCACGGGCCCTTTAAAGTAATTATTTCCTTTTTCTCTTATCTTTTAAGCTAAGAACAGGTTTATTTTTATTAAACCTTAGAAACTTATTAATTGACATTTCGTCGTCTTGCTTTTGTTTTGCTTCTTCTGTAGATAAATCAGGCATAGTTAAATCCATTGTACCTGGCTTTTCTTTCCTAAATTTAGCATATTTTTCCTTTTTTGCACTTATTTTCTTTACTTTCTTTTTATTTCCCATTGTTCTCACCTATAATTATTATAAATATGTTGATTATTATTTGTTTATAAAACTAACGGTTAGTAAGGCATTAAAATGAGATTTATTCATTATCATAAGGGGTTATGGATTTAATAATTTTATTAGTGATAAGATCTGTAGCCATCAATCCAGCAGCAAAAGCACCACCATTAATCAAGGGGATCACTCTTTTATAAGAATAAAATTGTTAAGTAATCATAATATTTATATATGCTCCAACAATCATCTTAATAGGTAATTCTAAAATGGACTCTAATGTTAAGAAAGCAAGAAAGTTTAGAAATGAGATATTTAATAAAATAGAACAAGATGATCCAACAGTTTTATGGAAAAATGCCTCTTTGCAAGATATAAAAAAGGTAATTATCATTTTATCTGCCCCTAGGGCAGGATCAAGTTTACTTTTTTCAATAATAAGGAAAATACCTAATATATATTCATTAAGCGGGGAAAGTAGTCCGTTTTATCGATTAAACAATTTAGCTTCCGATTCATATAAATCAGATTCAATTCCTAAGAAATTCTTAAACTTAGGTGCACTCAAATTAAATAATTTTTCAAGGGATCTTTTGAGTGATATGTCTACACATAAGAATTCAAATAATGTATCAAATAAAGAGGCCTATATTCACAAGTTGATTTTACGTTTTTCATTACAATGGCCCAATGTAGATTTTTCATATGATGATTTTAAAAAAATTTGTTATAAAATTTTAAAAAATAAAACATTTTCAAAAGAAAATTTTTACCTAAAATTAATAAAAGAACTAAGAAAAAATTACAAGGTCCTCAATCCCTATTATTATGATATTTCCTCAGACTTAATAAAAAAAGAATTTCCAAAGTTAAAGATTCCCTGTGATCCCCCCACTAAAACACATTTGATTGAGGAACCCCCTTTTATATTAATAAATCCTCCTGAAAAATTAACCAAAGAAGATTTAAATAAAAAAGTATTACTATTAAAAACAACTCTAAATAATTATAGAATGGATTTTATAGAAAGAATATTTCCTAATTCTGATATTTCAATCATATATTTAACACGTAATCCTTGCGCTTCAATTAATGGTTTAATGGATGGATGGAATCATAGAGGTTATTTTTCCCATAATCTCAAAAAAGTATTAAAAAATAAACAAATGAATATTAAGGGTTATTCAGATAAATTTGAAGGGGGGAAATATTGGTGGAATTATGATCTTCCAAAAGGGTGGTCTAAATATATCAATAAAACACTCCAAGAAATATGTTTTTTTCAATGGTTTATAGCTAATAAACATATTTTAAATTATATTTCCAAAAATAAAAAGAAACACATAAAAATAAAATTTGAAAATATAATTGACACCCCACATAGAGTGGATACGTTTAAAAAAATAACTAATTTCATAGGTTTAAAGAACAATTATAATGTACAATTAAATAATTTGCCCTTAGTACAAATAACATCTAAACCTAAAAATTTTAAGTGGAAAGAAAAAGAAAAAGAAATATTGCCCTTAATTAAAAGAAAAAATATCTTAAAGTTTATAAAAAAAATAGGGTATGATATTTCAAAGTTAGACAGATGGTTATGAAACATAGAAAATTAAATTTAATTGAAAATGAATATAAAAAAGTAATCAGTATTTTATTGTGCCCTCCCCTTAAACTTAAATCAGAAATGCCTTCTAAAATCCTACACCTAAAAAAAATAAATTATGGGGCCATGAAAGGGGAATATAAAAAGATTAAAGAGGCATATAAAAAAGAAGGCATAAAAGTAAAAGAGATAGATTCTAAAATTATCGATAAGAAAGATATGTATAATATTGTATATGTTCGAGATACTTTTTTTATGACCCCTCAGGGTGCGATTATATCTAATATGGAAAAAAAGATACGAAAAAAAGAACATATTTATATTGAAAAAATTCTAAATGAAATCAATATTCCTATTATAAAAAAAATAAAAGGCAGGGCAACATTTGAAGGTTCAGACGCAATATGGATCAATAAAAAACTTGTTTTAGTAGGGGTAGGAAATAGAACTAACAACCAAGGATTTAATGAAGTTAAAAAATGCCTTCTAAAACAAAAAATCAAGTGCATTAAAATAAACATAGAAAAAAATAGAATACCTCAACATTTATTGGGTTGTTTACAAATGGTAGACAAGGATTTGGCTCTTGTAAGAATCAAATTAGTAAAAGGGGATCTTATTGAAGTATTAAATAAGAATAATATAAAAATAATTAAAGTACCAGAAAATGAAGAAGTTAAAAATAGGCAAGCAATGAATATTGTAACAATCTCACCAAGGAATATATTTATGGCTTTTAATTGCCCCAACACAAAAAAAATATACTTAGATAATAAAATAAATGTAATCCAAGAATTAAAAATATCTCAACTAATCAATGGGGCAGGAGGTTTAGCGTGTGCTACTGGAATATTGGTGCGGGAAAATTAATTAAACCAACATTTTCTCAATTTTTCATAGTCTACTTCTAATACTTGTCCAAATTTCAGATTTTTCCAAAAATTAATTATATCTTTTTCAAAATATTTTGAAAGCATTATTGATAAACACATACCGTGAGATATAATTAGCAAATCACCATTTTCATTTTTTATCGATTCTATAAATTTTTTAATTCTTTCTCTAACATCACTAATATTTTCCCAAGCGAAATTAAAATCATTAGATTCAGTTAAATATAATCTAACAAATTCCACATAATCTCCTTCTACATAACCTGCTTTACTTCGATCTACTTCGGTAATATTGGGGCATACACTAATAGGTGTACCATATTTTTGATTTACCGCTTTAGCAGTTATTTGGGCTTTATTTTCAGAACTCGTAAATATTTTTTTTACATCTTTAAAGATTCCTTTTTCAAGCAAATCATGCATTTCTTTTTCCCCTTCTTCATTTAAATCCCATTCTGCAACAGGTTTATCCTTTTGTACATTGGGTTTAAAATGTCTTAAAAAAATTAATTTCATTTTTTTCCACCTTTTATTATTTTTATACAACCTTTGCTAGAGCTCATTTGGATTAAATTTCCATCCTTGAGTAGGTTTGTAGCGTTTTCTACTCCTATGATGCATGGGATTCCCCTTTCCCTACAAATTACAGAAGCATGACTAAGAAGCCCCCCTTCTTCAGTAATTATACCGCTTGCAATTTGCATAGCCCCAATCAGGTCAAAATCCGTACCTTTTGCAACCATTATATCTCCTTTTGTCATTTTATATACATCTTTAATATTATTTATAATTTTTACTATTCCCTTAACATCTCCTTTCGAAGCACATACTCCTTTTAGGTTAGAAATTGACTTATTATTTAACATATCTTGGGCAGTTTTAAGGTTGGTTGAAACATATTCTTTTCTATAAATTACAACCCCTTTTTTTCTCTTTTGAATTTCTTTATCTTTGACTTTTTTATTATCAGATAATAAATCACATAATTCTACAAGAAAATAATAATTAAGTTTATCCAAATTAATCTTTTTCCTTTTTGATATCTCTTTAAATATATTTTCCCTTATCTCAATTGTAGTACCCAATAATGCTTTATTTTTATCTCTTAATGTACCTATTTTTGTTATTAAATCAATATTTTTTTTAAGGATTTTATCATTTTTTATCAGTTTATAATATTTCATTTTAAGATTTAGACTTTTTTTGAAAGAATCGTCCAACTCTTTAATTATCAAATTTAGTTTTTTTATTTTATGTTTTGCAAGAATGTTATATCTCTTAATATAATATTCAAAATTATAAGGTTTTGCCCCGTATGCCGAATGAACATATCTATATTGGTTATAATGTTTTTTAATTAAATCATGAATTTTGGAATGATCATTAGTTTTAATTTTGTCAATTTTTTTATTGAGTCCCAAAATAACAATCTTAAAAAAACTACGTTTTTCTAAAATAGCAACTGTGGGTTTTTTTGAAAATATTAAAGATGAAATTATTTCATTTCTCTTATTTTCATCTTTAAAATATTTTTTAAATAATTGATTAATTGCATAATTAAGGGCGTGTTCTATCTGAACTAAATTTATTTTATATATTACCGATAAAACAATATAATGAAAATCAATTAACATAAGCCCAAGACCCATATCGTCTACTTCATTTATATCAGTAAGTTTTATTTTTTTTAAAACTTTTTTTAATTTTTCTTTAGGATCAGCAATATAACTTTCAACTTCTTCCCATAAATCACTTTCCCCTCTAATAAATCTTTCTCCAAACCATTTTGCTAAAAAATCCCATTCATGAGTCGGTGCATAACTACTCACTTCAGTACCTTTGCAATATAGTAAGGTATTTCTAAATCTAATTGAGTTAACATTAGAAAAGTGCCTATTATAAAGGTCATGTAAAAATTCCATACCTAATGCAGTAACAATAGTCCTATAATTAATCTTTTTCCATTTATTGTCGGTATTTAAGTTTTTTATCATCTTTAAAAGTCATAAAATATTTCCATATCTTCAATTAACTGATTAGGGTATATTATAGAATTATTAAGATTGGTATCCGCAGATACTTTAGTTCCTTTTGCAATAATAACATTTTCTAATTGGGAGTTACTCTCAACAATACAATCATCCATAATAACAACATTTCTCAAGGTACAATGTTCTTTTATTGTAGTATTGTTACCTACGACAACATTTGTCATATTTGATTTTTTTAAAAAATTACAATTGTTTCCATAAAAAACATTAGAATCCAATTGACTCAAATTAGCACATAGGAGGTTATAAGGTGTATTAATATTAACTGCATTGTCTTCTAAAACATATACTCCCAAAGCCTTTTCCTCAATTAATTTTTTAAATATTACATCTTCTTTATAACTTTCAAGATCCAAATTTATTATATTTAGTAAATCAGTATTAGCAACATATAACCCTAAGTTTATGAGGTCTTTATCCCCCGATATACCTTCCAATCTTCTAAAACCTTTTAAAAGCCCATTTCCCCCTACATTAAATGAACATGCTTTTGGAGAAGGGTAAGTTCTTGTTGCAACAAGCGTCATAGGCCAATTTTGTTCTTTATGAAACTTTATCACCTCTTCAATATTAATATTACAAAACATATCACCAGTTAAGGCAAGAATATCCTGTTTTTCTTCTTTATAATCATGTAATAGTTCAAATAAAGGGTAAAGTGGGCCTTTTAGTACAGTATCATTGTGAGGTCTTAAAGATCCATTATCTAATAAATTAGGGAACCTATTGGTTAAATATACATCAAAAAAAGATTTATTATTTGGACTATATGCAAATCTTATGGGGTAATGGTTTGATAAATTATCTATGTGGTAATCAATTAATGGTTTATTTAATACGGGGAGAATATGTTTAGGTTCATTTTGCGAAAGCCCCCCTGTTCGTGAACCTTTCCCACCTGCGATTATAACACTTTTCATTTTATTGCGATAGAATAATAATCATTTAATGCTAAAAATGTTTTTTTTGCTTCTTGAGGATTTTTGACATTACTCATAAGTCTAAAGATTCTATCATCATCACTATAAGCCCTTATATATGCTATATTTTTTAATTCTTCAAGTTCATTTTTTGTCAAATTTGGGTGTGGTGAAGGTAACCCTTCTGGTGAATGAGGCCACCTTCCCCTATCAACTGTTACAAAAGGATTATCTTCCAAGTCCGTATAAAGTTCTTGATTTTTTTGTTGCCAATTCCATAAAGGTGTTCCTGGATGAATTGTAAGCACGTTCATAGATGGAAAATCTATTGGGATTTTAACCATACAGTCAATAGTTTCATGAATATCTTCAACAGATTCTTGTGGAAATCCGATAATATAACCTGCAGAAGTTTTTATACCATACTTTCTACAAAGGTTTGCACATTCTGCAACATCATTATTAGTAATCTTTCCTTTTATCCCCTTTCCAATATATTCCCTCCTTTTTTCATTTGTTTCAACTCCAAAAAAAAGGGATTTTAATCCATTTTGAGATGCCATTTCAATTTTTGATGGTGTAACTGCATTCACTGATGCAAAACCTGTTGATGATAAATTTCTTTTTCTTAACATATCAAATAAGTTAGTAAGTTCACTTTCATTTCTAGCCATAATATCATCATCATCAAATTTAATACATTCTAATTTAGGTAATCCGTGATCATCCCTTAATTTTTCAATAAAATCAATTTCTGATTCAATAGAATCAACACTCCTAAATCTATATCCTCTCCCATGCATCATATTTGAATTACAATATAAACAACTAGAGATACAACCTCTTGAAGTCATAATACTAACAAAATTATTATTAAGAAACCTATAATTAGCTATTTTAAAATTTTTAAAATTGTCTCCAACTAATTCTCTACCCTTAAAAGAAATCTCATCTAAATTATGAATAAGTTCGGCATTTCCTGTATAAATATTAGTTCCATTCTCTTGAAAAACAATTCCCGGAATTTCTTTTAAATTGGCGGGGCTAGGAGATCCATTTTCTTTTATTAAGCCCATAAATTTTTTTAAACTAATTTCTGCTTCAGCTAAAAAAACTATATCTGCATAATCTAACATTTCTTCAGGTCTTGCAGTGGCATAAGGTCCTCCTGTTATCTTGTAAGGTACATCACCCAAATTATCAAATATAAGTCTGGTTTCAGGTAAACTATCTGTATAAGCAGAAACACCAACTACAGTTGGATTAAAAGATTTAATATCTTTCATTAAATAATCTAATGAATCATAAAAACTTCCATCAAAAATTTTTATGTTATCTACAAGTTTATTTTCAAGTAATTCACCTGCAAGAATTATTGCACCATTATTAGGGTGTTTTCCACCTTTTCTATTAACATCAAAACATCTATAAGGAGCATTAACAAATGCAAAATTTATTTGACTATCTTTCCCCCCCGGCATAAATAAGAGAATACGTTTTACTTTATAAATTTTCCCCAATATAAATATTAAAGAATATAAGCCCCTGATGGAAGTTGCATCCACGACCTTTACCTCTTTGAAATTTCGTTTCAAATTATTTCTTACGAAATATACCAAGGTAACGCAATAGCTACTATGCTACAGGGGCATTTGATATGCTCCGGGCTGTTGTGAGCAACGCGAATAACAGACCCCAGGGGTCTATCGGGCGAAGCCCTTAGTGCAGCAGGGGCATGAAAATAAGAACATGACTCCCTTTTATAAATATTTCGAGAATGGATTAAATAATAAGTTAAATAATAATTTATATATTCAAATAACGAAATATTTATATATCATTCTCATAATAATATAGAAATATGGAAGGGGAACATCACAAACATGGCGGGGAAATTGTTATTAGGATTACGCCAAGAAATCTTGAAAGAATGATTTATATTTTAATTATAATAGGATTAATCACATTATCAATTGTAGGTTTTAATCGGACTTCACCAGATTGTCCTGTTGTAGAATGTGATGCACCAATTGAAGAAGCTACAACTAATGCAATTCTTGAAGAACCTGAAGAAACAGTTGAACCAGAAGCAACTACCCCTACAATTGCAGAAGTAATTAATGGGAATACAGGATCGACATCTGGCGAAATAGAATTTTCTCTAAAAGAAGTAAAGACCTGTATCTATGATGAAGATACAGATAAAGGTATATTTGATTCAATAAAGGTAGAAATTGTAAATGGATTAGATGGGGAAGCAAATCTTGAAATCCAACTTTACTTATGGGATGAAGATGAATCGGTTGATCCAATAGTCGATTTAGGACCTAAAATTGAGGATATAAGAATAATGAAGGGCGCTACTTATGCAAAAACATTTACAGTCGATTTAGGTCATTTTTCAAGTAAAGGATTTTTCACAGAGATAGATCAAGATAAAAAAGTTAAAGCAGTATTGATTGATTCCGACCTTAACAAACAAGTTAAATTTATAGTTAATTCTAATATCAAAACCACCGTTGATTGTTAAAAGTTGTTTTAGTAGTTAAATTTATAAATGAACCATATATTTTAATTTTCATACGCGAGGGTAGCAAAGTCTGGTCAAATGTGCAGGACTTAAGATCCTGTGGCTTAGTGCCTTCGGGGGTTCGAATCCCCTCCCTCGCATTCTATTCCTTATTCTATAGACGATAAAGATTTATTAAACAAAAAACATGGACATGATTCTATTATTTTTGATAATAAAGATGAGTTTTTTGAATGGGTTAAGAACCAAAACTTTAGTAGAACACATGAGATTCATATACTATGTTATTTTAGGAAACATTTAGATAATAAATCCTTTACAAGTCCATTTGAATTACAAAAATATCTAAATATCCAAGAAAAAGGGGGTACATCTATAGTTGCAGCTGGTAGAGTATATCTAAATTATTGTGAACAACTTGAAAGATATCCAATTGAATTAATTAATAAATACAGAAAAGTATTCAAGATTATAAAAAGTAAGTCCGATTACTTTGTACCTAGTAACGAGGAATTAATTAAGAACTTTAATCTTATCAAGAATCATAGTTCTTTGAGAATTGTTTTCTTAGTTTTAGCTACATCTGGCATAAGGTACATTGAATGTTTGGATTTTTTAAAGAATTACGATATAACTAAATTCAAGATTGAAAAGAACTATGTTTCCTACAACGTATCTGAATTAAGGCACACAAAGACAATAAACAACATATATTTACCTTTATTTGTATATAATGAGCTAAAACGAGTAAATAATAGCTACAATGCACTAAGAGAACGATTAAAAGAGAAAGAGTGCACATTTACATTTAAATATCTAAGAAAATGGAACTATAACTTTCTTTTATACAATAACATACCTGAATCAGTAGCAGATTTCATTCAAGGTAGAAGTAGTAAGACAATTTCAGCTACTCATTACCTAGCAAAATCACAACAAGCTAGTTTCTGGTATGAGAAAGTAAGTGATATTATGAAAGAATTATTTTTATAATCATTTTATAATATACTTTATATTATACAATCTGAACAATCTATTCCTCACTTAATAAATACTTATAAACCACATTTATCTATAATATTTAATCAACTAACAAAAAAGATATCTTTGAAAAGAACATTAAAAGTAGGTGATATTATGGAAGAAACGAAATGCAAAATAGACGATAGTCCAGTCTCTTTTGGGAGATTGCACAATCTAGTAGAAATAGATAAAAAAGACTTTTTAGATGGAACAGAAGACATTAATATGAATGGTAGGACAAAATATTGGGTAATAAATTGTAAATGGCATATGAGGGGCAACATATATTATAAAGAAATAGATAACAGCCCAATAAGATTACCAAGAAAAACGGTATATCACTTAGTTAATGAAACATTATCAAATAGTACAAAGGAGAAGGTCTTAATTTGGGTAACTCACATTCCCCCAAGACATTACTTTGCAAAAGAAGTGGGCAATAATGTATTCAAATATATCAGTCAGAGAGATGATTTAGATATATTAAACAAATACTTGGACGGGTTAGAAAATTGGTTTTTAGTTAATAGACCTAAAAAAAGATTATAATATCTTATTATGAGATATGTAAACTATGTAATGTAGCGATTTGATAAAAGGGCTACAATGAAATGAAGAAAGGTGAACAGTATGGAAATAAATAGAAAAGTATGTGAAATATTAGTAGAACATGGGGACTATATGGATGCAATTAAGTCGGTAGAAGAGAAGGATAATATAAGGAATATACCTAAATATAGGGAGATACAAGGGAGGATACCTGAGATTCTCCTTAAAAAGATTTTAGAAAAGAGTATACCCGAATATATGTATAATGATTATTTTAGGTGTTTTAATAAGGGTGCCCATAAGGTGGATTTCGTCTTTCCAAATTTTGTGTTAGATGTGAAAAGCAAGTCTTCCCATGGTGATTATTATACTAGAAATGTTTACAAACCTGATTGGTTTTTTACATTAAGTAAGAAAGTATACAAGGATATGGTAGACAATCCAGAGCAATACAGATTGTTTTTTATTGCTAAATGGAGTAAAGACCCTAATAAGTTCGACCCTTATACTGAGACCAGGATAACTTCCATGTATTGTATGTTCTTAGAGAAATCAAAGGATTTGTTAAAATTAATAGACCATACAGACCAAGGTGTTTTTTGGAACAATAACAATAAACAAATTGAAAGATTTGCAAACAAAGTTAGATTTGAAACTTTTAAAGATTTTTTAGATAAGTTTATGCAAATATTCTTTGAAAACATAGTAGTCAAAGAAGCAGGAGTTAAAATAACTAGGGTATTAGACCAAGAAACCTTTGATTTTATAACAACTGACCCAAAATGGGCAAAGTATAGGGCTAGAGGATTAATGGCTCTTAAAAAGAATGAAATCCGAGTAGGGTTGGGGGATAAAACATTATCTCAAAAAGATATTTCAAATTTAGTTGATAACATAGTTAAGAAGATTGAACTTGAGACTTAATCAATTTAATTATACGGAATATCCATATAACTATATTTATTTTTTATTTTTTAAATGTTTTGTGTGTAAAATTTAGTAAATGATATACTCACAGAAGTATTGGAATATAATTATTAATATAAAATAAAAAAATAAAAGTTAATTGTTTTCAATTAATCGTCTTTTTTGATTACTGCCATTAATCCACCTATTATCAGTAAAACAAAAGGTAATACATATGCCATACTAATTGCTATTAAACCACCAACTGCACTGACAATCATAAACCATCCACCAGTTTTAGGTTTCCCTTTAACTATTGAAGCACCAACTATGCCCACTATAGAAAGTAACATTGCAACCCATCCCGCACTTATAACGGTTGAAGCACCTTCTGCTGCAAATGCAGCACCTAGTCCTCCAAACATCAAAGCAATAATTGCTCCAAAAAATCCAAAAATACCACCTATTAATCCTAATACAAATTCTGTTGTTCTTTTTCCTATTTTAATCACCTCTTAAAGACCTATAATATCTTTTAGAATACCTACTATAAAAAAGTTACCTTTAGGATAATTGATTCATTAAATCTTCCATCTGTGAATTATAATCTTCCATCTGCTCATTTAATGCATCATCTTTAGAAGTTTCAACCTTTATGTTATCAATATACTCTAAACTAATTAATTCTTTTGAAATAGAGAATGCATCTCCAACTATTTCTAATATTAATTTCTCAGAATCTTTGGGCATTTCAAAAACAATTGCTCCGAAAGTATCTAAACCTGGTTGTAATTGAGTTCCAAATCCAATGTAATCTTCAATATACATCATAGTATCACTTAACCTATCATACTTTCTATCTTGATTATCTATAATTTTAAATCTATCTGAATATATCTCCTTAGTCTCTTTTGCATTATTTGTTATGCTCATATAAACTTTTACAAATTTTCCATTAGTTGTTTTTTCAAAATAGGATCCCCCCATACTGGTAAATGTTTCTGCTTTAAAAACTTTGTAAGTTAAATAATCTACTTCTACATCAGTATTCATCTTATTATAAAGTGACTCACATTTGTATAAATTACATGATTCATCACTATTACAATCAGAATCATATTTACATTCAACACCGCATTTACCTTTGACTTTAACTAAACCCATTTTATGTGTACAACCATCTGTAAGTTTTCTACATTCTTGATAATCTAAACCAAAACACATAGATTGAGAACATTCATCTTTACATGCTATTGATTGTTGATTCACTGATTCACTATTTCCTTTTAAGGGATCTAATTCTCTTGTTATACTTATTTGATCTTCTGTACTTGTATCTGGAATATTAAATGCAAAAAGAAAGAATAAAATTATAACTAAAACTCTCCTTAAACCTCTTGATAATTCAATATTCATATGGTCTTTAATTAATTGAATTAATGGCGGAAGTAAGATTAATGAAGCTAAGATGAGAGATAATCCACTTACAAATGCACCTTTAAACAAAGTCAAAATACCAGTTAATCCAAAGAGAATTCCAAAGATCCAACTTAGAACTATGCTTATTGTAATTTTTTTTATTTTTTTATTTTTGGTCATATTATCATTTATTATTCTCACTATTTATTAATCTTTTTATTTATCAGGTAACCCCATTTTTGTTGTAGAATCAAGCAATAGATGAACAGAATAACCTACTGCAAAGAAACATACATACCATAAGAAATTTATTAAAAAACCCACTAAGAAACTCCCTAATGCTACATAAGAAGAATATTTTAATGCTTTCTTACTATGACAAGTTTTTCTATGTGTATAATGTTTAGCAGGTTCAAGTACATCTGGTGTTAATCCTCCAAATATGATTGCACTTGTATAAACCAATAAATCCAATCCAAATAAAGAAAAGAACTGCCAAAATATTAACATTGCAATTAAACTCGCTCCAAAATGAGATTCTTTATTTGGTATTTTATTTCACCTTCTTTATATTTAGATTTATTGTCATTTTATCTATATTCAGTTTTATAATATAACCAGTAAAAAAGTAAGCCAATTAAACTACCAAACATACCAATCAATAATGCTATCGTTTTGTTCTTATTAATTTCTTGTGCCATTCTATGGCAATTTTGAGCACAAACTTGGGCTACAAAACCCCCAATTATATAAACAAACAAACCCAGCGGGTCTATCAAAATTGTTAAAATAACTAGAACCCATAGTATTATGTAAGCCCAAAAAGGCATACTTTTCAATTCTTTTTTATCATTAGATACTTTCCCCCTTACCTTTATTTTTTCACCACAATAAGCGCAATAATATTTGTTATTTATCTTAACCCTATTTAGAAAGTTTATTTTATCTTTACATTTAGTACAATTTCCCATTTCATTTCACCTTCCATTTAATATAAGCATAAATAACAAAACCTAATGCAATTAATATTCTTAACATCGTAGGTATATTAATAATAGTTAAAACCTCTATAATTCCCAATATAGCCATTATAACATGAGAAATTGGGTACGCAAGAATAATCATTATGATACCTAATTTTTTTTTAGTTCTAAGTTTTTTTATACCTAATAGAACAAATGCTAATGTTAATAATAGTAAAGGCATTACTATATCATAAAATCCCAATATAATTGAAGTTAGTAATGTCATTTTATTTCACTTTCTTTATTATTACCATACATGTATTGCAGGATGTCTTCTAAATGAACGGTAGTCCATAAATGCCCCTAATAACATAATACATATGCTTAATATCCAATAAATATTATTAAATACCAACTTTGAATTACTAAATGTTAATACGAGATTACTAGATATAAATAACATAAATCCAAAGAAAATAATTAATACACCTAAAATTCTTAAACCCCAACAATATAAATCAGAACTTAAATCAATCCCATCTATAGTTTTTGCTAGGAACCAAGTACCTGCAACAATTAGATATAAGAATAGTAAAAATAATATCCAATCTATGTATTTACCAATCATTGAACTAATTGTTATATGTCTAACACAAAATATGATAAATATTGAAACAATTACTAATCTTTCTAAAAGTTTAGAATTTCTACGAACGTATTTTAATCTTTTTAACCAATATTTATATCCTGTCCATATTGTTATGAGTAATACAATTGTAAATACCAAATATGTTTTGTCTACAAAATTAAACGACTGTGATAATGCATTTAAAGTCTGAGTTGTTTTTTCTATGAATGTGGCATCAATATTTTTAGAAGTTATTTCTCCTGGTTTTTGTCCAGCAACCATAATAAATAGTATAATTATGCCTAAAATAGGTATAAATTTAAAATTCTTTTTAATATAATGAGAATAAAAATTATTTAGGGTATGTTTTATTTTATTTTGTTTCACTTGTACCACCTTATAGCATAAAATAGAAATATACTATAAAAACCTTTCTTTAATCAAACAAACTTAGTTTTTATTTGTTTATCAAGTTGTTCTATTTGTTTTACAATATTATCTGACTCTTTATTATCCTTAAAATAAAGTTTAATCTTATGATTGTAACCCTTGCTATTCTTTGTTAACTCTATCGAACTTCTATTATCATTTATAGTTAAAATAAAAGAATGGAAATCCCATTCTAAATTTAGAATATTTGAAATAATTAGTATATCTATGGGATTTCTCTTTTTAATACTTTTTTCACCAAAACACGATTTTAATGAATTAATTAAAATATCATCTTTCTTATTTGTATTATTAATTTATTTTTTAGATATGTTTTATTTGATCTATATATTCGTTGATACTAAAGAAAGATTAAGTAATAAAAAACATGTCCATAAATCAACTAAAAAATGAAAAAAAGCTTACATTTGTCAATTGAAAAAGAAGCATATAGTGCACTTAAACAAAGGCGTATAAACATTAGTAAATACGTCGAGAAACTAGTGTATAAAGACCTTGCTTTATCTAATAATCAAATTGATTCGTTCGAATCCCCTCCCTCGCATTCTATTCCTTAATAATTATTTTCTTCAACCAAACATTTAAATACTAAATATATATTTCAATATATAGGTTAGAGTATATAAAATGACAAAATTAAGGGATCTCATAGAGGATGCAAAAGTCAATAAGTGGTCAGTATCTGAAATAAATAAAGAATTATTTTATATGAACATCATACAAGCTCATGATGATTGCATGGTTGTAGATGCGAGATGGAAGGATGAATGGGGGAATTCAACCAGGGGGGAACTGGTGGTTCCATATGGTGCTAATGTAAAATATCAAATTAGTAAACCTGAAAGCACTTCAGAATCTAAAAAGACTTCACTAAATTACGAGAATTAAAATGATACTAAATGAATTAATCAGAGATGCACAAAGAAATATAAGTGAGTTTACAAAAAGTGTGAAAGAAATATTAGATGAATTTAATTTAAATCCAATTTTGCAAGAAATGGAAATATCAGTAAAACCTGAAGAAAAACTACCCTATCAACTCCCAAAATCTTCAAGGGAGGTATATCAAAAATCAAAATTTCAGGAAATCTTAGGTAATGATGATTCTTCACAAAATTACAGGGATGCTAATAATTTAGAAAATGAAAAACATATATATCATGTAGTCATGTACAAAAGAGAGTTAGATACCTATCAACGATTTAATTTAGCACAAAAATTAACAGACTCATTATCCTTATATCTTGTAGCTACAGAAGTAAAAGAATTTAATGTCAATCAACGATTTAATTTAGCACAAAAATTAACAGATGATTTCCATTTGTATCATGCAGTTATCACGATTCCTGAATTAAGTAAACAACAAAGAGAAGCTTTAGTTGACAAAATTCAAGATAGATTATATGTTGATATGGCACTTAAGGATATGTCACAAGAAGAATAATCTAAAATATCTATTCCCCATTACCACAATCAATTTAAATAGATATTTCTCAAATTATTTTAAAGAGGGAAACTAAATTTCTCTATTAAATTTAAAATGAAAAAAAAGATTAAATATGATAATAATAAAATCATCCTTTATGCAGCGATTACTGTTTTAGTATTAATAATATTCTTATCAGGTATAAAAGTACCTACTAATGGTATGGTAACATATACAGAAAAAAGACCAGTTATAGAAACTAAAAATGTAGCCATTAAAGAACCTTATCAAACAGAAAAATGCTATGAAACAAATACCTCTTACAATATCAAATGGGACAATATAGAAAGACAATGTTTAGAACAAAAATGTATCAAAAATAGTCAAATTTGTTTAGCGATGAATGAGTTTGGCAATTGTATTAAATGGTCAGATATTTGTGAAAGTTATAAATGTCAAAAGTATCAGCTCAATTGTCGATTAGAGATAATAAATAAGGACGGAGAGCCAACTCAAGTTAATCTAGATAGTTATGTCATAAATAAAAACGAAGCGAAAAATTTTATCAAAAGAGTAATAACCAACTTAACTCCAAACAAACCTCAAATTATATTATGGCAATATAACCATTCTTATGATAATATTTACAATTGCTGGTATACAAATTTATCCGTACAAAATATCACTAAATGTGATAAGATTACAAAAATAAAAACAATCTATAAAAAACAAAATATAACAACAATAAATGAAGTAGAAAAAACAGTTGAAATTAAAGGGCATAGTTCACTATTAAATATACTTCTTTCTTAATATAATCGCCAAGTACCAAAGGCAAAATCTTTTAATTCTGATTCTTCTACTTCATTAAGACCAGATAAACCCTCAACTTTAGAAAAATCATTTAAAAAATAAATACCTTGTCCAGCTATATGATCTCTTTGATTTAACATAGTTCCTCTATATTTCATCATTAAACCATTAAAAGGGCTCTCATCCGTATATTCTTTGGTCATAGCGATTAAACCATCTTGTCTTAATCTTCCTCTAATAGTAGATTCAGCAGATTGAGCTAGACCGGGGATATTTTCATAACCCACCCCAACAAACTCACCTTTTTTTATATCACTATAAACAATATTAACATTACATAATAGTTCGGATTTAACAGCATCTTCTGGAGACAATAAAAAAGCACTTTGAGGTCTAAATCTAATCGGCAATACCCTTCCTTCAAGTTCACTTACATTTATCATAATAAGATTAAACCTAATGGGTATATAAAGGTTTCTATTTTTACTACTATAAAGAAGGTACAAGTTAAAAAACTATTAATATTTGACAAGAATACTCACTGAACCCCTTTAAAACTCCAACCTAAAACATATTTTTTCCTTATTTTTGAATCATTCACTTTTTTGCCATCTAAAATTGACCTATATAACGAAACAATCTCGGAAACATTATTATCAGTATCAATAAAGAAACTTTTAAGACCATTTTCAATTAAAAAATTACACTTATTAAAAAAACCAAGTTCTTTCTCATTTATTATTTCAGATCCATTCTTCACTTTAAAAACTAAGAATTTACAATCTTTCTCGTCTTTAATCCACCCTTCTTTTAATTCATGTCTTAGGCTCATTAATCGAATTTTACCATGAACTAAAACACCAAAATTTTTATTTTTAAAATTAGACAATTCCTTAAAGTTTAATTCGGGTGAAATTAAAGGAAATACATTACCATAATAATCCAGATCTAAATCATTAAAACAATTAATATTATAATCTAAGTGAATAGGAATATTTAAACCAAAACCTAAAACCCCTAAGTTTCCAGCTAAAATTCCATCTGGTTTTTTCTCATCTATCAACTTTTTAATTTCATCTGTATCAGAATCAAACATCAATCTTGGTGTAACTGCAAATAATTTGCATTTAATCTGAGATTTAACAGAACTAAAATCATTATCATAAATATCAAGATAAATAACATCTGCACCATTTGAATCAGCAATTAATGCATCTTCTCTATTGTAAACCCTAACCAAAAGTTGCTTTTTAGATTCTTTAGATTCAATAGGGGGCAATTTAACCTTAATAGACTCCCTCTTAGATCTAAAATTAGATGATTTAACTTCATATATCCTTTTAACTATTTCACTTGTACCTGTGGCAGTTTTACGATTAAAAACACATTCAGAAGAAAAGTTACCTTGTGTGAACTCTCTACTAAATCCAGATTCTAACTTTTTCAAAATTTCATCTGTAACTTTAAACCTTCCTTTATAATAATCATCGATTAAATTCCCATATATAGAAACAGTATTATTTACATAATAAGGGGACCTCATCCTACCTTCAATCTTTACAGAATCAACACCAGACCTCACAATTGAGGGGATTTCTTTAGCTAAACAAAGTTCTTTAGTGGACAAATAATAACAACCATCATATTTTTTCCTGCAAGGTTGAGCACATCTCCCTCTGTTCCCGCTTCTACCACCCAAAAAACTAGAAAATAAACATGAACCAGATAAACAAACACATAGGGCGCCATGTACAAAAACTTCTAATTCTTTTCTAAAATTATTTCTTATATGTTGAATTTCACTTTTTTTTAATTCTCGTGCTAAATTTATCCTATCTGCCCGTTTTAATAAATTTGCATGAAAAGAATTCATTATTCCTGCTTGTGTAGATAGGTGAACCTTTAAATCGGGAAAATTATCTTTAATAATCCTAAGCAAAGAAATATCCTGTATAATCACAGAATCTATCCCACAAGAATAAGCATATGAAAGATATTTAAAAAATTCTTCAATTTCATCATTTTTAACTAATGTATTCATTGTTAAATATAATTTCACTTTATTTGATTTACACAAATTAATAGCTTGTTTAAGATAGTTGTCATTAAAATTAGTAGCATAATTTCTAGCACTAAACTTATTCATTCCAAGGTAAACAGAATCTGCACCACCAACGATTGCAGCTTTTAAATTAGCTAAACTTCCAACGGGTGCTAACAATTCTATTTTTTTCATATTATAATTAAGAATAAAGATGCTTTAAAATATTATGGTTTTTTACCTAAACATAAAACTGATTTTCTCAAACTCTTCCTGACCAATTCCAAAATCCCCTGGTCTAATGGGTGATAAGTCAGAATAAGTCTTTAATGGAAAATGGCTATCGGAACCACCAGAAACTGCAATATCCAATTTTTTTAATTTAGATCTAACAATTTGATCTATTTCACAATTAGACTCAGTTCCATTATATCCATTTTCATTATAAGCATAACCTGCTTCAATAGCATCAACATTATGTTTTTTTAAAAGATTAAAATAATTATTTCTAATTTTTTCAGGTGTTATAAAAGGGTGAGCCCAAATAGCATAACCTCCTGCCCTGTGAATCAAATCAACAACTTTATCGGGATATAACTTCTCAATACCATAACCATCAGGTACATTGATTTTTTCTTCTCTCAAATATCTCCTAGCATCAGCCCATGATTGGAATGCACCAAGTTCATCAACTAAATATTTCATAACCCACAATTTTGAAGCTTTATCTCTATCGTACAAATCTAATACTTTATCGTAAGTTATATCAAAACCTTTCTTTTGCAATGAACCTATAACGATTTTTGTATTATTAACATAATCTGTTTCCATTCTTTTAAATCTATCCTCAAGAAATAATTTATCTTCTTCATTTAATTTCATATTATAACCAATAATATGGGCTTCATAACAAGAAAACTCAATCCCTAATGCTAATTTAATCCCTTTTTCTTTAGCATAATCATATAAACGCTCATCTGGAAAAATATCGTGATCGCATATCCCTATTCCATTTAATCCTCTCTCTACTGCCATATCTATTAAATCTCTTCCAGGTGTAGCCCCATCCTTAGATGCGATTGTATGATTGTGTAAGTCATAAAGTTCCATATTAATCGTAATTCTAATTAACTTTTTAAACTTAATGTACACAATTAGGGGAAACCTTAAAAATCAATAAAAAACAAATAATTATATGATGATCATACCTAACATAGAAATAATTGATTTAGCCATATACTTAAAAAAAGAAAAAACATTGATTATAGCAGATACACACATAGGTTATGAAGAATCACTAAATAAGCAAGGGATAATGATTCCTAGGGCTGCTTTTAAAGATCTAATTATTAGATTAGAAAAAATATTAAGTAAAATAAAACCAGAAACAATAGTAATCAATGGAGATATTAAACATGAATTTGGTAAAATATCTCAAACCGAGTGGAGGAATACTATAAAATTAATCTTATTCTTACAAAAACACTGTAAAAACTTAATTTTAATCAAAGGAAACCATGATAAGATCTTGGGCCCTATAGCGGACAAAAAGAACATTACAATCACAGATCAAATAATATTAAACAGCACAATCGTAACTCATGGTCACAAATTAATCAAACCAGATAAAAAAATTAAAACAATCATCATAGGTCATGAACATCCTGCAATTTCTTTAGGCGATTTAGCTAGGAAAGAAAAATATAAATGTTTCTTAAAAGGTAAATGGAAGAATAAAACATTAATTGTACAACCTTCCTTAAAATTATCCTCAGAAGGCACAGATATCACAAAAGAAAGAATCTTAAGCCCATTTCTAAAACAAGATTTAAAGAACTTTGAAGCATTTATCGTATCAGATAAAGTTTATTACTTTGGTAAATTGAAAAACATTTCTTCAGAATAATTAAAAAATTTTGTCAAGAGCGATGCAACATCAATTTACAAAATTTAAATTTTTCCAGCTCATTTAGAATTTTATATACTTTTGATATGTTTGATTATGTCATCATCTTCAGTCAAAGAAATCCACCCTTTGTCTTTTATAATATCTTTTAATTCACTATTTGGATTTAAAACAATTGGATGACCAACTAATTCTAATGTAGCTAAGTCTTGAGTTGTATCCCCAAAAGCAAAAGAATTTATGAAATTTACAGGAATTTTTTGTAGATATTGATGAATTTCTTTCATTTTCATTTCTTTAGAAGTTAAATTTTTATCTAAATCCCCTGTAAATTTACCATCTTGAACAGATAATTTACTTGAAATTATAATATCAAAAGGTAACTTTTTTTGTATAGCTTTCATTATCTCCTCTGTTGTAGCTGTAACTGCTATAGTTTGAGTTTTCCCACTCATCAAATTAAATAATTCCCGTGAATAATCAAAAAAATTTAGTTTATTAGATTCTACAAATTTAACTGCCTCACCATATATATCTTTTTGAATATTTCCCTCAATTCCTCCTGCATATGTCTTAAGAAATTCATTTGCAAAATTATCATAGTTGATTTTTTTATTTTTATATTCTTTAAAAAGGGAAATCATCAAATTGAGTTTTTCTTTCTTAAATTTCCCTTTTTTTGTAAGATATTTGGCAAAATCAAGCATAGAAAAATTTTTGACCAATGTCCCATCAATATCAAAGAAAGATGCCTTTTTTATATCAAAGAAAGATAAAACCTGTTCCCTTAATTGTTTAGCAAGTTCTGAATTCTTTAAAACAATAACTTTTATATTTTGTTTTTTCCTATAAATTTCTTTATAAAAAAGAGGGACATTAATATCTGCATTTTTTTTTGCGTTTTTATATTGGGAAGATATAAATTCCTGAGTTTTTTGAGGGATATAAGTTTGGAAAATTAGATCTCCTAATATCATAGTTTCACAATTATTTGATAAATCTATACCTGTTTTAATCATAACCAAGGGATTATTTCTATAATAATTTGCACACCATTTATCTATGATGGTATCCCCTTTTATGATCATATAGCAAGAAGTAAGATTTTCTTTAATCAAATCTAATATTTTGAGAGATTTTTCAGAATAAACTAAAGGGGATTTATAGTTTTTAGATATCCCACAATAAGGGGGTTTTGGCATAGGTTGTAAAATATACTCTTTTTGTAATTTTTTCCTATATTCTTCTGCATCCCCTAATGATTCAAATATGAAAGTTTGAGTATCCCCTTCTTTATTAAAATTTTTTATTCCAAATAAATGCATATTTTTTGCATATTCAGATTTTATATTTTCTATAAATTCTTCAATACCCTCTAACCACTTAACATTTACTATATATTCCCTTTCTTTTTTAATTAGAACTTTTTTTTCAACTAACTGATCCATAGTTTTATGTACTGCTTGATAAGTAATAGAAAGACTATATTCTTTTTTTAGATTATTGTATATCTTTTTTGCAGTTAAAGGCCATTCCTTACTTAAGATTTCAATTATTCTTTTCTTTGTTGTTTTTTCTTCCATTTCTAAAGGTATTACTTTCATTTTTATTAATGATTACTTTAATACTTTTAAACCTTTTGGTTGATTTTTACTGAACCCAACTTATATATCTTTTTTTCCAAATTATATCTAATAAAGATGAAACCCCTATTCCCTAATATTAAAATTGAAAGAGACTCTGGAGATACAGTTAGACCAACAACTATGGGTGACGTTCTTCTGCCAGATGATACAAACCCGGGTCAATATTTGAAGATAAATTCAGAGGAAGAATTAATAAGTTTGTCCAAACAAATAAAAATTCCTAATTGGATAAAAGATCCAGAAAATCTTGAAAAAATTCTTAGTGGGCAGTATAGGGATATTAAACCCATCACAGCAGAATTTGTGCCCACATTAAATTGTAATTATAGGTGTACCCAATGTGCTTATTCAAAAGCCAAAAAAGATAGTGGATTATGGGCAACTTCTCAAAAAAAAGGGCTATTGCCTAAATATCATATGAGTGAAGATGTTATGATGTTTTCATTGGATAGGTTAGTTGAGGGCGGCGTCAAAAATATTTTATTTACTGGAGGGGGTGAACCCCTTATTAATAAATCAACATTAAAAGGAATGAGGCATGCAAAAAATAATGGAAACGTTGTAGCATTATATACCAATGGGGTCGTTTTAAATTCTGAAAAAATTGATGAACTAATTGAAATAGACCCTTTATTTATTAGAATTAGTGTGTACGGGGGAAATCAGGAAACTGTGGCAAATTATACTCACACTAAAGATAATAAATCCTTTGAAAGGGTTATTAGAAACATAACTGAATTAATTAAACAGAAAAAAAAAGCCAAATCTGATGTAAACATAGGATTATCCTATTTAGTCCACCCTTTAACTCAAGATAGTATAACTGAATTTGCACAAGAAATTCGTAAAATTGATGTTATCAATGCATTAGATTACATTAGATTTACACCTGCTGTAGAATATTTTGATGGGCCCCAACATGATCAGGGTATGATGGAAGAAACATTTAAAGGTATAGAACATAATGTCAGTCCGATGTTTACAGATACTGATGTCTCCATCAAATTATATTATCATAGATTAAATGATTTAAATTCTGAAAAACAATATAATACTTGTCTTGCTTCTGGATGGTTTATTGAAGTGGGTCCCTCAGGTGAAGTTTTTTTATGTTGTGAAAAGCACTTTTTAGAAGACTATAAGATTGGAAATCTTATGACTCATACGATTGATGAAATATGGAAAAGTGATTTAAGGAAAAATGTCATTGATAATGTTAATAATCATTATTGTAAATCTTGTCCCACTCTTTGTAAACCTCATGAATTAAATAAAGTATTTAATGAAATTGAAACCTACAGGCAAGAAGGTAATATAAATAAGATAAAAAAATGGTCATCTGATTTGTTAAAATATAGGGCTGCATGTGATTTTTGTCCTGGACAAATGGATGATTTTCAAAGTTAAAATGATAGAATTATGTAAACAAGGAATAGAATTTAAAGACGGATATGTTCTAAAAAAACATGATTCTTTAGAAAATGCCCTTCTTGAGAAAAATGTTGCTTTATTATATTCACAAAACCATATTAAAAAAATTTATATTCCAAAATATAAAGGGATTATACATACTTCCCAAGGTATTTATTTGAAAATTGAAAAAATAGGTGCACTCAGTTTAATGGGTAAAGGGGATAAAAATATAAATCAGCAACTGGTTTATGACTTGGCATTATTTCATGGATTATTCTCCCAAAAAGGAAACAATTTAAGTTCCTCGGTCCTTTATAGGGATGCGATCAAATCTAATTACTTATTGGATAAGGATAAGCTAGTGCACATCGATTTTTCTTCTTCTAATAGATGGGTTCATTGTTTTGATGATTTAGCTTTGTTGTTACATCCTTTATGGAGTGATATAAAGCATAAAGAAATGGATAAGTTAGTCTCATTTTATATTGATTCAAGACAATATTTTCATAATCAAAACATAATTAATTTAAATGATCTAGATAATTTAAATATCAAAAACTCTTTGGAAGATGAAAGGAGGGATTCATATAAAGAATTAATTGTCCAGATGAAAGATAGCAGTTTAGACTCAAGTAGGGTTGAAGATGAACTTAATGATGTGGATTTCAATAATATTTTATTAGAAAACTTTAATACCTTTTTCAAATTTAGAACATTAAGAGGCAAATATTATTTAAATAAAGTATGGGATAAAAGATGAAAATACAAACATATAATAATGTAAAATTGGATGAAATGGGTATCCCTCTTGAAAAAGCTAATATTGTTACAAAAAAATATGCACATTGTAATCAATCATTACATTTATCTACCCATCTTTTAATGATAAATCAATCTAATGAGATTTTATGTAGGCTGAGGGGAGAAGATGAATCAAGATATCCTGGATTATTAACCACTACAATTGGTACTCATGTTGAATTAAATGAAAATTATTTAAGTACATTACAAAAATACATTCCTTTCGAGTTGCAATTGATGTGGCATGGTGAATTTAGGGTTGATGACGGTTTTGAAAACGAAGTATGTGGGCTTTACATGGCTACAATAGATTCAAATAAATTACCTCTTGAATTTAAATCTGATAGGCGTTTTTTAAGTAAAAATGATTTAGAGAATATGATAAAAAAAGGCAAAACCACCCCCCACTTACAAGAAGCTTTTTATATTTTATAAAATTGGATAATAAAAAATGGAAAAGAAAAATATTGAACCTCTTTATGAAGTTGTAGATGATAATGATAATCCTCAAGGAAAATTTTCTATAAGTCAAATAAAAAAAGATAATTTAATTTATCGCCTAATAGCAGTGTTTGTATTTAATCAAGAGGGAAAACTGTTTGTTCAATTAAGAAGTAAATCTAAAAAAAGATATCCCTTGCATTATGCAAGTTCGGTGGGTGGCCATGTAGAAGTTGGTGAAAGTTATATTGATGCAGCTAAAAGGGAAATGATGGAAGAACTTGGTATTTTAGAGGAATTAGACTTTATCTGTAAAAAAAAGATAATATATGAAAATCATCCAAGGTTTGTATCTTTATTTAAATGTATAACTAGTAAAAATATGAATCTGTCAAGTGAGGAATTGGATGGGGGTCAATTTTGTACTGTTCAAGAAATAAATAAAATGATAAGACAAAATATAACTTTCACACCTGTTTTTTTAGAATTATTTAAATCATTATATGGGGAAAATGGATCATAGATTAATATCTTTTGACGGTACTAGCGGTACAGGAAAAAGCACAATATGTCGTTTAACAAAGGATTATTTAGTTGAAAAAGGATATGATTGTCAAATTATTAAATTTCCATCTGGTCATTTGAGGGATTTGATACAAGATGAAAGGTATTCTGAAACAAGGGATCCTTTTTTAGAGTCTTATTTATTTGCGGCAAGTTTTAGGGGATTAATTGTAAGAAATGTAATTCCTGTAAAGGATCAGACAATATTCTTATTCGACAGAAGTTATATAACTTCATATGTTGATTCAAATTATGGGTCTAATAATATTGAAAATATCATTGAGATCAACAAATATAATCCTAAATTTGATTTATCATTTATATTATATAATGATGCCCCAACTGCAATGAAACGGATTAGAAAGAGGGCAATCACAGAAGGGAAACCCATCTCAAAAAGAGAAACTTTAGAATATATCTCAGATGCAAAAGACAAATATTTATCAATGGAGAATATTTTAGATAATCTAATTCTGATAGATGCTGAACAATCAGTTAAATGCGTATTATCAGAAATTATTAATAAACTAAATAAAGAATTATTAAAATGAAATCAAGTGAATATTTTAAAAAAATTGAAAAGAAAATTTTAGGGCAATTAAATAGTCTAGAGTATAATGAAGGCTATCTTAATATTGAGCCAAAAGAGTGCGATAAAAATCATTTTTTTGAAGTTGTTAAAATTGCTTCCGAATTATGGTCTGAAAATGAACCAACTGAAGTTCCTGTTGCTTTAAGGATTGCTGCATTATGTCATGACATAGATAGAATATATCCCAAACGTCAAGTAAACACCAAAGATTGTACAAGAGAAGATTATGCAAGTAGGAAAGGGGTTCATTCTGGAAATTGTGCTTTGATATTCTCAGAGATAAATAGTGACCTACCAAGGGAATTACTGCAAGATTGTTGTTTTTTAATATTAAGACATGAATTAGGTGGGGATAAAAATAAAGAGATGAATTTACTTGACAAAAGAGATGACTTCACTCAAAAATACAATCTTCATTTGGCTGCTAATTATTTATTTTATGCAGATAAATTAAGCTTTTTTTACTCAAATATCAACGAATACAAAAAAAGAGGTAAAGAAAGATTGATGTCAAAGATTGAATTTTCTTTAAAAGGGTTGCCTTCTAAAATTAAAAATAAAATATTTGAACTTAAATTTGAAGATGATTTGATTAACGAATGTCTTAATAAATTAAATAACCCCTGATAATCTTTTCTCAAAAAATATTATGATATTATGAAAATTTTTGATAAATTGAAGAATCTCAATTAAAATCTACGACTAAAACCTACACCAATATATTCTCCATCACCCAATTTTACATCTGCATCAATACTCCAATTTTTAGTAATATCATAATTTGCACCAATAAGTCCTTTAAGAGAAGTATTATCACGTTGATTAAAACTACTATAAGTGGCTTCACTTTGTTGTGTTTCACCAACATCATAAGTTAAGGCTATTCCACGAGCATGAGTTGTGCTAAGTTCCAAACCAGCATACCATCCAAAATGATTAAAATTATTTTCAACCCATGCTTTAGCACCAATAGATTCAATTCCATTTACGTGAATATCTGTTCTTCCATAAGGGGGCAAGATCCATCTTTGAGTTTCATAAAATTCAGATATTTGCGTATATTTAATGTCTCCCCTAAAAGCTAATTTATTATTTTTACTTTCATAAATAGTAATATTTAATCCACCAGCAAAACCACCTATGTGGGTATTCGGACTAATATGAAAGGTTTCTGTTGATTCTCCTGGCCTTTCAAAACCGTTTCTAATTACAGGATTATTAAGACTAGCTTCTACATAAGCGTTAAGCCAATCAGAAAAAACTTTTGTTTTAACTTGAACATAAAGTGAGGAATTATGATACTCTGAACCATAAGACCAAATAAAACTTTCATTACGTGCACCAATTTTTAAACTGCTATCAGTTTTTGAAACAGTATTTTCATGCGCATTAATATTACCAGTTAAACCTGCTCCAAGAATGATTCCAACTAAGCCTAATTTAACTTTATTTAAAAGACATCTAGATTTCATATTAGATGAAAATCTAGGGGGATTTATAAATAAAGTTGTAATTAATCATATATATTTGAATTTTAAGTCTAAAACAAAAGATTTATAAAGGTATTAACAACTTATAAGTAATAACAATATGGTAGATGATGTAATGTCCCAAAAAGGAGTAGAAGATTTTGATAGTTATATCTCTCAAACTGGAGATGAAACACTAAAACAAAAGTGGGAAGAAGTTAAAAAAGCAGGATTAGAAGGGATAATTAAAACTCAACAAGCTCCTTCTATAAATGAAAAATTAAAGGGACCTGTAGTTGCATTAGTCACACCCGAAATAACAAGAATTCCTTACGAATTAGATCCAGAACAAATTATAACAACTGGGGATGGGGGAGGATTATCTGAATACTCGGCAGCATTATTTGCTGAAATGATAAATCAAGGTATTAATGCGCACCTTTTCATACCTGGATACACCAATATATTTAGAGAATCAGCAGGTTTATCACAAGATAAATTTGATATAGAACTAAACAATATTGAGAATGGTAACAGGATACATTTAGCAACAGATGGTTTATTTGAAGATGCTACAAGAGTATATAATGATTCTAATTATTCACTTCCTAACATGGATATAAGACGAGCAATACATTTTACAAAAGCAGTTATCCAAAGGGGAGTTCCAAGAATAAAAAATCAATATCCCGACCAACCAGTACTTTTTCATTTAAATGATTGGCAAGTTGCATTATGTGCTGCAGGATTTAAACAACCAGAATATGAAAAACACGATATAAAAAGTGTTATGACCTTCCACAATATATTTACAAATGAAAAACCATTGTATACACTAAACAAACATGGTCTAAATACCAAAAATTATTGGAAAGAATTATTTTATAGGGGCAGATTTCCAAGTGGAGACCATGATAAAAATCTAGATATAGATGTAGATTTTTTAACATCTGGAATACATGCAGCAGACATGATTAATACTGTTAGTCCTAAATTTTTAGAAGAAGTTGTGGGGCATTATTTTGAAGATATAGGTCTTATACCTGACTCTATGAGGCAAGTTATTACAAGAAGATATGCAGAAGATAAAGCTAGGGGAATATTAAATGCGCCGGCTGCAACAGCAAATCCAGAATGTGATCCCTTAATCGGGGAAGAATATCAATACGGCACTAAAGATATAATGACTGGTAAACGATTAAACAAATTAAGATTCCAAGAAAAAGTAGGGCTAAAACAAGATAAAGATGCTAAAATTCTATATTGGCCACACCGAATCCAAGATCCTCAAAAAGGGGCAAAAATGTTTATTGATTTAATCCCTCATTTAATGAATCATTATAAAGATCAAAAATTACAAATAGCAATTGTTGCTAATGGTGAAGAAAATCTTATTGATCAAATAAAGGAATATCAAAAACATTTTCCAGGACAAGTTGCATATGCTGATTTTAATAGAGAAACAAGCCAAATTGGTAAAGCTGCAGGTGATTTTTTAATAGCACCATCTTTATACGAACCATGTGGCATACCTCATTTAGAGGCAGGAAACTATGGGATATTACCAATTGTAAGAAATACAGGCGGACAAGCAGTAATAAGAAATTTATCTCAAGATGGTTCTTATGGTAATGGTTTTAAATATCAAGATTTCCTAGGATCTGGTTTGTGGTGGGGAATTGAACAAGCGATGGAGTTTGCTAAACAACCTTATGCATTTAGGAAAAAAACTCTACAAAGAGTAAGAAGAGAAAACCTAAAAGAACATACTGTTGAAAATCAAGTTCAAGCATATATGACACAGATATATGAGCCAGTTCTTAAAAGAAAATTAGTATAATTAGATGTTTAAACTTATATGTTTCACAGGCTAAATCTATTTAAAGCAATTATTAATTCTTTTTATTATATTTTAATATAAATCGGTGAAACTTAATGGAATATAAACCAAAAATTGCATATTTATCTATGGAAATAGGATTTAATCCTGAAATACCCACCTATTCTGGTGGACTAGGAATACTCGCTGGTGACTTTCTTAAATCTGGTGCAGATATGGGTATACCAATTGTTGGAATTTCTTTAATGTATAGGAACGGTTATTTTAATCAAAAAATAATCAATGGTGAACAAATTGAAAATTATCCATTATACAATCCTAGAAGGGATATGACAAAGTTAGAAGATGCAGTTGTTAGCGTTCCAATTGAAAATAGGGAAGTTCAGATAGTTCCATGGATGTACGAATTAAAAGGTAATAAATCAACAATTCCTTTATTGTTCTTAGATACTCATGTTTATGAAGAAGGACCAAAAGGTGAAAAAATACCTTTAAATGAATTATGGGATGAAGCATTAACAAATAATTTGTATGGTGGAAATCACCCATACCATAGGTTAGCTCAAGAAGTAATCTTAGGAATTGGTGGAATTAAAGTTTTAGAAAAATTGGGAATTAAACCAGAAGTTTATCATTTAAACGAAGGTCATGGTGCATTTGCTGTGTTAGAATTAGAAAAAATAATGGGGGAATCAGCAGTAAACAAAACAGTTTTTACAACGCATACCCCTGTTCCGGCAGGTCATGATAAATTTGATTATGGGTTGGCTCATCAAGTAATTGGAAAAGAATTACCTTCAAATATCAGAAAGGTTGCAGGAAAGGATAGCCTCAACATGACCTTACTCGCATTAAATAAAAGTAGATACGCTAATGGGGTTGCAGAAGAACATGGAGAGGTTTCTAGAATAATGTTTCCAGATCATGATATAGATTCTATAACAAATGGGGTGCATTCATATACCTGGACATCTCAGAGATTCCAAGATTTATTTGATAAATATATCCCTAAATGGAGGGAACATCCTGAACATCTAGCAGATGTGGATATAATCCCAGACGAAGAGTTATTAGATGCACACTTAAAAAATAGATATGATTTGGTTAATTTTGTTAATGAACATAATTGTATTGATTCAAAATTTGATCCTAATATTCCAATAATAGGCTTTGCAAGAAGGTTTGCAACATATAAAAGAGGGGATTTAATTTTTTATGATACAAATAGATTGTTAGAAATTGCAGAAGGCAAATTACAATTTTTATTTGCGGGAAAAGCCCACCCAAAAGACCATGGTGGAAAAAATCTAATTCATAATATTATCAACAAAGGTAATGAATTAAAAGATGATCTTAATGTTGGTTTTATTCCAGATTATAATATGGCTATAAGTTCAGTTATGACTGCAGGTTCAGATGCATGGATGAATACACCAGTTAGACCAAGAGAGGCCTCAGGAACCTCAGGTATGAAAGCAGCACATAATGGTGTACCTCACTTATCAATAATAGATGGATGGTGGTATGAAGCTCAACCAATGGGTGGATGGAACATAGGTCCTGAACCGTGCGATTTTAAACTTAAAGATATAACTTATAAGGAAGATGCACATAAATTATATGAGGTTTTAGAGCGCGAAGTTCTTTCAGAGATTACAGGTATTTCCAAGCTAAAAGAATCAATTAAAAACGCCTCTTTCTTTAATAGCCATAGACAAATGGATGATTATATGAAAAAAGCTTATCTTATGGGTTAGATAGTAAGATTTAAATAAGGTTTTTCATTCTTAATATTCAAATGGAACCTAAATATCTCTCCAACGGATATTCTCGAAGAATAAATCCTAAATATCATGAAACAAGATCTGACAAAGGATTTTATGTTTTAGGAAACATTGTTACTACAGCCATAGTTGCAACAGCAATATTATATAGCGTTTCTTTGATAGATTCACACATACAAGAGAATAAAACAAAAACAGCTGGAATCGAACAAATTATTTCTAGATAATACAAATAACTTTTGAACAATTAGAATAAATTTTAAGACATAAATAACCTTAATTTAATAATAAAATATTAAAACCACCTGGCCATATAAATCTGTGAGATTCCATTTTTTAAAACACTTCTATAATATATTTAAACAAAGTTATATATTTATTAAAACTATTAGATAATATATGACTTGTATTGAAAAAATTTATAGTGTATCTGCATTAGTTGGAAATGGAAATTGTAATGCCAAATGTAATTTCTGTGCTGGCGAGTACCTAAGACCTGACGCAAAAGAAAATCCACTTTATGATAAAAATCTCGAAGCTGCAATAAAATTATCTGCTCGTTATGGTGGGTGGTCCTTATCTTTAACTTCAAGCGGAGAGCCAACCTGTGATCCTGACGCCCTAACTAATGCTTTAGAAATATATGATAAATGTGCAAAACAAGGTGCCTATTTTCCTAATGTGAACTTATTTACAAATGGAATTCTTTTTGGTGATGAAAAATTTTGTAACAAATATTTGGATAATTGGAGAGAATTAGGATTAAATAATATCGCAGTATCAATTCATTCAGTAGATGAAAAAGAACAAGCAAAGATTTATGGTGTTGAAAATTATCCTGCATTAGAAACCGTTGTTAAAAATGTTCAAAAACATGGTTTAGGTGTGCGGGGGACATTATTGCTTAGAAAAGGTGGGGTAGACAACTCTAAAGAATATGAAGCTGCAATAAAAACTCTTATTGACAAGGGCATTGATAATATAACTTCTTGGCCAATTGGTAATCCAGATGGTACAAGAACAGAATACACTCCCTCAAGGAGGGGTTTGTTTGGAATAAGAACATGGTTACATAAAAATGCAAAAATGTGCCATGGGCATGCATGGGGTGGAGGAGTTTTTGACTATAAAGGCAATATTCTAAGATATACTGATTATGTTACTAAACACAATAGAAAAAAAGATTTTGTAAGGCAATTAGTTGTTTTCCAAGATGCAACTGTGGCTTATTCTTGGATCAGAGAAGGCGCATTATGTATGAAATAAAATGGCACTAAATAGTTTATCTCTTTTTGTTGGAACATCTGAATGTAATGCCCAATGCAGACATTGTGCAGGAATTCCTTTAAGAAAATATGCACCTTCCGAGGATGGAATTCTAGATAAAAATTTAATTAATCGAACAATTCGATCCTGTTATGATCACGGGGCAAGATATTTATCTATAAGTAGCAGTGGCGAACCAACCCTGTCCCCGTTATCTGTAACAAAAACATTAGAATTAGTTAATGAATGTAAAGATGTCGGATTCTCACCAATAAATATTTACTCAAATGGAATCAGGATTGGTGAAGATAAAGATTTTTGTGATACATATTTACCACTTTGGAAAAACTTAGGTTTAACTACATTCTATATAACTGTGCATGATATCGACGAAAAGAAAAATGCTAAAATTTATGGCATAGAAAATTATCCTTCTTTAAATTCAGTCTTATCCAGGATTCATGATAATGATTTGTCGATGAGAGCTAATCTAGTCCTTAGTAAAAAAACAATACATAACGCTGATAAATTTATTTCCACTGTAGAATATCTAAAAAATATAGGGGTAGATTGTGTTTCTGCTTGGCCAATTAGAAACGATGAAGATCAAGTAGACCCTAAATTATCTCCCCTTGAAACAGAATTAGATAAAATGGGGGAATGGGTTAAAAATCAAGATCCAAAAGATAAAATTAAATTATTAAGAGAAAAAAGCAAAGTAGCATATCAAAGTGGACAAAAACTAACATTATTCCCTAACGGAATCCTTTCTAACACTTGGTGTAATTGAATTAAGAGATATTAAAATCAGCTTCTTGAATAAATCAATTTAGGTTAATAGAAATTCCACAACCAGGATCACAAGTACAACCATAAACTCCATTAACATTAAATGAACCATCTTGATCACAGTTAAAAGAACTACCCTTAAGTTTGTCTTTACATAATCCAGTTAAACATATATTACTAGTTTCCCCTTTATAATAAAGAGATTCAGCTTCCAAATTACTTATTTGTGAATTTGAGTCAATAATTTGAGATTCTAATTGTGTATTTTGTTCTTGTAATGAGTTAATTTGAGAAGTTAAATTTATATAAACAAATAAAGATATTATAATTAAGATTGCTAGAATAGCTCCAATAATAATTGAAGTTAATTTATATTTATCCATATATTGATTAAAAAAAGACTAGTATTTAAGTTTTTTGGTAACACTCCAATTAAATATAATCGCAGTTATTCTGTTTTTGAAATGGGAAAATTGGAGAAGGTTCTTAAAATTTGGTTTGAAAAGGATTGTCCTAGAAATGTTTTTGATCCTGAGATAAAACCAAAATGGAATAGACTCCAAGAGATTTATGCACAACAATATTAGCTTTTAAAAAAGTTTAGCGTAAAGTTTATATAACATCTAAACTGATTATTAATAATGAAACAATATTTACTTATCATATTATTTTTACTTATGATTTCTGTTAGTGGTTGTACAGATGAAGTTATTGAAGATTCTTCTGAATGCTTAAAAGCAGGTGAAAGTGATATTAAGGGCGGAGTGCCATCAAGTGATGATTTGGAATTACTTAAACCTTGCTGTGAAGGATTAGAAGAAATATCTTATGGTGATGTAGAATTTGAAGGACAATGTATGTTCCCTGCTGGTGGTTTTGGACATATATGTGCACCTTGTGGAAATGGCAAATGTGAATCTGAATATGGTGAGAATAAGTGCAACTGTGTTAAGGACTGTGAATAAGTCAAGTTTTTTCTGAATAATAATCGCTATTATATACCTTAGATCAACTAAACCATTTTATAATAATTTATAACAAAAAACAACAGATTTAAATATTTCATTACCTAGGTAAGTAATATATGTACGATAAATGTGAGTCGTGCGGAAAGTGGATTGAAGATGCAGAAGATTGCAGACTAGTTTCTAACAATAATCAAAGCATAATAACTTATTGTAAAGAATGTTATGACAAAAGACAAAAAAACAGACTTTAAGATGGAAAAACCAAAATGTCAATTATGCAACTCTGAGATGAAGTTAAAAGAGAAGAAAAAAGTTATTGATACAGAGTATAAAATCTACAAATGCACAAAATGTCATCATACTGTTGCTAAATCTTCTTAAAAGAGAAACATTTATTAACTAAAATAATAAAAAGTTAGATATGAATAAAAAAGGGGCTTCATTTGGCACACTTGTAGCAACAATTGGAGCAGTTCTTATAGCACTCGGTTTTGCATGGCTTATTGCACAAAATTGGCATCAAATTGTAGCACCATTAAAAATATTCATATTATTATTAGTAACTGCAGCATCATTTACAGCAGGAATCATGTTTAGAACAAAAGATTATCCTGGAATTGGAAGGTCATTAATTGTTCTAGGAAGTTTATTGTACACATTAAGTGTATTTCTCATAGCTCAAATATTCTCAACAGATGCAACACTGCAAGGTACAGCATTCTTAGTATTATTATCCTGGGCAGGCGTTTTACTCTTTTCCTATATATTTGACTCATCAATAAGTTTAGTTTTAGCATTAATAGAACTTCTAACTTGGTTGATCTTACAATATTTTGCTTTTATAGATTTGTTCAATATCGATGAATTTGCAATTGGGACATTAGTAGTATTGCTCTTAATCGTTGGAATATTATTATATGGTCTTAATTTATTACATAAATCAAAAGACCACAAATTCTCAAAAGTATATCAGTGGTGGACATTATTTTATTTCCTATCATTTGCATTCTTATTAAGTTTCCAATCACTCCTTCCAACAATGTGGCCACTTGGAATATCATTCCCCACATCAATTCTAACATATATTTTGATAATTTTAATTATAGCAATAGTAACATTTGTTATGGGTATGATTTTTTGTCTGGATAATAATAAAATAGATTCAAAAGAATTGCTAGGATTCATATATATTGTAGCTTTACTTTTTATCTTAATCTTAACAACAACTGTTGTTTCTGGAAAAATGGGTAGATGTAATCTAAAATCGTGTTATGATTTGCAAGATCAAACAAGTTGTGAATCATATGAATTTAGAACGTGTGGTTGGGAGAATAATTATTGTAATGAATTAAGATGTCATCGTTATTATGAAGAAACAACATGTGAAAATGCACCAACTAAATTAGGATGTGAATGGAAAACAACTAATGCAAGAAGTTATTGTGAAGGTTCAAATAATATTGTAGCTTTAGAACAAGAACAAAATCAGGTATGTAATCAATTTGAAAATGATGGTAAATCATGTACAGCACATAATGAATGTAAATGGTATCAAAGTAATTTCTTTAATGGAAGAAGTGCACCCCCTAGTTTATGGGTTTTATGGATATTTTCAAATTTAGTATTCTTAGGTATGATCATAGCTGTAATTGGGTATGGTTCATTAAATAAAATCCCTAAAATTATCAATTTGGGAATTACTTTCTTTGTATTAGATGTCCTAACAAGGTATATAGGATTTGTTGCTGATTTTTGGGGTTATACAAGCTTAGCAGTAATTTTCATAATTAGTGGATTAGTTCTCATCTTAGGTGGATGGGGTATTGAAAAATGGAGAAGAAATCTAATAACCAAAGCAAATCAATAAATAAAGAATATTTAAGGCTAATAATTGCCTTAGGAGTTCTATTATTCATAACATTAAGCTTCATACTATATCTTGCGTGGCCTTTAATGACTGGAACTACAGTTGTGCTCGCTACAAGACCGGTTGATCCATTTGATTTATTACGTGGACAATACATGACAATAGGTTATGAGATATCAAACATACCCTTAACTAATGTTCCCGAAGGAACTAATATTTATGTTAGTTTAAAGGAAGACGAAGAAGGTATTTGGAGATATGATAAATCTAGTTCAACAATCCCTTCTGAAGGAATATTTATTAAAGGAAAAGTGGGCTCAACAAGAAGAAACTTAACAAACGTACAATATGGTATTGAACAGTTTTTCTTTGAAAGAAATGCACATGTTCCAACAAGAAACATAACAGTAAAAGCTAAAATTAGTAGCACGGGTGGTTCAAGACTTGTTGAATTGTTACAAAACGGACAACCAATCGAAATAAAATATTCATCAGTGAAATAAATCTAATTTTCATAATCTAATGGATTAAAACAACCATGAGCAGTATAAATTTTATCTTCATCAATCTTAATATCTTTAAATTTAGGCATAAATTCAAGTACAATTTCTGTAGAAAAACCACTTTTCTTAAATTGTTCATAATTAATAAACTGTGCATAAAATGGAATTGTGGTCTGCACACCTTCAATGATTGTATGATCTAATGCTTTTAATCCTCTGGAAATTGCATTATTCCTATTTCTCCCCTTAACAATTATTTTTCCAATCATAGAATCATAAATATGTGGAATTTCATATCCATCATAAATGCAAGACTCTACTCTTACCCCTATCCCATGAGGTGGATGATAATGTGTTACTAAAAGATCAAGAGATGGACTAAACCCTTCTTGAGCAATTTCTGCATTTATTCTAAATTCCATAGCATGACCTTTAAAATGGATATTTTCCTGAGAATAACCTAATTTTTCACCTGCAGCAATTCGTATCATCTCCTTTAAAAGATCTGGTTTAATTGCCCTTCTTCTGGGTAAATGAATTGATGAAATTTCTTCAGAAACACCATTCTCTACCTGGAGCCGAGCGTTCATCTCCCCCCAATAATAATTATCCCCTACGACCATATATTCAATAGTTCCAGCACCATGATATCCTGCAGATTTTGCAAAAGAAACAGCATGTTCAAGCATATCCTGTTCTAATTTTGTATCTAAACAAGGTGCAGGTGCTTCTTCAATCAATTTTTGAAATCTTCTTTGTGTTGAACAATCTCTCGTGCCAAAATGAACCGCATTGCCAAATTTATCTGCTAATATTTGTACTTCTACATGCCTGATTTCTGGAAGGTATTCTTGGATTGCCACATCAGGATTTCCAAAAAATTTATCCCCTTCTGATTGGGCCAATTTAAATTGTACCTTAAAATCATCAATAGAATAAGATTGTTTCATTCCCTTTCCACCACCACCAGCAACAGCATAAATCTTAAGTGGGAAATTCATAGACTTAATCTGGGATTTTGCTTCTCTATAATTATGTATTATCCCACTCCCCTTTACAATTGGTATTCCAACAGAATCTGCAAGAACTCTTGATTGTGCTTTATCTCCTACACTAGCCATTGTTTGTGAATTGGGCCCAATAAATTCAATTCCAGAATCTTCACAAGCTTTTGCAAATTCAGGACTCTCTGAGATAAAACCCCAACCCGGAAGAATTGCTTCAGCATTTGATTTTTTTGCAATATCAATTATCTGACCTATATCTTTATAGACTTCCCTATCATTCCCTTTAAGAAGAATAGTTTCATCAGCATTTTCCAAATATTTTAAATTATCATCAATAGAAGAATGTGCAACAATAGATTTAGATCCAAGAGATTTACAAGTTTTTATAAATCTAGGTACCAAGTCCCCTCTATTTGCTATTAATATTTTATTAAACATTAAATATGAGATTATAAAACAGTATAAAAAGATTTGTAAAATATAACTATCACAATACGAATTAAGAGAAAACAGTTAGCTTTATAAAAATAATATATATTCTAATCTCCAATGGGCCCGTAGCTCAGTCTGGTTAGAGCGAAAGACTCTTAATCTTTAGGCCGCGAGTTCAAATCTCGTCGGGCCCATTTTTATTTATATCTCAATTAACTAATAAATAATATATTTATTCGGTAAATACGTAAATAAGTGAAGTATATTTATTATATTCTAAAAATATTTAAATTATGTGAGAAATGATTTAAATAACATAAAGTATTGTCACTAATAAGTAACCACACAATCTTTATAAACAAATAATCATTCCTCACTATAAAGGGGTGAGTACTGCAAAGTAGTAATAACTATGTGGTATATTTACGATTCATAAGCATCGTATGGAGGCAAAAACAAAATGGTAAAAACAGAAAAGAAATCAAAAAATCTAGAGACTATGGCTCAAGAATCAGACGCTAAAAAGGCATTTGAAACAGAATCAGGAACAGATTATGACGTTGAACAAGAAAGATTAAGTGACATTCCTGATCTAGATGTGAATGCAAATGAATTATCTGAAAACTATGCTAGATCTGCTGCAATAAAATTAGATTTAATGGACCTTAGAGAAGAATATGGTGAGAAAAAAAGTTTATTTCAAAGGTTAGTTTCTGGTAAAGGTGTATACACAATAGGTGATAAAGTAGGTATGAAATGGCACAAGCTACCTGTTGTAGGTAATAAAAAGAAATTCAGAGCCATACAAATCAATGCTGCTCAGAGAAAAGGGGTAAAAGTAAGTGCAACCTTGGACGATGTAGAAGTAATCTTAGATAAAAAATATCAAGTATCCGTAGACAATGTCGATTTAGTTAATGAAATAAGAATTGACCAAGTACAAGCAACAAAAGATATGGATAAATTGCTTATTGAAAGAGCTAAACAAGGAAACTTTAATCATGCAGATTACACCAAACAAGTAAACATATTAGGAGAGAGGGAAACTGCATTAAGTGAAATTAATGAGACCTTTAAGGGTTTAAAATATAATCTAGAACAAGCACAAGAAGCTAAAGATGCAATTAAAGTAAAAGAAATATCAAGAGAAGTAGACAAAGTTCTTAATCAAAAACACACACTTATGGATCGTGTTTTAGATCAAGATAAGAAAGTATCCGATATAAGGAGAAATATTCTTGATGCTGCAAAAGGAGTAGAATCAGCAGAAGGTACTTTGGCTGCATATAGGGTTAATTACAAAGTTATTGGTGGTTTAGTTGATGCTGCAAATGAACAAGAAATTATGTTCAAATATACTAGATCCGATACTATGAAAAATTTAAAAATTCAGGCAAGAATAGCTGATGCAGGAGAAAGTATGCTTGATCAGCAAAAATTACTGGATGATTTGTCAAATGTATCAAATGAACTTAATGACCATATTGTTGATTTAACAGATTATTTCACAAGAGCAACATTTGAACAATTCCAAAAAAAGACCTATGATCCTAAAAGGTTGGCTGTAAAGGAAAAAGAAATAGATGGTAAGCTTAGAGAACTTAATCAATTAAAAATGGAGTATGCTAAAAATAGGCAAAAAATGACAGACGTTATGGATGCACCAAGTTATGGAACTCATGAATAAATGAGTCCCTTATTTTTTATTAATTATTTTTAATAAGATGGTAGAAGACTATGTTGAAATTCAAGGGACAGAGAAAAAAGTTTATTTAAATACTGTTGATAATTATTTAAGTCTTTTAGCAAAAACACTAAAAAATGAACAAGATCCTTTAGATCGTGAATTAATAAAAGCATTTGGAAGCGAAAAAGAATGGAATTGGAACAGATTAGGGGATAAAAAAGATAGTTACCAACAACTTTCCGATATGGTTAATGAAGTAAGAAATAGTCTTTCTTTTTTTGGATATATTTATTCTGAAAATCCACTTGAAAATAGGGGATATTTTGATAAAATAAATGTTAGTACAGATTCAGGAATGGTTTGGCCTTATGATTTTATGAAGTTACATAGGTTAAAGACAGATCATTCAAAAGAATTAGCAAAACTACCGGAATATAGGAGAAGTTCTAAAAAATTACTTCATTTATTAATGACTGATGAAGCAGAAATGGATACCTTAGACGCAGAAATTGATAAAATCCATATTGATGCAATGAAAAGAAATTTTTTAGAAACACTTCATCAAGAAGACATCATTGGTTGGCATATGGGCAATAACAGAATTGATGCTAAGAAGAAAATGCAAATAGGTGGTGAAACACTTTGGAATATAAAAACGGAAAATTATTCTCCTGAAACTGGAACTTATTTATTGTATATAATAGATTTATGGCAAGATATATCTGAAAATCCACATATAATGCAATCAGATGATGGAACTGTTCAAATTAGTCAAGGTTTAAAATATTTTGCATTAAGTAAGAGGGGTCCTGCTTATCATGTATTAAGATCATTAGATGAATCTTTTGAAAATATTCATCCAGTACATGCAGTTAAAGCAACCATTGGACCTTTTGATAGTAAATATCAACATAAAAAAGCTAATCAATTAAAAATATCTAAAAAATTATTAAAAGAGGATCCAAATTTTAATTTATTAAGATCAACATTACAATATGCTTATTCACCTAATCATGAACAAAAAGATGACGTTACAAGACAAGTAATTCATTTAGATGATTGGAAAGATGAATTTATTGTATGTCCTTCCAATTATTCTGCAGAAGTTTCCACTTCACTATTAGGTTCTGGTATTCATATTATTGACGCATAATTAAAATGAAAAAAGAAATATCTTTAGAGGAAGAAGTAAAGAATGACTTAGATAATGTAAGAAAGATAATTACATCTTCAAGAGTAGAAAATAATGATAATTTTTATTCGACAATAGCTCAATTATTCACAGATGGGGTTCGGAATACAGATAAATACCTTAATGCATTTGAGACTGCACTTTCAATATTTGATACTGCTTCTACAAGAATAAGGACGGATATGGATATATACACCTTAGAACAACGAAATAGATCAATAAATAAATCCATTGATGAAAGAATCAAATCATTACAAGAAAATATGGATCAATCACTTGACACAATCACAAAAGCATACATGTCAAAAGATATACAAAAAGTCTTAGAAGAAGTAAAAGAGACCTCTATGACAGAAGTTATTGAGCTATCCAAAGATATTAGTGATGGAATATTTATGTCTAACAGATATTCATTATACTTTGCAGGACTAGTGGGCTTAGAGTTGTTAGGTATTAATAAAAAAGATACCAATCAAATGTTCTCATTTGGTGCTACTAATGATATAAGTAAAAAAAGCGATGATTTGTCCTCTATATTATCAAAAGAAGCTACAAAAAAGATTCAAAAATTAATATACACAAAGAAAGAAAAGAATGAAAAGGTACCAGAATCAGAACTAAAAGATACCCTAGGTTATTTATTCACTTCATGGGTTAATCAATTTAGTTGGGACACATTCAAAGATATTGCAGAAAATCATGACTTAACAGACTCACAAATAAAATATGAAAATTTCTCAATAACTAATGGACAATTCAAACAAAAACATGATACTATTGAGTTTGATGATAGGGTTATGAATATCTCAAGAGAGGATGTATTAGGTATATCTGGTTATGATATTGAAATTCCAGATAATAAAACAGTTGAAGAAGTTTTATCAGGATCAAGATTACTAGCAAGAACTCTAGAGGATAATATTGGAAAAACATTATTCTGGGATAACGAAAGAAAAATAAATCCTGCTAACCCGGTAGGAAAAATATTTACTCACGGTGGTCCAGGAACAGGTAAAACCTATACTGCACATGCTTTCTTCAGGTATGGTGGCGATATTGCAAAACAATATAATAAAGCACTAAAAGCATTAACACTCAACATAACTGATTTCGCATCACATTATCAAAATCAATCTGCAAATAAATTAGCAGAAATAATGTATGAAATATCAGCATTCCCAGGATCAGTTTTAATGTACATAGCAGATGTAGATACGATTCTTCAAAATAGGGCAAGTGAACCAACACAAGAACAACAACAAATCATGAGCGTCTTATTCAAATTATTTGATGGTTCTGTTATTCCAAATGGAAAAATGTTAGCTGTCATGGATGCAAATTATATAGAAAGAATTGATAATGCTTACAAAAGCAGATTATTTGATAAAATGATTGGACTCACAAGATGGGATAATCCAGAGGATTTTGGTGAACTAGTCAAAAGAACACTAACTAAAAATACAGAAGGAATTATCTTAAAAGACCAAGACTGGTTAGATGTTGGAACTTATTTACTTAATACTGAATTATCCAACAGGGAAATTGGTCATGTTGTTAATCAACTAAAAGGTGGATATACCATGCCTCTAACATTACTAAATGAACCGCATGAAAAGATAATTGAATACCGTAATGAACAATTAAAAAGTGTAAACAAAGATAAAATCATAGATAAATTTGGTAATTATATTAATACGAGAATGGAAATTGAGAGAAAATCGCATGAAGCTAAAATGAAACAAAAAGCGTCTCAATTATTAGTAGATATAAAAACAGAGTATGATGGTGCTGAAAAAATACCAGCATATAAGGGATAAGATGAAATCACTAAACGATTTAGCGGAACTGCATAGATTAAAAGAAATTGCAAATCAGGAAGGGGGGAACTTAAATTTAAATAAATTAGAATCCGGTTTTTTAAAATTTGCCGAACATATGTCTAGTCAATCATTAACAGTTAGACTACCCCAATTATATGAAATTGGAAAAGAAGAATCAAAACACCTAAATGATGTTTTTGAATCATTAAATATAACTCAAAGGGTCCCAAAGGCAATTGATTTTTCAGGTGCCTTTAATTATGATGCTACATTAGATACATTAATATTTTTATCACCTCAACAGATTGAAGCAGGTCAGTTTTCGAGGGATAGATCATACCTAGACCCTTTATTGTCTCAAATATATGAAGGCGGAGCCGAACTTATATCAGATTTTTCATTACATGAAGCTATATTTGGAAAAGTTAATTGTAAATCAGGTAACCTCGATTTAAAAGATTTAACAGTATTTCCTGAGAAATTTCTAAAAGGTCCATATACTCTAAGTATAAACTTAGATACTCCTAGGAATACAATAAGTAATTTTATAGAATTAAGTAAAACCCTTAGAGAATTTATCACAAATCCTCAACTTAATTTACTCGATCCAGAAAAAATAGAGAAGGTAAAAAAATCTATTGAACTAAGAGAATATATGGGCTCATTATCAAGATATTCCATACCTAAAACCCAGGAATTTGAAATTGAAACCAATTCATGTGTAATCAGAAATAAAGAGAATACCCTTTATTTTCTCTATAACCCAAATCAAAAGAAGAATGCTATGGTCTATTTTGGACAAAATCCTTTTGAAGGTCAAAAGGTACCCTACAATTTAACAATCTTGGAAGGGGATTCTCATCAACATACATTAGTTCAATTAGTAAAAATTGGAATATTTAAACCAAGCCCAAAAGTATTATCTCAAAGAGTTAATGAATTAACTAAGATGTGTAGAGAAACATCTCAACATCAACATGAACTAAACGGATCTTATCAAAGTTTAAAAGAACTGTTGGGCACATTAGAGGAATCACAAGAATATTTTTCACAAGTTCTAAATCCTGATATGAGAAGAGAATATACTGCAAACTTAGCACCAGAATTAATAGAATTTATGGTCTACCCTGGAGAAAATGATCCTACTTTACACGAAATATTACCTAAAATTTCATGGAATGAAAATATAAGGTTATACAATGATACACCTAGATTTATTCAAACATTTAAAGAAAATAGTACGAGGGATAAAAAAAAATTATTAAAAGAAATCCAATCAAATACATTATTTAGTAATCAACAAAATAATGACGTTAATGTATGGTTATATGCTAATCATCAAAAATTGTGTGAAAAAGTAGGCATAAATTTTAAAATACTTGAATAAAACGGAGGAAAAAATGACAACACTAGAAGATTATGTAGGAAAAATAAAAACAGGTCAAGATTTAATTGATGAAGGGGTTATTCCCAAAACATCAGCAGTACATCTTGCATTGATAACAGAAAAAAGATTAGAAGCTATAAGGGAGGGTATATTATCTCAAATTAATGATGAGATGCTTGGATCATGGATTCCAGGAGCTAAATTAAATTACCATGGCAAAATCACAGACCCTTCTGAAGTTTATGAGAATATTAAAGTAGGTTTACCTGTTGTTGGTGTTGGAGAATATGACCATATGAATATAGATGGGATGAAAGGGGTAGTAAAAACAATAAATCGAAATCAGATAGGTATCGAATTTGATAAAAAATTACCTTTAAGTGGTGAAGGAAAAAAAGGGCATAATCTCAAAGGAGCTATTGAATCTGAAATGGGTTGGTGGGTAGAATCAGCTTATTTAAACATTCCAAGGGGCAAAGCAATAAAGGGCGCTCAATTATTAGAAGGGGTTGTTGCAGATCCTAAATTAGGCCATAAAGCAAGATTTAAGGGAGGATATCAAGGAGATCATATACTTTTCCCAGAAACAGAAATTTTTCAGATAACAAAATATGATGAAGAATCAAATTTTCTTAGTTTTAAAACAAAAAATGAATATGATGGTGATAATGAATTTGGTGTGGAACTTAACAAAGTAGCAGATATTCTGGAAGTCTCAAGTTTAGGGCAGATAGAACCCAAAAATAAAGAAGAAGAAGTAAGGAAACAAACTTACTTAGATTTTTTCCCAAAAACTAAACTAGATGAAAAAACAGCTGAAAGTATATTAATCGGGTTGGTAATGGGTAAAAATCCTATATATGAGGGTCCATTTGGTTGTGGAAAATCACAAGTAAGTGAAGACACAGTAGAGATTGCAGAACAACAAAAAGCAATCTTTAAAGTTGATGGATGTAAAGTTCAATGTAACCCTTATAGTTTAATGGACTCAGAAGAAATATCCGACCAAAGATTAAGAGAAATAGTTAAAAAATTCCAAAAGAAAGTGAAACCTTGCGCAGAATGTATGATTAAATATGATAAAGGTAATAAAACTCAAGATTTTAGAAAGACAGGTATATTCATAAGGCCCAAACCTTTTGATATTGATGTTATAGTTGCTAAATATAGTCATGAAGGTGGAAATGGTATAGAACATACTGAAGGGACAGTTGGATTAGATAGAATGAACATTGCAGGTTATAAGATCCCTAAATTAGATGGGTCAACCACCAAAGGAATGGAAAGTGATTCTGATCCAGAAGGATTTCACCCAGGTATTGGTCTAAGAACAAATAATGGGATATTTTGGATGGAAGAGATGGATAAACTTTTGCCACAAACTCTTGATGGAGTATTAGAATTAGCTAATAGTAAAAGGATAAAACCAGATCAATTAAGATTTTTATATCCTGCAAATAGTTATATCCTAGGTACTTGTAATGACTCTACAAAATTATCATTAGCAATAAATGATAGATTTTTAATTATAAATATTAATTATCCTCAAGACGTTGATACTAGTAATGAGATAACACAAAGTACCTATCATGGAGATTTTGCAGAAGCTAAAGATATTGATATAGGGGATACTCATAAAGAAAAAGGGAATGGATTAAGAAAAATACCCATGCCAAATGTAGTTGAAAGGGCAGTTGACGCCCTATATATCAAATTCAGAAAGGAGTATAAAGAAGAAGGGATGAATATGATATTAGGTAGTAACAGGTCTAAATTCGATGCATTAGATGCTTCAAGGGTAATCTGGACATTAGATAAAATGTTTTATGATGATACACCCGAAATTGTAGATCCTTCTTATGCTGAGAAAGGGATGGAATATGCTATCTTTTCAAGACTTCAAGGTACAAATGGATCGGTAACAAAAGCTAAGGATAAGATAAGTTCATGGATAAAAGATAATTTTCAAGAAGTTCTTACCCAAGAAGAAGACACCTGGTGGTGCAGAGTTTATCAAAACATGGGTATTAGCTCAACTCAAATACCTGAGATAGAAGCAAATTTTACTGGAGAAGTTGCAAAATATCAAAAGGATTCAAGGACATCCCTCAAAACATTTGAAAAGATTAAATACGCACGGGAAAATCCAACAGATATAAATGCACAAAGAGCAAGAATCAAAAATCCTTTTATGGATTATCTTTTTAATCATCAACCGCATTTTTCAGATGTAAATGAAACTCAATTAATCGGTATGGTAGATTATTTGGCTAATAGTAGAAAAGAGCATATAAAAAGACAAAACCAAGATGAGGATTAAAGATTATAGGCATGCAGACTGTACCCTTTTTCGTATACCTCCAATAGACACATCGGGCGTAGATGGTGCAATAGGTATAGCCCTTGCAAATGCGTGGAAAAATAAGGGAGATTTAAATAGTACAATAAATAAAATTTTGTCTGATAAAAGTATTTTTGGGCAATTAGAAAAACAAATTTCTGAGAATTTAGACTTTCAAAGAGCTTCTGCAATGGGGACAATTGAAGCTAGAACAAAAAGAAGAATCCAATTATATGAAGATCGAAGAAAGAATGCATTTGGAAAAATAGAACTCAAATATGATACTGATGGCAAAGAAAGTGAAATGTCCAGCCTGGGCAATCAGATAGACAAACAAAGAAAAGCCTATAGTGCAGCTGAAGAACGTTTAAATAATATCAGGAGAATCGCAAGGGGTAGATTTGAAAGGTTAGGCGGAGAAAAGGGTTATCTTGCACTTATGGAAATAAATGATAGTTTAACAGCAGCAAAAGGTACACAGACCAAAAAAAGAAAATCTAGGGAATATAATTTGGATTTATTAAAAGATAAAGAGTATACCTTACCTGGAGAAGAACATGGAAGAAGTTATAAGTTTTTCAAAAAAGTGTGGGGCGTATTAAATTATAAATTATTTTAATCAAAATGTTTAAACACAAAAAAGAACAAATGGATGATGAATTTGCCGAAGTAGAGGTAGAAGGAGTATTATCCTTGGATGATTTTGTCAATGGATTTGTTAAGAGATACAAAACAGAGAAATCCTTTAAAGAAACAGTTCATACTTATATGCACTTAAATCCTTTAAAGAAATTTTCATTGACAATTAGTAAAGTTATTCCTTCCTGGTATGAAAAAAGAACAGATGATCTTATTACAGAATATGCAAGAAAAGCAAGATCTGATTTAGTTAGAGAGATGAAAAACTTACATAATGATATGGATGAATTAGGAAGTTTAGATAAAACAGTTCATCTTAAACAACAAACAATCCAAAACCAAACACAAGCATATACTCAATCTCAAAAAGATTTAGAGGCTGCTCAAAAAAAATCAGGAGCAGAACGAGCCGAGATAGAAAAAAAGATTAATGGTGATAAATCAGAGTTAGAATCAAAAGTTGCAGAACAAAAACAAAAAATAATTGCAAAAACAGATGCAACAATTATTGTTAAGGATCATTTAAGGAAATACATAGAAGCGTCCCAATTTATCCAAAACGATGGTGGATCAATTAATTTTGATAATCAAAAAATGGCAGAAATACTAGAAGACACCTTCTTGGGGGAGATTATTAATGAGATTGAAGATGATGATGGGTTTGGATTTATGACAAAATTAAAAACAAGGTATGAAGGACTTATTGATCATTGGGGGAGCTTAACAAGTTTAAATGAACTCCCACATGTAAATTGGATTAAATCATCAATTTATTCAAGAACAAAAGGGTATAGATTACCTACATTCCCTTATCTTATAACTGGAAAAACGGGCAATCAGGAAAAAAACGCAAGAGCATCAATTGATACTGCAATAGTTGTAGATAGGAGTGGGAGTATGGATGAGAATCAAAGGTGGGAAATTGCTCAAAAAACAACTCTTGCACTGCATTCACTCATGAGGAAATTAAATCCCAAAAATAATACTTATTTAGCGTGTTACGATAATGTTATTACACCTGCTACAACTGCTCAAATGATGAGGGAACTAAGACCTAATGGTGGAACTGAAACTGATCGTGCATTATATTGGATGAGGGATGTATTAAAAGATAGTGGGCCCTCAATTGGTTACTTGTTAACAGATGGTGCACCAAATAGTACCAGTGCTGCGATTGAAGCCGCAAAAGAATTTAGAAACACGCAAATTATGTTAAATATCTTTTTAATAGATGGAAATTATGATACCGAATCTATCACAAGAGAAATTGGAAAAGCAGCAGGAGATAGGACCAGGGTAATCCCTGTAACAAATTATCAATTAGCAACCGGGGCTATTAAAAATATTGATGAAGTTATAAGGGAAATGTATACTATAAATGATTTTTAGAGAAATGAAAAGGTTATTTAAAGACTCAAAAATAATGAAAAAAGAATCTATATCGGATACACATACCAAAAACAATATAATTACGAATTTCATAATATTTTTCTGAATAAACCAAACATTTTTAAATTAAATTCCGTTTTCCACTATTACAATGATAATTATGAAATTTGGTGGATCGTCTGTTAAAGACGCTGAAATGTTCTTAAAAGTAGCCGATATAGTAACATCTAAATTAGACCAAAAACCTGTAGTAGTACTCAGCGCAGTAAAAGGAACTACTGATTTGTTATTAGTATCACTTGATGAATCTATAAGTGATAAATATGATTCATTTAAAAAAATAGAAAATAATCATAAGATTATCCTACAAGATCTAGATATAGACCAAACGTTAGTAGATGATGAATTAGATGAGTTAAAAAAAGCACTAGAAGTTAATTCAAAGGAAAAAGATCAAGATGCAAAATTAATAGATTATATCTCATTTTTTGGAGAAAGAATGAGCATTAAGATTTTGGCAGCATTACTAAATAAACAAGGCATTCAATCAGACTCATTTGTATCAGGAGATATTGGAATGATAACAGATTCTAAATTTGGAGATGCCACGATTTTAGAAGATTCACCTAAAAAACTAAATGAATTTATCACTAAATTAGATTTAATACCTGTAATAACAGGTTTTGGTGGAAAAGACAAAAAAGAAGAATTTACTACTTTTAATCGTGGAGGATCAGACTATGTTGCCGCATTAATTGGTGCTGCAATAGACGCTAAGGAAATTCAAATCTGGACTGATGTTAATGGGGTTTTATCAACAGACCCAAGAATTGTAGAAAATGCTCAGACAATTCCTGAATTAAGTTTTGATGAGGCTGCTGAACTCGCCTATTTTGGCGCTAAGGTATTACATCCAAAAACAATCTTACCAGCAGTAGAAAAAAATATCCCGGTCTTAGTGTTAAACACATATGAACCAGATAACAAAGGTTCAAAAATTGTTAAAGAATCTAAAGACAGTAAATGTGCAATAAAGGCAATATCTTGTAAGAAAGGTGTTACTGTAATTGATGTTAAATCAACGAGAATGTTAGATGCACATGGGTATTTAGCAAAAATTTTTGAAATTTTCGCAAATCATAAGAAATCAGTGGACATGGTAACAACATCGGAAGTAAATGTTTCTATAAGCATAGACTCTGAAGAAAATTTAGATCTGATAGTCAAAGAATTAAAAGAAATTGCAACAATAAATGTCTATAAAAATCGGGCAATAGTTTATGTTGTAGGAAATAGTTTAAGTGCTAAATGTGGAATTGTAAGTAAAATTTTTGATTTACTTATCAACAATAAAATAGGTGTTGGAATGATTTCACAGTGTTCAGAAAAAGTAAGTTTAGGTTTTAGTATTGATGAAAAAGATATGACTCATGTTGTTCAATTATTACATAAAGAGTTTATTAAGTAAACACTATTTACTAATTTCGTAATATTTCTACATAAATCGAAACATTTATAAACAGATTCGTAATAACAATTAGTATGGATAATATAAATTTAAAGATTATAGAGAAGCTAAGGGTAGACGCTCGAACGCCTTTTTTACAGATAGCTAAACAACTGGAGGTATCTGAAGGCACAATTAGAAAAAGAGTTAAAGACTTAATTCAAGATAAAGAAATTAAAAAATTTACAATAGAAACTAAAAAAGACACATTTGCAATCGTAGGTATTGAAACAGAAACAAAAACAGAAACAAAAAAAATTGCAGAAAGAATAAAATCCTATGGCGTTAATACACTATATGAAGTGACTGGGAGATTTGATATCATTTGTATGGTTCCATCAGCAGAAAGAGAAGATGTTAATAGTATGCTGGAGCATATTAGGACAATTCCAGGAGTATTACATACAGAAACATTCACAGTTTTAGCAAAAGATTAAGCTTTATAAATACATAAATAATCCTATTCACAAGAGGTGAAGGGGGAAATAAAATGAAAACTTCACAAAGCGTTGAAACAATTGTAAACAACACAGAAATTGAAAAAATCCATGCAAGAAATCAAGTTGAAAAAAGAGGTTTTGTTGCAGTAGGGGCAGGATATGAGGGCGGTCAAAGATACATCAACATGACTAGCAGAGAACACAGCGCACCAACAACAAATGTATATGGTAATAGACCATAAATAAGAAATCAAAAAGAGGTAGATGTACAAAAAAATGGTAAACATAGCACTAATTGGATATGGGAAGATGGGTCAAATTATTGAAAAGACCGCATTAGAACGGGGACATGAGATCAAAGTAATCATAGATCCATTTTGTAAAACGGCAGAAAAGGATATTAATGAAAAAACCCTCGAAGGTGTAGATGTTTGTATTGACTTCACACATCCAGATGTTATCGTGGACAATATCAAAAAAATAGCAAAAGCAGGGAAAAACATGGTCATCGGAACAACAGGATGGTATGATAAAATGGATGAAGTTAAAAAGATAGTAAAAGACAACAAAGTAGGTCTTATCTGGTCTGGTAATTTCTCAATTGGAGTTAATGCTTTATTTAGAATTACAGAATATGCATCTAAAATATTTAATAATCTTAAGGAATATGATATTGGTGTAAATGAAATCCATCACACACAAAAAGCAGATTCACCGTCAGGAACTGCAAGTATGATTGGGGATATTTTAGTTGAAAATATAGATAGAAAAAATAAAATTGTAATAGATACTTTTAACAGAAAACCAAAAAATGACGAACTTCATATTTCAAGTACAAGAGTGGGCTCAGTTCCAGGTGTACATACAATTATGTTTGATAGTTCGGCAGATACAATAGAACTAAAACATACAGCTAGAAATAGGTGTGGTTTTGCATTAGGTTCTGTACTCGCAGCTGAATTTATTAAAGACAAAAAAGGATTTTATCATATTGATGATATGATGAACGAGATAATAAAATGAAACTAAAAGGTGTATTCACGGCGATAATAACGCCGTTTAAGGAAGATGAAAGCATTGATGAAGATGCTCTAAGAACATTAATAGATTTTAATATAAATAATGGTATTTCTGGAATTGTTCCATGTGGAACAACCGGGGAGTCCCCTACATTAACTAATGAAGAACATGAAAGGGTAATTGAATTAACAATTCAACATGTTGATAAAAGGGTTCCAGTAATTGCAGGTACAGGTTCTAATTGTACAAAAGAAGCCATAAGATTATCACAAGATGCAGAAAAGATGGGTGTAGATGCACTTCTTTTAGTAAATCCTTATTATAACAAACCAACACAAGAAGGTTTGTATAGGCATTTTAAAGCAATTGCTAATGAAGTAAACATACCTTGTATTGTTTATAATATCAAAGGAAGAACTGGAGTTAATGTTGAAACTCCAACCTTGATGAGATTAATAAAAGATTGTAAAAATATTACAGCAGTTAAAGAAGCATCTGGAGATCTAAACCAAATGAAAGAGGTTATTGCACAACGTCCAGAAGGGTTTTGCGTATTATCAGGAGATGATAATATGGTTTTAGATCTAATAAGGGCAGGTGGAGATGGAGTTATTTCAGTTGCATCAAACATAGTTCCAAACAAAATGTCCAGTATGGTTAAAGCAGCACTAGATGAGAATATGAGGGAAGCAGAACAGATACATGATGAATTATCCCCCTTATTTGCTGTAGAATTTATTGAAACTAATCCAATTCCAATGAAATATATGCTTTCTTTGAAGAATATGTGTAAGGAAATATATAGACTTCCTTTGTGTGAATTAGCAAATGAACACAAAGAAGAAGTAAAGAAAGTAATGCAAAATCTAAAATTAATATAGAGGTACTTAAAAATGAAAACAATGAAAATAGGTATTTTGGGTGCTACCGGAATGGTAGGAAAAGAATTAATAAAAACACTAGCGGATAGAGATTTCCCAGTTGAAAGACTAAGAGTTTATGCTTCTGAGCGTTCAGTAGGTAAAGAAATGGAGACCAAATGGGGTACTTTAGTAATTGAAAATGCCGAAGAATGTGATTATTCGCAGCTAGATATAGCTTTTTTTGCAATCTCCGGAGATTGGAGTAAAGCAAATGCCCAAAAAGCAACAGATGCAGGTTGTGTTGTAATTGATAATTCATCTGCCTTTAGATATGATGATAACATACCTTTAATCATTCCAGAAATTAATCCAGATGCTGTTGGCGATGCTAAATTAATTGCCAATCCAAATTGTACAACAGCAATTGCTGCAATCCCATTATTTCAGATTTATAAAAAATATGGATTAAAAAAAGTAATTATTTCAACTTATCAAGCAACATCTGGTGCAGGAAACGGTGGAATGAACGAATTACTTGTTCAAACTGAAAATTATATTGAAGGTCGTCCAGTAATAAATGAAAATTTTGTATGGCCAATACCTTTTAATGTAATCCCCCATATAGACAAATTCCAAGACAACCAATATACAAAAGAAGAGATGAAAGTTGTTTGGGAGACAAACAAAATCTTTGGAACAGAAAAAGATATTCCAATTTCATGTACTTGTGTTAGAATTCCAACTATGAGGGCACATTCAGAATCAATTGTAGTTGAAACAGAAAAACCAATAAATGCAGATGATGTTAGAAAAATGTTAAAAAATACAGAGGGAGTTGTTGTAAAAGATGATATCAATAATAATATATATCCTATGCCATTAACTGCATCTGAAAAATTCAATGTAGAAGTTGGAAGAATCCGTCAAAATTTAGTTTTTGGTGATCAAGGATTAGAATTTTTTGTTTGCGGAGATCAAATTTTAAAAGGTGCAGCACTTAATGCTGTGCAAATTGGAGAAATAATAGTAAAACAGAGATTTACAGAATGAAATACACATACCCTCTAACAAAAAAACAGACTATTGAAATAATTAAAGATTATCCTAGTCCATTTCATATCTATGATGAAAATCAGATTAGGGAAAATGCTAGAAGATTATACAAAGCATTTTCATGGGCGCCAGGATTTAAGAATTATTTCGCAGTAAAGGCATTACCAAACCCATTTATCTTAAAAATACTAAAAGAAGAAGGGATGGGTGCTGATTGTTCCTCATTACCAGAGTTAATGTTAGCACAAAAAGCAGGAATATTAAAAGAAAATATTATGTTTACATCTAATGATACTCCTGATAATGAATTTATAAAAGCAAAAGAATTAGGTGGAATAATTAATTTAGATGATATTGGCCATATAGAATCTCTAGAAAAATCTGCAGGAATCCCCCAACTAATTTGCTTTAGATATAATCCTGGACCTGCAAAAACAGGTAATGAATTTATTGGTGATCCAAAAGAAGCAAAATATGGTTTAACAAAAGAGCAATTATTTGCAGCATATAGTATGATGAAAGAGAGGGGGGTTGAACGTTTTGGACTTCATACAATGGTTGCATCCAATGAACTTAATGGAGATTATCACATTGAAACCGCAAGAATGTTGTTCGAACTAGTTGTTGAGATAAAAGAAAAATTGGGTATTATAATCGAATTCATTAATTTAGGTGGAGGATATGGTACACCTTACAAACCAGACGAAGAAGCTGTTGATCTAGAAAAAGTTTCATCAGAGATAAAGAAATTATACAATGAGTTGATTATCTCAAATGGTATTGATGGACTCAAAATTGTTATGGAATCCGGAAGAATGATAACAGGGCCTTATGGATGGTTAATTACTTCAGTTAGACATATGAAACATACATACAAAGATTATGTCGGATTAGATTCATCTATGGCAAACTTAATGAGACCAGGATTATATGGTTCATATCATCACATAACTGTTCTAGGTAAGGAAGACACTAAATTAGACCATAAATACGATGTAACAGGTTCATTATGCGAAAATAACGATAAATTTGCAATAGATCGTATGTTACCAAAAATTGAAGAAGGAGATATATTAGTTATCCATAACACTGGAGCACATGGGCATGCCATGGGTTTTAACTATAATGGTAAATTAAGATCATCTGAACTTTTACTAAGGGAAGATGGTTCTGTAATCCCCATCAGAAGAGCAGAAACAACTGATGATTACTTTGCTACTTTAGATTTTAAAGGGCTAGAAAAATTCAAAGCATAATTTTTATTTTTGTATAAATATCTTATTAACTAATTGAAAATCTTCACTTCTTGAACCATATCCTTTGATAGTATTTTTAAGAACTTCATCAGATGTTTCTAAATCTACAGTCTGTAAGACTTCGTGAGGTTGTACAATGAGTTCCTGACTACTAAAAACATGCTTCATCTTGTTATCCCTATCATAAATAAGTAAATGTGTAGGCACATCAATATCTTTTGACATTAATGCTAAAGAAAGGGCATATACACTTTGAGTTTGCCTATATCCTGAACCAATATATGTTCCAACCCTCATCTCTTCAGTTTCTGGGATAAAATAAAATTGTACATAAGATTGACTATTAGCAAGTATCCTCTCAGGCATATTAGGATTAAGTTTTTTAATTTTTGAAAAACTTGTTTTTTTCTTAGACATCTCATAAAAAACTAAAACGGAAAAAGGATTTGTACCTTGTAATTTATCATAAACTTTCATATAATCCCCTTCATACTCATATTCACCTTGATATCCTTTAACAGAAGCTAGAAGATGTTCTAATTTTTTAGGCAAATCTTTCCTTTTAGTAAAATCTTTTTCCATATAACTAATCAAATACTTAAACAATTTAAATGTTTGTTTTTGATGAAAATTAGAAAGATTTAAAGCCTCAACATTTTTCCTAATCTTATTAGATTCATAAGGTGATTATTATGGTAAAAAGAAATAAAAATATAGCAAAATTACAAGCAGGATATTTATTCCCTGAAATCAACAGAAGAAAAACAGAATTCTTAAAAAAGAATCCAGAAGCTAAAATCATTAGTTTAGGAATAGGTAATACAACTGAACCAATTTCAAAACACATAACTAAAGGATTAGTTAAAGCTGCAAAAGGTTTAGGAAAAGAAGAAACTTATTCAGGTTATGGCGATGAACAAGGTATGACTGAACTAAGAGCTAAAATTGCTGAAAAATTATATGATAATAAAATAAGCGCAGAAGAAGTATTCACTTCAGATGGTGCTAAATGTGATGTTGGACGATTACAATTAATGTTCGGTCAAGAAGTAACAATTGCAGTACAAGACCCTGCTTATCCAGTTTATGTAGACGGTTCAGTTATTCTTGGAGCAACAGGTGATTATAATAAAGAAAAAGAACTTTTTGATAATATCGTATACATGCCATGTACACCTGAAAATGAATTTTTTCCAGATTTAGAAAATACACCTAAAACGGATTTAATATATTTCTGTAGCCCTAATAATCCAACAGGAGCAGTTGCAACAAAAGAACAACTTAAACAACTAGTTGATTTTGCTAAGAAAAACAAATCAATAATATTGTTTGACGCAGCATATTCAGAATATATACAAGATGACTCCTTACCTAAATCAATTTTTGAAATAGAAGGCGCTAAAGAAGTTGCAATAGAAATTAACTCATTTTCAAAACCAATTGGTTTTACAGGAGTAAGACTAGGTTGGAGCGTTGTTCCAAAAGAACTTAAATTTGAAGATGGATCATCAGTTAATGCAGATTGGAACAGAGTAATGTGCACCATATTTAATGGGGCCTCAAATATCGTTCAAAAAGGTGCTTTATTTGCACTTGATGATAAAGGAATTAAAGAAATGAGAGAAACAATTAAGTTTTACATGGAAAATGCCCGTCTTATTAAATCAGGACTCGCAGAAGCAGGAATTAAAACATACGGTGGAGATAATGCACCTTATATCTGGGCTTCATTCCCAGGTAAAAAATCATGGGACATGTTCTCTACTATTCTAGAAAAAGCAAATATAGTAACAACACCTGGGAGCGGTTTTGGACCATCAGGTGAAGGTTTTGTTAGATTCAGCGCTTTTGGCCATAGAAAAGAAGTGGAAGAAGCAGTTGAACGAATTAAAAAAAAGTTGAAAGTTGAGTGAAAATTAATCCATGAAATTCATAATAATCCATGGTGCATATGGGGATTCTTCTAATAACTGGTTTCCTTGGTTAAAAAAAGAATTAGAACAAAGAAATCATGAAGTTATCACCCCAAATTTCCCAACACCAGACAATCAAACACTAGAACAATGGCTAGATATATTCAAAAACCAAAAATTAGACCAAAACACCATATTAATTGGACATAGCCTTGGTGTACCATTTATAATAAATCTCTTAGAAAGAACAAACAAAAAGATAAAAGCTGCATTTTTAGTTGCAGGTTTTGTAGGAAAACTAAACTTACCAAAATTTTATAAAATAAACAAATCTTTTGCAGAAAGGGATTTTGATTTTAATAAGATCAAAAATAATTCGGAAAATTTCTTCATATACCATTCTGACGATGACCCATATATACCTATAGAAAAAGCAGAAGAATTAGCGGTAATTTTAGACGCACAAGCTGCATTTATACCTGGTGCAGGTCATTTTAATGAAACTGCAAATTATCTTAAATTTCCAAGATTATTAAATGACATTCTAGATTTACTCAAAGAAGAGTAAACTTTAAATAACAACCAATTCTTCTTATAATCATGTCAAAAGAAAAAAACTCTAATGCACCAGTCCATTGGGCTGATCAAACAGCTAAAAATATCATTAGAGAAAAAGGAGATAAGGATAAATACACTATAGCTGCAGGGATAACTCCTTCTGGTACTATTCATATAGGTAATTTTAGAGAAGTAATTACTATAGATCTAATCAATAGAGCATTAAAAAGCATAAATAAAGAAGTAAGATTTATCTATTCTTGGGATGATTATGATGTATTTAGAAAAGTACCCAAAAATATGCCCCAACAAGATATGTTAAAGACCTATTTAAGAAAACCAATCACGTCCATACCTGATCCATTCGGAAAAGAAGAAAATTATGCAAGACATAATGAATTAGAATTTGAAAAAGAACTTCCCAAAATGGGAATTAGTCCTGAGTTTATTCAACAAAGTAAACAATACAAGGAATCAAAATATGCAGAAGAAATGAAAACTGCATTAGAAAAGACAGATAAGATCAAAGAAATTCTAAATAATCATAGAAAAGAACCATTAGAAGATGAATGGTTACCAGTTACATTATTTTGTGAGAAATGTGGTTGTGATGATAATCCTAAAATTGAGTACAAAGGAGATTATAATTTAGCTTATGAATGTAAATGCGGACATAAAGACGAATTTGATTTCAGAGAAAAAGGAATTGCAAAATTAAAATGGAGAGTTGATTGGCCTGCTCGTTGGCACCATGAAAAAGTTGACTTTGAATCAGGTGGAAAAGATCATTTTGCAGCAGGAGGAAGTTTCGATACTTGCAAAGAAATTGTAAAAGAAGTATATAATCACGATGCACCAACATCCATGCGATATGAATGGATTGCAATTAAAGGGAAAGGTCAATTTGCATCTTCATCCGGTGTTGTTATAACATTAAAAGAGATTATGGAAATATATGAACCTAGTTTAGTAAGGTGGTTTTTCGCATCAACAAGACCAACAGCAGAGTTTGAAATTTCATTTGATCTGGACGTCCTAAAATATTATGAAGATTTTGATATGTGTGAAAGGATATACTATAAAAAAGAAAAAGGTATGGATGAGAAAGAACAAGCAAAACAATCAAGAATCTATGAATTAAGCTCTGTTAAATTAAATAAAGAAATGCCATTTCAACCTTCAATAAGACATTTAACAACAATCTATCAACTTTATCAAGGAAATCTAGAAAATATCAAAGAATTCTATAAAGATGAGTTAAAAACCAAAGAAGATGAAGAAAGATTACTACTCCGAGCAGAATGTGTAAAGAATTGGTTAAAACAATACGCACCAGAAGCAATGAAATTTGAAGTTCAAAAGAACGTTTCCGATGAAACAAAAGCAGAACTAGCAGATAATCAAAAAAAATCCTTAAAAATATTAAAAGAAAGATTAGAAAAAAATGATTACACAGAAGATTCTTTATATAACGATTTTATGAATATTTGTAAAGAAGCTGATGTCAAACCAGGGGAATTCTTCCAAGCAGCATACAAAACAATACTTAACAAAGATAGAGGTCCAAAATTAGCAGGATTCATCATCTTAATAGGTATCGATAAGGTTATTGAGTTGTTAGGGCAAATTTGAAATAAATTTATATATATTAGCGTATTACCCAATTATAACAATGGAATATGTTCTTGGAAATATACAAATAGATGATTTTTGCCTATATCAAAACTATAGAAAAAACAAAGATTTATTTGATTTTGATGAAGATTATGATGATAAAAACCATTTGTTTGTTCTAAATCTTAAAATGGAGAATTTATCATTCCATATAGGCTCAAAAAGCAAAGGTAATTCTTGCCACGAAAGATTAGCAGATAGATACTCACTAAATAATGTAATTGGAGGGGGTTGCATGTATATAGATAAGAAAATATTTGCATTAATTTTAGATAATTATTCTGGTGATTATGGTGCAGTACCTTCAAATATATTAAATAAATTTGGAGAATTATTATGCGATTCTAATCACCAATCAGATTATCTCCCAATAAAAAAGGTAATAGTAAATCCGTTTGAAGAAAAAATAAGAAAAATATGGGATGAATTCTCCACTCAAAAATAGTACTGTTTAGAAACATTTATTAACTAAGCCCCAACTATATATTTTGATAACAAATGACAAATCTGATTGCACCATACACTGCTATGAGAGCCGATGTAGAATCTATGATAGAAGAGTTCAGGTTTGATATTTCTGAGGATATAATTCCTTTATTAGTAATGCAATCTGTTGTAGGACATGCACAAAATGGACATACTCAATTTTATAATGAATCACATCCAAATACTGGAATGAAAGAAGTTTGTGAAGCTTGTGAATATGATCCTCAAAAGATTGCAACTGCAAGACAAGATTTAATTGATAGATGCTCAAAATGGATATTCTCAGATAATAAATTTCAAAAACCTGCCAGCGAAGATGGTAAACCTTTATTTGGAATTAATCAGTTTGACCCAAGATATAAAAGTGTTGATACATTTGACATGGATAAGATTAGGGCAGGATTTGTTCTTGGAGCTTATATGGATTCATGGAAATTAAGGGATATTGTTAATAATATTTATGGTACTAAATTGGGGGGAGGAGAAGGTTATCTTTTTGATAAAGATGTTTTTGATCAATTTGGTTATAATAAGCTTGATTTCGGAATAGGAGATCATGATGATGAACAAATTGAAAAATATAAATCAGTGGGATTAATTCTTGATGATCCATCTCAAGCTGAAAATGTAACGTCCTATTATGTTAGAAGGAAAGTTGGTAGGGGAGTATCTGATGATTTTGCAGTAGTAAGTGCAATGTTAAAATATGGTTATGAGGTAGGTATGGGGGTATATCTTGCAGATGCAGTTGATACATGGGATAAATATTGTTCAAATCCTGTATTAGAAGGCCATGATCAAAGAATAGCTCATCAAATATTAGAAGAAAATCCTGGAATTGTAACACCTGGTGATGTTCTTACATTCATAAAAGATGCTCATTCAATTCCAAAAAAATGCGATCCAGATTCATCTCAAAGATACTTTTTACAAATCGATCCAGATACAAATCAAACTTGTATAGACAGTCACATAAATTTTGCAATGGGGCTACCTTTCAAAAAGTCAATTATAGGATTCAATAGAAAAACAAACACAAAATTTTATGACCATATAAAGGAAAATTTCGACTTTTCTAATTACAAACCTTTAGGAGAGTAGAGTAATCAAATTCTTTTCTTTTACCAAGTTCAACGAGCAGTGCGTGATATTCTTTATACAATGAAACATCCTTATCTAAATTATCCTCAAATAATTCTTTTAAATCATCATAACTCTCTTCCTTAAAACCTAACTTGTGCATTATTCTTTTAGTATATGCATCTATTACAAAGATAGGTTTATCTAGGGCGTAAAGTAAGATGCAATCAGCAGTCTCTGGTCCAACACCGTGCACAGATAAGATTAATTTACGTAACTCAACAAGGTCCATCTTAACTAATTTATTAATAGGATTTTCTTTCAAAAACAAAGCCATTGCTTTCAAAGCTTTAGTTTTTTGATTATAATAACCTGAACTTCGAATCAACTCACCTAATTCCTTATCACTAATCTCAATTATCTTATCCACATCAATTAGATTCTTTTCATTTAATCTAATAATAGAATTCTCAACATTAGGTTTCCATTGGGTATTTTGTGTAAGTATTGCACCAAAAATAATCTCTAACTTTTGTTTTTCTGTTTTAGCCTTTAAGCCATATATAGGCAGGGAATCCCCACAACTACGACAATTTCCCAAAGGAGTTACTGGCCACCAACCTTGATGTCCCAATTCTTTTAATAAAATTTGATAGATTTTCTTTAATGAATTCATAAAAAGAATAATGTGTAATTGATTTATAAATCTAACGAGAAATGATTAAATCCTAACAGGAACTAAATCAAAGAACTGACTAACTACATCTTTTAAACAACACAAGTCATAATTTTCATCACGACCAATAAGGGTATTGCCATGTTTACTACACTTGCCAGTTCCAATTTGATAAGTTTGTAATTTTTTCAACATTTCTTCTAATCTAGGGCCATCTTTATTCATACCATCAACAATTATTGGAAGTTGAAAATCGAGTCTAATACTTGGTAAATTAATCTTTTGACCCTTATAAGTCACAGGAATCACTAATTTTGCACCATAACTATAACCCATTTCCCATCCTTTTCCATCAGAAGCACCCCTACCATCTTGAGTCATATAAGCAAAAGGGATTATAAATCGCGATTCATAAATATTTTGATTATTTAATTTATTAACTTCATTTATATCAACTTTACTTAACTCAACAGGTAACCTAGGTGTTAAACCAGAATGATTAACAATATCAACAAATAATCCATATTCGTTATCTAAAAATTCTTCTCTTAATTCAATAGGGATAGAACTAACTGCCCTGGGTAAATAAGCATGATCTGGTTTTTCATCATAATCTAATCCAATTAAATTCTGCCTATAAGTATTTAATATCCTTCGATCTTCAGGAGATGCATATTCTTCAATAATTTCACATGCCATATACCCCTATAAAGAACCTAAGTTTATAAAAACTTATATGATTTATAATATATTAAGTGTTATTACTTATAAGTAGGATAAAAAGAAAGGTTTATAAATACAATTTCAATTATATCTGTTGTGGTAGATTATAAAAGATTAAAAATTAGTGGAACCCTTGAAAAAGTAGAAGAAAGTGCTAAAGGAATAGAATCCTTAGTACGTGAAGGTACTGCAGAAATTAAATATAGCAAACTCAAAAAACCCGGGTTATTTAATCGCTCAGCAGGATATGAATGTTTAATCAAAGTCTCAGAAGGTGTAAATTTACCTCTTAGTGGTGTTAATATAGAACAATATTTTGAAGAACAAAAAGAAGTTTCTAAAGAACAAAAACAAATTCAAGGGAATATTTTAATGTACTCATTTAGTACAGAGGAAAGTTGTTCCGAAGAGATAGGTTCAATCAAACATTTTATCAAAAAAACGCAGACCCCCAAGAAAGTAAAAGTGGATAGAAAGAGATCATCTAGAACTGGTTCAGATGGATGGACGATAGAAAGTTCATATAAAGATGCCTACATTATACAAGGACCAGAAGAGAGTGTATTATATCTTAAGGAGTTAATAGAAAATAATCCTTTTGGAATAAAAATTAATAATTCAAAAATAATTGGACTTAAAAAACCAGAAGAGGGAAAAAACCCCAACTCACTTAATGACTAAAATGACAGAATATAAAAAATTAAAAATATCAGGGGATCCTGAATCTGTAAAGCTTAATGTAGAAAGTATTGAAGATTTAGTGCTAGAAGGTAAGGCAGAGATAAATAATGCCCATTTTAATAAAGGTAAAAACAGTATTTTATCTTCACAAGATGCAATGTATGAATGTTTAATAAAATTAGAAGAAGAAGTAAAACTTTCTTTAAAAAATGTTAGGATTGAAACTTATGAATTAAGTGAAGAAAGTAAAGAAGAAAAGAAATATTTATTGGAAAAGGAAAAGGAAACAAATGCCCAATTTAAAAATGAATTAGATAGGATAAAAGATGGTGATCATGTTACTTATTGTTTTAGTTCAGAAAAAGGGAGAGAAGGATCAAGAGATAGTCTGAGAAAATATATTGAAGATATAACAGTCCCCAATGATCCAGTTCAGATCAAAGTAGAATCATGGTATAATACTAAAATGGAAAATGATGCAAAACATTATGTTCTTGCATATGTTAAAGGGAGTAAAAAAGCAATTGATTATGTAAGGAGAACTGTGAAAAATAACCCTCACGAAATAAAAATTATCAGTGAGAAAATTTCCTCTCTTGAAAAAAAACCAGAATCACTTAACGATTAAAATGACAGAATATAAAAGACTAAGAATTTCAGGAGATTATGAATCTGTAAAACTGAATGTAGAAGGTATCGAAGAGTTAGTTTTAAATGGCAAGGCAGAAATTCAAGATGTTGAACTAACTAAAAGAAAGCAAGGAATGTTTGGTTCTAAAGATACTGTTTATGAGTGTTTAGTTAAATTACAAGAAGAAGTTAATCTTTCTCTAAAAAATGTTAGAATTGAAGAATATCGTGAAGAAACTGTTGAAGTACAAGAACAAAATATAGCTTATTTGTTCAATACAAGTCAAAATAATGAATGTGTGATTAAAACAATTGAAGAATTAACAAAAAATACACAAACTCCAAATAAAGTGAAAAAAACAATTAATATATTTCATAATTATGATGAAAAAAAAGGTAAAGACCATATAATTGAAGGCAGTTATCATGCGATTGGTAAATTAGAAGGACCAGAAAAAAGTGTTTTATATCTTAGAAATGTAATAATCCATAATCAACTAGGAATTAAACTTGTTCAAGATCAAATAATAAGACCAGATGATGCACCTCAAGAGAAGGTAGATATCCCACCAGAGAAACCAAAATCACTTAACGATTAAAATGGCAGAATATAAAAAACTGATAATATCCTGAGATTATGAATCTGTAAAACTTAATGTAGAGGGTATTGAAGAACTTGTACTTGAAGGCAAAGCAGAAATTAAAAATGCTGAGATAGGTAAAGGTAAAAAAGGTATTTTCTCATCAGAAGATGCATTTTATGAATGTTTGATTAAATTAGAAAAAGAAGTTAATCTTTCTCTAAAAAATGTTCGAATTGAAGAATATTGTAAAGATGATGAAGCTAATGAAACTTATGGGGGAATAAATGTTGATGCAATTCAAGGAGATTATATCACTTATTCATTTGATACAGAACCAGATGTTCAATGTGTTGCAGAGTACCTTCATGATATGATTACAAGTGTAAAAACTCCTGATAAATTAGGCATACAAAGTCAATTATTCTTAAATGGAAATGGAAAAGGAGATAATTCTGATTCACACCATGTTATTGCAACAGTACAAGGATCAAAAGATAGTGTTCTTTATTTAAGGGAATCATTACACAAAAATCCCTGGAATAAAAAAATCATAAATGAAAAAATTACCTCTTCCCCAGAAGAGAGAAAAAGCCTCAATCTTTAATCTTCCCGTTCAACCAATCTCTTAAGATATTTCGAGAGGCACGTTCAATATCAGCTATACCACCTTTCATCTTAAAATTTAATTTTAAAGAAATCTTTTCAAGAGTCTTTTCATTATCTCTGCCCACAGGAACGCCGTAATTAGTTTCTAATAAACCGGGGTTTTGTTCCATCAAAGTTAATACTGCTAAATCGGGATCCTCCATAGTAGAAGGATTTTTAGCACCAATTAATACTAATGATTCTTCATCTGTTTTATTCTTATCAATAACTCCCGGAGTATCAATCATCATTATGTTTTGACTTATTCTTAAATATTGTTTACCTTTAGTATGTCCTGCCTCGGAAGATGTTTTAGCAGAACCTTTTCCTTTTAATGCATTAATTACAGAACTCTTGCCTACATTAGGATAACCAATTACACCTACAATGGGTTCTTTTATTTTATAAATTTTAGCTAATACTTTTATCTTTTGTTTTAACATAGTTGTACCAAGGTGTTTCTTAGCAGAAACAAAAACACAGTTTTCTAAATCTTTTTTTACCTTTTCTAAAGATTTTATATTTACATAATCACATTTATTAATTACATGAATAAGAATTTTATTATTATTTTTAATTTTTCTTTCAGTTTCAATATTTCTAGTTTCTTCTATAAATCTAGCGTCTAATACTTCTAAGACTATATCTGACTTTTCAATTACCTTGTGTACTACCCATCCGAAATGTGACATACTTAGTAAACTGTTAACTCAGTTTAAAAAGATTGTTATTATTCCTATTTCAAATCAATTGATTCCTTGTAATCTTTTAATATCTTATAATGATCAAAAGCAAATTCATCTTTAAAGAGATCAAGATCCCCTAATTTTATTGTATCTACTAACATTGCATCACTACCTGCATTAATTTTCCCATAAACATTACATTCAAATACTACACTAACATAATGCCCTCTTGGGTCCCTTAAAGGATCTGAATAATTTTTAAATTGATTTAACTCTCTTGTGTTTAGTCCGGTTTCCTCTATTAACTCCCTCCTTATTGCAGATTCTAAAGATTCACCTTCTTCAACTTTTCCCCCTGGTAAAGCCAAACCAAATGGTTTATTTTTTCTTTCTATTACAACAATCCCACCATTATATTTAGCAATTGCATCAACAGTTAGTTTTATAGACATTTTTAGCCTCCAAAGATTTTTCAATTTTTCCCACAACTTCATCCACAGTTAAATCAGGGAATAACTGAAGAAGTTCTTTTCTTCCTTTATGTGAATTAATCATTAATCTATCTTCCTTAACTTTAAAATTATAATATTTATCTTGATATGAATTACTCGTCATGTAATCCCCATCATTATTACTCTTGGGTATATTTGCTCTAAATCCATTCTCAGAGTAATACAATGAATTTCCATCTCTTTTATACCTAATAGAAAAACCATTCTCACTCACTCCAGCAACTCTCCTTAAACTCCCATTTTCATGCAAAGGAACCATAGATCTATAAAAATCAGATTCTATCTGGTCTACTTTTTGCATCAAATTCTCAGCCCTTCCAACAATATATTCAATATTTTTTGTCATTTTATCTCCCTCTCGTATATATCTATTTTTTTCATCTCAGATTCTAATTTAGTATAAACATTTTCCATGGTTAATTTTGGAAATAAGTTTAACATTTCTTTTGGACCTTCATCTACAGAAGTTATTAGTTTATCATCAATAATCTTAAAGTTATAATATCTTGTATCATAACCATCCATTCCCTTAATCCACGCAAAAGGATCCCTACAAAAGGAAATACCTGCCTTAAAACCATTCATTCCATAATACAATGAAAAATCACTATCTTTATTTTTTTCAATTAAAAGAAGACCCGGTTTACAATTACAATATTTCCTCACAAAAGATCTTAACTTTTCATCATTATGAACTGGAATTATTTCATTATAAAATTGACATTTCTCATCATAAACTTGAGATTCAATCAAATTGACATCATCTAATATCTTTTCAAGACGTACATCCATCTTTATTTACCTCCATACAAGATTTCTCTTTGTTGAACTAAATTTTCAATAGTTTGATTAATTTCTTCTTCAGTTTGTCTTCTGTAAAGAACAGTAGTTGCTGCGTGATATTCTCCGGATATATCTGCTGAATCAGTTAATGTTTGAAATGCAACAACTTCATCTAAACACCCTTTAGGTATTTGAGATAAAACTTCTGCAATCGAAGGTTTAAAAAATCCATGATAACCATAAGTATGATATGTAGTTATCTCATCTAATTCTTCAAGGCCATATGCTGGTTTAGTGGGGTTAGGGTCCCAAGTATATGCGCACCCTTTTAAATCAACTTCCTTGATATAATAAAGATCTCCATCGCTTCTTTTTTCTAAATTTGTTTTCCCTCTACTTCGTATTTCTACATAACCAATAACTGGTTTTATTTTTTCATACAGTTCATTTAATTTTTTATCCGGTAATAATTTCATTTTATCCCTCCACTTTGCGTACAAATTACGCAAACATAAGTAGTATATCTTAACTAGTATATAAGCTTTACGTTTATTCTACGTTAAGTTAACGTAATTTATACATACATTTATAAATTACAAAAATAAAATTATTATATGAATCAAAATTATGAGACTTCGCGGATTGCAGTTGATGCAGTAGCATTTACAATTGAGGATAAAAAATTAAAAATATTTCTAACTAGACGAGAAAAAGAACCTTATAAAGAAAAATTAGAACTTCCTGGAGGATTAATGCAAAAAGATGAAACCGCAGAACAAACTTTAAAGCGAAAATTAAAAGAAATGACTAATTCAGATAATGTTTTTTTTAATCAGTTTTTTACATTTACAAATCCTTCAAGAGATCCAAGACAACGAGCAATATCTGTTGGATTTATAGCATTAATTAATATTGAAAAAATTAAAGATAATAATAACTGGGTAGAGTATAAAACCCTCAAAGATTTGGCTTTTGATCACAAAGAAATTATTGAAAAAGCAAGAAAGTATTTACAAGAAAATTCAAGTGGAATTATAGCTAAACAATTTATGCCCACAAAATTTCCAATAAATAAACTACAAGAAGTTTATGAAGTAATAGAAGATATGACTTATGATAATAGGAATTTTAGAAAAAAGATGATATCTTCTAATATTGTTGAAGAAACAGGTCAGATTGAAACAAATGTGAGTCATAGACCTGCTAAATTATTTAGGTTTAAATGAAAATCAAAGATATAACAAACATAGAATACTTCACAAAGGGCCACAGGGGAATTCTTTACACTGGAGAATATAAAAAAAAGAAAGTTGTAATTAAAGCAAAACTTCCAGAATCTAAAGCAATAGATAGAATTGAAAATGAAGGTAACTGGTTAAAAAGATTAAACAAGATAAACATTGGTCCAAAATTAATCAAAGCAACAAAAGAATATTTTTTCTATGAATATGTTGAAGGGATTTTTATAATAGATTACATCAAAACATTAAAAAAAGACGATAAAGAAACAATAATTAAAATCTTAAAAGAAGTTCTAAGGCAATGTTATGAACTAGATAAATTAAGCGTAGATAAAGAAGAGATGCATCATCCAGTAAAACATATATTAATTGATAAAAAATTAAACATAACAATGTTAGATTTTGAACGTTGCCATATTGTAGATTATGGTAAAAACGTAACTCAATTTGTTGTTTTTCTAATGAGGTTAAATGAATTATTAAGTGAATATAAAATTAATTTAGACAGAGAAAAATTAATTGGATTATCAAAAGTCTATAAAAGAAAACAAACAGAAGAAAACTTCAATAAAATATTAGAATATATCCAATGATGTTTTTACCTTCCAAACTCCAGTCTTTTTGATAATTCAATAGGTAAACCGGCATCAACTATTTTTATTTGAGCTTTAGCCAATTCATATTCAACACGAAAATAATCTAATTTTTGATTATTCAAATCATAAGTCATATAGCTAGATTTCCAGTTCCTATCTCTTGGTTGACCAACAGAACCTACATTAATAACATATAATGAATCTTGAAAATCAAGACTATCTTCTAAATCTTTTAACCCTAAACTGGAAATATTTAAGTTCCCACCACTTTCATTTACCTTAAAAACTTTTGGAACATGGGTATGCCCTATAAAACATTTATCCCAATCAGAGATTTTTTTACCTGAATGAACAAGGAACTCAACATCATATTTATCCCTTACATAATTAAATTTTTCAGGGGCATATAAAGAGGAATGACACAAAATAAGATTACCTTCTGTCTTAATATAATTTAAGTTTTTTAAGAAAGCTTTATTTTCTGATGTTAATTCATTACCTGTCCATCTTAAAGCCCTAAAAGCATAACCATTAAACCATGAAAGGGGCATTTCCCCAACACTAGCAGCATCATGATTTCCTTTAACAGAATCAATACAATTTTCTTTAATTAATTCAATACATTCATTAGGATTAGCACCATACCCTACAATATCACCTAAACAAAACGTTTTATCTACATCTTTTGTAGAAATATCGCCTAAAACTGCTTCTAAAGCTTCTAAATTACCATGTATATCTGATATTATTGCATATTTCATTTTCTCCCCCAAAAATAAAACATAATATTTTCTAAAAATAATACTAATTAGAATGTATATAAACCTTTCTCAAAAATAAAATAAAAGAAACTATTTCTTTTTCTTAACTTTCTTAAGCTCTTTTTCAAGATCTAACTCTTCTAAAAGTTCTTTATATCTATTCCTGATAGTAACTTCTGTTACACCAGCAACATCTGCCACTTCTCTTTGAGTTCTCTTTTCACCATGGATTAAAGCAGAGACATATAATGCTGCCGCTGCAATTCCAGTTGGACCTCTTCCTGAAGTGAGTTCAACTTTTTGAGCCTTCACTAAGATTTCTACTGCATAACTTTGTGATTCTGGACTTAACTTTAAGCTTGAAGCAAATCTAGCAATGTAATCAGCAGGATTAGATGGCATTACGGTAATTTGTAGCTCTCTTGTTACAAATCTGTAAGTCCTTCCAATCTCTTTCTTCTCAATGCTAGATGCCTCGCTTAACTCGTCCAGTGTTCTTGGAACCTCATGTCTTCTACAAGCAGCATATAATGCACCTGCAACAACAGATTCCATTGATCGTCCTCTAACTAAACCTCTTTGTACAGCCATTGTATAAATTCTAGCCGCTTCTTCTTCAACAGATTTAGGTAATTTCAAAAATGAAGCTACTCTTTTAAGTTCTGCTAAAGCAAGTTTTAAATTTCTTTCAATAGCAGTTGAAATTCTATACTGCCATTTTCGGAGTCTAAAGAATTTGTTCCTATCCTTACCAGCTAAACCATATAAATCAGAACTTGTACCAATTTCAGTCCCTAAACCTTGATCATACTGAGTATAAGTCATAGGAGCTCCTGCCCTACCTTTTCTACCAGTTGATTCTTCCCCTTCTCTCCACTCCTGACCAAAATCGACCATTTTGTCTTCTACAACGAGTCCACAATCTCTACAGATTATTTCCCCTTTTTCTCTATTCCAGAATAAGTTTATTGACCCACATTCCGGGCACTTCTTAACCATTTGTGATGATCCTGCCATTTTATTATAACCTCCGTATAAGGATTTAGATACAATTACCTAAAAATAATAACGATGTTAACCCCCAATTAAGTCTGTAATTAACAAATAATTACATACCTTTATAAAGAAAGTGCAGAGGTTATATATAAAGGTTTCGGTTATTTTAGACGATAAAACATGAAAATGGCATACACACGCCTTGTAGTACCTGTTTTAGGCCATCTCAAGATTTACTTAAAATCGATAATTTTATAAGAATATCGGTTTAATCAAAAGATAGTAAATTTTAATAACTTACAACAATAAATTTCTATTATTCACTTTTTATTCATAAATATTCAATATTTTATGAATAATAGGTTAAAATCCTTCATTAATTTTCCTTAAATTGGCATATATTATTTCTTCAATGAGGTTTCTAAAAGATTTATCATCTCTTTTTTTGGATCTTTTAGTCAAGTCAAGATATAAATCAAAATAACCCAGGGGTATATCCATTAATGGAATTCTGTGGCTTCTTAATATATGTAACATAAGTAATCTTGAAGTTCTACTATTCCCATCTATAAATGGGTGGATTCTTTGAAACTCATTATGAAAAAAAGATGCAAACTCAATAGTATCATTTATATCTTTTTTAGTGGATTCAAATTCTTTATATTTTTTCATTAAATTACCTAATTTTGCTTTAATTGATTTCCAATCAGATGTTTTAAAATTAGGATTTGTTCCAATTCGCACATTTTGACCCCTAATTTTTCCAGATTCTTCAATATGACTCATTGCAAGTTCGTGATATCTAAAAATAAGATTTAAATCTAGTTTTATTTTACTTTTTGAAGTTTTAAGCATTAGATCTACTGCTTTTTTATAATTAGTCACTTCCTGAATATGTACTATATTATAACTCGAAGGGATAACCTTATCTAAAACTAGTTTTTGTGTTTCTGGCAAAGTTAAAGGATTTCCCTCTAAACTCAGACTAGAATATACAAAATTAGCTTCCTCTTTCTTTTCAAAATCATCAACGAGTAAAGGGTTTATCCTTAAATTAGAATTATATCTCTTAAGTTCTTTTTTTATTTCGGTTATGAATGTATGGTGAGTAGGTTTGTAAAAAGAATAAGTTTTATTAAAAAATTTCATAATATCAATTAGAAAATGATGTCTTAACATTTTGCACTTTAATGGTTTTTTAGATGACATGAATAAAAAACCATATTTGGATAATGCAACTGAATATAATTTATAAGTTTGAGGGTGTACTGGGACATCTTTTATGGTAAAAAATTCTTTTTTTGATGCTTTGCCGATAAAATTAATCATAGAATCTTTTAGCATTAAGTTATAATTAATTTTATTCCTTATGCAAAAGGAGATTATTTCAAAAAGTTTTTTGGATCTATCATTATGAAGAACCCTTATTGTTTTTCCACGCTTTATGTAGCCACTTTTTTCTAATCTTAATATATAATTAAAAATAGTGTGATAATCTTTTTTTGATTTGTTCAGTTCTTTGATTATCTCAGCTATTGTAGTTTCTCCTTTTGAAGCTATAACATAAAATATATCGTATTTTGACGCCATGCCTTCATAAGAGGATAGACATTATATAAAGGTTTCTATTATTCACTTTTTGTTTAAGAATATTGAATATTTTGTGAATAATATACCTCCCTAATATTTGTTTGAACTCATAAGTAATTTATTTGTTAATCATAAATATTCCATCCCAATATATAATATTGCATTAATCATATTATAACGAAAGCAATGAAAATGCACGACATTTTCAAGAGATTTGTTTTTCCTTCAGAAAAACAAAACCTTTATAAACACCCCCCAAATCCTTATTTCATACAATTACTATTAAAGCAAAGGAGGAAAATATTAAAATGGCAGATAAAAAAGAACATTTAAATTTAGTCGTAGTAGGTCACGTAGATCACGGTAAATCAACTACAGTAGGTAGATTATTATTCGATTCAGGTAACGTTGACGAACAAACAATGAGAAAATTAACTGAAAAAGCTGCAGAGCTTGGAAAGAAAGGATTCGAATTCGCTTTCGTTATGGATAACTTAAAAGAAGAAAGAGAAAGGGGAGTAACAATTGACCTTGCTCACAAAAAATTCGAAACACCAAAATATTACTTTACAATTATTGACGCACCAGGTCACAAGGACTTTATTAAAAACATGATTACAGGTGCTGCTCAAGCAGATTGTGGAATTGTTGTTGTAGCTGCTAACGATGGTGTTATGGCTCAAACAAAAGAACACATATTCTTATCAAAAACATTAGGTGTAGGTCAAATAATCATAGCTGTTAATAAAATGGATATGATGAAATACGATCAAGCTAAATTTGATGAAGTAGTAAAACAAGTTTCTGATTTATTAAGATCAGTTGGTTATAAACCAGATGAAATTAAATTTATTCCAATTGCATCATTAGTAGGAGACAATGTAGCTAAAAAATCAGAAAATATGGCTTGGTATACAGGTCCTACATTACTAGAATCATTAGATGATTTTACAGTTCCTGAAAAACCAACAACACTACCTTTAAGAGTACCTATTCAAGATGTTTATAACATCACAGGTATCGGTGTAGTTCCAGTTGGAAGAGTTGAAACAGGAGTTATGAAAGTTGGTGACAAAGTTACTGTTGTTCCAGGTAGAGAAGGTAAAGGAGTTTCTGGAGAAGTTAAAACAATAGAAATGCATCACGAATTAATGCAAGAAGCTAATCCTGGAGATAACATTGGTTTCTCAGTTAGAGGAATTGGTAAAAAAGATATTATGAGAGGAGACGTATTAGGAAAATCTGATAACGTTCCATCAGTAGCTTCAGAGTTTACAGCTCAAATAGTTGTACTAAACCATCCTACAGTTATGACTGTTGGTTATACACCTGTATTCCACATTCATACAGCACAAGTAGCATGTCAAATTATAGCTATTGAGAAGAAATTAAATCCTGCAACTGGCGAAGTATTAGCAGAAAACCCAGACTTCATCAAAAATGGAGATGCAGCAATAGTTAAAATTAAACCAGTACAACCAATGTGTATTGAAACACAAAAAGAAATACCACAATTGTCAAGGTTCGCAATCAGAGATTCTGGTGCAACTGTAGCAGCTGGTATGTGTATTGACCTAGTTAAAAAGGCTTAATTGCCTTTATTTTTTTCCTTTTAACTAAGGTCATGATGAACATGGTTTATCATGTAGCAAATCAACACTAAAAATAAAACAAGAGAGATATAAATATGCCAAAAGCAAGAATAAAACTAGCAAGTATAGATATTGATAAGATTAACGAAGTATGTAGTTACATAAGTGACATTTCTAAGAAAACAGGTGTTGAAATGCGAGGACCTATTCCATTACCTACTAAAAAGCTTAAAGTTACTACAAGAAAAACACCTTGTGGTGAAGGTAAGGCTTCTTGGGAACGTTATGAAATGAGAGTACATAAACGTTTAATTGATCTAGGAATAGATGAAAGAGCATTAAGATTAGTTATGAGAGTACCTATTCCTGAAGGCTTAAACATCGAAATCGAAATGATTGATGAGTAAATCTGATTATATTTTTATTATTAAAAAGAGGTAGATATACCTCTAAAGTAATTCTTTAGAGTTTTATTAAAAAATGAAACCAGACTATAATTCATATAATAAAGAAGAACAGATAATATATTCTACAACCCTGCTTGTTAAAACATTTATAGCTGGAACAGCCATTGTTTATGGATTATCTTTAATACATTCTTGTTCAAATGAAGAAGCTAAACCTCCTGAAGGAATTGAACAAATTATTTCAAAATAAATTTAGGACTTAAGCATAATCTTTATAAACCAACTTAATTTTTCTATATTTAAGCCGACGTGGCACAACCTGGTACTGCGCAAGATTGGAAATCTTGTTTCCTCTGGATATCCCGGTTCAAATCCGGGCGTCGGCGGTTTTATTCCTTCTTAGTGATAACAAAATAGAAAGATTTATAAATTATGAAAATTGATATATTTCTATGGAAAACATACAATATAATTTATATCCTATTATAAGTTACAACAAATACATAGGAAAACCATTATACAAATTTAGTAGGAAAAAACTACATTTAGGTAGATCTGCAAGTTTACATATCGCTAAATTACCTGCAACCATTGCATTATTTGGATTAACAGGATTAACAGTAAGTTATATGATGGACCCAAAACAAGCTGTTATTCTTACTAGTCTTGGGGCAATTTATAGTCACGCAGATACAATATGTGCTTTTAATAAAACACATAAAAAAAATAAAGCAATAAGAATTAAAAATTTAGAAAAAATAATTGAATAAGTTATGTTTCTTAATTCAAAATATTTCTTAAAAATCCCTAAATATCTACACAAATACCCTAATTGAATCTAGATTTCTATTATAAGTACTTCAAAAAATGAAGTAATCACTTCAAAAATAGAAGCATTTATAAATAAGTTCATTCTACATATATCAAATGAAACCAGAAGATAAAGTTTACAGGGCATATTTTGACAGTAAAAAAGATATACTTTATTTTAATGAGATAAAAGAATTATCTAAACTGTCTGATAGTTCATTATCCATTGTATTAAAAAAACTTACAAGAGAAAATATTATATTTCAGGAAAAAACTAAATCTAATACGTTCTATAAGATAAAAAATAAAAAGATATTCTCTCTAAAATTTTCAGAGATAGCTATGGATAAATTTAACAATCTTGATGTAAATATAAAAACTCCCCTAAGAAACTTTTTAAAAGATCTACCTTTAAAGATAAATACAATAGTGTTGTTTGGATCTGCTTCAAGAAAAGAAGAGAAAAAAGAAAGTGATATTGACCTGTTGATTATTACAGAAGAGAAGGTAAATTTTTCAAAAAATAAGAAAGAGGCAGAAATAACTTCCAAACATCCAATTTCAATATTTCAAGCAAATATTAAGCAATTTCTGGAAAATGAAGATGACATTATTATTCAGGCAAGAAAAACAGGTTTTCCAATATATAAAGAACAAAATTTTTATGAGGTGATCTTAAGTGAATATTAATAAAATGTTCTTAGATGGAAAATATTTAGAAAAAGAAATAACTTTTTTTACAAATAAAAAACATATCTATAATATTCAAGAAAATAAAGAATTAGTCATGTCACATATAAAAAAAGCAAGACACAATCTTGAATTCTATAAGCTAAATAAAAACAATGCTAAATTCAATGATTGGCTTATAGTTACACTCTATTATGCATTATATCATAGTGCATTAGCACTTATAACAAACAAAAATTATTCATCTAAAAATCATTATGCAACAATTCTTATATTGATAAAAGAATATTCGATAACAGAAGATGAAGCAAATTTAATAAATGAACTTTCTATAAATAAAGAGGATGCTGAACTTTATACTACTCTCAAAGATGATAGGCATGATGCAAGTTATGCCACAAGCATAAAATTTGACAAGGAAAAAGTAAAGGATTATGAGAACAAAGTCATAGGTTTCATAAACAAAGCAGAAGAGTTAGTATCAAGTTAGAAATCCGTTGTTCACGACACAAATACCCTAGTTGGGCGTCGGCGTTAAACTTCTCATAACTTTTTACAGATATTCGTAAATTTAGTAATATTTTAATGTTGCACAGTTGCTCAACATGGAAACCTTTAAATAGTCTAAATTCTGTTTATCAATTATGCCAGATGAGAAACTTGCTAGAGCTATAAGATCTAAAATAAGAAGAGATATCTTACATATCCTTTATGATAAAGAAAAGGTATCAGTTCATGAAATAGCTAAAAAATTAGATTTATCTGAATCTTCTGCATCTAAGCATTTAAAGTTATTATATGATTTGGGGTTTATCAATTTCGAAAATAAACCTCCTGAAAAATTTTATTTTCTTAAGATAAAGGAGATTAGAGAATTGTTTGAAATTTATGATAAAATTGTAGAAAAAATGAAACAGAGGTGAAAATGAAACAAACAAACTTCTTAAAAGAACAGAGAAAACAAGATGCAGATTATATGTATGAATTTAGTAAAATAAGAAAACTAATTGCAAAAAATGCTATGATAAAACCAGTATTTGTTTATGAGAATGATGATCCTAACAAAATTATAAAAAAATTAAAAAGAGAAGATACAAATGTTTGTATTGTAATTACTAAAGATAAAAAATTTGTAGGGGAGATTAGTGATGAAGATCTCATAAAACTATTCTTACATCAAGAAAAATATGAGCCTTTAACTAGGATATTAAATGTGGGATACAAAAGAGAATTTCTATACAAAAAAGCTAAAGAGTTGATAAATAAACATAAATCAACAGCAAACCTAGATACTCCAATTAATAAATTAATAGAATTAGTATACAAAGAGGGATTTCATTATATTCCTATCTTAAATGAGGATAAAAAAGTTGTTGGTGTTGTGACACCAAGTAGCATATTGAATTTGTTAGAAAAATATTGAATAAAATAAAATGGAAATATTAATTGAAATGGGTTTAATTATTATTATAACTACTTTCATAGCAGGAATAATAAGAATGTTAAAACAACCCTTAATCATAGGGTATATTCTTAGTGGTATTGCAGTGGGTCCTTATTTTCTCAATCTTATCAAATCAACTGGAACAATAGATATATTTTCCCATATGGGCATAGCTTTACTTCTTTTTATTGTAGGTTTAAATTTAAGTCCGAAAGTGATAAAAGAAGTTGGAAAGGTGTCTTCTATTACTGGGGTAGGTCAGGTCATATTTACTTCTTTGATTGGTTTTTTTATATGTAAATTATTTGGATTTTCTACAATAACTTCAATATATATTGCTATTGCTTTAACATTTAGCAGTACAATCATTATCATGAAAATTTTATCAGATAAAGATGATATAAGTACATTATATGGGAAAATTGCTATTGGTTTTTTAATTGTTCAGGATCTAATTGCGATGGTCATCTTAATGGTTCTTTCATCCACGTCATCTGAAGGATTTAATCTTACTGGTTTATTTTTTGGAACTGTACTCAAGGGGGTTGGTTTGTTAATTACCCTATTTTTAATTGGTAATCATATACTGCCCACTATAACAAAATCCATTGCAAAATCTCAGGAATTCTTATTACTATTTTCAATTAGTTGGTGTTTAGCATTAGCTTCTTTATTCTATTATTTAAATTTCTCAATGGAAATTGGAGCATTACTTGCAGGAATTACCTTATCTTTATCACCTTATCGTTATGAAATTAGTTCTAGGATGAGACCTTTACGTGATTTTTTTATTATTTTATTTTTTGTATTACTAGGTTCTCAAATGGTTTTTACAAATCTACACCAGTATATTTTACCAATAATCTTACTATCAATATTCATATTAATTGGAAATCCTATAATTGTTATGATTTTAATGGGGTCGTTGGGTTACACAAAAAGGAACAGTTTCTTAGCGGGATTGACTGTTGCTCAAATTAGTGAATTTTCTTTAATACTTGTAGCTTTGGGTGTCAAAGTAGGTCATTTAACTAATGATATATTATCATTTGTCACAGTCATTGGTTTAATAACTATTGCAGGTTCTAGTTATATGATGATTTATGCAAATAAAATTTACCCAAAAATATCAAAGTTTCTAAAAATTTTTGAAAAAAGAGGTATTAAAATAGATGAACATAAATACCATAAACATGATGCCCATGATATTATTCTATTTGGGTATAATAGGATTGGTTATGATTTATTAAAATCTTTTAAAAAAATTAAAAAGAAATTTTTAATAATAGATTATGATCCTGAAACAATAGTAAATCTTGCAAAAGAGGATATCGAATGTAGGTATGGAGATGCAAGTGACTCAGAATTATTAAATGAATTAAATTTTTCAAAAGCTAAGATGGTATATTCAACAATACCTGACTTTGATACAAACGTTATGTTAGTTGATACAATTCGAAGATCTAGTAAAAATGCCATAATAATAGTAGTTTCGCATCAAATAGATGAAGCAATAGAACTATATGAAAAAGGTGCAACATATGTACTTATGCCTCATTTTTTGGGTGGTCGTCATACATCTACACTAATTGAAAGGTATGGATTAGATCTTAATAAATTCTTAAAAGAAAAAACAACACATATCGAACATCTAAGAACTAGAAAAAATATTGGACATGAACATCCTAAACGTGAAAGACATTAATTTATAAAAATTAATTATTCTAGAGAGCCTAAACAATTTACACAAATACCTAGACTTAATATATTATTTTGTCTTTTTAGAAACACAACTATCACAAACATACTTAGAATTATCATCTAAATAACCTTTTTGAACCTCCTTTTTACAAACCTCACAAAGAGGAAAAATAGCCCTATCTTGAACAGGATCATAATACACTTCAATATTTTTCTTAATAGAACCCCTAGATAATTTAAAATGAGCTATTTTAGTTGGAACTTGTAACAACTGTGCGTTTATTAAAGTAAAAATCACATCAGCTTTATGTAAATGTTTTTGTTCTTCTATTTTCCCTAATTTCTCTTCATTTAACCGTTCCATATAAGTATTTGAATCTAATTCTTTTAAATTATCTGTATAAGTTTTAAGCCTCTTTTCAATCTTTTCTAAGTCTTTTTTTACAATAAGTTTACGATATTTAGCTTCATCTCGTTGAATTTTAAAAATAATAGATGCCCTTTCTTCATCCCCTTCATCTATCATCTGAGAATAACACTTTTCAATTTCTTCAACTTTTATTTTAAAGTTATCAAGTAAATCTTTTCTTTGCTTTTCTATAAAATTCTTACTAGACAATTTTATATTTTCAAGTCCCAGATTATATAATTCATCTAAATTAGAAACATCCACACATAACTTAGAATCTTTAATTTTAAATTTTTGTAAAGTATCTAAACTAATCTTCTCAAAATTAGTCGCATTAAAAGCAACACTAAACAAATCTTCATGTTTCTCAAAAGAGCTTAAAAAAAGAACTTTAAAATTAAAAATAACAACAGGAAGAATAGAATCTGCAATCTTTAACCTACGAACATTAGAATTAATAACTTTGGGTTTAAATGATTCATCTTTTATTTTAAATGGAATCTTTAATTGTGCACAATTAGTAATACCTTTTTCTTCATGATTAAGATATTTTTTTATCTTAATAAAAAAACGATCCTCCGGAGATAATTCATCAATCTTGAAACTAATCTCTTCAGGCTCATCTAATTTTTTTGCTATCTGTTTAGGTAATTTCACTAAGATTTTTTTTGAATTTATTTTAACTGAAGCACGAACTATATCAAAAAAGTTCAATAAAATTTCTTTTGATTCCATCTAAATATACTCCCTATTTTTTTTGATAATGCGTTCTTCTTCGCGCTTTTGATTACCATATTCTTCTAATTTCTTAGCTTCTTCCCTATAATTTTTTGAAGAAAATATAAACTTACGAATATCTCTTTCCAAATTAGCAAGAATTGCATCGGGCTCACCTATAACTTCCCTAAATAAACGTAATTTTGAAAAAAGAATTTCAACTATATTTTCTTCAATTGTATCTTTTGAAGCTAAATTATAAATATGAACCTTTTTCTTCTGACCAATCCTATGAATTCTTCCAATCCTCTGTTCAATTCGCATAGGGTTCCAATGTAAATCATAATTAACCATAGCACTACAAAACTGAAAGTTTGAACCCTCACTCCCTTTATCTGTAGATAGAAGTATTTGTTTTTGTTCAGAAAACTCTTTTTTATCTTTTTCAATATTCCCGCCAAACTTAACAATTTTTCCTTCATATCCTTTATCTGATAAAAACTTAAAAAGAAAATCTTGTGTAGCTAATCGTTCTGTAAATATGATAACTTTATCTTCTTTTATTTCTTTCTTAAGTAAAGATAACAAGACTTTCGCTTTAGCAACAGTTTTTACCCCATTAGACTCATCAAAAATTTCTTGTGCTCGCTCCCTTGTTTTGTCTTTAAGATTAAGGTTATTAGCAATCTTTCTCAATGTCTCTTTGACTGCAAATACGCTACTTACCACCCCTTTTTGAAGTGCCAAACTTAAAAAGATTTCATCCGAGCCCCTATCATGATCCATATAATAACGATGTTCTTTTCTAGCAAAATACGTTACTTGGTCATAGATTTCTTTCTCTTTATCAGATAGTTTTACAGTAATTATTTTAACAATCCTTTCAGGAAGATAAATATCTGTTTCCCCTTTCTTTCTTCGTATCATGACATTATTAAGGAGTGTGTTTTTTAACTTGAGTGGCGCAAAAGGCTTCATGGGGTCTCCTTTAACTGTATATGCCGAGGAAAAACTACGAGAACTACCAAATATGGTAGGATCAATTAATGAAACAAGGTTGTAAAGATCCTTAAGTCTATTTTGAAGGGGGGTCGCAGTCAACATAAGAAAATATTTAGTTCTTAAATATTGATTGATAAAAAACCACCCATTCTTCTTATTCCTTAATCTATGCGCCTCATCTATGATAAGTATATCCCAATCAACTTCTTTTAGTAAATCTTTTTTAATCTCAGCGATTTGATAGGTTGTAATAATTCTTTCTTCACTCTTATTAGAGATAACAAGATCTTTAGAATTCTCAAAAACATTAAAATTTTCTAAAAATTTGTCCTTAAGTTCACTTTTCCATTGTCCCATAACTGATTTTGGGACTAGAATAAGGGCTTTCTTTACAAGTCCATGTAAAATATACTCTTTTAGAATCATTCCTGCTTCAATGGTCTTTCCAAGGCCAACATCATCAGCAATGATAGACCTCCCTTTAAAATCTCTTAATACCTTAAAAACTGCATCTTGTTGATAACTGTGATAATCAATACCTTTTATCATATCTAGACATTTAAGCTTTTCAAAACCTTTAATCCGAGATATATTTTCTATATCTAATCTAAGATTATATTTTTTTATATTTTCAAATTTTTTATCCTTGAACTGTTTTATTATCTGCTCGTTTTCTTCAGATTCTATGTAATTTAAATTATCAAAATCAAATGAAACATTAGCACTTTTATGTTCTTTTTTGTTAGGCTCAAGCTTTGCACTACACTTAGTACAGAATAAGAGTGTCTTCCTAACTTTTCGTCCACATTCAGGACAACTAATCATAATACTCAATTTATTTGACCCCCATAATTAAAGTAAAAACTAAACAAATTAATTAACTTTGAGTTGGTTTTGTCATTCATCTTGATAAATTAGTAAATGTTGTTTATTAAGGTTTATGTTTTTGTAATGATTTAAAAAGAAATTATAAAAACATACTAATCTAATGAGATTGTAATATTCTCAAAAACCTAATCTTTTTATACCTCAATAGAATAAATAACATATGAAATGCGATCAATGTGGTAAATGTTGTAAATTATTCTTAATTAACCTAACAGAAGAAGAATATAATTCAAAACAATTCAAGACTCAATTTGAAAAATTTGGAATGATAGATGATTTTAAAAAAGCAGAATCCTCTGGAGCAAATATAATAACTCAAAAAGAAGATGGTTCTTGCATTTACCAAGAACATAACAAATGTAGCATTCACAACAACAGACCACAAGCTTGTCAAGCATTTTTCTGTAAATCAAAAAACAAAGACTTCAAAGAAATGATAAAGATGATTAAAAATGAGAAATAAATACTGGTTTAGACCAAAAAGATTTGGACTTGGTGCAGAACCAACGTCGTGGGAAGGGTGGCTCCTAGTAGCTGCATTCGTAGCCTATATGTTTGCACTAAGTCATTACCTTGTGCCCAATCATATGGGTGAATTCTATTTATATTTCACAATAGGAATGATTCTACTTATTTACATATCTAAAAATAAAACAGATGGACCTTGGAAATGGAACTGGGGCAAGAAATAATCACTTTAGCTTTTCAGAAATATCTTTCTTAACTTTATTAAAATCTTTTTTAGCTTCATTCAAATACCTCTGAAGCACATTAGGAGATTGATTTTTAGTGATTTGAATAAAATGATGGCCCATTATAGCTAAACGAATAGCTTCTGGAAATTTATCAGGATGGCTTCTGCGTGCATAATTTACAAATTTCAAATATTCCTTACCATAAGAAGAAAAAGATTGACGAACAAGAGATCTTCCAAGCATCTTAATTTCATCAAGACCCACCTTCCTTGTAAAACCTTTTCCAGGTTGAATATTATCTAATAAGACCTTGCACCTTTCAAAATATGCCTTACCATCCTTATCATATAAATTAGTTAATAATTTATGATATGCCCCAATTATAGTATCTGAATTACGTCCATTATCAGGAATATAAGCTAATTTATCAAAATGGGTATTGTTCCCACCCATTACAACATCTTCAAGCAACCTTCCCTCTTCTTTGAATCTCCTATAAATTTCTGAGCCCGGTGAAGGTATTAGTAATCCTGCCATTAAAGTAGAAATTCCTGCCTCCTGAGCAAAATCAAAAACTTTATCACAAATATCAAAAGGTTCTTTATCCATCCCAACAATCATTCCAGCAGTAACTTCCATACCATAAGACTGAATCTTCTTAACAGAATCAGCTAAATTCCTTTTAGAATTTACATATTTCCCAACACCTTCTAAAACATCAGAATCTGGTGATTCAATCCCTACAAAAACCATACTAAATCCAGCGTCCCGCATAGATTCCATCAAAGAATCATTAGAACTTAAATTTAAACTCGCTTCAGTATAAAATCTAAAAGGGTTATCATTTCTTTCTTGAAATTTTTTAATCTCGCTTAAAACATTTTTAGCCTCTTTGATGTTACCAATAAAATTATCATCTACAATAAAAACAGAACCATTGTAACCTAAATCATATATCTTCTGAAGTTCAGATACAAAATTTTCTGCATTTTTTACTCGAGGTCGATGACCAAATAATGTAGGTTCATTACAAAATTCACAAGACATAGGACACCCCCTTGAAAACTGAATTGCCATAGAACCATAGGCTCCCATATCTAATAATTCATACATTGGAACAGGTGATGAATTAATATCTGGTCTGCTTACAGAAATTGTAATATCTTTGTTATCACCAAAATGACTAATTAATTTATGATATTCCCCTATGTCAATACCATACTCATTTTCTTTTTTTCTAAATTTAATTCGAGCGTAAGCTTTTTTTGCTTCGCCTTTAGCAAGATCATCTAAAAAAGAAACTAAAACTCCTGCTCTTGATCCCTCTAAAACATTAGATTCTGCCTCACCCAACACAAAATGATCAACACCAGAAATAGTATCATAAAATTGTGTAGGATGTGGACCACCTGCAACAATAATATTGTTATATTTTCTAGCACGAGTTATCACATCATCCAAAGATTCTGATTGAACAATCATAGAAGAAGTCATCACAATATCAGCCCATTTTAAATCCTTATTACGAAGTTTAGTAACATTTTCATCCACTAATTTAATATTATATGAAGAATCATATTCCTTAACCATTGAAGCTAATGTAATAAGGCCCAAGGGTGGCATTGCTGACTTTTTATTAATAAAGGATAAGGAATTTGAAAAACTCCAATATGTATCTGAATCTATCTTAGGATAAACCATTAATATATTTTGCCCCATATAAAAAAAGAATGAAAATATGTTTTTAAAACTTTCATTTTAGATTAAAAAATTAGAATCCTTTCAATTCATTACATAATTCTTTAACACTCAAAACCTCATTAATACGATATGCCTCTGAGCCCATTGTAACTAAACTATCATATGATGGGTGACCTACCCCAGGACAAACTCTGTCCCCAATTAACACATATCTTTCAGGACAACCCTTGGGAAAATCCTTACGACCTAATTTAGAACTATTATCTATTCCTGCCCCACCAGACAGAACAGAACAGATACAAAAATTATTCTCCTCACCCTTATTGATATAAGCAGGAGATAATTTACTATACCTAAAAGGATAACCACAAGGTGATCCCCATGATTGATCAGCAATTACAATATCTTCTTTACTAGAATCAACAATAACTTGTTTAGATATATCACTAAAACCACTCTCTTTTGTAGCTGCAAATCTGCTACCCATTTGTACACCAGATGCACCTCGTGATAATGCATAAACAATATCTTCATTATTATAAATTCCACCTGCAACAATTACAGGCATACTTCCAAAATCATTAGGATATTTGTCTGCAACATCTAAAACAGGATCTAATAAATTATCAAATAAATCAAATTTTTCTAAAAAATCATCACTAATATCATTATATCTCCAACCCAAATGACCTCCTGCTTTTGGCCCTTCTAAAACACATCCATCAGGTCTGTAAAATAATTTATCCCATTTTTTGCATATTAACTCAAGGGCACGACCAGAAGAGACAATTGGGACTAAACTAATATCATGATCCCTACCGGCGTACTTTCCAACTAAAGAAGGTAAGTTCAAAGGAAGACCTGCTCCGCAAACAATCATGTCAACACCACCCTCAACAGCACCCTGAATAGCTGACTCAAAATAATTAGGTAATGCGACCATTATATTAATTGCAGCAACACCACAATTTTTTTTAGTATCATAAACTTCCCTTGAGACAGACTCTATAAAATCCATCCTACCAGGTCTCAAGTCTTTAAAACTTTTCTTACTCCTAAAAAAATCTTTCTTAAAAAGCCTCTTTCTAACAAACTGATCTAATGCAGCACTTGAAATAGTTCCAATGCACCCTTCTCTGCCAACAGCAGAAGCTAATTCGTACAAAGAAACACCTATCCCCATTCCACCCTGAATTATAGGATATTTGGGATCCATGCCTTTTAATTTTAATGATCTTTCTAAAATTTGAACCATGTAATACCTCCGAATTTTATCATTTATTAATTTATGTATACTAATTTACTTAATTATCAAATATCAATCTTTTTTGTTCTTTTTTCTCAGAATAAGTGTAGGGAACATAAATCTTTTCCTTAGTTTTGGGATCCATTCCAGTATAATACATACAAGTTGAAACACTCATTGGAGTTGGTGTAAAAATCTGTACAGATTCAGAGCTGCTTACTTCCTTAATTGCATCTGCCAATTCTTTTGCTTCTTTCATACTAGAACCTGGATGTGCAGTCATAAAATAAAAAGATAGTTTTTTGCCAGTTTTTTTAAAATCATTAATAAATTTCCTAAAATCACCATGGTCTTTATTCATTAACTTAAGTACATTTTTGTTAACATGCTCTGGTGCAATTCGCAAATTATCAAAAATGTGATATTTTACAATTTCATCAATATATTCGGGAGATGCTAAATCAAATCTGATTCCACTTTTGATATAAACATGTTTTACTCCTGGAATAGCTCGAGATTTTCGAAGTAAAGAGATTAACCTATCATTATTTCTCTTAACTATCTTACAATCCATACAAACATTAGAACATTTATCACAGTCCATACCATACATATTTACAGAAGGTCCACCCAAATCATCAATATTGCCTTTAAAATGAGGTAATTGGGTAATATTTCTAATCTCATCCAATATAGATTTCTCAGATCTGGAGATAATCTTGTCTCCCTGTGTTAAATTAACAGAACAAAAATTACACTTACCAAAACAACCACGATGAGTTACTACACTAAATTCAAAACCTCTCAATTCCCTAGGACTTTTTCGACTAAAATCCAAACCATAATATTCATCTAGGTCTTCAGTTGTATATTGGGGCATTTTATATTGTATAACATATCGGTTATCTATCTTTTGAATAAGATTAGCCCTATTTGTGAACATATTTTGCATATCACAAAATTTTTCTTTTGAAGAAAAAACATCATCATAACTTGGAAGTTCTTTAGCATCTTTATCCAGTTCCTTAACAATTCTACAAGTACCTAAAATGCCATCCAAGGCCTTATTATCTTTAATTCTCTGAGCAATTTCTAGAATTTGTTTTTCAGAATTACCATAAGCTAAAATATCTGCACGAGTATCAAAAAGAATAGGTTTTCTCAGTCTATTTTGCCAGTAATCATAATGTACAAATCTCCTTAAACTAGCTTCAGTCCCACCTAGTACCAAAATAGAATCCTTGAAATTCTTTTTAATCCAATTACTAAATACAGTTACGGCTCTATCTGGAACATTTTCATTATAATCTAAATGTTCATCTTCAACCCTACTTTTCTTCAAAGGAGTATAATTTCGAACCATGGAATCAATACCACCAGAAGTTACACCAAAGAATAATTTAGGTTTACCCAATGTTAATATATCATTTTCACAAATGGGTTTTTCTATTATACCCACATTATAACCTTTCTTTTCTAATAATCTCTTAAGTATAGCGACCCCACAAAGTGGATGATCAAAAAAGATTTCACCAGTTACAAATATAATATCATATTCCATAATAAACCTACATATAAACGGCTTTTTAAGCCTTTTGTAGGATAACCAAAAATATCAAAACCAAAGCTTTTTATACTAGAACTTAATATTCTTGCTATAGTATATAGTTTAAATTAGTTATATTTATACAACACGGAGGGTGGATTTAAATGAACAGAAAAGGTGGGCCTAGAAGAAAAACAAGGCAAAAACTAACAAAAAAAATAAGTTTAAGAGGAAAACTCAACATTAGAGCATTTTTCCAAAAATTCAAAGAAGGAGATAAAGTTCAATTAGTAGTAGATCCTAGCGTTCAAAAAGGGATGTTCCCATTAAGATTCCACGGTCACAAAGGAATCATATCAGGAAAACAAGGATCAGCATACTATGTAGATATCAAAGATCATAATAAAGCAAAAAAGATGATCGTACATCCATCGCACTTAAAAAAATTATGAGGAAATAAAAAAATGGTAAAACCAGAAATAATCAAAGAAACTCCTATGTGTATGGCAGAATTAAAAGACGAATTAGGAAAAATAAAGAAAAAAAGTGAAAAAGTTAACTTTAGAGCTGAAAAAACAGAAGAATATCTAAATAATTTCACTACATTAAGTAAAAAGAAAGCTGATGAGTTAAGGGCTATACTAGAAGGATTAAAAATACCAAGATTAAAAGAAGAGCATATCATCAAAATAATCGATGTAATACCTTCTTCAGCAGAAGAAATAAAAGCTGTTTTTGCAGGTTATACAATCACTATAACCAATGATAACTTAAAAAAGATTGCAGAAGCAATTAAAAAGTTTAAAGCATAAGAATTAAGGAAAATAAAATGAGTGAGAAAGAAGAAACAGCAATTGTATTGGACTTTTTACCTAATGGATATCCATTCGATAATACACCCAGTTACAAAAAAAGTGCTATCGTACAAGCCTTAGGTAAAGATCACTTAGTTTTATTAGAATTAGTTCCAAAAAAAGGTATAGCTATTCAACCAAGCGATGAAGTTTATATTGGAGAAGGAAAAAGGGAAAAAATTCATCATATAAATGGAAAACTTGAAATGGATAAGTTAACAGGAACTGCTGAGTCAATCCTTAAAGAAGTTGTTCACCAAATGGTACATGAACATCCAAAAAGATTTGTTGATTTTTTCAATAATGCTCAACCATTAACAACAAGAATGCACCAATTAGAATTATTACCTGGCGTAGGCAAAAAACATATGTGGGAAATAATTGATGCTAGAGATGAAAAACCCTTTGATACGTTTGAAGATATCAAAAAAAGAGTAAAATTGATGCCTGATCCTGAAAAAGCAATCATCAAAAGAATGATGGAAGAATTAAGTGGAACAGAAAAACATAGATTATTTGTTGATGTTCACGAAAGATCATTTTAATTTAAATTACTAAAAAGAATTTATTCTCATGTTAATCAAAAAGAAAGGATTTAATTTTTCTAAAAAAGAAATAAGAGATTTAATTAAAGCATGGTTAGTTCTATCTCTTGCTTTTGCAATAGTATTTAACGGATTAAATTTTAATCTACAATTTATTGCTGCAATATTAGTATCTGCAATTACAGTAGGCACAGCATTTATATTTCATGAATTAGGACATAAGTTTACAGCACAACATTATGGTTGTTTTGCAGAATTTAGAAGTTTTGATAATATGTTATTTTTAGCTTTAATCTTATCATTTTTTGGATTTATTTTTGCAGCACCCGGTGCAGTAATGATTTCAGGTCCAATCGGAAAAAGAAGAAATGGAAAGATATCCTTAGCAGGACCATTAACAAATATGGTTTTAGCAATACTCTTTATGATTATTCATATGTTTACACCCAACATAATAACTTTATACGGATTTATCATCAACACGTGGATTGGATTATTCAATTTAATACCATTTGCAATGTTAGATGGTAAGAAAATTCTTAATTGGAACAAAACAATTTACGGACTTATGGTTGCAACAGGATTCATTCTTTTAATGGTTCAAAGTTTTATTGGCGTTTAAATTAAAAACATATTTAAACCCTAAAATTCTTAAAATATCAATGATAACTGCAAAAAAAGTAGAAAATATTGTAGGATACATTCTAAGATTATTCATACTAATTGCAATTATAGGTTCAACTTATACAGGGCAGTGGATAATGGTGTTATTATCATCAGGAATCCTCATAATGTCTTTTATCCCGGATATAATAACCAAAAAAACTACCATCAATATACCGGAAGAATTTGAACTTTTGTTCATCATATTTATTTTCGCAGCAGTAATACTCGGAGAACTTAATGGTTATTATACTAAAATCTGGTGGTGGGATTTAATGCTCCATTCAATAGCGGGATTTAATTTGGGACTATGGGGTTTAACAATATTATTCATACTCTATGAAGAAGAAAAAGTTCAAGCGAGCCCAATACTAATCGCAATGTTCACATTTTGTTTTGCAATGGCAATAGGGGCAGTATGGGAAATATTTGAATTTGCAGGGGATCAAATATTAGGAACAAATATGTTAAGATCGGGATTGTTAGACACTATGGGTGATTTAATCGTTGATGCAATTGGTGCTTTAATAGCATCCACATTAGGTTATTTCTATATTAAATATAATAAAGGGCCAATTGTTAAAAGACTTATTAATATGTTCTTTAAAGAAAACCCTAAATTAGTTAAGTAAAATTTATTTTAAAATAATAATTTTTATAAACTAGGTTATAATACCACTTAACATGGTATTTGTAATTAAATCAGTGGACATGATGATTTCAGAGATAGGTGATAATTCAGATGAATTTTCAGATAATATCATCACAAAGAACTGGGGTGCTAATTGGGTAAGTCATTACTTAAGTAGGCATGATGAATTAATTTCACAAAATGTTAGTTATCCAAATAGGAAAATCACAAAATCCCATCTCCAAGATGAAGAGAGGAAATTCTATGGTTTAGCATATCTTCTTGAAAATTGTTTTAATAGGGCATATGATTTAGAAAAAGAAAAACCAATTCAAATTAAACATTATTTTGGTAAGCAAGGTTTAATCTATTCAGTCCAAGACTGGGGAAAAGGTTTTGACTCACATAAACTAATTATAGCTGCAAAAAAAAATAGACTAAGAAGAGGTAAACATTATCAAAATAAATGTATGGCTACCAAATTTATGATAAAACCCCTTTTAGAATCATCAATAGAAAGCTCAACCATAGAACCAACCGGCACTACAGTTACAATTATGTATAAATATCAATCTACTTAACTTTACTACCATCGCAAGCTTCACAAGAAATTTCTTCAAAATCTGTTTTTAATATAACTCCATCTGCTAATAATTTCTTTTTCTTAATAGTTAACTTAATTTTAGAAAATGTATCGTAATCTATTGAATCATGATTAACTTCGTTACCTTCAGATACCTGAGAGCCAGGCTTAGACTTCAAAGCAGAAACTAAAACAACATTACTCTTATCATCTGCTGCAAGTAACATACCATTACTCTCAACACCACGAAGTTTAACAGGCTCTAAATTTGTAACAACTACGATATTTCTACCAACTAAATCTTCTTTAGAATAATAATTTTTGATTCCAGCTACAATTTGCCTTTTCTCAGAACCTAAATCTATTTGTAAAACAAGTAATTTATCAGCTTCTGGATGGTTTTTTACGCTTAAAATCTTAGCAACCTTCAAATCCATAACTAATTTAGAACTTTTTCCTTTAAATTTATCTTTTAATTCTTGAATTTGTTTATCTTCTAATTTAGAAAATAAATGTTCTTGTTTTCCGATTTGATGTTTTTGTTCAATCTCAATTTTCCCTAAATCACCCCACTTTTGAGCAGAAATATTTAATTGTTTAAACATAGATTCCGCAGTCTTTGGTAAAAAAGGCTCAATCAAAATAGCTAAATCCTTAACCACATTAGCTAAGGTTATCATTGCAATAGGATCTTTAGTTTTCCAAGGTTCTTTTTCTTGGAAATATTGATTTGCTTTTTTAGAAATTGCCATAACACTTTTCAAAGCCTCTTTTAATTGAATCTTACTCATTAATTCCCCAATCACTTCATAATCAGGTAATAAAGCGTCAATAAAGGCCATATCTGCTTGACCTTCTGGTAATTTTCCATCAAAAAATTTATTGATAAAAACAATTGTTCGATTAACTAAATTAGCCAAATTGGCAACTAATTCATTATTTATCTTAGACTGAAAATCATCCCAAGTAAAAGTAGTATCAGATGATTCGGGTCTATTCATCATAATATAATATCTAAAAGCGTCTGCTTTGATTCCAGAAGCCTGAGCATCATCTCCAAAAACACCCTCGCCACGTGATTTAGAAAATTTACCAGTTTCATAATTTAAATATTCATTAACATTCAAATCAGTCAACAAAGTATAATTATCATCAGTACCAATCAAAAATGATGGAAACAAAATAGTGTGAAAGGGAATATTATCTTTACCCATAAATTGAACTAACTTTGTTTTATCAGGTGAGTGCCATAAGTCTTGCCAATCATCATGGCCTTCTTTAGTTATCCCGATATATCCAATAGGTGCATCAAACCAAGAATAAAATACTTTATTTTTATAACCTTCTTTAGGAACAGGAATACCCCATTTTAAATCTCGAGTTATACATCTTTCCTTTAAACCTTCTCTTAACCATGCTTGAGTCATAGTCTTTGCATTATCAGACCATTTAGATTCAACAGATTTAATCCATGAAGTGAGTTTAGGCTCAATCTTAGGTAAATTGATAAATAAATGAGTAGTTTCTTTAATTTCAGGATTAGAACCGCAAACTTTACATTTAGGATTCTTTAATTCTGTTGCATTGAGTAATTGACCACAACTTTCACACTGATCCCCTCTAGCATCTTCATAATCACAATGGGGACATGTTCCGCCCACAAACCTATCAGATAAAAACTTATCACATTTTTTACAAAAAGGTTGCTGTAAAGTATTTTCAGATATGTAACCATTTTTATCTAATTTCTCAAAAATATCAATAGAAACATCTTTATTCTCTTCTGAAGAAGTCCTTCCAAAACAATCAAATTCACAATTAAACCATTCATATATCCCTTTATGAATCTTAAAATATTTATCAACTAATTGTCTAGGGCTCACCCCTTCTTCTAATGCCTTAACTTCTGTAGTTGTACCATGTTCATCAGTACCACAAACATAAATTACATCTTCCTTCTTAGATTTAAGAAACCTTGTATAAACATCCGCACTAATAACACAAACAGTATTACCTAAATGAGGGACATTATTTACATAAGGTAATGCCGAAGTTACAATAGTTCTTTTAGTTTTAGTCATAATATTAGAAGTATTCCTTTAGTTTATAAATGTTAATGGTTTTTAACTTTGATTCGTAGAATCAACGATATCAGTAACATAAGATTTAATCAAATCACTATTAGAAGAATCATGTTCAATTATACCACATAATTCTAGGGCATATTTTGAGAAACATGTATCCTTACTAAATGCAATCAATTTGTTTTTTAATTCATAGAATTTTTTATCATTACCTAATCTATTTGCGATAACAAGAGGATTTACAAATTCATTAACAAGGTGTTCTTCTAAATCCCCTTCAATTTGTTCATAAGCCAATTGATTTTTTGGCATAAACTCATTAATCTTCCCCGATTTACTTAATTGATCCCCATATTGCAGACTGTACAAATCTAGTCCCATTTTTATGGAATGCCCACAAGGATCAGGGTCAGAGTATGTCCCCATACATAAAACATCATAGTCACCTTCCATTAGTTCTTCTGGTGATAAAACTAATATATTAGATGGGAAAAAAGGCATAACAAATCCCCCTACTGAAGATGCATGTTCTTTAAACTGATCCAATTGTTCTAATATATCATCTATATTGTCTTGAGGTAAATCAAACCTTTCCTTAAGATCGTTTACATCATTTGTAATATATGTAGCAATAATCATTTCTGTTTTGAGTAGTTCACTAACTGAAACAAAATCAGTTATCCCTGTTTTTTCAGCAAATAACCCTAACTTTTCCAGGTCAAATTGATTTTCATTAACATCAAGATTTAAAGTTGAATAAACCATTGCCTTTCCTTTCAGATTACGAGGGTCACCTTTTTCATACCCCACAAAACCTGACTTTATCTCAATATAATCAGAATTTAAATCTTCTCCAGCCAAGTTGTCTAAATTTTGTTCTTGTTCATCCATTAAAATAAATAATATGCCCTACATTATAAATGTTTTGAGTTTATGTTGGTATGTCAAGAACCACTGGTCAAATAAATAGTAGGGTTTTATTTTAAAAACAAAAATTTATAAGACTGGGTAATTCCTCATTTAATATGACATCAATTATCTTAATTGGACCAAGATGCACAGGAAAAACAGCCATTGGAAGAGAATTATCCGAAATCCTTAACATCCCTTTAATTGATGGTGATGAAGAATTTATAAAACAATATGGGCCTATTGATGAATTCATTAAGAAAAACAAAGGGGATTGGAAATCTTTTCGTTATCATGAATCTAAAATTATCGAATATGTTTGTAAGAATAACAGCAACATCATCTTTACACCAGGAGGGGGCGCAGTAGCTCATGATCAAGGTGAAATCTATAGGAAACATAATCAAATAACACTCCAAAATTTTGGAAAAGTTATTTACATTCTGCCAGATGAAAATCTAGAAAAAAGTGCAATAATTTTAACAGAGAGGTTCCTTAATGATCCTAAATCTAAGAATAATCGGCCTTCATTAAGTAAAGAATCAAATCACTATAAGGAAATGTTAGATATAATTAAAAAAAGACATCAATTATACCTTGATGCATGTCATGAGCTCATTTACATCCAAAATCAAACAGTTGAAGAAACAGCTAAACAAATTACACATTCATCGCATATTCTTTAGAAGAAATATATAATTCTGCTTTTAATTTTGCAGCATCTTCATAACGTTCTTCTGCAATCGCATCTTTAATCCCTTTATCTGTTCTTCTTTTTAATTTAAAATTAGATGGAAATTCCATCACGTCTCTGTAAAGGTGTCTAAAATTCCTAAGATCACTAAAAGATTTCCGATAAGTTTGAAGATTGGTGAAATCATGGGTAATAGAAGGAAAAACTTTTCCAACATTTTCTAAATCATCTTGTGCCCTTCTTGAAAAATCATAAGCACATTTGAGGAAGATTTTAGCACGTTTAGAATTACATTCTGCCCCTTCTGCCCTAATTAAATATGAATGTGCAGCCATCAAAGAATTATCAAAATCATTTCTAAAATAACGACAGGCAATAATTGATTCTTCTTTTGAAATATGCCCTTTAGTATATTCTACCATGATTTGGTTACCCAAATCATCAATTGGTTGATGATAATCAAGTGAACCATCAAAAGAAAATGAGTCAATATCATAATCTCTTTGATTTTTTCTTATAAATTCATCAAGAAAGTGAGTATAATCTTCCCCCATTTGACTCAAATAATCCCGAGAAGGGTTTCCTTTATAACCTAAATTTGTAGCTTCCACCTCTTTAAATAAACAACTATTAATCATATAAATAAGAGAAATAAAACTCATATATAAATCTTGTTTAAAGAACCTATCTATTCAGAAATTGTAATATTCAACTGATGCATAATCTCATCACTACCTATACCATATTCAACTAAAGCATTTAAACATTTTTTCGTAGCATTTTCCCTTTCTTTTGTAGGGTAAACAACCTTAAATCCTTCCATAAACAATTGAAGTGGATTATCACCATAATCATTTTTAGTCTTATTAAATTCCTTAAATCGATAAAATTGAATTGCCATAACATTACCTAACATAACATCACTAACTTTTTCCTTACCCATCACATAGCCCAAAAAACCAATTTCATACTGCCAAGTGCTAGTTCTATAATGCATATGTTCCCTATTTTCTTTATGCTTAGTTATTTCTTCTGGACTAAAATTACAAGAAACCATCGTTTCTAATTCATCCATCATAACAGCATTTTGATATTCTTTATATAATGGAATAACTGAAGAATCTAATTCTTCAACTAATAAAGATTTAAATTCGGGCATTTTATAGGGGAGACTTGTATCTTGCATAAAAAAGAAGAATAGAATCTAACTTAAAAATATTTGGTTTACAAACCCATCCAACTATCAATATCATTTGCAACTTCTTTTAAGTCCCCGAGTGTACGTTGAATGTCCTTTTCTAACTCAGAAATAAGTAATTTAAGATTATCTACCCTCAGCATGTAATTATTACCTTCATGTATAACAAGTCCAGCATCTATTAATTTGCTCATATGATGAATCACTGTTCCTCGACTCAAACCGAGTTTAATAGCTAAATCATCAGAATTCATGGGTTTTTTGATTTTAGTAGATTTTAATAATTCTAAGAATAACCTAAAACAACTTTTATCTTTATCTCGTAAATTAAATAAACCAAGCGAACTACCCAACCATTGAAGCTCATGATTAATGTTTCTCTCAGTTGGCCTCCTAACATTTACGATAGTTATTTTTTGATGCCTAATTAACATAAAATAATAATAAATTTGCTAGTATATAAAGTTTCACCGAAAGCTTTAAATATAACCTACACTATTTTAACTAGTATTGGTTGACTTTAAGTCAACAGAAGTGATAAATATGACAGAAAATAAAAAAGAGACAAAAGAAGAAAAGAAGGAAAAACATAATTCTCAGAAAAAAGAGCCCAACGAATTAGAAGCAAAAAAAAGACAAATCACAGAATTAGTGGGGACTATTCAGAGATTGCAAGCAGACTTTGAAAACTATAAAAAACAAATTGAGAAACAAAGCGCAAATTCCCAAAAATTTGCAAAAGCAGATTTAGTAAACAAAATACTCCCCTCATTAGATAGTTTTGAGTTAGCATTAAAAAACTCAAACAACCCCGAAGAATTCAAAAAAGGAGTTGAACTTATCTATTCCCAATTATTCCAAACCTTAGAAGATATGGGGTTAAAAAAAATAGAAACTAACAACAAATTTGACCCTTACAAACACGAAGTATTACTAACAGAAGAATCAGATAAGGAAGACAACACAATACTTGAAGAGCTTCAAAAAGGATATCAAATTGAAGATATGATAATAAGACATTCGAAAGTTAAAGTTGCTAAATATAAAGGGGATGATAAAAAATGAATAAAGAATTGCCTGGAATGAATATCAGTATAAAAACACCTCAAGAAAAGATAATAAAGTTAGCAGGAGATTGCCACAAATGTAATAACTGTTGTAAATATAGTACAGGTTTTTTAGTCGAGGGAGATTCAAAAAAGATTGCAAGATTCTTAAACATATCAGAAAAAGAACTTAAAGAAAAGTTCCTTGAAGAAGGTGAAAAGTTCAATACAAAATTATTAAGACCTAAAATACTAAGAAAAAACGGAAAACCTTATGGTGAGTGTATTTTTTTAGATGAAAAAGAAAGTTGTACAATCCATAAAGTTAAACCCCTTCATTGTAAAGTTGGAAATTGTAATGAACATGGAGAAGAAATTCATTTATGGTTCACATTAACACATTTTGTAAATAAAAACGATCCTGAAAGTGTCAGACAATGGGCAACTTATCTAAAAACCCACCCAACAATACCGGGTGGAAAATTAGAAGAATTAGTTCCAGACAAAAAACAACTAAAGGAGATTTTAGATTATACAATACTAAGGTGAAAAATAATGGAAAAACAAAAAATAAATATGAATATAGGTGATGCATCATCAGATTTTTTTGCTCATGAGGCTTCAATAAACTTTAATCCAACACAGATGATCTTTGATTTTAAGTGTATTACACCAAGAGTAGATCCAAGAGCGAAAGAAAGCCCAGTAATTAACTTAAAACATAATGTTGTAATGCTGGATATGTTTCATGCAAAAAAGTTTCATGAACTATTAGGAAATATAATCAAAAAATATGAAAATGAATTTGGAAAAGTGGATGTTCCTGCTTCACTAAAAATTTTAGAAAAGAAAAAGAAAAAAAATGATAAAAAAGTGGATGAAAAAACAACAACCACTCCAAGTTATTTAGGTTAGAACAATATGACACAACAAAAACAAAAGTTTTTCGTAAAAGCAAGTACAATACTCAAGTATTTGATAACAAAAGATGATGAAACAGATACATTGATTACTTGTAAAACTAGTGAAATAAGCTTAATGACATCAGATTTTGAAGTTTATCAAAGCCTAGCTTCAATAACAGAAGCAGACAACTTTGATTTAAACAGATTAAAAAAGTTTTTTGAAGTAGTTGAAATATCCAGCTACGAAAATTATACTAAAAAACAAAAGCCTATCTTAAAGCAAGAAGATGTTGAAAAAATAAGAAAAGAAGCTTTAGGAAATATGGCAGGAGGAAATAAAAATGAGTGAAGAAAAAAAAGCTAATACTACAAAAGAAAAAATAATTGGAATTGACCTAGGAACTAGCAATTCGGCTGCATCTATATTACAAGCTGGAAAACCAACAATAATTCCATCTGCAGAAGGTACAACTCAATATGGAAAAGCATTCCCATCAGTTGTAGCATTTACAGAGGATGGTCAAAAATTAGTTGGAGAACCTGCAAGAAGACAAGCAGTTTCTAACCCTGAGCGAACAATTGTAGCTGCAAAAAGAAAGATGGGTACAGATTTCAAGTACAAAGTAAATGAGAAAGATTATACACCCCAACAAATATCGGCATTTCTACTTCAAAAGATAAAAAAGGATGCAGAAGAATTTATGGGTGAACCAGTTAAAAAAGCAGTTATCACCGTACCTGCTTATTTTGATGATGACCAAAGACAAGCAACAAAAGATGCAGGAACAATTGCAGGACTTGAAGTTGTTAGGTTAGTTAACGAACCAACTTCTGCTTCTATGGCTTTTGGACTAGACAAATCTGATAAAGAACTTAAAATCTTAGTATTTGATTTAGGCGGTGGAACATTAGATGTTACTGTAATGGAATTTGGAGACGGTGTATTTGAAGTTAAATCAACCTCTGGAGATACACAACTAGGTGGAACAGATATGGATGATACTTTAATGAACTTTTTTGTTGATGAATTTAAAAAACAAGATGGTATTGATTTAAAAGATAATGCTACAGCAATGCAAAGATTAAGAGAATCTGCTGAAAAAGCTAAAATCGAATTATCTACCACAATGGAAACAGAAGTTAATATCCCATTTATTACAGAAAAAGATGGAACCCCTAAACATTTTAACATGAAATTAACAAGGGCTAAATTAGAACAATTAGTTGGAGATATCATAGAAAAATGTAAACATCCATTAGAACAAGCAATAAAAGATGCAGGATTATCTAATGAAGGTATTGATAAGATAATTATGGTTGGTGGTCCAACAAGAATGCCATCAGTTAGAAAATTTGTAGAAGAAACAATGGGTAAAACTGCAGAAAGGGGAGTAGATCCAATGGAATGTGTTGCACAAGGTGCAGCTATCCAAGCAGGAATTTTAGCCGGAGAAGTTAAAGATGTATTATTATTAGATGTAACACCTCTAACATTAGGTATTGAAACACTTGGCGGAGTAAAGACAGAATTAATAGCAAGAAATACAACAATTCCGTCTAAAAAAAGCCAAGTATTCAGTACTGCAGCAGATAATCAACCTGCAGTAACAATTAATGTATTACAAGGGGAACGTCCAATGGCTGCAGATAATAAGAGTTTAGGCAGATTTGATTTAGTTGGAATTCCTCCAGCACCAAGAGGGATACCTCAAATTGAAGTTACATTTGACATTGATGCAAATGGAATAATTCATGTATCTGCAAAAGATCTTGGAACAGGTAAGGAACAAAAGATACAAATTACAGCTTCCCAGAAATTAAATGAAGAAGACATTGAAAAGATGAAAAAAGATGCAGAAGCACATGCAGAAGAAGATAAAAAGAAAAAAGAAGAAGTAGAAGTGATTAACCAAGCCGATACTTTAGTCTTTTCAACAGAAAAACTCTTCAAAGATTTCGAAGGTAAAGTTGACAAAAAAGAGATAGAACAAGTTAAAGGAAAAATTATGGAATTAAAAGAACTCCTTAAAGTTGATAAAAAGGACATAGCCTCTATTAAGAAAAAAACTGAAGAAGTTAATGAAATTGTTCAAAAAATGTCAACAGAACTCTATCAAAAGGCTGCTGAAAAACAAGCTGCAGAACAACAAAAAGCTGGAGCAACAGAAGAACCTAAAAAAGAAGGCAAAAAAGATGAAAAGGTTGTTGATGCAGACTATAAAGTAGAAGACGATAAAAAAGCAAAAGAAGATAAGAAGAAATAGTTTCTTCTTTATTTTATTTTTTTAATTTAAAATGGGATATTTTTTACCAAATGAACATTATATGAATAATTTACATAGTGCTACAAGTCCAAAATCTAGCATAGATGATATGAAAGATAAATATAGACGTACAGGTCTTAGAAATGAACCCATGCATGCATCTTATCAAAAAGGACCTACCGTAGTATATGTCAGAGAAGCAGCTTTTGGGGCAAAAGATTCCATTGCAAGGGTATTATTATCATATAAAGGAAATCCTGCATTACAAGCAGATTATAAACCATTACAAAAGTAAAGGAAAAAGAGATGAAATTACCAACAAAAGAAGAATGTTTAAATTTGTTAGAAGAACATAAAGTAGATGGAGTTTTATTAAGACATATAATGCAAGTAAATAAGATAGCAGTTTTTATTGCTAATAAATTTAAAAAACAAGGAATAGAGATTAATGTTGATCTGATTGATAGGGCTTCATTATTACATGATATACTCAAAACAATAGATCTTTCTAAAGATGATGAAAAAATAAAAAAAGATCCAATATTTTTTAAAGATTTAAGAGAAAAATTCAAAGAATTAAAACACGAAAAAGCAGCATCTGTACTTCTAAAGGAAAAAGGGTATGAAGAAGTAGGCAAACTAATTGAATTTCATGGATTTATTGGTTTTAAGGAACTTGATACTTGGGAGAAAAGAATATTAAATTATGCAGATTCAAGAGTTAAGTGGGACCAAATTGTTATGCTCAAGGAAAGATTTGAAGATTTAGCTCAAAGATATGGACCTCATAATGTTGAAGGTTATGATAAAAAGGCAAACAAAGAACATCACGATATTTTATTTAAAATAGAAAAAGAAATATTTTCACATTTAGACTTCAAACCAGAAGATTTAAAAGAGGTCATAGAAAAAAAATAATAAGATGGCAGAAAAAGATTATTACAAGATATTAGGAGTTAGTAAAGATGCAAGTAAAGATGAGATTAAAAAAGCATACAAAAAACTAGCTAAAAAATATCATCCAGATGTGAGTAGTAAAGAAGATGGAGATACTGTTGAAAAGTTTAAAGAAGTAAATGAAGCTGCTGCGGTCTTAGGTGATGATGATAAACGTACTAAGTATGATCAATTTGGGTCTGCCGGTCCGCAAGGATTTAGTGGGGCGCAAGGATTTGACTTTAGTAATTTTGGTTCTGGCGGAGGAGATTTTGGAGATATATTTGATCAATTATTTAGAGGGGGAAGTCAATCGCATCAAAGACAATATCAACCAAGAAGGGGAAACGATCTATTATATGCATTAAATATTGATTTAGAAGATGCTGCATTTGGAGCTAAAAAAGAAATAACAATTCCAAGATTAGAAAAATGTCCAAAATGTGAAGGAACAGGAGCAAAATCTAAAGAAGATGTTGTAACTTGTCCAGATTGTCAAGGTTCGGGTTATACAAAACAAGAACGTAGAACACCTTTTGGTTACTTCTCAACAACTGCCCCTTGTAACAAATGTAAAAGTACTGGAGAATTCATAAAAGAAGAATGTAGCGAATGTGATGGTACAGGTTTAGTCAAAAAAACAAGAAAAATTGAAGTGGATGTTCCAAAAGGAGTAGAAGATGGAATGAAACTTAGAATCTTGGGAGAAGGGGAAGCGGGTGAAAAAGGTGCAGAGCAAGGAAACCTCTATGTTGAATTAAACATTAAAGAACATAAAATATTTCAAAGAGATGAGGATGACCTACTTTTAGAAGTTCCAATAAGTTTCGCACAAGCAGCATTAGGTTCAGAAATAGAAATTCCCACCTTAAATGGTAAGGCTAAGTTAAAAATTCCTGCAGGAACCCAAACAAATACATTATTTAGAATGCGTGGTAAGGGTATGCCTCATCTGCGTGATTCATATCATGGGGACCAGATGGTTAAGGTAGTTGTTAATGTTCCTGAAAAATTAACTAAAAAACAAAAAGATTTACTAAAAGAATTTGATAAGACTGATTCTAGTAAAAGTTTATTTAAGAAGTTGTTTAAATAAAGATTCTAAATCCTATTTAGGTATATAAGAAATGTCCATTCAATACATTTATATATAATAAAAGCACTCTCTCTAATAGTTTAAATCGGGGGCGGTTCAAAATAGTAGAAGAAATAAAAGATGATTTCAGAGAACTTGTAAAGGGCTATAAATCTATAGTTATAGCTACCCATCAAAGACCTGATGCAGATGCTTTATCAGGAGTTACAAATCTTGAAAATATTGTTAAAGAAATAAATCCTACAATTAAAGTATACCCTGTAATTGAAACCGCTACTATGTCTAGTGATTCTGAAATGCTGCTCAAACAATATGATCTAAAGTATCTAGATGTTGCATCACAAGTGCCAAAAGGTGTTGATGCAGTTGTTTTAGTAGATGTTCAAATGAGTCCACGAGTGGGATTACCAAGTTCAATACCTATGAAAACGCTAGAAAATGGGTTAGAAGTTATTGATACAGATAAAATAGAGGTTCATTGTAGGGATCATCATGTTAGACCTAAAAAGAATGAAAAAAAGACCAAACCAATCATCCCCGGGGATTATTATAAAACGGCCATAATAGATGATCAAACCTATAAATCAACTACCTCTTTACTAATTAATGAATTTAAAGATACTAAATTTGTAAAAGAAGTTATCCCCCAAAGTGAAGCATTATGCACATTAGGGCATCAAGCAATTAGAATTGATGTTCCAGGTTTCAAAATGAAAGGGCCCTATGAAGATGAAGCACTTCAAATATTTGGAGGAGGGAAACTTAACCACCAAGTAATATATGATATTAATAATAAAAAAATCAGGAATAAAGAAGGCGAAGCATTATCTGTAATGTTTAAAGAAAAATCGCGTGTTCAATTACCTGGTTTAGCAACATATTGCCATGCAGGTATTATTGATGCCAAATTAGACGATGCAATCATTGTTGCAAGTGTAGCTGATAAAATGCAAAGTTTAGAATCGTGTGGGGATATTTCAATAGCATCAGCAGTATACAAAATAAATGGAAATGAACAAAATGAACTTGTTTTTAGTGTTCGTTCACAAAAACCCACCTCTAAATTAAATGCTACTCATATTGCTCAATTATTTGGTGGTGGTGGAGACCCTAGGCGTTCAGCTGCACAGATGAAATTAGGAATCTTAAGATATTCTACATCATTAGAAGAATTCACAAAACTTATTCAAAATGAAGTAGAAATGAGATTAAGAGCCTCACCTTATTTCCCATCAGAAGAAGATGAAAAACCAATTGCAACCCCTTTTGAAGAATCAAAAAGCCTAAAAGAAGTTATTGAATCTTTAGAAACAACAGAAAGACATTTTACTATTTTTGGTAAAATGGCTAATGTTAAAAAAAGGGGAAATGAAAAATATTTAACATTAGGAATAAATATAGACTCAGAATCTTATAATGGTAATTCTGTCATTTCAGAAAATGACATAACTTCTTTAATCCAAATTAATGATACAATGACTGAAACTTGGGGTCAAAAAGGATTTACAGACATTGAAGGTAATGTAATATATGCTTTAGTAAATCAAGGAGTTAAACCTTATTTTATGGGAGTTTACTGTACAAAAAAAGATGGTAAAAAGACTAAAACCGCAGAAAAAAAGAAAGATGAATTAGTACAGCATTTATTTGGTCCAACAATCAAAGAAGAGGAAATACTTGAAAGAGAAATTAATGGCCATAAATATGAAGTAACAGTTGTTAAATCACCCATCATAGATTTACAGTATGCATCTGCAAATCCTGCTTTAATTAAATGTTTAGATTATGAAATGAAACAAAGAATTGAAAGGGTATTAGGTGGAGAAGAATAAATTATTTATGTTTATATCTTCCTCTTGTTTCAACTTCTTCTAATCGTGCAATAATTTCTTTGCCATCTTTACAATTTTTTTCATAAACACTTAGAAATATTTTATATGCATCTTCCCAAATTTGATAGTGTTTTGACTCTAATGCTTGTCTTAATAAATGTAAATCAACTGCCTTATGTTCTATTTCAATACTTTCAAAAGATAAACCAAAATCTATAAAGAAAATATTTCCTTTTTTAATATTTTTTTTACCCTTAAGAACAAAATTAGATGTTGTTAGATCGCCATGTATGATGTCATTATTATGAATGATGGCAACTTTCTCGCCTAACTCTTTCATTAGGTCCTTGTAGTTGTTTTTATTAATATAGTCCCTTAAAGTAATTCCATCAATATATTCCATAGTAATTTTATGATCCTCATGCTCAATTAATTTAGGGGATAACCCCATTTCGCCTAATTTAGTTAGAATCTTAGCTTCTTTTTTACTCCTTCTTTTTCTTAAAGATTTATCTAGAAATTCAATCCTATAACCTTTACTAATTCTATCCTTGATTAGTTTGTCACCATCTCTGAATAATTTAGCTTCTGCTCCTTGTGCTATCATTTCCATAATAAGCATTAATAATAATTCATTAATAAAGTTTACTAAAGTAACCTTTATATACTCAAAAATATCAAAGAAAACATGAATAAAAAAATTATACTTGTTTTATTAGCATTAATATGCATTAATTTTGTAGTTGCAGAAAATGTAAAGATAGTTTACCCAGTAAACGATTATGCAGACATAATTGATGCAACATCAGAACAACAACTTACTCTGATTAGCAAACAATTAATGGACTCTGGTGTTGCAGAGTATTCTATAGTTACAGTAAATTCATTAGAAGGTCAAGATATCTTTTCATATTCACTAGACTTAGCCCAAGGAAACTTAGGTAGTACTGAAAATGATAATGGATTACTATTGTTAGTTGCATTAGAAGACAGAAAATATCAATTTCAAGTTGGAAGAGGATTAGAATATATCTTAAATGATGCTAAAATTGGTAGAATTGGAAGAACATATTTAGTTTCAAATTTTCAAGAAGGAGATTACAATCAAGGAATTTTAGAAGCGAGTTTATCTATCCAAAGTATTTTACTAGAAGATATAGACTCAAATTATTATGTACAAGAACCAAAAATAGACCCAGAAATGGTAAGCTCAATTTTCTCTTTGGTAAGTTTTATCATATTTTTCATTGCAATAATGGTTTTAAGTAAAAAAGGTAAATCAAAAAGTAAATATCATGATGCTGCCCTTGCCGCAGTCATATTATTAGGTGGTGGAAGGCGTGGTGGGGGACTAGGCGGTAGTGGTGGTTTTGGAGGTTTTGGTGGAGGAGGATTTGGTGGTGGTGGAGCTGGTGGTGGATGGTAAATAGATTAAAAGGTGATAATATGAAATTTTTTAAAAATAAAGAAAAAAAGAAAATACACAAAGAAACAGGGGAAGAATACTTAGATTGTCCAAGATGTAAAAAACATATGAAAAAGATTGTCAAAAAAGAAGTAGTACTGGACATATGTAAAAAATGCGGTGGCATGTGGGTTGATTCCGGTGAAATTGAAAAATTAGCAGAGGAGGTTCAAATAAAATGAAGAAAAAAATGTCTACAGGAAAAATTGTTGGAATATCTATTGCAGTTGTAGCAGTTATCCTAATATTATGGTTTGTTGGATCATACAACGGACTCGTTGGAGCAGATGAAACAGTAAATGAAAAATGGGGAAACGTTCAAAGCGCATATCAAAGAAGAGTTGATCTAATCCCTAATTTGATTGCAACAGTACAAGCAAGTGCAGATTTTGAAACAAACTTGCAAACACAAGTAACAGCAATGAGAACAGGAGTATCTTCAGCTGCATCACCAGGAGACTTAGATAAAGTAGGTGTAGAAATTGAGAGTGCTATTAATTTAGTATTTGAAAATTACCCTCAAGTAAAATCTACTGAAAACTTCTTATCTTTACAAGACCAATTAGAAGGAACAGAAAACAGAATAAAAACAGACCGTGATATATACAACAAAGCGGTTAAAGGTTTAAATATTCGAGTAAGAAGATTCCCAACAAATATTGTTGCAGGAATGTTTGGTTTTGAAAAAGAAGATATGTTTGAAGCAGACGTGGGAGCAGAAAAAGCACCAGACGTAAAAAACCTGTTTAAATAAATCTTTTAATATTGTACCTATTTTAGGTACATATTTTTTTAAATTTTTAATAATCTTTTTGCATTCTCATAATAAACATTCTGTTTATCTTCTGAATTGAAATCTTTCATAGATTCTTCTATAAACCTAATAGAATGTTCATGTGTCTGTACAGGAAAATCTGTTCCAAATAATAATTTTTTAGGTCCAGCTTCATATAATATACTTTTAATCTGATCAACACACATAGGAATTTCGTGTGCATGATACTTTGAATCAATTATTCCAGACATATCAGTATAGACATTACTATTATGGGTAATAACTTCTCTTGTATTATCAAAACTAGGTTTACCTAAATGACTTAATATAAAATTCACATCTTCATTAGCTTTTGCAACAGGTTCAATATCTCCAGGACTTAAAACTCTTGTTATAGCTATTTTACCATATTTCCTCATACTTGCATAGGAATATCCACAATGAAACATCAAAGGCAATGAATAATCTCTAGCTAGATCAACAACCTTACTAAACTTATCTGAATTTAGATCAATCTCTTGATATCCAGTGTAGATCTTTATACCTTTAATCATATCTTTATCAGCCATTTCTTCTAATTCATTATATCCTTGATAAAAATAGTGTTCAAAATCTAAACTTCCAAACATAACAAATTTAGGGTTATTCTCAATCCAATTAGATAATCTAAAATTAGATATCCCTGATTGTTTATGTGGGAAATATGTAGCTAAAACAACAGTCTTCTCAATATCATGCTTATACATTTCATTCATTAATGCATCTAGCGAAGCATCTTCCACCAACATATCTTTCAACTTCCTGTTTGTGCTGTGACAGTGTATATCTATCTTTTTCATTTTATTCTACCCTCAATCGATTCAACAGTTTGATTCACAATATACATTAAATCTGGTAAGTTAGCTTTCCCATATTTGTAAACAGGTTCAATTACCTCAACACCTTTTGAAACTAACTTGTCAATATTTTCTTGATAAATTGAATTTTGCATTGAACCATGCATCATAGGAACAACTAAAACAGATGTTTCTTTATTCTCAAGCTTACCAAGTGCAGAAGCAAACGTAGTTGAAACAACATCATCTGCAATTCCATTTGCAAACTTTCCAAGAGTGTCATAAGTTGCAGGTACAACAACATATGCATCTATTGAGTCAACTAAATGTTCTGAATTAGGACTTAAGTCTGAAACAACAGGATTATCAGATGCATCAATTCCTGTAGCCCAGACTAGTGCATTCTTAGATACAAAAGAGGAATCAACACTTGCAGCACTCTTACTCAAATAAACACGAACAAGGGCGCCATGTTCCCTAAATCTCCTAACTAAAGAAGGGGTTTTGTAAGCTGCAATACCACCTGTTACCATCATCATAATATTTTTATCCTTTAATTCTAAACCTAATTGTGGAACCTCTCTGTCTTTAAGCATATTATATTCTGTTTCCATTTTTCCCTCCCTGATAAATTGATTCTACTAACATTGAAGCTAAATTACTAGGGTCTGATCTCATCACATCTTTTTGAGGTGTAACAAAAAATACAGGCCTATTCTCGGGATCATTTGTCTTAAGATTAGCAACTGTTAAGTCTGAATTATTCTTAAGTCCATGATTATAAGCAACATCAATAAGATAACCTTCATTTACATCAGCTAATAGTTTAAATCCTACCTGATAAACATCATTTTTCCAGTTTTTAATCTCTGATATCACCTTAGGGTTTCTTGACATTTCAATAACTAGTTTATCTTTATCTGAACTTATCTTACCATTGTTATATTCTGCCCCATAATCCCCTACAGCAGCACCTAAAACAATAACGTCCACAGGATTATTCATTAAAACATCCTTAACAGTAGAATAATATTCATCAAATGTTGGAACGCTATATTCTTTTAACCTACTTTGATTGGATTGAAATTGTGAGTAAGCCCTAAGCGCCTTACAAGATTCTTTAAAAAAACCTTTATTAGGATCTAAAGACATATCTCTTCTAAATGGTCTTTGGGCATTGTTACCATAAATATAATGGACATCAGCACCATTTTTCAAAAACTCTTCAGCAATTTCTGCACCAGTTTTACCTGTGCTAAAGTTACCAACATGCCTTACATCATCAATCCTTGATATTGTTCCTCCACTCGTAACAATAACTTCTAAGTTATCTTTCATTTAGTTTCACCTGTATACATTTTATCGTTTTTCACAAAATGTTCTAAAGTTATGATTGTTTGATCTGCCATTTGTCTTGAATTGATGGCATATTTGCCATGCACAGGTTGATCAAGACCATATCTCTTAATCCAATAACTCTGTTCTTTATCAAACTCTTTTGATTGAATTAGTTCAATCGCATCTTTTGGTTTAATCCATTTATCATCAACTAGTTCTCGTTCAAGTTCATATGAAAAATCACTTTTAGGATCCACATTAGCACTATAAAATTCAACATAATGATTTCTTTCACTAAATCTAGAAGATGCAGATCTTATAATCTTCATATTATCAATAGAACCTGTGTATCCTAGTTCTTCTCTAAATTCCCTAACTGCAGTTTCAACTAAATCTTTATCTTGGGGTTCATACTTTCCACCAGCAAAAGCCCACTCCCCAGGGAAAGCCATTAGCCGACTCTTTTCTTTATTCCAAAAAGACCTTCTGATCATTAAAACCATTAAATCATCATTATGGATTGTCCAAGGACATAGCACTGCTGCTTTAATTGGATTTGTCATATTTCATTTCCTCCATATCTATATAAGATAATATTTTTACATCTAAAGATGTACATTTTTCTACAAACCCTGAAAAATAATCAGTTATATCTTCCGGTCCCGATAGACCCCCCATAAAACAATCATCGTAATCATCGTCTACTTTTTGACCAATAGTAATTTCCACATAAATGTTAGACCTATCATAAACATTAACAAAAAAAGGTTCAGAAAGTGCAAAAAACTTTTTAAGTCTAACCTTACTAAATTCCTTTCCAACATAATCTTTAATCTTCTTTATTGAAGATTTATAAGATTTTATTGAATCGTTATAATGTTTCTCTGCTTCCTTTAACTTGTTATAACCTTCAACCTCCTTTTCTGAAGATTCCACAAAATTTTCAACTAAGTTTTCAAGTTCCATCAGTTTCACCTTTAATCTTATCATACAATTTTTGACCTTTTTCTGTTGGAAAAACATAATAACCTTCATTCTCCCACCAATCCATAGGGCTACCTGGAAAATGAAAATATGAGTAATCAATTAAACCAAGGTTTTGAAATATGTTATCATATTCAGATAAAGAATCAACATCCTCCTTCAAATCAACCCTTTCCATAAAAATATTGACAACTTCATCTAGTGAAAAACCAAGTTCTTTTTTATCAATAACAGATATCTTATTTTTTGCTTCTCTCCTGACTTTGGTTTTTTGTTGTCCAAAATATTTCTTTATTTCTTTTGCCATATAGTCGGTTTCCATCTTAACATATGTAATGATAATATAAATATATAAAACAATTTAGGTAAAACTACGCCAAAAAGGGAATATTTATATACTTTAATACACACTTATCTTAATATGACTAAATTAGACCTAAAAGATAAAAAAATTCTATATGAACTAGATTTAAACAGTAGACAATCTTTCCATCAAATTGCAAAAAAGGTTGGATTAAGTAAAGACTCTATTATCTACAGAGTAAATAAACTAAAACAAGATGGAATAATCAAACAATTCCATACTGTTATTGATGTAAATAAACTAGGTTATATATCATTTAGGTTATATCTCAAACTACAAAATACAACCCCAAAAAAAGAACAAGAAATAATCAATTTTCTAAAAAAACAAAAAATTGTAGTATGGATGGTAAGTATAGACGGGAAATATGATCTGGGAATTTGGGCATTAACAAAATCTTTAAGAAATATGAATGATCTTTGGAAAAGATTACTTGATCAATATGTAAATTATATAGATGAGCGTTGGTTAACAATCCTTACAGATGTTAAATCCTTTCCAAGGAGCTTTTTATTAGATCAAAAACAAAATTTAGAAGAATTTGATTATATCACTTCAAACCCTCGAGCAGAAGTTGATGCAAAAGATATAGAAATAATTCGAATTTTAGCTCCAGATTCAAGAATATCATGTTTAGAGGTTGCAAAAAGGGTTGGATTAACCCCTAAAACAGTAATTTCAAGAATTAAGATATTAGAAGAGAAGAAAGTAATTGTAGGTTACAGAACAAGATTTGATATGGAAAAAATAGGTTATCAATATTTCAAACTACAAATTGATTTACAAAATACAACAAGAGAAGAAAAACTAAAATTCAGACAATTTGTTAAACAGCACCCAAACATTATTCATGATGAAAAGATTTTAGGTGGAAATGATTTAGATATTGAATTACAAGTGAAAGGTATTAAAGAATATCGTGAAATTTTAGAAGAAATAAAAGCAAAATTCTCAAAGATGATTAAAGATCACAGACACATGATTTTCTACAAAGAACATAAGAATTTATTCTTCCCGGTTTAAAGAGTCCAAATAATATTATATCTATTTCAAAATATATGTTAGAGTATATAAAACACAAAGATTTATAAAGGAAAATGAACTATTTTCTATCAAGTATAGAGGGAGAGTAACAAAAAACATACAAAACGTTTTTTACATACTTAAGTTATATAACCCTAGTTAACTTACAATACACAATTACGATGACAGAACTAATAATACCTAATTGGTTAAAGGAAATACCCAAGACTGACCTACATTGTCACATGGGAGGATCAATTAGACTCGAGACTATTTTAGAATTAGCTCAAGAACAAGAAATAGATATTGGTGTAGATAATGTTGATGATCTAAGGAAAAAAGTAGTTTATGATGAAAAAGTTAAAGCTGAAAAGATAAGAACGAGAAATCTAAAATCTTATTTAGAATGTTTCCCTTTATGTGAATCAGTTTTAGCTTCCCCAGCAGCATTTGAAAGGGTTGCATATGAAATTTGTGAAGATGTTTCTAAGGAAAATGTTAATTTATTAGAATTAAGATTTGGCCCTGCAAAATATGTAAATGAAAACATGAATATTAACCAAGTTATTCAATCAACATTAAACGGATTAAAAAGAGGTTCTGATGAATTTGGGCTAAGAACTGGATTAATCTTATGTGGAAATAGAAGAAATATAAGAGAAACCGAAGAAGCTGCCCAAGCAGCAGTTAACTTTAGAAAAAAAGGGGTTATAGGATTTGACTTAGCAGGGGAAGAAAAAGGGCATGAACCTAAAAAATTTGAGGCATTTATGAAAGAAGTTTTCGAAAGTCTTATTCCAGTTACAATACACGCCGGGGAAGAAACCAAAGCAGATTATATTAGAGACTCATTAATTTACCTCAATGCAAAAAGAATAGGGCATGGAAAAAGCCTTCAACAAAATGATAATTTAATGGAATATATGGAGACATTTAGATTACCTTTGGAAATATGTCCTACAAGTAATGTAGATACAGGGAATGTAGCCTCATACCAAGTTCATCCAGCCAGATTTTATTATGATGAACATATAAGATTCTCAATTAATACAGATAATCGAACCATATCAAACACCACAGTAACACAAGAATATGCTCATTTAATACAAAACCTAAATTTCACACAAAATGAAGTATGTAGGATAATAAGAAATGGTCTTAAGTCAGCTTTTATTTCTGGAAAAGAAAAAGAACAGAGAATTTATGAATTTGATAAATATTTAATAGAACATGAAATGCCAATAGATTACAATACTGATGGAAAGTTAGATTAACGTTTCCCAGAAGTTTTGCTTTTTAGATGATTAGTACAATTACGACAATACATATCATGGCCATTATTTCTTTCTGAAGATTCTTCATATATTGAAATTTTATCTTTGATAATTGGGTGACCTACAATTATTTCATCACATTTCTTACATTGATAAGCCATATTTTGAATAAATTTGAATGGACCTTCTCCAATTTGTTTACCATAAACTAAGTAATTATCATGTTCTTCAGTAACTTCAATCTCAGATTCTCCAGGTTTAGAAGGAAAGAAATGGTTTAATTCATCTAAAGAAACAATCATTCCCTCAAGACCTGGGGGAGTTTCTACCCAATTATAATATTCCCCGTTACTTGATTTTGCTGGTGGCATAAATGGTATTGACATAATAAATAAGAATGAAGGATTGTTTTTAAATGTTAGGATTATTCACTTTGGTTTCATCTTTCTCATCAAAGCTAATTGAATTAAATCACAAGAATCTTCCATTATTTTAGAAGAATGCATTAAAAACTGCATAGTGTCTGAGTCTATTTTTTCTAATTTGTTAAATTTCATCCTGAAGTTATCTTTTATATTAAATAATTCTTTTATTTTAGAATGTGAAGTTTGATAATAGACTTCAAATGATCCTTGTAATGCGTCCCTAGTAATATTGATTATATCCTTAACCCTCTTGCTCTTTTCAATTTTTAATTGAATTCCAGAGCGCCATAATCTAAGAATTTCATCACCTATTTTTTCTAATTCAAATGAATACGCAAACATAATTCTCCCCATTGTAGAAGAAGGATAAGATGATTTCATAATGGCCCTTTCAACAAATAAAGTAAATTTATTTATTTCTCCATCTATCTTATTTAATGTTTTGATAGTTTCTTTATCCCCTTCAAAAATATTCTCAACAGCCTTATCATAAAATTCCATTAACATTTGAAAGGCCCTTTTGAATATTTCATCCATGTTTTCAGGTGAAACCCCACTTAAATCTTTAATAATACTTTTATCATCCTTTTGTGAAACTAAAGCCAGACCCATATTTTGAGATAAGTCATGATAATAACCTTCCTCTGTTTCTAGATCAATCTCATCCACACCTAATGCATATGCTGAATTGATATAAGTGTATTTCATTCTGTTAGAAAATCTTTTTATATTAAGTTCAATTGTTCCAGTAAGTGTTTTTTTACCAGACTTAACTAAAATATTTTTACCCCTATCAATAATATCCACTTCGTCACCTACATTTAACCCATTATGTCTAATCCATTCAATAGGGAGTGTTAATGTGAATGCTTGTCCAGCTTGTTTTACTAATTTCCTTTTCATATAATTTATATAAATGATATAAGGAATATATAAATGTTGTGAAAATCATTATAATACTATGAAAGATATCAGATACCAAGACCTTCACACGCACACAACCTATTCAGATGGAACTAATAAGCCATATCAGATTGTAATAGACAACGCATTAATAGGTAACAAAGTTATGGCAATAACAGATCATGACCATACTATGGGTTATTATGAAGCCAAAGAAGAATCAAAAAAATGGGGGATAGATGTAATAACTGGTGTAGAAGTGTCTACAGAAAATTTTCATATCCTAGGTCATGATTTTGATATTGAAAATAAAAACTTTCAAGATTTTTTAAAGTATTCTAGGGAATTGCAACTAAATATCTCTAAACAAAGAGTTGAAAAACTGCAAGGATATGGAATACCTTTAACATGGGAAAAAGTTCAAAATCAATTCCCTAATTCCAGAATTGGAACATTCAATCTATTAATGGCAATGGTAAGTGATCCTGAGTGTAGAAAGTATCATAAAGGCCAGACCACCCCTGAACTATTCCAAAAATACCTCAAAAGAGGAGGATTAGTTCATCAAGTAGAAAATCAAATCTATGTTTCCACAGAGGAAACAATTAAACAAATTCATAATACTGGAGGGCAAGCAATTGTAGCACACCCGTTCAAAAATGTTGACAAACCAGAAGAATTAGAAATATTACTCAAAGAAGGAATTGATGGATTAGAATATCAACCAAACTTTAACGGAAGAAATGAACCATTTCTTAAATATGCCCAGGAAAAAGGATTAATCATAACAAGAGGTTCAGATTATCATGGAAGTTCATTTCCCCAAAGACCTTTACTAAATCCTGGTTTAGATTCGGTGATTTCTTTGGAAAAGAATGAATAATTCAACTAAAGTTTATACCCTTTATTTATCCTTAACATTTTACCAGCCGGAAGGTTATTAGGATTTTTAACCCTGTCCCTATTATCATCATAAATTTCTGTCCAAGGTAAATTATATTTAGCAGCAATTTCTGGAAAAGTCTCACCTGATTCAATGGTATGCCATGCATAAGCAGGATAAGTCTTTTTAGTTTTAACCAATTTTACCGCATTACAATATTCTATCTCGGTAAATTTATCTTTGGCAAGCATAAATTCAAATATTTCTTTATATGCTTTAGCATCCTTTTCATTAGTCACATAAAAAGGGGTTGCCGAATGAACATGTTCTCTTAAAACTGCACTATACTCCCTTGGAAGACCTGAAGAATTAAGTTTTGCTGCATAAGGTCTTGGAAATATACCTTGATGTTTATAAGCCTCCCACCCGTTTTTGTCCTTCCAACTAACTTCTAAATCGTGACCATTTTTATTAACAAGAGTATCTTCAAAAGAATAGCCCAAAGATTCAACCTTTGTTTTAAGCTCTTTTGAAAAAGAATTATCACAAAATGAATGATCTAATTCGTGAGATAACACTAAAGGAGAGGTATTGAATAATTCAATATAAGTGCCAGCATTAAGACCTCTATAACCATTCTCTTTTTTCTTTAAATGTTCAGGTAAAATTATAATATCTTTCCCTTGAATCATTTGTATCAGATCTGGACTAAGAGTGTCACGCATTGTTTGAAGATTAGACCTTAAATTATTTAACTCATCCTCCGGATAATTCCATGGTAGATAAAGGTTAATGTTAAATTCTTGTTCAATTAATCTTTCTATATAACTATCCTGCCCTTCCTCCTGATCAAAATGATATTGTTTACTTTTTTGCATAGCTATTTGAGGAGTGTTTAATCTATTAGCTTGCACAAATCTCGGTTGATTTGATTTTAAAGTGGTACAACTAGTAAGAAGAGAAGCTAAAGCTGCTACAGCTGGAATTGCTAGTTTTGTGTAGTTTATCATACTAAATATAAGAAAAACTAAGTTTATAAATCTTTCGATTGTTTTACTACTGGTAAGTGATTAATAACATAATCAATTGTAGGTATGTTTATACTTAAAAACAACTAATTTAATTTGCAAAGAACTAATCATTAACTTTAAGGCATTCTTCTGGGCACTGTGCTTCACAAGCTTTACATCCAATACAGTCTTCTGCTTTAGCAACAACAACTTTATCGTCTTTTTCTTCAAAAACTGCAACAGGACAAATATTTATACAAGTTTTACACTTAGTACACTTAGAATCGTCAATAATAGGAGTAGGCATTTTATTCCTCTTTTTTAGAATCTTCAACTTTTTCAACAGGTTTTGCTTCTTCTTCCTTTACTTCTGCTTTAGGAGCTTCTTTAACTTCTGCTTTAGGAGCTTCTTTAACTTCTGCTTTAGGTGCTTCTTTAACTTCTACAACCTTAGCTTTTTCTGCTTTTTTACCTTCAACAACTTCTAAACTTCTTACTTCACATTGTTTTAAAGGATAAATTTTAGCAAGTTCGCCCCTTAAGGTATTTTGAATTCTATGGGTAACTAAGTCAACCATAAAAGATTCAAAAGATAATTTAGAAACTTTAAGTGCTAAGGAATTCATTACAGTCCTTCTTAAATTAGTAGCAACTGATTTGGATGTACTATTTAATGTTAATAAGAACATTTTTACAACCACAACCTTATTATCTTTTGTTTTTAATAAGAAACAATCATCAACTCTTCTTTTATCTTTTCTAACTAATCTTTTAACAAAAGCAGGTAATAATTTATAACCAATAATTTCTGTTTCAACACTATCTCCCTTAAGTCCAGTAATCTTAAACTTAACTTGAACATTTTGACTCTTAGGATCGTTAGTTAAACTCATCATGTTCATCTTTACTTTTCTTTCAAGAAGAACTCTTGGGTCTAAAACTAAGCTTTCACCAATAACTTGGTTGTTAAATTGCTTAGGTGCTAGTATTTTTACGAAAACTTTTTTCTTTGATTTTATCTCTGCCATTTTATATAACTAAGGATTTGTGGGGGCTTTAAAAAGGTTTCGGAAAAGTAGAGCTTTTCCGAATACCCTGGAAAGCTTTGCTTTCCATTGGTTTTGGTTCTGAGGAACCAAATACCCTGAAAATCTTTGATTTTCATTGGTTTCGGAAATATTAAATAGGGGTTACAATAAATCTAATTATATGTCAAAAGGAAAGGGTCAAGGTAAGCTTATCCTATTTGGTGAACATTTTGTAGTATATGGTCTGCCAGGGATTGCATCCAAAATAGATTTAAGTTTAGAAGCAACAATTGAAGATAATTCTTCTCAAGGTATTATTATAGAAGATCAAATATTTCAAGAAAAATTTAACTTAATTGAGTCCCCAGAACACATCTTTTCAAGAATATTTTCATCTATGTTTCCAGAATATCTTAATAATGATTTCAATATTACAATCAAAGGTGACTTAATACCTATGAAAGGGTTAGGTTATTCTTCTGCACTATGCACTGCAATAACTAAAGGGATGGATGAACATTATTCATTAAATCTATCTAATGATGAGATTTATTCCAGAATTCTAAAAGGTGAGAGCATATCCCATCAAAATTCATCTGGAATCGACCAAGCATGTTCTTTAAATGATAATCCTATATGGTTTAGAAAAGTCTTTTCCAGACCAACCATAAATGAAATAGAAAAATATCAAGATATTTGTTTGGTAGTCATAGATTCTTCTAAAAAAAGTTCAACAAAAGATTGTGTTGAATATGTTAAAGAGTATAAAGAGAGTAATCCCTCTACATTTTATGATATCTGTCAACAATATCATATAATTGCAAATAAAGCCAAAAAATCAATACAACAATCCGATATAGTTAATATAGGGGTTTTAATGAATCAAAATCAAGGTCTCCTAAGGGCAATTGGAGTGTCTTGCCCAGAGATTGAAGAAATTATTCAATTAGCACATAATAACAATGCCTTAGGTGCAAAATTAAGTGGTTCTGGAATGGGTGGAGTGGTATATGCTTTAACAAAAGATTATCAAGAACAAGAAAAGTTGTATAATGTTTTTAGAAAACAAGAAAAGGATTGTTATAAGGTAACAATTTAGATATCTAAATTAACAACTTCTTTAGCATGATCTTGAATAAATTTCCTTCTTGGAGGTACTTCATCTCCCATAAGAATTGTAAATATATTATCAGCTTCAACTGCATCTTCTAAAGTAACTTTTAGTAAAGTTCTATGTTCAGGATCCATTGTAGTGTCCCAAAGCTGTCTAGGATTCATTTCACCTAAACCTTTGTACCTTTGAACTGATGTGCCTTCACCTAGTTCCTTTAATGCTTCCTTTAGTTTCTCTTCATTATAAATCCATTGCTGGCTTTTTCCTTTTTTAACTTTGAATAGTGGTGGTTGTGCAATATAGATATGTCCATTTTCAATTAAAGGTTTCATGTATCTATAGAAGAATGTTAATAGTAGTGTTCTAATGTGGGCACCATCTACATCTGCGTCAGTCATAATTATAACTTTATGGTATCTTAATTTTGCTAGATTAAATTCATCACCAACACCAGCACCTAGTGCAGTTAAAATTGTAACAATTTCATTTGAATGTAATATTTTATCTAAACGTGCTTTTTCTACGTTTAAGATTTTTCCCCTTAAAGGTAAAATTGCTTGGAATTTTCTATTCCTTCCTTGTTTTGCCGATCCTCCAGCTGAGTCTCCTTCTACAATATAAACTTCAGATAAAGCAGGATCTTTACTTGAACAATCAGATAACTTTCCAGGAAGTCCATGACCAGATAATACACCTTTTCTTCTAGTTAGTTCTCTTGCTTTCTTAGCAGCAGCTCTAGCGTTAGCTGCAGTAACAGCCTTAGCAATAATCATTTTTACAACATTAGGATTTTCTTCAAAGAAATTAGTTAATTTTTCATGAACAACACTGTCCACAATACCTTTAATCTCAGAATTACCTAATTTAGTCTTTGTTTGACCCTCAAATTGAGGCTCTTTTACTTTAACGGATATAACTGCAGTTAAACCTTCCCGTACATCTTCTGCACTTAATTTAAGATCCTTAATACCTTGTTTATCAGCATACTGATTCATAGTTCTAGTTAATGCTGTTTTAAATCCAGATAGGTGTGTTCCACCCTCAATTGTATTTATATTATTAGCAAAAGAAAAAACACTCTCTTGATAAGTATCATTATATTGCAGAGCTACCTCAACACCTAAATCTTCTTTTTCTTTTGTAAAATAAATAACACCATTAATTGCATTTTTATTTTTATTTAAGTGATCAACAAAACTAATAATACCTTCTGAATAACAAAATTCTGATTTCTTCTCACTTCTTTCATCTTGTAAGGTAATCTTTAAACCTTTGTTTAAGAATGCTAATTCTCTAAGTCTTGAAGCTAACGTATCAAAATGATATTCAATTTTTGGAAAGATTTCATTATCTGGATCAAATGTAACTTTAGTTCCAGTACCTTCTTTTGAAGTAGGTTCTGTTTTCATATCAAAGATAGGCTTTCCCCTTTCAAACTCTTGACTGTAAAGGTTTCCTTCCCTTGTAACTTCAACTCTAATATGTTTAGATAAAGCGTTTACTACAGAAATACCTACACCGTGAAGTCCACCTGAAACTTTATAAGAATCCTTATCAAACTTTCCACCAGCGTGAAGTTTAGTTAAAACAATCTCCATTGCGGGCTTTTTGTATTTTGGATGCATCCCAACTGGAATACCCCTACCATTATCAATAACAGTGATCTTCTCACCTTTATGAATAATAACATTAATATCAGTACAATGCCCTGCTAGTGCTTCATCAATAGAATTATCAACCACTTCATACACTAAATGATGTAACCCATGAAGGGATATATCCCCAATATACATCGCTGGTCTCTTTCTAACCGCTTCAAGACCTTCCATCACCTTAATGGAGTCCGCTTTGTAAGCCTTAGGAGCTTCTTTAGGCGCTTCTGAAGGAGTATTTTGCTCTTCTTTAGCTTCTTCTACCTTAGGTTGATCTTCAACGTTTTGAGCTTCTTCAGCCTGTTTTTCTTCTTCTACCATAGCATAGGTTTACTATCTAATTTCTGTCTTTTTTTGAATCTAAAAACATTAGATAGATAGTATACCTAAACCCGGTTTCTTTATAAAGCTTTTGGTTCAAAACCGATGATAGAAGGGCTGTAACGGCGGTTTTCAATGGTTTGGTCACGTCGGAGAATTAACTGATTTAGTTAAAAAAACAGATTTAAACTATTTTTAATATGTGTTAGACATAATTTAATTTTCACGACTTTAAAAAAGGTTTATATATATGATCATTTTATCACTTTTATATGGATGCAGGATTAATAATGGGCTTGTCAGGAGTAGTAATTTCAATAGTGTTATATCTTCTAGCAGATAGAAAAACTATTGGAGCTAAAAGAGAAAAAATAAATTCGATTTATGAAGAAGTTATAAAAACTCTATTTCGTTCAATAATACATGAAAGTTATATTCCCTCAATAGAGGAAATAGAAAGAATGATTACAACAAAATGTATAAAAAATAAGTTAAAATTAAATTATTTTCCAGAACCTCTTGAATTTGTTAATGCAGTTTATACCAAAATTATGCAAGATGATGTTTTAGAAGGGAAGAAAAAGAAATCACTAATAAATAAAGTAAATGAATATATTGAAATAAATTCAAAAAAAGTTTCTGATGAAATAGAGGATGAAACAGTGGATACTGGAAAAGAAGACAAATTTAGATTATTACTTATGGTGATGTCTTCAGTAATGGCGGTCTTATTTACATTCTTCATAACAATAAATAAAACAAATTTATTCCCTCGTGAAACTATATATCTACTTATAGGCACATTTGTTGCTGCACTAACTTCGATAATGATGTTAACTTTTATAAAACGGTATAAAGAAGACAACACAATTTCATCTCAAATTCAAAATAAATATAGAAATTATAAAGAACTAGAAAATAAAATTTCAAGAATGATTAAAAATTTTGAATCTGTTGTTGAACCAAGAATAATAACGTCTAAAGGAAGGGCTAGAGTTGACTTTCAGTTCAAAAAAGGAAACAAAAAATATTTTGTAGAGATTAAATCGTTTTCCTCTTCCGCCCCAAGATCTTCCATATATCAACTTATGAGAGTTGGTAGAATATTAAAATTAGAAAATAAGAATAATATAACTATTCTAGTGACTAATAATAAACGTGCTATATCTCTTTACTATAATGATCTTAATACTGCATGGGACCACATATTTGATGAAACTGAATTTAAAATATTTAGAAATAAATTAGTACATTCTTCTTAAATCTAAAAATTAGAATAGGGGTGGGTTATTAATAAAAAACGAAATAAGAGTTTAATTGCCAATCAATACTTCATCTAATATTTCTTCCTGGAGCATCTGAAGATTAAAAACATGATTATTATTCTTAAATGTTTCTTCAAGAGGTCTTTTAGCGGTTATCCACCCCCTTCCATCTGTTACCCAGATTAATTCAATATTTTGTTCTTGAAGCTCATTAAATAATGATTTAAATTCTCCGCAAACTGACTTTAATTTTGATCCGCCACCATTATAAAAATTAGTTTCAATCAAAAATAATTTATTGCTCTTTTTATTAAATATAGCAAAATCATAAGACCTAGCAGTTTTATCAAAAGAAACATCATAACCCCATATTTCTTTTATCTTTTTAGGTCTTGCCTGGGGCATATAATCTAAATCATTATTTCTTTCACAAGCCTCTTTAACAAAAACTTCTACAATCTCTTCCATTAAAGTTCCGCCCCTATTTTTTCTGCCATTAGAATCTAATCCAACTTCTACACCAATAACATAATCAACAAAATTTTTTACTTTTTTATTCTCAAAAAGATTAATTAATCCGCTCTTTTGAATATATGTAAAATATTTTTTTGCTTCTTCGGTAGAGATCTTCTCCCTTTCGTTGAAATCAAAATTTAGATAATCCAAATTCTTTTTCTTATAGTCTTTTAAGATTTCTAGTTTATTATCCCTGACAGCCAACAAAATTGGTAAAGTTTTTACAGCTGCAGGATATTTTATGATTAAATCGATAAAATCTTTTTCTATATTTGTTGAACCTATAAGGGAATTAAGGATATTAAGTTCGATTTTAACTTCTTCTAAATTTGAATTAACTTTTGTCCAATTTACAAAATATTCCCATACTTTAATAGATGACCTTAATGATTCTATTAAATTAATAAAAACATTCTCTTTTACAATTTTTTGTTTTTCATAATATTTTAAGTATTTCATCTTGACACCTCAATAGTTAGTTATGACAAATTCGTTTATCTTTCCCCTATTTGAACCGTCACAGTTTATTAATCTTCTTGCTTTTACAATATGAATCTTAAACTTATTATAAATTTTTTCTATAAACTTAGTTGCACTATTACTTTGCATAACTAGACAGCCTTTTTTATCTAATTTTTTAAAAACCTCAGCTAATAATTTCTGTTCTTCTTCTAAAAAATTTCCTTTAGCATATTTAGTAAAACTTGATTTATTTAGTGGAAAATAAGGAGGATCAAAATAAATAAAATCATTTTTTTTAACAATGTCGACAATTTTTTCAAAAGACATAACTTGTATATTCACATTTTTTAATAAATCTGCCACTAATCTTAATCTTTCTTCTTGAACAATATCTGGATTTTTATAAGAACCCATTGGAACATTAAATCCTCCTTTAGAATTTACCCTATATAATCCATTAAAACATGTTTTATTTAAGTAAATAAATCTTGCTGCCCTTTCTACTTCTGGTAGATCATTAGGATTAGTTGCTCGAATAGTTAAATAATATTTTTTACCTTCTGATAAGTGATATTCTTTATGTTGTTTTAATTCAACAATAAGCCTATTAACATCGTCTCTTACAACTTTATAAGAATTTATTAACTCTGCATTAATATCGGAGATAAATATCTCTTTAGGTTTGTATTTTTGGATTATATAAAAAAATATAGCACCACTACCAACAAATGGCTCAAAATATCTATTAATTTCCTTTGGAAATAAAGGTTTAAATTGTTCAATTAATTGCCCTTTTCCCCCTGCCCATTTTACAAATTTTGGAATTTGTATATTATTCACATTATCACCATTTTTTCTTCTAAAAAAGATTTATTTTGAAGATATAAATCAAAATGATCTTTTAAAGTATCCATACAATAAATTGTTAATTCTTTAAATTCTATAAATATATCTTTATTTACTGGAATTCTTTTTCCATGAGCAATATCATTTCTTAATTTTACTAATGAATCTATTTTTTGTGACTTAATTTTATAAGTATCTATCTCCCCCATCTCAAATCCCAAAGTTATCATTATATCTTCAAAAGTTTTCCAAGTTAAATTTGAATATGTTAAGAATGAATTCTTAGAAAATTTGATAATATCTGTACCATCCCTTACAAAACTATTTAATTTTAAAAATGAAGAATTTTTCTTTGATACATCGATGTTTTTAAATTTTCTCTTTAATAACAATGAACTCATTGAACAAGAAAATTCAGAATATTTATAATTTTGATAATTAAGATAAATTGTTAATGCATTGCAAATATTTTTTGTGAAACCTTCAAAATGCGCATAGAATATTGGAATTGAAATTCTAAGGATAGTAGACTCGCTTAATTGTGAAAATTTAAGAAACGCCATAATTTCAGTAATTTCTTTTTTTCTCCACCCCAAATCCGAATCCACATATTCTTGAAATTCTACTTCGGTCCTAATTTTCATTCTTAAAAAAATCCTCGCTAAATGGCATAATTTGGGGAATTCTACTAAAAAAATTTGCACCAGCCCCAATATTTTCTGTAAATGTTGCCTCGGACCATAAATTAATTAACTTTTGTTTGAGTTCCCCAATATCTGTTTCTTCATCCCATTGTTCAATGCTTTTACTTAAACCAATAGTTATAGCTTCAAAAGACGAAATTAAAAATTTTCCTTTAAAAGAACTTGATTCAACATAATATTTTTTAAATGTATCATCTTCTAAAGTTAAGTTCAAAATCTTAAATACTTTTAAGAAAATCCCCCTTTCATTTTCCAAGTTAAATTCTGAATCTAAAGCCATTTCCTGAGTTTTCTCACTTATAAATTCAGATATATCATTTGAACTTTTTATTTCTTGTAAAGTACTATTTTTAAAGACTAAGAATCTTAAAACTAATTCCATATGATATTTTTCTTCAAGTAATTTATCACTTAATGAAAGGGTATTTAAAAAATTAGTATCATTTGATAAATTTTGTACCCATTCATAAAATGGTTTATTGGTCATAATCATTAAACAATTTCTTAATTCTTGATCTGAAAGCCTAGAACCTAATGTATTTAATCTTTGAAATAATTCATATTTTAATTTATTATCGCTTTTTTTTTGAACAATTTGTACATCTATTTTACTTCTTTTAATATCCAAACTTAATGAAGTAGCCATATTTCCCCAAGTAACTCCCTCTAATGAAGGTAAGAGCTTTGTTTTTTGAAGTTTTAAAGGGGTTACTAAATTTCCCCCATCATCTTTTAAAATACCTGCAAACTGGAATATTGTAGATAATCTTTGTAATCCATCAACTATATCCCATTTACCTGTTTCTTCTTGAGAAACAAAAATTGATGGAATAGGTATCCCCAACAATATAGATTCAATTAATCTTGATTTTTGAAAATCGGACCATCTAAAAAGTCTCTGGAAATCTGGATGTAGATTCATTTCTTCATCCTTGTACATACTCATTAATTCCCCAAAAGAGATCTTATATGAATCTGTGTAAATTTCTTTTGATTTTTGTTCAATTTCTTCTTTTAATGCCATTTTTCCCTCCAATTATGTATAAAATATTATAATATTTAAATAGTTTTACTATTTAGAGATTCAATTCTTTTAACTGTTAAATTCAAGAAATCTCGTTCTTTATCAATACCAATATATTCTCTTCCAAACATTTTAGCAACAACTCCTGTTGTCCCAGAACCATTAAAAGGATCTAATACAACAGAACCCCCTTTAGAACTTGATAATATAATTCTTTTTAGTAATCCAATGGGTTTTTGAGTTGGATGTTTCCCTTCTTTCTTTTCTGAAGGGGGCGTTAGGGGGATAGTCCAAATACTTCTCATTTGTTTACCCGATGGAGTCAATTTATCATCCCATTCTTTCATTTCTTTATAATTAAAAATATGTTTCCCTTTTTGATGTTTTCTAGCCCATAATAATGTTTCATGTGCATGTGCAAAGTATCTGCAAGATAGATTTGGCGGTGCGTTAGGTTTATACCAACTAATTTCATTTAATATTTTATAATTTAACCTTTGTAAAGCAAAACCTACTTGATAAATATTATGTAATGTGCCAGAAATCCAAATACTACCATCATCTTTTAAAACTCGCCTACATGCTTTTAACCAATTTTCATTAAATTTAAAGTCTTTTTCTGTTCCATTAGATTTATCCCAATCTGCTTTATTAACAGAAACCATTTTTCCAGCTCTACAAGAAATTCCACCATTTGATAAGAAATAAGGGGGATCTGCAAAGATAAGATCGACTGATTTTTCAGGCAAAGATTCTAGGACTTTTAAAGAATCACCATGATATAATTTTACACCTTCTTTTTTATAATATTCTTCCCTCATAATACTTAAATTAAATTTAGATGATATATAAACCTTTATAAAATTTATTCTTTCGCCACGAACCATGAAAAAATGGGGTATACTACCCTCCATTCTTCGAATAATCAACCTGATTCACAGAAATTAATTGTAGAAAAAATAAAATCTTAATTTAAAAAACAAGTACCTAACTCTTCAAATTGATTTTCTTTTAATCCATTATTTTTTTAAACTTCACTAAAGAATTTTACAGCAAAATCACAAAACTGCTTAATTGTTTCTTTATCTAAATCAAATTCTTTTCTATTTCCAAGATAATTCATAGATTTTGAAGTTACTTTTTTACCTTCTTTCAATTCTTGATATGTAATACATTTAATGTGGCTTTTCGAAACTACAATAAAATATGCGTTTTCATAAGGATATTTGTATAAAGATTTATCACTAATATCAAATTGACCACTTTTTCTAAATTTAACTTCTATAAAATATACATCCTTCCTTATTGGATGTTGAACTACAAAATCGGGCATTCTTCTAATAGTATCTGCAACTTCACTTTTTACATCTTGAAGAAGTTTCGTAATCGCAGGAACAGTATTTTCCATACCATATCTAAAAACATTATAACCTAAAGATAAAAATAATTCTTCTATTAATGTTTCTGCAATTCTCCCTTTAATCATCCCTTCCTTATATCTACCTTCTTTTTTGGATAATCCATTATTAATCGTTTTTTGATGTGACCTACACAAGGCCTTACCACAGTTCTTTATAGAATAAAGTTGTTCAGCTTCAGTTATCTCTTTTTTACATAAACTACAATAGTATTTCATTTTATTATTTAATTAATACGTACAATTATATAAATATTTGTAAAGTCTAATCTCCGAATTCTTTGATCTTTGCTTGAAGTTCTTTTATTTTCATTCTACATCAAATCATCAACATAAACAAATTCATGTTTTGTTTCTGAAACCAATTCATAAAATGAATCTCTAACTTTCTCATTTTTAGAACCTTGTTCTAATAGTAAAGCTAGTAATTCAGCATCAGATAACGAAGAAACTCCATTTTCTAATAACCTTTCCCTAGGTCTTTGTTCTGTGCTTATCTCTCTTATTAACATGTTAAAGGAATCTTTATAGTTATGGAATCGTATTTTGTTCTTGGTACTGATCTATAATTTTCTTTATCAATCTCAACTAGATTAAGCTCTTGAAGTATTTTCAAATCTATATTTACTGATTTATAGTCCCTTTTAGTTAAGTTTCCAAGTTCTTTTATGGACCTTGGCTTTTTATCCTTTATCACCTTCAAAAGTTCTATCCTTTTTGAAGTTGCAAACCTACGAAAGGTATCTATATCTACAAAAGTTATTTTTTCAATAGGTTTTACTTTCTCCCCTTTACTAACTTTCTTATATGTATCTGCAAAATCCTTAAGGCTATCCTTAACATTTTTTATCTGTATAACAAATTCTTTCATTTCAACACACCTCACATGTAATTTTCAAGCCCTTCATAAAAATCTTCAACCAACTTATCTATTCCTTCAAACTTATAATCGTAAACTTTATTTCCCACATGTTTATGAGCCGGTTTTGACTCATGATTATCAAAGCCAAAAACTCTTTTACCATCTTTAATTAATACTATACTAAACTTATAATCTTCACCTATCTTTTTAATATCCATTTCAATAAATAGGTTTTCTGATAACACTACCCTATCTTTATAGGGTACATTCATAACAAACACCCACTTAAAAGATTATGGTATAATATACCATATGGTACACTATTACATATATAAACCTTTCTGTTTTTCTTCATTTTAACCTCTCTAGAAGATTAAAAGCTTCTTTGTCAAATTTAGAAAACGCAAACCATTTTTTGCCTAAATCCTTTAGAGATGCACCAAGATGGAATACTTCTTTATCATCGATAATCAAAAACCGATCATGAGAATTTTTAAATTCCCTAACCTCAATAGGAAAGTATTGAGAATTATATTTTTTTAAATCAAGTAATAACTGTTTAGAAATCTCTTTAGTAAATATTATCACCTTAACATTATCATCCATTTTACTAAAAAGTGTCAAAACAGTATCATCAACAAAATTATCAACTAAAACAATAGATCTCTTAGCACTTCTAACCAAATCTGATACAAACTTATATGCATCAAATATCTGACCCTCAAAAAATATACCTTTTTGAGGTATAAGTTCTTTGCTTTCAATGGCATCAAATATCTTTTCAAATTTTTGGTCATGTTCTAAGAGTTTCTGCTCATTCCTATCTAATCTTTGAAATATCTGGGCATTTGAAGCTATGAATTTTCTCATCGCTACAAAAGCTCGTACAATTTGAACATTTATTTCAATTGCCTTTTTACTCCTTAATACTCCAGAAAGGGATGTAATACCATGTTCTGTAAATACAAAGGGTAATTGAGAAGAATATTTTAAGTTTTGGAGGTGGTCACAATTTGTGACCAGCTTGGTCTTCTCATCAGCAGTTAATTGAAACATAAAATCAGATGGAAATCTATCATTATTCCTTTTAACAGCCTGGTTTAATGCTTTCGTTGAAACTTCATAAAGAAGCGCTAAATCACTATCAACAATCACCTGCAATCCTCTGATAGTATAAATCTTGTTTTTTATTCTATTTTTATCTAAAATACCTAGTTCTTTCACTTTTACTTACCCCTTGCTTATCGCGTTTTATTTCAAACTTCCATTAAATTAGAAGCAACAAAGCTTCAGGAAGCGAGGAGATACACTTCTCGTGCATCTAGTATATATTATGGTAAAACCCCTTTATATACTTTGGGAGCGTCCGTGGCAAGTGGCAAATGAGTACAACCACAACCAAAAACCACTCACTTAATAAACCCTAAATAACATCCATTAACCATGAAAACCTTCGAATTAATGCTAGCGCCAATGGAGAGTCATACTGACCCTAAGTTTAGAAAGTCATGTCATGAAAAATGGGCAGACTCAACATTTACTGAAATGGCAAGAATTTCAGCTCTAGCAAGAAAAAATAAAAGCACATTAAATAAAATAAAAATCCCTGAACCTATTCCTACCTACATTCAACTAATTGGATCAAAAGAAACTGAATTAGATAAATTTCTAAAAGACTTCAAACCAGAAAAGGGATTTTTAGGATTTAATCTTAATTTAGGTTGTCCAAGTCCTAAAATGGTTCAAAGAGGAATGGGTTGTGCATTAATTAAAAGGATAAGTAAAGTTAAAAAACTAGTTCAAACAATAAGGGATCATGGATATCCTGTATCAATAAAGTTAAGACTTGGGATGAATCAATTTGAAAAAGAAAAGAAAAACTATCTTACTCTAATAAAAGAAGTAGATGCAGACTTCTTTATTGTTCATGCAAACCATGGTAAAGAAAACTCAGATGCCCCTGCTGATTTTAGTGTTTATGAAGAATGTGTTAAAACAGGTAAGATTATCATAGCAAATGGTGATATTAAAACAAGAGAACAAATACAACACCTTAAATCAATTGGGCTAAGAGGCGCAATGATTGGAAGAGCTGCACTCAACAACAAGAATCTCTATAAGGAATTTGAATAGATTCAAAGAAATATTTTTAATTAAAGAATCGAAACCAAAGAAAATAAGAAGGTTTATATAATATTATTCAGAGTTATATATTAATGAAAAATACAATATTCATTTTATTTTTAGTAATCTTATTTTTATTTTTAGGATGCGAAAGTCAAACTAAGATAGAAATTCCAAATTGCGATAATTTAACTGACATTATAGAAAAAGATTTATGTTATATTAAATTAGGTCCTGCTAAAAAAGATTTGAGCATTTGTGATAATGTTAGTATACGTGAAATAAAAGAGGGTTGTATAAGAAACACAAAAAATGCCATGAGGGACCCTAAAAAAGAATTTGGGCAACTAGGTGGAGAGATGGATCAGGCTTTTTTTCATCAAATCACTTCTGAAAGAAGTTTTTATGTAAGTAAAGAAAATATAACTATCATAAGGGGAGAAAAAATATGGGGTCAATTATCACTTCCATGGATGGCCTTCTTAAATATTGAAGATTATGAAAAGGAGTTTATTTATGGAGACATAACAGTTGATTGCGATTCAAATAATCAGATTAAATTTAAACTTAGTTCTAGAAGTGGGGGTACGATAGGTCCTAAAAGAATAGTCCAACCACTAGGAGGAATTTATATAGAATTGGAAGAAGATGCTTTAAAAGATATTTGTATTTTTAAAATTCCAGTTATTATTGATCAAGACAAAACAGAAACTTTAGAGGTTAAAGTAATCATCATTTAACGAATCAATATTCTTTGACTACATATTTATACCCTTCATATCTGATTTTAGCTAATTGGAGTTTTATGGGGATGTTAATAGTTAGAAGAACACAAAAAAAGTAATTCTTTAGTTAAATTTAAAAGGGATATTAATCTCTATTATATCATGGATATTAGATACTTTGGAGATGTTGATATAACCCTAAATTCTAAAGATATTGAAAGTATTTTAAATGGAAATGCCCTTTCAGGAGTCGCCATAAAATATGATTCTAAAAAACAAAGACCAGTTAACATTTATTCATCTGAAAAAAGATTTTATTGTATTGGTGGCCTTGGAGAAGGTTTCTTTGATGATGTTTTTCAAGGGTGGGTTCTTGAAACACCAAGAAGTTGGACTCAACTCGCATTTCCATGGGGAGAAGAAGAATATTTTATAGATTATAGTACAATTGATATAACAATAAGTAAACCTGCTCTTAGAAAAAGGATAAGTGAAGATAAAGGATATTTTTGTGGTATGGCTAGGGGATCTGGTTCTGCCCATACAATAGATAGACTTAATTTACGTTTTTTATTAAATCAATAGTTTTGTTTAAAAACCTTACCCAACAATCAGGTAATCATTTAGTAACATTTTTATAGGTAGATTATTAATATAATAAAATGATAGACCCAAATACTTTAATATTTATTTTAACATTACTTATTTATTCTATAATACTAGGATTAAATCGATATATGAATTACACCGGTTGGAGATATAGTGTAGGTGCTTTCTTTGTTTCTATGGGCTTAGCCTGGATTATGTTGGGTTTTAATGATCCCTTTGTTGTATCTAGTGGTGTTGTATGGATAATTATTGGATTAAGTTTATGGTTAATTAAAGGAAATAGAAATGATAAATATATCTAAACATCCAATTATCGCAAATATATTAATGAAGATTATCATAATAGCAATTATTTTTGTATGTGTATTCATATATGTATTTATTAAAGAATTAATTTAAAATGAAACAATAGACAACCTAAAATAATAACATTTTTATACCTTAATTCTAAAAATTGTTATAGGGTGATATAAAATGAAACTAAATTTGTTATTGATGATAATTTTGATTACAGGTTTAATTTCTGGATGTAATGTACCTAAAGATATTATATCTGAATCACCTAACAATTCTTCAGTAAATATAAATAGTGATGTAGAAAAAATTGAAGTATATCATTTTCATGGTGCAAGTCAATGCTTTTCATGTAGAACCATCAAAGAATTTGCTGAAAAAACCGTTAACACATATTACCCATATCTAGTTGAATCTGGAAAAATGGAATTTAGATCAATAAATGTGGAGTTGCCTGAAAATAAGGAAGTAAGTCAAAAATATGGTGCAACTGGATCATCCCTTTGGATTGGAACCTATATTGATGGAGAATTTCATAAAGAGCAAAATATCAATGTATGGTACAAAGTAAGGGACGAAGCAGATTTTACAAGCTATCTTAAAGGATTTCTTGATAAAAGACTTTCAGGAGACTTAAGTTAAAATGAGCTTGATGATGTTCATGGAATCAATGAGTACCAGCAATATGGCTATTATCGCTTCATTTTTCATAGGTCTTATGACTGCATTAAGTCCATGTCCTCTTGCAACTAATATAACTGCTATTGCATATGTCTCAAAAAAGATAAACAACAGCAAACATACTCTGATAGTTGGATTTTTGTATACTCTCGGAAGGATGTTTTCATATACTTTACTTGCTTCTTTGATCGTGTGGTTGGGAATAAGTTCTCAAAACATATCATTTTTCCTTCAAACATATGGTGATAAAATTCTAGGACCTTTACTTATTGTTATTGGTATAGTGATGTTGAACATAATCAAATTATCAATTTTCAAAAGAAGTGATAAACTAAATAGATTGAAAGAAAAATTAGCAAATAAAGGGTATTTAGGTAGTTTTCTTTTGGGAGTTATATTTGCTTTAGCATTTTGTCCATTTAGTGGAGTTTTATTTTTTGGTATGCTTATTCCACTTGCAATTAAAGTAGGGGATGGATTGATAATTCCTGCAGTATTTGCATTTGCAACCGGACTTCCAGTGATAATCTTTTCATTTATCCTGGTTTACAGTGTTTCAAAATTAAGTAGCATTATGGGTAAAGTGCAAACTTTTGAAAGATGGATGAGAATGATTGTAGGGATTATTTTTGTGCTTGTGGGATCTCATTATATTTTAAATATATTATTTTGAAATATATTTTTCATTTCACCTTCAAGCGAGGAATGCAATAGTAGTAATTGTTTTTGTGTAATTTCATATATGTATTCTTTAAAGAATTAATATAAAATGAAAATAAAAGAAGTATCATAACTCTAATTTCTCACTAAACCCATTACATTTATAAGCAATAAAACACCTCAGTACATAATGGAAACAACGTTCAAAGACCTTAAACTCATCCCAGAGCTAGAGAAAGCTCTAGATAAACAAGGATACAAGATACCTACACCGATCCAGTTAAAGTCAATACCTAGTCTTTTAGAAGGAAGAGACTTAATAGGAATTGCACAAACCGGTACAGGAAAGACAGCAGCATTTATCCTACCAATTCTTCAAAGAATGAAGGAAACATACCCAAGGAAAATCACAACCTTAATCTTGACACCAACAAGAGAACTTGCAGCACAGATTGGAGAAAGTGTTCATCAATACGGAGAATTTCTAAGCTATCATCATGCAGTAATCTTTGGAGGAGTAAAACAAGGCTCTCAAGTTAAAGCACTAAACTGGGGCGTAAATATTGTTGTTGCAACGCCAGGTAGATTACTAGATTTAATGAATCAAAGAAAACTCTCATTAAAAGACATAGATTTCTTTGTACTAGATGAAGCAGATAGAATGTTAGATATGGGTTTTATCCATGATATTAGAAAAATAATAAACTTTTTACCAAAACATAGACAATCATTATTCTTCTCAGCAACAATGTCACCTGAGATTAACAAGTTAGCAAAAACATTGCTTCATGACCCAGTTCATGTTGAAGTTACTCCTCAGGCAACTACAGTTGAAGTTATAGATCAATTTACTTTTTTTGTTGATCAAGGTGCAAAAGAGCAATTATTATTAGAACTTTTAAAACATGAACATCTTACAAGTGTTTTAATTTTTACTAGAACAAAACATAGAGCAAACAAAGTAGCAGCATTCCTTAATAAAAATAATATTAATTCTGATTCAATTCATGGAAATAAATCACAAGGTGCAAGAACTAGAGCTATTAAAGATTTCAAAAGTGGTCATATCAAAGTATTAGTAGCAACAGATATTGCAGCTAGAGGAATAGATATTGATAATATCTCACACGTTATCAACTTTGAACTTCCAAACGAACCAGAAAGCTACGTTCATAGAATAGGAAGAACAGCCAGAGCAGGAGCAGAAGGAACAGCATTCTCATTTTGCGCAGCAGAAGAGCGAAATTACCTACATGATATTGAAAAGTTAATAAAACAAGATATTCCTGTAATGGATCACGATTTTCATTCAGAAGCAGCTAAAAATGCAACAGGCTCAGCAGCAAGACCTCCACCAAGAGGTGGAAGAAATTCTAGAAACAAAGGATCATTTTCTAAAGGTCGTAGAAAAGGCCCTAAAAGAAACTTTCGAAGAAGATAACTTCAACATCTAACATAAATAGATACAATTATATATTAATAGTCCAATATTTTACCCATAATGAAAGTTAAATACTTCATATTAATCGGTTTATTATTAGTTCTTATTTTAAATGGTTGTCCCTCAGATTCACAAAGTACAGACACAGATCAAGATTGTTCTGAGGATTCAGAAGATGCTTACATAGATGTTAGCTTAAGCGCAGCACCAACATCTAATGCAACAATTCATCCCTCCTCATATAACGAATTTGAAACTTGTGATCCTATATGGGTAGGTTGCACATGTTCTAGCATACCTAGCAGTGGATGTTGGGAAAATTCAACACACGGATTAATATGTAACCATCTATCATCAAACTGTGATTGTTCAGAGGTAGAATTTACACAACCAGATTGCACAAGATCAGAATATGTTGATGATAACGCAAGAGTTTGTGGAATATGGTCTCAAGCTGACCCGCCAAGTAATAGTAATTCAAAACATTGCAATGGAAATAGTAATTATTGCACCTACACTGATGGATATAGACCAATTGTATGGTTTGCCCATAATCAAATGTTACAATGTTTTGTCTCAAAATATTTAGATACTAATAACGGAAATCCTAATAACATGAATCCTTATTTCCCACTGCCTTATCCTAGCCTACAAATAAACAGTAATAGATGTGATGGCAGACCAGAAGAAGTTCAGTACACCTATGTAAAGGGAGGAATAACAAGCATCATAACAATGCAATATGCAGGGGATAATTTTGGTAATTTCCTATCAATCAACGGAGTTTCATACCAAGTTATGTTCGATCCAACATGTGGAATCAGAATTGGCTCTCCACTCATGGGGAAAAACTATTGCTCTCTCAATTCAACTACAAGTTCTACTACTAACAGTTCAATTAATAGCACTTAGAAAAACTCTTCTTAAAAAACAAACTTATAAATATTTGAAACATATTCCATTCAATATGAGTTTATTCTTTTATGGGGATTATGAAGAAATGCTAAGAGTAAGAGATGAAATATTAATCCCCAAGTTAGGTTATGAATCATGGGCAAATCAAAAAGGTAAAGACCCTTTAAATAACATCAAATCACCAGATGGAGAAATATTCTTACAATATATAGAACCAATGATTCAAGTTGAATTATCAAATCACTCAATGATTGATTTGGAAGGTTATTTAAGAGATTCTGCTAAGCCTTATTTAGAAGAACTTGTAAGATTATTAAATCCAACAAAGATACTAAGTGTTAGTAGCCAGGATGTTACGTCTCAATTAAAATATTAAATCAATTTCAAAAAAAGATAATTTCTTACATAAACTCCAAAATATAATGAAATTATGAAATGGTTAGCCTTATATACAACATGTTAGTTACATCATAAATGAATTATAAAAATTTAAGCATCCAAGGAACATTAACAGAAGTAAAATCTCCAACACTTGTTGAAAGGGTATCAAATGATGATTTAATATCCCCAGAAAGAGTTCATCTAACTAGGATAAAGATTGATGGAGAACATGGGAGTTCAACCCACACAGAAATATTTGGAATTGTACCCTTAGATTATATTGGTAAACCAGTAGAATTAGTTCAATCCTATCACAAACTTAAGTATTGTAAATTATTCTTACAATCCTTTTATGTAGAAGGGGAATGTGTCCTTAATACTCCAATTGTAAGAAAATATTAAATCAACACCTAATAACGACCTTAAGGGCGCCCTTAGATCTATCTTGTAATACCTTAAAGGCAGTATTAATATCTTTTAAATCAAACTTATGTGTAATAAATTTAGAAGCATTAATCTTACCAGAAGAAATTAACTTCAAAGCTTTCCTATACTGACCCAAATTAGATGAATTAGCACCATGAATATGGAGTTCTTTGTAATGTATTAGATTAGTATCAATCTTATTAAAGGGATCATCTTTTGAAATACCGGCAAAATAACTAACGTGGCCATTAACAGCAGTAATCTCAAGAGCTGATTTTTGAACTTCTTTAACTGAAGCAGCACACACCGCAGCATCAACACCAACACCTTTAGTAAGTTTCATTACAGAATCCACTGGATCTGAACCAACAACAAATTCATCAGCACACAACTTAATCTTTTTAGCCAAATTAATTCTAGGCAAACTCCGATTTATCAAAATTACTTTAGAAGCACCAAGTATCTTTGCATACTCAACACATAAACAACCCATCAAACCTGCACCAAAAATAGCAACTGTAGATCCTTTCTTAATATTTAGATTATCAAGTCCATTAATTACACAAGATAAAGGTTCAATTAGGGTCACCTCATCAAAATCGAGCTTTTTAGGGATTTTAATCACACACCCCTGGTTTACAGCATTTTTAGGCATCTTAACATATTCTGCAAATCCACCATTATACTGATAACCTATGGCGCTAAATCCTTTCAAACATAAATTTTCATAACCAGATTTACAAGGTAAACACGAAGAACAACCTATCACAGTTTCAATAGCAACATGATCACCAATTTTATAACCCTTAATACCAGAACCAATAGATTCAATCACTCCAGAAATCTCATGACCTGTTATTGGAACATCAATTTTCTTCTCACCCTTAAAGATCCTAATATCTGATCCACATAGGGCGCAAGAATGTACTTTGATAAGTATTTCACCAGCCTTAACAATAGGCTTCTTAAAATCTTTTACGACTAAATTAAATGGTTTTTCAAATTCTGCAGCTTTCATACATAAAAAGACTAACCATCCCTTAATATAGCTAACGGTTTATTATCTAGTTAACCTTATAAACCCCTCAAGAACCTCAATAACTATGGTAAATATCAAAGGTTATGAGTTTAAAGAGATAAAATTAAGTGACTCATACAATAGAAAAGCTCTGCAATTCAAAAATAAGATAATCAACAATCTCAAAATTTTTGGATTAACTGAAGAAGATACAAATATCCCTTTAGAAAAAATTGCAATGCGAAAAGCACAAGCTACTGCTTCATGGTACTTATGGGGAGAACACTTATTCTATAGTTATAATGGTTCTTCAAAATTTGCTGAAAACTTAGGTATGGTCTTTCAAGTTATCCAGCATTTCACCACCTTATTAAATGAAGAAAAAATAACTCAAGAAGAATTCTTAAAAACATTTGCAGAGGATCATGATATCATAAAACAAAGAAAAGACGCAAGAGAACTCATTGGCGTAGAAGAACATTCAACAGACTTTGATACAATGACTAAAAAATACAAAAAACTATCCAAAGAACATCACCCAGATATGCCTGGTGGTGACACTGAAAAGTTTCAAGCAATAAATAAGGCTCACAAAATTCTAAAAAAAGAATTAAATTAATTCAAGATATTTTTTTATAATAAATTAACCTTTATACAGGACAGTTGCATTATTAAGTTCTTTTATAGCGTCAAGTAAACTAGGCCCATCATATAAGATTTTTAATTCACCAGACAGTTCCTTTTTTTTAAAATATTCCGTATCAAACTTAGCTGTAATTGGAGAAACAAAACCACATGGTTTCCCATTTGGTGATTTGTTTTCAAGAACCATGGCAATATAGTTTTCTAACATAAAATCAAGAATGTATTTGCCCTTTTAATAATTTCGTTTATACAATCTTAGGATTATAAAATCCTACCAACAATTTCATAATTCATTCTCAAAATTCGATAATCGTTAAAACCTAATTTATCTAAACAAACATTTAAAAAGAATATTAACTTACTTATTATTAAGGGGGAATTATAAAATGGATAAATATATAGAGTCAGATTTAGGAAAAATAAAACAAGATCAAGATACGTTTTATAGTTATGTTAAGATCTCTAATGATTTAGGTATTCACGCAAGACCTTCTGCATTAATCGTAAATGTTGCAAAAAGATATGATGCCCAAATAACATTATACCACATTCAAAATGATTTATATGCTAACGCAAAAGATGTTCTGAGTTTAATGGTATTGGAAGGATCCCTAAACGATGTTTTAAGGGTGGATTCTAAAGGTGAAGATGCAGAACATGCATTAGATGATATGGTTGAATTGATTCAAAAAGGATTTAATGAATGATGAAACTTTACACAATTCTAAAGGATAATGAATTTATACAAAGTGAAACTCCTGGAAACTATGCAGGATGGGGTCCAGGTAAAATATTTGGAACACTAGACTGTAAATCTGGTAAAAGGATGAAAAAAGAAAACAGAGTTTTCTTTCATACTCTAGAAGATGCAGTAAAACAAAATTATAGACCTTGCAAAAACTGCAAACCTATTAACCAAGAAAATTTCGAAACAATAAAACACCTAACACCATATAATACTATGGATGAATTCTATAATAGGGATAATTAACACAATCTTTATAAACAAATAAAACTGTAATTAACTAAAGAGGTGGATGAATGCTTAATTACATTAATATAAAATATAAACCTTCTAAGGATGATGTTATTGTAGAGTATTATGTAGAATCCGCAGACTTAACACTCTACGAAGCAGCAGAAAGAATAGTAGAAACCTCGTCTTTAGGCGAATGGACAGATATTTTTAATAAAAAAACAGCTAAAAAACTAAAACCTACTGTTTTTGAGCTAAAAGAAAATTATATTAAGATTGCATATCCTCACAATCTATTTGAAAAAAATTCAATACCTCAAATTTTAAGCACTTTAACAGGAAATATATTCAGTATAAATGAAATCAAAAATCTAAGATTAGAAGATATTAGTTTCCCACTAAAAATAGTAGAAAAATACAAAGGACCCAAATTTGGTATAAAAGAAATAAGAAAAATATTGGCAATAAAATCACGACCAATAATTTCTAGCTCAATAAAACCCTTAATATTAAATCCTAAAGAATATGCAAGGGAAGCAAAACATATCTGGTTAGGAGGGTGTGATATCATAATTGATAATGAAAAACTAACTAATCAAAGCTTTAACAAGTTCAAAGATAGAATAATCCAAACAATAGACGCCCGAAATAAAGTAGAAGATAGATTAAATCAACCTAAAATTTACATTCCAAATATAACAGCTGAAACAGCAGAGATGGTTGAAAGATTAAAATTTGTAAAAGAATCTGGTGGAAGGGCCGTTATGATAAATACTTTAATTACAGGATTTAGTGCATTACAAACATTAAGGAATATAGATTCAAAAATGATAATATATTCAAATCATACAATGAATTCATTATTAACAAGAAACCCTCAATATGGAGTGTCTTCTTTAGTCTTAGTTAAACTAGCAAGACTTGCTGGAGCAGATATTATAAATATTGGAACAACAACGGGAAGAGCAGGCCTCTCACCAGTTGAAACAATCCAAGCAAGAATTGAAATTGAAGAAAAAATCTCACAATCAAATAAAAAAAGTCATAGGTTAGAACAAAGATGGAACAATATACTACCTTCTTTTGCCCTATGTTCAGATATCACACCCCAATTAATACCCGACATCACTAGAATGATGAGTAATAACATAATAGTAGATGCCACAGATTCAATTCACAAACATCCAACAAACACAATGAAAGGCTCACTTGCAGTGCAACAAGCAATAGAAGCAACCATGAAAAAAATACCTCTAAAAAGGTATGCAATAAAACATTCTGAACTAAGAGATTCAATCTGAGAATTTTCTTTTAGGCATTAAAAATCTCATATAACTATAAGGAGTAGGTATAATATGAACACACAAATCGTCATAGGTAAAAACAGGTATATCCCTAGCAGATTTTCCGCATGCTTTCAAAAGAGATTTATAGAGTTCTAAGTGATTTTCATGAGATATAACTTTATAATTTTTTTCAGGTCTTGGACCCAAATTAAATGAATCTTGATCTAAATCGACCTCTAATTCTGGAAATCCTCCTACAAAACCAATTACATCCCCTTCCTGAGTCCCAGAATAACCATATTTCATAGGCAGCCCACACTCTTGAATCTGTAAAAGTCTTCTTTCAATACCTTTATTTGCAAATAAACTTAGCTCCCTCATAACAATAAGTAATCCATAACATCTATTTAAATATAACTATTAGAGGATATATTTAATTAATCCCCCATAAAAGATAATGTTTTATACAAGAAAGATTTCCCAATTATATGGAATTAAAAAGAAATGATTTGGTTCATAAAATTATCAATTTTAATACTTCGACATTCATGAGAACTTATCACAAAATAGAATGTGAAGGTGTTCAAAATGTACCAAAAGAAGGACCAGTACTGTTTCTTGCAAAACATCAAAGTGGAAAAGATATAATGCTAGAATCCCTTTTTATGAACTATTATTGTAATAGACAAACTAACTGGATTATGAAATCTAATCTCCCAAATTTCCTAGAATATGGTGGAGGAATTAAAATAGAAAGATTACAAGAAGTAAGAAGGATCAAAGACAAGAGCAAAAGAAGAGAATTTCTAGAAAAAGCAAAAGAAAACAACCAGAATGTATTTGAATATATTCATTTCTTATATAGCATAGGGGAAACTCTTTTTGTACACCCAGAAGGAACAAGAGCCTATAATGAAATGTTACCTATGAAAAAAGAAATAATAGATCTAACAAGAAATTATGAGAACAAAACAAATCAAAATATTCCAATAATTCCCGTAGGTATAGAATATGAATCATTAAACAAATTCAGATCAAAAATTTACTTAAGAGCTGGAGAACCCATTTCAACAAGTAAACCTAACTTAATTTCTACAATTGAAAATAAAATAAAGGAATTGTCTAATATAGAATAGTATACTACTCACGAGTAAGCTCAATAACAAGATTTATAAATGAGTATCTACTTACCAAGACTATGAGAAAATTAATTTTAATTTCATTGATGATTTTATGTTTTGCTATCTCTGCGAACTTAGCTTTAGCAGATAATGAAACTGGTGGACTATTCATAAAGGAACTAGATGTAAGTGTAGACTCTAATACAGATTCTGATTTAGACAATGATACTACTATTAATGAAAAAGCATCACCAGGGGATACAATTGAATTTACCATAGAATTAGAAAACACATTTGATCGTGATGAAAACTGTGATGAAGATAATGATGATGATAAAAACGAATGTAATATCGAAGATATAAAGATTGAAATTACAATAGTTGAGATTGATGATGGTGATGATTTAGAAGAAGATTCTGGTGATAAATTTGAAATTAGTGAAAGTGATACCAAAACCAAAACCATTTCTCTTGAACTTCCAAAAAGACTAGAAAGTGGAAGTTATGATATAATCATAATGGTAGAAGGAGAAAATACAGGAAATTCTAGTGACTATCTAACAGAATGGGAATTAAAATTAGATGTTGAAAAGAAAAAACATGATATACAAATCACAAAATATGACCTTATTCCAGAGAGGATTGAATGTGGTGCATTGTCCACAACAATAGATATTGAACTTATGAACTATGGTGACAAAATTGAAGATGAAGTTGTTATAGAAATTTTAAATTCAGACTTAAACATAAAAGAAACAGCATCTAATATTAAGATGGATAAAGATTATGATAAAGATGCTAAATACGAAAAAAGTATTCAAATAAATATCGAAGAAGATTTTTCAGTTGGAGGAACATATCCTTTAACAATCAATGCATACTTTGATAACGATAAACTAGATGACCAAAAAACCATTGACCTTATTATTGATGAATGTATTGTAGAAGTAGTAGAAGAACCTGTAATAGAAGAAGTTATTGAAGAAGAGACAGTTCCTGTCTTATATGAAGAAGAGACTGTTGTAGAAGAGAAAACAATCAATCTAAGTGATTTAATTATAGATAATATAAATTTTAATGATCAAGAATCTTATTTCGGATTAATTGCAGGACTAATAAGTTTAGTAGGAATATTTATAATAATAATATTGATTATATTAATAAAAAAATCATAGATATATAGAACCATCTTCTTTCTCTGTAGACAATACAACCATGCTTTCTGTTTTACTTATTCCATGAGTTTTCCTAACATCATGTTCTAGATTAAAGATAATCTTAGCTAATTCATCTGTATTTTCTAATCTAACCTTCAGGAGAATATCAAATCTACCAGAAATAATATAGACTTCTTCAACTTGTACAATCTTCATTAATTCTGCTGCAACTTCTCTAGAATTAGCCTCAATCCCTACAACAACACCAATAATTACAGTTAAGCCTTTATTCAGTTTCTTAGCATCAACTAAAGTCTTATACCCTTTGATATAGCCTTCATCTTCTAATTTCTTGATCCTATGATGTATAGTTGTACGTGGAATATTAAGTTTTTTACTTAACTGATAGGTTTTCTGTTTTGCATTTTCCTGAAGTTCATTTAGTACTTTTTTATCAATTTCGTCTAACATAATGGAATTAAATAATTAAAACTTTATAAATATTCCTACTTAATGGCCATTTTGACAAAATATATAAGTAAATATGGTCTAAAAGACCATTAAAACACAATTAAGTATAAAAAGCATTAAAAGAATTAAATAATGGGGTGAGAAAATGACAGTAATTTTATGGCCATACAACAGCAGTACAAAGGGTATAATAATGGAAAACGCTATTAATAACCAACAAGAGGTTATGTTTTACAATAGTTCTGGTAATTTTGAATTAATTCAAGCAGGAAATCAAATAATATTCCCCTCTTTTGATGAATTCAGAGAACATGTTCAAAAAGAAGATGTTCATTTATTGTGTGCTTCAGATAGTCATAGTAAAAAAATAGAAAAAGCACTTAAAAAACATAAGATTAAAACAGTAACTAAAAGAGAAAGTTTCTTGTTTTAGATTTTTATATTTATTAATTCATTTATTATATTCTTTCTGATTTTTGCAGCGAAAGGATTATTTTTTTGAATATCATTAAATAACTCAATAGAGTCTTCTTTTAACATATCTTTTAATTCCATCAATTTATTAAAAGAGGGTTCTGTAATTTCAAATTCCTTTATATCTAAATTTATTAATGCACGTCCAACAAAATGAGCGAGACATCCTGTTTTTGCCATTTGATTATCATGTTCTTCAGGTGTTGCAATTAAAACTTTTAAACCTAATTTCTCTAAAAAATGCTTTACTTGCCCTAATCTTTTAGTTCTTATAGGACACAAAACAATCTTCAAACCATTTATCCCATGTGATCCACTTTGAGGACCAAAAAGAGGATGAGTTGCAATTATTTCAACGTCACTACTAATCAAATTTTTCATAATTTCTGATGGCCTAACTTTAACTGAACAAACATCCAACAATAAAGCACCTGGTTTTATCTTATCTTTAATATCATCTATAACACCTTTAAATTGATTTATCGGAACTGCAATAATAACAATATCTTTTGATGCGGCCAAGTCTAAGCTCACAAATTTTACTCCAATCTCTTTAGCTTCTTCCTCTTTAGATGATGTATCACTAACAAAAACATCTAAATGAGCTTTAAGATGTTTTGCTATAAACTGACCTAATTGACCAAACCCTATAATTGATATTTCCATTTTTACCTCCTTGCATATAATGTCCAAACCATATTTGGTTGGAATCTTTCTTGTATAATCAAATTATCATATCTTTCAATAACATCACTCGAACCGATACATAAATCAGATAACCCTTCGCTACACCTCTTAACAGCAAGGGGTTTACTATGAATATAATCCCTTTTGAAATTATTTGCATACCTCTGAGCAAATACCTCTGTGGAAGGATGTAATGACACTGAAATTGGATTAATACACAAATCATTCCTTGCCACACACATCTCTTTTAAAGGTAAAACTAGTGCATCTAATAATTCTAATTTACCCATTTCCCTAAAATTAAAATCACCCCAAGTATCTGTAATAACATTAGAGTCCCTTGAAGAATATGCAGCAGGTATTAGAAAATAATGATTATCCTGTATTGATTTTTGTTTTGCAATCTCAAAACTATCACATAAAATAACCCCACCTTCAAGATTTCTCAAATTTATTATTCTCTTTGCAGCATTTTCAGAGTCTGTTCCTTCTGGCCCTAGTGTAGCTATGCCGATAGGGACAACCACCTTTTTCCACTGTGTTTAGTATTTCCATTTTAATTCTAAATTAGTATGTGTAATTAACTATATTAAACTAATTGAAGAATATTCGAAAATTAACCAAAAAGTTTATAAATAATTGAATATTATTCAATAATATGAAAGATATAGGACCTAAACTAATTGAATTGTTTAAAAAAGGCTACTGTACCCCTCAAATAGCGAGGATTGCAAAAAAGATCAAAGAACCTTCTACTACAATACATTATAACATCAAAAAGTTAGAAAAAGAAAATGTAATTAAATCTTACAAAGCAGTGTTTGATTATAAAAAAATAGACGAAGGACATTGTACTTTTGTTTTGATAAATGTAAGTGCTGAAAAATATGGTAATCCAGAAGAAATTGTAAAAGAACTGGCTAAGAATTCCAGAGTAGAAAGTATTGACATTGTAACAGGAGATTATGAGATCATAATGAAGTTAAGAAGCAAAAATATTGATGATTATTATGAATTTATGAAACAGGCTATTAAGAAATATGGTTTTTCAAAAACATCTTCATTAACATCATTAAAACAGGTAAAAACAGAATTCGTTGAACTAAATTAGAATTTCTTTTCAATCAACTGTCTCATAACTTCAATAAACTCTTCAGCTTCTTTATAGTAAACTTCATAATCTCTTCCTTTAATCACTTGAAGCTGTCTATGAACAATCAATTTAGAAAGATTATAAAATTTTTCCATGGTTTCTACATATTGAGGTTTTATCAAACCAGGTTTTGCAAGTTTATCTTCCATCATCTTAGCAATATGATCCGGAGAAGGAGGAATTTCTCCAACAGACATTAAGACTGCATGAGCTGCATCAATAACGCCCCAATATAAATCCAATGTTGCTTGTAGTAGGTGCCACCTAGAATTCTTTAATGTAGATGGTGCTCTTGCAAAATAGGTCCAAATACTTTCCTGACTAGGTCTTACCCTACCTTGTTTTAATAATTTCTGTAAAGGATCAAAAAATCCAGTATCATACAATGAATAACCTGATCTTAACATGTTTATACCGATAGGATCTCCAACCCTCATATATTCCCAGAAATTTGTTAATTTAAGTGTGGTTATATGTAGCCTCTTAGAATGTTTGAGAGCTAATTTTTCAACAATAATCCTATAAGCCTCAACAAAATCAGGAGTTATCTTTATTGATAAATCATCAACAATGATTAAAACATCAATATCATGTTCTTCAGCCGTAAGAGGTTTGTTTGATTTAACAGTAGAACCAAACAAAACTATTGCTTTGATATACTCTTTTAGTTCTTTTAAAACTTCATTTGAAAAGGCAGTTGCTATTTTAAGTTCTACTTGCCGATACTTAGAAACATTAGGATGTTTAGTTTTTTCTATCTTAAATTTCATTTTTGCCTTTTTTAAAAATGAAATTCAGAAATCAATCTATAATATAGAAAATTTTTAATTTTCTAAGTGTTTGATTTCGCATATTTCATTATATAGAGTATACCCCTCAAATTCCTTTAATAACTTTGTTGAGTATTATATAATAGTGAATAAATAAGGTATTAACCCACATATATTTTATCACTACTTAAAAGAGACTACAAAAACGAAAGGTTTATATAGTAGTAGTATATTTTACTACTAAGTAGTAACCATAATAAAAGAGGTAAATAAAAATGACTGAAGAAAAAATTGAAGTTAAAAAAACTCAAACAAAACAACCTAAAGTAGATAAAATTGAACAAATCGCAATCAAAGGGGGTTTTGTAAGTGATAATTATTACACAGCAAAGGATAAATTGCTTGGTAGATGTGAAAGATCAGAAGAATCTAGTTTAGCATACCCTTTTGAATTTACAAGAATGAGGTGAAAAAAATGACAGAAGAAAAAATAAATGTAGAAAATATTTTTATAAATCAATATATAGAACAAGCAGTAGGTGTGTTAATTCAACAAATCAAGGATGATGAAGATTCAGGTACAATTTCTCAAACTCAGGCAAATTTAGTCAAAACAGTAAAAAAATATGACAAAAATATGGGAGATGTTGTTTCATCTTACATATGTAATCAAGAAGTAGAACAAAATGAAGCTGATCTTATCAGAGGCACAATTCTAAAAGGCAGTATGTCAAGTTATATGGCCTTACAAGAATTAGAAGGTAAAAACCCCTTAGAATACGAACAAGCAAAAGAACTAGTTGATGATTGGATACAGAATCAAGGTTATATTGATTCTTCAGATGAATTTGAAATAAGTTATGGAAAATTAGTTGATGACATAAGTCAACTAGGTATCGAATTAGAACAAATTACAGAAGAAGTATTGAAAAACACTAAATTTTCAGATCATCAAAAAGATACATTAAGAGACATGTTAGTTTCTGGTTCAGAGGAAAGTTTTGCAGATTTTTATAATGCTGGAAATGTGGCTACATCACAATATGGGCTTAATAGTATAGAAGACAAACTCATGGATGAATAAAACTTTATAAAAATATAATAAAATGACCCTAACAGAATTTACACTTTGTAATGATCTAGTAAATATTTTAATGGAGACGGTTCCAGACACTAGATTATCTACAGATAAGGATAAAGAAGAAGCAGATAAAGGAATATTTGCAGGAATGGAGTATCTTGGATTATCAGAAGATAAAAAACCCTCCTTTGTCAAATGTACAGATTCTACAAAATACCAAAAATTGGTAAAAACCATTCTAGACAAAGAAATACTTGCAAAAAGACTTCTTTTAGGAAACCAAACACCAGTTGAAGGGTTTGTATCGGATTATTTCCAATCAGAAAAAGAATTATACTCTGCAATTACACTGGGGGAAAGTTATGAATCTCAAATAATGGATATCTTTAGAGCAAATGTTGTGGCATTGTTACACTATACCCAACATAATACTTCAATGAGCCAATCCTTAACTGAAACAATAGATGATCTTAAAGAGGGTTTTGGTCCAGATTTAGTCGAAGAACATTCAGCCTCAATTAATGATGATTATGATGCTTTAATTGCTAGAGTAACTAGGGTAGTAGAAGTATTATATGCATGTGATAACAAATTTAGTATGTTCAAGAATTGGAATGAACAAAATAACAGTGGATTAGATTATCATCTAAGAGAAGAATTGGAAACTAAATTTAAAGATGTTAAAAAATCTTTGATGGACGGTAAGCTATAATGGCAGTTAAACTACCTGGATGGAATTATGATCATTTTAAACCTAATGGAAGAAATGTAGTAATCTATCAAGACACAAATCACATAGATATAGAAACACAAGAAAAAATAGCTTCAGAATTAGAACAAATGATAAGTAAAGGTTTTTTTGAGGTTCTATTCACAGAGGGGTGTAGTGGTGTTTTTGAACCTAACTATAATTTTGCAAATGAAGATCAATTTAAAGATTATCTAATTAAAACAGACGGGTTCTTAGGTTCAGTTGAATTAGTAAGATACAGATTAGATGATATGATACGTAATAAAAAACTGATAATTTATGGTGTCGAAGATCAAGAATTACATCAAAAACAACTTAAATTAACAAAAAAACTAGCAGAAATGGGCCAAGCTTTCAGAGAATATAAAGATGATTCAAAACTTACAGAATTTAGTAAATTATTCAAAGAGTGGAATCAATTAACCCATCAAAGAAGTATATATTCTACAAGGGTAATTCAAGACCAAATGAATTCAAGAGGAATAATGAATGCTGGCCTTGTTTATGGTCAAGGCCATTTTGAAACAATTAGTGGATTATTAATGGCAGAAGATATAGGGTACATCTCATTTTTTCCAGGAGAGACAAAATTAAACATGGAAGAAGATGCTTTAAAATATGCAGCAGGTTTAGGCAAATGAAACATAAAGTAAGTATATCCGTGGAAGAAGAAACAATCATCAAGATACGTGATGCTATGCGTCAAGGTAAATTTAGAAATAAATCTCACGCTTTTGAATTTGCTATTAATGAGGTTCTTGGAAACAAGTTTCCAGACCCACTTCACAAAAGCTCAGAGGTTCTTAAAAATGAATGAAATAATCGCAGCTAGTGAAGACTTAATGAAGAGAGTCGAAAGAGTATGGAAATTCCAAAGTAAATATGGTGTTATACCTATAACTGGAATCACTCCTATGGTTTATGAAATGGATAACCTAGCTAAGTCAATACCTTCAATAAAAAGACCTCAAAATATTGATGAAGTAATCACATCTGAATTAAAAAGGAGATTAGAGGGAGATTCGTTTTGTTTAGGGGAATGGTTAAATCCGGATAATAGTGAAACTGATGCAATCCTTGCAATATATGGCATTCCAAAAAGAGATGTTTCAAATTTAAAAAAAGTATTAGAAAAAAATAAAAAAAGAACAGAAAAAGCTATTGATAGATTATTCAAAACTAAAAATATAACTGAATATACTATGGGCGCTTCAACAGATGTTCCAGATGTAAGAGATTTAGCAGAATCAATTGCAAAACTAAAAATTGAAAAATATCATATAAAAATTGGAGAATTATTACAAGAACTAACGCCTGCGGGAGATTACCTAAGAGAAATAAAAGCTGTACCTACAACAAATCCAAGATCATATTATAATGTAGTTCAAAAAAGATTAGCTATAGGGATTCCTTCAATCTGTTTTAGTACAGAGGATGGTTCGATAGATATAAGTGAAAAAGAATTGATAAGAATTTATGGTCACGAAGGAATGGGTCACGCTCTAAATAGGGTTATGACTATGAATGCAAAACTCCCTTACTTTTTATCAAATGGTAGCGCCCTGACAAGTTCAACAGATGAGTCTGTTGCTCAATTTTACCAACAAGTCATATTTGAAGACTTAAAAAATTCACCCAAAACTCAAAAAGATTTAGGGATTAGCCATATTTTTGAAGAAATATATCAAGATTCAAAAGATATAAGCTTAATAGGAGATTATCAATTAAAACTTTCACAATATGCAATCAGCGTATTAGCAGATAAAAGTTTAGGTGATCCAAGTGACACCAAAACAATAAAGAAAAAAATTGAATTGATATCTGAAGTCTCACTTGATCCAAGATATGCAAGATCTTTTGTTGAGAGTCATAGAAATAGTTACGATTCAGATGGTAATTTTAATCCAAGTATGGTTGCCGAACTAAGATATTGTGCACAACCAGTACAAAGGGCCTTAGCTGAATTTAAAAAACATGGAATCACTTATGATAATAATAGAGGATTAATAGATCAAACGTTCTTAACAGGAGTTTGGACTCCAAAAGGTTTTGTAGATAATGCTAGAATCAAAGCTCAAGAATCATCAAATAAAGGTAAGTAATAATATGGAATTAAATAGTAATTTGGATTTTGGAGATTTATATAATGAATTGAATCACCCAGTAATAACTAGTAATACTTCTACCCTTATTGAAATAACGGAAAGGTGTTACACTAATTGTCAGGATTATTGTTATAAATGTGGGGTCGTTAGTCCTGCTGGAAATCATGTTGACATAGATACATTAAAGCAAAGAATAGATTGGATTGAAAAGTACGTTCAATCTACTGGAATTGGACTGATAGGAGGGGAACCATTGTCTCACCCAGGTTTTCAAGAGATAGCAGAATACATATTAGGAAAAGATCTACCTTTATCAATTATAACTTCAGGAAAAACGTCCCCTCAGGAAAAAAGCAATCTTGATGTATTATTAGACCTCTATGCTAGTGGGGATATTATGATAGATGTGAGTTACCATCCTGGAAAAAATGAGAAAGAATTTAAATATTTATATGGTGAATTTCATAAACTATATAGCAAAAGAAAAAGTTCATTAGAAGATAAATTTAAACAAATATGCGATGATGAAACTAAAGATAAAAAAGATGTTGCAAGAATGCATGATATTTTAAAAGGGGATAGAATTTATACTACTATTACATTGTCTGAAGAAAATACAAAAGAATTTCAATTATTTGAAATAGCTAAATTTCTTTATGGAGATTGTATAGGTGATAATTTAACCAAATGGAGTATAGATGTAGATGGCAAAGAAATTGATTTTGGGAAATATTTTAGAAATCTATCACGTGAATTAGGAGAAAATTTTTCTCATTTTAAATCTTCCAAGTTACAAAGTGGGTCCATTACAACTACCAGAAATTCTAATTTTGATTATGTATTTAAAATGTGGACTGCAACTGGAATTAAACCAACCTTAATTGAAAAAGATGGAACAATAGTAGAGTCCAGAGCAATAACTAGACCAAAAGGTGCAAAACCTTCTGGTGCAATATGTTCTGCTATGACTAGTAAATATGATGATAAAACTCAAAATATTAATTTAGGTAGTCTGTTAATAAGAACAGATGGCGAATGCACATTTAGTGAACCTGCATGCATCTCATCAAGGTCACAATTTGGTAATATTGATGAATTAGTAACAAGAGAAGATGTTTACAACTCTTTTAGTTCTCAACTTAAGTGGATACAAACAATCATTAGAGAAACTAAAGCTGCAAGAGCTAAAAACAAGTCCGAATTATGTAGAACCGATCCTAATTTCAAAAAGAAATTAGTATCATTAGATTCTAAATGTTACTCTTGTCAATTTGATCTATCATGCAATATATGTAACAGTGTTAAAAGAAGTGAATTACCAGAAACAACAGATGAAATAGAATTAGTCCGTGAATGGATTCCAATAGTTGAAAAGCAGATATTAAAATGAAACTCGAAGATAAAATAGCAAAAATTGAAGCTTTAAGTAATGAATTAGCAGATAGAGTAGCTCCAACCATAGGAAATGATAGGGTACAATTTGAAAGGGAAGTTTATATGGGTAAATTTGCTATAAAAATCAAAGAAGATGCGCAAACCCTAGAAACGCACCTTAAAGAGTTAAAAGAGGCTTATAAGAATTACACAATATCAAATAGATTCAAAAGATTATTGGGAAAACCAGACCATTTAAATGTTCAAAAAACAAGTACTAATGCTTTAGTAAATACTCAAAGGTTATTTGAAAATTTAAATCATTTTATTCAAACAGTATATGATCCTGAAGCAGCATTTAAGGCACATGAAGAAGTCAACAAAACAGGCAAAATTGTGAAAAATTATAAAATTAGTAATATTAAAAAATTAAAATTATTAGAAAATATTCCTTTTGTTGAAATAGACAACCAAAATATTAATTTAATGACTTATTTTGATCAAAAATTCAAAGAAGGAAAACCGTTCAACAGGATTATGAATGCCCTTAAACATAGAGGGGTGGGCTTAGTAGAGGAAGAGGGAAATATCTATCCAATTTCAATGTATAGGACCCCCAAGGGAGGAAACATCGTTGAATATATTGAAGATGGCATGAATATAAACCTAGATCTTGCAGTAAAAACTCTTGAAACAATAGCAAAAAATGTAGGTCAAGAAGATGGGTTTTATGAGAGAAGGGAATCTGATGAACAAAAAGTTGAAAAAAACATAACACAAAAAAGATTCAAAAGAAAAGGATTATCTAAAATAAAATACTGTCTTGGAGCAGCTTTAGCATACGGTGTGTTAGTAACAGGACAATTAATCAATTCTCAAATAGAAATGAACTCTTTAAACGATACTTTAAAATTAAGATCAGATATAATTGGAGATAGATTATCCCCTGCATTAGAATATCTTGTAGACATAGAAAGCCTAATGGATTCTGGACAGATAAAACCAGAAATATATTCTCAAAAAGACATTGATAATGTGATCATCCCTTTATTAAATGCTTATTCAAAATTAGATGAAGAACAAACAATAGATATCATAGGAAGACTAAATGAACGTCCAAGGGACTTTGGATATGCGCTTACTATGCAAACAATTGAAGACAAAAAATATTTGAATATGGATGTTAATGTAGCAAGTGATATAGTAATAAATGTAACAGATGAAAACTTCTTATATGAAGAAAGATTACAACTTGAAAGAAGCCTACAAAGAAAAATGTTAAACTCTTCAGAGGATTCAACTGGACGAAATTATATTGATAGAAATATTAAGGACCAAATAATAGAAAATGTAATTTATGGGATGGTTATGAAATCCCACATTGAAAATGGGGGCTCCAAAGTTAGTGATAATCAGATTGCAAGATGGGGTGATAATATAGTCAAATTCGTAACTTCAAATTGTGTGGATTCATCAATCTTAGAATTAGATGACTATATGGACAAACTGTGCAGTAATCTAAGCCCTGAAGATCCAAAATATTTAAAAGAGTTAATTCAAAATCACACTTTTTTTTATAGAGATGTTGCAGAATATGCAAGCAATAATGGAAAAGAAACTTTCAGTAGGTTTAAAGAAGGTGCAACTTTTAGAGACGGTTCAGTAAAATCTTTCCTTCACATATATGATACAGATAAGCTAGATGAAAGTGTTGTAAAAGAAATCCCCATATGGTTTATAGATTATAACCCTCTACAAGGTAAATTGCCCTGTTCATTTCAAGATGTACCTTCATTAAAAACAAAAATATTACCATCTAATATAAGCCTAACATTGGGTAATGAGAATAATATAACTTATTCCAAAGAAAAATAATTAGAGTGTCTAAATCAATATTCTGCACTATAATCCAAAACAGATTCTGTAATCCCATTAATTAAAGATTCATATTTATCAAAATCTCTCACTTTTAAATTATCAAAACTTATTGGACCATGATCATGATAAACCATCATAGAATCGGCATAAAGATCTTTACGAAGATTTTGGATATGTTCTTTAGTTTCAGAATTATACTTATCATTTATAGAAAATAAACCAAAACTCTTGATTAAAGTATCAATAGTTGCAGCAACATTCTTATCCTGTAAATCATTCTCAATTGTTCTCTTAAGTAAATACATAATAAAAAGAAATACGCCATTATTTAAAAATCTATTTATTACTATACACAGTGATAGGTGTTTGATCGTACCAATATTTTTTTCCTTTCTTCAAAAACCTTGGCTCAAAAACAAAATTATAGACAAATAAGTTACCTTTAAGTTCATTGAGTAATTTATCTTCAACACCTTTATGGAAACCTTGGTCAGGATTTATAAATATTATATCATATTTACCCCAATCGTATTTAAAAAAATCATCATGGATTAAAGAACAATCAAGTTTCAACTCTCCTTTAATTCCAACAGCAGCATCATGCAGTTCTTTATCAAACTCAATACCTACAGCTTTAGTAAAAAGCGAAGCAATCAAAACAACTTTTCCATCACCTGAACCTAGATCTAAGAAAGAATCATATTTCTCTAAGTGAATATCTTTAAAAAAATTATAGACATTATTAGATACTGAAACACCCCAGATACCAACTTTTGTATCTCTAACTAAGGGTTTTCCCTCTTTAACAAGAGAACTATAATAGTTATCATACGCTTTTTTTATTGTTTCAAATTTCCTATCCCTTTCTTTTACTTCCATATTTAATCAAGAACACCAAAGGTATCCCCACAACTAAAGCAAACATTCCTTGTATTAATAAGGTTACTGTTATAGAATATATATCTGCCATATAACCAAAAAAAGGTGCTATCATGACTAATAATAAACTTCGAACAAAACCTTCTAAAGATAATATTGTTGCCCTATAACTGGATGCAACGTGTTTATTGATATAATCTTTAATAAGTGGCTTGGTAAATCCCCAAGTGAATTCCCCTAAAAAAATAACAATTATTGAAGCATAAATAATAAATTGAGAGATAAAAATAAGATGGATCCCCAAAAAAACAGGAACAATCAATAAAGAATAAAATTCACCAACCTTAGATTCAATCTTATGAGCAAACATTGCACTAAAACCACCAATAACTAACCATACAAAATAGATTATTCCAATATAAGAAAGACTCAAACCAAGGTCAACAAGATAGGGTTGAAAAAATCTATGATTCACTGTCATTATTGCTAACATAAAAACAGAATAAAGGATGAATAATCTAACTTTTGGATGATTAAAAGAAAATTTAACAGCCTTCTTAATATGCAAAAAATAATTCCGATCTTCAGATTCCTTGTATTGTTTAGGTTCTTCAAAAGACAAAGAGATTAATAAAGCAAAGATCCCTGTAATAATCTGTAAACCAACTGGGAATGCAATATTGACCTCTGCCAAAAACCCTCCACATAAGGCACCAATACCCATTGCCATTTGTTGATAATAAAAAGCCATGCCCTCTACTTTCTTATATTCGCCCTCTCGTTTAACTGATTTTAGACTATCATAAATCAAAGCAGAATCACTACCTGAATTAAATGCAAGGGAGAGTCCAAGAAAAATATAACCTACCATAAACAAATAAAAATTTGATCCAAAGTAAAGAAAAGAAAAGAAAAATATTGATAAAATAGAGGAGACAATCAAAGTTTTCTTCCTACCAAAAAAATCTGCAAAAACACCACTGGGAACTTCGAAGATTATCTGAAATATTGCCTGCCCCACTGCAAAAAACATAATTTGAGTATAGTTAATACCTTTATCTAAAAAGAATAACACAAAAATAGGTAACCAAAAACTAATATTTCTAACAAACTTATAAGCATAATATTTTTTGATATTAGATTCTACAGACATAATATAATAAATCAGAAACAGTATTAATAAACCTATCTAATCTAAACAATACTCCAAAAACACTACTAGAAAATAGATGTTTTAACCCAATAATGCTTATAAGAGCATATTTAACCCTTAATTATAGAAAATACCGAGGTGTAATAATGAGAACAATTTGTGTTATTAATCAAAAAGGTGGTGTTGGTAAAACAACCACTGCAATAAATATGGCTGCAGGCCTATCAAGAAATGATAAAAATGTTTTATTAATTGATTTAGATCCGCAAGGCAATATTGAAGCTTCATTAAATATTAAAGCAGAGTATGATATATATGATGCCCTAACAGATAAACAAGATATCTGGAATTGTATCTCTAATGTTGCTAAAAATTTTGATGTTATAACATCTAAAGAAAATTTAGTAAAAGCAGAATATTATTTAGCTTCTCAAGAAAACTCAACTATGCTTCTAAAAACAATCTTAAGCAAAATAGGCAATTATGATTATATCATTATTGATTGTCCACCTTCATTAGGTTTATTGAATCAAAATGCTTTAGCTTTTTGTAAGGAAGCCTTTGTTCCAGTATCAACAGATTATTTAGGTTATGATGCTTTGAAAAAGATGGATTTTATAGTAAAAGAAATAAATGAAAAATATGGAAATAATATAAAAATTACTAAAATTATTCCAACATTATTTGATAAAAGAAATAAAGCTTGTAAAGAAACTTTAGTTGAAATTCAAAATGAATTTGGACATTTAACATCTTATCCAATCAGAATGAATGCAAAACTAAAAGAAGCACCAAAAGCAGGAAAATCAATCTTTTCATATGCTAAGTCTAGTCCGGGAGCACAAGACTATGGCAGATTAGTTGAAGATGTACTTGCAATGGCTGCTTAATAAAAGATAGTATATATCTTTTAATTTTTATTATGGCTATAAGTGAAAAAAATGAAAAAAAGAACTTATTCTTAGAGTTAATTAGACAATTAGAATTAAAAAAACCAAAGGACAAATTAAAAGAAAAAGTAGAAAAAAGAAAAAGTAGAAAAAAAGTTAGTGAAGAAATTAGTGATAAAGTCAAAGATATAAAAACTAATTTCAAAAAAGAAAAAATTCTTTATTCTATTTTAATTGAAGAATCAAAAGGCCTAGATTATTCAAAACTTCAATATGGGAAAGTAGCAGAACCCTTGGCTATAAATTGGAATTATGATAATTATCAGAATGTGAATCAATCAGAATTCTCCTCAGAAGAAACCCTGAATAATGAAGATATTAACAAGATAATAGAAGAAGAAATTATAAACACCAAGTTTCATATTTCAACAACAAATATAAGTGTAGACGCAAAAGAACGTTTCAAATATTTCAAACTTTTCAACAAATCATTAGTAGAAATGAAATATGAATTAGCTTTTAATTAATTACTAAATCTTTGGGATTATGTGAATAAGTTTTTAAATCATCCAAACTTATTCTACCCTCATGATGAAGGTTCTTAAGAGAATCATCCATCGTGATCATACCATATTTTTGTCCAGTCTGAAGATGGGTCATGATTTGATGTTCCTTACCATCCCTAAGTAAACTTTTAATCGCATCTGAATCACGAACATTCATAATTTCCATAGCAAGAGACCTTCCAACCTCTGCTTGATAAGGAATCAATTGTTGAGATAAGACATAATTCAAACTAGAAGCAAGCGTAGTTCTAACATTTTCTTGTTCTTCTTTACTAAAAAATTTCACATATTGTCTTACACTATCTATAGCATTCATAGTATGAAGTGTGGAAAAAACAAGATGCCCAGTACCTGCTGCTTCTAAAGCAATATAAGCTGTTTCTTTATCCCTTATCTCCCCTATCAATATAACATTTGGGTCTTGTCTTAAGGCCCCTTCTAATCCTTTCTCAAAAGAAATAACACTAGATCCAACTTCCCTTTGAGTTATTATGCTCATATTTGGATGGTACACATACTCTATCGGGTCCTCTATTGTAACTATATGTTCACCTCTTGTTTCATTGATTCTTTGAATAAGTGAAGCCATAGTAGTAGTTTTACCAGAACCAGTTTTTCCTGTAACTAAGATAAGACCTTCTTTTTGATTGACTATATCCTTCCACACAGCCTCATAAGGAAAACCAATACTTTCTATTGGGATGATATTGTCTGGAACAATTCTCATATCCACTGAATAGCCATTATCATCTTTACAAATATGAACCCTATACCTAGAAAGAACAGATTCATCTTTTTTCAACTTAAAAGAAATATCAACATCCCCTTCTTCACCTAATTTTACCTGTTGATTCTTAATAAGTATTGATTTAGCAATATCTTTCAAAGAATCTTTAGATAATCTTGGAGCATCGATTTCTTCCAAATTCCCATTTATTCTAAAATAAGGTGGAATTCCAACCTTAAGATGAATATCAGAAGTGCCTTTTATCTCATTAGCAGCCTCTAAAATATCATTGATAGAATAATCTTCTTCCCCCATAAGATAAAAGAATCAATCAGGATTAATAAATGTTATTATTCCATTGGAACTTCAGACCATAATGTCCAATCATTGCTAGGTGAATAAGCTCCAAAGACAAAATAAGGTGCATTATTTCTTCCTAAATAATCATGCTGTACTTGACCCCATGAAGGACCTTGCACACCAGGAGTATTATAACCTCCCATTGAATTTATGGGCGTTCCAAATTCCTTCCAAGTTTCAGTTAAAATTCTACCTGCCCCTAATCTTTCTTCACCCCATCCTTCTGCATTAATAGAACCCTTATAACCATCTTTTCTTAATTTAGCAATTGCTTCTTTTAAAGGTAATTCCCCTTGTCCAGCTGGTAAGTGCTGGTGACTTCCACCAATTGCATCAACTAAATGGATATTCCCTACAATATCTGCCTTAGAAATCTTATCAATCTCTTCTAAATACCATTTATTAAAACGTACCCTTCTGTCTTGTCTAGTCTCACCCTGCAAAGGTTTAAAATCATTAAACCACATACCCAAATGTTGAGTATCTAATGTAGCCTTGATATGGGCATGAGCTTCTTTTTTAGCTTCTTCTTTAGTTATACCTTGAAAATAAGGATTAATAACCTTCTTAACATTTCCTTCCCTATCCCTTGCCCCAGCTGGATGTTCTATTTCCTTCTCAGTTAAAAATTCAACCATTTTTTTTCTTGCATTTTGTACAAGTTCGATTAGTTCTTCGGGATGACTCCCATAACCCATCTCGGGGAAAATATTTTCAGGAGCTATAAAAACATCACGATTAGCATGAGGGTTATTGTCTGATTGTTGCATAGCCTCAATTCCAGCCTCAGCATAACTTTTAGTAGATTGTTTTAGTGCGTATTTAGAAACACTTGTAGCATACTGCCTCATAATCTTCTGATCTTCTGCTGATTGTAATTGACCAGTTACCATCTCTTTAGTTGAATCTATCCCCTCCCTTAAACTATTTATTTGTTCTTTAATAAATTCAACGGGCATTTTTTCATCAGCAGGAATAAGTGGGTTCTCCCTCTCAAATGCTTGTTTTAAACGCCATTTCTCATCTTCAGGAACATCTTTCTCTAATTTTTCATAAAACTTAAGAGCTTTCTTATATTTTTCAAGAGACTCAAATTGACTTCTTGCCCTGTCACCATAATTTCCAGCCCAACCTCTCGCAATAGCTTCTTGTGTTTCAGTTGTAGCATGTAAAAATGCTTCTTCAGGTGTTAAAACATCATCATGTCCAGTTGCTTTAAATTCTTCATAAGTCAATCCTTTTTCCTTAGCCCTCATACGATTAATCTCCTCTGCCTCATTAACTAAATCAGACCATCTTTGCTGCTGGATATCAAAAGTATTTTTTTCTTTGTTGTATCTTGGAACTCTTCCATTCCTATCAACTTTCCTACCTTCATAATCTACATAATCTCCTTCTTGAACTTCATTTCCCAATTCATCAGTATATGACGAACCATCTTGTGCTTCCCAAAACTTATTACCTTTTTCAAATCTATTCCATACAGCCCTAGGTACAATCTGATTCATTCTAACTTCCGAAATCATCCTTCCAGTTCTACTATCTACTAAAGGCTTTACTGCCCTTTCAGATTCTTCTTCATATGATTCAAATAAACCATCTTTATTCCATTTAGCATCAAACATAGGACGTTGAAATTCTCCTGTATGGATAACTACTCCGCCACCTTGTGCAGTTTCTGCTGCAAATTTAATAGCTGATTTTACTTCTTCAACTTCTTTATCTCTGTACTCATCACTAAAACCACCTTGTTGTGGATTAAAACCTGACATATTACCAATCTCAACAGGGGCGTGAACAGACGAAATTTTCATTTGGTTTGCTCTAGCAATTTCTCTTAGAACTTCTCTTGCATCCTCACCATAACTTTCAGCACCAACAGGTTCTCCCCCTCCACCCATACCAGTCTGTAATTCAATTTGACCAGCACCAGCCCTAATAGCTGCTTGTGCAGATTGTAAAAAGGATCCAAATTGACGACCTTCAGTAACAGTTTGCCCAATTTCTCTCATTGGAACAATAGGTTCTTCAATATTAGCACTAGGTTTAACATCTCGTTCATTATGATAACCCCTATCCATTGGTGCATAATATGCTTGTTGAAATATCATCTTAATTTATTTATGAAAAAACCTCATCTTTTATACATATCTCCTAAAATTTTCTTAGTAACACTTAATTGACCTTCAATATTTTGTGATGCTGATTGATAAGATCCACTTTTAATTCCATCTTCACGTCCTTTTATCTCCTGATACATAGAGGTAATCTCATTTCTTTGTTCATTACTGATATAACCTGATTCTTGAATTTTGTTCTGTAAATATTCGGCTCTTTGTTCTATTTGTTCAGTTTTAAGTCCCCTAAAATAATCATGTTGTTGTCTAATCTGTTCTTCAGTAGCCATAACTTTTTCTTTTTCAACAGTTTCTTCTAAACTTTCATCATTCTCACGCGATTCAGAAACTTGAATTTCTCCACGTTCAGGAGGTTTATCGCGTTTTATTCGTTCATCAGCAACTATTTCCTGTTCACTCTCTCTAATTAGTTCATGAGCCCTTTCAATCTCTTTTTTATCTTCTGCCTCAATCTCTTTTAATTTAGCAATCCTCTCCTCAGGAGATAAACCTTCAAGTTCCTTAATTCGATCTTCTTTTTTTAAAACCATTTTACCATGCTAAAAATCCATGAGCTTTTTTATAATTTTTATAAGTGACCCACATAGCAAGTTGAGCATCACTTAGGGCTTTTTTCTTTTCACCAGCTTTTTTAATAGGATCTTCCTTTTTCTTTTTAGGTTTAGAATTTTTAGGTTTGATATCTATAAATGTACTAAAAACACTAGAAGATTTTTTCTTTTCTTCTACTTCTTCCTTAGGTTCACTAGCTAAAATTTTCTCACCAGCATCTCTCAAGTACTTTTGTAATTCTTCTCCTAACCCCTCCATTGCTTCCTTAACAGAAGCATCAATTTTACCAATCATCTCAAAATCTTCTGCATCTCTTAAGTTTTTATAAGCCTGCACATCTTTATCATTCCATGAATAGCTCCTCATAATAACTTCTACCCTACCCATATGTACTGGACCTTGATGCCTATAACCTTCCTGATGAAAAGACATTTCGGGTCTAGTCCTTAAAACAAAATTACATAAAACACAAGCATAATATTTTTGATTCCCTTCTGGCATTTTTCTTGCTAAGAATTCAACTTCCAACAAACTACCTTCAAAAGCAGAAACCAAATCTGCAGTAGTCATTTTTTTCTTTTCCATCTGTTCTGATTGTAACCTAGCGACATTTCTTAAATAAGGTCTTATCCAATTCAGATACATGTGTATAACATCATAATGTTGTCTCATATATTTTAAAGTAAACATCCTTCTAGTAGTAAGTTCATCAAGAGTATGTTTTTTCCACTCCATATAACTTCTTAATTTTCTCTTTAAAACCCTTTTAACAGCATCATTAAAATCTAATTTATCAATATATTCATCAACATCTTCTGGTGTTGGAGGGTGTATGCTAAAAAATAAATCAGGTAAGGTAGTAAATTGTAATTGCGAAGACATACCAAAAACAGAACTTGGATTTTTACTTCCACCTTCAGCCATATCAACAAAAATACCTTTTAATGTAATTTCTGCACTATCCCTACTTTTACTTCCCTTATCATTACTATCTTTATAATAACTTAACCTTTCATTTAAAACTCTAACTTCTCTAACTAATTGGAATAAATCTTTGATCATTTTACCAATTGTAGCTAAATATTGACTAACTTTATCTTGTTGTACGCCTAATCTAGTCGAAGTTTGACCCCAAAAAGAAGATTGTTCTGATGCAGTAAATATATCTATAATCTTCTCTGCTATTGGAAAACCATCCATTCCCTCTGTTAAATGTTGTAAAATCCAAAAATATGTTTCTTCAATTGGTTTAGAATAAGTCTCATATACTAATCGTCTTCTATGCTCAAATGTTTTAACAGCAGGATAACCTGTGTAAACAAATTGATTCATAGATTTCTCCATAATCTCTTCGCCATATTTTTTAAAATAGGCACTTTTATCAAAATTCAATAATCCAATATAATCATTAGCTCCCATTTCTTTATTTCTTCTCCAATACGATCACAAAACCAATCTTGTGTACTAATTCCGAATCGGTCTTTTGAGCAATCTCATTAAATAATTCTTTCTTATTTTTACCCTCAATAAAGGATTTAAGTACTTTAACTTTAATTATTTTCTTATTTTTTAAGTGTAATTTCAAATCTTTAATAATATTTTCAGTTAAACCTCCCTTTCCAATTTTCATTACAGGTATTGAATTATGTACAAATTCCATTATATTTTTTTTATTCATTTTTTATGCCTCACATTATGTTTAGGATGTATATGCCCTAATGCATGCCTATGTTTTAACTCTTTTATATGCGTCATCTTAGTTTTAATCATTTGATTTATATCCTTGTCGAAATCATGAATTAAAGCTGAAGCGTGTTCTCCTCCTAAAAAGTGAGGTAAAATAACATAATCTGCACCAGCATCATACAACCTTAGAGCGTCTTCAATTTCTGCAGCAGTCATATATAATTTTGCTTTAGTTCCTAAATCTCTTGCTTTCTTTATAATAAGTAGATTAACTTCAGTATTAGATATTGTACTTATAATCATTTCTGAATTTTTTAAATCTAATCTATCTAGGGTTTCTACTTCACTAACATCACCATACAGACAAGGAATTTTCTTTCTAATTAAATTTTTGATTGTTTCGGGATTAAAATCAACTACAAGCATTTTTTTCTTCATTGACTTTAATGTTTTTAATATACTATATCCTATTCTATTGTGTCCACAAAGGATAACCATTTTCTTTGTATGGGTCATATATTCTAAATCCGAAGTATCTCCTGCCAAAGAATCTACCCAATTAATCTTAGAAGATATTTTATTATAAATTTTTTCTTCATAATCAATAAAATACGTTGATAGGGCCATAGTAAATACTGCAATTATTACGGCAATAGAAAAAACTTCCTGACTTATATGACCTATCAAAAATCCTTGGGCTGCAATAATTAATGAAAACTCAGATGTTTGAGTTAGTGAAAATGCAGCTAAAAAACTGGGTCTTTTCCTATACCCAAAATAACCGCAAATAAATAATGTAACAAATAATTTAATAATAACTACTGCCACTATTAAAACAATCAACGGAATGATAATTGATTTTAACCAAATGAGTTCCATCCCTAAGCTCACAAAAAACATTGTTGCAAAAAAATCTTTTAAAGAATTTACCCTTCCAATAATTTCAATATAATATGGTAAGTTACCAAGCATCAAACCTGCAATAAATGCCCCAACTATAATAGAAAGTTCAGGCCTTAACATAGCGATGATATGTGCTGGGAGAAAATGGAACCAATGAGCTAATAACTCACCCATGTAAACAGATAAAGCTGTGAAAAATAATAATATTGAAATAGATAAAAGCAATAATAGTTCTATATGTTTAGCACCAAATCTGAATATCTTTGGAAAGAGAAATTTGGAACCCAAAAATGCTAGTAATAACAATAAACCTACTTTCAATAAAGCAATGAGTACAGCTAAGAATGAAAAAGTATTAGCTGCAAGTATTGATAATAAGAAAATTGCCATAACGTCTTCCATAAGTAAAATACCCACAATAATCCTCCCATGCAAAGTATCCAATTGTTTTTTATCAGTCAATAGTTTAACTACAACTGCAGTAGAAGAAAATGCAAAAAATATTCCCACATATAATGCTTCTATTCGAATAAAACCGAGTAACATTGCTATAATAAAACCAAAAGTAAAAAATACTAAACTTCTTATTGCGCCGCCCATTGTAGAAATTTTAAATACGTTCTTTAATCTGTCAAAATTCATCTCTAATCCCACAATAAACAACATTAATGCAATACCAAATTCAGACATAAAAGCAATAGAAGTCTTATCCGTAATTAATCCAAGAACAGGTCCAATAATAACTCCAGCTAAGATATATGCGGGAATCATTGGTTGTCTAAGTAATCTAACTATATAAGCAAAAAAAGTAGCAACTATTATTACAATACTTATGTCCAACAATAATGAGTTTACCAAGTTACCTCTTTTTTTAAACTAATTTTTTTATCTTATATTTTTTAATTTTTTAATTACACGATCATAATCTTGCACTAAATCTGATGCTATAAAGCTATATCCCTTTTTTTTCTTTAAATAATCTCCTATTTTACCGTTTAAATATGTCGCATTTATTGCAGATTGTTTTAAACTCTCCCCTTGTGCTAAAAAACCAGCTGCAAGACCAGCTAATACATCACCAGTCCCACCAGTAGTCATACCCTCATTACCAGTTTTATTTTGCATCACCTTATAACTATCAATAATCAAATCAACTTTCCCTTTTCTTACAATTACATTATCATCAATATGATCTTGCAATTCTGATTCTTTTATTTTAGAATTTTTCAACAATAATTCAAATTCTTTTTTGTGTGGAAACAATAATGAATCTTTTACATCCTTCAATTTAACTGCCTTTATAGCATCCGCATCTACAATTAAAGGTTTTTTGATATTTTTAACTAATTTTCTTATCAACATTTGGGTCGATTTCTTTTGACCCATGCCATTTCCAATCAAAACAACATCATGAAGTTTTACAAGCCTCATCAATTCAGGATAATTTTTTAGACTGAGATAATTACCTTTAATTTTTTTAGTGATTAAATCAGGAGATAAACAAGAAATTGCCCACGCTACCTTTTCAGGAGTAGCAATTGTAATCCAATCTATCCCAGTACGAAGAGCTGCAAGACCTGCCAAAGCTAAACAACCTATATAATCTTCACTACCCCCAATTATTAAAACCTCCCCATTTTGCCCTTTATGAGCATTTTTATTATGTTTAGGTATTACTAAATCTTTTTGAGTTATTGTTCTCATGATCTCACCAGCACGATATGGCCATTATTATCTATCTCAATAGAAATCTCATCCCCTTTTTTCCAACCTTTTGCCACAACTATTGGTTTTGGCAAAGTAATCTTAAACTGTTGGTTGTTATCAAACTGTAATTTTACCATTTATTCACGTTTCATATATTATTGGACTTAGGCATTTTTATACTTTGTGGTATAATAAGCCTATCTTAAGCCAATTCACTCAATTTTAACTTATAATCACCATAATTATGTATAATAATATACATAATTTAATACCTCATATAATATATTAATATATACATAACAGTATATAAATGTTTCTATGTTGTTTTGTTACTACTAATAAGGTATTACAAAAACAAAACATTTAAATACTAGTTAGGTCTAATATATATACATAACAATAATAACCCAAAGAGGTGATAATTCTTCTCCCCTGACGTTTACATCTCTTTGGGGATTATTTTTATAAAAATAAAATGGATACTACAAATATAATTCAAAGTTTAGACGAATTAATAAAAACTGCAAAACACCCACAGGATGTTGAAAAACTAAAAGATTTTCTAGAGGTTTGTTTAGATCCTACAACTGCAAGCCATAAAAGAAGTTGGAATGAAATTAGTCACCAGTTTATTAGTTTAAGTTTAGGAGAAAGAGACCAATTTCAAGAATACATTAAACTTGGAGAAGAAGTTCAAGAGTGGATGTATTCATTAGGATATAGATCTAATATAATGACATTACAAGAACACAATATGATTGGAAGTAGTGGAACAAATAACTCAGAGGATATTGACCCTTACACCCCAATAGGATTAGTTGAAGATGGATTAACATTAGGTGAAGTTAAAACAGCAAGAGACTTAGAGAAACATTTCTTATCTTATTCAATTGGTTTTATATTCAATGAAGGAGATTCCCAACAAGATGTTATCCCAGTTTCACTTGAACCCTTAGGAAATGATGGAAAAACAATAAGGGACCCTCAACCACTTGATAAAGACTTACGTGTAATTTCAAATTATAGTGTAGAATTCATACCATATCAAAGAGAGTTATAATTCTTTAGCACTATCCCACAAGAATTCAAAATAAGCCTTATAAGAATCCGATACTTCTTTGCAGTCTATATGAAATACTAAGGGTTTATCTCTAAGTAACAAAATACTTACTTTATCAGGATATATATCCATAGCAGTAGGAACAATAACCCCTTTAGGTAATATCTTAACTTTAGTATAAGAAAGATTGGAATAACTTTTTGCAGTTTCTATCGCATCATGATTAAATAATAATCTCATCTTAATTTTCTTTTGTATTCTTCTTTGAGTATACTGTTTAAAAAAAGTCACACCTAAAAAATGTTGAGATTCTTGTTGCGCACCTAGAACTAATAATTCATCCTTAGATGTCAATTTAAACAATAAATGATCATAAAGTTGTTTAAACGCCTTATAACCTTCATATAAAGATACACTATAACTTGACTTTTTCTGAGAACTAAGTGCCTTAATTTGAGGTATCACGTTTAATAATTGTTCACGTTTATCGTCTAGTATATCGAACATTACATCGGGATTTTGTGCCTTAAATTGTTTAACATTATTTTTCATAAAATAAGATACTAATCCTTTTTCAATTAATGAATTTAAAGCTTCATAAACTCTTGAAGTATGCAAATCGGTTTTATTCTTGATAGGAGTTGCAGTATCTTCCCCTAGTTCAACTAAAGCTAAATAAACCTTAGATTCATTCTCAGTCAATCCAAATTTTTTAAGTTCTTCTTTCATGTAAATATTATCCTCCTTTCTAGGAGTATAATGGTATATATACTATATAAAGTTTACTAAATCTAGCAAACAAGTGAGGGAAACAAAATGATAAAAAGAATAAAAAAATATGATGTTCAAATTTTACCTAAAGATGTAGATTGTAGTACACTAAACAAAAAAAATGCAGAGACCTATCACACGGCAGCATATTATTCAGAACCATTACTAAAAAAGATTGTATCTGAATTTGAAACCTCATTAAAAGAAGAAGCAGGATTAGATAAATTAGTTCAAAAAACAAAAAAAGTTGAATTAAGAAAGGGGTCCATTGACCTCACAGTAACTGCAACACCTTCCAATAAAGTTAGTTATATGGGTGTAGGAAAAGCAATTCAACAATACCTAACACATTTAGAAGAAGCAAATGAAATGGGTTTAAGAAGAGATGGAATCAGAAGAATTGATCATCAACCTCACATAAGTATAGATGAATTAGTAGAAAAGATGGAAGGCTTGGTTGAAGAACATAAGAATCCTTATACAGGATTTAGAATAACTCATACCAAAATGAAAGAAGATTCATCTAAAACTCAAAATTTAATTGGAATTGAACCTGGAAGTTATAATAAAGTTACAGGGGAAAATGCAAAGATATACAGATTAGCTAAGGAACAATTGAAATTATTAGGAAGTAAAGTAACAAAACCTTTCAAAGCTTCACTAAAAGGAGAAACAGGATATAGTCTAGATAACAGACCAGAAGAAACTACAGTAGATTCTTTTGAAATTGGAAAATATGTATTTATGGTTACTTCTGTACCTAAAACAGAAATAAAATATGGGCAAGTTGCTAAAGATTTTATAAAATATGTACAAGGATGTCAAGACGATCATGAAGGTGTCAGACAAAGAGAAGGAGTAGATTATTTATCAATTGCAAACATGGTTCAAGAATATGACTCCTTACTAAAACAGCATACAAAAGATGCATTAGAACAAAGAATTGATTTATTCCCCAATCCCAAATATGAGAATGTTTTAGTAAGCTTTTAGACTAGAAAAGATTATAAAGAAAAACAACTAAACAGATCATATGACATACCAAAAAGGGCAATATAGCGGACCTCAAGAACAAGCAGATGCAATTACAAGGGAATCTGATCCAAGGGTTAAAGCAGGACTCTCCCACCTGGAAGAAGTAGGGGAAGCATTATACCACGATAATTTTAAAGGTTTAGATGAAATAATCAAAAAAATGAGGGCAGAGATTAAAGTATTAATCCCATTTATAAAAAAAGATGTATATAATATAATTAATCAAAATATTAAGGATGAAAAAATTATTGAAGAAACCTTAGATAACCTATTAAATATATATCAAGTAGGATATGGTGAAAAAGAATTCAAAGAATTAAATGATTATTATTCAACAATAAATCTTGAATTCTCCAAAAAATATGAAGAATTTTTTAATGAACTCAATCAAGAAGAGTAAAATATCATTTCTCAGCAACAAGTAGATATTCATAGATCAAAGATGATGATGTATCAACACCATAAATTTTTTTAAATTCAGATATCTCATCTTTTGAATCTAAATAAACTTTTTCAAAATCATATTTAGAAAAACCAGATTCTAACATATTTTCTTCGATTGTAGAAGGTGTATGAAAACACTGCCAACACGCCGTATCAATCATTCTTTGTTGAAGATCGTCTAACTCATATCCTGCATTTAAATTTTGATTAGCCCTTTTTACACTATCATAAGAACATAAAAAAGCAACAAACTTGCCCTTGGGCTTAAGAACTCTATAAACCTCATTAAACATTTCAAAAACATGAGACCTCTCAGGAGGAAGTATTGAATTAACTGAAATTACACTATCAAAAGAATTATCTTGGAAAGGAAGACTTCGTGAATCTGCTAATTTATATTCGAGATCAAAATGAGAAAATTTTTTAGATGCCTCATCCAACATATTTTTACAAAAATCTGTTGCAATCACAATGTTACCATCTTCAACCAAGTCTTTATTCAAATAAGTTGTTGGACCAGTTCCAAGATTTAAAATATTACCTTTAACAATCCTATCCAGAACCTGTTGCTTTCTCTGGAGGAAACTAGTTAAAGAAAAAATTTTACTATCATAATTGTGCGCAAAATAATTCCATTTTTGTGATTCATTGAGGGTATTAGTATCTGTCATATTAAAATCCACTCACCCCTTAGAATAAAAGAATATATTTTAACTTATAAATATTATTATTTTTTCATTTACATAATTGTCTAGCCCTTGGCCAATAATGTTCAAGGAAAAACTTACCCTGTGTCTCCCAACCCCAATTACCTGTTAATAAACCCTGTACAACAAGAGGTTCGTTTCTATTTAAGAATTCTTTAGCTTTGTTCTTAGAACCGCATCGTTTAGTTTCCATATCTTCTAATTGGTTCAATGTTTTTTTAACATAGTGTTCCCCAAACAAATAAAAAGCATAATATAAAACATCGCTCATCTTTTCATCAGGTAAATATTCATCATCCAACAAAACAGGGTTTTTACTTACCTTGGCAAGCCTCACATGAGCATCGTAGTCATTTCCACCCTCCACCATCAGTTCTCGATGATAGATAGCATGACATAACCTCATGACTCGATTGGCAAAATGTTGTTCATCACCTAATGAACATATTTTAAGGTCCTTATCAGATAAATCTAATCTTTCTTTATTTTTATTCATCCAAGGCAAAAAACTGTTATTTTCTAAGAATAATGGAATACCTTCAATCATTATTCTCCCATTGGGATTATATTCTCCATCGTAAAACTTCAAAGCAGGAGGCATAGATTTAGAGAAATAACCTTGAAGTCTATGGAAATTCTCATGCCCAACAGTTTTATCCAAATCAGCCGAAAAAAACTTAACTTCTCCAGTTTTGAGGTCATTATAAAAATAAAACCTATCTAAATTAACTTCCATAGTTCTTGTTCCCCAATCATAAGAAGCAACGTCTTCATAACTAAAAACCAAATCATATAATAATGCATTAATGTCACTCACTTGTTTAGGGTCTAATGAATCTAAACGCCTATTTGCTATCTTTATCATACTATCTTTTGTTCCGGGTTTACCAAATATATTATTAATACTTTGTTGTAATCTTTGAGCATCATGTTCAGTTATAATCTCTTTTTGAATATTTAATTGATCATTTGTTTCAAAACCCATCTCCTTATTATAATCTGAAATCATTTCCCTTAATCTGGGTAATTGTTCCGCAACCATACCCTCTATCCCTGAAGGTGTAGTGGGTACATAATGAAGAAATATATCTTGCATAAGGTTTTCTCTTTCTGTGATTTTTTTATAATTAACATTTCTTAATTTATCTTCTAAAAAAGCAACAGCTCCTTTGTTTAATCCTTCTTCGGATCCATCATTTGATAAGAATAAAACATCCATAAATGACCTTATACCAATTTCTTTGTTATATTTCTGAGAAAAGAAGAATTTAATATATTCTTGTTGAGCAAAAATACTACTAACATAATTAGTTGCAACTAATTGATCAAATGGATCATCTAGCCCAATAGAACAAACATTCTCAGTTAGTCGTTTAAATTTTCCAAGCAATGATTTTGCTCGGTAAATATTTGGAACAGTATCATATGGACCGCTAACTAAGCTCATATCTAACAAACAAAATTCTTTATTAAGTTCTTCAAGATGTTGTCCAAATTTATATAATTTCTTATCCTTAACTTGCCAATCAACAAGTTCTTCATTCAATAATTCCACCCAAGGAATAATCTAAAGAAATTAAAATACGATTTTCATAAACAAAAGAATTTGTAATCGTCATTGTATTGTTTACAGGGTTTATTTATATTTCCCATCAATGATATTAATAAGTTGAGCTTTCCCATTAGGATGTAATAACCCATGAGTATTCATCCAACTAGATGCTCCTCGGTTGTATAACATCTGTAATTCAGTTGAAGTTCCAACTCTCCAAGTTTGTCTAAAGATTTCGGGTGTATGGGAATGTGCAGTAATTCCTTTTCCTATTTGGTTTTCAATTGTTCTAACTGAACCCCTCGAGCCATTACCACCTAAATCACCATGAGTACCTAATTGCCATCCTAATTTTTTAAAATCATCATGTCGACCAAGATATCTAACACCTTCTATATCCCCATAAGTATATCCAATCCCATTCTCAATGACATCTTCGCCATTTATCATATCTATTACTAATTGAGCAGATAATTCTAAATTAGTAGGGTCTTTTGCAAATCTCCCTTCTTGCAAATATCTTTCTAAATGTTCATCATGGTTTCCTTTAACAACTATAACTTCCATATCAGATGGACCTGCTTTTTTTATTTTTCTTAATAGGGCGCCACATGCCTTTAATTCATCATACAAAGAATCTTTTCCTATTTCATTTCTTTGAGCTAAAGTAATTAATTGATCCTGAGTATGGTGGCTAACTGCTCTCCCATCAAACAAATCATGTACTACAACATATTTAGGTTGAAGTTTTCTTATTTGAGCGTAAGTAGCTTTCATTACTGCCGCATTTTCCCAACCAGAATGTAAATCTCCAAGTACCATTGCTTCTAATCTTTCCTGAGAAGGTTTATTTTCGCCTTCATATTTTTTTCCTAAATCAAAAAAAGTACCACCTTTATTAGAAACAATTTGTCTATAATGATAATCATTACTATTTTCGATATTAGTAATTATTGCACCATAATTATGATCTAACATTGCTTTTGTTCCCCAACTATTATCTTTATAATGGGGTCTTGTTATTGCACCTGTAGACATAAGAATCTTAGGTAAATCACAATTAGAATTGGGTAATGCTTTCATCATTAATTTAGGTGAAGCAATTATAGCGGATTTATCATATTGGATGAACCTACCCCAACTTGTTAGAGGAATCATTTGTTGAGCTTTAACTGGAAAATGCCTTATTTGTAATTTAGAATTAAGTCTTCTGTCACCTTCAACAACTTCAAAATTGTTCCTTAGATATTCATGTAAAACTTCCACATCATTATTATCTTTTCCTCTTCTAGAAGTAGTCTTCTTTCCATTTGTAGGTAAAATTAATAAATCTGCATGATTTGCCTTACAGTATTTTTCAAGGCCCCTTAAGAATTCCCAATGAGGCTTTGCACCCTTTTGAGCTGTTGTTATAACATAATTTTCCTTAACCATATTCACCCTCCTTTTAGTAAGTTAAAACTAAATAATTAATTTAATAATATATTAAAAAGAAGTTTCTTTTTATACTTTTATTGCTTCAATCATAATCTTTTTTAGATATATAATGGAAAATATAAAAGGTTAAAAAGCAGAATATCTGATTATGGAGTGAATTCTAATATTTAACTAAGAAATAATCATTTCTCCTCGGTTCTTTAGAAATTTATAAAATATTGAAATTTGTTCCTAATTTTTGATTAAGTCTTTAGGACTTCGTAAAAAGTAACAGAATTGACATTCTGAACATTCTTCTCATGTTTTCAACACTTCGTAGAAAGTATCAAAAATAGGCCTATCAGATGTAACCTGGTAGAATTTGATGCCCAAACCATTACATATTTCTTTAATTTTAGATGTATGGTTATCAAGCATATTAGTGTAATTTTTAACGAGTCTTGGGCTAATAAAAGTCCTTATTTCATCACTAGTCTCAGAATCCTTTAATTTAAAATCTCCCTCTAACTTTAGGTCTTTTTCCTGTTTATCTAATACTTGGATCAATTTTATATCATGTCTACCTAGCCCAATTAAAGAATCTTTAATTTCATCTAAATTAAACAACATATCCGAAATTATGATGATTAAAGACCTTGAACCCACCATTTTCTTATAAGATGCTAAAGTCTTTGAAAAATCAGTTGTGCCATTAACTTTTAACGTATTAAGGTGATCTATCATCGAAGCTAACTGACCCATCCCCCTTTTAGACTGAAACATGTTTAACTCATCAGAAAATGTCGCAAATTGAAATTTTTCATTGTCTTTCATAGCCAAATATGCAAAACCTACACCAATCATAGAAGCATAATCAAACTTAGATGTTGGAGTCCCATAATCCATAGAAGCAGAATAGTCTACTAAAATATGAACATTCATATTCCTTTCTTCTTCAAAGTTTTTAATATACAAATCATCAGTACGTGCAAAAACCTTCCAATCAATACCCCTAAAATCATCCCCATATGAATACACTCTGTGATCTTTAAAGCTAATTCCACGACCAGATGCAGTAGACAGTTTCTGTCCAGAATATACAGAAGTTACCCTTTTATTAACTATCAAACTAAATTTCTTAAGATGATCCAAAAATGATGTATCTATCATTATATAAAGTTATTAAAAACATCCTCCACAAGTTTTTTTGACCATTTGTTTTCTTTAAGGGCTTGTTTTATTGATTCAGGATTGTAACCTTGTTTTATTGCCCTCTCAACATAAGCCTTCAACATCAATAAACTATCAACGTAATTTAAAGTATGTCTCATGTCCTTATCATTGAGATTTTTAAGTTGAAGATAATCTTTAATAGATCCCTTGCTTTTACCCATTTTCAATAAACTAATAATTTCTGATTTCAATTTTTGAGGGACCACATATACGCCTTCATGTTGTTTATATTCAAATAAGACAAAACTAGTCAATAAAATAATCATTAAAACAGCAATTATCCAAACTATAACGTTTTGTCCTGAAGTTCTCTTACAATCACTAGGGCATGTTAAAACAGTCTCTTCATTATCACAAACCCTGTTATAATCACAAACAACTTTCTCAACATATTGAGGTTGCTCTTGGGTTGGTTGAATTCCTTCTTCAATTACAACACAATCATTTGGACAATTATTTCTGTCTTCACCTAACTCACAAATAAAATTATTGTTACATATTTGTGCACCTTCAATTGGTTCAACTATCAAATAAGCCCTGCTTGATCTAATTTGTTCTAATTCAATTGAAATATCTAATTTACCATCTCCATCAATATCTACTTTCTTTTCTTGACCAATAGAAAGTACAACTTCAATAGGATCAGATGTTATTTTAAGTTCAACAGAACTTTTTGTTAATCTCATAACTTCAATCTTATGTTGTGATCCTTTAAATTCAAAATTAACAATATCCCTTCTAATCAATTGGAAATTATCTCCCCTACCTAAATCACCTATATCATAAGTAGTTTTCTTAGAACTGCTTCCACCACCACTACTAGATGAACTAGAAGTTGGAGTGTTTACAGTAGAACATGCACTTGAATTAATCACACTACAATCATTACTACATGATAAACTTCCTGAATTATGCCCATAATCTGAACAACTAAGTCCACCAAAGTCAGTTAAGTCACATGTTTCATTTAGATTTTTAATATTATCTCCACAACCAGGATTACATGCACCATTTGAACAACCATTTGGACATCCATGAAAGTCAAAATAAACCAAAGACGAATTTATAGGGTTTTCACAATATGCTTCAGCAACAGTATTTGAAGTTTCAGCACATCCAGAACCCGCCTTACAACAATCTTGAGCTATTACACCAGATTTATTAACATAACCTTGAACAAAATAATCCAAACCATTATCTGAATCAGTACATTCAGGGAAAGGGGAATCAGGTAAATCATAAAATAGCTCAGAAGGATATTTTGCTAAGTATGCATCAACTACTGAATAAAAACTATCATTAGATTTCCCATTTAAGGGGCCTTCGTTAACAACAATGATAGTTTTATTTTTATTAAACCAAACCATAAAATAACCTTCATCACCAATCTTAATTGAATACATTCTGTTATTATTATATATTACATCACTTAAAACGAGATCTACTGAACTTGCACTATTTGCCGAATTAACTATGTTATCTTGAATTAATACATCTAATTTTTGAATATTATTCTGGTTAACTAGGTCAAAATATTCCTGTACAGAATTATTAAATTCTTCTTCATTCCAGGTATAGTTTAAAACTTCGACACCAACATCAATATCTATTGAGGTGTTTGCTTCATGGTCATAATTTGCAATCCATAATACACATTCTTCTGAACCAAAAAGACAATAATCATCTTCAAAATCCATACTTGTAAAGACCACTGGAGGAATATCTTCTTCTATAAGGATAGTACTATTTCTTATACATGCACCATCTTGACAACCATGATAACAAATAGGTTCAGATCTAGACAATCTTTGTTCACTGGTAGAACCATAACAATAATATTCCTGAATATGTTCACTACCATCATCTTCATGGATTATACACTCTTCGGATCCTTCAAAATAACTAGGATTAGAACTATAACCTAATAATCCAGAAACATTTTCACTTTTAGTATAAGGATACCTTCCACCATCTGAATCAACACAAGGTATGGATAAATTAATCGGAAGACAAGCACCATCTTCACAACCATTTGAACATTCTTCATCATCAAAATCTAAAAAATAATCATCTCGTGAATGAACATAAACACAATTATATTCCCTAACATAATTAGTAATACCAATTTCATGACCTTCAACACAGGTTTCTTCACCTTCAAAATAAGAGTCATTAGATTTTAAAATACCTGAAACAATACCTTTTTCTTCAAGATTATAACCTCCATCCGAATCCTGGCAACTAGTATCTAATCCAATACATGCACCATCTTCACAACCATCTGGACATTCATATCCGGGTGTATGAAATAACCAACCAGTATCTTCATCACAATAAGCTTCAAAAAGATGTATATCATCACTATAACATTCATCATATTTAGTTTCTATATTTGGATTAGTATATCCTTGTCCAGTTGTTTGATTTATTGCCATTGGATGACCTGTAGCTGAGCTTTTAACATAATAATTCTTACCACCATCTGAGTCTAAACAACCTGCAATTGTTTTTTCAAATTCATATGTACCAGTTCTTTGGTTATCATGTAATAAGACTGGCCAGTCCATATCTGAATCATAATCTGCATCTAAATCAAAAACAAATATATGGGTCTTTTGACCAGACGCACCAGAAGAAATAAGGGTTGCTTGTTGAACAATTTCTAAATCTCCATCATTATCTAAATCTACTAAAAGTGGATAATTTGACTGTAAATCATCAGCCCGACCAAATGTAGGGATTTCAATCTCATTTTCTAAAATACCATTATGATTATAAATCATTATTCCAGAAGGATTACCATCCCACCACCTAGGTCTTTGATTGATTATAATTTCTGACTCAGAATCACCATCAACATCACCAATAGTTAAACCTTGTATTAAATCACCAGAATCTTCTAGATTAGTATCAAATAAATTATTTCCCAAATAATCAAAGCCGATTACTTTCTGACCATCATATGTAGTGGGCCAAGTATCTGAAAAAGTAGCTACAATATCTAAATTACCACGTCCAAAATCACCTAATGCAACATGCCTAGGCATATAACCTTGTATACTTAGGGGTGAAGAAATTATATCTCCCTCAGAATTAATCACTTTAACAAATGAATTATATGAACTAATATTATACAGATCCTCCCTAAATGATTCATAATCAATTATACCATAACTCACTACAATTTCTGAATTATTATCTTGATTCAAATCACCAACTGCCATTAAAGACATTCTAAGAAGTACGCCTTTACTAGTATCATCAAAAATATTAGTCCGTTTTATTAAACTGCCATTCGTAGAATAAATATCAAGATATAAAAGAAGGTTTCTTCCAGAACTTGTATCATTATATTGTCCGATAATAATTCCAATTCGAGGTTCGCCATTTTTATTTAACATAGCTAAACCATTTAAGACCATTATCCTCTCAAATCCCGGTTCTGTCTGGATATTTATTGGAAAGTTTTCAAGTATATCACCAGATTTATTTAACCCTTCAATTTTAACTTCTTGATTATCCCAATTCAATGCTGAAAAATAAAGATTATTTTCCTGATTAGGATTATTAAAATCAGAAGATGACATGATACTAGTAATTCTAAAGTTATCATCAGACCAATATGGCCAACCACTTAAATAGTTACCATCTGAATCCGCTAATCCAACATTGCTATAACTACCTAAAAACATAAAATTTGCTGAATTTACTTTATCAAAATAAATTGAGGGCAATTTATCAGTAGGAGGTCTATAAGACTGAGATAGTTCACCATAAAAAGATTCTAGTTCTTTGTAGGTTGCATCTGGTTCAAATAAATAAATTTTAGATCCCCTACACCCATTTCCATAACATGATTGGTAATGGGGTACCAAAATTTCATTTACTAAATCGTTATCGACATCATCTACAAGCAATCTTCCGCCAGGGAAACCATTTATTTCAATAGGCCAATTATCCATTAAATCAGTAAGGACAATAGATTCAAAAGAAGATGATTCAAACCATTGATTATTCATATATAATGAAAATCTAAATTGATATTTTCCATTACTTAGTCCATTTAAATCAACAGAACATATTACATCATTAACAAGTTCTTTTTGAGCACCATAACACATTTCAATCCATTCAGTAGTGCCCTCTTGTTGAGATTCTACTCTATAAACATCATAATCCCCTAGGGTTATTTCACCATAAACGTTCTCAATTCCAGAAATATAATTTAGAGAATTTCCAATCCTAGTAATCTTAAAATTTGCAATATCTACAAACTGGATATCTTCATACTCTTCTCCAAAAGTATTCTTAACAGTTATCTTAAAGAAAAATAATCCGCTTCCCAGAGAAGTTGTATCAAAATTAGGATAGATTATATTATCACTGCTCTCAACTAAAGAAGTATAAAATTCATTCCAATTTTCATCCTCACTACGCCTATAAGAGATTGAATAACTATCAAAATTTTCACAAGTTGCAGTTCCACTTAAATTTACAGTACCTTTAATATCACTTGCAGATTCAACAATCGCAGTACAGGGTTTATTTTCTATTTGAACAGCTGCCGAAACATTAATCAAACCAAAACCTTGTTCATGTATTTGATAACCAATATCCCTTGCAGTATTTTTTAGTGCTAATTTAATTTCATAAGGACTCCAAGTAGGATGTGCCTGCTTTATCAAAGCAGCTGCACCAGCAACGTGTGGAGTAGCCATAGAAGTACCTGAAATTGCAGTATGTTCATCATCATAACATTCACTATCTGCCCATGCAGAAGCATATTGTGCAGAACAAATAGAATAACCGGGAGCTAAAACATCTGGTTTAATCAAGTATTGTTTAACTCCGTATTCATCTTCCCATTCAACATTTCCCCTTGAACTAAAACCCACTAACCCTTCATAAGTATAAGATGCACCAACAGTAATTGCCTTTCTTGCAGTACCAGGACTTCCAATAGTCTCTTCAGAAGGGCCATCATTTCCTGCAGCTACTGCTGCAACAACACCTGCATCAACTGCATTATCAACTGCAACAGAAACAGGATCGTCAGGATCACCTGAACCACCCAAACTTAAACTAATAATATCAACATGGTCTGAAAAATCGCCATCACCATTAGGATCCATTGACGCTTCTATTCCAGATATAACTCCGCTCCATGAACCAGAACCTCCATTATCTAATACCTTATAAGCATATAATTGAGCATCTGGTGCAACACCAACAGGATATCTATCTTGTGAACCACCATTTCCACCACCACTCCCAGTTGAATGCGAGATATAACCATTATTATAACTAAATGTATCGGTCATTCTTTTAACACCTGTATGACTTAATGTATCAAAAGAATATGTATCTATTGGTAACTCGGATTGTTTGGGTAATATAACATAATTACCATTTTTATCAAAAACCCTATCAAAATATGACTCTGAATTAATACTTAAATTAAGTGACCCTAAATTAAAACTCAAATTAACAGTACCCTGAGTTTCATTAAAATCATTAATAATAACAATAACACTATTACCCAGATCAAAATAATCCCCAACATCCTTATTATAAACGATTTGATTACCATTATGATCCTCAATGGATATTCCATTTACCTCATCAATATCAGTAACTTCCAATAAATAGGTTTCATAAATATCACCCATTGCAGAAGATACAATAAAATACCTATCAATATTTTCATCAAATATTATTGAATCATCACTAGATGTAACAAGACGTTCATCTTCATCCTCACCCACAACAATAAATTGATCATTTTGACCATACAAAATATCAATATCCATAAAACCCTCACTTGTTTCGACTTCTATTTCAACATTATGACCACTACCTTCAATTGAAATGAATAGTTCTCTCAAGGGATCAGGAGTAGCAATATTAGGATTATCGCCTGCAGCAATACCTGCACAGTGGGTACCATGCCCATGATCATCCATCGGATTATTATCATCATTTACAAAATCATACCCTCCAATAACCTTATCATTAAACTGCATTTCAGGAACAGTATAATCCCCATTAGAATTATAATCATGACAATAAATATTTGAATTAGTGGAAACAAAACAAACTTTATTTTCTTCTGCATCAATAAGACCAGATAGAGTTGCCAAATTAATTAAAACATATTCTTCTTTGTTTAAATCATATCCGACTATTTGATTAGCATTAACATCTTTAGAAAAGAAAATAACTCCATTTCCAATCGCACCTTTATTAATCCAACTACTAAGACCTATATCTGAATTTATATTAGATTCGCTCTCTGCAACAGATTCTTCTTCATAACGAAGAACAGTATGTTCACCGGTAACTATGTCATATAAGTGGTGAGTTCTCCAACTATAATCAAAATTATTTTGACTACATCCTACATAAAGAATTTTATCACCTTCAAAATCTAATACTGGACCTACATCCGGAGGAATTATTTCTGTTTTTTGACCTGTTAAGGTATCATGAATTACAACTTTATCATAACAATAGTCAGATGAGACTGGATAAACTACTAAATCCCCTGAAATTTTAGGGTGGTTTGAACTTTCCCCTCCTTCATCTATAGTATCTTCTTGCCCAGTTGTAATATTATATAAAAATATACCTCTACTATCAGTTGAAGTTCGAGTAGCACTATATACTATATAATCATCCGATAAAGACATATCACCTATAAATTCAATATCACCTACAATTAATTGTTCAACAGCAGTATTAAGATCATATAAATAAAGGGCGTTTCTCTCAGGTTCACTAACTAAATAAATAAAAAGATCATCTTTCAATGTAACCTTAACAACTTCAGAATCACTAGGCAAAGCCCTTATTTCATCAGTAGTATTTGTTTCAAAATCATATAAATAAATCTTATTAGCAGAATAATATATTATTCTATTATCACTCATAGAGATCTGACCATCAAATTCCCAAGGTGCTCGACTTAAATAATAATCAATAGATTCATTATTTATTTGTAAAAAGTCCCTATCAATCAATTCAGAAGCACCTAAATCAGGATGAGTATAATCAATACCTGTATCAATTATAGCAATTGTAGTACCATTACCTGTAATCTTATTGCCATTAGAATCAAATAATTCCCATACTTCATCCGCACCAATAAAAGGTACTGAATCCATCAAAGAAACATTAACTTTTTTATTAGGATAAACTTTTTTAACAGAATTAAGAGAAGCGATCATTTTAGCTTCATCTGCACTCACATCGATAGCAATTCCATTAAAGACATTTTTATATTCTCCAAGAACATTTAATTTACCCTTGGAAGAAACAGAAACAGACCCAAAACCATGATTTTGTTTACTTAAAATGTTCAAAATATCATTTTTAACATCTTGATGCTCATTATCTATTTTTTTACTATGAGTAATTAAAGACTTTTGAGCACTTGTACTAAGAACATTATTTATTGATTTAACTTCAGTTTCTTTAACTAAAAGAGGTTCTTCATTAAATTCAATAATATAACCATTTATATCACCTTGAACATCAGAGAGGTCATCATGTGAAGCCATTATTTTTATCTCTGACCCACTTAAATCTGAACTAATAAGATTATTAATTTTAGGAGCAGAGTAAACAGTATCTTCTAATTCACCAGGAGAAAGAAATTCATTATCTTCAATTCCATTCAAGGGAGTCATCCACTTATCAACTAATATACCCATAGAAATAACAAGTAATAATATACTTACCATAATCAATGTTCTTGGTTTAAGTAAATTACTTATTTCTTCTTTTCCTGGAATTTTCATCATAACCTATTTTAATCTTTTTTTATCAAAATTTATTTAACATTCTCTAAGATATGTTTTATTGCATCATCTGTCGATAATCCTTTCCTTTCTGCTTCAAAATTCAGCAATATCCTGTGACGCAAAATTGGATATGCCATTGCATTAACATCTTCATTACTAACATGATTTCGACCATTAAGTAATGCTCTGGCCTTAACTGCTAATACCAAACCAATAGATGCCCTTGGAGATGCTCCAAATTGTATTAGATTTTTATTTTCTCTAGTTGCAGTAATAATGTCAACCACTCGTTTTTTAATATCATTTGCAATAGGAACTTGCCTAACATGTTGTTGCATAGTACCTAAATTATGTTTATTTAATAAAACTCTTAACTTAACTTCTTTTTCTTCAGAAGAAAATCTATCTACAATCTTTAATTCATCTTCTTTTGAAGGGTAACCCACATTTATTTTTAATAAAAACCTATCTGCCTGAGCTTCTGGTAGTGGATAGGTTCCTTCTTGTTCAATTGGATTTTGAGTTGCTAATACAAAAAAAGGCGCATCTAATTTATAAGTTTCATTTCCAACAGTAACTTGTTTTTCCTGCATCGCTTCAAGTAATGCAGATTGTGTTTTTGGAGTCGCTCTGTTAATCTCATCTGCTAAAACAACGTTAGCAAAAACAGGCCCTGGTTGGAATTTGAAATTCCTCTTTCCACCAACCTCTTCAATAATATAAGTTCCAGTAATATCCGATGGCATTAAATCAGGTGTATTTTGTATACGGGAAAATTTAAGATCCATTATTTGAGATAAAGTTTGAATAGCCAAAGTTTTAGCTACGCCAGGAAAACCTTCGAGTAGGGCGTTACCATTACAAAGCATAGCAATCATGATTTGTTCAATAACCTCTTTTTGTCCAATAACAACTTTTTCAACTTCCCTGTGTAAATTTTCAGATACTTCTTTATAACCCCTCATTTTTTATCACCTCTTATTTTATCCATAATTTTTACTGTTTTTAAAGTTTTGTTTATATTTTTCATAATTATCACCTTTTATTTTTTATTTTTTTGATTAAAAGCATTAATATTATATTTTCCCGGTCTCCTAACAGAATGTAATCTTGTAGCTGAAGCTAACTTTCTCTGCTGAGCCTTAATATTTACAAATACATCTTTAATTATTCTATATGACCACCTATTTTTTTTACATATTTTCTTAACCTCTGGTTCTTTTTGTCCTTGAACTAAGTAAAAAACAACTGCCCTTTTTAGAATTGTAAAATCATGAGCATATTTTAAGGACTTCTTGATTTTCTTTTCCTTATACTTCTTACCGGCCAGATAATATGCAATATTATTCATATTAAGACCTTTCTCAACAAATTTAGTTAGTTCTACTCTAAGTTTTTTATTTACACCATAAGGATTAATTTGATTCTTAAGATGGGCACTACCAAAAGTTAGAGTTAATAATATCAAAATGGTTCCTGTTACTAATCCTATTTCTTTAATATACTTCAAATAATCTACCTTACAATCACTAGGACATTCTTTTTTAGATTCCCATTCTTCACAAACCCCATTATCATTACACCCTTGTGAAATTGGAGCAAATTCTTCAAAAAGATCATCTTCCTTAAATACGGGTTCTTCAATCCTACAATCGCCAGGGCAATTTTGAATAGTTTCTTCATTATCACAGATTTTATTATTGTTACATATTTCTATAACCTTACAATCATTAGGACAATTAGTTTCATTTTCCTCTAATTCGCACACCAAGTTATTATTACAAACAGGCAACAAAGGTTCTTGATAAGGTTTTATTAACAAATGTGCCTTAAAACTATTTTGTATTTCTTCTAAGGAAATAATAATATCTTTCTTTCCATCTGCATTAAAATCATAAGTTGTTGATTTCCCCACCCTAAGATTAATCGAATCAAATTTTTCAATATTAAACCCCGATAAGATGGTTAATAAAACATTTGAATCGCCATTCATAACCTCACTAACTTCAACTTTTGCAAGATAATCACCTAATTTAAATGTAGCCCAATCAGTTTCCCTTAAATAAGTATGAGACCCATTTTCTTTTAAAATACCTAAACTATATCTTTCAGCAGAATAATTAAATTCTGTAACATTAAAATTTTCATCAATCAACCCATCACAATCATCATCAAGCTGATTATAAGATTCTTTTTCCCCAGGATTAATGTCTTTATCATCATCATCACAATCATACTCATCAGAATCATAACCAGTACATATTATCCCAGAAGAAGTCATATTTGGAACATAACCATCGTTATCAAGATCAAAGGACTCGTCCCCACTTATTTCACCATCGTTATTAAGATCAAAACCTTCATCAACCTCACCATCACAATCATCATCAAATCCATCACAAGTTTCATTGGTTGGAGGAACTTCAGCAATACATTCGGAAGACCAAGTTCCATTAGAAGTACATTGCTGTAACCCAGAATTACAACTTCCAACATCCGAACCACATGAACGGGAATCACCAAAGTCACACTCACAATCTAATGCACAGTTAGTAGTATTCTCACCAGACTCACAAATTAAATTGTTATTGCAAACACTACTGTTAGTATTTTCACAATCATATGGGCAATTTTCATTTTCATCACAAATAAAATCACCACAAATTACATCAGGAACAATAAAAAGATGATCTTGATAAGGATATGATTCTACAAGACTTAAATTTAATCCAGGATTTTCTGAATCTATTGTATAAGATATGATCGGCATCACAAATGAATCATCAGTAAGAACTCCATCTACTGAAATATTAGAAAAGAATTTAACGTTCTTTAGAATATTGGCCATTACGTCACCTTTATATGCCCAAAGATCTATCTCTTCTTGTGTATCTCCTCGATCTAATTGGGATTGCATAACTTCTTGACTGGGTTCATACCATCCATCAATTTGCTCTTGATAATATCTACATTTCTCATCAAAAGTTCCAAACAATTTATAATCAATAGTCCCACCAATATCCACACCTGAAAAATTAATACTTGCGCTAACAATTAATTTTGTAGGAGTACAATTCCGCATGTTTTCAACAAAACAATCATAGTCTTCAAAACAATCAATCATACAATCTTCTTCACAATCATAAGCAGTTTCATTACCATCACAATCATCATCAAATCCATTGCATGTTTCATTGGTTGGAGGCACTTCAGCAATACATTCTGAAGACCAAGTTCCATTAGAAGTACATTGTTGTAATCCGGAATTACAACTCCCCACATCTAAACCACATGAACGGGAATCACCAAAGTCACACTCACAATCTAATGCACAGTTAGTAGTATTCTCACCAGACTCACAAATTAAATTGTTATTGCAAACTAATTCATTACTCAAAGGGTTATAAGGAAAAGATAAATGATTGTTTGGATCTGTATTAGCTTCAATTTCAGTACTGTCCCACCATCCATCACTATCGGTATCTTTCAAAAAAGAATCTGTAATGATGCAAGTACCATAGGGATTTGTACAATTCTCACTATAATCTGTAATGCTATCATTATCTGAATCCAAAATCATACTTTGTAGTTTTATATCCAATTCAGTATTATTAAGTAGATTATCATAAAAACCCTCCCCAATATAACATCCAACCATAAGTATTTTTAAAGAATCTGTATTATTTCTCAAAAAATATATATTGGATTTATGTGCATCCCTAGAATGATTCATAGAATCATTTATTAAGAAGTTAGTTGAAATAATTGATTGTTTAGAATCCCTCTCAATATTTACAAAATTTTCCATTTGTAAATCACAATAATTAGAAAAATTAGAAAGCATGTTCCAAAATTCAATTTCTTCAGATTCTGACAGATTATAATCTTCTAAACTGTATTGTTCATATGATATAGAATTTAAAGTATCTAAATCCCTGTTCTCATAAGCAGATTTAGCTTGAAGGTATAAATCCCACTCTTCTTCAAAGGTTTCATCTAAATCACCATCAGGAAATCCAGCAAATCCTGTCTTTTTTGTTTGACCACCTAATTTAATATCATTTAAATCCACAACAATTAAAGTTACAAATGATAATACAAATAATACAGTCAATATCCTCATACACATTAGCCCCCACTCTTTCTCTTTCCCTTTAGACTTTTTATGTTTCATTCTTGTGCCATCTTTTTAAAATAATTCTTAATTAATTCATTGTGTTCTTCAAATTTCTTTTGCTCATAAGCTTCTGCTCCCTCAACTCCAACATCATTAGGAAATAGACTAGTTTCAAAATCTTCTAAATTAGGATCCCTCACATCATCCATATTAATTTCATATCCCACTTGATTTATTTCAATAGTGACCTCATCTTTTCCAAGTTCGGATAAATATTCTTCACCAAAAATATCATCATCAGAGCCACCAGTTGTCGCACTAATTATATCCCCCACCAAACCAGTTGCATTTCCTTCCCCTCCTTGAATAAAACCAAATACTCGCTCAGCACTTAACTTATACTCCACATCATACTTCGCCAAAGAAATAATTCCAAAACAAAGTAATATAATGAATAAAATCTTAAATGAACTTTTTATTTGAGAAAAAAATCTACCATAATCAACATTTTTAACGTCTGCAGCAACTTCCCTTCTTAATTCCTGCACAACTTCATTATCCATATAAATATTGTCTACAGCAGTTCTAACCTTCTCATTAAGCTCAGGACATTTCTTTTCAAGTTCATGATATCTATTCTCTCTTAACTTGAAAAAAAGATAAAATCCAATGTAAATCAAAGGTACAATGAGAGAATAAATTGTATTGATGCCCAAACTCATTAAGGTAATAAAAGATAATAAGAATAATAATATCGCAGTAGTCATTGAATTAAAAATCATAACATTATCAAATAATAAATCTATTTCATTGATTAGTTTAGAGAATTTTTTAGGTTTTTGTAATTTATGTTTAACAATCGTCTCTTTTGCAACCAAACCTTTCATACTAGCAGGTAAAACCTGGATATCTGCACTAGATTCCATCTGAGATTTGTAAGGACCTTCTTTTCTCTCAATCTTTATAAACTTAGGTTTAGACTCAACAGGCGTGATATGTTTTTCAATCTTTACAATACCTAAATTGATTATTCTATGTCCTTTATGTTTTATTTTTTTATCCATTCTTCTTAATCACAATGTCCTGATGATCCACCTAATGCAGCTAAGGCGTCACAAACATCATCCTTATCTGAACCTAACTCTTTAATATCATCAATAGCGTTTTCATAATCACTTTTATAACTATCAGCTAAAGCTTGTGCATCTCTTAGATTCTCTTTAGTTTGAACTAATTCATTTGATTTAGCAGCTAATTGATCTTCTAAACTATCTCTTTCATCTTCTAACTCCTCTTTTTCACTTTTTATTCCAGTATATTTCTCAGTTAGACTCTGTTCCTTAGCAGCCGTTTCAGCGAGTTCTGCCTTTTTCTCTAATAATGTAGAAGTTACCTTTTGTAATTCACTTAATTTAGTTTTAGAATCCCTATTAAGTGTTCTAAATGTGGTTTGATAATAAACTGTTGCTGCAACAAAACTCAGCACAATTGCTAATATCAATATTAACAAACCAAAGTTAAGATTATTTTTCATAAAAGATTTCGATTTCATTTTTGCCTCCTTTTTTGAGAAAAATAAGCAGAAAATTGTGTAACAATTTTTAAGCTCATTTTTGCCTCCTTGATTCAATAATTTTTCTTATAAATATTTCAATTAATAAAATAATTAATACAACTAAAATAAAAGGCCATCGGAAGTATTGAGGGGTAGTTTTCTTTCTCACGCTATTTGACCTAACAAAATCAACAATTTCGTCTACTTCATTTGCACTAAACATCCTTCCACCACTAATTCCTACAAAATCCTTCAAGTCAGAATTTAATCCAATACCTTGATATTCAATAGGATTATTAACAGCCATAATTGATTTAAAGAAATTCTGATAACCAACCTTTTCTGGAGTAAAGTGTGCAAGATACATACCTTCATCAGCCTTCTCAAAATTTAATATATTTGAAGTGGGAACTTTATCACTTTTAATAATAATTTTGGATTCTACTCCAATCCTTGCATCCTCTACCCTAATGTAAAAATCAAGATTTTTCTGAGGATCACCAATAGCCCAATTGATTGTTCGTGTAATCAATTTGGAGTTTGTTAATCCTAAAAGTTGATTTGCCCATTTATCTCCACTATCTGTAGACATAACAGCAACTCTACCAAGGCCATATCTCCAAACACTAAGAATTGGTTTACCATCTCCCATTGAAACAAGCATCTGCGCAGCAGATTTCTTAACAACATTATTATATCCCGATACGTCAGCTGTTAATGTAATGCCTTGTGTTATAAAATGTTGATTATTAAATGATACCAGGGATTCAGAACTTTCAGGAGGCATTTCCTCCCTTTCCCCAAATAATATTTTTAATTTTTCAGTTTCAGCAGGTTCAAAATAAGCACCACCAGTCTCAACGGCTAAAGTTTGTAAAAAAGCACTATTTGTTGCTTCACCAACACCAACAGAATAGATTTTAATGCCTTGATCTTCAAATTGTTTTGCTAAATCCAAAGATAAACTAGGGATACTATCTACCCCATCTGAAATTAATATTATATTTCTACTACCCAGTACATTATCCAATAAATATTGTGCTTGTTTTAATCCAGAATAAACTAATGTACCTCCTGTATCATGTAAGGAAGATATTTTTTGTGTAACATTTCCTTCAATATCTGCAAGCATCCCCATTTGAGAGATAATATATGCCTTATGATTAAATGCCACAACTCCAACCCTGTCAAATAAACTAATATCTTTTAATATTTCAATAGCTAACGCTTTTTCTACATCTACTTTTTTATTATCGCTTGTCCTACTAAAACCTTGTCCAGTACTTTGCGATATATCCAAGACTAAAACAATATTTGCCGCCATTTCTCCACCAAATCCCGCCTCTCCAACCTTAACAGGTAATATTGATTCAAATAGGGAATCTTGATAATCTCCCCTATCAAAAGAATTCTCTCCACCAATAACAAAGAGTCCACCACCTTCAATCACATAGTCACTCAACAATTCTGTTTTAGAATCTAAAACATTTTCATTAATATCATCTATAATGATAGATGCATAATCCCCTAAATTAGATGGGATAACTGTTTTTTTCTCTATTTCGTAAACAGGGTTTAATAAATTCACTAACCTAGGATCTTTTTCAGTCACATAAAGTATAGATGGTTTAGGTAGTACATGTAATGATTTATGAAAAATATTATTTTCAGAAAAATAATCACTAACTTCGAGTCTTGCTGTAATTTTATGATAACCTTCTGAAAAGGATTTTGTAAATCTGTATAGATCAGGTTCAACCCTTTCAGTGCTAATTGGAACTTCATCAATACTAACTCTTAGGGTATAACCGGAAGGATTGCCCGCTTTACTAACTTTTATCAAGAAAGTATTATCGCTCCCTTTAATGGCTTCAGTTGGCCCATCTATAACAACAGAATAATCGTTGTTAACAGGTTGAATCTCTAAGGCACTTATTGTACTATTAAGAAGATTTGCAAAAAACATTACGTGAGCTAAATCCTTACCATTATTATTTTGACCATCAGTAACTAATAATAAATTATCATCTCCATGCATATTATTTATGATAGCATCACCTATAGGAGAATATTCACCTAAAGCAATAGGAATTTTAGTTACTGGAACTTTATCTTTTAACTGATCAAATAATCTATCAGCAACACTATTATCAAATAAACTCATACTAGTTGAATTATCTACTAATATCTTTAATGAATAGTCCCCTTTAACAACTTCCTCATGTAATGTATAAGGTGAAGATAAAGCAATCATCAAATAAATCACAATAAGACATCTTGTGACTGTAATAAAAATTCTTCTACCTTTCAAAGATTTTTTATAGGCAATCTTTTCAGCAAGGGTTTTAAACTTCATAAAATTTTTTTGTAACAATATAACCAATAAAATTACTACAGGGATTATTAAAGCTAATAGGATAGGGTACTCAATATAAAATTTCATAAGTCACCCCTAAACTTAAGATAAACTAATTCTAAAAATAATAATACTGTAACTAAAATCAATAAAGGCATTGTAAAATTAAACTTAAATTCTTCTTCCACTTCTTTTGAAACAAAGCTGGTATAATCCTTAGAGGATAATAAAGAAGTTTGTCCAACATCACTCTCCATTTCATCTACAAAGTTATAAGCAACCGTTTTTATCCCTTCTTCATAAAATCCAGCTTGATCGATTAGACTTCTTTCACCCATTTTAAAATTATAATCTGTGATATCTTCACTATCCAATAAAAAACTGATAATATTACTCCAAAAAATAGGGTAATCTGGACTAAACCTAAAATCCTGCTCTTCATCAAACAAACCATAATAAATTACTTTTCCTTTATCATAAGACTTAAGTGCAATAAGGCTTGAACCATCCTCTGCATTTAAGAAAGAAACTCCTCCCTCACTTAATTTTGTTTTTATGTACCTATTTACCACACCAAATTCCATATCTTTAGTAATTTCATTTTCTGTTACAACAAGAGTATTAGATTGTTCACCCATCTCAGTTAAAGATACAGGTAATAAATCTAAAGTATCAAATTGACCTAATCCCTCTTGTGATGTTATGATAACATTGCCACCTTTTTCGACGTATCTTTTAAGATCATTAAATGCACCAGGTAATAATTCATTGGAATCGACATTAGAAAAAATAACCACATCATGATCTATATCTGGAATTATAGGAGGTTCTACAATCTGTAAATCAATATATTTTGCAGATTCAAGGGCATTTTTCAAAGAAGTTGGAATATCATTAGATATCATCAAAACAGTGATTTTTTCTTTTAATGGGGAACTGATATATACAATATTATCCGCACTTAGATCGTCATTAGGGGTTATCTTTAAAGTTGATAATCCAGGTAATGTCTCAAAAGCAATCTTCTCTTTAGATCTAGAATTTATTTTAAATGATTGTTTATCAACAGTGTCAGTTCCTTTGATTAATGAAACGGTAATTGTAACTTCCTCATCATTAAAATTCTTTATCCATGCTTCTGTTGAATCTTTTTGGATATTCAAATCAACAAAACCAACATTACTTGCTTCAGAAGACAAATCCACAAATTCAACTGCATTACCTCTTGAATTTAATAATCTTTTAGAAACAATAGGATCATCATTTTCCATAGTAGTTATAAAATCACTAAATACTATTACGTTCCCTTTAGTTTGTTCTAAAATAGTATCTGCAATATCCATTGAACCTTTTATATTTGTAGGGGATTCTTTAGCAACCAAAGTTGACAATAAGATAGAAGCTTCTGTCTTAAATCCATTTTCCAATGGTATATCTGGGCTCAGAGATGCCATTATAATACTCACCTTACCATCCATCCTTTCTTTTGCTTGGGACAGCGCTAATTCAAATCTCGTAATTCCATCTTTTTTTGTTTGCATAGAAGCAGAAGAATCAATAACAAGTACAGTATTACCTGCTTCAGCACTCTTATTATATTTAATAAACGGTTCAACCAGTGCAAATACTAAACCTAAAATAATTAAAAGTTGTATTAAGAATAGTAAGTTAGTTAATAATTTCCTCAAAAAAGAAAACTTTTTCTTTTGTTTACCTTCTTTCATAAAAAACATCAAAGAAGGAATTTTCTTCTCAAGAGGTTTGGGTTTGAATAAATAGATTAAAATAAATGGAACTAATGCTAAAAATCCATAAAACCCAATCATTGTTCCAAAACCCATTATTTAGCACCTTTTTTCATCATACTATCTAGATCTTTTTGATTCATCAACTCTTTTGTAACAACTAGAGCACCATTTAATTCATACCAATAGACTTCTTCCTCTACAGAAATACCTAAATCCTTTCTCGCTTCCAAAGGTAATGTTAATTGACCTTGTTTTGTTATCTTAACCTTACCTATAAATTTGCTATCAACCATGTTTAATCTTCATTATTAATATTAATAATAGTAATACTTTACTTAATATTACTATAATTAATAATGAGAGTATATAAACTTTTCGGTTTAGAAAAGTTTATGCTCAAGAATCTATGATTCTTGTTGTATAAATGTTTCTATTTTGAAAAGTTGATACTTGAAAATTATATCTAAATTAGAATTAACCTAAAATATTACTCTTAAGTAGTTAAAAAGAGAAAAATTTATAAACTAATTTTCAACTATATCTATCATGGGAGATGAAATTACAAATGAATTGCCATTAGAGTTAAGACTAACTTTTGATGATGAAAGAGAAGAATTTGTAGTCAAAGAAGGCGAAAAAGAATTTGTCTATGTTGCAGAAGCTAAATCAATCTATTTTGATGGATTGGACATAATGGGGCAAGCTATTTTATCTAAATATGAAAGACAACATAAAGTAAAATCAAAAAGAAAAGTTCAAACATGGTTACCACTTAAAATTGAAGTAGAAAAAGTACCTTACCACCAAGATATTCTTGTTTGGGATATTAACAAAGAAACCTATTCAGGCAACAAAGATTTTTTTATAGGATCACCAAAAAAAGATGAGGGGTACAGTCTCCCTTACAGAACAAGACTTAATAAAAATGCAGAAGAAAAACAAAAAATAAGATTATCTGATCAGTTATTAGATAAAACATTTAGCAAAATAGATGAAAAATTAAAAGCGAGATATGAACTAGCCCAAAGATTCCAAGGTAGTAGTCTCAATCACAAAGAGTGATTATTTCTTAAATTATAATATTTAGTTACTTTTTTTAATATAATCGGGATAAGTCTCTGGTTTAACAATGATTAAAGAATATTTATCATCTGGATGGACTTTATTCCAAACAAGGATATTATCCCTAAAATCATGACCTCCTCCATATATCAATACACTAAAATCATTAGTATCATTTGAACAAGACTTAAGAGCAAAAAATTCCCTCCTTTCATAAATAAATTCATTAATCAATTCTCCTGACTCCCGTTCAATTAGATAGCCTGCTACAGCATTTAATCTAGAATTAGAGGCTGCGACTCTCTTTAAATCTCCTTCAAAGATAGGGATATATGCCCCACCAGGAATATATTTGAAGTATTCAAACGCTTTTTGTTCATTAGGATTAAGATCTTCAATCTGTTTTAATATATCATCTTCACCTGCATCTATCCTAAGCAAAAGTTCTAAATTTAATAAATTTTCCATCCCTTCAATACGTGGAAACAAAATATAATTTCGAACTGCCAAAGATTTAAGAGTGGAAACATAACCTATTTTTAAATCATCATCTGTGTGTTCATTCGTGACCCCTTCACAATATATTTGAGATAAATCATATTTATTAATCATATCTTCCAGAATAAATTTTATATCTTTCTGACACCAATTGATTTGGGCATACATCAAACTACTCAAAGTAGGTAAGATTGAATCCATCAAAGGTGTATTTTTTGTAAAATGAATTTGAGGAATAACAATTAAACAACTTCTTGCATTGGAAACAGGGTATTTCTTAACGCTTTTTGTGAAATTTATATCATCTGAAAAATGTTTAAGAAATTCATTAGCAGAAGTATCAGGTTTATAATCCTCATTATTGACTAATTCAACAAGGTTAGATGGATTTACTCTATCGCCCCATCTAGCATCTTTTTTCATTAAACTATCTATCTCAGGTAAATCAATAAGTTTAACTAAGATTTTTTTAAACCTATAATCATTTAAATCATTCCTAGCTTTTTTAAATAAATCCAGCCTAGAATCTAAGGCATACAAAGTAAATAATCCACTCATCAAAAATATAATAGATTGTTTAACAAATTTATTTTTAAAAAAACCCATATAAAAAAGAAACTAAGTAGAATATATAAATTTATTTAGCTTCAAGAACAATAGTTTCGTTTGTAGTATTTATATCAGGTAACCAATCCTGTTTGATTGCATAACCTACAGTATTTTTTGTAGCCTTCCCCACACCAAAAAGCCATTTGCCAGTTTCTTTTGTAAATTCAAGACCTTCATCAAACTCACCAAAATCAGTACCTAAATTGTCATATATCATATAGCCTCCAATTAAGAAGAATGTTATGAATGCTAAACCTATTATTTTGCTCACTTTCTACGAACCTCACGTGAGTAGGATTGAAAATCTTTGATTTTCATTTTCTTTTTACCTCAATACTAATTGCCATTTCATTAACCCTTATATACCTTGGACACTGAGTGTATTCTAACTTATTATCTTCGCAATATTTAATTATTTTGGTTTTTTCGCAATCATTTGAATATTTTACAATAACATTTATGCCTTCTTTTTTAAGATGAATAATATCAAAATCTTTTAAATCTTTTTTGATCTGCCAATGCAGCTTGTGAAATTGTTTCTGTCTGTCATGAACATTACTTAATTTATTATATAAATTTGTTAATTCATTCCCTTTTAATTGTAATTCTTCAAATTCATTAAAGTGTTTTTTAATGTCAAAAAATTTTTGAACAATCTTTTTTTTCTCAGGATCCAACTCATATTTAGAAGGGATCATTTCATCATATGCCAAAAAACCCCCTTTCAATAGATTAATAGGTTTCCATCTATTAAAAGAACCAAGAACAATATCCCCATATTTAGCAAGTTTCAATCCAATTGAACCAGAAACATCATTAATTAACAAGCAGTGTTTTCTTTTGCATACTTTAGCAATTTTACTTATATTTTCTTCAGCAAAGTAACCTGTTAAAGAATTAACAATAAAGATAGATTTTCCATCTGCTTTTTTTTCTAAATCTTCTAGATTAGTTAATCCATAATCGGTTTTTATTTCTATACACATTAAACCTTCTTTATTTGCAAATTGTTTGTAGGTAATCCATCCACCCTGATCTTGGATTAGTATTTTTTCCCTTCCAATAGATTTAGCTAATCTAATTACTTCCCTGATTGATTGATTGCCCCTTTTAGTAATAAGAATATTTTTCTTAGAAGATAAGTCTCTTAATCTAGATTTGATCTTTTTGATTAATTCAGCATCCATACAATAAGATAAATAAAATTATAGTATATAAATTTATAGAAAAAGTTATTTTCTCTGAGGAACGTTCCTATTTTCAAAATATAATGAAGGAGAATTTAGTTCTTCTTGTGTAGGTGTATTTTCATAGATAAAACCCATATCTGCTTTTTGTCTATAAACTTCAGAAATGAATTTTTTACCAACCCCATATTGTTTTAATTTAGATTTGGTTTCTTTATTAAGTAAAAGAGGAATCCCCCATAAACTCATAATCAAAAGTTCTTTTCCAATGAAATCCTTCGTGGATAAGTTTTTTCTGTTTATCCAAGCACCTTTAACATATTCTGCATGAGATTCCAAAAGAGTCATAAACCTATCAGTTTCGTCTTTTTTAACTTTAAGTTCTGCTTCAATCCCTTTGATATCCTCGTTTTTACGTAAATATCCACCGATTAGTCCTGCACTATGTTTAGCACCTATCAATTTGTGTTCTATTGCAGCTTTGTCCCTTACAAAATTATACCTATCAGTTTCTGCAACTGTATCTGTAATACATCTAAAATGTTGGTCATCCATTGGATGAACAAGTTCATGAGCTAACATGTATGCGATTCCAGTATCATTCATTGTAAGACACCTTGGATCAACCGCAATACCTTCATCCTCATTATACTTCATCACCATTGCCTCACCCATACATTTTAATGCAATCTTTCCAAAAAAGTTAGAAACTAATTTTAAAGGATTATAATCTCCTATTTTATCTCTCCAATCCTTATTAGATGTACCTTCTTTGTGAATTCGCATAAAGGCCATTATATCAGTATCATTTAGAAGATTCCTATCGTCAACTTCATATTTCATACATGTTAAATCTAAGGGTAAACCTGTTATTGCCTCTAAGTCAGGTTTGATTCTTTCTGCAATTCGAGCAATTCTTTCAAGATCGTTTTCCATTTTGATTATGAATTATTACTAATTAAGAGAATCAAATTGTTATATAAACCTTTCTAATCTATATACTACAATATAGACTTTAAAGAATATACGCTCCCATTGAGCAAAAGACAATTGGTTAAGATTGATTTTTAGTAAAATCAAATAAATTCATCCTTTATTGAGAGAGGGTTTAATAATGATCTGAATGTTCTGAATAACCCCTATTTACATCTTTATCTGTATGATGGTCGCTATGAGTTACAGTTTCACCCCAACTAGGATCTGAGTCATTATGATAATCTGTGTGAGATTCAGAATAATTATCATCATGTCTATCTGTATGATCACTATGAGGAGTATTATCTCTTGCATTATTTGACTCACTATATCCTCCACCACCAAAAAAATTAAAACTACTATCTCTTAACCTACTATGAAGTTCCCTAGCTAATTTAGGGTTTTGTATATCCTCTAACACAACCCACTTCCCATTTAATTCTACAACACCTTCTAAATCCTTATTCATTTTATTTTCCCCCTATTTGAGCTTTTGATAATTCTTTATCAACTCTTTCTTTTATGTGTTTAAATAATTTTTGATAACCTTGACAATAATAATCCCTGTCCATAAAATTTCCCTCCCTCATATAACCGTTGTTTAAACATCCAGAATTACATATTTTTTTATAATCACAATCTATACAACCTTCAACTGTTTCAGAAGATCTTCCCATTAACCTGGATCTTACAGGACCATCTAAAATATCTGAAAGGGGTTGATTGTTTATATTACCCATATAAAATTCTGAAATACCATCAAATCTACCACAAGGATAAACATCACCAGTAGTCCCAATAGATACAAAATTTTCTTGACAATTATTATTAAATGTACAACAACCATAAGAAAGGCCAGTACTTACATTCCCCATTATTAAATCAAAAGGTTCTAAATGTTTTTGGAAATCATTATCTTCAAAATATCTATCAAAAAGATGAACCATTGCATTAGCATATTCCATAGGTGTAATGCCTAGTACATCCATATTTTTTGTAGCATTTCCAGATCTTATAAGAGGATTTATTTTTAAACCTAATTCATTTTCTTTAAAAAAGTCATAAATAGCATCTACATGTTCTAAATTAAGTTTATTTAAAACAACTATTGCTCCACTACTCATCCCTGATTCTACAGCCAACATTAAACCTTTATATGCATCATGAAACGAGTTGTGACCATTCTTACCTACTCTTGTAAGGCCATGAACTAATAATGGACCATCTAAGCTAAAACCCAAACCAAAATTATGTTTTAAACAAAAATCGATAACTTCATGATTTACAAGAGTCCCATTAGTTTGTATTGAATTAGAAAATTTTTTGTTTTTTGTTTTAGTTAACCAGTATTGAACATATGCAACATTTTCAAAAAAATCAAGTCCAGCCATCAAAGGTTCCCCACCATGCCATATTAAAGGAGTGATTTTGGTTCCATTAATTGAACTAGTTTCTTCTAATAGTCTTTCTGAAATTGCTGTAGACATTATAGAACCCTTTGCCCCATCTTCAACATAACAATATTTGCAAGCAAGGTTACAAACATTGGTTGATTTAATAATTGTTGTAAGACTTTTACTAGATTTAAATTTGGTTTGTTTCACCATAAAGAGAGGTACATAAGCGATTATTTAAACTTTTTGTATATTAAGTACTATAGAGTACTAAAAACTCCATTTAAATTTTCCACTAACAAAAAAATTAAATTGACACAGTAATCAAATAAACATTCCACTTATTCAAAGTCTAATACAGTTCAAAATTGATTTAGAAAATAAATAAAAACGCTCCCATTGGGATCCCATAAAAAAGACTTAGTTAAGGGATTAAATAAAAAAATAAAAAAAGATTTAATTATAAATTAAATCATAAATTTCAGATGCCTTATTGCAATATGTATTTGATTCTACAACTTGTTCATAAGATAATCTATCCGGATCTTCTATGTTATCTATAAACCATTGAGTAGTTTGCTCAGCAAATTCACTCTGCGATTTTATATTAAGGCTATCAGATTCAACTATTTTATTGTAAGCTTGTTCAACATATTCTGCTTCTTTTGATTTATCAGCCATAGCTTTAGATAACAAACCAAACGCATCTTTTAATTTTTCTAAACTTTGTTTTTGTTTTTCCAATGAAGGAATATCAATTATTGATTGTTTTTGAGAGATCGAGTCTTGTATTAATCCAAGTTGAGCACTCATATCAATGAGTATTTTACCTGCCTCTTCATCATCCATTTCTTGAACAAAAAGATTATATTTCAAACCAAAATCTTCTAACAAAGTTAAAGAATTAAAATCTTCTTGTAAAAACAATAGATAGGTTTCATAATTATCTACTACTTCAAGCAAAGTGCTAGTACGTTCTAATCTAATAGTATAACATTGGTCTATTTGTTCCACCCAATCTTTCTCATTACCTTCTAGGGTATCTATTCTTTCAGCAGCTAGGTTTAATATTTGTGTTGCGCTTTCATCAATTTTAAGTGTAGCACCTTTAGCCTTTCCAATATTCTTTAAACCTTGATTTACACTAGCTAATGTACTATAATCACTTTCATAAAAATCCGCATAATATAAATCCATTTTATCCCATTCAGTAAAATAAACTTCTTCAATATCTAGAACTTCTTCAATTATTCCAGTATCAGTAGGACCACAACCAACTATAAAGATTAAACAAGATATTATTAATAAAAACATATTGTATTTTTTCATTTTATCACCTTTTTAATTTAATAAGATAATTCTAATTTAATTATATTTAAAACTTCCTACTTAAAAATATTAGAATTATCATTTAGAAGATTATACACTTTAAAGAATATACGCTCCCATTGGGATTCGAACCCAAGTTTCAGCCTCGAAAAGGCAGAGTGATTGACCGGACTACACTATGGGAGCAATTGTTTATTAGATAAACTACAATTACCTAGATATTGGGTTTTTAATCGCTTTATAAATATTTCTCTTTTTAAATCAAGAATGTTCATCTGCTTTTTGTTCTAACCTTGATGGTTTTCTAAAAGAGGCATTAGATTTCCCCGGGCCACCATATTCTTCTGTTAATTTGCCTTCATCATCACAAATACCAACATCCATTAAAAATTGGCGACATTTCTCTTTAGCATCTGGACCACTAGTCAGATTCTTTGCATAATCATGCATAGCATCTATTTCCCTTTGAGGATCAGGTCCTGTGTAAAGACTGTCTTTATATTTTGTCATCTTTGAATTAAATTTAAAAATGAGCCCAAGGGAACTTTCATAGCAAAAAGATTAACTTTTCAACCGTTTTGAATCCCCGACCTCCGGCTTTCTTAGACAGATAAATCTGCTAAACCGAAAGTGGCCATATAAGACCGGCGCTCTAATTGCCCGAATAAGTGAAACTTACTCTATGACATATATCCTGATACCGAAATACCTCGAACATATATACAACAACGAAAAGTAATATTGGAACAATTTAGTAGTTGGGTCCAATCACTTAGTCACCAGGCTGAGCTATGGGCTCATTTATGTAAACAAACTAAATTAAATTTAGTTTGCATAAAAGAGGCATATTTAACTTAGTTTAAAAAGCTTTCTATAGCCTTTAATTAAATCACATATTAGAAACCTTTATAAACAAAATATGACAAATAAACACTATGGATAAGTTCAAAAACAGACAGGTTGTAGGATTTGTAGAATATGCAGAAGTATCTGGTAATGATAATAAAAAAAAGAGAGTAAAATCAAGAATTGATACTGGAGCAGTAAAAAGTTCTATAGATGCAAGACTCGCAGCAGAACTCCACCTTGGTCCAATCATCAAAAGAAAGTTGGTTGTTTCAGCTCATGGAAGAACACTAAGACCTGTGATGATGGCTAAAATAAAGATTGGAAGAAGAATAATGGAATCAGAATTTACTATTGCTGATCGTACACATATGAAATATAAAATATTAGTAGGTCAAAATATACTTAAAGAAGGATTTTTAGTAGACCCTTTAAAGAAGATGAGGAAACCTCGAAAATGAGGGCAGCAGTTATTAGTATGGGAAGTGTAAGTTCCAAATGGGTAATCGAAGCTATGGGTAAATACTTTGATGAAGTTCATAATCTAGATCTTCGAGAAATCGAAGTTAATACAGTAGGTAAATTAGAAGTCCTTTACAAGGGAAAAGAAATTGAGGAATATGATTGCGTATATGTAAAAGGATCATTTAGATTTCAACCAATAATGAGGGCCATTGCAACTGCATTACATGGAGTTACTTATACACCAATAACACCTCACGCATTTACAACAGGACATGATAAAGTATTAACACAATTAGAACTTCAGAAAAATAGTATCCCTATGCCTAAAACATACTTAGCTAGTTCAGTAGACGCTGCTAAAAAAGTTTTAGAAAAGATAAATTATCCAATAATCATGAAATTCCCCTCAGGAACACAAGGGAAAGGGGTGATGTTTGCAGATTCATTTGCCTCTGCCTCATCTATGATGGACGCACTATCAGCCTTAAGACAACCTTTCTTAATCCAGGAATATGTTGAAACCGGCGGAGTAGATACAAGGGCAATCGTTGTAGGCGATAAAGTTGTGGCATCTATGAATCGTGAATCAAAAGAAGGTGAAGCTCGTGCAAATATACATGCAGGCGGAACTGGAAAACCTTGCATATTAGATGCTTATACTAAAAAAATGGCTGTTGAAGCAGCTAAAGTTGTTGGAGCAGATGTTTGTGCAGTTGATATATTAGAAAGTATAAAAGGTCCTTTAATCATTGAATTAAATTTATCACCAGGATTACAAGGGGTAACCCAGACAACAAAAGTAGATGTTGCAGATAAAATTGCAAAATTTTTCTATCAGGAAGCAAAAAAAATGAAAGAATCCGGGAAAAAAGAAGGTTCTTCAAAAATAATGGCTGATCTAGGTATAAAACAAGGAGATCAACTAAAAGAAATAGTTACAACCTTAGATTTTAGAGGGCATAGAATTTTACTTCCTGCTGCTGTAGCGAGTATAACAAAATTTAACGATAAAGAAGAATACTGTATTGAAGCTGATAAAGGAAGTTTGAGTATCAAAAGATATTGTACAGGCCCAGAAGAAAAGGAATAATGAAATCGTCACTCTCTCGAGGTATATCCCCTTTTTCAATTCGAAAGCTTTAAATATATGTTTGATAAATTAATTATTATCGAGTTAATAATAATAACTGAAATTTGATTAAAATTAATCAAGTTTTTATAATAATGTGTTTGAGGTGCAAAAATGGGTTTTTTAGATGTGTTTAAATCAAGAGAAGAAGAAGAAAAAATAGAAGCTGATGTTGAAGAAGGGTATGTGGAATTAGACACAGATTCTCCAGACGAAATAAGGTCAAAAATTATTGTAAGACCATTTGTATTAAAAGATTTTGAAAGTATCAAACCAATTCTTGATAGTTTAAGAGAAGGAAAAACAATAGCTTTAGTTAATATAAAACCACTAAAAGACAAAGATCTTATTGAACTTAAACGTGGAATTAACAAACTTAAGAAAACAACAGATGCTATTGACGGTGAAATCGCTGGTTTTGGTGAAGATTATATTGTTGTAGCACCCTCATTTGCTCAAATTTACAGAACTAAAGAAACTAGTGAAGTAAAATCAGAGCCAAACGAAGGCATGCAAGAATAATTCTTTTTTTAATTTATTTTTTTATTTCTAATATTTTATTTTAAATATATACTCAAAACAAAGAAAAATTTATTTTTCGTGTTTTAGGAAATGTATTTTACATTTTCGATAACCTTGTTTTAGGAAATCTAGTTTTGATTTCCGATAAGTTTTTAAATAAAAGTATCTAAATACTAATCATGGAAAAAGCACCTGATACTTTACCGGGACAACCTTGTCCAATGTGTAATAAAAAAACTTTGACCTTAATGGAAGAAGAACGTGAAATTCCTTATTTTGGTAAAGCTTATCTCTTCTCAATGAGTTGCAGTAATTGTAAATTTCATAAAGCAGATGTTGAGACAGAACAAAAACACGATCCATCTAAATATACAATTGATATTGAATCTGAAAAAGATATGCAGATAAGAGTTATAAGAAGCGGGAATGCAACTATTAAAATTCCCCATATGATTGCCTTAGAACCAGGAGAAGGTTCGAGTGGGTTTATCTCAAATATAGAAGGAGTCCTTAATAGATTCAAAGGGATAATTGAAAGTATGCGTGATAATGAAGAGGATCCTGCTTTAAAGAAAAAAGCAAAAAACATGCTTAAAAAATTAAATAGAACCATGTGGGGACAAGAAAAATTAAAAATAATCATAGAAGACCCCTCAGGTAATTCTGCTATTATAAGTGATAAAGCTAAGAAAAGCAAATTATAGATTAATCACTCTAAACTTCTAAGTTATACAATAAATTTAAATACTCTAAATTCTAAATCTTAACTAAAGAGGTGTAATAATGGGTATATTAGGTAAGATAGCATTCTGGAAACATGATACTACACCTAGTCCGGGCACTACTGCGCCTGATCTTGGAATAAGCCAAGATAGAACAGGAATACAATCAGAATCAGGTTTCCCCGGTGAAATTGGACAAAACCCAGATCTACTTGGACAAAGTATGAATACTGGAATTGAACCAGGTATGGCTCAACAAGGATTTACTCAACCATCAGAATTACCTAAATTAGAACCTATAGAAGAAACACCTGCTTCTCAACCAGCTTCATTTGGTCAATTAAATCAGACTAAACAACCACAAGGTACAAATAATATTGAGACCTTATCAAAAAACGTAGAAATAATTTCATCCAAGATGGACACAATCAAAGCTATTCTTGATAATTTATCACATAAGATAGAAAAGATTGAGAAAATAGCTGAAGGTGAAGAACAAAAACCTGCTAAAGGGTATGGTGGTTGGTAATGCCAAAGAAAAAAGATTTCTTATTCTTCATAGTAGCATTAAGCATAATAGTTCTAGATCAATTAACTAAACAATTAGTTAAAAACTTTACAAATATAAGGATAGTTATGAATCCAGGTTCTTTATGGGGTTTATTTCCTAATGCAACTAGTTTATTAGCATGGCTATCTGTTCTTGTAGTAGGAGTTTTCTTATACAATTATGATAATATTCAAAAATCAGATTTAAAGGTAAAGATCGGTTCCGCATTAATTGTAGGGGGAGCAGTTGGAAATTTAATTGATAGAATACTCTATAAAGGTGTAATTGATTTTATTAGAATTGGATGGTGGCCTAGTTTTAACATAGCTGATTCTGCAATAAGTATAGGAGTTATACTTCTTATATGTTATACATTAAAAGAAGAAATAAAGAATTAAATTTACTTTTTTAAACAAGAATGTTGTTTATATCCTTTCTTATTTGCTTGATCTTTTGTATTAAACCATACTTGATTTTTCTTAGCAATCTTTTTTGCCCAATCACATTTAGGTGCATGATATACAGAACCTGATTTACTTGCAATAAATTTACCAGGTTTAAATTCTTTTTTGACTGCTTTTTTTGTTTGGATATTCACTACTTCGACTTTTTCTTTTTCTGCTTCTAATTCTAATTTAGCTTCTAATTCTTTAAGTTTAGGTTCTATTTCCTTTTCTATAATCTCTTCTTTTTCTTCTGAACTTAAACCCTTTTCAATAAACGCAACACTAATTAAAAAACCAATTGCATTAAGGAATAAAGTTATGCCAAATAAAACCCATCCTTTAAAACCCACATTTACACTTGGATGTACTGAAAAAGCAGACTTAATATAAAAAAGATTGAATAAAGATATTAAAAAAAAGATTGCTGCAAACTTATCGCATGGTCTTTCTTTATATGCGCAGGTAATTATAATCAAGGATGCTAATAAGAACAAAACAAATAATAAAAGTTCACCTAGATAGTTAATTCTTAAACCCATCTTTAAGATAACTATTAAGTTCAAAAATAAGATAATTAAGAATGTAAAGTATTTTCCCCCAATCATATTATATGTTAAATTGGGATTAATATATAAACATTTCTATTCTAGAGTAGTAATAACTAGAACTCATTAACTTCTTCAATCTTCTTAAGATGACCTTGTGTCCTTAAGTACTGAGTTTGAGATTTAGAATATTTGAATATGACATTACCTTTCTCATCGCCACCAAACTCCCAAGGTTCAACAATTACAATATCCCCTTCTCTAACCCATAATTTTCTTTTTAGTTTACCAGGAATACTACAAACCCTGCTCTTACCATCTAAACATCTAACTCTTAATCTTGATGCACCCAATCTTTGTTCAAGAACTCCAAAAACCTCTTTTCCTCTTGGAAGTTTGATTCTTCTTATTTCTCTTTGTTGTGCTTCCTGCCTTGCTAATTCTTCTTTTTTAGTACTCATTAACTATTCATAATCAGAAGGGGTTTAAAAAGGTTACTATATTACTTCCAGAACAAGATTTGTTGAACAGTTGCCTGAAAATCCATTCCATTCCGTACTAATAGGATCAGAATTAAGACTGCAATTAAAAAAAGAACCCACCCAAAAAGATTTTTTATCCTCATATGATTATAACTCCACTTTTAATTAATAAGATAATTGTAAATATCCCAACTAGGGCGCCAATTAAAATAACCAATATAGCATTTTCATTGCTCATTTTATGAAGTTTTTTGAGTCCAATAAATTCTATATAAAAAGTATCTAGTGCAGCTATAACAAACAAAGGATAAAAAATTATTTTAAAGATACCACTAAAAGGAATTAATGTTACTATAAGCAAAGGTGTTGCTGCATACAATAATTTATACGTTTCAGGATATCTCTCTTTTCCTTTAAATGTTTTAATTATTATATGATATACCCAATATAATACAAAAGATATTAGTGCAGTTAATATCGCAAAAACAATTAATAATATGATTATTACAATAATAAATAAAAAATAGTTAATTAATGATATCTTTAATTTATCTTGAACTAAATTAGGGAGCATAAATAAAGTGTTAATTATAAATGATAAGAAAACAAAGATAAAATAAAATTCAAAAACATTAAACATACGTTTTTCTTTCTTAATCTTATCGAAAAATCTGTGCGGGTGTGATATTATCATCTCAACTTTCTTAAAAAATTTCATTTTTATATCTCCAAGGGTCTAATAACTCTTACCATCTCTTTATTTAATAATTCATCTTTTAAAATTAATCTTAAAGTCATATTTCCACCATTAAATCCAATATTAGTGTTTTGTTTTTTGAGAGCCCACTCATTTGATCCCATGTACTCCCCATCATCAAAAACCTCATGAACTAATCCTTGTTCTAATCTTGAATCCCCTGAGGAATATAGATTAACTAACACTATAGGTTTTATTTCATGTTCACCTATATTAATTATAGTATAATCAATACTTATTACCTTATCATAATTTCCATTACTTTCATATTCTACATCATCAATAGATAAAATAACGCCATTACTTGTTTCCTTGTAGGGTGAGGTTATTTTAACATGATTTAAAGGATTACATTCACTCATGTCGTCAACAATAAACCCATTAGAACATGCATATCGAATATTAGTTATCTTTTCAACTTGTTTTGGACAATCATTACAATTCAAATCAGGACAAGAAACACATTCTTCGCAAATTATTTGTTCTTCGCAACTTGGACATTTTTTCAAAAGATATCCCCCATACATCAAAGATGCTAAGATTAGTATGATTATTGTAATTAAGGATAACTTCTTTAGAAATCTAAAAAATGATCTAAAAGATTTGTCAAGATCTATTTCTTTAACTTTTTCTTCCTCATGATGTGATGCCTTAATCCCATCTTTCCAGATATTGTTGTCCATTTTATTATTCTAATTTTTTAGATATTTATATCTTTTGTTTCTAAACTAAAAAAGAGCCCATAAAAATAGTCCAAAAATGAAGTAAGGTATACTCTTTAAGAAATTAGTATACCTTTTTGCACACTAGTTTGGCAAAACTTTATAAACGGTAAAATCTGTTTTAATATATTCAAATGGGGGTGGTTTACAATTCACGTAAACAACATACAAGATGGTTCAAGAGTAGATGTATTGGTCTTGAAGGGTCTTTTTCAAATACACAGGCAGATTGAAACGAGAAACGGTTTGACTTTCATGAGGCTAAAGAAAAGAAGAATTGCTTTATAATTACATAACAGTTATGTAATTTCTTTTTTATTTTTAAATTCTAAAAAACTATTTAGTAAATATTTTGATTATCTCTTTTTCAATTTCTTTTATTTTAGAATCCTTAATTAAACCAACCTTATAGAGAATTATTGATTTATCGGCAGTAAACAATCTGTTAGGCCTAATAATACTTGTAAGATTTAAACTGCCATTTTTAAAATCACTATTTAAAAGAATTTTAGAATAATTATCAATTCTAGCTTCGCTAGTTATTTGACAAAGGATTATATCATCGCCTTGTAAAGTGGCAACAACTAATGCAGGTCTTTTTTTAGATTTAGTTAAGTCTGAAAAAGGAAATGGTAAGACTACAATGTCACCCTTTACAAATTCTTCCATGCCTCTTCGTCCTCTTTACTATTCCAATCTTTAGCTAATGATTTTTCACTTGCTATAGCCATGCTCATTTTATCACTTATCTGTTTCATAGGTCTTAATTCAACATGATCTTCAAAAGTTAAGATAGCTACCTTGGATCCTGTTTTAAATCCTTCAGATTCCCTCAGGTGTTTAGGAATAGCAATCTGTCCTTTTTCAGTTATTGTTGCAGTTTTTATTTCCATTAATGGCATTTATATCATCTCCAAAACTTAGTTTTGTAAGATCCAAGAAAATTTTAATTTTCAAGTATCTTTCTTACTTTTCTTACAAGTAAGAAATAATATATAAATGTTTCGTTATTATTTTTAATCTAGGTCTAAGGGGGAAGTTATAGAGTTAATCATTCTAAAATCTGTTTTAGTATAACCCCTAGTAGTTTCTATTCTTGCATGACCTAATAACTTTTGTAGACTAAAGGCATCTACACCATTTTGGTACAAATGCGTAGCAAAGGTTGATCTTAACGCGTGTGGAAATACTCTCCTTCTAATATTTGCAGATTTTGCTGATTTCTTTACTATCTCTTCAGCAGTTCTTATTGTGATATGTTGTTCCTTATTATGATCTGAAATAAACATATAAGGATTATTGTCCTTTCTACTTTCCAAGTATTGCATTGCATCTTTAATAAATTTCTTTGATGCAATAACATATCTATCTTTTTTCCCTTTACCTTGTTTAACTAATAAAAAATTATCATTAAAATAAATATTTTCAATCTTTAACTTAACTGCTTCACCAACCCTTAACCCAGAAGAATATAATAGTTCAATCAAAAGTTTATGTTTAGTGTTAGTTGTTTTGTCTATCATAGTTATAATTTCATTTTTAGTTAAAACTACAGGTTCATGTTTCTCTGTTTTTGATCTCTTTAATGTGTTTAGAAAATTCCTTTTCATAAAATCTGTATAATAAGACTTAAATGATGATATTGCCATATTTACGGTTGCAGGTTTTGCACCATACTTTTCAATCATGTTAAGGATATAACTCCTAATATCCCTTTGAGTTATTTCCGTAGTAGTTTTTTTAGTAAATGCCAATAATCTTTTATTAAAATATAAATATGATTTTATTGTTTCTCCACTATAGCCCCTTATTTTTAATTCGTTTTTGTATTCTTTGAAATCCATGTTGTTCACCTCATTGGTATAATTATAATTTGGGTTATTTATATAGTTGGCGCGAGCATGGCAAGTGGCAAATGGTTTTGAAAACTGACATTAGAATGTCTGTAAAGCTTGAAAACTAAAGATGAGCACTTGCCAAATGGCTATTTTTGTAATTTGGATGTTAAATCTACACCTTCATCTGTTTAATTTCACTGGAAAGGAACTTAATTGAGATTTCCACGAAGTATAAACCTACATTGAGCACCTAGAGGCATTATAAAGTTAAAACATCTGAGGTGATGTAACATGAAAAACAAAATAAATGAAATTTGGTATCAAAGAGCTTATCTCTTAGACAAACTTTTTTATCAAACTAGGTGGTTGATTAATTGCAACAAACCATTAAGCCACAAAAACGCAATACTAAAAGAAAACTTTGACAGATTTGTCTTAAGCCTTCTCTCACAAGATAAAGAACTAAACAAACTGCTAAAAGAACCATCAAAGCTGCCACTTGAACCAGAAAAAAGATTCAATATCAAAACAGCACAAGATATGAGAAAATACATACAATACCTCAAAACATAAAAAACATAACCCCCTTATGTTTTTATTTTATTTATAAGAGTTTCCATCCAAATTTCACTTCGTGAAACTTCTTCTAAATCCAATGTTAAACAAAATCAAGAAAAAGGCCTAAAAATTAATTAGCCAAAGAAAATAGAATAATTGGATAATCGACCTTAATAAACTTACCAAGAAGATAGACTATATAAAAAATATATAAAAGCTATTAAAATTGCCATAAAAATAATTAAGATTACTATCTCTAATATCTTTCTTGGAGTATTGCTTAAGAAATTTTTAAAAAAATTAAAAACTAATATAAAAGAGATTATTAATGAGCATATTGAGATAAAAATGATGATCCAATTTTGATATAATAAAGATAACAAAATAGTAAAGATCAAAAAAATTATTAAAATTATAAAGATGATTATCTCTGATATTTTCTTTATTTTATCGCTCAAAAAATTCTTAAATACATTGATGATGAGAATAAAAGAATATATCAAAAAACATATCGAGATTATTATAATAATATAAATAATTATATGTGATATTAATTCGCTCCTTTCAGCAGAGGCCCTCATATCTAATATTTCCTGTACACAGTTATGGCATTCATTAGGATTATCAGCAAGCTCACATATTCCATTCATATCTCTATCATATTTATGATCCTGCATGTATTTCATTATTTCTTTTGCAATTATATCACCATCATCAGGGCTTGTTTGTTTATACAAACACTTTATATTTGGATCCTGAGCTGGTTGTGTACTAATAACACTCGGCAAAATAAAAAGAAATAACATTAATAGTAATATTTTTTTCATAATCTAATTTTAAATATTGATATATATAAACTTTACCAATTTTCTTCTTGGCTTTGCTTCTTTTAACTAAAGAACCACTTAATACGGCCTTTTTCTCGACTCTCGATGGCTTCGCCTTCGAGCCACGTTGCACTTTCCTCCCTTCGGTCGTCAGGTCGTTTAACAAGTTTTAATCGGTTCGGGTCTTGCAGACCCTCAGCCCAAATTCAGCCTCAAACAAGTTTGCACCTTACCTCCGGCTGACTGTGATGAGTCTCAGTACCAGGGCACCCACTAAACTTCGATTAAAACTGATGTTAATCGCAATAGAAAATAAGTCCTAAATTGGGAAAAGGGCAAAAAATTACAAATAGTCGTGTCTTTTCAAAAATTTCTTTAATTGTTTATACTCACTACTCCTATCTAAAATACAAAGAATTTTGACTTTTGGTTTATCCACAAGATAAATTACTCTTTTTTCTTTTCTTTCATCCTCAAATCTAATTCTGCAAAGAAATAATTTATATCCTTGGATACGTTTAAACCTATATGGATTAATTTTAACTAAAAGTAATTTCCCCTCAATTAATTTAGCTGCTTCATTACTTAATTCATCAATTTGTTCAAGAAAAAACTTAGAAGGGATAATCTCATATTCCATGATTATCTTCCCCTGAGTTTCTCAAACATCTCCTTCTCAGTACCATAAAGTTTTTTCTTTTCACTAACTGTTGCTAGTTTTTTAACTAGTTCTAATTCTTCTTTTGTAATTTCAGGTTCATCAAACAATTTTTCCCTAATTGTTTCTTTAACAAACTCTTGTACTGAACCAAAACCATGTTCATCAGAATAAGATCTAACTGACCTAAGCAATTTTTCTGGCATTCTTATATTAATTTGGGTATTCATGATATCAATAGATACCATTTAATATATAAATGTTTCTATTTCTTGCCATTTATTCTATTAATTAATGTATCTCATACGCTCTGTGAAAACGGATTTATTTTCTACTTCCCTCGCTTCACTCCATTCGCTAACGCTCATTCGTAGGCTCGGTGCGATTAACAAGTTTTAATAACTCTGTTCCTCGAAAAAACTCTAAAGGTTTTTCCTGCGGTACTCGGTTTGAATTCGTCAGCTCTAAACTCGTTAGGGGTATTTAACAAGAACTCCTGATGTTAAATAAAATCATAATAAACAAAAACATTTAAATAAAATACCTCACCTTCTTCTTACATGACAGATTATAAACCGGATTATATCAAATTAAAACCTAAAGAACCTATGGGTTATTTAGGGGATACATTAGTAGAGTTAGAACGAGAAAAATTATCCTTTGGCTTCTTTAGCAATCATATAATCGGTAGTGAATCAGAATGGGCAATTTTAAAATTTACACCTTACTCAGCAGACCTACATTCAGGAATTAAATACGAAACTAGAACACAAGCACTTAATGAGGCATTAACTCATTTAGATCATCAAGGATTTTATACAACTTCATTTAATCTTGAAAAATTAATAGGAAAAATTAGAATAAAAAAATAGTAAGGATTTATTTAGATTATTGATAAACTTAATAGAATTTCTCAATGCAAATGAACTGGTCCATAAACAGTCATCAGGACAACAATCAATATACCCAGTAAAATGGCAACCAAATGAATAAGACTATCCTTCATACCGCAATGCCTATGTAACTGTGGTGTTAAATTAGAAGCTGCAATATAGATAAAATTACCAGCTGCAAAAGGTATTACAAATTCTGTAAAACCATGTAACTTATTAACCAATAATAATCCAACAATAACTCCAATTAAAGAAGTTAATGCAGATAAAAAATTAAAAACAATTGCTTTTTTCTTAGACATACCAGAATAAAGTAAAACTCCAAAGTCAGCAATCTCTTGGGGGACTTCATGGAAAATTATTGAAACTGTCGAAACTAGACCAACAACGATATTAACGCTATATGCCCCAGCAATAACTAAACCATCTATAAAATTATGAATTCCATCTCCAATTAAATTAATTGGTGCTAAATTATATGCATGTCCATGACCACACTCACCATGTTCACACTTTTTAGAGTGATGCCAATGAACTAATTTTTCTAAAATAAACATAAGAAAAAATCCTAATAAGATAACTAGACCAACAGATAAATGATATTCGTGCTCAAAAATTTCAGGTAAAAAATTTAAAAAGACTGTACTAAGTAAAACTCCAACAGACATACTAAGTAAGAATAATAAAGTTCTTTCAGATAACTTTTTCTTAAGTAACAATGGAACTGCTGCTATCAATGAGATTAAAGAAACAACAATAACACTCATTATTGGATATATTGGATTCATTAAAGATTTAATAAGGGGTATATTTATAAATGTTAATGATTTTCATTATCAATAAGAAAATGCCACGCCAATCAAGAAATACAAGACAAAAAGAAATAATCCAAAGTGAAATTGACAAAATAAAGGATTTCTTTACTGCTGAAGACCTATATCAAATTATCAAAAAAAAACATGATGATATTGGTCTTGCTACAATATATAGGTTTATGAAAGAACTAAGGAAAAAAAAGGATATTAATTCTTATACTTGTAATAACAAAATGATATATTCCAAAGATCAAAAAAGCCATTGTCACTTTATATGTGAAGAAACCGGAAAAGTTATTCATTTTGATGTAGATTCTTTAGATTTCTTAAGAAATAAAATCCCTGGATCAATCACCAGCTTCCAAATTGAAGTTAAAGGAAAATGTAATAAATGTTTAAAAACCGATTTGAAAATAATTTGAACATGTTTCTAAATAGCTTTTTGATTATATTCAATAATTTAATAACAATTTAGAATAAACCACATACACATTAAAACATAACCCTGTTATGTTTTGATTTTATTTTTAAGCCTTTCCATCAACTCATCGTCAATAACACCTATTTACTTCGTTTAATAGGTGTTATAATCAATTTTTTTTCGCATAATTATAAATTAATAATAGTCTCAGCTTCGCTTCGATATTTCATTTGCTCAAAAAAACTCTGCTACGCAGTTTGCCAGAACTACATAAGATTCGTAAGCTGACAAAGATTATAACAAGAATTTAAAGGTTCAAAAGCTTTCACTCCGTTTCAGCTTTTTCTCCAAAATTTTCTCATTATATTCGAAAACTTCTTTAAATTCTGGTGTTATATTCAATAAAATTTGAGTTCTAATTACTAAAAAAAGGGGTCTGAGGTGCTACGCACATATAGTCTTTTTCTTCGAAAAAGAAATTTATTTCTGATAGGGGCAATTTCTAAAAAGTTTAAAGTTTACCAAACCAAACCGAATAATTTAAATATAAGCTTTATCTAAATTGAAATATGACTAAGATAAAAGAGGTAATATTATTAGTTGCAATCTTTTTATTATTGATTCAATCTGTTTCTGCTATCTCAAATGTTCAACATTTAGTAGATGGAAACAAAGTTACACTAACATATCAAGGAACACCACCATTTTTGATAAACATTAGATCCGATACCAGCATCGGTCAAAATGGCGGATATTTATGGGCTAAAACAAATTCAAATTTATTCACATATGATATGGGGTTTGCAACAAATCCTTCTAAAACATTTTATTATGGTGTGAAAGATACAAGCTGGAGTGGTACATCTTCATTTATTATAGGTCAAGAGAATATTATTTCTAATTTTAATGCTGAATGGTTTTCATCTGAACAAAATCCATTAAAATTTTATTGGAACCATATACCAAAATCTGAGAAATATTATGTTGCTTTAGATATGTGGACAAGCGGTAATAGTGGCCCATTAGGTAGCATTGAAATGACTTCACAAACACTTAAAGACGATTATGAATGGTCGCAAACAACAGGTATGGATTTTGAACTTCCAATGCATGTATATGAATATGATGGTGATTTTGGAGAACTCTTTTATGGTGGTCAGTTTGAGTACCCCTTTACATTTAGAATAAAAGCATATTTATTGAATCAAAATTTTGATATATTGAATCTTATAGGAGAAGATGAAATTATATTAAATTCTTTAGAAGATGAAAAATGTTCGCAAGATTATCATCCTGTAGACAAAAGTGTATTAACTTCTCACTATTTGAACTATTATAATACCCAATATTCAGATTGGTACGTATGTGATTTGGATGAAAATATAAGACAGGGTTTTGAATTAGATTGCCCTACAGGTTGGAGCGGACCACAATTATACGACCTTTACGCTTATAGTTGTTATATTACTCACAAATCGCAAATAGTACCTAATGCTCCAAATAGCCCGAGTGAAGGTTGTGGTGTGAACTATTTACACAGCGGTATTGTGACAACAGAACCTATTATGGGTGGTCAGGATTATTATTCCTCAATAAATTGTCAGAAAAAAGGTGTTAGATCTGGAAATAGTCCATGTGAAACAGGTTATGCTCCAAATATTCTTTGGAATGTAGAGGGACATATAATATGTGGAAAGTAAAAAAACCATAGTTTAAAACCTTTGATGTTTTATGAATTGTTTATGTTTCACATCTGATATGAAATTGCCCCTTAATTCTTGTTCTCGATGAAACGCTCCGCTTACTAAATAGAACTCTCAGACCCCTTAAAATATAGTCTCCCTGCGGTCGGATTTATAGAACTCAAATTTTACTTTGCGGACGCAATTTTTCCACACTTGCGTATGGAAAAAGAATAGAACAGGAATTTAACGGTTCGCAGGGTCGGCTTCGCCTAAAACGCCAAGCGTTTTCCCCTGCTCTCCCAAATTTATTTTTCGAGGTCGGAATTTTGTGGGTTGCCTCAAAATTCCTCCGCTCTGAAAAATAAACTTCGTTAAATTCCCATGTTAGTTTCAATAAAATTTGAGTTCCTAAAAAAATTCCTCGCCCTTGATGTGAAAACGAAATAGTAAACTTTATATAGAAAATAATTTATATAGAAAATATATGGAAGGATTAATAAAAAAGCCATTTAAGGAAAGATTAAAAGATACAGGATTTCTGATTAAGAACTCTTTTACTATCGTCGGCAAAGACGAAGATATTAAAAAACCAACAATACACATGATTATTTTATCAATTATTATCAGCACACTTTTTTGGGGTTCAATAGCCACATTTTTTCTTGGAAAATTTGTTTTTTTGGGGATATTAGCACTCTTATTCACAATCTTCATACTTGTTCCATTCAGATTTTTTTATAATACAAGACAAAAAGCAGACCAAAGCTGGATAGTATATAATACAATTTCTGGAAAAGATATAAGTTATGCTGATGCTCACAATCATACAAAATCTGAAAAAGGAAAATTAAGATTTATTGCTTTTGTTGATATTTTAATGAAATATGCAGGAAGTCAAAGAAGCAATAAAGGAGGCATTGGAGCATTTTTAATCAATATATTCTTAGCAGCATTAACAGAAATTTGGGATTTGCTTAGTCATTACATGCTTCCAGCTGTAGTTATTGAGCAAAAATCTTTGAAGGAAATTGTGCCAGAAATCAAAGCATTGAAAACAAATGTTCCAGCCACACTTGCAGGTGTATTTGGTATAGATTTTGTTGGAAATGTTGTTGGACGATTATTGTTTCCAATTTATTTGTTTTTACTTGCCGTCTCTGTAGGGATAGGATATTTAATTGCTATGTCAACTGAAGCAACAATAATTACAATAAGTGGATTTTCTTTTTCATGGGTTCCTGTTTTGATTATGATTTACATAATTACGATTTTGGGTGGAATTGTTAAGAAGATTGTTGAATCAATTAAGGTCATATATTTTACAATATTCTATACTTCAATCACAAGACCGATGGTTATTACCAAAGATATGAGAGGAGAACTAACTAATTATTTGCACATGGATAAATCAGATTTTAATCCAAAAGCTCAAGTTAGAACACCCCAACAAAAATACATATCTCAACTTGCTGACTATGTTAAGCAATATATGAACGCAGGACAATCTGAACCTCAAATCAAGCAATACTTACTGTCAAAAGGATATGCGGCTAAAGATGTTAATGCGGCAATAAGCTTGGTGAGGAAAAAATGAGAGGAATTCAAATAACTCTTTTTTCAATTCTTTTGATTTCATTACTGGTTCTATCTGGTTGTGGAATGCTTTATGGTGAGAAAATCCATGAAGAGAAAAAAGATTACTCAGAACAAGTCACTTTTAAGTTTAACTTGGATGAAAGTCAAGATATTCATAACATAAATTCTGTTGTAGGTTATTCAAAAACAAGAACTACAAGCATTCATGCTAATTATCTTGCTACCTTAACATTACCAGATGGAACAACTCAAAAAAAATCTTTCAGAGTATCAAAAACAGGAAGTAAAAAAGTGCTGAGTGCTTCGACTGAACAGAAACTCTTTGAGATAACACCTCAACAAGGAGAATATACTCTTGAAATAAAGGAAACTGATGAAAGATATTTTAATGGTAAAAGTATAACTGTTAAAGTCTATAAGAAAGAGGAGAAATAAAAAATGTTTGGTTTAAGCAAAGGAACAGTTGAAATTCAACTTGATAAAAATGATTTTAAGAAAGGAGAAATAATTAAAGGCAAAGTTGTCCTTCAGATGAAAAAAACAGTCACTGCTAAAGAATTAACAATACGATTAATAGCCAAGCAGAAAATCAGACAAGGTTATGGTACAAATAGGTCAACTAGAACAATGAATGTACACGATTTCAAGTTGAATTTAGATAATGAAAAAGAGTATCCTGCAAACCAACCTCTTATATATCCTTTTACTATTCAAATACCTACAAAGTTTGCAAGAGAGCAAATGATTCCTGAACAATTAGGCAACACTTTGGGTAAAGTTGCTAAAGTTGCACAAATGATGACTGGTTCTAGATCAACAACATACTGGTATTTGATTGCTAATCTAACAGTACCAGGTATGTTTAACGATGTTAAGAAGAAGATACAAATCAATGTTGTTGATTAATGATTTCTTAAATATTGTAAATGGCTTTTTTATAACGGGCGGGGAATTAAATATAGTCTCCCTTCGGTCGAGATTGATAGGGAACTCAAATTTTACTTTTCGGACGAAATTTTCCCACACTGCGTATGGGAAAAGAAACTAACAGGGGAAGCCGTCCCACAATACATTTTAAAGAAAATAACCATAAAGAATTAAAATCCCTAACTTAACAACTCACAACTCCCCCTAATCTCCAGATCTTCTGCAAATTGTGAGCAATACAAGCCAAATTAAACTCAATCCTTACCTTTTCAACACCCCTCAATAAAAACCCTCTAAACCCTAAATTCTCCTTCAAATTTCCGTATACTGGCTCAACAGTTATCTTACGAAGACTATATACTTTCTTAGCTTCACAAGTCGACATCTTCTCTTTCATCCTTAATCTTGCTCTAAAATAAAAAGGAATATCCTTTTTCTTTTTCAATTCATTACAGTAAAAAGTCAAGATTCTTCTACCATCTTTTCTTGTATAGCTTCCACTCCGTCGATACTTATAACCCTTAAAAAGAATTTCATCTTTTTTAACATCATACTCATAGTTATCATGATGTAAACTTTGTTCCTTACCATCTAACTTCTGAGCCATTGCTCTTGAAGGCACATACAAATCAATATCCTTATCTTCAGCAAACTTAAGATTATCTCCGTCGCTATAGCCACAATCCAAACCAATTTTGGTATTTTTCTCAAGCTTAATATTCCCTTTAATATTTTTAACTTGAGGAACAAATTGCCTAACATCATGTTTGTCCTGGCAAACATCATTAGCAACAATTATCTGATTCTTTGAAACAGATAATTGTGTGTTATAGCTAAGCTCAGAAAACCTTTTCTTAGTCTGCATTGCCCTTGATTCAGGATCTGAAATTGAAACCTTTTTCAAAGAATACTTCTCAAGCTCATTCCTTGCTTTTTTGATATTTTTCTTTATTTTCTTCTTGTCTTTTGACTGATTAAACTCTCTAACAATCCTTTTTATATCCCTTCTATCTATTCCAGTTAAGCCATCATTAGCATTGTCGCCGTATAATTCATCTTCAAGTTCATCCAAAGCAATATCTTTCTTGATCATCTTATCAATAGCCTTGTCTAACTTATCTAATCCTTTTTTGTCAAAATACCTTTTGCTTCCTGCATATGCTTTGAATGTTGAACCGTCTATTGAGATAAAGCTTAAATCTACAATTTTATTTTCTACAGCTAACTCAACTGTTTTTTTAAAGGCATTTTTCACAAATTCATGATTGTCTTTCCTAAACCTGTTTATTGTCCTAAAATCTGGATTTACCTTTTCTGCTAAATACATGAAAACAAAGTTTTCTATGATAGCTTTTGCAAGTTTTCTTGAACTTCTTATCTTGCAAAGCATACCATAAGTTAATATTTTCATTATGATCTTTGGATGGTATGCAGGATGTCCTGAACCATCATAAATTAAATCAAAGTTTGAGAAATCTAATGATTCTACAAAGTTTTCTACTAGAAAACAGATATGGTCTTTGGGTATCATATCTTTTATATTTAAGGGTAAAAGCCAATTTTGATCTTTATCTGATTTGATGTAAGCCATAAAATCACCTCTTTTATACTATTTTATAGACGAGAAAGTATATAAATGTTTGTATTTGTCGTCGAGCGATGAAATTAAGAGATTGGTGATTGTGAGACAAGCTGAGGGCTTAAAGGGTTCGAAACGACCGCTTCGCTATTTTGTCAAGCAAAATTCGTTTCTCTCCCAAATTTTTTGCTACGCAAAAAACTTCCCTTAAGCCCGATGTTATACACAATAAAATTTAATTTTCCTAACTAGAAAACATGAATTCTCTCTTAAAACTGAAGGTACAATTTCTAAAAATTAATATTTGCTGTCTAATTCATCAGGAATCGGTTCTGGATCCTCAGAATTAATCTTAGTTACCTCAGTTTCTGAGCTTGAACTTGGTTGTAGATTTGATTCTCAAATTAAACTTCCTAATTCCTCTTCCAAATCAATACAATCTGGTGGAAAACAATGGGAATCTTCACTTAGTTTTTGAAGAATCATTTTTCCACCCTGTTTTTGAAGAATCATATTCTGATTATCTTCTAAATCTATACAATCTGGTGGTAAACAATGGGAATCGTCTGAAATATCTTGGATTTCTGCTATAACACCTGTATTTCTTATCTCAGTACAAGAGGGAGGTATGCAGGGGAGAGCTATGTTTTTTCTTATTAGAAATGCTTGATTACCTTTTTTAACCATTATTCCATTTTCTTCTAAATCTATACAATCTGGAGGTAAACAAGCGAAATCTTCTGAAATCTCCCTCGCCAAAAAACTCCACCAAGGTCTTTCTTCTTCTATCAAAGTTAAATCATCTGCATTAACTCTAAACCTAATTCTTAAATTAATAGGAATAACTCCAAGTAGTCTTGCTTTTCTTCTTGTTCTTATTTCATAAATAGGTTTATCTTCTTTAAGAGTGACATTTATGCTTTCAAACTCTTCATTACTTTTTACATATTGAGATATTGCTTCTTCAGGATTTCTAACCTCATAGGATCTATCTGCTCTTTTCAAGAGATATTCATTCTCTTTTTCCTCAATTCCTAACTCATTCTTCGAACTGGCACTGATTCTTCTACGCGTTATGGCTTTCTCTATCCCACCTTTGATGCAATACATAGCAGTTCCGTCTGAAGCATAATCACAAGGATTATTGCTGCACATTTCAAGCTGAGAAAACTTTTCAGCTCCAGCTTCTCTGGTCATACAAGCGCATCCAGAAGAACATGTTGTGGTTTCTTCTTTTACTTCTTCAACAGATTCTGTTTTGCCGTTTCCTATACAGATACCATCTTCACAACCATCTTTGCATTTTTGTACTTCTGCATACCTTACCTCATAATAATCATCTGCTGTTTCAAGACAGATTGCTTCATGAACATAGTCTCCTGTTTCTGTTGAACCACCATCAAGAGTCTCTGAACAATAATCACCCCAGCTTACTAAACCCTCATTCCATACATTTGTTCCATCTGCCCAAGCTTTTGTAGTAACATCATCTCCATCTGAATCTATGCAATCTCCCTTTACAAGCTTAACACACTTCGCATCTTTACAAAGCATTTCATCATCAGAACACTCTTTATAAGCTGCAGATCTTACATTATTATCACAATAATATTCTACAAGAGTTGAACCACCTACACAATGGTCTTGTAATGTTCCTTCTTCATCACCATAGACCCATAAAACTTTTCCTTTTTCTTCAAAATCTCTTCCCCCATCACTATCCCTGCATGTTTTTTCTATTGATTCAACATATTCTATAACTTGCCCAGGTTCAGCACAATTATCTTGTCTTAAATCACACCCATATCTACAAACTCCTCTTCCCCTATATCTACATCTTCTTGCTTCTTCATCATAACTTCCACCATAAAAATATGTATCATCAGAACAATAATCAGGACAAGACATTTCAATAGCTTCTGATTGATAACATTCTGTCCCCCTTGTATTACAGCCTTCCCCACATCTATCCCTATATTGATATTCACATTCTCCTATTTCTCGATTATATGATCCTCTTCCATAATAAACCCCTTCTTCGCAGTAAGGATCGCATGTTTTATCTTCTAGTACTGATTCTGTAACAGCACATTCTGTTCCCCTTGTATTACAGCCAGATTCGCATCTTTCTGTAGAATAATCGCACTTCAATGTTCTTTGATCATATTCACCATCATAGTAATAAATACCCTCCTCACAATAATCTTCACAAGAAGTTTGAGCATTCACCAAAATTGGAATTGAAAATAAACAAAATAATATTAGAATCAATAAAGTTTTTTGTTTCATTGTATCACCCTTTTTCATTAAAATTAATTTTAAAACTTTATAAATGTTACGGAAAATTATTTGTTCCACATTTGATACTAAATTGCCCTTAATGTGTTTACTAAATAATTCTTCGTGCTTGAAAGAGAATTCCCTAAAATATAGTCTGCCTTCGGCAGAATTGATAGAAATGGAAATTTTACTTTGCGGACGCAACTTTACCCCACTTCGTAGGGTAAAGGTATTTAACAAGTTTTAAACGGAAAATTGGGTCGCTTACGCTAAAACGCCAAGCGTTTTCCCCAATGTTTCCCAAATTGAATTTTTCAGCTCTGAAATTTTAGGGTTGCCTAAAATTTCGAGGAAAAATCCAACTTCGTTTAATCCTGATGTTAAATACAATAATCAGGCAGGCTTTTTTGTTAAGAGCCGAAGAAAATAAATTTAAATTTTTGTTTGATCTTTTAACCTCGTCCAACTGGTATGAATCCGGAGTCTCCATGTCCACTTAATAATATATCCCTTATAAAACCCATTATAAAGATTGAAAGAAAGAACAATATACTAATCACAGCTAAAACAATAGCTATGTTAGTCAAAGTTGATTTAGCTTTCTTTCTTTGAATTAATGCCAGGATAATTGCTAGTAATGCCAGAACAAGTCCAACCCAAACCGAAAAAAGCAATTCTATTCTAAGAAAATAAGGGATAAAAGAAAATACACTTAAAATTATACTTAATATACCAAATATTTTTGGTTGATTTTGCATAATATGATATTGAATTATTATCTATTTAAACATTACTATTTTCTTCGGCTTTACTTCTTTTACTAAAAAATGCTTCGCATTTAATTATGCCTGCCTGATTACTTCTTCGCTCACTACGTTCGCTCGACCACGTTGCACTCTCACTCGCTTGGGGACTCACTACGTTCGTCAGCTCTAAGCTCGTTCGGGGTATTTAACAAGTTTTAATCGGTTCGCTCGTTGCACTTCGCTCTCCCAAACTCTGCTTCGCAGAGCTTCGATTAAAACTGATGTTATATTCAATTAAATTTAATTTTCACGATTAGAAAACGGGAATTCTCTCTAAAAGAAACTGGCAATTTCTAAAAAAGATAAGGGGGTCGCGTATCGAAGAGTTTATATATACTTTCATCTAGATTAATGCATAATGAAAAAAAGAGGGCAGGTAACCATATTTATTATTTTAGGAATCCTATTTGTGGTGATATTCTTTTTCTTATCATATATTCAAACAATAGAAAAGCCAGAAGTTGAATTACCTATTGATGCAGCTCCAATCAAATCATTCACAAACAGCTGCATTAAATCAACATTAGAGCAAGGATTATTTGATGTAGGTTATGCAAATTTTGTAACATTAGAAAATTATATGAATAATAACATCAAAATCTGTATTAAAGGTTTTAGTGTTTTCCAAGGAATAAATATTACTGGAGAAGACATATCCTCAAACATAAATTTAACACAAAATAATCAAACATTAATTACAAATATAGAATATCCATTAACAATAAAACAACAAGGTTCAACTTCTAAACTAAATGAATTTTATTTAAGTTATGATTTAACTTCACAAATAAATTTACAAACTGTAAATGGGATTACACAATCTCAAACAAGTATAAATTCTCAAAATATGGCTGTAGTATTAAATATCCCTTCAGGTGTAAATGCTACAATAGAAGGAAATTATCTTAATTTAATTAATATTGAGATAAAAAACTCTGCAAATTATAATGGACCTGTTATTGGTCAATTAGTTTATGATTTAAAACCAGATGGATCGGTGTTTAATCCACCAATTAAATTAACTATAGAGTATGATGAATCTGACATACCTCCTGGGATGGACGAAAATGACTTAAAAATAGGCTATTTTGAAGATATTTGGTTAAGTATTCCCTCTGTAGTTGATCCTATTGATAACACGGTTACTGCCCACATAGATCATTTCTCAGAATATGGGATTACTTACGATGATGTTCAATGTTTATCTAATGCTGCTTCTGGAAGTGAGGCCTCTGCTAATCTATTCTCACTAGATGACCCCATTGTTGTTGAAAAAGCACAAGAGGCTTTACAACAATATGCTAATAATCAAGGAAAAGATGTTAGTGAAATTAATACAGCGGATGAATATATGGAAGCTGTTGCATACTATGTTTATGAGAATATGTATTTTTATTGCGCCTATGATGGGAGCGAACATGAACCAAAAACAGCAAGTTACATTTTAAGACAAAGCTCAAATCTAAATTGTGGTGGGCCTTATTGTGGTGACTGTCAAGAATTCACTACCTTAAAAACGGCCCTCTTAAGATCATTAGGTGTAAGTTGGAAATGTGTATTTTCTGCAAAAGGTCAACATTCACATACTTATAATATCATATTATACAAAAACGCATATAGGATATTAGATTGGGCGCCCCTTCATGAGCATTTTCATTCCAACACCCATGATTATTATCAAGGAGCAGACCATGATACAACTACCATTTGGAATGACCATATTGGTAATCACATTACAGGTTCAGTTCACCCATCTGAATACGCATATAATTATCCGAATGGAACAAGGTGCCCTGAAGAAGGTTGGACAGTTTATACCTATTACTCAGATATTTGTCCAGGAACAGGACTTACTCCTAGATTATATGAACCACCATCTTATCCTAAAGGGCACCCATAATTAAGATTTTATGATGGCAACCCTCTAACTTTTTTAACTAAAATGGACTTCGTCCTTGATACGAAATTTCCCTTAATGTGTTTACAAGAAAGTTCTTACGAGCTTGAGAGAGAATTCCCTTAAAAGATAGTCTCGCTAACGCTCGAATTAATAGGAAAATTAAATTTAACTGAGCCTTCGGCTTTTTTTCTTGCAGAAAAAACGTATAACAGCGGAAGCCGTCCCACAATACATTTTAAAGAAAATAACCATAAAGAATTAAAATCCCTAACTTAACAACTCACAACTCCCCCTAATCTCCAGATCTTCTGCAAATTGTGAGCAATACAAGCCAAATTAAACTCAATCCTTACCTTTTCAACACCCCTCAATAAAAACCCTCTAAACCCTAAATTCTCCTTCAAATTTCCGTATACTGGCTCAACAGTTATCTTACGAAGACTATATACTTTCTTAGCTTCACAAGTCGACATCTTCTCTTTCATCCTTAATCTTGCTCTAAAATAAAAAGGAATATCCTTTTTCTTTTTCAATTCATTACAGTAAAAAGTCAAGATTCTTCTACCATCTTTTCTTGTATAGCTTCCACTCCGTCGATACTTATAACCCTTAAAAAGAATTTCATCTTTTTTAACATCATACTCATAGTTATCATGATGTAAACTTTGTTCCTTACCATCTAACTTCTGAGCCATTGCTCTTGAAGGCACATACAAATCAATATCCTTATCTTCAGCAAACTTAAGATTATCTCCGTCGCTATAGCCACAATCCAAACCAATTTTGGTATTTTTCTCAAGCTTAATATTCCCTTTAATATTTTTAACTTGAGGAACAAATTGCCTAACATCATGTTTGTCCTGGCAAACATCATTAGCAACAATTATCTGATTCTTTGAAACAGATAATTGTGTGTTATAGCTAAGCTCAGAAAACCTTTTCTTAGTCTGCATTGCCCTTGATTCAGGATCTGAAATTGAAACCTTTTTCAAAGAATACTTCTCAAGCTCATTCCTTGCTTTTTTGATATTTTTCTTTATTTTCTTCTTGTCTTTTGACTGATTAAACTCTCTAACAATCCTTTTTATATCCCTTCTATCTATTCCAGTTAAGCCATCATTAGCATTGTCGCCGTATAATTCATCTTCAAGTTCATCCAAAGCAATATCTTTCTTGATCATCTTATCAATAGCCTTGTCTAACTTATCTAATCCTTTTTTGTCAAAATACCTTTTGCTTCCTGCATATGCTTTGAATGTTGAACCGTCTATTGAGATAAAGCTTAAATCTACAATTTTATTTTCTACAGCTAACTCAACTGTTTTTTTAAAGGCATTTTTCACAAATTCATGATTGTCTTTCCTAAACCTGTTTATTGTCCTAAAATCTGGATTTACCTTTTCTGCTAAATACATGAAAACAAAGTTTTCTATGATAGCTTTTGCAAGTTTTCTTGAACTTCTTATCTTGCAAAGCATACCATAAGTTAATATTTTCATTATGATCTTTGGATGGTATGCAGGATGTCCTGAACCATCATAAATTAAATCAAAGTTTGAGAAATCTAATGATTCTACAAAGTTTTCTACTAGAAAACAGATATGGTCTTTGGGTATCATATCTTTTATATTTAAGGGTAAAAGCCAATTTTGATCTTTATCTGATTTGATGTAAGCCATAAAATCACCTCTTTTATACTATTTTATAGACGAGAAAGTATATAAATGTTTGTATTTGTCGTCGAGCGATGAAATTAAGAGATTGGTGATTGTGAGACAAGCTGAGCGATTAAGAGACTCCGCCTTGCAGGCTCCGTCCAAATTCGGTTTTGTGGGTTGCCTCAAAATCGAACTTCTCTTAATCGCGATGTTACGACAAACACTATAAAATGTTAAAAGCGGTCAGCAAAACATCTAGCTATAACATTGCACCCAGCCTCATTTGGATGTACTGCATTTGCATATAAAGTAGGATTATAGAATTCAAAAGCGTTATATACATCTGCTAAGCTTGCCCCCTCTTCGCTTGCTAAATTTCTTATTATTTGATTTAAGGCTATAATGTGAGAATTTCGAGCTGGATGAGGTATTGCTGTTCCAATTATAACTCTTGTTTGTTGATTTTGTGCAGTTTGAATAATAGTTCTAAGATTTGTTTTGGAGGTTTCATAATCCACCCCGAAGTGAGCATCATTTGTGCCATACATTACGGCCAAGTAACCAGGTTTGCATGCAGTTAGAAGACCACTAACTCTTCCTGCCCCACCTACACTAGTTTCCCCACAACGCCCCACATTTATCACATTTTTTCCAATTAATTCTTCGAGTTTATCAGGATAAACTGCATTAATAGCACTATCCCCCAAAGTAATACTATCTCCCAAAGCAAGAACTATATTAGAATCATTGTCCCCAAAATTGTGATTAGGGGAATCTTCACACCCTGTTAAAAATGGCAAACTAGAACCTATAAGGACAGCTGTTGCAAAAGACTCTTTTAGAAATCTCCTTAGTGATGGATCCTTCACATCCTGATTTATCGAATATTCATTTCTATTATAATTTCCCATACAATTAATTATTAATATAATATTTATAAACTTTTCGATTGTTTACTACTTTAAAGTTAATAACTACACTCAAATTTTGAACTCAAAGCAAAATTTATATACTTACATAATCCAAGTCAAGTTATGAATAAAATAATCCTTACCATTATAGCAATTTTAATAGTGATATTGGTAGGATGCACTGAATACACAACAACACCAGAAATATATTCTTGTGAGAAGTATTGTAAACAAGAAGGTTACAATTCAGGGAATTGTTTTGATTGTATTTATTTAGAGGGTATTGAACTTCCTACAGAGTGTAATTCTGATAAATTTTTCTATGATGAAAATATTAATTTCCTATGTAATAAAAATTTAAAAGATAATATTCAGCATGGTTGTTTATGTGAATAGTTTTCAAATAAATTTCCCCTTCACTAACACCCGAAATTTCCCTTAAACCACACAATATCAAAAAAACACCATATACTCAATATCAAAAACATTAATTTTATAAACTCCTAAGAGACTATATAACCTATGAACGAAGAAAACAACGAAGTTGAAAATCTTATCCACCAATATTCTAACAGCGAAGTTGAAAATCAACTTTTAAAAGAAACAATCCATAAATTAACAGAAGAGATTGAAAGATTAAAAAAAGTACCCTATTTAGTATGTACTGTAAAGGAACTATTCGATAACGAAGCAATAATCCAAGTTCCAAGTGGAAATGAATTTTATGTTGAAAATTTAGCTAAAGAAAAAATAAAATCAGGGGATACTGTTTTAGTTGAACAAAAAAACTTCTCAATTATCAGAAAATCAAGCAAAGCAAAGAAATTCGCTGTAGATTCATTTGTAATTATGGAAAAACCAACAGTAAAATGGAGTGATGTGGGCGGTCTAAAAAGACAAGCTAATGAAATCCAAGAAGTTGTTGAATTACCACTAAAAAAACCAGAATTATTCAAAAAAGTAGGAATTAAGCCACCTAAAGGAGTCTTATTATATGGTCCTCCTGGAACAGGTAAAACCCTATTAGCTAAGGCTGTAGCAAACTCAACTAATTCAACGTTTATTGAAATTGTAGGTTCTGAATTAGTCCAAAAATTCATTGGAGAAGGAGCAAAACTCGTTAAAGAAGTATTTCAATTAGCAAGAGAAAAAGCACCTTCTGTTGTATTCATTGATGAAATTGACGCTCTAGCTGCAAAAAGAATTGAAGTTGGAACATCAGGGGAGCGTGAAGTACAAAGAACGTTTATGCAGTTTTTAGCAGAACTTGATGGATTTAAACCATTAGGAGATGTAAAAATTATTGCTGCAACTAATAGAAAAGATATTTTAGATCAAGCAATAGTTAGACCTGGAAGATTAGACAGATTAATTTACTGTGGGAATCCTGATGAAGAAGGAATAAAAGAAATATTCAAAATCCACTCAAAAAATATGAAAATTAAAGTTGCAATAAAAGATTTAATCAAACATATGAAAGGGTTCTCAGGAGCAGAAATAACAGCTACATGTACAGAAGCAGGTTACTTTGCTATTCGAGATAACAGAACAACAGTAACCAAAGAAGACTTCTTAAAGGCTATTGAAAAGGTTAAAACCGAAGAACAGCTAGAAGGCAAAGATTACATGAGAATGTTTGGTTAAATATCTAACTTAGAAAATTCTTTTGGAGAAATATAATTCCCCATAAATTCATTACCAAATCTACAAACTACTTTACCAACTAAAGATTCTAATTTATACAAACCAAAAGATTTCTTACATTCCATCTCATCTAAAAAATGAATATAATTGTTATATCCTGTACCGATTGGATTACCCCCAATATTCAGACCAGTTCCCCTACCATCTCCTAAACTAATCCAACAATCTAGAGCATTACCTTTATTACTGAAAAGTTTCCTTTCTAAAATACTTGCAGACTTAATGATGCCCATCTCAAACTTAAAATGTCTATCAGAGATATAAATTTGAATATCTCCTTCAGTTAAATCCTCCACACACCCTGAATTGTAAGTTTTCATATAAGATGTAATTAGAAACTAGCTTTTAAAACTTAGTATTTAATATAAATATAATTAGAAACTTTAAGTAAATTCTACTCTTTTGGTTCTTATACCTTTCTTTTGAGCATGAGTTTTATTACATTCCTTACAAGTATACCTTAAATCAGTCTTTTTAGTAGTTTTCTTACCGTATCTTTTCCAACTGCTCAAAGCACCCTTAGAGAACCTTCCTAAATTACCAAAACCCCGCCTTAAACCTCTAGCTCTAACTCTAGTTTTAGAACCTCTTGACATAGTATGATTTTTATTCAAACCTTTAAATGATTGGTTCTTTATACTGTGAATTGTATGTTTCTTACAAAACGGACAATGTCTTTTTACTGTCTTAGGTAATTTCATTTTTATCTAATAATTAGGATTTATTACCTCTTTAAAAAGGTTTTCATTTAGAAAGGATAATTTACCCCATATAAGGGAATTTTAAACAAAGAAACCTTTATATAATCCAAATAACAGAATAAACTCATGAAAAACAAAGTTATTCTGGTAATAAGAGATGGGTGGGGATATAATAAATCACACAAGAATAATGCAATCTACCAAAACGCACCTTATACAGAACAACTGATGAAAAAATACCCTAATACATTACTAAAAGCGTCTGGTGAAGCAGTTGGACTACCTAAAGGATACCAAGGAAATTCAGAAGTAGGCCATCTAACAATTGGATCTGGAAGAATTTTGTTTCAACCATTACCAAGGATAAACCAAGCAATCAAAGATAAAACATTCTTCAAAAATAAAGCATTTCTAAAAGCAATAAATAATTGTAAAAAACACAACACAACATTACACTTGATGGGTTTATTACAAAGCCAAGGTGTACATTCCCATGAAGATCATTTACACGCATTATTGGATCTATGTAAAAAGGAGAACCTAAAAAATGTTAATATTCATATATTCACAGATGGTAGAGATGCTCCAACAACAGAAGCTATCAAACACCTAAAAAAACTTCAAAGAAAAATAAAAAAATTAAGATTAGGAAAGATTACAACAATTCAGGGAAGATTCTATGCAATGGATAGAGACAAGCGTTGGGACAGAACAAAAACAGCATATAACGCTATAGTAAAAGGCGAAGCAAAAGAATTCACCAATATAATAACAGAGATAAAACAATGTTACAAGAATAATGAGACCGATGAATTCATCAAACCAAGAAAAATAAGCAATTACCAAGGAATACAAAACAAAGACAGTATTATCTTTTTCAACTTCAGAACTGACCGTACAAGACAATTAACAAAAGCAATTGTAGAAAAAAAATTCGAAGGATGGGACAGAAAACCCCTGAAGGTATGTTACACAGCCATGACTAAGTTTTATGAACCTATGAACGCAGAAATAGCATTTGAAGACCAAAAAAATAATAATCTACTAGGGGAAATAATAAGTAAAAACAACCTAAACCAATTAAGGATATCAGAAACAGAAAAATATGCCCATGTAACATTCTTCTTTAACGGTCAGATAGAAAAACCTAACAAGAATGAAGACAGAATATTAGTACATTCTCCAAAAGTCAAAACTTATGATCTCAAACCAGAAATGAGTGCAGAAGAGATTACAGATAAATTAATAGAAAAAATAAAAAAAGAAAAATATGACTTTGCAGTAATCAACTTAGTAAATGGTGATCTTGTAGGACATACTGGCAAAATAAAAGCATGCAAAAAGGCCGTAGAAACAGTAGATAAACAAACTAAAAAAATAGTAGAAGCAGGACTCGCACATAACTACACCATGTTAATCTTTGCAGATCATGGAAATATTGAAGATCAAAGAAAGGCGTGGAGCACATCCCACACAATAAACAAAGTACCATTAATAGTAATATCACAAAACAAATTAAAACTTAAAAAAGGTGGTCTTGCAGATATTGCACCCACAGTTCTAAAACTATTAAAAATACACTTACCCAAAGAAATGACTGGTAAGTCATTAATAAAATAATTTCTCGTCTAAAAAATAAATTGAATACGAAAAGTTTATAAGTTACATACCACTTACAAATAGTAATCCGGGGGGGAAATATAAATGGCTGAATTAACTGCAGAACAAATTAGAAGAACAATTGATATTCCTAATCTAGAATCAACAAAAGATGTTGAAAATCTTGAACATATTATTGGGCAAGAACGTGCACAAGAAGCACTAAAAATAGGATTAGGTGTAGACCAACCAGGGTATCATATTTTTGTCTCGGGAGCAGCAGGTTCTGGAAAAGAAACTACTACACTTAGTATGGCTAAAGAGGAATATTCTCAGAAAAAAATCAGTTTAAATGATATTGCTTTTGTAAATAATTTTCAATCACCAGATTCCCCAAAGGTTCTAAAACTTCCACAAGGTTATGGTAAAATATTAAATAATGAACTAGAAAAAACTTTAAAATCATTAAGTGATGATATTATTGCTAATCTGACTAGTGAGCCATATAAAAATAAAAAAAATGAATTAAATGATGAACTTGATCTTCAAATATTCCCAGAATTAGAAAAAATGGGCGCAATGATATCTCAAGATAAAAAACTTTATGATTACTTAAACTCATTAGATGATGGGCTAATTAAAGATATTGAAGAAAAGGGATATCTCAAAAAGGATGAAAATTGGGATCAAAAAAAGGGCATTATAGATTCTAAAGAAATGGACAAAATAGAAAGTCAAGCAAATAAAATTTATGAAACCCACAATAAAAATATGGACCTTATGGAACAAAATGAGACAGACCATATAAATAAAGCCATCACCAGTTCATTTCAAAAATTAAAATCTAAATTAAAGGGTGGCACAATACCTAAACTTGAAAACTATCTCTTAGAAGTTGAAAAAAATATTAAAGAGAATCCAGAACCATTCCTTCCTGCAGATCCAAGTAAAAAAAATATGATGATGATCCCGGGTTTAGGTGCAGTTGAAGTAAACAGTGATTCTGAAGGTGTTCCAAAAGAATATTCAGTACACACTCTTGTAAATAAATCGGAAATTGATATTATAAATGAAACAGACCCTTCTTTTTCCAGATTGTTTGGAACAATTGAAAAGACAATGACTTCAAGAGGAGGATTTACAACTGATTTTACACAAATAAAACCAGGTTCAATTCACAAAGCAGATTGTTTAATCTTAAATGCATTAGATGTATTAAAACAACCTGGAGTTTATGAGAAATTAATGAAAACAATAAGTAGCGGAGAATCAACAATCCAGTCATCACCTTATTCTTTTCTTGATAGTGGAATGCAACCAGAACCAATTAAAACAGATATTAAATTAATTTTTATGGGAGAGCCATGGATATATCAACTATTATATCATAATGATCCAGTTTTCAGAGAACAATTTGGTATCAAAGCAGATTTTGAAAATGAAATAAAATTAGAAGATAGTGTTATCCAAGATTATACTAAATTCATTGCACAAACTGCAAGAGAGAACAACTTAAATGATTTAGATAATAGTGGTGTTGCTGCAATAATAGAATCCACCTTAAGAAAAAATGATAGTCAAAAGAAGGCATCCTTAGTCTTTAGGAATATGGTTTCATTAATGTTTGAATCAGATTATTGGTCAAAAGAATCAGGTAACAAAACAACAACAGTAGAAGATGTTGACAAAGCATTAGAAGCAAAAATCTATAGATCTTCAAGAATTGATGAAAAATTAAAAGAATTTATTTTAGATGGAACAATCATGATTGATACAACTGAAAAAGTTGTTGGTCAAGTTAATGGATTAGCAGTTATGGACTTTGGAGATTATATGATTGGTAAACCATCCAGAATCACTGCAGTTACCTCTATTGGTTCAAAAGGAATAATCAATATAGATGCAGAATCTGACCAAAGTGGAAATATTCATAATAAAGGATTTGGTATATTGAAAGGATATTTACAAAGTGTATTTGCCCAAGACAAACCAATGTCACTAAACGCATCCCTAACATTTGAACAAAATTATGGTGGTATAGATGGGGACAGTGCATCTTCCACAGAAATTTATGCTATGCTATCTAGTCTTTCAGGAGTACCAATAAAACAAGGAATTGCTGTAACAGGATCAGTAAATCAAAGAGGGCAAATCCAACCAATTGGAGGAGTCAATGAAAAGATAGAGGGTTATTTTGATATATGTAAAAGTTTAGATGAAGGTTTAACTAGTGAACAAGGTGTTTTAATACCTTATCAAAATGTTAAACATCTTATGCTTAGAAAAGATATAGTTAAAGCAGTTGAAGAAAAGAAATTCCACATCTATACAGCACAGACTATTCAAGAGGGTATTGAAGTATTAACTGGGGAAAAAGCAGGGGATCTAAAAACCAGGGGTACTATATTTTGCAAGACCAATGCAAAGATTGATAACATGAATAAAACAATCATTAAATACCTTAAATCCATGAAAGATTAAATTACGACTTTTGCATAGCCTTTATTTTCGCAAAGCTTAAAAAACAACTCAAGTTCTAAATAAACTATGAAAGCTTTAGAAGTAATTGGACTCAGTAAAACCTATAAAAATAAAGGTAAAAAATTCGAAGCAGTCAAAGGTATAGACTTCAGTATAGAAGAAGGTGAAATCTTTGGATTCTTAGGTCCAAATGGTGCCGGTAAAACTACTACAATAAATATGATTATAGGAATTCTAAAAAAAGACAAGGGTTCAATCAAAATTTTAGGAAAAGAGTTTGATGAAAACAAAGAAGAGATAAAAAACATAATAAATGTAGCTTCAGCATATCATAATCTAACAGATGTCTTAAGTGTAAGAGAAAACCTCAATGTTTATGCTAAACTCTACAATGTAAAAAACCCAGGAGAAAAAATAGACCATTTGTTAAAACAATTTGAATTGACTCAACTAAAGAATAAAGCAGTATCTCATCTAAGTTCTGGTGAAAAAACAAGAGTTGCATTATGTAAATCCCTAATCAATGATCCTAAGATACTATTATTAGATGAATGTACCGTTGGCCTAGACCCGGATATCGCAGAAAAAACAAGAAGTTATCTAAAAAAATATTGTAAAGAAAATAAAACAACTGTACTATTCACAAGCCATTATATGTTTGAAGTTGAAGAATTGTGTAACAGAATCGCTTTTATAAAAAAAGGAAAGATAATTAGAACAGATACAGCAAAAAATCTAAAAAATATGATTAAGACTCAAATTATTGAATTAACAATTAAAGAAAAGAAAGATAAAGTAACAGAATTACTTAAAACAAAAAATCTAAACATAATAAAAGAAAATCCTACAATCATATTTGAGATAGATTCAAATAAACATAATGTAAGTAAATTAATTGCTGAAATAATAGAGAATGAAGTTGAAATAGAAGATATGCACATAAAAAAACCTTCATTAAGTGATATATTCATAAAAATATCAAGGGAATAAAATGAAATTAAATAGAATAAACGCATTATTGCTAAAATACTGGTATATAACTAAAAATAGATGGGATAGAGTATTTGATATATTTTATTGGCCATTAGTAGACCTACTTGTATGGGGTTTTGCATCCATCTACCTCTCTTCAGTTGCAGATGTTAATTTTCTAAGTATGTTCTTAGGTGGTATGATCATCTGGATGTTTGTATGGAGAACATCCCAGGATATTGCAGTATTCACATTAGAAGATTTTTGGACAAGAAATCTATTTAATCTATTTTCCACCCCAATTACAAATGGAGAATTTACACTAAGCGTTATGATATTTGCATTACTAAGATCAATAATCACATTTTTATTTATGACATTAATGGCATATCTAATCTATTCATTTAACCTATTTAGTATAGGGATAATGTATATAGGATTTTTCACACTAGCTTTACTCATAAGTGGGTGGGCATTAGGTATATTCATAACAGGCATTATATTCAGATTTGGAGAAAGGATTCAAGTATTAGCATGGAGTGTAGTTTGGGGCATTCAGCCATTTAGTTGTGTATTTTATCCATTAAGTTCATTGCCAAGTTGGGCTCAAAAAATAGCCTTAGTTAATCCATTAACTCATGTTTTTGAAAACCTAAGATCTGTAATATTCAATCAAACAATTAACTTAACAAGTTTAGCTTATTCATTCATAGGAGGGATAATTTTACTGATATTAGCCCTATTCTTCCTAACATCTTCTATAGAAAAAGCCAAAAAAAATGGCCTATTAGTTCGTGGCGGAAATTAAAAACGTAATATTGGAGTAGTAACTAAAAACCCATAAACATATAAAGGATAAATCCAGGATTTATATATATGAACGTTGAAGAATGGTTTTATAAGAATAAATTCAAATGTGATAGTTTTAGGGACCTAAAACGATTAGTTAAACTAAAAAAGCAACAAAAGACCAAAATAAGTCTCTGTATCCCAACTTTAAATGAAGAAAAAACAATCGGGTTTGTAATAGACATGCTAAAACCTGAACTTTATGATAAAAACAAGTTATTAGATGAAATTGTAGTTGTAGATAGTGGTTCAACAGATAACACCAAAGAAGAAGTTGAAAAAAGAGGAGTTAAATTTGTAGAATCATCCAAAGTTCTAAAAAAACATGGCGACATAAAAGGCAAAGGTGAAAACCTCTGGAAAAGTCTCTATATATGTGATGGCGATATAATTGTATGGGTTGATGCAGATATCAAAAATATGCACCCCAGATTTGTTTATGGATTAATTGGACCATTTTTAACACACAAGAAAATAGGTTTTGTTAAAGGGTTTTATCAAAGACCTATTAAGGTAGGTAAAGAACTAGCACCATTGGGCGGTGGAAGAGTAACTGAGCTCACAATAAGACCTTTATTTAATATGTATTTCCCAAGATTATCAGGATTCATTCAACCTTTGTCAGGTGAATATGCTATGAGGAGAGAAATAGCAGAAAAAATTCCATTCTTCACAGGTTATGGTGTTGAAACTGCTTCTTTAATTGATATTCAAAAAAAGTTTGGTTTAAGGACATGTGCACAAGTAGATCTTAAAAAGAGAATCCATAGAAACTCAAATATAGCTTCATTAAGTAATATGGCATTTGGAATATTACAAGTTTTTGCAAAACGTGCAAATTCGTTAGGTAAATTAATTTTAGTAAAGGGTATAAGAACTCAGATGAGAACAATCCAACACGAATTAGATGGAAATTATATATTAAAACCAAAAAAAGTTATTGAAAAAGAAAGACCCCCTATAATTACAATAAAAGAGTATAGGGCTAAATTCAAAAAAGATCCTAAATGGGTCTATATATAAAAATGACTTCATTAAATTATGGTATGTTACACTACCACTGTAGACCGGGTGGCGTACGAACTGTAATGGAAAATACAGCAGTTTCTTTATTTAAATATGGTAAATTCAATGAAAAGAACATATCATTTATAGGAGACGTTCTAAGTAATCAACAATATGTGGGTACATTTGAAATACCTGGATACAATGTCGTAAACATAGATATAAATGAATTAAACTATGATTTCTCAGAATATAAAACAAAAAATCAACTATTAAAATCTGCAAAAAAACTAAAAGATAAACTTGTCCATACAATACCTTTAGGGAATTGTAATAAAGAAAATCCTTATTATCTTCATGTTCACAATACTAACCTTGGAAAAAGCCCAGTAGTAAGTGCTGCAATATATTTATTAGCCCAATGGGCAATAAATAAACCAGTCATTTTAATAATACAAATTCATGACTTTGCCGAAAATGGAAGATATGGATTATTGAAGAATATGCAAAATTGTACTGGAAAATTTGATAAAGAATTTGCTGCAGAAATGATGTATCCTAATCAAAAAAGCGTAATCTATGTTACAATAAATCCTGGAGATATGCAAAATTTACTCGATATTGGAATAGATGAAAATAGGATATTCCTTTTACCTAATTCAATTGATACTAAATCTTTTGAACAAAAAGCATTAGATGAGATGAATAAAGAAGAACTAAAGGAATTAAAATTAGATAAGATTAATTTCTCAGATGAAATAAAAAAAAGAATAAGAAGGTTTGCAAAAATAAGAAAATTTAATTATGATATCAATAGAAATGTAATTTTAGCCCCATTAAAATCTATGAGGAGAAAAAATATCATGGAATCTGTTTTGTTAACTCTCCTTATTAATGAGCAACACAAAGAAACACATCAATTAATTGTTTCACTAGATGCTGCATCTGGCGAAGACAAAAAATATAGTAATAAAGTAAAGAAATTTGTTAAAAGACACAATTTACCTGTTGTGATAGGAATAGGTAATGGTATCATTGCACCCGTATCAGAAAGGATAATAGAAAAAGGCAAAGTTAAATTTTTTAATATGGATGATTTATTTGGATTATCTGAATCAATAATAACAACTTCCCTAGTGGAAGGCTTTGGCTTTGTCTATCATGAAGGGTGGTTAACAGATAAATTTGTCTTTGGAAGAAAAATTCCTTATGTAACTAATGCTTATGAAAACAATGGTATGGATTTTAATCATATGTATACAAAATTAAATCTAAAACCTGAATGGATAAATCTAGAAAGAATAAAAAAGAAATACTTCCAAAAAATCAACTCATTAAGAAGGAAACAAGGTTATAAAACCATCTCAAAAGAAGAATTTGACATTCAATTTAAACAAAAGAAACTACAAGAAGGTTTTATTGATTTTGGAGACCTAGATATAGTTGCACAAAATATATTTGTTGAAAATTTTAAAAAATATAAAAAAGAATTAATGGAAATAAACCCCCACATAGATTTTTCAGTAAAAATAGATACTAAAATAATTAAAAAAAATCAACAAAATTCAAAAAAGAATTATAGTTTGCAAGCAAAAGCAAAAAGATTAGAAAACATTTTCAAGGAAAGTAAAAAACTAATACAAAAAAATACAATTAACAAAAAAGTTGATAATATAAAAGTCATAGAAAAATATATAGACTTAGAAAATGTTAGATTATTAATTTAATAAATCATGTTGATTTAAATCAATATGATTTGAGAAAATTGTCTAAATTAAGTTATTTATACCTAAATAGAATTTATTTTGACAATTTTTAATATACTCCCTTAACTTCTTTAATCTTTTTAACATTATTTTTCTTCAAATGGGAAATATCATTAGTCTTCTCAACTTTAAACCCCCCATTAGAAAAAGAAATTAAATTAATACAAGTATGATCTTGTTTAACTTTAACCCAATCAATTAATGGTTTCCCTAAAAAGTGATTCAGTAGAATCATATTCACACCTTTGTGTGCAACAATCAAAACAGAACCCTTCTTGGGTAATTTAGAAACAAATTTTAAAAGACGTTTCTCAAAATCCCTAATAGATTCAGCGCCCTTAGGACAAAAATCAAGCTCGATATCACGCTTAGGATGCGCCCTATACATCTTTTCACCCTTAAACCCTTCATATACACCCTGAGATAACTCATTTAACAAATTAGACTTAACAAGCTTTACATTATGATATTTATTCACAATTTTAGCAGTATCAATAGATCTACTCAATTTACTTGTATAGATTACATCAAGGGCCTTATCCTTCAAAGCAAAAGCTAAAACCTCTGCTTGTTTAATGCCATTAGGAGTTAAATGACTATCTAATTGTCCTTGCATGATTCCTTGTGTATTGTAATCCGTTTCTCCATGTCTTGTAAGAATAATTTCCATTGCTTGTTTAACCCTCCACTACTTTTTCTTAACAATTTTAACAACATAGTTTCTAACGTCTGCTGCGAATAATTTTTCTTAGCAATCTTATAGTTTTTTTCAACCATGTCGTCTCTTTTAAGACTGTCTTTTAATATGCCTTTCATTTTATTGATAATTAGGGGGGTTAATTTACCATCCATCACAATAAAGTCAAAATTCTTTTTATTTATCTCATTAAATACGGGGAATTTATTTACAAATAAAGGTTTTTTATAAGCACATGCCTCTAAAATGGGATTTCCAAAACCTTCAACTTCAGAAGGAAATGTAACAACATCACAGTTCACATAAGCATCTTCCATAGAATAGATCTTTTTACCTTTCTTTTTATCTCGCTTTATGTTGATTCTATCTTGAGCAAGAATAATATTAACATTAAGTTCTTTAGCTTGCCTCATTATTTTAGTAAAATAAGTTGCATCACCATAAAAAGAAGGTCCTGTTATCATCAAAACACTTCTTAATTTTAATAATCTGTTCATATGTGCAACCATTTCAACAGACCTTTCAATCGCCTTTCGTTTAGTGATTCTTGTAGGTTGTAAAAAGATTATCTGATTCTTTTTAATTCCAAAATTTTTTCTAAAATCTTTATTATATTCATCATGACCTTTAATCTGTTTAAAATCGATTGTATTAGGAATTGTTGTTGCCTTAATCTTCCTTTTCTTTGCCAAACTACAATTAGCTATCCCACTGATAGTAACATGAACAATATTTTTCATTTTTGGAGGGAAACTACCATTTAAGATTTTAGGAATATTATCATATTGATAAAAATATTTTCTTTCCCAATAAAAATCATGATGTCTTGCGATGATAGGAATACCTGATTCTTCTGCAAGCTCTTTTAAAGCAACTCCCAAAGGAATATTTAAAGGTATAGCCATAGCATTTTCTATACTTAAAAAATGAATATCGTGTTTTTTAACATAAGCTAGAATTTCTTTTTTTATTTTTCTTGACATTAAATTAACTAAAGCATTTAATGCTTCTTTACTAGCCTTATCTAATTTAGACTCAAAAGCTAATTTTTTTATAATTCGAATAATAGGGTGTGTAAAATCCAGCTCAGGAATGTGTAATTTTGGACGAGATGTTTTAACACCAAATCTTCCCGCCACTAAATGAACGCAATAACCTAGATTAGTATAAGCCTTAATCCATTTTTCACTCTCAATACTAACCCCATCTATACATTTAAGCCGCGTATGTAGTAATGCTATATTTTTATGATTATTCATATTTTTCCTCGTAAAAAATGAAGCTTGAAAACCGAAGGTTTTCTTTGATTCATATTATCTCCTTAATAAAACAACAAAATCCATCACATTTATACCAGTCTTACCAGTATAAATTAAACTATTTGTTTTTTTAAAAAAACCAAAACTATTATTTTTAGCTAAATATGTATCCGGATATAACTTATGAGATGATGAAATATAAAAAGTTTCCTTATCTATTATAGCTCCAGCTGCATCAGTTATTCCATCTACCCCATCTGAATCAATACTTGCCAAGGTAAAATCTTCAATATGGTCTAGCGCACCCAAACAAATTTCCTGATTCCTGCCACCTTTTCCAGATTCAAAATGATCTTCTTTTATTTTTACAGTAGTTTCACATCCTGCAATCAAACATATATTTTTACGAGAACCTAATTTTTCAATTAAAACCCTTCCAAAATTCTTAGAATATCCTTTAAATTTATCAGAAGTAATTTTTACATGATAACCTAATTCTTTTGCTTTCTTTTTCATAGCATCTAATCCTGATTTATTATTCAACAACAAAAAATTATCTGCTCTTTTATTATAAGTTGGACCAGATGCAATAACATCTAATTTATCACCCATAACATCTGAAAAATATAAATTAATGTATTTTGTAGGGGAAATAATGTGCCCTAATCTCCCACCCTTAACTTGAGAATATTTTTTTCTAAACCTATTGAGCTTAACAATATTTATCCCTGAAAAAATAACTTTTTTCAATTTTTTCATATACTCATCAAAATTTAAAGTGGGTAAACATAACAAGGATGAACCTCCACCAGATATAATACAGATAACTAAATCTTTTTCACTTAAATTTCCAACTAAATCAACAATTTTTTTTGTAACAATTACATTTTTTTTGGAAGGTAATGGGTGTGAACCAAGATAAACGTCGATTTTTTTCCCCAAATTCCTATATTCCGTATCTATAACGATTCCTTTTTTAAAAGAGATGATCTTTCTTAATTCATCTGCAATAGAAACAGCCATCTTTCCAAATCCAATTAAATAAATATCTTTATAATTTTGAATATCATAACTTTTCCCTTGAATAGTTAGTTCTTTTCCTTTCAAAGAAACGTTATTCTTAACAATAATTTTAGGATCACATGCCCTTAACCCTTCCTCCACTATATCTAATGCATCTTTTCGCTCTTTTGAAGTTGCTAATTCCTTAATATTTTTTATCATTTTATCCACATCACTTGATAAGGTTCAATAACTAAGTTCTTATCAACTTTTTTATTAGAAATTAAATCTTTTCCAGAGCTTATACAATTTAATTTAACACTAACATCGCTTATATTTATCACCACTTTAATTCTTTCCTTACCTTTGCCTCTTTCAATACATAAAATTTTCTTATTTAAAAAGATAATCTTTTGTGAAGATTCTGGACTAAACGCTTTTTGTTTTTTTCTAATCTCTAGTAAATCACCTACCCCATTAAATACACCATATCTAATCTGATCTTTATTCTTTAATTCTTGAACAAGCAAATCATAATTTAGTTTTTCACGATTAACTCGCCTCTTAATCCCACTTTTCTTAACACCTTTATCCCAACCTTTAGACCCTAGTAAACTATGGATATAAATTCCAGGAATTCCTTGTAAAGATAATGCAATAGAATATGCTGCTATAAATCGTTTAACGTTTATTCTTTCAAGATCATCCAAATTAGACAAAGCATCAAAATAATTTATATTAAGTTCATATGGAATTTTAGATTTTCCAACAGATTTATATGAAACATAACCTTTCTTTTTCTTAACTTGATCAACTAACCATAATCTTTCTTTCTCCGGAATAAGACCCTTAGCAGGCAAAACACCTATACCATCATGAGATGCCAGAAAATTAAAAAAAGTCATAGAAGGGGGCAAACTTCCCACCTTACGTAACCACTTGGTTATATACCTAGAATCCCCTCTCAAAAAAGCATGTAAAACTAAAGGAGGTAATGGAAATTGATATACCATCTGAGCTTCATCCCCTTTATTTCCAAAATAAGAAATGTTTTCCTTGTGTGGAACATTAGTTTCAGTAACAATAAAAACATCAGGACCAACTAAATCTAAAAAATCTCGAATCAACTTTACAACTTCATGAGTTTGCCATAAATGTAAACAAGAAGTCCCTAATTGTTTCCACAAATAAGCAATAGCATCTAGTCTAATAAGTTTAGCACCATTCTTAACGAATAAAGCCAAATATTCCAACATCATAACTAAAACATTAGGGTTATGATAATCTGGATCTACTTGATCTTTGGAAAATGTGGTCCATATATATTTATTACCGAACTTAGAAAGCAAGGGACTAGTCCTAGGTCTAAAAACCTTAGATAAATTTGTTTTTGGATCTAAAGAGATAAAAAAGTTTTCATATTTAGAATCACCTTTCAAATAACCTTTAAACCATCCACTTTTAGCAGAAACATGATTCAAAACAAAATCAAACATTAATTTAAAATCTTTCCCCACTAATTTAACATCATTCCAATCCCCTAATTCTTTTTTGATTTTGCCATAATCAATAACTGAAAAACCATCATCAGAAGAATATGGGAAAAATGGTAAAAAATGCACAGTATTGATTCTACCTTTCAACAAACATGAAAATTTCTTAAATGTTTTTAAACTTTTAACCCCCGTTTCCCTAACACTGTCTGCATAGGTAATTAATACAACGTCTTTTTCAGAAAATCTTTTCTGTTTTTTGGCTTTTTTTTGATTTTTTAAGATTATATTCCGAATACCTTCAAAAGCAACTTGAGCATCCTCTTTAGGGTAAATCTTATTCAATCTCCTCCTAATACTAACCAAACTAGAATCTTTATGTACCATACGCCTCTTTTTAACTAAAAACTAACATTCAGAGTATATAAAATTTGTTATTAAACTAGTCAAGAATTTCTTCAGCTAACTTAATAACCTTATCAAAATCTTTCTTATTAGGTTTATATTTAGCAAACTCCACTAACCCACATATGTTCAAACATTTTTGTGCTTTTAAAAAACCAAGGTTTTTCTTTTTAAGTTCAAAAATCAATTCAGAACAAGTTAATTCCTTTTTCAAATCTAAATCATGACTATAATAAAATCTAACTGCCTCAGATGCTTTTGCATAAGATTCCTTATAATGTTTTTCTAAAAACAAACTTTTAGATTTTTCTAATAATTTCCTAGCCTCTTTCTTGTAATTGATAGGTTTTTCCTTCTCAGTTACTAAGTCAGCAAAATTTTCTTTCTTAATATATTTAAAATAAATAAAAATTACAGATAAAACAATTAAAAGAACCAAAATAAGAACATAAATAGAAATCAACCAATTTGAAACAGTATCCAAATAAACTTTTTTAACATCACCAGATTCAATTATCCCTTTAATTTTAGCAGTCTGGTTCTTTTCATTTGTATATTCAATCTCAACATTAGTTATATTACCTTCATTAATAATATTATTATTACCTTGAACAAAACCAGAATTCAAAAGTTGAGTATCAAATTTCTTAAAACGCTCATCTTGCATAAATTTGTCTAACATTTTCATATCATCAAGAGTACTATGTATTGAATTAACAGTATCATTTTGCATAGAACCCCCTAGTTTAAGATTCTCTCCTGCTTCATTTTGATATTCAATATTAAATTCCCCATTATCTTTGTCTGTTGCATCAATTTCAGTCTTAGACAAAGTATACCCTTCATTAAGAATTTCATTATGTTTTTCCTGAAATGATTCTTTAGTACCTAAATTATTTGCAAATTCTTCTTTTGCTTTTTGCTTTTCTTGTAGTTCTTGTTGCATCTGATTTTTCAAAGATTGAGTATTCTGATTAAGTTGATTATTTTGAATCCTATTTTGCATTTGGTTTTGAAGTTCTTGTTGTTTCATCTGGGATTCAAGTTGTTCTTGCATCTCTTTATCAATTTGTTCTTGTTCTTTCTTCTTTTGAGCTTCACGCTCTTTTGAAGATTGAGATTCACTCTCTTTAGAATCTTCTTGATTTTGCTTTTGAGATTCTTCTTTAACAAAAAAGACCTTCAAACCATCCAGTGAAAGAAACATATCTTCACCTTCAAAGGTATAATCAAAATTAAAACTGAAATCTATTTGGGCTGGATCATTTGAAGTTCCTAAATCAATAAAGATAATATCCGGATTTAATGGAACTCTAAACAATTGAGAATTGGAATTTGTAGAAGAATGAGAAAACCCATTCTGATCTATTTTTGTTGTAAAAGAGTAAGTTAAAGTTCCTTCTATTTCAATACCATAATTATTCCCTATTTCAAGTGGAAGAATTGCCTTTTCCCCCACTAAAAAATAATATTCAGATTGATTTGTTTTAAAAATAAGTTCAGGATCTTGAGCATTAACAAATATAACAGCAAAAAATAAAATAAAAACGTATAAATAAATTAGATTAATTTTAGATTTCATTTTCAAGCTATTATCCTATATTTCCCATATTGTACATATAACTGAACTAGTAACAAAATTAAAGCCAAAACAAAGAACCAATTTTTAATACTTGTGGGTTCTTTTTCTCTTTCAATTTCCTTACTTATTGTTTCATAGATATCATCTAAGGTGTCACCATTAACTGACTTGAAATATTCTGCTTTGGTAGATTCTGCAATTGCCATCAAAGTTGATTCATCAAGCTCTGCATATTGAGGATTACCAAACCAATCATGACCTAACACAACAGGTTGATCAGAGCCCATACCAATTGTATAAACTTGAATTTTATTTGCATTTGCATATGCAACTGATTCTTCAGGGGAAATAACTCCTGCATTATTCACCCCATCTGATAATAATATAACAAGTTTTTTCTTATTAGGTATGGATGTTACCATATCAACAGCCAAGGCTAACCCATCACCAATTGCAGTCCTACCATCTTTTGGTGCAATGCCCTCTAATTTTAACAAAGCTTTTTTCTTTAAAGGTGTTAAATAAGAAGATGTTGTCGCACCAGACTCAAACAAAACAATACCTACATTATCATTTACATGTAAACTTTCAATTAAAATTTTTGCAGACCGTTTGGCAGCCTCAAGTCTGGTAGGTTGATAATCTGTTGCTTGCATACTTCCAGAAACATCTATTGCCAAGACAACATTAACCCCTTGTTTTACTTGTTTTAATGGAATATGCGGATCTGCAAATCCTATAACCATCAATAATATAATTGCTAAGCTAAAATACAAAGATAAATGTTTTCTGATATTATGTTTTTTATCCCCCATAGCAGATTTAATTAAACTAACATTACTAAATTTAATTGCAGAAGATTTCTTTTTTTTAAAAGCTAAAAAATAAAGATATGCAATTAGTGGCACAATTAAAAGAAACACTAACACAAAAGGATTTGTAAAACTTATCATCTTATCATTCTCCTTTCGCGTACTCTAAAAAACTTAGTTAATGGAATCTCAAAGGGCTCATCACTTTTTATTTGAACCATATCTATTTTTAATTTACTTAATAAGACTCTCAAATCATTATTCTTTTTATTTATCAGTTCCATATAGTTCTCACGAAAAGACTTATCAGAAGTATTAACTAAAACTTGTTCTCCAGTCTCTTCATCTTCAAGTTCAATATATCCTACATCAGGTATTTCCTGTTCCCTTATATCATTAAGATTTATGGCAATAACATCATGCCTATTTTTCATTATAGATAAGGGTTTAGAAAAATCATCTGAAAAGAAATCAGAGATAATAAAAATAATGCTTCTCTTCTTAACAATTTTGGAGATAAATTTTAAAGTTTCATTAATGTCAGTAGTTTTAAATTCAGGATTAAAATTAACTAAATCCCTTATTAATTTTAAGACGTGTTTTTTACCTTTTTTGGCTTTAATGAATTTTTCAACATGTTTTGTAAATAAACAAAGACCAATCTTATCATCATTTTTAAGAGCAGCAAACATAAGTGAGGCCCCAAGTTCAATTGCAGCTTCTTTTTTAGATTTAACACTTCCAAATTCGTTACTTCCAGAAACATCAAACAAAATATAAACAGTTAAATCTCTTTCTTCAATAAATTCTTTTACATAAGGCTTATTCATTCTAGAAGTTACATTCCAATCAATAGTTCTTATATCATCCCCGGGAATATATTCCCTAACTTCAGAAAATTCTATACCTCTCCCCTTAAAGATAGAGTGATAAGCCCCTTGTAATAGTCCATCAACTAATTTTTTTGTTTTAATCTCTACTTTTTTTACCTTTTTTAGAATTTGTTTTGTTTCTTGCATTCTTAATGTGCTCACCTAAGGTACCTTTACTTTTTCAAGAATCTTTTTAATTATATCATCAGGTGTTATCTCTTCTGCTTCTGCTTCATAAGTCAAAAGGATCCTATGTCTTAAAACCTCATGAGTAATTGCCTGAACATCTTCTGGTTTAACATAACCCCTTCCATTAAGTAAGGCATGTGCTTTTGCACCCAACACTAGATTAATAGATGCCCTTGGAGATGCACCATATTCTATATGTCCATCACACCCTATATTAAATTTATCAGGGTTCCTTGTTGCTTCAACAATATTCACAACATAATCTTCAATCTTTTCATCTGCATAAATTTGTTTACAAAATGATTGAATCTCAATAAGTTCCTTAGGGCTTATTATTTTTTGAGCCCCAACAGAATTTAAACCAGTTTGACTCCTAATAATTTTCTTTTCTTCAACCATATTAGGGTAATTAACAAGAAGTTTAAACATAAACCTATCAACCTGAGCTTCAGGAAGCTTATAAGTTCCTTCAGTTTCTATAGGATTTTGAGTTGCAAGAACCAAAAAAGGTTTATCAAGCTTAAAAGAATCTCCCTGTATAGAAATTTGTCGCTCTTGCATTGCTTCAAGTAATGCAGACTGAACTTTGGGTGGTGCACGATTAATTTCATCTGCAAGTATAAGATTACTAAATATTGGACCTTTCTTTGTAACAAAACTAAAATCTTTATGATTGTAAATTTTTGTCCCAGTTATATCTGCAGGCAATAAGTCAGGAGTAAATTGAATTCTGCAAAATTTTGAATTTATTGTATCCGATATAGTCTTAACCATCAAAGTTTTAGCAAGACCTGGAACACCTTCAAGTAAAACGTGACCATCTGCAATTAAAGACACCATCACCTTATCCAATATATCTTCTTGTCCTACAATTACTTTTTTAATTTCATCTAAAACTTTATTTATTTTTTTAGAATATGATTCTGCCTTTGAATTAAGTTTTTTTATTTCGCTATTCATCTTTTCCACCCCTAAGATTTAATGAAATTAAGCATTTAAAAGGTTTATGAAAGGATAGAATATATATGGGAAAACAAATATTTATATATAACTTAGGACATACTATATTTTATGATAAAAATGACCAGAGTTGATTGTATTCACTGTCGGATCTTGTATTTCTAATCAATATATTTTAACATCTTTAATTTCTCAAAAAAAGTTTCATGGGTAGCCCTGCTGCTATCCTCTAATCTAAAACAAATTCTAAGAAATATTGAACTTAAATAAATTTACATTTAAAATAAATAAAGCTTTTGCTTAGCGTGAGCTATAAATAATGCTAAGGGAGATAAAATGAATAATTGTAACGCATTAAATTCAATTGAAAGATTAGAACAAAATTATTCAAATCAAAAAATAATTACAGGTTCATTTAATCTTTATATTAGGGGTCTAGTGCCTAATTTTAATGATATTGATTTTATAGTTCCTGGAACCAAGGAATTAGAATTAATCTCTCAAAATATGGGTTATTATATAGATGAAGAAATATTTGGACCCCGAGGCACAATTTATGAAATTAGGTTAAAGATCGAAGGAATAAATATCGAAGTGTGGAGGGAAACTGGAGAGGATTATGTTTTCTCAAAAGCATTATACCCTCAAGAATATGAATTATCAAATTTTAAAAATAAAAAATTAATGTTGAGGCCATTAGATCTGTTAATGTTGGATTATTTTAAAGCAACAAGAGATAATGACCCTGAATCGATAATGAAGAATAAGTCCTATCAAGAAAAAATTGATATAATAAGAGTAAATAAACCCCTTAATAATTTGTTTTGAAAATAAAGCTTTTGCTTAGCGTGAGCTATAAATAATGCTAAGGGAGATAGAAAAAATGGGATCAGGAAGAATTGATAAATGGTTTATAATGGACATTGCAAAAGAACAATATGAGGATTTAATAAATTTACTAAAACCCGTTTCAGAAGATATCTATAGTCTATTCCCAAAAAATCTTTGTGAAAAGGTAAGAAATTTTGAAAAATGTAAGAGTATATCATATTCTAAGGAATTAACTGATACACTACAAGGAGAATGGTATAAAATAAAAGTGCCCTACAAACTAATGCCGGAATTAGAAAGAATTGCATACAAGAAAGAAAACACAAATTGGTACAATGAGGGTAGATGGAATTTGAACATGGGAGGTAAAAATGTATAGAGAAAATATATTTCAATTTATTGAGGGTGAAAAACCAATATTATACCTACCTACAAATAAAAGAATGAGTTCATATATTCAATCTTTTTTACCAGAGATAGGACTAAATGTAATTAAAAATTTGGGCCAAATGGAATTTCCTTTATTTTTTAAAGAGATGATGGTTGTTCCAAGTAGAGCAGAAAAGATCCCTAAAATAATTGAAGATTTTGGAACAAATCCAAATACAAAAATGAATGTCTATGGTCTAACAGGGGATGATTTATTTGATGAATATATGCTTGGCCTCGAAGATCAACCAACACCGCCCACAACAAAAGTTCTAAACACATATGATTGGTTTGACAAAACAGCGCAGTTCAAAAGACCTGCTTTATGCCTCCTAACAAAAAAGAATGAAGAACTTCCAGACAAGGTTAAAGTTGCTGCATGTGAAAAATACGAAAAAACAGTACAAAAATATCTTGAGAGATCTTCTAATTTTCAAGGAAAAGAATTTGAATTAAAAACTTTCGATGGGGGAATAGAAGAAAAAGTAACAAAAGAAGATTTTGATTGTTGTGTTGATATAGTAAGCTCTGGAAACAGTTACAAAAAAGAAGGATTAGAATTAAAAGAAAAAGTAAGATTTAGCGATATTGTATTAATTGGACCAAATCCAAACAGATTAGGTGATCTAATAATGCAAGACTATAACAGAATATTAGAAAGAGACAAAAACCCTAAAGAAGGTTCCTACACAACAGATCTTCTAAGTAGTAAAAAGAAAAGAAGAGATAAAATTATCTCAGAAGCAGCAGAAGTTTTCTCAGCCATAGAAAAAGGAAATGGTTTAGAGTCAGAATTAGCTGACCTAATCTATGCAATGAACACAATAATGGTTGGAGAAAACATAGACCCCCAAACAATAGCTATGCAAATAGAGAGAAGATTTAAATAAACATTGGGTGCAAGTAGTGTAATGAGTAACATTAAGGGGAGATCCTTAAGTCAGGAGTTAAGTTCCCTGCTTACACCCTTTTTTATTAAAAAACATCAAAAACATGTAAAAAACACAATATTTATATACTTGTAAGGTGTATACATTACATAAACATTACAAAAAACCATTAAAATTAACTAAAAAGGTGAATCATAATGATGCAAACAATGCAAATAAGACTAACAAGAGAACTAATTAGTGAAATAAAGATGTTAGTAGATATGGGGATATACCCTAATGTTTCTGAAGCAGTTAGAGATTCAGTTAGAATGTTAGTAACATCAAAAGAACGTCCAACTAGTCTACCAGAATCAAGAAAAGAAGAGATAGAAGTTATTCAAGAAAAAATTCAAGAAGAAGTAAAAAAACAAGTTAAAGAGAATCTCAAAAAACCAAAAGGTACAACTGACTTTACACCCCAAGAAATGAACCTTAGAACTCAAGTATTTAATACATTAAGAAAAACATCAGAGAGTTATGGATTTAATGAAGTAGAACCTCCTGCCTTTGAAACCTTAGCTACACTAACAAAAAAATCAGGTGAAGAAACAATAAATCAAATTTTCACACTAGAACAAAAGGGCAGTGAAAAGTTTGGATTAAGATTTGATTTAACAGTCCCAATTACAAGAATGTTCATAGAAAAACAAAGAGAGATTCCAAAACCTGCAAAATGGTTCGGTTTAAGCAGAATGTGGCGTTATGAAAGACCTCAAGCTGGAAGATTAAGAGAATTTTATCAACTCTCAGTTGAACTATTTGGAAGCAAAAACCCTGAAGCAGATGCAGAAGTGATAAATTTAGCAATAAATTGTCTAACAAATTTAAAATTAACAAAAGATGATTTTTATGTAAGAATAAATAACAGAAAACTCTTACAAGGATTATTAGAAGAATATACAACTAAAGAGAATATTGAAAAACTGATTGCATTAGTAGATAAAAAAGATAAATTAAGACCTGAAGATTTCCTTGCGAGTCTTAAAGATCTAAATATAAAGAACCCAGAAGAACTAAAAAAATTATTAGAAACAGACAACATAGACGAGATCAAACCAAATAGTGAACTTGCAAAAGAAGGCTTAAAAGAACTAAAAGAAGTTATCAAACTTTCAAATAAAGATTTCTTAAAAGTTGATTTAACAGTAGCACGTGGTCTAGCATATTACACAGGAACAGTGTTTGAATTATTTGACAAGTCAGGTAAATACAGGGCACTCGCTGGTGGTGGACGTTATGATAATATGGTTAAATTGTTCGGAGGGGAAGACTGCCCAGCAACAGGTTTTGGATTAGGTTATTCAACATTAAGTTTGTTATTAAAAGATAAAGGATTAATGCCAGAAGCCAAATCTAACATAGATTATTACATTGCAACAATAAGCCAAGATGTCAAAGAAGACGCAATTCAAATTGCAAATAAATTAAGAGAAAAATATAATGTAAGTATTGACTTAATGCAAAGAAATCTTGGAAACCAATTTAAGTATGCTAATTCAATAAAAGCTAAGAAGGTAATTGTAATTGGTCCTGATGAAATAAAGAAAGGTAAAGTTAATATCAAAGATATGGCAACAGGAGAACAAGTTGAAAAAGATATAAAAGATATATAATAAAAAAATCACTATATAAAAAACATCAATTTCAAAATACTGAACAATCAATATTATACCCAAAAGATATTTATTTCATAAAAGAATTTTAAAAAGAGGTGAACAAATGAAAAAAATAAACAAATATATAGGAATATTTCTAATAATAATTGGACTTCTTCCTTTCTTAGGAATAGGTTTTGGAATGTTAAACACCATAGTCCATATTTTAACAATTATTAGTGGTATAATGATTTTAGTAACCAAATAATAATTTTTTATTTTTTTAATTAAATTTTTTAGTTATCTTACTAACAATTGATTTCTTAAACAATAAGACCCTTTTTAATCATGCTAATTCAATAAAAGCTAAGAAGGTAATTGTAATTGGTCCTGATGAAATAAAGAAAGGTAAAGTTAATATCAAAGATATGGCAACAGGAGAACAAGTTGAAAAAGATATAGAAAACCTATTAGGAGATTATTAGGAAAGATTTAAATAAAGTATTTGTTGAGGGTTATAATATGAAGTTTAATAATAAAACAATAACATTTTTTTTAATATTTTTAGTTGCACTTTTATTTTTAGGTTGTAATGAAGATAGTAGTCAAGATTTGGATGGGGATGGTAATGAAACAGTAGAAGATGATCATTTGAATGTAAGTATCGTTGAAACCACCTTCATAAATGGACCAGAAGCATCATGTGAATTCAATACAAATCGAACAGGTAAGACATGTCAGATTCAGCAAAATAATTACATTAATGTTAATATCCCATTTGATCAGGATTGGTATATTGAACTTGATGGTGAATTTCCAAGACACGCAAGTGGATATCCCCGAATAATGCATGCCGAAGGGTATCGTTTAGACACATTTACAGGAGATGGGCTCAGCATGGCATTCAGATTTGCAAATAGGGCTATCAATTTTGAAGAAGCATATAATGGATCAATAAGTACTCCTGCACCACCTAATCATGCAGGAGTATTAGAAGATATAATTGTTGAAGGTGCACATGTCATGCGTATTGAATATTTTTATAATGAATCAAGAGGTAAAATTTATTGGGATAATGTATTAAAGGGGAATTGGTTATTAGATATAATCAGAATTCCAGAAAATGTATCTCAAATATCTTTCCCTTATTTTGCAGGAACTTTTAAGTATGAAGTAATAGACTAGAAGATCTAACAAAACTTTTAAATCATAATTTAGTAGTACAAACAACTTTATCATCAATTAAGAAAGAATTCTCAGCTTGGCTAACAAAACCATCTGATTTCTCAACCAAAGGAGGGTATCCATGCAATATCCCTAGAGAACTTAAATGATTCAGTGCGTAACTTATCTGATTAAGAGAAAATTTTCCAGTTAACCATCTTGTTGTAAAAGGTAAACCTTGAAATTTTTCAAGTTCTTTTTGAATATTCTTAACAAAACCTACTCTAACAGACTTTTTACCATTTAATGTAAAAACAGAAGGATTACCATGTTCCTTAATTAAACCAACGCCATTAGTAGCAAATGGTTCAATTGCAATAGCCATCCCTTTTTGAAGTTCAGATTGATCACCACTATCATAATTAGGAATACTTGGTTTATCATGAATATTAAAATGAGCTAAACCATGACCAGATAAGTTTTTAACAGGTTTAAAACCAAATGATTCTATTGTTTCGGCAATAGTTTTTCCAATTAAATTAACAGGAGTTCCAATCTGTAATATTTTAGTTGCCTCTTTTAATGCTTCAGAAGAAGCCTTAATTAGTTCAGAATATTTTCCAGATAAATCAACGCTGCATGCACAGTCCCCTATATAACCATTAACATGAACTCCAACATCAAGACATACTAAATTATCATCAAAAACAACTTCGCCTTTCTCCTCAGGACAAAAATGAGCCGCTATCTGATCACAACTCATCTGAGTTGGAAATGCAAGACCACCACCTAATGATTTAATCTTATTCTCAACTTTATCAGCAACATCTAGAATGTCTGCACCCTTAACAATTAAACTCTTACCATACCCTCTTGCTTGAGCTGCAATACTTCCTGCTTTAAGATAATTGTCTCTAATCTCTAAGTCCATAAAAATAATAAAAAATACATACTATTTAAATCTTAGGCTTTGGAACAATAGATTCATCTAATTCTTCATAACTATCAGAGGGAATCCTATTTAATTCTAAGGAATTTATCAAAGCATCAGGTGCTGATATTGTTGAAGGAATCCATCCAGATTCAGCCCCACAACTTCCCTGGAAAACACTTTGTCTATCGCTTGTTTGGATCATATTGTTCATTGTTTGATAAGGTGTTCCAACAATATAGATACCTCTCACCCTCTTAGTTTTACCATGCCTATCAATCTGAAATACTTGTGAAGGAAATGTCTGAAAAAAACTTTCCTCCGGCAAAGTTAAACCTCCAGCTGTACCAGTTAATAAAAGGCCATAATCTTTAGATTGTTTTTCACATTCGTGTATGAGATATTCCTTTAATTGTTCAAAATTTACTTGATTAGAGGATTCAACAATCAAATTACTCATCCTCGGGGTTGATGCGTTTCCTGGAGACGCCCTTGCATGACCATTTGAAGATGTATTAAAAAAAGCTGCACTTGATCTAGAATGGAGATAATTTTTCAAAACACCATCTTTGATCAATTCAACTCTTTGAGATCTTACTCCTTCCTCGTCAAATTTATAAGACCCATCCAGATTTGGAATCGTGGGATCATCATATAATGAAATAAATTCAGGAGCAATCATCTTTTCAAGTTTACCTAAAAATAAGCTAGTTTTTCCACCCCACATACTTTCCTGCATACCATGTGCTTCAAGAGCGTGACCTATAACTTCATGCCACAAGACACCATTATTTTTGCCATCTAATATAGTAGGAAAAATACCATTTTTTTGAATAGGTGATTTTACAATATCTAAAACTTCCTCTTTTAATATTTCACCAGCTTCCATCAATTGGTCATAAGTTGGCAATTCATCACCCTCTAAACCATAAAATACTTTAGAATGAGGAATTACTCTATTTTTTGAATCTACTGCATTAACATGTAAGGCTATACTATACCTCATATAACTAGAAAAGATTTTTGAACCCTCTGAATTCATAAAATACTTGTTATTCTTAGATAATTCGAAATCAACAAAATTACTTAATATATTATCAGACAATAAATCTTTTGAAACCTTTTTTAATAATTGTTCTAAATCTCCCATATCGAGATGAATCTTTTGATCATTACCCAAATCAACATTTGGAGATTCTTTAGAAAAAAATACATATTTCTCACGTTGTTCTTTTGAACCTAATGAACTTAATTTTCTTTCTTCATAATTTTCTGTGCATCCCCAAAAGGTATTATTAACAGCATGCCATATTCTTTGTAAAGAGGCTACTTTATCAATATCGAGAGGTAATGAAAAACTTGTAGAATCTCTTCCTGCACCTTTATTATAATCTCCCATCATCATCCCAACAGTTCCCTTGATGGAGGGTTTGAAGGGTACAACCCCTTTAATAAGGCCACCATTAATAAATTCTAAACCATATTTTTCAGATGAAGATATATTAAAAGACCCAAAAAAGGGATTATAATTAGTCTTTTGTCCAGTAGGATCCTCAAAAGTATATTTTGACTTATTTAACATTTCTAAACCCTCACCCATTAATCCAAATATTTCTTCATTAACCATTTTTGCCTCCTTTAATCAATATATCACTGCAACAACTACTCTTTTAACATCTTCAAATCTCACTTTAAAAGGATCCACATTATCTAAATTATCACCCTTGGTTAAAGCGTACCAACCAAACTCATCAAAACCTGTTTCAACAATCCTATGTATCACTGTTCCATTAACTTCTTCAACAGAGTAAGATATTATGTCACCTTCACTCAAATAAGAATAATTTTTAGGCACTATTTCAATCGCATTAGATTCAGAATCTATTACAGGATCCATCGAATTTGTGTCTGTAAATCTCGCCCACTCAGCATTTTCTAAAGAAATAACAATTTTATCCGAATAAACTTTAATCTGCTCTTCCTTGATCCAATCATTTGGTGAATCTCTTTCAATAGCAGAATTAAAACTATATGGCATTTCCAAATTATAGCTAGAGCTATACATAGGTAAAGATATCAATACAAATAGCATTAAAAATAATAGTTTCTTAATCATTGCCCCCAGAAAGAATAGTTCAAAATAAGTTTATAAAGATTATTGTTCTTGAGTATTCTAAAGTAGTAAAAAAAATAGATACTTAAATTGATAAATCTTTATAAACATACAAAAAGATCAAATAATAATGAAAAAAACATTATATTTATCTGCAATTACTGCAACAATGATTGCATTATCGGGTAATGCCAATTCTATTGATAGTATTGTCAGTTGTGTAAATCAAAATAAAGTAGATATTGCTTGTTCGAGTTTACCAATTAAAATTGCTCAAAAAGGTCCAAAAGAAATCTTAGAACAAGATATTGCAAACAAATTATCAGAAAAAGAAATAGAAAAAAGTGATTACCTTAATTTCATTCAAAAAAAAGTAAGCACATTACCAAATCTCCAATCAAAAGACCATAAAAATATTAATGATTTAATTTATTCTATTGAAGATAAACTTTGGGTAGAACATATCATAGGCATTCAAAAAGATTATGTGGCAATTAGCGAGAATTATAAATTGTCATCAGAAACAACAACAGATATCAAACAATATAAAGATTTCCAAACGAAGATATTAGATGTGGTAAAAGATGATATTTTAGACAAAAATATAAATCCAGATAAACTAGGAGAAAAGATTCAAAAAGTAGGGTATATATTTTTGCCAACAAATGCACCTGAAGAAAGAAAAGAATATTTAGTTGAAAAAACAAAAGAAATAATTCAAACCTATTATAAATTTACCTTAACCTTAGGGCATCAAGATTTCTAGGAACAACAGTCTCTAATCTATTTTGTTTATGTAATGAACTAGCTAAATCTAGACTTCTAGAACTCTCCCCATGATTAATTATAATCTTTTTAGGTTTAGGATCACATTTAGTTACAAAATTCATTAATTGTTGTCTTCCAGAATGCCCGGTTAAACCCTCAATTGTATGAACTTCTAGTTTAACTGGATTTAATTCTTGTTTTTGACCCTGCATTGTAATAAATTCAGTTGCGCCCCTTTGGATCTTTCTACCAAGTGAACCTTCACCTTGATAACATACAAACAATAAGGAGTTATTGGAATTATTACCAAATTGTTTTAAGTATTCAACAGATGGACCTCCTACTAACATACCAGATGTTGCAAGAATAATACAAGATTCCTTTTCTTCAATTATCTGCATCCGTTCCTTATGACTTCCAACTTGTTTAAAATATTTAGCTAAAAAAGGATTGCTATCTTTGTGAAATATTCTTTTCTTAACAGCATTATTTAAAAATTCAGGATAAGCAGTATGAATTGCAGTTATATCCCAAACCATTCCATCTATATATACTGGAACATCTTTTAATTTGCCATTCCTAAGGGCGTCTTCGATAATCAATAAAACTTCTTGTGCTCTTCCCGAACCTAATACCGGAATTAAAACCTTTCCTTTCCTTTCAATGGTTTTTTTGATATATCCAATAAGTTCATCATCAGAGTCTTTTTTAGGTGGTAAAACATTATCCTTCCCACCATAAGTACTCTCTATCATTAAAGTTTCTAATCTAGGAAATGAAGTTGCAGCAGGTTCTAATAAAGTTGTTTTACCATACTTTAAATCACCAGTATACAATATATTATGTAAACCATTACCAACATGTAAGTGAATCATAGAACTTCCTAAAATATGTCCTGCATTATATAATGTAATTCTAACATCAGGAGTTATATCTGTAACTTCTTCATAATCTAAACAAACAGTGTGCCTAACCATTTCTCTAACATCATCAGATTCAAAAACAGGATCTTTATTTGAATTTTGACCCATAATCTTAACATAATCCATTAATTGTAATGACATAACGTCTCTAGTAGGTTCTGTACAATAAACAGGACCCCTATATCCATATTTAAACAAATAAGGAATAAATCCACAGTGATCTAAATGTGAATGAGAAACAATTACAGCATCTAATTTTCCAATATCAAATTCAGGTGCTTCTAAAATAGGATAAGCGTCCTTTTCCCCACCAGCAACATTAACCCCACAATCAAGCATTACATTACTCTCAGGAGTTTGTAATAATATACAACTCCTACCAACTTGTCTTCCAGAACCTAAATAACTTATTCTAACCCACTCCTCTCTCTTTCCAGATTTCCAACCATCATAGATCCTATGACCAATTTTATCTAAGAATTTTCTTCTATAATCAGAATGTTGATATAATACTGATCTAATATTTTCAATAAGTTTAGAACGAATAGCAGGTGTCCTTCTTATGATTGGAACCCATAATGTTTTGGATCTTATTTCCTTAAGAATTGCACCTTGTTTACCTATAACTAACCCAGGTTTTTCAGCCTCTACAACTACAATACTTCTTTGAGGATCAAATAAAATTTGTCCAACTTCTGCATCCTTAGGTAATATCTTCTTAATTTCTATTTCAGCTTGTTCTAAATCCATAATAATACTTGGATCAGGTCTAAGTTCTACTCTTTTCTTTATAGCATGAACTACATCTTTGATCATACTGCTTTTATTAAGAAAGAAATCTTTATCTTTTGTATATAATACAATATTTGCTCCTTCAAAAGCAGCATCCGATATTTTCTGTTTTGGTAAGTTTTTGTAAACTTCTTCAATTATACCTGACATTTTTTCGTTAAAACTCCGTACTTTTTTACTTCAAACCTTGATTTTAAATTTTAAATTAAAGAACATAACCTTAAGCACTTAATTTTGTATCAATTTCTTTGGATATCACTTTTTTAAATCCTTCACTGGTAATTGTGATTACATCATAACCACAACCAGATGCAGAATCTCTTTGTAAAGCTGCACTAAGTCCCTTTACAACTAACTTGATTCCTTCTTCAACAGTCATATCTTTTTCGTACAATGTTTCTAAAACACCATATACTGTTGTTGAACCTGAACCAGAAGAGACATAATCTTCACATTCTGTAATTGAACCATCTAAGAATATATCATATAAATGGAAACCATACATATCTTTTCCACCCATTAAAAAATGAGTCATACCTGGTATCATTGAAGGTACCCTTACGTTATTATAAACCATTCTTGAAGTATAATTTGCAACTTCTTTTAATATTGCTTCTTTACCGTTTCGTACATTTCTAAGTCTTACTTCAGCCTGAATTAATTTAATCAATAATTGTGCATCTGATACAGTACCAGCAATAGTCATTGCTATATTATTTGCAATTTGATGAACCTTTTTAGCCCTTTTATCAGCTATGATATTACCCATGGTTGCTCTTCTATCTGCAGCCATAACAATTCCATCTTTACAAACTAAGCCTATTGTAGTAGTACCTGTTTTGAGTACATTCTTTTTAATTTCTGTGTTTTCCATTTTAGAACTAAATTCATTATCACCTAAGAATTTATGTAAAATAGATATTTTATTGAGTATATAAAGTTTTCTATTTAGAAAACTTTATGCTTGAAAATCTCTGATTTTATTCGTATAAAGTTTTCATTTTATGAGAATTTATGCTTGAAAATCTCTGATTTTATTACAATTATAAAATAGATAAATATTTTTATTTTGTAATTATTACTCTATATCTCATCCCATTATTATTATACACCATATGTATAAACCCTATGGAGTCCGTAGCCATAGCACAATTATTTCCCACACCAACTGTTTCTACATTTGTTAAATTATAATCACCATTAGAATTAATATAAATTAATTTTACATTATTTGAATCATCTGTCCAACATAAAAATGCCCCACCTTCAATAGCAGGAGTCCATTGTGGACCAAATCTATTATCTAAACCACCATAACCACTATTCCCATAATTAGAACCATCGGGATCTATAATTGGTAAACTAGAATGATCATAAACCATATGAGTACCATTCCACACATTTATCACAATACCTTCATTAGGTAAACCAGTCACCAAATAAGCAATTTCAGGATTTTCCAAATCCGTCCCTATTTCAGAACGCCAACCATCATTATCAACACCAGAATCCATTGAGTTCCATATAACAGAAGAAGTCATGAAAGAATTTTTATATTCCCTAAAAATACCATGATATTCCACATTATGAACTGCATGCCATACCCCCGCTTGCCCGTCCCTAGAACCTATTTTAAATCTTAATGTTTCACTAGTTCTTGCATTAAATGATCCCCACTGACCTTGTTCAAATAAATTTCCATCATCATCAACTTTTCCCCAAACCCCGTCTAATGTCATCATAACGCCTTCATCTGGGTTAAACTTATCATTAACTAGGTTGCCATCAGTCCATTTATTTCCCCCTAACAAAAATTTTTGATACCATTTTTCTGAAGGATTAGTAGACATATTCTCGTATAGCCAAACAGCTTGTCCTGTAATTAAGAAATCACCTGACCGGTAAGGCATAGCACCAATCCAGGCCCGATCTTTAGAATCAATACTTATATGGGGGTGATAAACACCCATTGCACCAGAATAAAAATCTCCTTTATTTGAGAATAAACTTTCATTCCATAAACCATTAATCCGGTTATACATATAAATATTAGGTGGAGAAAAAGGGAACCCTTCATTAACAACAATATGGGGTTGATTTTTATAATCTAATGCAATACTTGATCTACTAAATTGACCATTTGAACCCATTATTTCTTCAGGACAAATATCCCCAATACTATTGCCTCCTTCTAATTCATATTCTAAATGAAATTTTTCAATCTCAGAAGTTGATTTAAATTTTCGTAGAATCAATGGATAATCAATATCAATAATCAAACTATCCTTTTGATTAGTTAAAATTATATTAGATTGAGGTCGTTTTCCTTCACTAATATTAAGACCTTCAAAAATATCAAAATTATTAAGAGTACACACCCTCAAATTATTATCCATATAGTTCTCTAATTGAGTCGTGTTACAAATGTATCCTAAATCTATTCCCTCTTCTAGGACTTGTTTGATACAACTATCAACAAAGGAGTTTACTGAATTGATGTCAGGAGTCATGTCTTCTTGAACATCAGTTGTTTTTTTTACATCTAAAGATCTTGAAGATATTAAAAAACCCACACTAACTAGAATTATTATCCCAATTACAATAAAAATCGTTACTTGACCCCTTTTATTCATAGATATTTACTAAAATCTAAGTTAATAAAGATTTCGTTTGATCAAGAAGTTGAGTTAACAGTTGCATTAGTAGATGTTGTACTTGAATTCAAAAGAGAATTGCAATAACTATTACCATAAGATTATCCCCCATTATCACTACAACCCAAACATAAAACTAAAAGAATCAAAAAAATTATTATTAAATTATTATTCAACTTCATATGATACACATCAATCAATATATTATTTAAACTTTTCTTAATCTAAGATTATAATATTTAACAATATTTATAAACCTAAAAGTTAATTATTGAATCAAAGAGGTGTAAATTTGAATAAAACTACAAAAATCAAAGATTTTTGTCGAATTGGAAATAATCATATTTCCAAAAAAGGACAAATTACAATATTCATAGTTATAGGTATTATCTTATTAGTTTCTATCAGTGTGATTTTATGGGTTAATAATCAAAAAACTCAAACCACTTCTTCCGAACTTGATAAAAAGATAAATTATAATGTGGAGGGTTTTCAGACTTATGTAGAATCATGTATAAAACAAGAGACAGAACCTGCAATCAAAGTTTTAGGGTTAAATGGAGGTACATTAGATCAATTAAATTCATACAAAATGTATGATGGAAAAAGATTTAAATATTTATGTACTCAAGGACAAACAAATAAAGATTGTAAAAATGTAATCTTAACAAGACAAGATTTAGAAATTGAACTAGAAGAATATCTTGAAAAAAAATTAAAAGAATGTATTGATTTGGAGGTTTTCAAAAAAAGAGGATATAGAATAACTTCTCAAAACACACAAGTGGATGTAAAAATAACTACCAGAAGTGTACTTGTAAATTTAAATTATCCTGTAACATTTGAGAAGAATAATGAAAAAACATATTTTAATGAATTTATCCTAGATTTAGATAACCCCTTAAGTCAATTATATGAACTATCTAATCAAATAATTAACCATGAAACTATTGAAGGTTTTTTCAATAAAGAAGAATGGGAAACTAGCCATAATAGCATTATAGAAATTAATAAACACAAAGCATATCCTGATATAATATATAGTCTCGTAAAAGAAGATGAAAAAACAAATGAAGTTTATGAATTTAATTTTGCAATCCAAGGGAAAAATACAATAAATGATTATTCTATTCCCACAGCATCAAATAATAATTTAGGTTGTTGTAAAAATAATTATGATAATATGGGTTTTGCTAATTCAGAACAAACTCAATGTGAATCTAAAACAGAAACAATATATTCCAATGATTTAGCTAGTTGTAATTGTTTAAGTAGAACAAACTTTCAAAAATCAAATTTATGTAATGGCCAACCCTGTAGTGATTGTGAAACAACATGGAATTATAATAGTCAATCATATTCAAATGAACAAAAATACCATGGTGAATCCTGGTGTGTTTATGATGGTCCGGTGGGAAATGGTTTTGATTATGTGGGGTCTAGGCATTATAAACATTCCTGTATAGATGGAATAGAATATGTTGAAGAAGCTCGTGATTACCGTGAAGAAATCTGCATTGAAGAAACAAAACAAAACAAAACAACAGCAGAAATAAGAGTAAATAGGTGGCGTTCTTGTTTTAGTCAAAATAATGAAAATTCTTGTCTTGACACAGAAAAAAGAGATTGTTCATGGAATGAGGGATTAGTAAATGAAGATGTCCCCTCTTATGGATTACAAAGATTAGATAAAGGTTGTTTCCCTATAAGTCCCCCTGGATTTATGCATTGGAACAATAATGGGCAAAGTGTTTGCTCATCAGCAAATGAATGGAGATATTGTGATGGATATAACTGTCCAGATTCATGGGTTGACGCTGTTGCAAGATTATGTTATTCTTTAGGAGATTGTGGAAACTTTAGAAATGTGGCAGATAAGATAACTCAATCAGGTTATACAAATACAGATAATGTTGAACGTGAGTATCTTTATTTAGAAAGTGGATTAACAAACAAGGGATATGAATATAATTTATATCTCCCATTATCCAATATAGAACAAATAGAATTAACAGGTGAAGAATTTGAAAATAAAGGCTACACATCACAAGAAATGTTAGATGCTCAACAAACATGGTATAGTGATGCTTCCACATGGAGTTCTGAAACATTTAGCCAAACAAACGAAGAATCCCAACCAGGGTATATTTTTGCTTCAGGTACATGTAATGTTTGGAATGCACCTTCCTCATCAAGAGATTGTGACTTATGTAATAGATATCAAAAGAAGTCATGTACAGAATATAAATGTAAAAGTCTGGGACAAAGTTGCAGATATAGTGAAATAAATGGGGTCGGCACTTGTTCATCAGATGGTCAAATAGGGGTAATAGAGACAATAGAAAAAGTAGGTTTAATTCCTGGAACAACTACACTAATAATAGAACCCTCAACAATTGAGGTTTCTTCAAATCAGTTATCTGATAATGATGCCCCAGAAATAATAGATTATAATATCTTAACAGAAAATATGAATATGGAAACAATTGAATTTAATCACCTTCAAGGAATAGAATTAGATCCTGCAGTCCGTCCATTCAAAACAATAAAATTAGAAATAAGAACAGACGAATTATCATCATTAAGTCTAACCACTCCAATGAAAAAAGTAGTTCCCAACATAAACGTCTATGATATAACTCAACCAGACAGTAGATTTCAAAATTTACATACTTTAAATATAACTGTCACGCCATTATATAGCCAATATGAAGACTTAAGAAATATTAGTATGGCATGGGGATTTAATGGAGACATTATAAAATTCATAAAAAAATCACAACAATATGGCTTTATGAATAATTTTGTAACAGATGATATAGGCACTGCAGAAGTTATAATTGAAAGTATTGAAGATGAAAATAAATATCCTTTATTTTTAGAATTAAATGATAATTATGGAAATAAAGAAGAAACTGTAATTCTCATAGAGATCACATAATTCCAATATAACTTAAAACCCCTTCTAAAAATTGTTTGATACAACTATCAACAAAGAGTTTTACTAGGGTGATATCATTTTATTTAATCAAGAGGAATTTACAGTTGAATTAACTGTAGTATTTGTTGTACTTGAATTAAGAAATGCCTGACAATAACTTGAGCCCCACCCAGATCCATCAATATCTCTACCGCAATGAGGGTCTTGTCTTAAATTATAACCCACATCATTCACATAGATATGAAAAGAAGGGCAAGCCATACAATCACTATAATATTGATTATCAATTTTAATAGAAATTCCATTAGTATTATAAACAAATATTGTATCCTCTGGAGCACCATCACACCTTCTACCTGTTACAGTTATATTCGGATAAGGCAAGGGAAAATAAGGGGTTAAATCATTTGGATTTCCACCATTGTTATCTAGATACTTTCCAACAAAACATTGAGCAAGATTATTTATACCGGCATTAGCACGAGGCATAAATCCATCTTCATGAATTACTTCATCTGCCCTACCTGCACGTTCAGGTTTACCCCACTCACCACACATCAAACCATAATCATCTACATATTCAGATCTAGTACAATTTTCTTCAAATACAACTGTGCAACCCTCACAACTTGGAAATTCACAATCGCAATCATGAAATCCACTAGCTGTTACATTTCTACATTGACATTTCCATTCAGTTGGACATGATGTACAATTATAATACAAAGGATTACAAAATTCAGGACCTGGCACATCACTAGGATGAACAGGTGTTGGACTAGTTGGTAATTGACCTAAATTAGCAATATAAGCATTTTCTGCATTATCACTACAATCACCATCAGAATCATCATCATCACTACATCCCCCATAAAGTGGAACTATCGCTATGATCAAGACAATTATTAATATTAATTTATTCAATCATCTCACCTATAAATACTAATTATCACTTAAGGTATATAAATATTACTTTTAACTTATTGAGTTATTATCTTCCGATATCTAACCCCTCCATTGTTATAAACCATGTGGATGTCCCCATTAGAATCTGTTGTTATTGCACATTGTTGACCAGGGCCAACATTGATAGTATCTCCAAAAAAACACTCGCCCTTAACACTAATATATTTCAACATAATATGATTATTTCCAGAAGTCCAACAAACAAATGCACCACCACCATCAGCTGAGGCCCAACCTTGAAGAATTCTCCCTCCAACACCCCCATTTGAACTCTCACCAAGCGTACTTGAATCAATCTGAAATGTTCTAGTTTTTGAATAAAGTAATTGAGTTCCATCCCATATATTTAAGGCCAATCCTCCTGCATTCGGACCAGATAAATAAGCTACATTAGGATCATCTAAATCTACTCCAAGACCAACATAGTCATGATCATCAAACCAAGACAAACCACCAGAACGATAAATCCATTCGACCCCTTGTGGCATCAAAGTATTTTGATAATATGTGTTTCCAATAATGTGTATTATACTATCAGCATTATCTCTTGCACTTACTGCAATAGCACCAATTTCCCCACCAATAACATTAATAGATGAAGGAACTCTATTAGGAGTTCCTCCTAAAGACCATTTGAACAACCCAGAATTTTGATCATACTCGTAAGCTTGATTCGGAAGATCAGGATCTAAGGCTATGGTCGCAACAAAACCTGCATTAATCTTACTAGGTCCCCATTTAATGAAAGGGTTGGCACTATCACTCATATTTTCAATAAGACTCATTGCAATACAACATTTTCTACCACCAACATCAAAATCATGTCCAAAATCAGTAACATACGCGCTTGTTATCCAGGCACGATCTACACTATCAATCCCTATATGAATTGTTCCAGGTGGCCTACCTGCAAATTGTGGAATGAATGAAAGATGACTATTCCAAGTTCCATTTATTTTACTATATAATGATCCTGAAACTTCTAATACAATGTGGGGTTGGTTTTTTAAATCTGTATCGATACCCATCTGCCGTGCAGGATTCTCTGAGCTAACTTCCCCTTCATCACCAATTGATTGAATTGTTCTTTTAATCGGAAAATGATAGTCTAGATAAAACTCACTAATAATTGCAGTAGATTTTATTTTTCTGATCTTTAAAGAATAATCAACATCAACAATCAAACCATCCTTTCTACTAGTTAAAGTAATATTAGATCGAGGCCTACTTAACTCAGTAATATTGAGACCTTCAAAAATACCCAGATTATTACGTACGCAAATTCTTGAATAAATGTCAACATAATTTTGTAATCCTGTAATGTTACATAAACTAATATTTTCCAAACCAGATTTCAAGGATTGTTTAATACAACTATTAACAAAAGAAGTTACTGCATTTACATCAGAAGTTATATCTTCTTGAACATCTGTTTTTTGACTCATAGACTCAGAATTATAAAATAATAGGGAAGATATCATCACAATAATTAATATACCTATTAAAATAAATATAGTAACTTGCCCTTTCTTATGCATAATCTATTTACTAAAATTTAAGTTAATAAACATTTCGATTAATTAAGAAGTCTTTTTGATCTTAAAATAACAAAGATAAACTAAAACAGCAGATAATGCACCAATTAGATTAACAACTAAATCCCCCATAGCATCAAAATAACCTCCACCTACAATATCAACGAGATTAGCCTCTTGACTAAGGGCAACATAATCTCCGGTTCCAAATTGAAAAAATCCCTCACCCATACCCCATGCCAAGTAACCTCCAAATTCAATCGTCTCAACTAAGGACCCCACACCAAGCCCTGATAAAACCACTAATAATAAAATCACCCAATCTTTTGTTCTGAATTTTTTATCTTTTAACAAATAATATGACAATAAATTAGCAATTATCAAGGTAATTGAAAATATTCCAACAAAATGAGTAATATAATCATAAGGTATAAAAAAATTATCATAAAATCCAAATGCCCCAAGATTATGCAAAACAAAAGAGAGACATACTAATGAATAAGTTAAAACATTTAATTTAAGTTTTTTATATAAGAAATATAAAACTATAACTAAAAAAGTAGAAAATAATAAATCTGCTATAAAACCCGTTTGATATTTAAAATATGCAATTATGATTATTAAAAAAAGAAATATAGATAAAATATATTCTTTACCTTTCATTACATCCTCTCGAGTACTTTTATCCCCAGCATATTTAACCCGTTTTTAATAATTTGTTTTACACAACTAATAAGCAAGATTCTTGCTTTCATCAAATCTTCTTCTGCTTTAAGTACAGGATAATTATGATAAAAATTATTAAACGCCTGAGATAAATCTAATAAATATCTAGTTAAAACATGGATCTTATAATTTGAACCAACACTTTTTACCATTTCTTCAAAGTTACTTAGTATCTTGATAAGTTCAAGCTCTTCTTTTTCCTTAAGTAACGTACTATCGACTTTATTACCTACTTCCCCTCCGTACTTAGCAATTATAGAATTAATCCTAGCATACGTATATTGAAGATAAGGTCCAGTTTCTCCCTCAAAACTAATTGATTTTTCAGGATCAAATAACATGTCTTTAACAGGATCATGTTTTAATAAATAAAATCTTATAGCAGCCATTGCAATTTCATTAGATCGATGTTCAAGATCCTTAACAGCTAAAGCACCATGTTTTTTATTTGTCAAATCCCTAGCAATATTAGTCATATCATCTATTAAATTATCTGCATCTACAACAGTTCCTTCCCTAGATTTCATTTTTCCAGTAGTTAGATTAACCATACCATAAGCAAAATGATGTAACTTATCCGCAAAAGGATATTTCAATAATTTAAGAACCTCAAATAAAACCTTAAAGTGATAATTCTGTTCTGTTGCTACAACATAAATTGATTTATCAAATTTAAAATCTTCATACCTAATTTTAGCCAGATAAATATCTTGTGTAATGTAAACAGTAGTTCCATCAGCCCTTAACAAAACCTTTTTGCCATAACCTTTATCTTCTAAATCTACGAACACTTCACCTTCTTCACCTTTTTCAAATAAACCATCAGACAAGCCTTTCAAGATTATATCCTTACCATTCTTATAAGTGTCACTTTCATAATATTCTTTCTCGGGTTTTATTTCAAATTTCTTATAGGTTGTCTTAAAACCATCAAAAGCCCATTTATTCATCTTTTTCCACAATGCCAATACTTCCTTGTCTCCAGCCTCCCATTTCCGAACCATCTCTTGGGCTTCATCTTCTAATTTAGTATTATCTTTAACCTTTTGAGCAAATAGGACATAATATTTTCCTACAAAAAAATCAGATTTCATCTTTGATTTTTCAGGAGTATCACCCTTACCCCATTTTTGATAAGCAAGCATCGATTTACAAATTGCAATCCCTCTGTCATTATTAACATTAACATGAACAACTTTATTTCCATTTAATTCCAAAATTTTAGTCAAAGCAGTCCCTATAACAATATTTCTCACATGACCTAAGTGTAAAGGTTTATTTGTATTTGGACCAGGAAACTCAACTAGAATCTTTTTTCCAGTAGATTTTTGACTGCCAAACGAATCGCCTTTCTTAATTATAGATTTTAATAGATCCTTTGACTGTCCAGATCGATTAACAAAAAAGTTCAAATAAGGTCCAGTGGGCTTAACTTCTTTAATCATATCATCAAGTTTAATTTTTCCAACAAGTTCTTTAGCAATTTCAACAGGACTTTTTTTCATCTCTTTAGATAAAGCAAAACAAGGAAAAGCATAATCCCCTAACTCAGAATTAGGTGGAACTTCTAAACTAATATCCTTCAAACCTGTTAGTTTCTTTAAAATCTTAGTTATTTCCTCTTGAAATTTATCCATAGGATCAACTAAATAATTAATGTTTATTAAGGTTTTGGAAATCTATGATTTCCAAATACCCTGAAAATACAAAGTATTTTCATTGGTTGTCTTTACTAAACATTTTTAAATAAAAAAGCAACTACATTTAATATGGGGGACAAATATAAAACTACATCTCAAGATCTAGCGGATATAACAGATATAGAATATCAAAAAGAGTTAAATAAAACGCTTGAAGAACTATTTTATTGTGCGGCGGAAATCCTCCAAAACACACAATCTGGAACAAATTTTATTCTAAAACAAAATGGGGAGTTTAATGCAGTAGAAAAAAGAGATTATTATAGGTCTTTAGTTCCTGTAATGAGATTAGCATCCGCCCATATTGATAATCCAGGTATCAAACCAATATTAGGGGCATCATTATATATGTTAGCAGAATTAGAAGAAGAAAATAAAAAAGAAAAATTATACAGGGGAGCTATATTAAATCTTGAACAAGCAATTACAGATTCAGGGCACGATATAACAGAACATGATATATTATTCTTAGGACTTTCACACAATGGACTAGCAAATAACACTCAAGACCCCCCAGATAGATTAACCAATTATAATGAAAGTATGAAAGATCTTGCAGAATATATGCAAATAAAAAAAGGAGCAATAAATCATAAAGATTTTTTTCTTTTAGCAAAATCTCAATTAGATCTGGCTGAATTTTTAAAAACTCATATACCTAGTTACAAAGCGGCAATATATAATTTTCAACAAGCCTTGGAGTTAAAAGAATCTTCAAATACTTATTATCATCTAGGAATTGCTCAACTAGGGTTATCTAAAAAACTACCTAAAGGGCAACGGGCTAAATTAGCAAAAGAAGGTTTAAAAAATATAGAAAAGGGTACAAGAATAGAATAATCAAATCAAATAGTATAGTGTTATAGTAAATAGGGTAATGTATTCATACAACCTACTAATTAAACAGAAACACTTAAAAAGGGCTATTAATTCCTGATAATTAAGATGAAAAGAAGTTCAAAACGTTGGAAAAAGAAAGGCCAAATGAGATGGAAGTGGCAAAGAAAACGTATGAAAAAAGAAAAAAGGAAGAGACAAAAGCAAAAATCCTAGATTTTTCTATTTATTTCGATTTAATACGTTATTCTAAAATTGAAATAACTGAAAATTTTAAATTTTCAATTTATTTTTTTATCACTTATTTATTAAATATAGTTCTTATTTTATCGATTTTATTAAATACTTTAAAATATACAAATAACATAAAGTATCTATCCAGATAGACCATTCCAAAATGATTGAAACAAAAACTAAACCTAACACAGATAAGGAGATTTTATCTATTTTGCACCCTTTAGTTAAAAAATGGTTCAAATCAAAATTCAAAGAATTTGCTACACCTCAAAAATTTGCTTTAATGGAAGTTCATTCCAGGAATAATGTTTTAGTTTCAGCTCCAACCGGATCAGGTAAAACACTAACTGCTTTCTTATCAATATTAAATGAATTAATAGATTCCTCAGAGAAAGGAATTCTCAAAGATAAAATTTACGCTATATACATAAGCCCATTAAAAGCACTTAATAATGATATTAAAAAGAATTTGCAAGAACCCTTAGCAGAACTAGAAAAATTAGCAGGGAAAGAATTAGGAATCAGAGTTGCAGTTAGAACTGGAGATACCACATCATATGAAAAGACAAAGATGTTAAAAAAACCACCTCATATCCTAATTACTACACCAGAAAGTCTAGCTATAATGCTTGCTTCTATTAAATTTAGAGAACACCTAAAAGATGTTGAATGGACAATTATAGATGAGATCCATTCTTTAGCAGAAAATAAACGAGGAGTACACCTCAATCTAAGCTTAGAACGTTTAAGTTACCTAGCTTCACATATGGCCCGTGTTGGACTCTCTGCGACCGTTGCACCATTAGTTGAAGTCGCCAAATATCTTGTTGGGCCAAAAAGAGATTGTAAAGTTATTGATGTCCAGTTCATCAAAGAGATGGACCTCAAAGTACTAAGTCCAGTTCCAAAATTAATCAGTGCATCTCATGCAGATATGCATGAAAAAATGTATGGGTTAATGGACAAACTTATTCAAGATCATAAAACCACGTTAGTTTTTACAAATACTAGGGCAGGAACAGAACGAGTTGTACACCATCTTAAAGAAAGATTTCCAAAAAAATATACAGAAATGATTGTAGATGATGATACAAATGAAACAACTCAACTAAATAAAATAGGTGCACATCACGGAAGTTTAAGTAAGGAGCACCGTACTAAATTAGAAAAAGATCTTCGAGATGGAAAACTAAAAGCAGTTGTTTGTTCTACTAGTCTAGAACTCGGAATTGATATTGGTTTTATTGATTTAGTAATTTGTTTAGGTTCACCAAAATCTGTAGCTAGAGCACTTCAAAGAATAGGACGTTCAGGTCATAAGTTACACGAAAAAACAAAAGGAAGAATTATTGTTTTGAACAGAGATGATTTAGTAGAGTGTGCAGTTCTCCTAAAAGAATCTATTGAGAGAAAAATAGATAGAATTCACATACCCCAAAATTGTTTAGATGTTCTTGCTCAACAGATGCAAGGGATGTCTCTAGAACAAACATGGGATGAGCGAGAAATGTATGATACAATTAAAAAAAGTTATTGTTATCAAAATTTAAATATCACAGATTTTAATGAATTGTTATCTTATCTTGCAGGAGAATTTGTTGACTTAGAAGATCGTTATATTTATGCTAAAATTTGGAGAAAGGACGGAAAACTCGGTAAAAAAGGTAGGATGAGTCGTGTTATTCATATGACTAACATTGGAACAATTCCAGACAATACTGCAGTTTTAGTAAAGGTTGGAACTCAAATTATAGGAACAATAGATGAGGGATTCTTAGAGAAATTAAAACCAGGGGATGTTTTTGTACTAGGTGGACAAGTTTACATGTTTAAATTTGCACGTGGAATGGTTGCACAAGTTTCAGCTTCAGTAAATAGACCTCCAACTGTCCCAAGATGGTTTTCAGAATCATTACCTTTAAGTTTTGACTTAAGTATGGCTATTGGAAGATTTAGAAGACTTATGGATGATAAATTTACAAAGAAAAAATCAAAGAAAGAAATCCTGGAATTTGTTAACAAATATCTTTACATAGATAAAAATGGGTCTATGGCAATCTATAATTATTTTTACGAACAATTTAATTTTGCAAAAATACCCTCAGATAAAAAAATTGTAATTGAACAATATGATGATGGTAAACAAGTTTACTATATATTCCATACTTTATTTGGCAGACGTGTTAATGATTGCCTATCAAGAGCAGTAGCATTCGCCATTGCAAAAAGCCAACATAAAGACGTAGAGATTGGAATAAGCGACAATGGATTTTATGTAACCAGCCCAAAGCGAATTTTATTAATGAAATCATTTAAATTAATAAAATCAAAGGATATTGAAAAATTAATGGATCTTGCACTTGATAAAACTGAAATTCTCAGCAGAAGATTTAGGCATTGTGCAGCGCGCGCCTTAATGATACTTCGAAATTACAAAGGTAAAACAAAATATGTTGGACGTCAACAAGTCTCTTCAATGATACTAATGGCAGCACTTAGAAGGATTAATCCTAATTTTTCAATACTAAAAGAAGCAAAACGTGAAACATTAGAAGACTTAATGGATATTAAAAATACTAAAATGATTTTAGAAAGAATTGAAGAAAGGAAAATAAAAATTGAAGAAATTCAAACTTTAATTCCAAGTCCTTTCGCTTTTTCATTAATTGCACAAGGCTACACAGATATCATGAAAATTGAAGACAAAGTTGAATTCTTAAAAAGAATGCATCAAAATGTCCTAGCTAAAATTTCTATTAAAAAAGATATTGATAAAGAATATATAAAAGAACAAATAAGCTCAGAAAATGAAAACAAAGAGATTGATTATCATGAACTCTGGGATGAACAATTAAATAAAGAAAGAACAGATGCAGAAGAAGAACTAGATGAATTAAAAATGTTAATGTGGAACCAAGAAGATGTTCCTCGGTTTGTAAAAGAAGCATTGGTTAAATTAATAGAAGGCGAAGACAATATCCGCCAGGATGTAATCACATCTGTGGATAAATATAAGGAAGAGATAAAAAAGAATTGGCCTAAAAAACTCCAGAAGAAAGTATTTGAACGAATTAAAGAAATTTCTTAAAAACCATTATTTAATTGATTCATACCTTGATTTTTATTTCTTTTTCTAATCAAAAATATAATAATGCCTATTAATAATATTAAAATTAATGATACCCCAGCTATGATAGATTTAGAAACGCCATTTTTTTTAGGAATACAATCTATATCAAAATGAGTATTTGGATTAGCACAATAACCATCTTCTGAATTTTTTGAACAGTCCGCCAAACAATTGAGTTCATTCTCAAAAGTAAATTCATAATCACAAACGCCATTACCACACATATCCAGTTCAAAATAAATCTTATCTGAAATTACAACTAATGAATCATCAACATTCACCCTTAATGGATTAAATTCAACATTAATACCCTTGTCAATTCTAACAGTATATGGGATTTCTTTTTCTTCACCAGGGTTTAAAGAATCAATAGTTTTTGACCATTGGAGAACTCTCCCCCCATCAAAAAATTCAAATTCGTTTTTAGGGTAAACAGGTAAAAACAAACCTTGATTAAAAGAATCTTCTAAAACAATATTTTTTAATATCTCTGTACCAGTATTCTTAATAACTACACTAACCTCAACATCAGCAGGAGTTTGTGTTATTCTCAGAGGATTAGCAGTCCTTTTAACTTCTAAATCAGAAGTTAACGTATTCCATCTAATATTAAGGGAGGTTGGAGCAATATTTTGTTTTTCCCAATAATAAACAACTCTACCTTCTTCTTGATCCATACGATCATCAACCTTACTACTACTCACAATTTGATTAATTCCTTCTGGAAGTATTAATTTAACACCATACCTTTCAACTTTATTTGAACTATAAAGACCCTCAAAAAGAATTTGTGGATTATATTTTAACTCCTTAAAATGCCCTTCACCATAAACTTCAAGATTATAACTAACTTGAATTAATTTTTTTTCTGATGGATTGAATGTGAGGGTATTATCAATCAAAGATTCGCCATTTATTTTTATCTCCGTTTCATCTAGATTTAAGAAATTCAAACTAACTGCATTTTCTTTTTCATCTGAGTTGACTAAACTAATTTCTAAATAAGCCGTTCCATTAGCCCCATTCACATCAAGAGTGACTATTTGAGATTCAATTAGTATTTGCCCTTGATAAAATTGAACTTTTGCAATTACTAAAGGCAATACAAATATCAACAAAATTAATATAATTATTTTATTTTTCATTTTTATATCTTATTTTTTTAATTTTTATGCTAAGCTCATTGTTCCATTTTGTGAAAGATCAATTCCCATATTACTTCCACTTCCTGGACAAACGTCAGTATAATAAGTTTGATCTGTCCAACCTCCTGCAGGACAACCAGTTCCAGAAGGGTAATTATAAGTATACGTAGCAGGATCAACATAATTAGAATCCCCTCTATGTATTCTGCCCACCTCACCCATACGATCATTGCAAAGGTTAAGTGGACGATAAACTGCAGCACCATTTGTGTTTCGATAAGTTGATGAATCAAAAAAACTCCCAAGAATATTATAATCCATTATCCTATAACTTCCTTGATATAATACTATATTGTACACATGACCTTCTTGATCATCATCATCACAAGAAGTTAAAATAAATGGAATTAAAAATAATGCAAAATAGAAAAACATATATTTATTCTTTTTTTTCATTTTAGTCTCAGTCTGTTGCATATTGATATGAAGTCACAGTAAAAACACATCTCCAATTAATGCCTAATGACCTTAATAATGCAGTTCTTAGAATACTATGATCTTCACAATCACCACAATAATCCTTACCACAACCCCTATTACCACTTGATTCTATTGTCCATTTTGCTGATTGGGCATTATCATTATCAGCAGGATCTGCTAAATACTCCATATGATTGTGCAAATAACTTGCAACAGCTTCCATATATTCATCTGCGGTATTAGAATTACCACCATTATATTCTTGTAATGCTTGGATTGCTGTTTGATAAATTAAAGTATCACCTAAATTGAAATAAGATGCAGCAGGTCCATTACCAGGAGACGAATCAGCAAAGCAGTCAATTGTCCCATTGGAATTAGTGGCATTTGAAGAAAAAACTTCATTTATATATCTATCAGTAGATAAACTACATACAGCGCTAAATCCCTCATTAACACAAGTATAACCTGATGGACAAGTTTTTTGTGCACAAGAACAACCGGCAGTGTCAACAATGGTAGTAGTTGTACCAGCACAATTATCATTAGCATTAGAAACCCCATCTTGATCATCATCAGAAGTTGCAAATACCATCAATAAAGAGATTAATAAAGCAAATATCATCAAATAAATCGTTTTTTTTATCATTTTATTATTATGAATTTATAAGTTTATAAGTTTTTTTGTTTTTCAGTTTTAGTTATTACATGCACCTATACACTGCATAGGTGGGTTATTATTGTTATTTGCAGTTCCACCAGGAATATTCCACTCTGCATTAAGGAAAGGGCATCCATCTATATAATAAGTTTGATCTGTCCAACCACCAGTAGGGCAGACTGGACCATCTGGATAATTATAAGTTTGTTCAGATGGATGAACTAAGTCGGCGTTATAACCACCAAGATAATCATTCCAAATATTATTAACTGCATAATTTTGAGTATATGTCCCAGTATAGAAATAATAACCCAAATAGCCCCTATCCACTATCCTATATGCTTCTAAATAGTCAACTATGTTAAAAACATGATTATCGCTCTCTGCAACATAAGCACATCTCCAACTCACACTTAAAGATCTTAATAATGCGGTTGTTAAAATTGCCCTATCAGTACTATCCCCACAATATTCCTTACCACAAGATTTATTGTGACTATATTTGATAATATAACTTGCAGGTTTTCGAATAAAAGAGTGATTAAAACCCATATTATAATTAAGATAATACACAACAGAATCTATATATTTATTACTGGTATTTAATTCACTAAGATTGCTCAAGGTATTTTCAGCATAAAATTGTAATGCCTTTATAGCACTTTCATAAACAACAGAATCATTTAATGAAATGAGATGTGAAGATATTCCACTTCCAGGAGAAGCATCATCAAAACAATTTGCTATTGGTTTGTCTAATAAAACAGGAATATCTACAGGAGGTTCTAAAGTTACATTTTCCCTACAAACAGCATTAAATCTTTCAAGAATACAGTTGTAACCAAATTCACAGGTTTTTTGTGCACAAGAACATCCTTCATTATCAACCATAGTTGTATCTGTTAAAGGGCAGGTATCATATTCATCAGGAACCCCATCTTTATCACTATCAACTACACCTGCATAAATCAAATTAGATAAAACAAAGAAAGTTATGATATAAATAATTATTTTATTCATGACACTCACCTACAAAACCTATATTTTTAATTGCAAATTGGAATATATAAGATTGAACATATTTTGATTCATAAGTAGAATAATCAACTAGTTGAATTATATCCCAATAATCATAATCGCTTTTTTTATAAAATAAATTTGTTAAATCGTTAGTGTCATATAAATAACATTCTGGTTCAACATCATAATATACATAAGAATTGTATATATTATTAGATAATAAAATTGCTGCATTATATAATTCTCCAAATCTTATAGGGATATCAACCTTAAAATTAGAAATCATGAATTCGTAACCTTCTTTTTTAAAGTTTAAAGGATATTCAAGAATAACATTAACCTCATTCAAACCAATTATAACATTACTATCTACCTTTGTTCTTCTCAAATTAAAATTAATGCTATGATAATCTATAATTGGGGCAATTACTTCAAAACCCTGTTTTTCAAAAGTACTCAAATCTAAGCATTTTTCAAATTCGACTATTATATATCTCTCCAGTTTTTTTTCGATTTCATCCAAAGAAGGATAACTAACTTCATATGATTGACTATCCAAATAATAAGGCACTGATATACTATTTATATAAGTTGTACTGGGTGTTCTTCCTTTATAAAATTCATCTGCACCATCTTCACCATAAAATGAATCTCCTTCCGGATTAATATAACCTCCCTGCATACCTAATTTCCATAATCCTTCTTCGCTAACATATTTAAGACAAGACTCAACATAATTCTTAATCATTTTTGAATCTTCATTATTTTGAGTCACACCCCCATAATTAAAATTTTCGACTTGATCTTTCTGAATATTTAAAATAAAAGTAAAAATAACTAAGATTACAATACCTATTACAAAAAAGATAGTTATCTGTCCTTTTTTACCCACCATAACTGATAATCCATTAATTATAATATATAAAAGGTCCTATTTAAAATATTAAAAGAAATTTCTTAGAAGACTAATCCATTAAGATTTTCTTATCCCATCCACCTTTACATGGAGTATATTTAATAATTTCATCTGAATCAATAAGATCACAATTCCAGCTGTAAAATTTAGACTTAAATTTTCTCAGTCCAGGATTTTGCATATATTCTACAATTGCAGGGGGATGCAAAGCACCATAATTAACCAAAACATAATCCCCTTTTTCAAAATCCTCTTTATCCAATAATTCAGGTAATTTTAATATTCGTTCTGCAATCTTAATATTTCTTTGATCCATGATATGATTAAAACAGTATTTATGCTTTAAACTAGCTGAACTAAGATTATTATAAGGATATGCAAAGTCTGATTTTGCAAAAATATCCCTCCAATTAAGACCACCCGAATTAAAAAAGGAAGAATATGCAAGCCCAACCATTACTGAAGATTTTAAAAGATCTTTATTTCCTTCTTCAGATAAATGTTTATTCTTAAGAACATTATTTAACATATAACAGCCAATAAAAGGAGAATACATATCCATGTTTACAAGAAATGATTTACCTGAATCTAAATTAACAACAGATTTACCATCTATTGAACATAAATCATGTAAAACTTTAAAATACTCGCCAGCTCCCCTTTTAAATTCAAGATCACCTTCACTTATCACAAAAGAGGCATTTTTCACCAGCTTATGCATATCATTAAAATTTTGTTCTGCAAAATAAGGTGTGTGCATAACACCATAAAAAAGTAAATTCATCCCATTAATATCACATTTGATTAAATCCCCCTTATAATCCCATTTATCTTCCTCTTTTAATTTTGAAGCATCATGGGATCTTTTAAATGAGAAACCCATACTTGCAAAAAATGAGACCATACCAAAAGCAGAAGCTACTTTAAGCCCTTTCCTTAAAAATTCCCTTCTAGTAGTTTTTTCTAAGTCACCCATAAAAATAATAATGTAAATTAGTTTTTAAATGTTGTCATCATAACTACTTTAAAGTAACTAAATAAATAATCAAAGAATTAAAAAATGTAAGAAATGTTGAGTTTCAATCCATTAAATATATAAACAATTAAATTATATTTAGATTAATATGGAAAACGATTTAACAGCAGTATATCTTGCAGCAGGATTATCATCAAGATTTGGTGGAAGAATCAAAGCACTAATTCAAGTAGGTCCCAATAACGAATCATTAATGGAACTTTCTATGAATGAAGCTATAGAAGCAGGATTCAACAGTTTTGTACTAATAGTTAGCCCAAAAACACTAGAACCATTAAAAGCATATTTTGGTGAAGATTTCAAAGGGTTACCAGTAAAATATACAATCCAAGAAACCCCAGAATATAGAAAAAAACCTTTTGGTACAACTCACGCCCTACTCTCCGCAAAAGATGTAGTAAATAGCCCATTTATTGTTCTTAATAGTGATGATCTGTATGGAATTAACACATTAAAATTAGTAGCAGACTATCTTCAAACAAATGATGAATGTTATTGTATCCCTGGATATAGATTAAAAAACTCTCTGCCAGATAAAGGTACTGTTAATAGAGGAATGATCCATGAAAAAGAAGAGATTATTGAAAGAATCGAAGAAACATTCAATATTTTAAAAACAGATATTCCTGAAAAATATAGTGGGGAAGAACTTGTTTCTATGAATCTATTCGGATTACAACCAAAATTTTTAGAATATATTAAAGGGGATTTTGAAATGTTCTTGCATAGCTGTAAAGATGATCCTACAACAGAATGTTTGTTACCTAATTCAATAACTAATTTTACTATCGCTCACAATATAAAAATGGCAGTTATCCCAACTGAAGACGTACCAATTGGAGTAACTAACCCAGAAGATGAAGAAATTGTAAGAAATTTACTTTCTGATTAAAGATTTTTGAATTTATGTTAAAGTTTAATATTTAAATCTTTTTTCATAATCTTTATGGTCAAACCATTCTAAAATGATATTCATTATTTTTACTTCATCCGCTTCAATAATATAAATTAATCTCCAACCATTAGGTAAATCGTACTTCCAAAGATTTGTTATCCCATATTCCTTCTTATATTCTTTTGGCCATATTCTTTTCTGAATTTTTGTACCACAGGTAGGATTTAATTTTAAATCATCAAGAGCCCTATCAATAAATTCATATAATTTTTTATCTTCAAACTTACCGGATTTTAAAGATTCAAAATCTTTTTTTAGCTTTTGAGAAATGAAAGCAACATAAATATCTTTTTTCATCTTAGTACTAATCCATCTTTTATAAGTTTTTTAATTCTTTCTGGATTATATACCCATATTACACAACCTTCCCCGTCTATTAAGATTTTACCCGAATCTTCTAGATAAGAAAGAATTACTTGAAATGTTTGATACATCATTTTTTTAGGTAATTTCTTCCACATTTGGTATTTACCACATTCCTGGCTATATTGTTGTATAGTTTTCTCTACCATGAGAACAGATTCAAGTGTTGGACTATGCAAAATTGTTTTTTGTACCATCTTATATAACTATATATAACAAGGAATATATAAACTTTTCGATTTAATAATTAATTTAAATAGAAATAATTGAAAACAATTCTTAAAAATTGCATTTATAATTAAATAATAACATAAGTTTTATAAAGTTAAAAATATAAGAAAATATGTTAAAAAAGGGTGAATTTCAATAAAATGGGTATGATTTTAAAACAAGTTGAAGAAAAAGAAAACTATTTCAAGGATATTCTTAAAATTATTAAAAAATCAAATCAAAAAATATGTTATGTTACATTCAATAAAACTTGTGAGGCTATAAAGGAGTCCTTAAAAAAAGAAAAAATACCTTTGTCTAAAGTTTTTATTATTGATTGTATTAGTGGAATAATAAAAACACCAAAACCCTCAGAATGTTATACTTTTGTTAGTGAAGCTTATGATTTACCAGTTATAAAAAAATTAATTAAAAAAGCAATCAAGGAAGATTATACATATATCATATTTGATGCATTATCTAACATGGTGATTTATGAAGCTGCAATTCCAGCTGGACTTAACATACTCAGAGATTTTATTAAATCATTTCAAAAAAATCTTGAAAATAAAAAAGGTAACGCCGTTTTTATTTGTAGAGCAAAAAATAGCAAGAACCTTTTAATAAGGGAAACACTTTCTTTATTTAAAGAAAACTAATTTAAAATAAAAAAAACAAGGGGTATCAACATGAAAAAAACAATAATGGTAGTGGATGATGAGGAAGATATTAGGTCTACACTCAAAACAGTTTTAGAACAAAGTAATTATAAAGTTATACTAGCGGTAAGTGGGGATGATTGTTTAAAAAAACTAAAAACAGAAACACCTGACTTAATTCTTATGGATATTATGATGCCTGGTACTCCAACAAGAAATGTTATTACTAAAATCAAAGATATAAAAGTTTCTTTCTTAAGCGTTGTTAGAACCTCCGAGGCAGAAAAAGAAGAATTGATTAAACAAAAAAATGTTGTTGATTTTATACAAAAACCATTTGATATTGAGGAATTAATAAAAAGAGTTAAAAAGTTAGTGGGAGAATAAAAGAATGGTTAAAAAACTCTTTATTGTACCTTATGAAAGTTATAATGATAAAATATTAAGTGCAATAAAGGATTCAACAAATAAATACAATAAAATTTGTTATATATCATTAAATAAAACTCACTCTGGATTAAGTGAGTTAATAAAAAAACAAAACATAGATATAAACAAGTTTCATTTTATGGATAGTGTAACCCCTTCATTATTTAGAATCAAAAAACATAAAAATTGTACATTTATTGATGATCCCTCAAATTTAGAAAAAACTGGAAATTTAATATTAAATACAATCAAAACTCAAAAATCAGATTTAGTAATAATAGATTCAGTATCGTCTCTTTTAGTATACAAATCAGACAAGGAAGTTATGCCTTTCCTAGAATATTTATTATCATTCCTTGAAGAAATGGATACAGATGTAATATTATTCGCACTCAAACAAGATATCAATCATCCTTGTATAGGTCAAATTGAGATGAGGGTAGACGAAACAAAAGAATTGGAAGATAAGAAATGACTTTAGATATTAAAAATGAATTAGAAGAAAATAAAACTGTTTTACTACTTATGCCAAGTACAGAGTATAATGAAGACATAGTAGATACAGTAAAACAGCTATCTGAAAAAAAAGTATGTTATATTACTCTAAACAAAACATATGATTCACTATTAGAAATTTTTAAAAAAAAGGGGTTAATACAGAAAATATTATATTTATTGATGCCATCTCAAAAACAATAAAAAAAGTAGGGGAAGTAGATAATTGTTTCTTTGTAAGTTCTCCAGGTGCATTAACTGAACTATCTTTGGTAATCTCAAAATTTCTAAAACAAAATTTTGATTATTTAATATTTGATTCCTTAACAAACTTAATGATATATGAGAAAAGGGCGCCAGTTGCAAAGTTTTTATCTTCTTTAATAAATAAAGTTGGTGCAACTCAAACAAAAGCAGTATTTTACGCAATAAGTGTTAAAGAACAAAACGAATTAATTAAACAGTGTTCAATGTTTGTAGATAGAGTTATAGATTTAGGCAAATAAAAAATTCAGAGGTGAAAAAATGGCAGTATTCAAAAGTGGATATATGATAAGAAAAATAATATAATTAAAAAAGAAACAGAAGAACAAAAAGAGATAAGAGCAGCTATTAATGATGTTATTTCTCAACCTTTAAAGAAATCAGAACAGATTAAATCAAAAGAAAAAACAGAAGAAGAGAAAAAGAAAGAGTATGAGGAAGAAATAACCCAACAAGATAAAATAAATGAAGAAAAAAATAAACAAAAAGAAATTATTCAAAAACCAACAAAAGAAAAAATATTAAAACCCTATATCAAAGATAAAAAAGAAAAAATAGTCAAAAATTCAACAGAATTAGTAAAAAACATAGTTAAGAAAAAAGAAATATCCGAAGAAGAAATAAAAGGAAAAGAAATTATCAAAAATCAAAAGCTAAAAGAAAAAGAAGAATCAAAAGAAAAAGAAAAGAAAAGATTATATAGTTTAAAGAATCCTAATTTTATAGAAAGAATACAAAAGAAATTTATCAAAGAAGTTCCACTAGATATGGTGGAAAAAGACCTTATAGAACATTTGGTGGAAACAAAAGATGAAAAGAAGTAATAGAAAGCATCTTGCAATAACATTTTCAAAATTTTATGTAATTTATCTAGTTTTAATTGTAGCAGGGGTTATGGCAATTCCACAAATTCAAAACATTTCAAGCTCAAATGGGATAACTGGTTTAGTTATATTAGAAGAAACAGAAATAAAAGACGAATTTGAATATGCAGTACCAGAAATAATAACAAAAGATACTGCCTTAGATGCATTAATTAATGCAGAAAATATAATTCTTGAACTATCTAATAATGATGTTAATGTATTGTTCATTCAAGACAATCTTTTAGAAGCCCAAAGATATTTTATAGGAAATGAATTCGAATTATTCAAACAAGAGATTAAAGAGGAAGAAAGCCCATCTAAAATTGATTATTTAAATAGATTAATACAAGTGTACAAAGAAACTCCAGGTTATGAAATAAAAGAAAAAGACCTTTCAGAAACAATTAAACTCACACAATTAATAGAATTTAAAAGAAATCAAGCATATGATATAATTGATACTTTAAGTATACTAGAAGATAAAGAAAATGAGTATAATAGTAAGGGAATTAACACAATAGAATCATTAGAATTTCTAGAAGAAGCAAAGATATCTTTTGAAGAAGAAAGATACGATGAATCAGAAGCATATTTGAAAGAATCAGACCTTAAATTGGATCAAGCAAGCTTTGAACATACTAGATTAAGTGGAATTTTAAGATTAAGTAAAAATTTCTTCATAAAATATTGGCCAATTGTTTTAATAGTCTTAATAATAATTGCAATTTCTATTAAACCTATAGCTAAAATAACAAGGAAAAAAATGGCCAGAAATAAGTTAAAAAGATTAAATGTTGAACTGCCTACATTAACCAACCTAATTAAAAAAGCACAAGAAAAACGTTTCAAATACGCTACAATCACACAAGATACATACAAAGTTATAGAGAAAAAATACAAAAGTAGGGAATTAGAAATCAAAAGAACAATTCCAGTATTAGAAGCCATAATATCAGGTAAAAAACCTGAAAAGGTAGAAGAAAATAAGGAAAAACAAGGCATTCTTAAGGTTTAATTCTAAATCCCAAAGCTTTATAAATGAACTTTAATTTGTTTCTATATATAATAATTATAGGTGGAATGATTCACCAGAGGTAAAACAATGAAAATTATGGAAGAACCAACATCAAAATTTGTAAAGATAAGATGCCCTAAGTGTAAAAACGAACAAGTTATGTTTGGAAAAGCAAGTACCGAGATAAAATGTTTAGTTTGTGGTAAAGTTTTAGCAGAACCTAAAGGTGGTAAAGCTAAAGTTAAGGCAAGAATACTAGAAGTCTTAGAATAATATGGAAAAAAAAGAATTCCCAGAAGAAGGAGAACTGCTATTATGTACAGTTACCAAGATTTTCGGGCATTCTGTTTTCGTAAATATTGAAGATTTCTCAAAATCAGGTATGATCCATATTTCTGAAATTAGTCCAGGTAGAATTAGAAACTTGAGGGATTATGTTGTAGAGGGTAAAAAAATAGTCTGTACAGTTCTTAAAATTGACAAAATTAAAGGTCATATTGATTTAAGTTTAAGAAGAGTAACAGAAGGTCAAAGAAGAAAAAAACTTGAATCCATAAAACAAGAACAAAAATCAAAAAAGATAATTGAAAGTGTAGCAAAAGAAATTCATAAAGAAGAAAAACAATTCTTAGAAGAAATAACTGAAAAAATCTTAAAATCATACAAAACAATAACTTTATGTTTTAATGATGTAGTTAGTGATTCTGTAAATCTTATAGACATAGATATTGAAAAGGAAGCTGCAGAAAAATTAACTGTAGTTGTAAAAGAAAGGATGAAACCTGCCAAAATATTTATTGGTGGTAAAGTTTACCTTACAATGTATACTGGTGATGGGGTAGAATCAATAAAAGAAGCTTTAAAAAAAGGGAAAGATATTGGAAAAGATAAAACTTTCCTAAAATATGCTGGTGGCGGAACATATAATATAAGTGTAACAGAAGATGATTATAAAAAAGCTGAAAAATTACTAAAAGATTCTACCGATATAATGATCCAAGATATAGAATCAAAAGGCGGCGAAGGTAGTTTCAAAAGAATTGAAACTAAAAAGAACTAATCTAATTTCTTTTATCTTAAAAAAATAAATTCTATTTTTTCTTAGAAATTAAATAATCAATTAACAAATACAATAAAATAGAACTTATTGCACCAATAAAGAACCATACTGCAATATTTGAAATAAATAAGGAATTAGTTACACTCCCTTCAACAACCATAGGCATAGCTTCTTGAGTTAAATCTGCAACAGGAAGTGCCCTTTCAACCATCATAGGGGCAGTATCTATAGCCATCTTATTAGCAGCAAAACTTCCCTTAATTCCAACATTTGAAAAGAATTGTATTAATCCTGCACCAATACCCGCTAAAATTGCAACAGGTAATAACCCTTTTAATTTTTCCTTAAGCCCATAAGTAGATTTTGGAGCAATAATGATATATTGATTAGCTAGTTTATAGTGATTAATTTCTTTTCCTTTTTTACTATAATGATATTCCTCAGCGATAACTAATCCACCTTTGATGAGTTGTTGTAAATTATAATGAACTGTTGAGATAGGAATATTAAGTTTAGTAGATAATTCCGACTCACTAGATTCTTTATCTGCCAAATAATCTAAAATCTTTCTACATGAATCATTAGATATTGCTTGAGCTAATTGTTTTGATTTAGATTCATTCAGTGAAACAAGTAAAAACTTTTCTTTTGCCATGTAATCTTATGATTCTTTTCTTCTTTATAAATATTATTATAACTTCCATTTATTTCAAAGTTAAGATAGTTATTTCCAAAATGTTTTTAAACCCATTAATATTTGTAAAAGCTATGAAACATATACTTAAGTGTGAGAAATGTGGTAAATACACTTTAAAAGAAAAGTGTGAATGTGGTGGGAAATCATTTATAGCTCGACCACCAAAATACAGTCCAGAAGATAAATATGGTAAATATAGAAGGCAAGTAAAAAAACCAGAATTAGAAAAAAAGGGATTAATATGACTAAATGGGAAATTAAAAAAACAGGCAATTTAAAAAATTTAAAAAATACAATTTTAATTGAAGGCTTACCCGGAATCGGTAATGTTGGAAAAATAACTGCAGATTTCCTTTTAGAAGAGATTAAAGCTAAAAAAGTATATGATATATTTTCTTATACTTTCCCTCATTCAGTATTTATTAATGAAGATAGTTTAATTGAATTACCTTCTATCTCAATATATCACAAAAAAATAAAAAATAATGACATTTTATTCTTAGTTGGAGATATTCAACCAAGTGAAGAAGAAACATGTTATGAATTCTGTGATAAAATATTAGATATAGCTCATGAAAATAAATGTAAACAAATAGTTGCATTAGGTGGAATTGGGCTGCATTCAGAACCAAAAAAGCCAAAAGTTTACGCTACAGGATATAATAAAAAAACCATTAAAGATTTCATAAAAGGAACAGAAATTAATAATAAACTTTTTGGGGTAGTTGGACCAATAATTGGAGTTTCAGGATTACTAGTAGGACTCGCTCAAAAAAGAAAAATAGATGCAGTTACACTTCTAGCAGAAACTTCTGCAAATCCAATTCATATAGGTATAAACAGTTCAAAAGAATTAATTGAGATATTAAACAATAAATACTCTTTAGGAATTGATCTAAAAGCATTAAAAAAAGAGATTGAATTAATTGAAAAAGATGCTTTAATAAAAACAGGACAAATTGAAGAAGTATCTAAAAGCTCTGCTTTAAAGAAATTACAAAAAAAAGCTGGAGAACCAGTTGATTACATTGGATAATAATTTACCCATATAATTCACAAAAAACTTTTCCGGTTTTAATTTCAATCTTTGTAGAACAAATAGGATATTCTTCACCTTGTCGTATTATCCAAAAACCTTCTTCAGAATACATATCACCAGAAACACATTCAGGACAATAACTGGCTAAGAAACGAGCATCATCTTTGCTTATTGGAAGAACTATTGAATTAGGAAGTTCTTTTTCTTCTATAAAATCATTGATATTGATAGTTGTTTTAGAGATTTCTTTTTGAGAAGAAACTATTTTTATTTCTTTTTCGGATTCTTCAACACAACCAAAAATTAAAAAACTCATTAAAATAATTATTCCAATTAATATTTTATTATTCATATGTTCTTTTAATATTAATTAGTATTTAAATGTTTTTAATAGTTCAAATTCATTTAAAGTTATAATACAATACCGCAATGTTTTTATACTAAATAAAGTGACTTTTTATTATAACTATCATAAAAGGAGGAATACACAAATGTCAAAAATATTAAACATAAAAGCAAGAGAAATTTTAGATTCAAGAGGAAATCCAACAGTAGAAGTTGACCTAACAACTGAAGATGGTTTATTCAGGGCAGCAGTACCCTCAGGAGCATCAACTGGAATTCATGAAGCATTAGAATTAAGAGATGGTGATAAGTCAAGATATTTAGGAAAAGGAGTTCTAAAAGCCGTTGAAAACATTAACAACCAAATAAGTGAAAGATTAGATGGTATGGACACTCAAGAACAAAAAACAATAGATCACGCCCTAATCAATTTAGACAATACCGATAACAAAGCAAATTTAGGAGCTAATGCAATGCTTGCTGTATCAATGGCAGCATGTAAAGCAGGAGCTGCAGCTAAAAAAATACCATTATACAAACATATTGCAGAAATTGCAGGTGTAACAAAGTTTGTAATGCCAGTACCTAGCTTTAATGTAATAAATGGTGGTTCTCATGCAGGGAACAAATTAGCTATGCAGGAATTTATGATTTTACCATTGGGTGCTGAGTCATTCAAAGAAGCATTAAGAATGGGTGCAGAATGTTATCACCATCTAAAAAAAGTTATAAAATCCAAATATGGTCAAGATGCAGTTAATGTTGGCGATGAAGGGGGATTTGCTCCGAACATCCAAGATAATAAAGAAGGTCTTGAATTATTAAAAGAAGCAATTGAAGCAGCAGGTTATACTGGAAAAGTTAAAATTGGTATGGACGTTGCAGCATCAGAATTCTTTAAACCCTATAAAAATTCAAAGAATTTTTCTGGGCACCAAAAATCGGAAAACGATTTTTCAGTGGATGGAAAATATGATTTAGACTTCAAAAATCCAAGTAGTGATGGAAGTATGGAGAAAACAGGCGATGAGATGATTACATTATACAAAGAATTCGTTGATGAGTATGGCCTAGTCTCAATAGAAGATCCTTTTGACCAAGATGATTGGGAAACATACCCTAAATTAACAGCAGAACTTGGAGAAAAAACCCAAATTGTTGGAGATGATCTTTTAGTTACAAATCCAAAAAGAATTGCAAAGGGAATTGAAGAAAAATCTGTTAATTCATTATTATTAAAGGTAAACCAAATTGGAACAGTAACTGAATCTATTCAGGCCTGTAAGGATGCACAAAACGCAGGATGGAGCGTAATGGTTTCCCATAGGTCAGGAGAAACAGAAGATACATTTATTGCAGATTTAGTTGTTGGACTCAAAACCGGTCAGATTAAAACAGGCGCACCATGTAGATCAGAAAGATTAGCTAAATACAATCAACTCTTAAGAATTGAAGAAGAACTAGGCAATGATTGTACATATGCTGGTGAAAACTTTAGACAACCATGATAAAGAAAAACACTAAATGGATTATTGATGGTAAAGAAGAAGATTTGATAGGTGGAATGCCTTTATCAAAAGGTGAAAATTTATCTTTAGAAAAAGAAGGATTAGTTACAAATTATTTAGTCTCAGAAAAAAAAGATAAATATTATTGATAAGGGAGAAGAAAAAGAAGTCAATATAACCTACACACTAGAAAAAGTTTAATTTTTTATTTAAATTTTTTATAACTGCTTCTTTCATAACTTCAAGGGGTGCATTGTGACCAGTCCAGATCTTAAAAGATTCTGCTCCTTGATGCACTAACATACCCACACCATTAATTGTTTTACATCCTTGTGATTCTGCATCCTTAATCAGTTTTGTTTTAACAGGATTATAGATTATGTCCATAACAACAATAGAAGGATTCAATATGTTAAGATCAACTAAACTTTCATCATTGTCTCCCATACCAATTATAGTTGTATTAATCAAGATATTAAAGTCTAATTCCTTTAACTTATCAAGACCATAACCTTCACAACCAACATCTTTAGCTAAACTCTGGGCTTTCTCAACAGTTCGATTTAATATTACAACATTAGCCCCATTAATTTTTAATGTAAATGCAATTGCTCTCGCAGCACCACCAGCGCCCAATATAACAATCGTTTTACCATTAACATCAATTCCTTTCTCTTTTATAGAATTCAAACAACCTATTCCATCCGTATTATGACCAACTATCTCGCCATTATCATTATAGATCATATTAACAGCCCCAATCATTTCAGCCTCATCAGTTAATCTATCCATATATTGGATTATTTCAACTTTATGAGGAGATGTAACACTTGACCCAAATAATTCACCTGATTTTAAAGATTCAACAAAATTACCAAGTTCATAAGACTTAACTAATAATTTATCGTAATAATAATCATGATCTAAATCTAATTTTTTAAAAGCAGCATTATACATTATAGGGCTCATAGAATGTTCAATAGGATCCCCAATGGTAACTAATTTTTTCATCTTAAGATTACTCTCCTTTAATCTCTTCGGCCCGTTCTTTTTCGATTAATAATTCAGCTATTTCAATTGGAAGCTTGGAAACATCTTCCTCATCATAAGGGCCATATTCTAACATGTCAGTACCCATAAATTGAGGTACTGCTGTTAAAAATCTGATTAATTTAGAAGGTTTAATTTTATTATTTTCTTCTACAACTGGTGAAGTTTCTTCTTTAACTTGAGGGGATTCAGGACTTTTTTCAACACTAGATTGTTCAACTTCATTAACTTCACTAACATTCTGTGCTTCAGATCCATCTTTAAAATGTAAAGGGACTGCACCAGGTACAACACCAGTAACTAATTTATCTAAAATGTTAGATTTCTGTCCCTCAAATAATTTGATTAAAGTTTCATAAAAAACTTTTTCCTGATCTAGTAAAGCAGAGGTATCTATCATACTAGCACTAAATCGAGATTTATTTAATGCCATATTCATGATTTTCTTCTCTCTCCTTTCATAAATATCCCTTAGAATTTTTTTGATATTAGAAATTTGTTGAATCTTCTTTTCCCTTTCATCATTCTCAAAAAGTTCTTTTTGATTATTGTGATTTTCTAATTCAGTCAGTTTATCATTAAGATAGTTAACAACATCATTAAAAAAAGAGTCACCTAATTTTTGCAAATCATCTTTAGTCTTCTCATTTCTCAATATCTCAAATAGTGTATCGTAAGAAATAATTATCTCTTTAAGTTCCCCTTCGTCATCTAAATCTAATTCTGGCATTCTACCCCCAATTAAAATAATATTTAACTCATATTTAAAGATGTATGTTTTGAAAACTAAAAGCCCTAAAGATAGGTCTATAATGCCCATTATAATTAGTTGAATAAGGTTATTTGTCTCAATCCCCCAACGAATGGTTATTTTACTAGTTATAATAAATTCGAAACATATATATACTTGATTAATCATAATTTAAACATGAAAAAAAGAGAGATTAATATAGGTTTAGGATTAATTCTGGCATTAGCAATCATCATAATATCAATTTCTATATATCAGGGAATAAAAGAACCTGAGGAGATAATAGAAGAACCAATTATTGAAGAAGAAAGCTTAACAAGAGAAATAGTAATTGAAGAACCTGAAGAAATTATTGAATTGCCCAAAGAAGTTATAATTCAAATATATAGATTCGAATTTGATAAACCTGAAGTGGTAATAGAAACAGGTACAAAAGTTATCTGGAACAACACAGATTCAAGAAGACATATGATAACTAATAAAAGAATTGGTTTATTCAGACAAATGAGAGTTTCCTTAGATCAAGGAGAATCATTTGAATACATATTTGAAGAACCTGGAACTTATGAGATCTTAGAAGCAAATTTTGGAATTAATGGCAAAATTATAGTTGAGGACAATTCCAACTCCATCACAGGTTATGTTATCCATAGCATGGAAGTAAGTGGGGTGGGTTTCTTATTGTTTGCACTAAATATGTTTGGAATAACAGCTGTTGCACTAGTTGCAGGATTTTATTTTAGTAGACACAAAAAACCAAGATATTAATTCTATATTTGATTAATCAAACAACAGAATGTTTTATTTAAAATAATGATAATAGCAATCTTTATATACTTCTTTACTTACATTGTAAGTATAAGCAATCACAAAGCTTAAATAGAGCAATACTTACATTGTAAGTATAAGCAATCACAAAGCTTAAATATGGGCATACTTACATTGTAAGTATAAGATAAATGCAAGTAAAACAACAAATTAACGAAATAGAGAACATACCTACATCAATCTTTCTAGATAGAACTATCAGTGTTTTAGAAGCTATTACTAAATACCTAAAAGAAGAAAAAAATTTAACATACCATCAAATTGCAGTCTTATTAAACAGAGATGACAGAACGATTTGGACTTGTTATAATAGAGCGAAAAAGAAAAATGCTAAATAAATTTTTAAAAAAAAGGAAAGCGCAGATTACAGCTTTTATACTCATAGGTATAATCATCTTAGCAACAGTATGGGGTGTAATGGTAGTATCGGATTATTTCTCAGACGATCTTCAACCAGCCTTAGAATCTGAACAACAACTTAATCTTGAAAGTGAAACAATAAAACAAAATATAGATTCTTGTGTGAGAACCTTAACAGATAAAGGAGTTCAATTTATGTCTGATCAAGGTATGTATTTTGAAATTCCGGAAGGAGGATATGAATATGATGATGATACCCCTTATTGGATAAAAGACACAATAAACATAATGCCTCATGATTTTGAAGCAATGGAATATAATCTCTCTAGCTATGTTAATAATAAAATGAAAGGATGTGTTTCTTTTAAAGAATTTAGAAGAGATGGTTGGACAATATCTGAACTGAATACTTCTACAAGATCAAACATAAATGAGGGTGAAAATGAGAGTGATATCACTGTTGAAGTATATTATACAATAACAGTAAAAAAAGAGAATTTTGAGAGAGTATTTTCAAATTCAATATATAATCCAAATATCAGATTTAGACAGATGTTCATAAAAGCAAATCATTTTATTAATGATCAATTGTTAAGACCAGATTTAGATATTGATAACCCTCTAGAAGGATATAACTCTACAGGTTACTCGATCAATTATACCAGATTGGATGATGAAACTTTATTATTCTTAATAGCAGATGGTCAAAGTAAAAACCTAGACGGACGAGACTTCACACTTAAATTCGCTGCTAGTTTTGATACAAATTCAATGCCCAGAATTTATGATGCGAGTAATAATTTAGCCGATCGAACATTATATTCCCCTGATAGATTGGCTACTTTAATTTTACCACCCGGAACAATTTCTAGTTCCGATGAAATCACGATTCAACAATACGAAACTGATTCAGTTACTACATATCATACACCAATTGGAAAGAAAAATTCTGAATATATAGGGTATAGCCCCATTACATATGATACAATGTATCCAATCTATAGGTTTACCCCTGATGGCACCACCTTGAATCCATTGGGTCTATTAACTATAAATTTAAATGAAGATCAAAAAGGGATAGATGGAGATTATACTTTACTTTACAATGGAGCAAATGGATGGGTACCCTACCCTCACGAAAAGAATGTAAATGAAGGTACAATTAATGCAGTAATATTTGGATTTAGTGAGTATACTGCTGCATCTTGTGCTGATCAATCTGATAACAATGTATCAGCTGAAGCAGAAGAAGATAGTAATGTTTTGGTGTATATAGTTGTAGCAATTGTAGCAATTGTTCTTACTATTATATCTTTTGGTGGTTTAGGTCCTTTTCTGGTAGCACTTGCAGCAATGACTTATGGAAGTTTAGCTGCTTCTGCAGTAATATTAGCAGCAAGTTATATGGCTTACACTGAATATCAAGACTTAGAAGGGGACAAAACAATTGTATTTTCAGCTATATGTGATGATACGATTACAATTATAAAAAGAGAACACAATGGAGATGGTACTTGTACTATTACTGCTGCAAGCAGTTCAACAGCTACAGAAGTTAGTAATGGGCAAACATATACAGTAACTGCAGGGCAAACATATACATTAGAATCAGATATAGAAGTTGATTGGTATGAATCTTCAGGAAGTAATTTTTGTAGTGTAACTGGTTTAATAGCTGCAGGTAGTAATACAACAAACTCTACAACAGCAAACATAACTATAGCAGCACCTTTAAGTGGCATAGTTTCACCAACTCAGACACTAGTTTGTTGTGTAGATCCCCAAGGTTATTGTCATGATAATTATTTAGATGCAGTATGTAATGGAAATATGGCAAGAAAATCATGTTCTGAAGTTCCCGAATGTAGTTCGGGAAGTCTGTTAGATGGAAGTGGGTCATTTCAAATAACAGACATTAATAATACAGTTACAAATTTCGGAAGAGAAGGGCAAACTTATTTAATAAATTATCACCTCCCTAGTGGAGCTAATGATACTCAAGTTATAGCACATATAAAATTAGATGGAACAGAAATATCTCAATTAAACTTATTTGATGATGGGTATCATGAAGATCAAGCATCATCAGATAAATATTATGCAAACAGATGGGACAGTACAGGTATGTTAGGAGGATTAAATTCAGGAGAAATAACATGGGATATTGAAGTTATTTATATGAATGAAGATTGCGGAGAAGATGCTGTAACGGGTGGAAAATTAATTGATTCGATAGGTAGTGAGGAAACAGTTAGTTCAAATAATGCAGGAAGGTCAATTGATATTGATGTAGATTCTTTAAAACAACCCCATATTGTTACTGAAATGAATTCAGTAGGAGGAGGACTTAATTCATACCATAAAGTGGGTTCAACATGGAACAAAAAAGAATCCTTATTGTCAGATGTATTCTTTGTACCACATATAGAAGTTGATCAATATGATAGAGCATGGATACAATCTTCAAGACCACTAGATCCAAGTCAAAGAGATTATGATGTGGGACACACCAAATGTTGTGATGCTATGAGTATAATGGAAACGGTCTCAACTTCACCATCTTTAGTATGGGGACCCTATAAAGTTAATAGTGGATTTGTTGCTAGTATGGCAATAGACCCTTACACACCGGACAAAGCATATCAATACAATCATAATGGAAAGATAGTGGAATGGTCATTAACTGGAACCCCTACTGTGAGTAGTATTCCTTCAGCATGTTGTGGTGGTGAAAGCGGATCAATTGAAATAAGCCCAAGAGAAAATCAACAAGGAGTATTTCATACAGTAGCGGGAGGTTATTATCGTAATCAATTAATACCCAATACAATCGAATGGATTATCAGCAATCAATGGACAGATCATACTTATGTAAGTGTAGGGGTAGATCTAGAAGATCCAAGTGTAGCATACCTTACAGCACCAGTTAATAGGCTTTCTTTAAACATATGGGATGGAGATAGTTTGCTATACCCTAACACGAATCCCTATATTGTAGACTCAAATGCGGTAGGGGAAAGTGCTCAAGGAGGGAGTCAAGGTAGGATCCCTCAAAGTTGGGCATCCGCTATTGGTGGTGGGGCATTCTTATGTTGGACATCCTCAAATGGAATCAATATAAAATATATTACTCATGAAGGTGAATCTAGTTTTGGTCCAACAACAAATATTGGACCTGGAAGTCAATGTGCAATTGAAACAGATAGTAATGGGGATATACACATGACCTATAATAATGGAGGGGTAAAATACAGAAAAATTACCACTAAAGATGATAGTCCTCCACCCACTCCAACACCACAAGTCAGTGCAAATAATCGAGAGTTTAATGTTAATAGTTTACAAAGTATGGCTATAACTATCCCTTTTAATAAAAATTGGGAAATTGAAGCAGAGGGCATATTTAGCGGATATGAAGGGAGAAGAAGTTATTTTGGTTCAGGAAGAAACTCAGATATAGCATTAGACACATTTGGATGGTCTAGGAATAATGTATATACCCGAATTTCAAATGGCAATATATTCTTTACTGGTAACACTAATATAGGTACGGTAAATAATCCTATGCGAACTCCAGATCATTTTGCCATATCTGCATCTACTAATTTAGAAGATGGGCAATCCCATAAATTAAAATTGATATATGATTTCTCAAACAAACGTTATAAGGTTGCAGTAGATGGAAGTATAAGGGGAAATTATGAATTTGTAGTAAACAATATGCCATCTCCTATAACTAATCTTATTTCATATGGATTTACAGGCACATTCAAATATACAGAAGAGGTTCCAACTAATGCGTCAAACCCAATAAATCAAGAAGCATCATGCATATTAAATCAAGTAACAATATCTGACGTAGGTTATTTATTCTTAATAGGTCAAAATACAGATTGTGAACCTATAGCTAACTTCAATATGAATAGCACATTAGACATCTCATTCGCGTCTAATAATTACAATGATATTAATTCATTTGCAACAGATGTGCAATCAACAGCTGCAAGAATTATGCTCACAGAACCTTTCGCATCACAATATGCCCAAAATGGTATTAATTTTTACCAAGTTGATAAGTTATTTGCAACGGATGATTTAACACAAATAAATACCCATACAAGAAACCAATGTGATTTTAGCAATGCAAATACAAAAATGACCCTTGTACTAAATCATGATAATGTTCATTGCAATCAAGAAGGCTTTATCGTAGAAATAAATCCTTTATTTGTCTTTAACACAACAAAATTAGCTGGTGTAAGTACTACTGCGGTCATGATGGATTTTTGTAGCTATGTAAATGAACTAGCTTTTATTGCACCACCAGTAGCAACCATCCTAACGCCAGATATAAATGGGATACCTGCACAAATAGATGTAGATTTCACAATTACAGATGAAGAGTTTCCTATTGATTATGAATTATTGTTTAACTATGTAACTTTAATTAGTAGTACAGTCAATGATAGTTCAACCAAAACACATGTATTAGATCTTCCAAATGGTAATTGGATTATCCAGATAAAAGCAACAGATCAAAGAGGTAATGTTGGTTACTCAAATATCCTAAAGGTAGATATGAACGATACAATGACTGTTGATTTTTCATCAATAGATCCAGTCAATATAGCATTTGGTGATACAACGTCAATCAATTTAGATAGCTTTGCAAACGATCCAAGGGGAGATAGCATAGAAGAGTGGCTCTATAACCCTCCTTTTTCAACTTGTTTTGAAATAAATCCTTATGTAATAACGGATGGTAATGTTCAAATAACACATATTGGCTCTTCGACGTGTGAAGAAACATTTGAATTTACAGCAGTAGGATCTAGTAATAGAATGGTATCAGATGAATTAAGAATAATTGTGAACTAAAATGAAAACAGATAAAACTATAAAAATGAAACGTTTTTGCAGACCTGGGAATAAAAATGTTTCCAAAAAAGCACAAATAACTTTATTTATAATAATTGGACTAATCATAATAATTTTGGCAGGAATATTTTTAACAATAAGAAACCTATCAGAAGAAAAAGAAGTTGAAATAAACCTTGTCAAAATTGATTCAAATAAGGATTTAAAAAATGCAATAAATAGTTATGTTGATAGTTGTTTAAAACCAATCACACTACATGGATTAGAAATATTAAGATTACAAGGAGGTTATATTGATATTCCAGAAGAAACTAGCTATAAAGTAATACAAGATCCTAATTATGAATCTGTAGTAGATAGAGATGGAATCAAAAGAGTGGAAATAGAACAGTACTCCCCTGGAAATAAAGTGCCTTTCTGGGTTACAAAAGATGCAATTGCAATACCTGCATTAAAAAGAATAGAATTTGATTTAGAAGTCTACATTGAAAATGAAATGGAATCATGTCTTGAAGACTTTCAACCATTTAGAGATCTGAATTATGATATTAATAGAAATGAGGTAATATCTAATGTAACATTTGGAACTTCGGTGGTAGTGGATATTTTTATGCCTTCTGAATTTATTAAAGACAAAACCAATATTTATCTTGAAAATTTTATTTTTACAGTACCGATAAATATGCCTAAAGTTTACGAAATTGCACTAACTTTAGCAGTGAGTGAATCTGAATTAGCATACCTAGAATTTACATCTAATAATCTTTGGGGGTTATATGGTAGAGTTGATGAAGAAGCTTTGCCCCCTTTTAGAGCAGAACGAGTCAATGCAGATGGAAGTTATATTACTTGGGATCTTAATAGTGTGAAAACTAATTATCAAAATATCATAGCAAAAAATATGTATGAAGTTAAACCTATTGGAACAGATTATGAAGACCAAGAAGGGATTTATAAAAGTTTTAAATTTAACATTTTACCTAACACTTATGAAAATGTTGAAGTAAATTACGTTTACAGGCCTAATTGGAACATGTACAATTTTGAAGTAACCCCTAATCCTTTAATGCCTAGTATATTTGAAGAGATGGATATACCCATGATAGCTGCTTTTTATGTTTTTAAATACCGTTTCAAATATGATGCAGAATATGCTATCTTAACTGAAGTCAATGATAAATCTTCTGCTAAAATATATCCTCATATAAATCAATTTGAAGAAGCAGAAGGTTACAAATTTCAATTCTTAAATTATGTTGCAATATATGGAAATCAACCAAGAGAGTACGTTTCTAACCCTAACTTAGATGCAAGTGGAAATTTAGATTATGCAAGTTTAGGAATAAATGAATCAGGTTTAGCTGATTTAGGGCTGCAAGTTTTACCAGAATCTTATTTTTGTGATGAAGAACAGAAACTAACAAGAAATATGACAGTAGAAATAAAAGATATTGAAAGTAATGAAGGTATAGAGAGAGTTACAATATTTTATGAATGTGGTTCTTATCAAAATGATTGTTTAATTGGAAGAACAAATGAAAATGGAATATTAAAAACAAAAATGCCACTCTGTCAAAATGGAATCATTAAACTAAATCAAGGAAATTATGAATCTAAAGAATATCTTTTAACTACAACCAATGATCAAGAATCAACAATATCATATGCCTTACAATCTTATAAGAGATTAAATGCTTCTGTAAAAAAATATAAAATGCCAAGACCTAATACCATTGGAAGTTTAATGAGTTTAGAAAATGGTGAAAGAATAGTATTAACCGTCAAAAAAGTAGGTAGTGATTCATTTGGTACAAGATCTAATCAAGTATTAACTTTTGGAACAAGTCTAGAAGAAAATGAAATAATCTTATTGCCTGGACAATATGAAATATCTGGAACCATGTTAGGGGGTGAAATGAGTATTTCTTCCCAATGTAAAAGAATATGTACTTCAGAAGATACACTTGGTAATTGTAATAATTATCAATATCTACCAGAAGAAGAAATCTCATTTGGATCAGGATCACTTGCAGGAGGAGTGGAATTTAGTCAATATACAAATTATTGGACTATAACAGAAGAGGACTTAAGAAATTCAAACAATATAATGTTTTACATAATACAAACGCCAATACCAACATGTATTGATAATGCATCTTCAGATGGAGAAGAATGTATGTTAATTGAATGTATTGGGCTAGGGGAAATGGGGAAATCAACAGAATACTCATCTCAATTTATTAATGAAATACAACCGAGGTTTAACTAAAATGAATAAATTATATCAATTAACAATTGCCTTTTTTATGATATTTTTAGTTTCAACAATATCATTACCTTTCGCTAACGCAATGTCTTCAAACTCAGATGGAACTGTAGAATTAGACCAAGCATGGGGTGCATATAGTATAGATTTACCTAACCCTGCTAATGCATGTACGCAACAATCAGAAGATATCCAAGAGTTCATCAATTTTATGGAATCTGACATCATGCAAACATTAACGGATATAACATCTATATTATATGGTATCAGTACAATTATTAGTATAGTTCATGGTATTACTTCAACATTAGCCTCAGTGTTCCCAGGAAATCTTCAAGATTGTAGGCTACCTGCATGGGGCAGGGTTGCATGTGGAATTGCGCAAGCTGCATATTATATAACTGGAAAGATACAAACAATATGGGGCCCTATAACTACAGTTGTAATGTGTCAATCAGAAGGAGGGGGCTGGCCTGCTTATGGATGGTGTAGTCGAGAAAGTTTTTTAAATTTGGGAGGGACAGATAGATATCAATTAGGTCCTTTTGAAAATATTTATACGGCAGTATCCTGTCTATGCCCAACTGCAATTTTATTTAATCTAAGAAAATTAAAACTAATATATCAAACATATAACTGTTGTATAACTTCAATGTGTCAACAAGGAGGTAGTGTCGAAGGTTGTTATCAATATTTAGATGAGGCAACCTGTATGTATTGGGAAGGCTCAATAATAGAAATGTTATGGACCTTAATTGTACAAATAGTTGCGCACTATATTGTTGCTCAAGTACTGGACTATGTTTTAACAGAAGTATTAAGACTCGCTGAAACAACAGCAGAAGGACTATTAGAGATGGTCAAAATGGGATTTGCAATAGATGGATTAAGTGACGCTCTAGAAACATTACAAAATAGATTTGAAGAACCTGAATGCAGTTCCTTATTGACTACTGCAGGATTAGGTTCAGGATCTAGTGCAAATATATCCACTACATCCATATTAACCGACAATGAAGGAGTTTATACATCAATAACATCATGAAAGAAGAAACACCAAATTTAGGATTTGCATTGATTGTTATACTTCAAAAATCTTTAATTTTTGATGGGCTAAAAATATTTACGAAAAGAGGAATACATAAATCAAAATGAACAAATTGGATTTAGAGATGGAAAAAATGTATTGGAAAGGTATATTTTTAGCAGTTTTAATTACTATGGCAATAGGTGCAGGTCTTAATACATCATTAAATCATATAGAAGAAATTGAGTTATTAGCTCCCTCTTCAACAAGTAAGATAAGCGCAGCAGAACAAGCAGTATTTGATGAAGAATATAGAAACCATCCAACAATACCAAGAGGAACATTAGAAGGACTATATGCTACTGAATCAGATTATGGTAGGAATACACAATCTACTCAAGATGTGGGTCCTATGCAGATAAATAAACAAACACTTGCGACACATTCTTATCTAAGAAATATTGATGCAACAACATTAAGAGGAGGAGTAAAAGCAGCTGCATTATATATCGTAAATGAAATTCAAACTCATCCTACATATGATTTTTCTGCTTCACAAGAAGCACAATTAGTATCAAGTAATGTTGCTTATAATCGTGGACCAGGTAATATGCCTGATGCTGAAACTGCTCAAAATATTTGGGATGGGACAGAATCAATGTACACTGCTTATGATGGTTCAAGAGTAGATGAAGATTTTGCTATTGCACGTGATACCACATTTAGGGAGGGATATTATGAGAGCACCCTAAGAAGTAATGCCAATAGTGTTACAGCTAATGCAGGTGAAACGATAAACTACCAAGGCAATGAATATAGATTTACAAGTGATTATGAAGGACAACATCCATCCTCTTTAAGTCAAGATAATATTCAAAGTTTATTAAGCATTGGAGCACTCCAAGATTCAAGTCAAACTTATGAAGCCCCCACAACACCATCTCAAATTATAACCATTGGATCAGGAGATTATCTTGGAAAGGTAGCTCAAGAACATAATACCGATGTAGCTACAATAATGTCATTAAATCCCCAAATAACAGATAGTAGTAAAGTTGGAGTAGGAGATACAATCATTGTTCCAACAACAGAATGGAATAATCTTGAAACATCTACAACTTCAATTTCAGGAGTTAGTAGTTTTAGCTCAACAACCACATCTACAAGTCAATATACTATAAAAAGTGGAGATACATTATATGGTATTGCACTACAAAATGGATTAACAGTAAGTGAATTACAAGCTGCAAATAGTATGGGAACTTCGACTAGTATAAAATCTGGAGAAAATTTGATGATACCTCCTTCAAGTAGTTCACCACCATTATCCTGGAATGATCAGGGGATTGAATTACAGGATGGAACTTTTTTAGAATTTGATGATGGTTTAGTCCAAGTGGATCAAGGTGGATTCCTTTGGTGGGATGAAACAATTGGAACTTATGATTCTTCAGACACAGTAAATATCTATTCAGAATATGGCCCCTATGAATACCTATCGGGATCCTTTGTCTGTTTCCTAGCTAACACACAAATAACAATGCAAAATAATTCCACCAAGAACATTCAAGATATTAAAGTGGGTGAACAAGTATTAAGCTATGATACTAAAACTAAAGAAATAGTTGCAGGAGAAGTTCTGAGTGCATTTACTAGAGAAACAAAAGAATATTTCATAATCAATAATAAAATCAAAGTTACACCAGACCATCCATTCTATGTAAATGGAAATTGGTTAGAAATTAAAAAAGCACAAATAGGAGATATATTACTAAACTCCAACAATCAAAAAATAAAAATAACCTTAGTTGAATATGTAAAAGAAACTGTTCCAGTTTATAATCTAAAAATAAAACAATATCATAATTACTTCGCTGAAGATGTGCTTGTTCATAACGCTGATTATGGGGTTGAATCCGATGAAACCCAAATTTTAAGTTCGACAGATGTAACTCACACAGCTAGTATAATTGCAGATTCTAACACTGCACAAGGGTCTCAACTACAAACACAATTATATGGGTGTCAAGGTTTTGACCCAGAATGTACTGGTGTAGGTTATGCATTTTATGACAATACCATAGGGGATTTACAAAGGGCTGTTGAATTAGATATAGAATCTTCTCCCGAGGGGACTTATACGAGCAGTGCAGGTGTTGAATCTGATTCAAATTCATTTATTGCAAGTCACAGAAATGATAATGTCCAAACATTTTTTGAAAATAATGATGCATGGGTAGAAACAGATATGGCTGTTGGTACCGATAATCTAATTAGTTTAACAGATACCCAAGAAGGTTCAACAATCTTTCTGAGTATGACTGATACGGGTGAACATCATGCCGGTATAGTTACAAAAGTTTATGATGATGGAGATATGGAGGTATTAATGAGAAATTACCTTAATGAAGGGGATGTAGAAGTAGTTAGGTTAAGTACATGGGTTGAAGAAAGGAATAGTAGACAAACAAATCCTATAAATGCAGAGGTAAGAATAAGTGGAATTGGTGTTATAAATGAAGAAGTTGCACAAAAAGCACAAGATGCTATAACTACCCCCCTTACACAAGGAACAACTGAAACAATTGATTATGATTACAATTCAGATCCTAATGCACGTGCAGATCAAATAATAAGATCAGAAGTACCTGATGCAATGGAAAATTCAGGAAATTATGAAGTAACAATAGGTGAACAAAATGCAATATTAGCAAGAAATGGATATTATTATGGTGCTAGTGATGTTGATGAAAACTTTAATCCCATTTCCGGAGCTAGCAGAATAACAATGACAGAAGATACAACAATAACTGTTATATCAGTAGGAACACCTATTCCAACCATTAATCCAGTTGGACAAGATACAATTGTAACAGCCATATCAACAGAAACTAAGATTGTTACATCACCAGTTGATGTTACAAATACAGAACATGCTATTGTTGCACAATCAGTAGATACAAGTGATATAGAAGTTGATGATACATCAACAGGACAAGGTACTCCTTTAGTAAGTACTGCAGCCCAAACTTCAGAACCTCTAACAAACACAGTACCTGTATCAGATTCTATTGAGATAATACCATCTCCTTCAGGAAGTACAATGATTACAATAACTGGTGAACAAAGTGGAACACAAGGTATACCAGATCATGTATACAATGCAGCAGTTAATGCAGCAGGAGGAGACCAAGAGAGAGTATCTTTACTTTTATCTATTTGGGCTAGTGAAACAGGTGGAAGTTATGACTCTGAAGGAAATTTAGGTGGATTCTCTAATTATGGCATAGAAGAAAATTATGCAAATAATGGTTTTTTTAGAGGAGTAGTAGACTTCTTCCTACCAGGATCATCTGAACCATCTTCATTTGGAGATTATCAAATACAAACATCAACCTTTCAAACTTATTGGCAAGACACATATGGGACCTCAATATCTGATGATGATGCTATGTCAGAAATGCAGGATTCACAAAACTCTGCAAATGCTGCTATGTGGTTAGTAAATCAACTAGCAACCAACATTGAATCAGAATATACAGAAGATGGAAGAGATTTTAGTTTATCAGATTCTGAAGTTCTTTCTGCAATTGGTCTAGATTGGAACTCTGGTGAAGGAACATCAGAAGTTGCTGCTTATCAAACAGTAGTTGCCGCATTAGCAGAAGCAAATAATATCGATATTTCAACAAGGGAATGGGATATTTATGATTTAACCAGTGTTGAACCTACTCTAATCACACAGTTTCCTATTGATGGTTCTTGGGGAGCAGTTTCAGATGAAGCTGCTGCAAGAGTATATGAAACAATAACTGGTGAAACTACAACAGCAAATGACGTCAATGAAAATCGAGACATATATATCACAGCATTACAAAATATTTATTCGTCATCTGTAGAAGAAGGAGGATTAAATCTAGATGTACCCATTGTGGCAAATATACAAGACACACCTGATGAAACAGATGCCTCTGATTATGCATTTAATACAGCTGCACAAGCAGCAATAATAAATGATCAAATTAGTATAGGTAGCAATAGTTTAAGTGTTTCTTTCGAAGGATTAGATACTTCTTATTTTAGGGAAGTAACTGTAAGTGAAGGAACTAAAATTGAACAATATGATGTTACAACAGATACATGGAGCAGTACAGAATATGAATCACTAGATGAAATTAGAAGTACACATAATACAGCAACGATAGAAACTTATGAAGGATCCATTAATCCAAATGCAATAGTCTCAACAGATTCTTCAACAGGTATTCAAACAGTTTCAATACATTCAACCGAACAAGTTAGTGACCACTTTTCATACTCTGAATTTAATATTCAAGCTAGCAACGGTCCAAGAAATACAGAAATAATGATAGATCCTGAATTAGTCAATGCATTAGAGAGTGTAAGATCTAATTTAAATTCTATTTATAGTGAACAAGGGGAAGTTTTTATACAAATAGATAGTGGCTATAGAAATGAAGAATATAATGCCCAATTAACTGGTGCAAGTAGTGAAAGTAGACATACCCAAGGGATGGCTGCAGACATTAGAGCATATTATGTTGATGAAACTGGAACAAGAATTTATTTACCATCAACAGAACTCGCAAATGTAATAGACTCAACATTCCCATCAGATTTAGGTATTGCACCACATTTAGATAGTGGATTTGTACATTTAGAAACATTAAATGAAGATGAAGATCCCATCAGGTTCATAGAGTCATACACTTCAGATCCTGATGAAATTGCTAGTTTAGGACAAGGACTATGGGGTGATTCATTTAATGATGTTTATACATCTACAATACGAGGGGTAGATGAATCTAGTTCGTGGGGAAATTCTATGATTGAAGTGACGTCTAAATTCCCAAATGCTCAGATTATACCAGGAACACAGATATATGATTTAGATGGAGATGGTACTCCCGATAGGGCTGTTACAACGGATGGGAGGGTTTATTTAACAACTGATTCTGGGAATATTTATGGTTCACAACCAACAAATGAGGCTCTTAATTTACCCGGACAAGTTAATCCAGCAGATTTAATTACGGTAGATTTGATAGATACCTCTTTAGAAAATGTATTTGCAATGTTTGATAGATTAGAGGGGGTTAATCAAGTTTCATATGACCCAGACATAGACCTTACTCAAGAAATTACCCTTACAATAAGGGGGATCACAATAGAAGAAGCATTTGAATCATTATCTGAACAAATTGGATCAAGAGTAACATTTGAATCAGAATCTTCATCAATACAAGCACAATCCATAGGTTCACAAACAACATGGAGAACAACATTATCTGATGGTGCTACAGGATATATTGGATCTGATGGATATGTTTATTCTAGTGCAGAATCAGCCATTACTTTAAACACGGAGGATTTAATTAGTGATGGAGATAGACTACTTAGGCAGTATGGAACATATATGGAAGTGAATAGTAAGGGTGAAGAAACAGGTAATTCTCAAGGATCTGTAACTGCTACAACGGGATCAGATATATTTAATGAACTAAGTGACATCACTTCAACACCAGATATCTCATTTCCTCAAGGGAATACAGAAAGTGCACAAGCTACAATGCTTATTGGATATTATAATGCTATTGGAGAAGATTTACCAACTGTAAGTGAAAGAGCCCAATTATACGCTGCATTAGACTTAGGAGATGCTGAAGGGTATGAAGGTACTTCAGAACAAAATACTAATCTTTTAGAAGCTTTACAAGATAGAGATGCTACAATTATCCAACAAGATGCAACAGAAAAACCAGATACAACAATAGAAGATACAACAACAGAACAACTAGAAGATAAGGAGGCTGAAGAAGAACCAGTTACATCAGGAGATTCTCCTACAGGTCAATCAACTGAACAAACCATAACTCAACAAATAGTAGTGGACTCTCCAGATACATATACAATAAATAGTGAAGGATACATCCTAACATCAAGTGGTGCTGCAACTTACACAAACAATGGTAACACATACGATCTTTACACACCAAGTTATAGTAATGATGTTTTTGCAGATGTAAGTATGTTTTCTAATCCAGGGGGGATTTGGAATATTTTCTCAATATTCACTAGTGAATATTGGGGTATAAATCCAAAAGTAGGTGAAATAAATGCAGATGGTACATTCACAGTAACAGATGACCTAGATGGAAGTATATCAGAAGGACTCAACGGAGCAGTTGATCAAAGATTAGCTTCAACATATGATCCTAATGCACCAATAATAACCCCTGCAACTTACACAAGATACTCTGGAGATAATAGATTATATGGGCTCCAAGATGCTAATCATGAGCTACAGGAATATTATATCTCAAACGGAAATGTTTATGACACTAGTGGTAATCAAGTCAAGGATCAAGACATAATTGCATCAGTGAATCAAGGAGCAACAGATGCAATGGGGACTGGTGGTGTAACAACGAATAATGTCCATTATTCAGGAGATGGATTAACAGGGAACAGAAGATATTATACAATTACAGGTTCAGATGTAGAGTATTATGTAAGGGATGGTGCAGTTTACATAAATGAATGGGGGGAAGATTCAAAAGTTACAGATACCACAATAAGTTCAACTGTCCTAGCAGAACATAATTCAGGATTTTTAGGTTATGATGGTGATGGTAATGAAGTTTACACAGATGGAACTGATATAAGTGGAAATTCAAATGCAGTATCAGAATCAAATGCAGATGGAAGAATCTCACAAACAGAACGACCAACGTTTAGTGAAAGACTAAGCGCATACTGGAGTAGCATAACTTCAAACGATGCACTTAATGCAGAATTAGCATCTATGTCAGATCTTCAAGCGAGATATAACTCAGATAGAGCTTATTCGGGCTCAGTAGCATTACTAAATCAATATCTGGGGGACTATGCTTATGATGCTATCTCCGAATATTGTACCTCTGAATGGTCATCATCTACTTCAACATCAAGTAGTAATACGACCAATACAACTAATGCGACTACATCTAATGCGACTATGACTAATACGACCAATACAACCTCCAGTAATTGCGATTATGATGTTACAACAGCAACAGCCCAATATACAATTACACAATTAACAAATACTGTTTATCATTATGATTTTAGTTGGACAATTCAAGCATGTAAAGAAGACTTGACTTATTCAATATATGTGAACCCGGATGAATTTGATTTAGGATCAGGTAGTGTAAATTATGGTGGTGATGTGGGTGCAACAACAGATATGTTTGATTCACCAAACATATACACAGAATTATGCCTCCAAGTATCAGACACAACATTCGGAACTGATGGGCTAGCTTGTTTCCAACCACCAAATTTACCAAATAATCTAACAAGTACAAATCAATTATGTGCCCCGCAAACCATATTTGATGCAAACTATGGAATTGATATAATATTTGCTTCAAATTATTACAACACACAATCAGAATTTGAAACAGACGTTACAAATAATATCAATTATATTTATGGAATAGAACCATTTAACACATATTACAATAATTATGGAATCAATTTCCTTAAATTAAACAAATCCTTTTCAACACCCTCATTTTCAGAGATAAGCAGTTATGTAAATACACATTGTACAGATTCAAATCCAATTTATCAATTAACACTAGTGTTTAGAGAAGATAAAACAGATTGTACGCAATCAGCATCTAAAGTGGAATTAAGTCCGGACTTTATATTCACATCAGACATAACTGCAGCAAACATAGGGGAAGTAATAACCAACTTCTGCCAATATGTGACTTATGAAACCCAGACTATAACAACAAATCAAACCCCTCCAACACAAAATATAATAGAACAGAATATATCTATTCAAGTTGACTTTTCATCAGTGGACCCTATATTAATATCAAAAGGGGATTCCACCACAATAAATCTAGATAGTTTTGCAATCGATCCACTAAATGACCCAATTGAAGAATGGATTTATTATATAGGGCAACAAGAATCAGGATTCTCAACCTGTGTTGATATAGCACCTATTGGGAGGATAGTAGATGGTCAAGTTACTTTAACTCATAACAATAATCAAGCATGTCAAGAAACATTTAGATTTGAAGCAGTAGGATCAACTAACAGAAGAGCATCAGATGAAATAACAATAATCATAAACTAAAACAAAACAACAAGAAAATTTCATAAATTATAAAAAATGAAATTTTCTTTAGTTCATAAATTGAAAAATTTAGAAACAGTTAAAAAAGATAAAAATAATATAAAATAAAAGAGGTATAATTTGGTTAACCAACAACTTGTCAATTATCTAAGACAACAAATAAGTGCAGGGTATGATGTAAATACATTAAAGTCCCACCTTGTTAAAAATGGTTATAATCCCAAAGAAGTAAATGAATCAATACAAATTTTATATCCTCAACAAGTACAACATCATGTTCATCATGTATCTAAAAATGTGATTATAGCAATCGCACTGATAGGGCTTTTGATAGCAATGATTATCCCTTCTGTTTTTTTCTATTTATCGGGAGGAGAACCAGCTCAATTATTAGATCTAAGAACCAGCGCCCTAACTAAAAACATTAAATCTGGAACAAAATTAGAATTTAATATTGAACTCTCTAATCTTGGAAAGAGTAAAAGATATGATGTTTTACTAAAACATGAATTAGTAGGGACAGAGGTATTCATGGAGGAAACTATTGCAGTTGAAACCTCTACTTCAAAAACAAGTTTGATTCAATTGCCATCTAATTTAAATTCTCAAAGATATACCCTCAAAACCACAGCATCATATAATAGTCAAAAAGCAATCTCAACATTCACATTTAATGTACTAAATGAAGTTGAAGTAACGCAAGAAACATGTAATGAAGATTGGAATTGTAATGATTGGACACCAACAACATGCCCTATATCAGAACAACAAACAAGAACTTGTACAGATAATAATAATTGCAATACTGTAGAATACAAACCATCCGTAACAAAAAATTGTATGTATCAAACAAAAGAAGACCTTCCTCAAGTCACACCAGGACATACTGGAAACTATGCAGGAATGAATGTTTGGGAGAAACTAGATGCAATTAAAATAAAATCTGAATCAGATCCAAATGGTGCATTAAATGATTGTAAAGACGAGTTTGATATTGAAAGTCATAATGATGATTGTTATTATAATGTTGCTGAAATAACAATGAGTGAAACAAGATGTAGTGCAATAATTAGTGATAGAACTAAAGATAAATGTATAAATAACGTTGCAAAATTAAAAGATGATTATACAATATGTGAACAAGTAGAAAAAGAATCCCGAAAAGATTCTTGTTATATGAATTTTGTTAACAAGGGAAATTATGAAGTTTGTGATAAAATCAGTAATAGTTATCTTAAAGAGGCATGTACAGCATTAAAAAGTATGCCCGATATTGTAGTTTCTTAAATAAAAAGAATTATTCAATAGGTTTAACTATTGATACAAATCCAGGTACATTCTCACCAGATTGATTTTGAAAATAAAAACCATCTTGATCAAATCTAACTAAAAAATGATCACCAACCATATAAAGTCCCTCTTTCTTTGATTTACCTAGTTGTGAAAAAGAATCTTTTTGTAACAAATGTTCTATAAAATGATAACCTTTATTCTTATCAGCCAAAGCATATAATGATTTGGGCTTAAATGTTAATTGTTCTTTACACTGCGGCGAAATCACCACTCTGTAATCTTCATCATGACGTTTATTCAAATGATCTAACCTACTATCGCCAAGAGATTTTAAGAGTTGCCCATCACCAAAATAAATTACATTATCGGATTCAATACCAAAATAAGGATTGTTCTTATAGGATTGTTCCCCCACACCTAGAATAACATAATGATCATTAAATACAGATTTATCAATATGAATTGATGAATCATCTATTTCAAAAGTAAGTTGACCTAAATTCCGAGTTAGATCAACAACAGAATCAACATCTGATCGTGTTATATCTAGAGTTTCTTTTTGGCCCCATATAGTTGATAATCGCTTGTATTGTACTTGTTCAATTGCTTTTTGATCATATGCACTAGTCCTAACACTCAATATACCCCTCACATCGCACCCATTAGAAGGTAAAACAACGCTTTGAAAAGAAGTTCGAGCCATTCCTTGAACAGGTAAGTCGGATCTAACTTCTCCTTGAACATATTGAGCAAATGCCATTACTTCCTTCTCAGAAAAATGTTTACCTCTTTTTAAATCATCAATCATAGTCCTGACTGCATGATCTAAACCCTGATCGAGGTGAAATCTCCCAAGTAATTCAGGGTCTTGTGAACCAATTACCATTCCATCTGCAAATTCATCAACATTTGCACCATTAATATTTATTTTCATATAAATAAATAAAAAACAGGCATTTATAAATCTTTCTATTTGTTACTACTAGTTAGTTATAATATATGTAAGGGTTGTATAATTCATTAAAATTATTTTATACATTATAATGTATAAATAAAGTATGTTATGATTATTAACTAGATAATATATTATACAAAAAAAAGAATAAATAAAGGATAAATTTAGTATTCATATAGCATAATTAAAGAATATATAAGGTATATTAGTAAAAATATTTATAAATTTTATACTTAATTAAGCATATATAATGTATATTATAATAGAAAGGTTTATATACTTTGTAATTTGTTATAATACTTATATAGTCAAATTAGTCAAAAACAGGGAGAAAATTTTAAGCATGAGTGTACAAATAAGAATAACAGTAAGTAAAGAAATTGATAGTCTTCTGAGTCAAGTTGCTCAACGTTTAGGAAAAAAGAAATCCATGTTATCTAGGGAATTGATGGAACAAAAACTATACGACTTAGAAATAATACAAAAAAAATTAGCAGAACTAAAATGAGAAAAAAAGGTCAAATAACATTATTTGTAATCATTGGGATAGTTATCTTAATAGCAGCAGGAGCTTTTTTCACATTAAGATCAATATCTTCCGAATCTTCAGATGGAACGATAAATAGGATTGCAGAAACACCTGTAGAATTTCAACCTATAAATGATTTTATAGAATCTTGTATTGCAAAAACAAGTAAAGAAGGTATTCAACAATTGGGATTACATGGAGGATATATTGATTTGAATAAATATGGTATACAACCTGAGTCAACTAATCCTACAGAGGGAAGGGCATTTTTATTCAATCCTGTCGATACTAAAGGAGGTATTGTATATTGGAATTATTTCACAAGTAATAATCTATGTCAAGCAAATTGTGAATGTGGTTCTGAAAAACCTTATCTATACAAAAAAGAGGGTTCACCCAATTTAGAAACTCAATTAGAAGATTATATTGATGAAAACTTAGAAATATGTTTACAAGAATTTCAGGCATTTGAATCGCAAGGTTTTATCATAGATACACCTAATCCAGTTATATCACAAGTGAATATAAGAAATGATGATGTGTTAATTTATGTGAATTATAGAGTTGAAGTAGAAAAAGACAGATCAGATTACACAATTGAAGAGTTTCTCAAAAGTTCACCAGTACAATTAAGAAAAATGTATATGATGGCAGAAGAAATAACACAAAGGGAACTAAATTATAGCTATTTAGAAAAATGGACAATTGAACAAATATCTGGTTTTGGATTAGGTTTAGATCATAATAAAATTCCTCCAATTGCAGCATCAGAACTTAGCCCAGGAGAAGCACCAGTTTATTGGATTAAGAAAAAAGTAGAACAAGATATAATGAACAATATGTTACCTCAATATACCCCATTTTTAACAGTATATGATTCTGCAAATTATAAATCAAATTTATATGGTACTTTTTATGAAAGGGCTACAATACCCTTGCAAAATCCCAACAGTGAATATTATGGGGACATGGAGGTTGATTTTACTTATTTTAATTGGTGGCCAGTACATTTTGATTTAACTGGAAGAGGAGTATCTGGTGAGAGAATAGGTCCAGAAACAGCATCTTCTTCCTATTTAAGTTTTATAGGGATAAAAAGATATAATTTTTATTATGATCTAAGTTACCCTGTATTGGTGGATATATATGATTCAGAAGCATTTAATCAAGAAGGATTTCATTTTTATGTTGGATTAGAAACCAATGTAAGAAATAACAAAGCATTAAATTGTTCGGGTGCAGGAATAACACAGTACAGTTCACCTTCAGGATCATTATTTTGTAACCAAAATCAAGGATGTAGTGAAATAGAGATAGAAACAATTGATGCAAAAACCCAAGAACCACTTGAAGATGTGGCAATTTACTATTCATCAGGTTCAGAAAGTTGTAATAAAGGATTTACAGAATTAGATGTTAACAAAGCATCACTAAAGGCAAAATTACCTCAATGCGTAGGTGAAGCATGTTCCTTAAATGCAATAAAAGATGATTATTGGTACTACCCCCAATCTTATGCAGTACTTTGTAATAAAATAGGAGGAACTTGTTCAAACAATAATATTTTATGTAATCAAGAAACCTTACAAATTAATATGGAACCTTTTAGACATAATCCTGTAATCATCATGAAAAAGAAGCTATTAAAACAAGCAAGGAATAATTGGCAACTTAATAATGTTGCAGAAAACCTATTATCAAATGAATATGCAGTTATGACACTAACAAAAATAAAGGAGCATGAAAATGAGGCAACATTATCTTTGACAGGAATATTTTATGGTAATGAGTCTGAAATGACAATTGAACCAGGTTTTGTTCCAGGTCAATATGAATTAAGGATTGATTTATTTTATGATTTCCCTGATCAAAGGTCAAGAGACCATGTTACTTTCCAAGCAGTAGAAGAATGTGAAGATACATATTTCGGATTAGATGAAGAATGTGTAACTATTGGACCCTATAACTTTACAGATACATTTATGGAGGGAGGGGTAGTTTCAAATATAACTATAACAAAAGAAATGTTAGATGAGCATGAAAAATTAGTATTTTACACCCTAAGTATACCTGATATAGATACATCTTATAATGTTTTAGATGTATATGATCTTGAACAAATAGGGACTATGAATAATCGTTCAGCTCAATATGTTGTAGAATTAAAACCCTCAGTGATATAATGAAAAATATGAAATATGTGGAAGCTGTAGCAATGTTTATGATATGTTTAGTTATAGCTTTGCCAATTTATGCTAGCGGAGTATATGCCGAGATAAATAATGTAGAAGCTTATGGTTCTTCAGGCATACCAAATGTGGTTAAACAAGATTATAATATGGTAGTCAAAGCAGAACTATCTGGAAGTGTTGATAAAGATGATGTAAAACTAGTTCATAGTTCTTTACTATCAACTAATTTTGATAGCTGTGTATCTACAAATTCTACTACTACTTGTAGTGTAAATATAATCAAAGGGGTTAATAGCGAAGTTGAATTATGTCCACAGGCAAATTTAAATATTGAACAATATGCAGGTTCACCAATATTGGTTGACAGGGAGTCAGTGCTTGTTAAATGTGATGCAAAACCTCCAACTATTTCAATGTCCTTATCCCCCTCAACAACTTCGGGAAACAGTGTAACCTTAAGTTATACAATAACTGACCCTACAGATTCCACAACAGGATGTTCAGGAATACAAAAATTAGAATTTTATACAAATGACCTTTCAAGTCCAGCTACTTTAGAAGTGGGTTCAACTAGTTGTTCATACACAGGATCTACTCAAATTCCTGTTTCAAGTTATTCAGATGGAATAGTTCCAGTATACATCAAAGCATATGATTTAGTTGGGCAAAGTAGCATAACAAATAGTTCATTTATACTTGATAAATCTGGACCCGATGCAACAGCAGAAGTAACAATTAAAGATCAAAATGGAAGAGTAATAGATTTCTTTACACCCCAAACAGTTTACTTAGATGTCACATTAGATATAACAGATTTAACAGGTATAACTTCCTATAATTTAGATTATTCTGACCTAACAGGTTCATCTCCTGCATGTTCTGGTTCTGGAACACAGATACAATGTAAATGGACCAATCTACAAATTTACATGGAGTCATATCAGTTAAGTAAAACAATAAAACTAACTGGTGTAGATACGCTTGGCAACAATGTTTCTAGGGATATTAGTGTAACTGGAGAAATCACATCAGATGCAAACCCTCCAACAGTAAGTATGTCTGAAATTACAATTGATACAATAGATGGTTCTGTTATGAGCTGGTTTAGACCTGGTGAAATGAAAATGAACTTTTCTGCCCTTATTTATGATGATGTTTCAGGTGTAGAAAGTATATCGGGAGATTTCTCTAATATAAATGTAATTAGTGGTTCAACCCCTGCTTGTACTTTAAGTGGTTCAACTTATAATTGTGTGTGGTCTGATTTAAGATTTAATATGGATTCTGCTAGTTATAGTAAAGAAGTAAGTGTTATTTCAATAGATAAAGCAGGTAATGAAGGAAGGGGCACAAAAACAGCATCTGCAACCCATAGGGCAGATACATCAAGTCCAACAACAAGTAATTTTATTATTGTAAATTCTTTTGGAACCAATATAACCGGATGGATTGGAGATGAAATAATCACTTCAAGAATCTACTTAGATATTACTGAAAAAGGTTCTGGTCTTGAAAAAGTAGAAGCTAATCTTATTAATATAAATCCATCATACACCTCGCCTGTAGCGGGAAGTTGTCAACAAACTAGCGGACAAGAACAAACAACTGCACAACCTTCAGGTATTTATCAAGAATATGTAAGTACTTCAGCAAATATAACTCTACCAGAATTGACTTATAGATGTACATGGGATGTAATACTTCATTTTAATCAAAGTGGGGCACCATTAAATGTACAATTTAGTTTTAATTCAACAGATAATTCATTGAACTCATTGATCTCATCATATAGTAATAGTTTCTATGTAGATGTAAATCCACCAATTCCCACATTAATTGGAACGAGTAGATATTATAATGGAATTTATTATGTTGGCACTTCAGAAAATGATTACTTTTCATCAATAAGTGATTCAGGGGCAGGTATGGATGGTGCACAAGCTTACTTAGATTTAACAGAAGTGGGTTATGAACCTAATAAACAGGCTTATAATTGTTCAAGTGGCTATTGTCATTGGACAACTCTTGGTTGTGAATCAGTAAGTGAAGGGGTGCACACATTATATTTAACAACAGATACTCAAGATGATTTGGGAAACACCATAATAACAAGATTTTCAGGAAACGTTACACTAGATAAAACAAGACCCGTACTTAATAGTATAAACGTAACAGCAGTAGCTTCTACAACTCAGTTATATCAAGATTATATCCAAACAGGAAATGCACTCTACATTGTAGCAGAAATTACAGAAGATATATCATTATTGAGTGCAACCGCAGATCTATCTAATTTTATATCTAATGAACATGCTGACTTAGCAGACAATTGTGTACAAAATCCTTCTACGTCTGACTCAGACCCTACAACTTGGACTTGTGAATGGGCGACAGATGAAATTGATATAAATCAATACAATAAAGCAAACATCTATCTTAACTTTACTGATGTAGCGGGAAATGAATTAATAGTTGCTCACGAAATAGAAGTATTTGAAGCCTTAACAGGTGACGTGTCTTATTGGTATGACATAATAGGAACAAGTTCTCCTAGCGCAATAGATAGAAGAATCGTAACATTATATACCCCATCTATGTGGTTCCCAGTAGGATTACAATCAGAAGAAGGTTTACCTGCCTCACAAAGATGGCCCTTAGAAGTTAGTGTAGAAAGTTGCGGTAGTGTTACGGTGACAGTTAACAGTTCAACAAATGCTACTTCATCTACAGTCTCCGGTGTAAATTATTTGTCTTCTTCAAACGGGAATATGCCTACTTTGAATAATCCTAACACAGATATGGCTACTTCCCTTCCTTATCAAATGTATTCCCAATACGAATTAGAACAATCTGCCCCAAATTCAACAAATTCAATCAATATTACTTGCACACTTAAAATTAGAACTTTAATTGATCAGACTAAAATTAGTCCTTATGAATATGAGAACTTCACAGTATCTATTAATTATTATAATAACCCATTAGGACAATTAGATTCTAATGTACAAGATGAAATTGAGGATGTCCAAGGATCATGGTTAGTAGAGGCAGAATGGATTGGTCAAATAGCTGAAATATTAGAGACAGCTCAACAAATCTGTCAACTTGTTCAAAATATATATAGATTAGCTGAAATTTTAGGTATAGCTGGTGATGCATTAAAAACAGTTCCCGTAACAAATGCAGGGGGAAGGGCAATTGCAGGAGTAGCAGGAGTATTAGGTAATACAGTTCAAACAACGTGGCAATCTTATGTAAACGGTATTTGTAAATTACTTAATTGTCAATTATTTTATGGTGCTGATTGGGGGGGTGGTGGTAACATTGGAACTGCTAATAATTGGCTTGCAAATTATGGGAGAGGCCTTGAAAGGTATTCAGACTTTTTTAATCCGGAAGACAGCCTTATTTTAAGTATAATATTCTTATGTATACCTGGAGTATTATATAATTTACAAAAAGCAAGACTTATAGAATGTGGATATATAAATTGTTTAGCTTCAACAGCAAACGGTATGCCTCTGCAAATGTGTGTAATCCAAAGAGATTATGCATGGTGTAGTTATGTATATGGTCAAATATTCAACATGCTACCTTTTGCAAGTATTATAAATCAATTAGCGGACAATATAAGATTAATGCTTCAACAACCTGCACAGATGGTAAGTGTAGGTCTAAGTGCAGTATGTACAATACAATGTCCTGGAAAAGAATCCTGTACAGCTTGTTTATGGATAGAAGGAATAGGATTAGTATTAGATGTATTATGTGATTTTGGAATAGGTTCAGATCATTGTGAATCATTCTGGGAAGATACAACTTTAGATGACTCAGCATGTGAAACTGCATTAGATGTATAAAATGAATAAAAAAGAATTAAAATTTATATTACAGGAAGGAGAAGGACTTTCGATAGAGTTTAAAGAAAGTCTAAAAAATATAGATAAAGAGATGGTAGCATTAACTAACTCAATTGGAGGGAGAATTTTTGTAGGTATTTCAGATAATAATCAAATAAAAGGAATCAAGACAGATAACAAATTAAGATCACAGATTCAAGACATTGCAAATAATTGTGACCCTTCAATTAATATTGATTTGGAAGAGTTTGAAAATGTTATTATAATCGATGTAAAAGAAGGTAAAAATAAACCATATAAATGTTCATCTGGTTTTTATATGAGACAAGGACCAAATTCTCAGAAAATGGCTACAAAAGATATCAAAGAAATGATTATGTCCCATGGAGATATTAAATTTGACAATCAATCAATCAAATTTAATCCATCTGATTTTGATGAAGCTGCTTTTTCAAATTATCTTAAAAAAGCAGACATAAATCTAAAGACTAACAAAGAGGATATTTTATTTAATTTAGGTGCTAGTGATGGAAAGGATATTAATAATGCAGGAATATTATTCTTTTCTAAAAATCCAAAAAAATATTTTATTAATGGTTATGTAACTTGTGTAAGATATAAAGGAACAGAAAAAGTAAACGTTATTGATAGAAAAGATTTTGAGAGTAATATTGTCTCTCAAGTTGAGCAGGCATTAGAATTTGTTAAGAGAAATACACGATTAGAATATGAGATTAAAGGACTTTATAGGAAAGATATTCCAGAATACCCTATAAAAGCTGTTAGAGAAGCAATATTAAATGCAGTAATGCATAGGGATTATTTAGAAAAGGGTGCAAATGTACAAATAGATATTTTTGATAATAGACTAACCATTACTAATATAGGTGGATTAATTAAACCCCTGACCAAGGAAAAATTAGGAAGTTTAGCTGTTAGGAGAAATCCTACTATTGCTGATTTATTCCATAGGATTCAGATGGTGGAAAAAATAGGATCTGGAATAAGAAGAATCAAAGAAGAATGTAAAAAACATGGAAAAATAATGTTTGAGATAGAAACAAATGGTTATTTTATAGCAACATTTAAACTAATTGAAAAGGTAGGTGAAAAGGTAGGTGAAAAGGTAGGTGAAAAGGTAGGTGAAAATGAGAAGAAGATAATCAACCTAATATCTCAAAATAAAAATATTACTTATAGTGAGTTAGCAAGTAATATCAATCTCAGCGAAAAAAGTATTTATATTAACATCGAAAAACTAAAACAAAAAGGATTATTATTAAGGATAGGTCCTGCTAAAGGGGGCCACTGGGTAATAAAAAAATGAAACAAGAAACACCAAATCCAATGATGGCTTTTATTGTAATAGCCCTGCTTACATTCGTAGTAGGAATTACATTAACTTCACAAGAACCTGTTGAAGAAAGAGAATTGTTATCACCACCAGAAGAAATTACTAATTATAGATTTACTGCTAGACGAAGTGGTTTATTATCTTTTTATAATAGTGCAGAATTTACTTATGATAGCACTTCAGAAGAATGGTATGTGGATGTTACAGGTACATTAAGTGCGGACTCTATCAGGGTAGCTGATGCAAACGACGCAGCCTTTATGTATGTAAATCCAAGTATTATAACTGAAGCAGCAAGATTAGATGGTATAAATGCACCTTTAACTTCCGATCAAATTACAGAAATTGAGGCTTTTCCAGGAACTTTTTATATGTCGGATAATTCACCCGTTGCAGTTGTACAACCCGAGACATCACCAGTAACAACAGATAGTGCACCTATTGCACAAACACATCAACCAGGTTCAACAAGTGAAGGAATAACAGTTTCAACAACACAGGTAACTAGATTAACTTATGATTATAATGCAAATCCAAGTAGTAGTGCGAGTAATTTTGTTGAATCACAAATGTCAGATGTAATAAGTAATCCAGACAGTTATACAGTTAGCGTAGGAAATACAGAAGCTACTTTAGTTGATGGTGTATATTATGATTCAAGCGATGTGACAAATGGTGAAGTCAATCCTGGTGCAACAAGAATTGTTATGACTCAAGATACTACAATAATTATTACTCCAAAAAGTACAGGTGGTGCACCTGATACATCATCAGCACCCCCTTCAACAACACCAACAACAACTACATTAAGTGGAACAGATGTTACATCAAGTTTTAGTGGAGGTAATGATTTAAACCTAGCAGGAACAATATTATATGATACAGATGATGATGGTACTCCGGACAGGGCAGTTGATTCTGCTGGATTAGTATATAATGTTAATTCACAAGGAGTAGCTTATGGAGAACCAACTGGAGAAACGATAACTGCAGGAAATGTTGCTACACCTTCTGCTGCACCAGCAACCCCTACAGCAGCAACTTCACCTGCACCAGCCACCCCAGCAAACACAAATCCTTATTTAGCATTCCTAACTCAACAAACACCTGCTACAGAAGAGGCAACAACAACCCAACAAGGACAGATTGATGCAACAATAGAATACTTAAGTGATATAGATAATGTTGAAGCAAGACAAACTGCAAGAACCACTATTATAAATGGCATAACTAGTGCAGGAACAACTAGTAATTTATATAATCCAGGTTTTTTAAGTCAACTATACCAAGATGCAGGAGATGATGCATATCTTCAAAGAGATTGGAGCAGTGCAATAACTTATTACGGGGATAGTATAGGTGGGGTAAGTACAACGCCTTTAACTATACCAACATCAGGCACAATGGACCCTAACACTTTTGATAATCTAAGGAATGCAATCACTAAAAGTACTACACTAACATCTACACAAAAAACTCAACAACTTTCAGATTTAAACAGATTAGAAACTCAAAGTGAAACAAATATGTTATCAAGTACAAGTCTTACTCCTGCTGAAAGGTTAGCAGCTTATGAAGATTACCTAGATACTGGAAGAACTGTACTAGGTGCAAATAGAGATCTTGATGGGGATGGAGTACCAGATGTTAGAAATCTTGATTCATCCGACATAGATTCACTTCAATCAGCACTAACTGCAAACGGAATTACACTGGAACAACAAGCAGCATTAGATGCATTACGGAATCAGAACTACATGAACTCAGAATCAGGATTATCAGGGGGTATGAGATCAATATATAACACCTTAAACATAGGAGTTGATTGGACTTCAGGTTATCAGGGAGCTAGTTTCTTCTACACTGATAGTGGATTTTTATATGATCAAATAGATAATGAATGGGCTCGTGCATGGTTAAATGGATTGTCAGGCGTAGCTTCTCAACTATGTCAACAAGATATCCTGGATGATATAACAACAGATGATGGTTTTGCATTTTCTTCAACAACAGGTGGAGCATATGCCCATATTGAAGGGGAAAAAATAACAGTAACAAATTACACAGCAACTGGTACACCACAAACTTCATATATATATCTTGTTAGCTTCGCCGTAAGTCCAGGATCATCAAGTTCAGGTTGTGATTTAGAATTTAGAACATATTTAGATAGGACCACTCCTTTAATAGTTTCCAATAATTCAAACACCGCTTATCACTTTGAAGTAGAATGGGGTGGAACTGCTATAGCTTATACAGGCTCAAACATGGTACTACAACAATCTTCTAATAGTTACACCCAAGCATGTATATTATTTGATTCAATAACTCAAAGAGGATCAGGAACATGTCTATTGGGAGTTTCAGAAGGAGATTATTTATGTAATACAATAACAGCAGCACAAGAAACGACTTATAACACATCAAGCTTCGACACAGGTGTAAGTGCATGGTGGTCAGATCTAGGCTATTGGGGTGATAGTAGTGGTAGTACTTCATCTGGAACTAGTACACAAAATACAGGCACAGCTGCTGTAAACAGTGGTATTTAAAAAGAAAGAAATTTTCAATATATTAAAATGATAAAATATCTTAAAAATCAATATAAATTATTAAAAGAGTCTATTAAAGAACTAGATGCAAAAACAACTTTGATTGTATTATATGATTTTATATTTTTCCTAGTATTTGGATTATCCCTTATGATATTTAGTAATACCATAAAAAATAAATCAGTAATTGTGAATGCTTTAAATATAGAAGGTTTGATGGACCTACCGAGATCAGAAGTAGATATGACTTATTCTGCATTAAAAGGTTTTATTACTACTTTGATTGTAGGATTTATCCTCATAGCAATAATTACATTCCTATCTATGGCTATAATCAAATCAATAATTTGGTTCACAACAGTAGATAAGAAATTTAAAAAAGAAGATATATTAAAATTCATCCCAATAAGATTAGTATGGTTATTGATAGAATTAGGATTAATAGTAATTTTATTTTTACCATTAGGGATATCAATAGGATTTGCATCTAGCATAAGTTCTCCAGCCCTAGCCATATTCTTCTCATTAATAACTGTAAGTTTATTTCTGATACTTATGACTCTCAAAAATTTTATGTATATTTTCTATACAGAATCCAAAAATATCAAATGTATCAAAAAAGCGTTTAAGTTTGGATTGAAAAAAATACACCATTATATATTGCCTTACCTAACAATCTTGATATTATTCATAATTGTAAGTCAGCTATATTGGGTATATCAGTTCTTCCCAGAAAAGTTAGTAAATCTAATCAATTTATTAGTTTATACAATCTTTGCAGTATGGACTAGATTTTATATTTATAAAATAACTAAAAATATTGCTTAAACAATATAAATATTTAAATAATCAAAACAATCTAAAATCAACATGGATGAAACAAAAAGATTAAATCTGGAAATCGTATGTAGGGACATTAAAACATCAAGAAAACTATTAGAAAAAGCATTAAAAAAAGATGAAGATGGCCGTATTCTTGTCGAAATAAGAAATCTTGAAACAGAAGTAGCAAAGCTAAGAAAAAACCTATAAAAACCCAAAGGTTTATATCCTTCGGATACTATAGTATATAGGGTGGTAAGCTTTAGTTCTATCAAAAAAATACACAATAGATAGAACACTCTATATGTTTTATTTACAAAGTAAATAAAATTATTTGGAAATGTAAAACATTTCAAAAGAAAATGGGAAGTCAATTATTTTTTCAGGATATGAATTATTTAGAACCTAAGTGTCCTAAATGCCAGAATAAGATAAAATATGGTATAACTACCACTTTTGATGAAAAATTAGACAGCCATATATGTAACAATTGTAAAACTAAGATTGAATAATATAATCATTATATTCTTTTAAGTATCTTTTTACAATATGTTTAACAAAAATATATGCATCATTATTTATTTGAGATCTCTCCAGGGCGTTATAATAATTGTCCCTATTAATATATTTGATGTTTAGCATAGGAAAATTACATTTATGTAATACAAAATTCATAATAATTCTACTAATCCTACCATTGCCATCGCTAAAAGGGTGAATTGAAACAAATTTTAGATGAACCAATGCCGCCAAATTAACTGGATGCATTTTATTTTTATTTAAATTATACCATCTAAAAAACTCTTCTAATAATATGTTCAATTCTGCAGGAAAAGGAAATTTAGCATTACTTCTTGCAACTGCAACATTATGATTCCTTATCTTTCCTGCAATCTTAGGTTCCACATCTTTAAATAACATTCTATGCCAATACAATATGATCGATAAATTTAAATCCTTTTTATAATCTAACATATCAAAAAATAAGTTTTTATGAGATTCAACTTCTTTGATATCCTTCAAGGGTTTATTTCCAGGAACAATACCTTTTTCTAACAATTTAGCAGTTTCCCTTAAAGTTATTGTGCCCCCTTCAATTTTATTAGAATTATAAGTAAATTTGATCATAAAGTTTTCAATATATTGATGTTTAGCAATGTTAGGCATATTCTTAAATTCTTGATTAAATTTCTTTTTAATTAAATTTAATTTATCAAACCATAAATTTTCATAAAAATCATCTAAAAAGTTTTTTTGAATCTCATCAATATTGATAGGTAAATTTCGCCCAAGATATTTCTCCATTTTCTTTACATTCCCATCTAATTTAAACGATTGTTCAAGATAATAATATTCATTTTTCCCTATCTTTTTCTTCTTAATTGATACCATAAGATATTCTTACCCCTACTTATATTTAAATTTATCCATTTTACTATAAAAGTAGGGGTAAAATTATTTAAAAAAAGCACCAAGTTTACTCTGTTCTTTCTCAGAAGCTAAATCATCTTTAGTATAACCTAAGACTTTAAAGATCATTTCTACAGCAGGAATTACTTGATTATTAACATAATATTCGGAATCATATTTATTATCAATTACTTCAGAAGGAAGCCTTGCTTTATCTCCAATCTTTCCCTTTCCTTCTGTAACTACAAATTCAATTATCATTCCAACTACAACATCCTGACCTTGGTTACGAAGCCTTTTAGCTATAGCAACATGAGGACCAATTGAATCATAACTTTCTATTTCTTTCTTTAATTGAGTCTTAATAATAACCTTAGAAACATCAATTTTATTTTTCCTTAAATCATCTACCATGCCCCTTACATAACGAAGGGCCTTATCAGGATTATCTTCCTTTAATACAATATCTAATACTTTCCGTTGAACTTCTTTAGCAATTGTGCTCCAATTACGCCTTACAGTCTCAAAACCCTTGATATATAATTCCCCTGAATTATCAAGTAAGGCATATTTCTTCTTAGCACCATAAGCACCAGCCTTAGCAGAAACAAAAATTCCAGAAGGATAACACCCTTCATACTCTAGCTCCATTATTCCGGGTAATTTAGGATTGATAGAATCTGCAAAGTCTTTTGCCTGCTTTTTAGTCTTCCCATCTAAAACCATAAAGATCGAGTCAGTATCAGAATATATTACCTTAAAACCTTGCTCAATAGCAGAATCTATAACTTGATGGATATAATATCTACCATAAGCAGTTATGGATCTAGCGCATTCTAAACTATACCATCTTGCATTAAAAAATCCGAAATAACCATAAAACGCATTAGATAAAACTTTTAAATTATTTTGTCTAGCATCTAATAAATCATTTTTACTTCTCTTCATCATTTCTTTTATACGCATTCTCCTTTGGATTAAATCATCAATAACACCTGCTAAAAAACCTTTTTTGTTCTTACAAAATCTATAATCTGTACCTTCTAAAGGCACCTTCTCAGATTCACAACAATTACAATTTAGCATTGATGGTGAAATATTGTGAGAACTAATGATTGTAGGATAAAGGCTCCTAAAATCAAAGATAATAATATCTTTATAGAGACCTGGCGTTGGTTCAAAAACAAAAGCACCCTCATATTTATTGATCATTCTATCCTTAAGTTCTTCATTACCAGGTTTATTTGGTACTATAACATTAGACAGGTGAGATCTTTTAATCAAATACCATTCAACTAATTGAGAAAAACCCATTCTGGTAACATCAAATATAGGAAGTCCCACTATTTTAACCATTTCAATAACATTAGGTAATATTTTTTCAGCTAAATTAAATGCTAATTTAGAATCTTGAAGGTTGTATTCACAATAAATGCCCAACTCTGAAGGGTGATTATCCCAAACATCTGCTAAATTATCTAATTCAACATCTGTCTTTTTATCCCCTAATAATTCTTCTGAAACAGAACCTAAATCATAAAAATCAGTTTTCAAACTTTGACTAAATAATTTCTTTATTACACTAAATGTATCTAAATGAACAATTCCAGCAATTTTTGCTTTTGAAACACCACGAGAGGTAACAGACATTTCAGAATGATCAAGACCCAAATCTAGTTTTACTTTATACTTTTGGGCCCTCTTATTAATATAAGGCAAATCAAAACCATCTGAATAATACCCTGTAATTATATCTGGTTGAATGGCCTCTACAATTTCTTTGAATTTAGATACTAATTCTGCTTCATCCTCAACAAATTCTATATATTTTTCTTTCGTCTTAAATTTTTTCCAGGTAATAACTTTCTGATAGTTTTGACCATAAAAAGAGACCATTAAAATAGGATTTTTTTCAAAATCAACAGCCTTACCATCATTATAAGTCTCTATATCTATTGCCAATATTTTAGGCTCAGTTAAGGTATCATCCCCAACTTGTTTAAGAGATTTAGCTTCAAAAACAGGCACCTTGGATTTTCTTACAATAAGTTCAACTTCAGCTTCTAATAAAGTTAAAGGTGTAATCTCTTTATCTGCCAAATAACGACGAGAAAAAGGAAAATCATACTCATTTACAGATGCAACCATCTCCCAATCTTTAATTATATCCCTTATAACAGAAATATCTCTTGGTAGATTCGTATAAACCTTGATTACATCAACTTCCTTACCATTATAATTCATCTTTAACGTTTCAGTCTTTGTAACTTCATAAGATTCTTCATTCTTCTCAACCTTTAATTTTTCTATTTTTTCACTTAATTCATGATTTTTTTTAGGAATCACATAAAAGAAAGGTTCAAATTGAGTGTCAATAACAATAATAGATTTACCTTTCTTTGTTTTACTAAATAAATAAATCTCAGACTTACCATTAACTACTTTATACTTTACATCCAATACAAAGAATTGTATTTTATCCCCTGCCGGCTTATCTCCTTTTAACTTATCGCTCATCTTACTCCCAAAAACAATAACTTTAGTTAATATAAATGTTGCTATAAGAATATGTCTTATTTACTCAATATAAATACACTTTTCTTTAATACATCTGTAAGTTTGTATGCTTGGTTCTTTTTTGTATATAACCTTACAATCTTGATGTTTTTATTGGTAAACTAAATATATTAAAATTTATTTTAATTCCAGCACAATTTTACCTAAATTTAATTTATAACTAATGTCTTGTCCATCAGGAGAATTTCCTGAGATTGTAAACCAAAATGAATTATCCCCTGTCCCCTTACTAATTATTCCCGGTTGATAACCTGCCCACCCTCTTTCCTTCCATCTTCCTGCCAGAATCCATGGCCCCCAAGGATTCAGTGCCTCATAGAGATTTTGGTTATCAAGAAGTATATATCTCCTTATTCCTTCGTGATATATTGAAGAAAATTGTTCAAATGCCTCTAAGTTTTCAAGTGGTTGAGCATCAGACTCAACTAGAGACCATTGTGGCCCATCATTCAATATTTCTGTAAAATATTCATAAGAATCATAGTCCAAGATATGGTCCTTGAGAACTCTTGTTAAATATACCCCTTCATTCCAGCCCCACTCTCGCCCTATCCCAAAAGCATAAACATATCCATCTTCATTCAACTCATAGTTTTTTCCCATATTAATAAAAAACATACATCTAAAATTAGATCCCTCCAATAAATCCCCTCCAACATTCTTCGCAGTCCAAGGAGACTCATTCCTAAGTCTAACCCATGTTTTCCCATAATTATCCGAATATGCCAAATAACCAACAGTTGGATCACCAAGGGAAGAATGGAATTGAGCATAAAGCACTCCACCTATGGACAACAGACTCGAAGGTTTATCATCATTAATTAAACAACATTCCATTTTCTCATAAAAGGGAACTTTGCAGTCCACCTCTGCACATTCAGGTAGAAAAATAGATGGATCTATAAACACATTAGTCCCAGTAAAATTTGGAACCTTACCAATTACTTCTGCAATTCCAAGGTCAGTCCCATCTTCACTTTCAAAACCTGACCCATCACCCCAAGACATGTATAAATTATCATTTTCTGCCCAAGTACTAAGCCACAAATCCCCCTGAGTTGATTGGTATTGATCCCTCCCACCAAAAAGTATAGGGGTTTCTGTTTCTAATGAAACTGATTTTATAACTGTATCTAATTTTCTTTCTCCAGTATCCAATTCACTATAAATACACTTTTCTTTAATACATCTGTAAGTTTGTATGCATGGTTCTTTTTTGCATATAACTTTACATTCTTTATCTGAATCACATTCAGGAGGAGAATCTTCTGCACACAAACATCCATATTGAGTATTATCTTTTAATCTTGTTTCTGTGCATATATCCATTGTAATATCATTAGAGAGGAAATTATTTTTAGTACATTCTGTTGGCAAATCAACATTTTCAAGGTAAACACAATCAAAGCATTTTCCTGAATTGTATCCTTCATCTTTACAATAATCAGTGCAATCATTATGTTTTAGATTGTTGCTATTGCAACCAACAAGAAAAATAATAGAAATAATCAAAATTAAACTAATCATAATGAATTTTTTTTTCATAATACATTATTTAGAAACTTTACATATAAAAACATTTCCATTAAAAACAAAAGATTAAAAAAGAATAAAGATATAATAAATTAATATGCGTGAAAACAAACATAAAATAATGTTAGGGGTAACCTATTTCGCAATATGTGGTTTAATCTTTGCAGTTCTACTAATTAATTCTTTTACAAACAATATCGCAGGAAGGGCATTTGGACTTAACCAACAAGTTATACCAATAATTAATATTGCAATAATGGCACTATTATTAGTATGTGTATTTACCATGCTTTATATGGTTTCTAAAAAACACTAATAAAGTAATATTTATATACTATCATTCTTAATTTTTTACTATGTACGATATAATTATCATAGGGGGAGGGCCAGCAGGAATGTCTGCTGCAGTTTATGCAGCTAGATTTAGAATGAAAGCTTTAATTCTATCAAACCATCTAGGCGGTTATATGATCGAATGCCCTTCAATTGAAAATTATCCAGGTTTCACATCAATTAATGGAATGGAATTAAGCAATAATATGAAAGAACAAGTTAAAAATCTCAAAGTAGAAACAATTGAAGAAGAAGTTGTAGAGATAAAGAAAGATAAAACATTCAAAGTTAAAACAAAAGCAAATAATACTTTTGAAGGAAAGTCAATAGTATTGGCACTAGGAACAAAAAGAAGAAAACTTGAAATCAAAGGTGAAGATGAATTCTTAGGAAAAGGCGTAAGTTACTGTGCAACATGCGATGGTATGTTCTTCAGAGACAAAATAGTTGCTGTTGTTGGTGGAGCTAATTCTGCTGCAGTTTCTGCATTACAATTATCGGAATTTGCAAAAGAAGTAAATATAATTTATAGAAAAGATAAATTAAGGGCAGACCCATACTGGATAAAAAAAATAGAAGATAAAGGAAATATCCAAGTTCATTATAATCTTAACATAACTGAAATAAAAGGGGATCCAATGGTTAATTCGATATTACTAGATAACAATAAAGAGATGAAAGTTGATGGTGTATTTATAGAAGTGGGAAGTATGCCTGCAACAACATTAGCTAAAAGCCTTAATATCAAATTATCAGAAGATGGATGTATAATTGTAGATCAAACTCAAAAAACAAGTGTAGAAGGTATTTATGCTGCAGGTGATATAACTACTGGCAGTAATAAAATGAGACAAATTATAACAGCATGTTCAGAAGGTGCAATCTCTGCAGAAAGCGCTTATCATTATAGCAGAAAAGAGTAAAAGGAATTAAAAAGATGGTGATGAATAAATTAATATTTATAGTGTTCTTAATAATCTTATTAGTACTAGCTGGATGTAATGAAACTGAGAATAAATCATTAATAGACAATAATAACCAAATAGATAACACATTGACCTGTAGAACAGATTCTGATTGCGTACCTCAAGGATGTTGTCACTCCAAATCTTGTGTAAATAAAGAATATAAATCAAATTGTTTTGATGTTCTCTGTTCAATGAATTGTGAACCTAATTCCCTAGATTGTGGGCAAGGTTCTTGTCAGTGTATTAATAACCAATGTGAGGCAGTATTTAATGAATAAGAGTATTTTAATCACATTGATGGTAGTTTTCTTAGTAACATTAACCCCTATTTTTGCAATAACAGATGAAAATGATGTTGAGCAAGCATTTAAAGAGAATGAATTAGTAAATGTTATAGTTACTTTTGATGATACAACATCTCCAAACAAATTAAAAGAAAATGTTGAGACTAAAAATGTTATTTTAAAGAGTAAAATCAAATCAAAAACATCTAATTTTGAAGAAATTAATAAGGCCGAGATAAACATAAAAAGAGAATATCAATCATTTGAAGGGTTTTCAGGAAAGATAAATAAACAAGCTTTTGAAGAACTAAGAAATATGTCTGGGGTAAAAGAGATTCACCTAGATATTATTGTTCATAAGAGCCTAGATAGTTCAGTCCCATCTATGGATGGAGACAATACATGGGACATCCAACTTGAAAACCAAAATATAACAGGGAATGGACAGACAATATGTATAATTGACACAGGGATAGATACGGATCACCCAGATTTTACAGGTAGAGTATTAGCCCAGTATTGTTATTGTGATATAACAGATGCTGGAAGCGGAGGATGTTGTCCAGACACAACTAATGAAGATAATAATGCTGAAGATGATGATGACCATGGAACGCATGTAGCTGGAATTGCAGCAGGAAATGGATCGCAGTATAAGGGAATTGCTCCTGGTGCAGGTATAGTTTCTATAAAGGCCCTTAATTCAAATGGGGACGGTTTGATGTCAGATGTTGCAAGTGGAATAGATTGGTGTGTAAATAATAGGGCAACGTATAACATAACAACAATTAGTATGAGTTTAGGAACATCTAATAATTTCAATGATACAAATTTTTGTGATACTGGTTCAATTAAACAACCAATATGGGATGCAGTTGCTAATGGAATAACTGTTGTAGTAGCTTCAGGAAATGAAGGTAATGAAACTGGAGTAGGATATCCTGCATGTGTAACAAATGCAACTTCAGTGGGTTCAACAAATGATGCCGGAACAATCTCATCTTTTTCAAATATACATTCAATAGTTGATTTATTAGCAGCAGGAGAATTGATAATGTCCTCAGACATAGGGGGAGGATATCAATCAAAACAAGGAACCAGCATGGCAACACCCCATGTTGCTGGTGCAATTGCACTACTTAGGCAGTTCATCAAACTCCAAAATGGAACCGATTTAACTGTTTCAGAAGTAAAAAATACTCTTGTTAACACAGGAGATAATTCAACTGGATGGCCAAGAATAAATATCTTCGATGCTATAAAATCATTAGACTTGGTAGCGCCTACAATTGAATTAATATCCCCTGAAAATAATACTGGATCTAGAGAAAACACATCAACATTAACATACAACACCACTGAAAGTGGAACTTGTAATTTATATCTAAACATTTCAGGAATTCAAGAGATAAATCAAACAAATCATTCTGTAGCATATGGCCAAAATAATTTCCAAATCACACTAAACGAAGGACATTGGAATTGGAGCATAGAATGTAATGATTCAAACAATAATATTGCTAACTCGACAAATGGTAATATCCTAATTATTGATCAAACATACCCTACAATTTCATTTAGTACATTAACTTTAGATAATTATTCAAATACCTCTAACAGTTATATAGAATTCAATGTAACTTACACAGAAACAAATTTTGCAAATATCACATGGAATATAAATGGAACAACTTACACTAACACCACTCAATTATATGTATGGAATGAAACTGGATTATCTGATGGAAATTATTCTTATAACGTAACAATATGTGATATCGCAAATAATTGTAATTCAACTCAAACAAGAACAATAGAGATAGACATAACTGGGCCAATATTTAGTCATACCCTAACAAACTACATTTTAGAGTATGGTACTAATTTTAGTTATGATATCAATGTAACAAATGGCATAGCTAATTTCTCAATAAATGATACTACTAATTTTGCAATAAATTTTAGTACAGGTATATTAACTAATAATACCATTTTATCAGTAGGTATGTTAACATTAAATATAAGTGTAAATGATAGTTTAGGAAATATAAATGAGGGTATAATCAATGTAACAGTACAAGACACTGTTTTACCAATATTTACACAAATTCCAACTAATCAAATTATAAACACCAGTGATTCATTCAGTTATGATATTAATGTAACAGATAACTATGCTTTAGCTAACTTTTCTATTAATGATACGACTAATTTTGCAATAAATTTTAGTACAGGTATATTAACTAATAATACCATTTTATCAGCAATTATTTATCATATCAACCTATCAGTAAATGATTCGTCAGGCAATATCAATTCATCACTAATATATTTAACTGCAAATTATATCCAAACAGTAAATATTACAGCAAACACATCAATGGAATTAAATTTAACACAAGATGTAAATTTAACGTTATATGTAAATGAGAACGTCAACACAACTTTATTAATATCCACAGTAACACCCAACTCAACACCATCTAGTTTAACTTCATTAAAATCAGTAAATATTTCAGTTGATTCAAACACTAAAGGAAATCTAAGTTGGGCATATATTAAAATATATTATACAACTGCAGAATTAGCAGCAGCAAACATTGATGAATCAACCCTAAAAATATATTACCATAATCTATCGGTAGTACCTTCTACATGGGTTCTAGAACCCAACCAAGGAGTAGATACAACAAACAATTTTGTGTGGGCAAATGTAACTCATTTTAGTTTATATGGATCATTTGGATCCGCTCCAGTAACCCCTTCAAGTCCATCAAGTGGTGGTGGAGGAGGGGGTGGTGGAAGCTCATCAAATGAAGTTAGTATAGGCTTAACCACAATTGGAACACAATACACTGACTTAAAAAGAAATGATATATTCAAATTTACAGAAAATAATATAGTCTACTCATTAAAGCTGACTCAAGTGAATACAGATAAGGTAGATTTTTTATTCGCACCAACAAATGAAAAGTTCACATTAACAACAAATCAAGATAAAACAATTGATCTAATCTCAGATAAAAAATTAAGTATAAACTTAAATAATATTGTAAGCAGAAAAGCTACAATAACACTAAAAAAAGTGATTGCAAAAGTATTGCCTGTAATTACATTTCCTGCAAAAAAAACAGAAACATCGGAAATAGAAGATATCCCCGTATTAAATGAAACTATTGAAGAAGTTTTAATTGAAGATACTAAAAAACCATTTAACATATTAAAATGGTCAATAATAACAATAACTCTAATAATACTAATCACAGGATTTTCCTATGTAACTTATGAAAAATATAAAAACCTTAAAAGAATTCGAGAAATGTTATAACTCCAAAACTATTTAAACTCAAACCTTTTCTAATTTATTATGAAATTTAAGGAATTAAAAAAAGATTTACCAAAAGAAATATATGAAGTATTAAATAAAGAGATAGATGAACTAAGACCTTGTCAAGAAAAATCAATAAAAAAAGGTTTATTCAAAAATAAAAACATGTTAATTTGTACACCTACTGCTTCTGGTAAAACATTAGTAGCAGAACTCGCCTTAACCAACAACATAAAAAAAGGTAAGGCGATATATATAGTTCCATTAAAAGCACTAGCTAATGAAAAATTTAAAGATTTCAAAAAAAAATACAATCATCTATTCCACATTGCAATATCAATAGGAGACCTAGATTCTGCAGACCCTTACCTAGAAAAATATGATTTAATATTTTGCACAGCAGAAAAATTAGACTCTTTGATAAGACACAATGCACCATGGCTTAAAGAAGTTAAAACAGTAATTGTAGATGAAATTCATATGATGAATGATATTGGACGTGGCCCCACCCTAGAGATTCTAATTACAATCCTTAAAAAAACCCTAAAACAAATGCAATTCATTGGCTTATCAGCAACAATAGGTAATCCAAAAGAATTAGCAGATTGGTTAGATGCAGAATTAATAATAGATAACTGGCGTCCAACTAAGTTAGAAAAAGGAACTTATTTTGATGGCGAAATTGAGTTTGAGAAATAATTAAATATATTTTAAGAGTTCTCTTGTCTGCTCACTAACTTCCACAGATTCTAGATCAATTCTATAAGCTTCTTTAAAAAATTCAGAAACAAGATCATAATTATTTTGATTTAAGGGACATTCAAATAAAAAAAGATTCCTTCCTTCTTCAGGATTATCATAACCTGCACAATACATTATTCTTGCAGGAGGGCGCATACCAATGCCTAGATTTGTATGATAACTCCAATCAACCTTATCTAAAAATGTTTCAAGATCTGGTTCAATTCTGTCTGCAGAAAATTTATCTTTTAACCTCGTAAACTTCTTTGTAACCTCTGGAAATCCCTCATCAATGAAATTATCACATAAATAAAGAGACCTCAAAAAGTCCATATTCTGCCCAGAATCTTTATCATTTAACTCAATCTGATTTTTATACATCTTAAATAACCAAACTACCTCAACCCCATTTCTTCATGATACTTCTTTAAATATTCTGGAACTTCAATAGATTCTATTCTTTTTCCATAAACATTTTCAAACATATCAGAAATTTCCTTAAAATTATGATCATTTAAAGGGCAAATGACCCATGCAAATCTAGTTATACTATCAAAGTCTAAATTATACCCACTTGCACAATACCTTATACCTTCAGCTGGACTTCCTATCTGTAAATTAATATGGTAAGTATCATCCATCAATCCTAAGAATTTATCAAGAGTCATCCCTTCGTCTGTTTCCCTTTGCGTTGAGCCATCTAATTTATCAAAATATCTGTTTGAATCCTCTAATTTATCACATAAGTATAAATTTCTAAGAAAAATTTTATTCTGTTCAAGGTCCCCTTCCCCTAATAAGACTTGATTCCTATACATAAACAAGAAGAAGAAAACATTGTTTATAAATTATTATATCCTATATCCTAATAATTACAATCCAAATATATGCAAAATTGATTGCATAAATTTCTTAAGTTTTGTCCTAAAGTCCAAAACTATCGCTAAACTCTTTAATTCTTCCAAATTCTAATAAGAAATCATGACCTTTATCTGTGATGATAAACATCTTTTTACCTTTCTCTTCGGTCTCTTCAACCATTCCTTTGCCCATCAATTCTTCTAGATACTCCTTCATCTTAGAATGGGATAAATTTGATTTGTATAACAAATGAGTAGGTTTTATTTTACCACCTTTATTCTGGATAGATCTAAGCATATCATTAATAATTTCTAATTTACCGCGTCTTTTATTACTCATTTTACTAATTTGTACTTTTTAGGTTTCTTAATCCTAACAAAAACAAACGGAATTAATAAGAATAAAAAACCTAATAGTTGTAAAACCTCTGCAATTACATATAATGTTCTTGAATATATAACAAATATGAATAAGAAATGGCTAACTAATAATATACAAAAAGCAATTGAAACAAGACGAGAGTTTTTTGATTTAATTGCCCTATAATTCATAATATAAGAATATGAAATTAAAGCAAGCATAACAAAAGTTGTTGCATAAAAAAACTGATAATGAATTCCACCCAAAAAGGAAGATATTAAAACCAAATAAAACAACATAGCTAAAACCCTTTTATCTTTCCAAGTAAGTTTTGAAACAATTAAGAATAAAGCCATAAAACCTAGTATCATAAAAAATACGTAAGATAAAAAAGACATTGCACTGAGTAAACTAACTGAGATTAGATTAAAAGTGACTTTCTGAACTACTGCCCCTACATCAGAGATAGGAATTTTAGGCATATATATCAACAATGTACCCAATATTCTTGAAAAAAATGCTAAAGTTAAAGATAAAAATGCTGTACTAAAATAAAAAAACCTTTTTTCTGAAGTTAATTTATAACATCTATAACTATAATAAAGCAATAATAAACAAATAACTACCGCAATTAGTTCGATTATACTATCAAATCCATAGAACCATTTAGGTCCAAATATGTGTGACCTTATAGTTAAGCTTAACATAATGAAAATACAGTAAAATGCCTTTATAAGCTTTATGTATCCCTGTTCTGTAACAACCGTTCAGATAGTATATAAATGACATTCAACTACTATATATTATAATAATAACACACCTCGCAACCTCCGTGGAATTATTATATGTTTGGCCACCTTAGAAACTGCGATTTCTAAGATTTCTGGAACAGGCTCGCGTTTACCTGTTCCCTTTTTTTTATTTATTCAATTAAAATTTATTCTATTTTTTAATAAAATTTATAAATTAAGTTATATTATAATATATCTGTAAAATTATGAAACCTAACTATCAAGCAGCAAAAAAATTTGCATTTAATCTCTTAAAACAATTACCGGATTATTTTACACACCATAACATTGTTCATACTAAAAGAGTTATAAATGCCTGTATTGAACTTGGAAAATTAGAAAATATAAATGAAAATCAACAATTATTAATTAATACAGCCGGATTATATCACGATTTAGGATATTTAGAGAGATATATTAATAATGAAAAAATTGGTGCAAAAATTGCATCAAATATTTTGCCGTTATTTAATTATTCAAAAAATCAAATAAATCAAATAGAACAGATGATTATGGCAACGAGATTAACTTATGATAATTCAAAGATAATTCAATCAGCAAGTTCAAACAATATTCTTGAACAGATTATTTGTGATGCAGATTTATATCATTTAGGTCACCCCCATTTTTTAGAAGAAAGAGATAGGTTAAGAACTGAATTAAATGCTTTTGGAGGCAAGATAAGTAAAAATGAGTGGCTACATCAACAATTAAGCTTTTTAGAAGGACATGAATATTTAACTTATTCAGCTAAATTACTTAAAAAACCTCAAAAAGGAATAAATGGATTAGAGATTATAAAATTAATAGAACAATCTAAGAATATACACCACTAACATGATTCTCTTTGTTAATCCGAATTATATTATCAACAAAACCTTCCATCTTGCTTTCATGACTAACTATAATTACTTGTTTTAAATTAAGTTGATCCAACACGACCCTAACCCTGTCTAATTGTTCATTAGAAAATCCATCAGTAGGTTCATCGAGTATTATCAAATCATTCATCTTAATTGTAGTAATCAAATCATTAATAACTTTATTCAAACTTAACCTATAAGCTAAAGCTAAACTTGTACGTTCACCACCACTCAAACTATGAAACTCAGTATCATAACCATTTTGTTCTATAATTGGAGTAAAAGAATCATCAAGCCGAGCATTCAAGGATTCATCCTCAATAAGGAGATTAAACCATTCCCTAAATAATTCATTGAACTCATTATGTATACGGAGCATTACATGTTTCTCAATAGTCATCATTAAATGCATAAAGTGTTTACTTAGCCAATTTTCTTTTTCTACTAAATCAGTTAATTTATTTTTAGTTTCTAATTTTGTATTAATCTCCAAATCTAAATCTGCAATAAACTTAAGAACTGTTTCTTTCTCTCTAACAAAACCAGCTTTATTTACTTCAATTAACTTTTCTTCATTAAGCAATTTATCAAATTCAGATTTTAAAAGATTATATTTTTTCTCACTATCATATAAAATATTAAGATTATCATTAAGTGAAGTAATTTTAACATTTAATTCATCTATTTGAATCTTTAAAGAAGAATTTTCATTTTTTAATCGTTCTAAATTTTTCTCTTTTTCTTCAATATTCTCCTGTTTTAATTTAATGATAGATAATTCAGATTCTTTTTTACGAACCTTTTCTAAACCTTGTCTTAACAAAGTTAAGTCATTATTGATTTTATCTTTTTGAGAATTAGCATCAACAATTTCTTTGGTAATCTTAGAGATATTAAGGTCTTCTCTTTGAGCTATAGATTGTTTATGTTCTTGATTAACATCCTGTAAACAAGTAGGGCACTGGGAAATATTACCAATTTTTTGTTTTAAAGCTTCAGAAACTTGTTTTTTAGATTCTAATGCGCCGATAATCTGATTAATTTGAACAACTCGAATTTCTAAATCTTTAATACCTTCTTTTCTTTTTATTATATCTGCCTTTAAAAATTCAGTATCCACTACTTCTTTACCTCTAATTTCTTCACGTAATTTAAGATCTTCTTCTTGAATAAGGTCTAACTGAGACTTATTTCTTTTATATTGTGATTCAAAATTAGCTAGATTTGCTTTGGAAGTATTGATATCATTCTTAAGTTTATTAAGGAGAATTATATCCTTTTCAATAATTTCTAATTCGGATTTTTTTAATGTTAATTCAGATTTAACCTTTTCTAAGGAAGGATTTATCTCTTCAATCTTAACATTAAGATTATTGATATTCAAAGTTTTATTATCCCTCAATTGTTTTTTCTCTTCCAAATCTGAAATTTGACCTTTAAATAAATTGATATTATCTTTTAATTGTCTTGAAAGAACAAAAGTATTAGCCCTTATTCTTTTATATTTATCAATTCCAAAAACTCTACGCAGAGTATCTAGTCTCGACTCAACATCACCAAGTAAGATTTCTTTCATCTGTTCTTGAGGGGTATAAACTGTATATCTATAAACTAAATCTTTACTCTTAGATACAAGATCAGGTGGAAAACCTAATAGATTAAATAAGATTGAACGTAGTTCTACAGCAGTAGCCTCTTTTTTCAAATCATTAGTGATAATATAACCTGTATCTTGTTTAACATCATTAAGTCCCCTTTTCAGATTTCTTTTAACAACAATATTTTTGCCATCAACCTCAAAATTTAACTCAACAGAGCCTTGTTTAGCCCCATGACGAAGTAAAGATGAACCAGATAACTCTTTTCTTTTAATTCCAAACAAAGCAAACTCTATCGCAGATAGTATAGAGGACTTACCAGAACCAATATCCCCACTTAACAACACACTACCTAATGGAAATTCAAATACCTGATTAGTATAACTTCTGATATTCTCCAATTTTAATGATTTTATTAACATCTAAATAAAAGAAGCAAGAACCATTTTTAAGTATTTTGGGGTTCAAAGATATAACAAATATGTACGAATTTCCCAATAAGAACAAAAAAACCCTAGAAACCTTTATAAATCGAAATTTGATTCTTTAATTCATGGTAAATGCAAATCCACAAGCAATGGAACTTAATGAAATCATTCTCAAAAACAGTAAAGCAACATCTGAATTATTATCAGGAAGAGGAAAGGGCATATTTTTCCCAAAGAGAGGGATATTAGCACAAACAAAGGATGCAAAAGGTAAAAAAATTAATGCTACAATTGGTATGGCATTAGAAGAAGATTCAACTCCCATGAGATTAAAATCATTAGCTAAACTTATTAAAAAATTACAACCAGGAGAAATATTTCCATATGCTCCAAGTCAAGGAAAACCTCAATTAAGGAAGAAGTGGAAAGAGCTAATAAAACAAAAAAACCCTTCATTACAATCTAATACAAGCTTACCTATTGTAACAAATGCACTAACTCATGGGCTAAGTATCCTTGGTTATTTATTCTTAACCCCAGGAGATAAAATAATCTCACCAGATTTATTCTGGGGAAATTATAAATTAATATTCCAAAACACCTATGGTGCTCAAATTGATACTTTTGAAACATTTAAAGAGAATAAATTCAACATAGAAGGATTAAAAGAAAAACTAGAAAAAAAGGATTCTAATAAAAAAATAGTTCTATTAAATTTTCCAAACAATCCAACAGGTTATACTCCCACCAATGATGAAGTAAATCAAATAACAGAAGCAATCAAAGAATCTGCAGAAAATGAAAACAACATCTTAGTTATTGTAGATGATGCATACTTCGGATTAATATATAAAGATGGAATTTACAAAGAATCAATATTCTCAAAATTAGCTAATATTCATAGGAATGTTTTGGCAGTAAAAATAGACGGTGCAACAAAAGAAGATTATGCGTGGGGATTAAGAGTAGGATTTATCACATATGCAACTAAACATGGGGAAAAGGAATTTTATAATGCCTTAGAAGCAAAAACAGCCGGTGCAGTTAGGTCAACTATATCAAATGCATCACATTTATCTCAATCTTTAGTCTTAAAATCATATGAATCAAAAAAATATGATAAAGAAAAACAAGAAAAATATAATCTTCTAAAAGCAAGATACCTAGAAGTAAATAACACATTAAAAGAGGAAAAATACAAAGAACATTTCACATCATTACCTTATAATTCAGGTTATTTTATGTGTATCGAACTTAAATCATTAGAAGGTGAAACACTTAGACAAAAATTATTGGAAAAATATGATACTGGAGTTATTGCAATGGGTAATATTCTCAGAGTAGCATATTCTGCAATGCCTAAAGGACAAATTAAAGAATTATTTGAAAACATTTACAATGCTTGTGAGGAATTAAAAAATGAATGAAGAATTTAGTTTTTATGACAAACAAGTTATAATAAAAAGCAAAGGTCATGTTTCTGATGAACCTTCCGATATAATAGATCACCCAGTATTTAATGAAGTTGTAAAAAGATTTATCAAAAAATTAAAAGATAAAAAATCCATGGTCCTCAATATTTTTCCAGATAGCATGAAAGAAGAAGAACATGATGACAAAATTATAGATCTTTTAAGAAAATTAGCTAAAAAACCCAAGGATCAAATAATTAACGAGTTTCCATATTATGAAGATTTTTTTAAAGATATATATTTATTAAATCTTTTTGTTGAAAAACTTTACAATTATTGGAGGGATTATGAGAGGTTTTTTGTAGTTTATTCTGAAAACAGTAAAAAAACACCCCCTCACTTAAAACCCTATAGGACATTTAATGATACTGTAGAAAAAGTCAATCATTTCGTAAGAAAAGTGTATAGGAATATTTGTGAAAATATAACAGAGGATCATCCAAGAATATACAGACAAACAGCTGCAGGATGTCAAGTTGGAATAATCGCAACACCTGAAAATATGGATATGATGGATAAACCTTATGATAAATTAAAAGATTTTTACACAATAAAACAAATATTGATTGAACCTCCATTGATTATAGACCAATTGATGAATAAAAGAGATGGGTTTTTTAAAGAAGTTGATTTTAACCCCTTAGACAAATTAGAATTAAACAAAGAAAAGTGGTTATGTTATCCTGCAAAAGTAGGCCACCTAGTAATAAGAATATATTTCCACAATAAGTTTATTGGACTTGGAACCACCCTAGCAAATTTATTTGAATTAGCAAAAGAAGAAGACCTAAAAAGAAAACCTGATGCAGTCTATGTATTTGGAGTTGATGAAGGGGTATTAGAAGGGGAAGATAAAAACCCTACAATATTTTATGATGATAAGAAAAACAACATACTTGTAGGTGCAGTTCCAAGAGATGATAATTTTGGTTACTTTGGATATCTAAAAAAGATGGTTTTAACACTTCATAATATAGTATGTATGAAAAAAGGAATGATGCCTATTCATGGTGCAATGGTTAAAATTAGATTAAAACAAGGTAAGGAAGCTAATGTAGTAATTGTAGGGGATAGTGGAGCGGGGAAATCAGAATCATTAGAAGCATTTAGAAATTTAGCAAAAGATTATCTTAGTGATATGACAATCATATTTGATGATATGGGATCTTTAGATTTTGACAAAAATGGAAATGTTATTGCATATGGTACAGAAATAGGTGCATTTGTAAGATTAGATGATCTTCAACCAGGATTTGCATTTGGTAATATTGATAGATCGATAATAATGAGCCCTCAAAAAATAAATGCTAGAGCAGTTATTCCAGTTACTTACTTAGATGAAATATTAAAAGGTTACAAAGTGGATTATTTTTTGTATGCTAATAACTATGTAGATGTAAAAGAAGGCGAATCGTTCTTTGAAATATATAATAATGCAGACGATGCTATAAAAATATTCAGAGAAGGTGCAAGAACCGCAAAAGGTACAACAACAGAAACAGGGCTTGTAAAAACATACTTTGCAAATCCATTTGGCCCTATGCAATTTAAAGAAATGCATGAAAAAATAGCTGAGAAATTCTTCAAAGCATTATTCAAAAATAAAATTACTGTAGCGACAATAAAAACTAGATTAGGAATAGATGGTTATGAAGCAACAGGCCCATTAACTGCTGCAAAAGCTTTATTTGATGTAATATCAAAAAAATAGAAATTTTGATTTTTTCTTTTTAATAACCACAAAAGACATATCGTCATAACATAGATCGATATTTTTTATAACATTTCTCAATGCATGATTTGCATAGTTAACTATCTCAAAAGGTTCTTTTTTTCTTACATTCATTAGGGTATCAATAAAATCAGTTCTAGAGGATTCATTTGAATGACCATAATGAATTGAAGCCATCATATTACCGTTTATTCCATCTGACTGTAAAAGGAGCACATCATCAAGACCTAAATTAGATGTATAAACTGGAAGCAATGCCCCTTTTTCATGTTGATGTAAATCATCTAGATAAGTCCCATACATATCAAGACATTCTTTTTTGTTATTCCTAAAAATAAAAGATTGACCCATCCCCCCATTAGAAGAAAAACTAATATTAGTCTTATTTAATTGAACATAAAGCCCGGAGGCACCATCACACCAGTCATCACCCTCACATAATTTTGCAGGACCATTAACATCAGCTAATTTCCTCCCCAAATCAGTAAGTTCTTCTCTCGCATCACCATTACTTCCCCACCCAGATTTAATTTGTTGTTTTAAAAAAGATTGCATCTGTTTCCCAAAATCATTTTGATGACCACAAGTGTCTATTAAAATCACACCTTGTTTTGGATGCTGAACAAATTCAATTACATCCCCAAAAGAATATAAAGAAAAAGCAATATCATAATCACCTAATTCTAATTGATGAACCAACAATTTACGTTCATCCTTAATATTTTCTGAGATTTCGTAGGCACCCATATAAAATAAGAATAGAAAGAACGTTATAAATCTTTATTTTTTCTTCTTAATTATTAATTCTTCAATATTATAACTTTCTTCAATTAATCTTTTAAAAATATCTTCAACTAAATCAGGATTAACATTTAATTCAGATGCTAATCTCCTTTTAGATTCAAATATAGTTTTTTCACGTTTAGCATTATGTATAGGTAATTTATTTTCTTTCTTATACTCTGCAATAGCAGGAATTAGTGCAACCCGTTTAGCAACTAACTTAACGATTTTACGATCTATATTGTCTAACTTACCCCTAATTTTAGCAATGTTCATATAATAAAAAAAAATTAAAAACTATATAAGCTTTGCTAACTTTTCATGTTTTTCCATAATCAATGACTCTGTCCTATCCCAAGAAATACATGCATCAGTTATAGACTGATAAGGATCTAATGTAGACTTGGTATATGAATTTCTTGTTTTAGGGAGGTTTTGTTTGCCTTCTTTAATATTAGACTCCAGCATATACCCCATCAAAGGTGAGTCTTCGCCACGTTCCCTAGCCTCAATTATCTGATCAATTACACTACACAACACTTCAGGTTGTTTATTGTGGTCCTTGCTAGAATTTGCATGACTACAATCCACCATTAATCTATATGGTAAACCCCTTCTTTTCAATTGGGTTGCAGCATAGGCTACTTTATCTTGATGGTAGTTGGGCTGCCCATTTCCACCACGAAGTACAACATGTAAATCAGGATTGCCATAGCTCCCTATTTCAACCAAAGCACCATCATCACCCATACCTGGAACTTGTGTACCATGAATTATTGTTTCTACAGCATCTACAGCTATATCTATATTTCCTTCAGTACTATTCTTAAGACCTAAGGGCATAGATAGTAAAGTACAAACTTTTCTTTGGGGCATAGATTCAACAGTTCTAGCTCCTATCGAACCATGAGAGAGCAATTCATCATAGTATTGAATACTTCTGTCCCCTAGTATCTCCATTGTTATAGGCAGGCCCATTGCAGATATGTCGCACATTAATTGCCTTGTTAATGTTAATCCTTTGTTATAATTGGCATGCCCATCCATATCAGGTTCAGGAATTAATCCCTCCCATCCGATTGTAGTTCGCGGTTTTTCAGGATATACCCTCATAGCAAGATACATAGTATCTTTTACTTCCTCACGAAGGTCATTTAATTTTTTAGCGTATTCTAATGCAGAATCAACATTATGAATCGAACAAGGGCCAACTAGACCAAGCACCCTTTTATCCCCACCATGAATGATATTAGTAATTGTTTTTCTTGATTCGAGTACATTTTCACCCATCTGATCTGTTGCAACAATCTTTTCCCTAATTTCTTCTGGTGTAATTAAATGTTTCATATATTTCACCCTCGTATTTCGCAATTGTTTTAATAAATCTTCATTCATTTTTTCCTCCGCCTTGTTTCTTAAATGCTATAGATGAATCTAAGTATTTTGCAGGTCCAAAAAACCGAAGTAGAATTTAATCTTAATTTACGTCATGTAAATCCGGTTTGTGGACCAAATCTACCAGTTAAAATAATAGAAATACTTAAAGCCAAAACTAGCAAGGTTATCATTTTGTTTACTAGTTTGTTTCATCATTAAGATAGTATTGTATATGATATATTTAAATGTTTTGCAAAATTAGAATATCCCAAATAATATCAAACAAACAAAAAACAATAAATTACGAAATAATACGTAACAATATCTATGCCTCATCAAAACACTATACAAATTTTTAACATATTTCTGTTTTTTATTTCCTTCTTGTAAAGTTCCAACTAAAACACCATAAAAAAAGATAAGAGTTGAAACTAACAATAGTTGACTTGTATTAAATGAGGATATATAGAAAAATCCTCCTAATATAGGATATAAAACATTACTTTTACTATAAGTCAAAGTATACCTAAATAAGAATATAACAAAAGCTAAAGGTAATAATAATGTAACAAAAGGATTTGCATTAATGATTTCTAAGATAAAATACAAAATAAATGCTAATATAATATTATGAACTAATATAAAATATTTCTTTCCAGGTTTAATTTCTTCTTTTGCCATCATAGACAATATGATCCCAAATAACAAACCCGAATAAACAATTAAACTAATTAAAAGATAATTTAAGAACGCCATTCTGAATGACCCCACTGAATCAACATATCACACTCAAACTTAGGAATATCACAAGCACCAAAACAACTTCCAAGCCAAATCATACATTTAGAGGATGTTTCTTTTTCAATAGTATCTACAATATCTTTTGATTGGGGCTTTAATCCTTCCGGTAATTGAATAAGAACGGTCTGAGGATTTTTAACCTTGATTTCCTTAATAACTTTTTTTAATTCTAAATCATACATAAATAAGAAATTACTTTAGTTGTTTATTAAGGTTTTGGAAACAAAGTTTCCAAATACCCTGAAAACCTAGTTGTTTAGTTTTCATTGGTTTTGGAAACGGAGTTTCCAAACATGCTTGGAAATCTCAGATTTCCTGCATCCAGAAAATCTACGATTTTCTAGGACCCTGAAAATCTATTTGATTTTCATTGGTTTTGGAAATTCGAATAATTGAGAAATACCTTGAAAATCTATTTGATTTTCATTGGTTTTGGAAATTCGAATAATTGAGAAATACCTTGAAAATCTATTTGATTTTCATTGGTTTTGATTATTCGTAGTAGGAGATTCATTTAATAAATCCCTTATTGTATTCGTATAGGTAGAATATTCTTCCTGAGTCATGTCTTGTAAGATTTTATAAAAATTGATATTTGAACCTGTGGACTTATTTGTATTAGCTGAAGAACTAACTAAATGATCTAATGTATTTGAACTAGAATAGTTATCTACATTTTTGGAAACATAAGGTTCATTATACTGAACTTGCCCTATAGTAACCAAATCATTAAATTTTTTAAAAAATGATTTGTATGTATCTGGAAACAATAAATAACCTACAACCCCACAAACTACCTGGGTTGCAATAAATACACTAAAAAAAACTTTCATATTAGAACCATTATAAGATTTATCTGACATAATTAATAAAATAATCAAACAAGTTTATTAATTTTGTGTTAAATCCCCTAAAAACAATAAACTAGATTTGAATTGATAATAGTAAATCAGACATTTGGGGGACTAATAATCTCCCTAGGGATAAGTATGTTGAATGGTTGTGAAAACATAAGACCCTCTAAACTTTCAGAAAACACTTCAGATTTAAATTGATGAAAAATATGATCTTTACCAATGTTATCTTTACCAGCATAAATAACAATATGAGAATAATTCCTTTCAGAAGAATTATATGAACTAGCAAAACAATAAGTTCCTATAACATGACCTGGTTTTAAATGAGGTTTCATATCTTCAATAATCCCTTCATTAATTAGGTTTAACTTTTTTTTACCTAGTAAAGCTAAGTTTTTAAAATTGTATAACTCCTCAACACCAAGACCATATTGATCTAAAACATTTTTTAAATTATTTGCATCTTTATCTGCAAACCATACAGAATTATTAACTTTATGTAAATCCCACGCATTTGCAGGATTATATTTTAAACCAAAAATTTGCTCAGCCACTAATCTAGCATATTTTGAACAATGAGAAGTAGGTAAATCTAATATGGGTGCATTATCAAGATTTCCACTAATTTGAATCATTTTAACATCTTTTTAAGATAACACAAAATTTAATTAAAAAAAATCACACATGATTTCATCCATTTCGTGTTTACCAAGTTTAGTCCGGTTTAGACCATCAAGTACTCTTTTCTTACCTTTTCCACCAGTTACTTGGTCATAAACATATTCGTCTTCATCGTTTTCCATTTTATTTTACCTTTTTATCATTAAAAGAGATAAAACCCAAGAACTTCTCATTGGGGGGAGAAGAATTCACCTCTTGGGTGTTTATCACTACTTAGAAGTAGAAATAGGTCATATATAAATGTTTCGTTTGTGTAAGGATTAACGAGTAGTAACAAAAATAGAGATACTAGGATAATTTATCTAGCTAATAATTTATGATCATTTCTTAGAAAGTCCAAAGCGGTTATACTTTTTACACTCCATACAATAATATACTAACTTACTATCTCTTGTTCTAACCCTGCAATTAACCGCAGGGACAAGATAAGAATAACAATGTTTACAAAATTTCCTTCTTTGATAAGAGCTTAATCTGATATTATGCTTCATAGCTAATCTTCGAGCTTTATGGATATACAAATTAGCCTTCTTCTTATCAGGAAAAGATCCCTTAGCTAATTTGAAATATTCGGAAATATCGCTTTGAGCCTTTTTTTTCAACTTTTCTTTCTTCAAAACAAACTTATTTGCCATATTATGATATAAAACACAAATCTTTAATAATGTTACTAAATTAACAAAATACGATGTTAAAGGCACTAAAGAAGCTATTCAAACAAAAAGAAAGGGTGGGAATCACATTAGATACTCTTGAAGAATGGTTCGATAAAAAAACTAAATTTTTCTATGAAGAAAATGAACATAAGATAGATTCTATTAAAAATAGAATCAAAGAAGAAATTGAAAAGACAAAAGACAATCTTCAAGTATTAAAAGAAGCTCAACTAAGGAATAGTAAGATTAGTACAAGAGAAGTTCAATTTATGGATGGTGCTCGTGAATTTTACATAAAAAGAATAACTCGATTTTTAGAATCTATAACAAACAATGAAGAAAATCCACCTTCATTCGTTAATGAACTATTAAACAACATAAACGAATTTGGACAAGCTACCTTAAAATCATACAATATACTCCAACATTTTTTCAAAGACGAAGCTTACAATTTAGCTCAGAACATCAAAAAAATAGAAGATAGTCTAAAAGAACTAAAACAAAGATTTGATAATGAAAAAATAAAGAATATAGAAGAAATAAAAGAGACAATCAAAACTTTCAGGGAAAACACTTCAAAAAAAGAGGAAATAAAGAATAAGATAATTGAAATTGAAAAAAATAAATTAGAATTAGAAAAAGAGAAAAAAGACATTCTGGTAAAAATATCCCATAAAGAGCAAAGCCAAGATTTTAAAGAATATCATAGATTAAACGTTGAAGAATTTAAAATAAATGAACAAATAGATGAACTTAAAGATGAAATTATACAATACTTCTCTACATTAGATCATTCATTAAAAAAACATGTGAAACTTCACCCAGAAGATGAAGAATTCTTAAACAAATACATTGAAGAACCATTAAAAGCATTAGTTGATGATTATGAGTTAAAGATTAAAAAAGTTTTAGAAAAAGTAAAAGAAAACATCCATAACGAAAAAATAGAATTAAAAGATAAAAAGAAAGAAAAAACATTAAATGTTCTAAACCAAATAAATGAAGCTAAACTAGCTGCTTTCTTAACAGAATATAATCAGTTAATGGTAGACTTAAGAAATACTAAAGAGAGAGTTCAACAAATAAGTATAATGGAAGAAATTGAAAATATTAAGATAGATTTAAAGAAGAAAAAACAAGATATTGAATCAAACGTGAACCAAACAGATTCATTAAAAGAAAAATTAGGGAACATTAACCTTACAGAAGAAAAGAACACGATAAAACAAAAAATAAGCGATTTTCTAGATATTGAATTTGATTTAGATTAATCATAATAATCTAAAACTTTCAAACCAGGTAATTCTTTTCCTTCTAAAAATTCTAAAGAAGCTCCACCACCAGTAGAAACATGTGCCATTTTATCTTGTAAACCAAGTATTCTAACAGCACTTGCAGAATCTCCACCACCAATAATTACATTAGCATCAAGATTAGCTAAATATTGAGCTAACTTATTTGTAGCTTTATCAAAGGGTTTTTTTTCAAAATAACCCAAAGGTCCATTCCAAATAACAGTAGCCGCATCTGCCATTAATTTCTCCCACATATCAACTGACTTGATTCCAATATCATACAAATTAACACCAGAAGGAATTTCAGAAGAATCAACAGGATCTTCATACTCGGAAACATAATCAATAGGTAAAACAATCTTATCAGGGAATTCCTTCATGAGATCAGCTGCTTTATCCCTTTCTTCTTGATCAATATATCCTACATCTGCAAAAGCTAAAGCCATCTTCCCACCAATAAATATTTTATCAGCTTTATTACCTAGATTTTTGATAACTTCTATCTTTCCAGCTATTTTTGAACCAGCTAAAACAGCATAAAATGGATGTTTAGGACTTTTCAATACTGGACCCAACATTTCAACCTCTTTTTGAACTAAAAGTCCAGCACCAATATCATCAACATATTTTGTAATTGCATCAACAGAAGCATGAGCTCTGTGACATGTTCCAAAAGCATCATTTACATAAACGTCAGCATAAGATGCTAAACTCATTGCAAATTTATCATCATTTTTCTTCTCTTCTTTATGGAAACGAAGATTCTCAAGTAATACGATTTTTGAGTCAGGAAGTTCAATATCTATACAATCATTAACCTTAGCAACACCTTCCCCGATTAACTCACTAAGTCTAGTAGCCACATTATCCATCCTATAAGAATCTACAACTTCACCTTTGGGCCTTCCTAAATGTGACATAAGAATTACTTGTCTTGCTTCATGCTCTAGAGCGTATTTGATAGTAGGCAATGCACTTTTAATTCTAAAATCATCTGTAATCTCGCCATTTTCATCTAAAGGAACATTGAAATCTACCCTCATAAGAACTCTTTTATCTGTTAAATTAATATCTTCAATTCTTTTTATCATCTTTTCTAATCCGTCCATTATTTAAAGGAAATAATATCAAATTTATAAAATTATAGCATAATAATTACTTATTTTGCCATTAATTTTACAATTTCTAACATTCTGTTACTAAAACCCCATTCATTATCATACCAAGTTCCAAATTTAAGTAAATCCCCTTTAACTTTGGTTTGTTTACTATCAAATATACTTGAATGTGGGTTTCCAACAATATCTGAACTAACAAGTTCTTCTTCTGAATATTCAACAAGACCTTTAAGTTCATTCTCAGCAGCTTTTTTAATAGCTGCGTTAATGTCTTCAGCGGAAACTTCTTTTTTAAGATTTAATGTAACATCTGTATAACTTCCATCTGGAGTCGGTACTCTAACTGCAATACCATCTAATTTTCCAGCAAGTTCAGGAATAACTAAACCTACTGCTTTTGCAGCACCAGTTGAGGTAGGAATTATATTAACTGCAGCGGCTCTTGCCCTTCTCAAATCAGAGTGTGGTAAATCCAAAATCATCTGATCATTTGTATATGAATGTATTGTAGTCATAAATCCTTTTTCTATACCATACGTTTCTTCAATAACTTTTAGTATTGGAGCTAAACTATTTGTTGTGCAGGAGGCATTTGAAACAAATACTTTCCCTTCTGCTTCTTTTTCATTAACACCAGATACAACCGTTGTAATACCTTCACCTTTTGCAGGAGCTGATAATAATACTTTTTTAGCACCTGCTTGAATATGCATTTGTAATTTTTCTTCAGTTCTAAAAACTCCTGTTGCTTCAAAAACAACATCTACCTTGAGTTCTGCCCAAGGAAGTTTTGTAGGGTCTCTTTCTGAGAAAAATTTAATTTCTTGACCGTCTATAACAATTGAGTCATCTTTAACTTCGACAGTCCCATCAAATTTACCATGAACACTATCATATTTGAAAAGATGCGCCATTGTTTTTATATCACCCAAATCATTTACAGCTACGAAATTAACATCTTTATCCTTAATTCCGGCTCTTAAAACTAATCTACCTATTCTTCCAAAACCATTAATTGCAATATTTACCATTTTTATTTTCCTCCTGTATAATCAGTATGATTATTATAACAATCACAAATTAAAACCCATTTAAATATATATCGATTATAAGAAAAAAATGAATTATCAAAAAGTATTTAAACCATAAAGGCAAAATCAATTCATGAATGGCGCAGAAGTTACATTAATACCTTTATTCATAATACTTTTATTAGGTTTAATCGTACCTGAATTATTCAAAAAACTTAGAATTCCATTTGTTACATGTTTGATTCTCCTAGGTGCAATTCTTGGACCAAATGGAGTAAATTATGTTCAATCAAATGAAGCCATTGAATTATTTGGTTTTTTAGGAATGACATTCTTAATGTTTATGGCTGGGTTAGAAACTGATATTGGAAAATTAAAAAAGTTAAAATCCAAATTAGTTACTATGTCCTTACTAAATGGATTGATTCCATTTGTTGTGGGAATTGCAATAACTAAATCATTTGGATATAGTTGGTTAACAAGTGTACTTATAGGAACAATATTCATTTCTTCATCAGTTGCAGTTGTAGTACCTTCTCTAAAATCAGCAGGATTATTCAAAAAACCTGTTGGTCAATTAATCTTATCATCTGTTTTAGTCTTAGATATAATAAGTTTAGTGGCATTAAGTGTAATATTCCAAAAACTTGCACCAATAACTCAACTCCCATTACCTTTATACTTTACAATAATAATCTTATCGATAGCAGGATTATTTTATCTTTTACCAAAAATAACAAGATATGCTTTCAATAAGCGTTTCTCAGCAAGAGGAAGATATGAAAGTCAAATCAGATTTGTAATTGTAACTTTAATAGCAGTACTAGTTTACTTTTCAGTCTTAGGAGTTCATGCAATCCTAGCAGCATTTATCGTAGGATTAATTTTATCAGTTGTAGAATCAGAACACATCTTTGCTCAACTCCATACATTAGGTTATGGTTTATTTGTACCAATATTTTTCTTTATTGTAGGTATGGAAATGAACTTAAAAATATTAACTCAATTTAATGCAGGAAATATCTTAATGATTGCAATTGTCTTAGGTTTAATATTGTCAAAATTCTTAAGTGGAATACTAGCAGGAAGAATAATAAAACTAAATTGGAGAGAATCTTCTTTCTTTGGAGCATCCTCAATAATTCAAATAACTACAACTTTAGCAGTTACATATGTAGCAGCATCGTTTGGATTAATCGATCAAGCATTAGTTAATGCAATAATTATAATGTCTGTAATAACAACAATAATTGGACCTATATTATTGAAGAATTTAGTAAAGAAACCTTCTAAAGCGTAAGTGTTTTATATAACACAGACTTCCAAATTATTATGGACTTAATAGAAGAATCTTACAACAGATTGTATCCAAATAAAGAATTTAACCATAAGACCCAAATAAAATATAGTGGTAAGTTCAAACCGTTTAATGCAAATGTAAGGTATACGTCAAATAAAATAACATTAAATCTAAGTAAAAGCTGGAGAAATATAGACAAAGAAATAACTATTGGATTAGTCCAGGAATTATTAGTTAAAATCTTCAAGATTAGAACCCATACAAATAATATGGACATGTACACTTCATTTATTAAAAATCTCCATATTGTTGCACCCAAGACAGAATCGCATCCATTACTAGAATCCAGTTTTCAAAGAATTAATGATAGGCACTTCTCAAATATTCTTGAACAACCAAACTTAAAGTTTGGAAGAAGATCTTTCTCTAAATTAGGAAGTTATGAATATGCATCGGATACTGTAACTATAAGTCAAGCATTAGAACATGATTTAGAACTAATTGATTATGTAATGTATCATGAATTGCTCCATAAAAAACATCAATTTAAGACTAAAAACGGAAGATCCCTTCACCACTCAACAAAATTCAGACAAGATGAAAATAAATTCCCAAATAAAGACTTAATGGAAAAAAGATTATCCAGGTTAAGATTAAAGAATAGTTTTAGATTATTCTAAAGGATTATTCATTATTAACAGCAATAGTACTAGGACTCCTTCTACCAACCACAGGACCATCGCAAACATTAAATCCGGCTAGATTAAAATTCCCTTTAACTATTTTAGCACAAGAATAAGTACTTAATTTAGCACCAGGATTCATTTTAGAACGAATATCTTTCAAAAAATCAACATCCCATAACTTTGGAACTTTAGAAGGTGAGAAGGGATCAAAAAATACAAAATCTGCTTTAATATTAATAGTTTGAATCTTCTCACGAGCATCACCAAACAACATGATCAACTTAACACCACCAGAAGAATAAACCTTAACATCGTTCTCAATAAATCCCCTAACAAATTCTTGAATCACACCCCAAGATTCAAACTCCGCATCAATCTCTAAAATTTTAGACAATATTTCTTTATCATTCTCAAAACAATAAATGACTAAATCACCCTTAACCGTATCAATAGCAGCTGCAGAGTTATAACCTAGTCCGAAGAACATATCAAAAATCACAGAATTTGAAACAACATTCAATGCTTTAACATGCTTTTCAAAAGATTCTTCACGAGCGCCAGATTGAGAATGATAATAATCATTAGCATTATCATTAAAAAAAGTTATAGAACCATCTTTTGTAGTGACTTCTTTCATTCTTAGACCTTAAAGTTTTCCAAGACTTCTTCTTCTTTAAAATGCAAATTCCCTGGAATAATCAAACATTGAGGATAAACATCAAACTTCAGTTTAGCCAATGAAGATAATTTACCTGACTTAATAACTTGCCTAGAACTACCCATTGCACAACAAGCAACAGCTAATAAGGAAGAATCAACTTCATTCTTAATTAAATAAGCAATTGCATCATTTACAGTCATAAACCTATCTTCATCAGGTCTTAAATCAAGCAAAAATAAAGTATGCATTCCAAGTTTTTTATTCTCATCAAAAACCTTAACAGGACTAACAACATTTTTATTCTCAAAAGGTATTGAAGTAGTTTTACCAAATTTATACAGTTCTAAACCAGTTTCCCCAACAGCTGTTAAAATAGAAGTATTATGAACAATATTAATATTTATTCCAACTTCTTTAGCTCGTTCCATGATATCAATATGAGTTGTAGCTCCAAAAACATCACCAATTACTAAAAAAGATACATCTTTTTCCTTAGCATTATCTATAATTTCGGTTTGATTTTCAACCATATCACGATTAGCCAATATAATTTTCTTGCCATACAATTCTTCTAACTTAGCAATATCACAATTTAATCTAGATGTATAACTCTCTAAATAAATAAAATCTGATTTTTTAACTAGTTCTAAACCTTTCAAAGTAATATCAGCTTCATCACCAAGTCCTATACCTATTATGTTTAATACCATACAAAGAAATAACAATTACTTATTTATAAAGCTGACGCATTAAGTCTAATTTACGAAATTCTTCATGTCTTTCCAACACATAATTAATAGAATTCAGTAATTTAGGTACACGTAGTGGCCTAAAATACATATCAAAATCAAAATTACCTCCACAAGTATAACCAAATGCAGTTATATTATGCCAAAATAATCTTTTAATGTTCTCAGCAAAATTTTCTGATCCAACAAATTGATCTAGTGAATCTGGTAATTCTATATTTGCTAATAAAGTTTTAACGCTCATAACAAAAAAGAATCTAAAATAACTTATAAATCTTTAGAAAATCATTGATTTTTTCTAAAACCATAATCTGATGGAATTGGATATGGTGCTGATCCCCTAGCTTCTTTAGTTGATTCCATATATTCCCTTATCGCATGAAAATCCACATTATAATTTGTAGTAAATGACCTTCCAACGACAGTTAATGCCGAATCTACAGTGTGAACCATGAACCTATAAGGTTTAGAACCTGAAATATTATCTTTAATTCCATCTAGCATACCACATAATGTAGTGGGTTCATTACCTAATGTTTTGTCTACCATCCCATTTATTTTTTTTTCTTCAACCATACAATAAAGAGATATTCTTGAATTTATAAATACTTGTATACTAAAATCATTATTTACATTAGTATAAGAAAAAATCTGCCTATGCTTAAACTTTTTGGGGGTGGTAAAAGCATAGGCAAGAAGTTTTGAAAAAAAATATGAACTTGATGCCTGATTAATTTTTCAACCAAAAATCCCTACATTCTTGGTTAAATAATTAAAAGTAAAATAAAAAAATAATCACCTAATCTTAGATGATTTCAATTCCAAGCTCTTCATTAATTTCTTGAGCTTGTGGGCTAGGTTTGTCATAATCCATTTTACCTAAGATCCAAGGTGATTTTACACCAGTTATGATTGTCATAACGGTTAATTTACCTTTCATATCTTCTGTAACTCTAGCTCCCCAGATAACATTAGCTTCTTCATCTAATGATTCAGTTACTAATTCACCAACTTTACTAACTTCGTCTAGTGTCATATCTGTTCCGCCGTGTACGTGGATTAATGCTCCTGTTGCACCTTTATAGCTAATATCTAATAATGGATTTGCTAAAGCGCCTTTTACTGCTTCATCAACTTTATTATTTGTATCAGATGCTCCAACACCAATAGCAGCTACTCCTCCGTTAGTCATAATAGATTTTACGTCTGCATAATCTAAGTTAACTAATGATGGTACAGCGATTGTTTCTACAATTCCTTTAATCATTGTTGAAACTAATTCGTTAGCTACTGCAAAAGCTTGTTGAATTGGTAAATTTCCAGCAATATTAACTAGTCTGTTGTTATCAATAACAATTACTGTATCACAAACTTGTCTTAATTGTTGTAATCCAAATTCAGCTTTATCTACTCTAGCTCTTTCAATCTTAAATGGCATTGTAACTGTTCCAATTACAATAGAACCTGCGTCTTTAGCAACTTGTGCAACAACTGATGCTCCACCAGTACCTGTTCCACCACCCATACCAGCACAAATAAATGCCATATCGGTGTTTTTTGTTACATCTTTAATTTCTTGTAAACTTTCTTGTGCAGCTTCAGCTCCTTTTTCAGGATAACCACCACAACCAAGACCTCTCGTTACTTCTTTACCCATAACGAATTTTTTATCAGCTTCTGTAATATTCAAATGTTGTTGATCTGTATTACAAGCAATTATTTCTGCCCCTTTAATACCTTTTTTGTACAACCAACTAACCATGTTGTTTCCTGCTCCACCTACTCCTACTACCTTGATGTTTGCTTGTCCTACTAAATTTTCCATTTCAAATTTTTGTTCTTCTGCGTTTTTTATTGCGTTTTCCACGATGAAATCCATTTTGGCATTCCCCCTTTTTATTTTTTATTGAATTTATATACTCAAAACTATAGTTTCAACTATCGAAACATTTATATTTGAGTACAGTACTATTATCTCTGAAGAAAGTGTTTTTTGAATATCTACGCCAATGGATGTTTGAATGCCAAGATACTTTCAGTTAACAAAGTTTGTTTTTCGCCAAGAATAACAACAACAAATATAATCGAGTTTTTCGCCAAAAAAACTTAATGATTATTCTATAATTTAGTTTTTATTAGTATTTAAATATTCTGTAATTTTAATATATATTTTCAAGAATACATATCAATCTCTCGTCTAAAGAATAAAATTAATAAAAAAATAGAATTATCTTTGAATCTTTTTTCTAGCTTTTTCTAAGGCTTCTTTACCTTTATCTGCTAAACTTTTAAACTTAGCACTGTGGTAACCTAAATATACATTAATATCTTTAATTCTTCCCCACCACTTATTAAGATATACAACATTGTCTAATTTGTATTTTGAAGGGATGGCAGGTTCTTCATCAGCATAACCTACAGGGATTATTATCTGTGGTCTGGCTTCTTTCACAATACCTAGAACATCTTTGATCCTATCTTCTTCAAATGCACCAACCCAACACGCACCAAGTCCTAGGGCGTGAGCCATAAGTAACATATTTTCTGCAACTGCAGCACAATTTTGAACAGAATATAATCTTTCACCCCTTATCCCATAATGTCTTTGGGCTTCTTGAGGTTTACTACAAATTACAATATGAATTGGGGCATCAGCCATCCAATACTGTTGAAAACATAACTCCGATATCTTCTTTCTTTTACCTTCATCATCAACAGCTATAAACATCCAATTTTGAACATTACCACATGAAGGGGAGGCTCTTCCTGCTTCTAGAATAGTACCTATTTTCTCCCAGTCTACTTTGATTTTTTTGAATTTTCTCACAGATCTTCTTGTGAGTATACATTCCTCTACATCCATATTTAGCCTCTTTTAATTAAATACAGGATTTAAAGTTTATTAAAGTTTGGTTTTTCCATAGAGGGATTCATTATATCTAATTAATATTTTAATTCATTTAACAATCACTTTATGTAATTGATATTAAACGCAATTTAAAGTTAATAAGTTCTATTATATAGAAATTAATAATCTTCAAAGAAATGCTCTTAGTAGTTAAAAATTACAAAAAGGTGATAACAATGAATCAACAAAAAATATTAAAATTAATTGAAAAAAATAATGTAACTTTAATAAATCTAGAAAGGAGTATTAACTTTGCAATCAATAACAAAGAAAAACAACAATGTATAATAAATTCCGCTTTTACAAGAACATCTAATATATTAAATAGAAGAGAAAAAGAAATAAAAAATATTTTAAAGCTAAAAACAATTGGGAAAAATAATAGAGAATTACCAATAGATAAAGTAAATAATTCAACACATCAATTAATCCTTAAATTACTCCTTAAAACAAAATTAAAACCTTCAGAAATAATAAATCTTAAACCATTAGACATAAAAGAAAATGCTTTAAAATTAAATCAAAGAACAATCAATTTACCTTATGATATATTAATAGATCTAAATAATTTAGCAAAAAAAGAAAGAAAATATATTTTCATGAGTAATAGAAATAAAAAATATAGTATAAGGACAATTCAAAAAATTAGAGAAAATTATCTTAAATCAATCTAAAGGGCTTTTAATCTTTGAAAGGTTTTTATTAGAAACCTTAGTATATATCATAGTGGTTTCTAAATTAACATGACCTAACAAATCTCTTATATATCTTATATCAGTCCCATTTTCTAATAAATGTGTAGCAAAACAATGTCTTAAGGTATGGGGTGTAACATTTTTTTTAATTCCTGCTTTTTTTGCTGCATTTGAAACAATCATCTCAATAGTTCTTGTAGTGTACTTTCCACCACGATTAGTTATAAATATATATCCTTCTTTTTCAAGATCCAAAACTTTTAACTTCTTTTTGATTTTAGGAGAAAGCATCACAATCCTATCTTTATTACCTTTAGCCTGTTTTATATGAATCATATCCCTCTGAAAATCTATATCATTCCATTTTAAATTAACAACTTCACTAACCCTCAACCCAGCAGAATATGTTATTTCTATAATCAACCTATGAACAAAATTTTTAGTTACAACAACCATCTCTTCAATTTCTTTCCTAGAAATAATTTCAGGAAGTTTATTACCCTTTTTCATATTAGGTAAAGGTAAATCTTTTTCATCCACATTACCCATTTTATTAAAAAACTTAATAGAAAATCCTATCTGCCTTACAGTTTCTCTACCTTTACCTTTATTTATCATATTCAACAAATAATCCCTCTCAGACAAACCAGAATCTAAAAATCCCTTAATATTATACATATAGGCATTGACTGTTTTTTGAGAGTATCCCCTTAATTTACATTCACTTATCAGTTTTTCTTTCCAGTTATCATTTATTTGACCTTCTTTTACCATAATAACCAATAAATAACCTTTATTATATAAATATTTATTCGCATTATAAGGTAATAACACTATTAATCGAAGATAAACTTCAACTAATAGATGTTAAATACAATAAAATTTCCATTTCTTAGACGGTAAAAACAGGGGAGTTCTTAACTAAAGGGGGAGTTCCTAGTCCTAAAGGACATCTACACTTTTACTTCGTAAAAGAAATTTATTTAGAAGGAGGCGAAAAAAATAAAAACAAAAAAAAGAAAAGTTTATTAATATATACATAAATTAGTATCTATATGCTACGACAAGAAGAAAGGGCAACTGTATCACTTAGGAGCTTTGGTTCATTAATCAGAGTGACCGGAAGAAAAGCTAAGATTGAAGAAGCTCAAATTGATAGTATTCTAAAAGAATTAAAACAAGGAAATTATGAAAAATTATCTGAATTTGAAAAGCTTGTTGAGGATTTATTAAACAATATACTTGAAAACATTAAAGTGTATGCTCAAAGAGATGAGAATAAAAAGATTGAAATGATTTATCAATTCTTGTCTGATTTCTTTAACTATCATTTATTTGATGCTTTAGATAATAAAACAATAGATGAAATAAAATCTGCTTTTGATAAAGATCTAAATCAATTAATCAGTGATCTAAGACAAGAAAAAAGAGATGAAAGAACAATACGTCATGGTAGAAAACCCATTCATACTATGTTTAAGCGTATGTTCAGAAGTAACAGGTCATTAGATAGACAAGTGATGAGAGATGGAAGAAAAGAGATTGGTCTTGAAAATGAAGAAGAAGGGGTTAGAAAAAGCCTAAAACAATTACTGATTGTATTAACTAAAGAAAGATTGAAATTATCAAAAGAGCAAGTTAAAGAATTAAAAAATAAAGCTCGAGAATTATTATTAAGATTTGCAAAGATTGTGTTACAAGAGTTTGAAGCGATACATGAAGCTGAAGTCGATGTTGAAACTCAAGAAGCAGATTTAATCGCTGAAATAAAAGAAGTTATGAACAAAGCTAAAAGTAATCAAAAAGTTTATGCTCAGCTTCAAGCAATAATTACAAAGATTGAATCACATCTAAAAACTGATTTTTATGTTGCAAGAAGAATGCTAAACAGAGCAAAAGCATTAAAACAAAATATTGATGGAAGATTTGTACAAGCGGAACAAGGGAAAAAAGGCATTCTGTTAGTTACTGAATTTCCTACTGGCATGGTAGTTCTCAATGTCAAAAATAAGAAACTTGTTGTACTAAATCCAAATTATTTGTTAGGCAAACATGGAACAGGAACAGAACAAGTTGGCTCAAAATTTAATCAATTAAAAACTTCAAATCAACTTTACAAAGTTCTTGTATCTAATATTTCACCTGATAAATTGACTGGTGGTAGGATAGAATTGAGAGAACTTGATACAGGCGTCAATGTAGGGACTGACGGTTTAATTACAATTGATGATATGAAACAATGGGGAACTATTCAAGTAGAAGATGTTAGAGGTAATCCTATGAATGTTGTTTATACAGATAAAAGAATACCTGGAACATCTTTGCTAAATATAATTTTGGTAGAATTTAATCCTCAATTTGGGATGAAAGTGGATAAAGATTTTTTTGTGAAATATGGTAAAGCATTTAGCGAATTTGAAGGAGTTTATGCTGTATTAACAATGTTCCCCGGAAAATATGCCCCTGCGGCAAATGACAGAAGCTTCTGGGACAAACATGCATTATTAAAGAATAAATAGGAGGCTCAAAAATGGTTAACGATAAAATATTGGATGCTGTAAAAATAAACAAAGTTGATTACAGCGCACATTTAGATTATGAAACAGAATACTGGTTAAATTTTCAAGTAACAGGTACAGTTGGTCAAATTTTATTTGTAATGGGTAAAGGAGATGAAGATAGATATATTTGTGGTGCAAGAGAATTTGATAATGCTGAAGAAGTATTAGATGAAATTGCTACGATTGACCACATACAATTAGGCAATCTGAACAACGAAACAGCACAACAGTTAGCAAATGAATTAGCTGCATTACAAGGAAAACCAGAAAAAGCAAAACTGTATATGCATAAATTATTTGCAAATAGAGAAAGAATAAATGTATATTTTAAAGCATTGATTATGCGAAAACTTAGAAAAGACCACATGCACGACATCAAAAAATTTATGCATGAAGCAAATGATGCTGCAAGAGATGCACAAAAGTCTTGGGAAAGTACCTTTGATGATTTCTAATTTTTTATTATTCTTAAATTTTTCTCGCCCCTAGATACTTGTTCTTGAAGGCTCACTTTGTTCGCATTGATTGAACGGAACTCCCCTAAATGTATTAACTAGAAGAGGCTTCGCCTTTGATAAAAAGAACTCCCCTTGATGTATGTTCTTAAAGGCACTTCGTGCTAGATAGAACTGAACTCCCCCGGTGCTTCGCACATATACACTCCTTACGGTCGAATTGATAGGAAATGGAAATTTTACTCTGCGGACGCAGGTTTTCCGGACTCCGCTTCGCTCGTAACGGAAAACGTATTTAACAGGGCTTAAAGGGTTCGAAACGACCGCTTCGCTATTTTGCCAAGCAAAATTCGTTTCTCTCCCAAATTTTTTGCTACGCAAAAAACTTCTCTTAATCGCGATGTTATACACAATTAAATTTTCACTAGTCTAAATCTCATTTTTCTTTTAAAAAAAGAAACAAAAGAGGGGGAGTCAGTGCTACGCACATATTGCCTTTTACTTCGTAAAAGAAATTTATAAGAGGGGGCTTTTAAGATAGTCTTTTTCTGCGAAAAGCCAAAGATTATTTTAGTTAAATGAACCTTGATTTAATGCAGCGGCAGGATCATACCAAGTAGTTCCTAAAAATTCCCTAATTTCATTAACAAACTTAAGAATTACCTCATAATCAATAGGATTGCTTTTTCTTTGTTTTCTAACTTCATCAATATTATTTCTCTTTTCATAGGGAAGTCTTTTTGCTTTCCGAATCAAGAATACATTATCTAAATCTGTAAGTCTACAATCCTCTGGTTTCATATCTAAAAATTCAATTATTGCAAAATATTTTGCATAAGGAACCCCTGATTTTAGTCGAGATGCTGTAGCAACACATTCTTGAAACATGGTTTTATCATAGTTTACTTTACATTCAGCAGCTAAAACTGCCAATGCCATTTTCCCTTCATGAGTATTTGAATTATTAAAATTTGATTCTGATGAGAATTTATAAAAAATTTGTTTTCCCAATATAAAATCACAATCTTTTGTCTTAAGTATTACTTCGGGCTTATTATTCAATGCAGTAAAATCTTGAGGCCTAAAAGATAATGACAAAAATGCATTATTTGGACCTGTGATAAAATCAACATCTTTTAACTCAACAATTATTTCTGAATCCATTAATCTAATTAGAAATTCTTCCATTATGCTATTATCTAATTTAAGCTGCCCCTTTTGTCTCACTAAAAACGAAGTTCCTTTTCCTAAAATTAAGTCCACCTCTACTTTATTCTTATATTCATTTAAGAGATTAACCATGTCCCTTACTTTATTATCTCCTTTAGATTGAAGATTGTCCATCTTCTCAATCCATTTATTATATTCTGATAATATCTCTTTTAATACATCAACATCATTCTTTGCCTTTGGATTCTCAATTGCTTTTTTTACTTTATCTCCATGTGGTCTTAATCCCATTTTATTCTTCCTCCATATTTAATATAGGGGAGTTTGGTACTTTTAAAATTTTGCTTATTGCTGACTCAATTCCCTTCCTTATCTCATCATTATCTGTTTTTTTAATTGCTTTGTTAAATATGAAAGTTGATAATTCTTTTACATCGTCTATCTTCCCAGTAGGCTTACCTTTTTTTATAAAATGAAGGAGATCTTCATAAATCAATTCTCCAAATTGATTTTTAAATTTCCTTTCTTGGTGTAGATCAATATCAAATCCTGCTAAGTATGATACAATTGCAATTATCTCATCATTTCTAAATGGAACCCCTCTAACCTTAGATTGTCTACCAATGACCATAATAAACCTACCATCATCTTTCAATTTTTTATGTAGCTCTTGAAATGTTTCAAACATATCCTGAGCATATTGAATGACTGTAAGAAACCTGTTCTCTCTATGCTTCCGATTTGATCCAAATTCTGATTTTGCCACAATCAGAGGAGCAAATCCAATTTTTTCTACAATATCTCTATAATGTTGATGATAATTAAACACATTAATGTATGGGGGAGAAGTTATTATTAAATCAACAGAATTATTATCAATAGAATTATTTCTAACATCAGAATGAAACACTATCGTTTTATTTTTTGAATAAGGTAAATTATTTATTATATCTAGATGCTTTGATAAATAATTCACAAATAAATCTTTGCTTTTCTTCTTTCTACTTTTGGAATATTTGAAAAAAGTATTTATTAGAATATTTTTAACCAATATATCTTTTGTATTATTCATCTTTTCAAACAATAATTTTTCAAATGTATTATTCTCAAAATCTGGAATGGAATCAACTATATTTTTAGTTTTTTTGAATATTTTCGTTCTTTCTTTAGAATTGCAATTATGGAAAAGTGTAGTTTGACTCATTAGAAAACCTGCGGGATTAATTTCAATGCCAAAGGACGAATGATTTAATTTTGTCGATTCAAATAATACAGTTCCACTGCCGCAGAAAGGATCTAAAATAACCGAGTTACTTTTAGCATATTTTTTTATTAAACCATTTATTAAATCTGGAGAAAACTGCCCTCTATATGTAAATAAATTCGTATTTCTATCTGAAGATAAATCTAATTCTTTCTGTTCCAATAATCCATTAGTTATTGGAATTGAGTTATACTTCTCAAATAAAAAAATAATATTATTCTTTGCCATTTTCAATTTGTTCTTCCATCATTATTTCAACTTGTCTAGAAACAAGCAGACCTTTCTTCTTGCACAGTCCTCTATATTCATCATACAATTCAGAATTAACCCTTAAAGTTATGTTTTTTGATTCCATTACCAACTCCTTAGCATACAAATATGCACAAATGTATATAAATGTTGTGGTTATATTTTCTTTTAGAAAAAGAACCAAAAGTAAAAGCCCCCTCTATTTTCTTTTTTTAGAAAAAAGAAACAAAAAATCTGGACTCCCCCTCGTCCTTCGGACATATAGTCTCCTACGGAGAAATTTATTATCGTGAAAATTTAACTCTTCGGTTTCCCTTCGGGACGTTGCACTAAACCTCGGTTTTCTCTTCGAGAAAACGCGTATAACAGCGATTAAGAGATTCCGAAGTCTTGCAGACTTCTCCATCCAAATTCGGTTTTGTGGGTTGCCTCAAAACCGAACTTCTCTTAATCGCGATGTTACATTCAATTTTTGAGATTTGTACATCTCATTACAAAAAAACAAGACCGGAATAATAAACAAATAAACTTATATATATCAAATTCTTCAAGTATATCATGGATTACATTAAATTAGTTGAAGTATATGAACAACTTGAACAGACTACAAAAAGACTTGAAAAAACATTCATAATCAGAGATTTTCTAAAAGATATCCCAGAAGAAGATATTGAACAAACTATATTACTCTTACAAGGAAAAGTATTTCCTCCCTGGGACGATAGGAAAATAGGCGTTGCTTCAAGAATGGTATTAAAAGCAATAAATAAATCAACCGGAACTCATTCTGATAAAATAGAACAAGAATGGGCTAAAATAGGTGATTTAGGTGAAGTTGCAAGGGAACTCACAAAAACAAAAAAACAAGTTACTTTATTTTCTCAAAGTTTAACTGTAAAAAAAGTATTCCAAAATCTACAAAAATTACCCTTACTAGAAGGGCAAGGCACAGTTGATAAAAAAATTGGATTAATTTCAGAACTTTTAACATCAGCTAAACCTTTAGAAGCTAAATTTATCGTAAGAACTGTACTAGAAGAACTAAGAGTAGGTACTGCTGCAGGAACAATGAGAGATGCAATTGTATTTGCATATTTCTTAAAAGATAGTCAATTAAACAAAGAAAAAAACATTATAGATTTTGAAGAAAATAAAGATCGGGAATCATATAATGAAATCGTAAAAAAAGTTCAAAAAGCATATGATATGTCAAATGATTTTAGCCTAGTAGCGAAATATGCTAAGAAAGGAAAATTAGATGAAATTAGCCTTAAAGTAGGAATTCCGATAAAATGTATGCTGGGTCCAAAAGAAAAAGATGCAAAAGCAGCATTAGAGAGAGTAGGAACTCCAGCTCAATCAGAATTCAAATACGATGGGTTTAGACTTCAAATTCATAAAGAAGGTGATAAAGTACTACTTTACACAAGAAACCTAGAGAACGTAACTAAACAATTTCCAGAAGTAATTGAATACGTAAAAGAACATGTTAAAGGGGAAAGTTTTATTCTTGACTCAGAAGCAGTAGGTTTTGATCCAAAAACTGGAAAATACCTCCCATTCCAAAACATATCTCAAAGAATCAGAAGAAAATATGATATTGAAAAGTTAGCAAAAGATCTTCCAGTTGAACTAAATGTTTTTGATATTATGTTTCATGATGGCAGAAGTATGCTCAATGTTGAGTTTCAAGAAAGAAGAAAATTAATTGAAAAAATTATTAAGATTGAAAAAAGAAAAATAACAATTTCAAAAGCTAAAATCGTAAAAACTGAATCAGATTTAAATGAAATGTTCAAAGAATCTATTGATGCAGGAAACGAAGGCTTAATGGTCAAAAAACTTGATGCACCCTACAAACCTGGTGCAAGAGTAGGTCATATGGTAAAATTAAAAGAAACAGAAGAACCTTTAGACTTAGTCATAGTAGAAGCAGAATGGGGGGAAGGAAAACGTGCACAATGGTTCTCAAGTTTTACATTAGCTTGCCTAGATGAAAATGGAGAATTTGTTACAATTGGAAAAGTAGGCACAGGAATAAAAGAAAAATTAGATGCAGAAAACCAAGAAGATTCTTCAGTTACATTTGAACAATTAACAGAATTATTAAAACCTTTAGTTATTTCTCAAAAAGGAAAAATCGTAAAAGTAAAACCTCAAATTGTAGTTGAAGTTGCTTATGAAGAAATTCAAAAATCACCGACTTATAAATCGGGATTTGCATTAAGATTTCCAAGAGTTTTAAGACTTAGACACATGGAACGTAAAGCAGAAGATGTTGCAGATGTTGATTATATAGAAGATTATTATTACGGGCAAAATAAGAATTAAAGTTGTCTTGAAACAATTTCTAGGTCTATAAAGTATAATCCCCCATCTTTATCCCTCGCCCAATTATAATCACCCAAATCTACAGTAGGTCTAAATTTATGGCTTCTTGTAATATCCTTCAGTAAAATGATTTTTTGATCCTTTTCACCACAAGACAATTCACCATAATTATACTTAATTTGATCCTCTTGAGAAAGACCTTCATAAAAATCGAAGGGTTCTAAACTAGGCATAACAAACCACATATCTTTTTTTCCCTCAGAGACATCATGAACTTCAAATAAAGTTGAAGGATGATAAACACCTTCATTGATTAAATCGTTATATAATGCAATATATCTGTTTGCCATCTCTTCAGAATTGATTGAAAACCCTTTATTTAATTTACCACTACACTTGGCATAATGAGTTAATTCACCATTAAAATATACCCCATATACACCTTTATAATTAAATATTTGTTGCAGTAGTGTGATTCCATTTAACCCTGCACCCATCAAACCCTTAACTATATTGTATTCTTCTTGGTTAAGATTAGATGGGCTAACAAAACAACCCTTAAATTGATTAGATTCTTCCCTTACAATATCCACCAATTTAATTTCTTTTTCTCTGTTTGTAGGTGCTCTTTCTGTCATCTTATTCTACCTTTTCTAATCTATACCCTTCCAGTTCAAACTCATCAAGTATTTCTTGAAAAGTTCCCCGCCATTCATACCGGTTTTCATCTTGAACTTTATCCTGATCATAAAAAAGAAAAAATGTTGGTTTATGAGCTCCCAAAATCTTTCTTTCTGCATCTATTAAGTATATCAAAATTTCATCATCTGGATCTACAAAACCCCTTTCTAACCAACCATTCCCCATTTTAACAGGCCCAGTATAAGAAACACTATTAACACCAATAATATCTGCTAAAACCTTATCCTGACTTTTTGGAGCCCACACAGAAGTCCTAACTTTATTATCCGTCATAACATCTACAATAGTTTTATCCATAACCTCTTCTTGATTATGAAATATTCCACTTTTATAGTATAGTTTTCCGGAAGTCATTTTCACATATCAGGCAAAACACCTAATTCTCCAATCTTATAAAATAATTCCAGGGGTTCATATCCCGATTCTACTTTTTCATTTACAAATCTTACTGCAGAATAATGGACCTCATCATTTGGAGGAATTAACTGTGCAATATTAGTTTTACTAAGACCAGCAATATCATTTTCCCCAATAACTCTGCCCCATGCTTTCTCAAAAGCGTAAGCTTTAGCTTCTTCAACAACAGGATTTAACATAGGCCTTTCCATTAAATGACCAATTTCGTGTCCAATGATTTTCATAACCTTAAATAAATCACCTTCCAAAATATAAGCTTCACCACCATACTTCCAAAAATCAGATCTAAAACTTGATGCAAATCCAAGAATATGGGCATTATATTCTTTTTTTGATTTAGTATCATAGATTTTTTTAAAAGTAGATTTATCTAAAACTTTAATAAGAATGCCATCAATACAAATAAAATCTTTTTCACTATAATGTTTATTTACAATAACTTTTGAATCAACCCCTATCAACAAATCAAATGCCACTTTAACATAATCTTTAACCTGGAATGCACCATTAACAAAAGCATCAGGACCATAAGGCATTTCAGAGTTTACTCCAAGTAAATCAGTTAAGTTAGGGTGATCCATTTTACTTAAGCCCCCATCTTCTTTTCCCATCATACTCACACTCAAATGCTACACCTTCATCAACTAACTTTTCCCACACCCGTTTTGCAGAGTCACGATTACAAGTTCCAGAATACAACGGCAATCCAAATTCATCTTTACAATAATCATTAACTTTTCTTACCATTAAACCTGCAACATTATTACCTTTATATCCTTCTTCAACACCCATAAAAAACAAGAAAGGTCTTGGTTTATGGGGTTTACAGGAAGTATCATAAAAAAATTCATCACTTTTATATTGGGAGTCTTTTAACTCAACCATTCTTTCAAAAGTAACACGTCCAATTTCTTCCTTACCATTAAAAGAAGCAATTAATCTATAAGTTTCAATCCCTACTTCTTCCCTCATCCCAGATAATTTATTTGAAGAATCTGTTATATTTTTCACTTTAAAAGTTAAATCTTCAAGGTTCATTCCCCACACCTCTTAACCATTTCATCAGCAGCTAACTCAAAAAAGTGAGATTGATTCCTAAAACCTTTAGAACGAAGTGCAGCCTTTACTTTAAGCAAAGTATCTTCTTCAAGTGTTATACTAACTCTGTGTTTCATCGTAGTAATACATCGTATTACCCATATATAAATCTTTCGTTTTGTTACCACTTACTTATAGTAACATTATAGAACTAAGTCTTCAACTAATTTAACGTCTTCTTTCAAAAAACAAGCTTTTCTAGGTAAATACTCTAATATTACCTGACCACTATATTCTTCACCCTTCAGATATTTGCAAAATTCAACCAGATCCCTAGAACCTTCATTAATCCTTAGATGATCATGTCTTTTATTCTCACCATAATTAACATTGCTTAAATGAACAACATCGGTTCTATTTAGTAACCCATCTATCTCTGCAACTTCATTCATCCTTTCAGCCAAATGTGTAACATCATAAGTTAAACTAGTAAAAGGAAAACCAAAGCATAAAGAGAATATATCACAAACCCAGGAATTTTTAGGTCCAGGCATATTTTCATAGGCTAATTTCACACCCAATTTAGAAATTTCTTCAGATTTAGACCTTAAATAAACCATAGCAGAAGTATAATCCTCAAACTTAGGATGCATAACAAATAAGTCTAGGCAATATTCATCACGAAGCATTTTAAGATTATCAACAAAATTAGAATCATTCCCGGGAAAGGAAGGATAATGGATAGAGACAGGATTAACATTCATATTATCAATAATTTTTTTCAAATTAGAGTGATCCACATCATAAAATCCACGAGGGAAGAAAGTAAGCTGGGTATTTAATCCAGAAAATAATTCGAAATCTTTCTCAGAAGTATCGTGACGAATTAACTTAGCAGCTCCAACAATCATCTTTGGTTTCTTCTCATTTTAGAAATAAGTTTTTCTAAATTATCGATCTTTCGAAGTAAATCCAATTTCTCTTGATCAGCCTTACGTAAATTCTGAGCATGTTTAGTCAATTCAAAATCACCTTTTTTAATTTCAGAACTGATCTCCTTAAATTTAGAAACTTCACCAGATACAGAATTAACCTGACTCAAAACAGAATCTAATTTTAGTTTTAATTCCTCATAACTCTTAAAATCTTTCCTTAAAGTTTCGAGATTAACATTAAGTTCTTTCTTAAGTTCTTCTTCAAACTTTTCAATAACTTGATTTTGTAGTTTATTCTTTAAAACTTTAAAGTCATAAATTGCATCATGAAGTTCTTTTCTTGAATCTTTCATTAAATCTAAATCTTCTTTAAAACTTGAAAAGAATTCTTCTTGATTTTTTTTAATAGAACCAAGACCTTCTTTAACACTCTTAAATTCTTCCTTAAAAGAACTAAACTCTTTTTTTGTCTCAGATATAGATTTATTTAACTCACCCACATCATCTTTTAACTTCATCACATCTTTTATCTTTTGGATCATATTTCCCACGAAAAGAGTAAAAATAACAAGCTTTTTAAACCCTTTGCAATTTACAAAACATAGGTGAACTAAATGTCAAATAACAAAAGATGGAATGCATATAACATTAAACATCCTGAGAAGTATCAAACAAAGGAGATAGAATGTATTAGTAATAAGTTCAAACATACTAAAAAAATTAGAGTAAAAGCTAAAAAAGATTAGTTTTTAACAGCTTTAATAATTCTCATTTCTTTCCATTTGCTTCCTAAATAGATAGAATTATCTTTATTTACCCCAATAGAGGTCACATATTCACCCTTATAATACTTTTTTCGTCCTCTTGACCTAACCTCCCTATCATTAAAATTTCTAATCTTATATTGATCTACAAAAAAGTAGGGTTCAAGATTATAATCAAACCGAGAGTCTTTTTCCAATAGATCAACTAGAACAGAATAACCCACCTCAAACATCCCATCAGTAAAAACAAATAAAGCAGTTCCGTTAGGTTTAAGCATTTGATGATAGGAATCTAATACTTTTTTCGCAGGAGGTGCGTATTTTTTACTTTTTGATTGTTCTGCTTTCAAATTAACAATACATTTGAAAGTACCAGTCTCATAAATCATATCAAATTGAGATGAGATATCTGTCTCGGTTACATCGCCAATAATAACACCAAGTTCTTTAATATGTACCCCCTTCCAAACCATCGCTTTAATCTCATCAAGATGATTATAAATGTTGCCATGACTAGGGCCTGTCCAGTGAGGTTTTGCATCTAAAACAGTTATTGAAGAATTTTTATGTCTTAACATCCTATTTGCAAAATATAATAAACTAGGATCATCCGAAACAGAATAATTAGGACCAACTACTGCAACATCTTTATCTTTTAAAGATATTTTTCTTAAATAATCATCCAATGTGTGTTGTTCCCCCATTAAAAAGAAGAATCTTTAAGACTTTTTAAATTTATTCTAATATCAAATCTTCTGGAATAAATCTTGGAGAAGTTATTACTAAAGCTTCTAAGTTACCCTCTAAAAAGTGCCATTTTTTCTTCGGAATAGATAAAGAATCACCAGAATGAACTTCATAACGATTATCATCAATTGTAATATAACCGGATCCTTTTGTAATAAAATACAGTTCTTCCATAACATAGTGTTTATGCTTCTTAGCAACACCATTTAAAGTAACATAAGCTAAACTAATATTAGAAGAATAAGATAACTCCCTCAATTCACCACAAGCATCCAAAATAGGATTAACATCACTTAAACCAATTATTTCATATTTTTGCATATTTATCACCAATTTATATTAAAAATAGTAAACTTTTTATATTAATATCTTAAATATAGTAAATAAATAGACAAAAAAGAACGTTTTTTATGAAAAAGTCCAAAATTGACAAAAAAGACATTGAAATCATAAAGATTTTAGAAGAAGATGGAAGAATTCCCATCTTAGAACTAGCTAAAAAAGTAAATCTATCTCATGAGACTGTTAGATACCGTATAAACAAGTTAAAAAAACAAGGGATCATAGAAAAATTTATTGTAAGAATTAACAAAAAGAAATTAGGGTTTAATATCTATGCAATAATTATGATTTCTAATTGGAATTATACAAAAGAAGAATGGTTAGATTTTTTCCAATATCTAATGGAACATCCGAAAATAGTATCTGTAGAAAAAATAACTGGAAACTACGACTTAAAAATTGCATTCTGGGCAGAAGATCCAGAAGATATGGATTTTATAAGTCACTCAATAAAAACCAGATATTCTAAAATAATCAAAGACTGGCAAACATTTATCTTCACAAAACAATATAAATGGAAAGAATTACCATTCTAATTATTTCTTACCATCACACCATTTATCATATTCATCATGGGGCATTATTAGCATGATAACAGAATCATCATTGGGTTTAATTGAGTAAATGACTCTATGACCTCCTTTAGCATTTAATATTCTATAACCTTGATCAATACACTCTGGGAAATGTTTAGATAAAGTGTCATGTAAACGTCCTCCCACATTTCCTTGAACAAATCTCCCATGAGAAGGTTGCCTAGATAATATGTCTACAGCCCTTTCATATATGTCCTTATATTGCCCTTTTGCTCTAAGCTCAATATTAGCATAAATATCTACATCGTGTTTGGAATCATTATTTGAGATTATAAGATCTTGTTCTAAATCATCAATCATTTCATCTGCAATCTTTAAAGATGCTTTATAAGATTCAACATCCTCATTTATTTGAGTTAATTCAACACCCCGCTCATCTGCTTTCCCTTTAAAATAATCTAATTGATGGGACAATTTTTGAACTTTTGATTTATAACCCTTTAGTTCTTGTAATCTAGATTCATAATCTTGAGTTACCCTCTCCTCTACAGTACCTGCCAATGTTTTTTGTTGTGCCTCAAGTAAACTAATCTTATCTGATAATTCATTAATTTGAGATGTAGCAGTTTGATAATCGCCCTCTAACTTAACAGCCTTTTGTGCTTGAGACTTTAATTGATCGATAGTTGATTCTGAACCATCTAGTTTTGAATGTAATCCAGCATAACCTTGCATCAATTTTAATCTAACTTCTGATTGAATTCCTTTTGGAACATCCTGACTAGAATCCAAATCCCTCTTAATAGATTCTAAAATATTCATCATCTGGGGGCTATTACAATTAGCAGAACCATCTAGAGGAATATTTAATAAGTTTTCAATAACATACTTTAATTTACCCCTTTGTTTTTTATGATATACACCAACATGGGCAGTTAATAAACTAAATCTAAACCTACTTTGTTGCATCCTATTAACTTTATCAGAATCACCAATTAAAACATCTTGACTATCACCATATAAATCTGGAATCATCTGACTAAAACTAGGTGCACAAAGAAGATCCTCATCCAATAATAAAGAAGATTTTCTATATTTAGAATTTTTTTTAATTAATTCACCTAAAAGTTTATTCTGTATATGAACCATAGCAGATTTATCAATATTAAAGTCTACATGAGGGGAACCATAATCACCTAAATCCTTTGTAAATTGAACATCTTTAATCAATTTCCGAGGTAATACTGGTGATAATTCCTCACAGAATTTTGAATGATCATATATTACATCAGATAAAAAGTCTCTAACTAATTCATCAAAAGGTTTTCCAACTTCCTTGCTCCAATCCTGAAGATATTGATTAAATATTTTTTTCTTTTTAGGATTAGATTGACCGGTAAGGTTACTCAAAAGATCAATTTGATCTTTCGCAGTTTGATAAGTTGCGTCAATAAGGTCTTTAAAAGAACTATCATCCAAAATACAAGATACAGATCCTAAAACACTTTTATCACTAAATGTATTTGAAGGAACAGCAAGAGTCATATCACGAATAATATCATCTAATTGTTTATTATAATCAATCCCATCTTCTTTTCCTAATTGACCCAAAAGAGAAGCATCACTTAACATCTCTTGCAAGGTATTTATTTTATCAACCATGTATTTATTTAGAAATATTTGCCATTTATAAATGTTTTGTTTTTGTTATCACTCTTAAGGGGTTATTATTAAATCAACTCAAATCAAAAATAAATTCTTTAGGTTTTTTACTTAATGAAACTTGACGTTCAGCAACTAATTTATAACTATTTGAAACATTAATAGGATAAAGTAAACTAAAATTGCCCTCATAAAAATGAAGAAAAGCAGTGTTTTTATTACATAAATAAAAAGAGTCATTAACTTCATCAGATTTATTTAATATATCCGATATTGTTTTTTCATCAAATGTATTTAATGATTTTAGTAATTTAATTGTAGGCGAACGCATTAAGACAGGATTACCATTATTATCAAATAATTTAGGGGGTTGTATATATTTAACCCAATCCGCAAAACCAAGGGCTTCTTTAATATCCTCCGGATTTTCATAATATTTATGAATCACTGCACTCATCAAAGGCTCACCTTTTTGCAAAAATGTTGAGAAGTCTTCCCCATATTTATTAGCTTCCCTTAAAGACCACCGACCATTATAAATACCCATATCTGCAATACCTACAACATCGTATTTTTTATTATCTAATTTAAAAGAAGGCTCAATAAATTGTTGCCCATGTTTTATAATTCGTTCTGATTCACTAACAACATGTTGTAAGGATAAAGGTTTTTCATAAGAAACCTGAAAAATTATATCTGAATTATAAAAATCAGAAAAATAAGAGACCTCATCTATTAAGTTATAATTATGTTCAGATAAGATTATATCTAACGATGAATTTAATAATTTGATTAATTTTTTAAATCTACGCTCAGAGGTTTCATTTACTTTAAGAGCAACTTTAATTTGATCAGTTTTCATTCGTCCACCTTTAAATCAAGTGTCACACGTTTATTACGTTCTTTTTTCCAATCATAAGTTGCTATAATCAAATCGTTAGCATTATTAAAAGGAACATAAATAGCTCCCTCTGGTTTAAAGGTGTTTGGACTTGCATCCCAATGATGAGCATGAACAAAAACAACCTGATTAGCAGCTGAAGAATTATCAAAGAAATTATTTAATGATTTTTGATCTAACTTTTTAAGAAGTTTTGTATAAGTTACATGGGGTTCTTTAGAAAGTACCTCCTGACCATGTAATTCAAAAAGAGTATCTACTGGATAATAAGAGACTTTATCTGCAAAATCATTAGCATGTTTCCTTGCCTCTTCTTGAGTCTTATAATTCCTCTGAACAGTTGCCTTAATTAAAGTATTTCCAGATTTTACCTCTTCTACAACTGAAGAAGGTATGACCCCTACCCCCTCAAATTTCCATTCACCACTAAAATCACCAAAATCAACTACTTTTGCACTTGAATAAGAAACATTTGACAAAGGAATTGAATTATCTGAATAATTCATAATGAGTTTTCTTGCAATCGCAACATCTTTAATTGATTCTTCCACCTCACAAGGTTGATCATAATCTAATCTAACACCTGCAGAATAAAATCGTCCATTAAGATTACTCAAATAAAATGAAGGTTTCCATAAAGATAATTGTTCATGAATAGATTCTACAACCTTCCAAGTATCTACTAATTTATTAACCATCTTGGAATACTTTCTCTTAGAATCATCTAGACCAGTTATATACATGTTTGCTTTAATTTGATTAACTTTCATAATATCACTCAGAAAATTTAGATTTTAATGAATCTATTTTATCCCTATACTGTGCAGCAATTTCAAATTTTTCTTCATTAATTGCTTTACTCATCTCCACCATCAAATCTTTCATTTCTTCAACATGTGGACCAAATTCCTTAAATTCCTCACGTTTACCTTTTAAAGTACGAATGTCTGCTATCCAGGGAGAATACATTCCATCACCTTTAACAGTAAAGTCTTCTGAATTAGTTACTGGACGTATTCGTTTCATTGTGTTCAAATCTTGCTCAGCCCTATCTAAAAGACGAGAGGCATTTTCAAAATAATTAGAAATTTCATCAGAATCCAAATCTAGATTGGGCAATTTATCAAAATAATCATTTGCAAATTTAATAGAGTTTTTAAAATCAGATACAAAATATTTTGTAGCGAGTCCTTTTTCAAAAGGAAGAAAGGAACGCATATTAAGTTCTAAAACTAACTTTTGACCAAGGTCATCATTAGGTTCATGTTCTGTTTTAAGATAATCACTCTGAGAACCTTCCAATGCACAATACCTATTATTATTTATATCATATATATAATCTCTAAAATCATCAAAACCTAATCCTTTTAAACGTTCATCAGAAGGTTTATCATTAGGATTATACCCTTTAGTCATAGCATCTATTATCTCAAAGACTAAACCATCACTTTCATCTATAAATGTTATTCCCTGATCTTTAATCAATTTTTCAACTGCTCGTTCATATTCATCCATCATGTAAGTTAAGATAGCAGAGGCATATATAAATCTTTCTCTGTTTAACTACTCTTGAGTAAATATAAATCAATATAAAGGTCAAAAAAGTAAGCATATCATGTCTAAAATAATATGCGGGATAACTTGTTTAACATTTGGGTTAATTGCAACTTTATTTACAATATTCACAACAGGAGTGTTCTTCATATTTCCTGCTATTGCCCGTTTTGTTAAAGATATATTTTATATCAGTTTAATACCTTTAATATTATCAGTGGTAGGGTTAATCTTTTATTATCTCCAATGGAGAAGATTCACATTAAAATGGATCAATATAGGATTCATCATAAATATAATCAATTTAGTAATTGGTATATACATAACCTATCAAATGTCATTAAGTCTATAGAATTTATTCAACTAACACAGCCGGTTTAGAAGGTGTTGCTTGTTTTGATTTAGGCTCAGTTGAATCATCTGCAGAGATAATCTCAACCAAACATTTAAACTGTTCTTCAATTTTACTCTTATTCTCATTTAAATTTTTAATCTCATCTTTGTGAGAAGTTATCACCTTAGGAATTCTTGATTCGTTTTTCACAAGTTTAGGAACAAGGGAGCCAACCTCTTTTTCATGACCTTTGATCATACAAGCAGGAATAATCTCACCAAGGTTCCTTGTCTCAGATAATTTTTTCTTCAATTTATCAAAAAAGCCATATTTCCAGGATTCTGAAACAAAAACAGTAATTTTAGATAATTTATCCAATTTAGCAAGACCCATCACTTTAGTTATATCTGCCAATAACAAAGAAATTGATTCTTCCTCTGATTCTGCAGATTCATCTATTTTAGATTCGTCAAATTTAGGCCACTTAGCTAATGAAATAAATTCTTTATTACCTAATTTTTCCCACATCTCTTCACAAATATGAGGGGTAAATGGACTAATTAATAATACCAACCTCTCAAGTACAGATTTATTAACTATATCTTTGGTATGCAAATAATTAGTCATATCCATCAAACTAATTATAGCCAAATTAAATTTAAATGACTCAATATGAGATGTTACTTCTTTAATTGTTTTGTTTATTTTGCTTTCTTGTTTAGGATCAAGATCTTTAACAATCTTTTTATCAAGTAAACCATAAAACTTATTTAAAAATCTAAATGAACCCTCTACCCCCTCTTCATTCCATTCCATATCCTTATCTGGCCCTGCAACAAACATTAAAAATAATCTACCTGTATCAATACCGTATTTATCTGAAACCTCTTCAGGTAGTACTACATTACCTTTAGATTTACTCATTACAACACCTTCTTTATGTAACATACCTTGATTAAACATATTAGTACAAGGTTCATCAAAATTAAGTAATCCTAAATCACGAAGAAATTTAGTATAGAATCTAAAATAAATCAAATGCATACAAGCATGTTCTTTCCCTCCAATATATTGATCAATTGGCATCCAGTAATTTACTTTTTTAGAATCAAATATAGCATCACTATTTTTTGCATCACAATAACGCAAATAATACCAAGAGGAATTAACAAAAGTATCCATCGTATCAGTTTCACGTCTAGCGTCACAACCACATTTAGGACATTTAGCATTAACAAAAGGTTCATAATCAACTAAAGGATTTTTTGCAGATTCGAATTTAATATCTTCAGGTAATTTCACAGGTAAATCTTTCTCAGGCACAGGTACAGCACCACATTTATCACAATATATAATTGGAATAGGTGTACCCCAAAACCTTTGTCTAGAGACTAACCAATCACGTAATTTATACTGTGTTGTAAAGTCTCCGCATTTATTCTTTTTCAAGAATTTAGTAATTGCTTCAATAGCGTCCCGATTATTTATACCATCAAAATCTCCAGAGTTAATCATATTACCATCACCCATATAAGCCCTAGACATCTTTGAAGCATCTAAATCAAAATCGTGAGGATTAATAACAACCTTAACTGGGATATCATATTTCTTTGCAAATTCAAAATCTCTTTGATCATGAGCTGGAACTGCAATTATTGCACCAGTACCATATTCATATAATACAAAATTAGCAATATAAATAGGAACTTTCTCTTTTGTAATAGGATTGATTGCATATTTTCCAATAAACATACCTTCTTTTTCTTTATTATCATCTGTCCTAGAGAATTTATCTTCTAATAAAACTTTTTCAACAAATTTCTTAACTTTTCCTTCATACTCTGTTCCTTTAACTAACCCAGCAACATCTGGATGTTCAGGAGCATAAACAAGGTAGGTAATTCCATAAAATGTATCAGGACGAGTAGTAAACACAGTTAGTTTTTTATCACTCTCATCAATTCCAAAGTCAATCAAAGTACCTTTGCTTTTACCAATCCAATTTCTCTGCATCTGTTTAACATCTTCACTCCAATTTAAATTATCAATGTCAGTTAGTAATTCATCTGCATAATCTGTAATTTTAAAAAACCATTGATCTAACTCTTTTAATTCAACAGGTGTATCAGAATGTCTCCAACACATACCGTTATGAACCTGTTCATTAGCAAGAACTGTATTACATTTACCACACCAATTAACATTAGAAGTTTTTTTGTAAGCAAGTCCTTTCTCAAACATCTTTAAAAAAATCCATTGATCCCATTTATAATATTCAGGAGAATGAGACATAACCATTCTATCCCAATCATAACTTAAGCCAAGAGATTTTTGTTGTTTAACAAAATTTTTAATTGCTTTTTCAGTAAAAACCTTGGGATGAGACTTTGCTTTAATAGCTGCATTCTCAGCAGGAAGTCCAAAACTATCATAACCCATAGGATATAAAACATTAAAACCATTCATTCGTTTAAATCTAGCAAAAGAGTCCCCAATAGAATAATTTCTTGCATGACCCATATGAAGCCCAGAGCCAGATGGATAAGGATACATCTCTAAAACATAATATTTTTCCTTCTTAGAGTCTTCTGTTACTTTAAAGATCCTGTTTTCTTCCCATTTCTTCTGCCACTTCTGTGCAATCTTATTAAATTCAGTCATATTACAATAGATTTTTTAGTTATTTATAAAAGTTATTGTTAACCTTTCCGATTAACATAATCATTCAGAGCGTTCACATAAGCTTTTGCAGAAGCTTCTAATGTATCGCTTCCAGTGGCCCTCCCAATATAAATTGGTGAATCTACATGATAGGTACCATCAAATCCATTACTAGACAAGATGATAGTAACCTCTGCTTGTGAGGAATGTTTTTCTCCAACATTCTCTGGTTTATAGATAACTAACCTAGGAATATCATCTAAAGGTATTTGTGAATCTATTGCATTAAATATTGCATCAATTGCACCAACTGCATCATCTGAGGATCTTGTTGATTTCCATGCTTCACTCACAACATCAGCCCCATAAACATTCAATCGTGCTTGAGATTCATAATGTTTACTTCCAATTACTTTAATGATTGAATGATCCATATATTCAATAGCGTCCCGTCCAGAATAAGCCTGATTGACAATAACTCTCAAATCAATATCATCAATTTCTTCATGAGAATCCCCACGTTCTATAAACAAGGGCATAATATCATGTTCAACTTCCTCAATTGTATAATCAAAACCTAACCTATCTAATCTAATCTTCACACCATCTTTTCCAGATCTACTAGTCAATTGAGTCTCTTCACCAGTCCACCCAACAGAAGCAGGATCCATTATTTGGTAAACTTTTTTTCCTTTTTTCTTCCCTTTTTTATTACCATTTTGATGTATTCCGGAACTATGTTGGAAAGCATGACTACCTACGATAGATTTGTTCTTTTGAACTTGCATCCCAGTATGATAAACAACTAAGCTGCTAATTCCTCCAATTTTTGTAGTATCTACTCCAGTCTCACAATCCATCTCCTTATGTACATCGATATTCATAATTGCCTCTTCTAATGCAGTATTTCCAGCACGTTCACCAATTCCATTAAATGTACCTTCAACACAATTAGCCCCTGCTTTAATAGAAGCAACGCTATTAGCAGTAGCATTACCTAGATCATTATGGCAATGTACATGCACACTAACCTTTTCAATACCTTTAATGTTTTCCATAAGATATTTAACAACCTCTTGGGTATCATGAGGTAACATATACCCTTCGGTATCTGGAAGATTAATATCTGTTGCCCCTGCTTCAATTGCCTTACTGTAAAGATCAGTAATAAAATTTAATGCAGATTCATCTTTTTTAACTAATGATTCGTAAACTGCTAACATAACATTTTGTGCTGAAAATTGAACACGCCCATCAGGAATGTAAGATTTAGAAAGTTTTACACCTTTTACTGTATCATCTACAATGGTACCTATATCTTGGTCATATGACTCAAGAGCATCTTTATTCACTGGAATACTAAATACATGAATCATTGGTTTATCGCTATGTTTTACACTTTCATAAGCAGAAGTTATATCTTTCTCAACCAACCTAGCTAAACCACATATCCATGGACCTTTAACCTCTTGAGCTATCCTTGTAACAGCATCATAATCTGCAGGGGAGCTATTAGGGAAACCAGCTTCAATTATGTCCACCCCCATATCATTTAAATAATGAGCAATTTCCATCTTAGATTCGATTCCATGTTTAAGTCTTTTACCAACAGCTTGCTCACCATCTCTAAGTGTAGTATCAAAAATTTCTATATGTTTGGAAACTTTGTTTTCAAACGCTTGAAAATCTTGATTTTCATTGTTCCTCATTCTTTAACCCTCCTCAAACCATAAGTTATATCATTCCTTTTATTCAATAGATTATAACAATTTTTCGAAGTACATTCAATCAAACCAACAACATCAACGTGTTCTTTATTTCTACGCAATCTTGGAACAATATAACATTCAGAATGTACATTTTGCCAGACCATACCTTCTAATTTCCCTTCTTTTATGGCTCTTTTAATTTTTTTAACCTTACCATCTATATTAACTATAAATTTATTGTTTGAAGAAACATAAAAAGTTCCATTTAAACCAGAATAAACAAAAGCATTTTCCCCATCAAAAAAAGGAAAATATCTTTTACTATTAGAAACATTTTCTCCATCCGCAGAAATCATTTTAGAATCCATTTTAGAATATTATTAAGATTTAACAATGAATTGAGCCAAAAAACTGAGCTCTCACAGTAAGAGCAGAGCTAACAAAAGAATTCCAATTAATCCTAATTTAGTTGTTAGCTTCATCATTAAATGTAAATGTATATGTAGTATTTAAATATTACTAAAATAACAATATTCCTCGTCTAAAAATACCCAAAACAAAAGCTTTAAAAAGGAAATAATAACCATACATTCAATAGTAGCCCAGTATTAACTGGGTAGTACAAGGAGGAAAAACAAAATGGAAGGAATAGTAAAGTGGTACAATTTTAAAAAAGGATATGGATTTATTAAAGGCGATGATGATCAAGAATATTTTATTCATTATACTGCCTTAGACAAAGGAGTTTTCTTAAGAGAAAACGATAAAGTGTCATTTGATGCAGCAGACACAGACAAAGGTAAACAAGCTCAAAATGTCAAACTAGTTCAAAAAGCTAGTGAAATGGGCGGTGAAGGAGCAGCACCTGCAGAAGAAGGAGCAGCACCAGAAGCACCTGCAGAAGAAGGAGCAGCACCAGAAGCACCTGCAGCTGAAGAAGCACCTGCAGCTGAAGAAGCACCAGCTGAAGACGAAGAACCTAAAGAACCTTTAGAGTAAAAAGGTTTTTTCTTTTTATTTTTTTTATTTAATTTCTATTTATTTAACATTCAAAAAAGAATTCAAATATTCTGCTTGTTTACACAATTTCTTAACATGACTTAAAGGAGACAATCCAGTATCCATTTCAAGAGTAATCACTTTTAATTCAGGAGAATTTTGAACAACATATTTAGTCAAATCAATTATTTTATGGGCTAGCTCAGAATCATCAAAAGGACGATGGATATCAAAGTAACCCTTACATTCTTCAAAACAAGGGACATTCACATGAAGTTGATAAACTCGCTCATTGGTAGATTCAACAATTTCCCCAAAATAATCTTCAATAGAACCATTATAAAGACCATTAAGTATCCTAGTATTACCAGAAATAAAAACATGTGCAACGTCTAATAAAAAACCAAGATCAGTATTAGTTGTTAACTCATTAACAAATTCAGGACCTGTAGAATGCAAGGTATATTCTTGATTTGATTTTCCAAAAAAATTATAAGGGAAATTATGCGTTTCAAAAATTACATTTTTATCTTTAATTTTATCGCAAAGGTAATTTGCATTATCAATTAATCTAGAAAAACTTAAAAATTGTTCTTCATATGCAGAATGTCCTGCATGAAATCCTAATGTAGGTGTATCTGTTTTTACCCAATTTTCAATTAAGTAAGGGTTGTTCTCGAGTACGTTCATAAGATAAGGGCTCTCAAGATAACTAACAGAACCTGCCTCACATTTTAACTCCTTAATCGGATTATGAATACTAACCCTTAATCCAGATTTATGAAGGGATGGCAACTCTAAATAATCCCTAGTCTCTACACCATCGACTAATTTATTACTTTTTAGAATATTTAATGCAAAATCATCCAAAACCAAACCCTTGCACCAAGAAACATAAATCTCCACCATGATTAAGAAATAAAAAGAACACTATTTAAACATTATTGGGATATAAAGGATAAAATAAAAATAATTTAGAATTTTAAGAAAAAAAATTAAAATTTCTTGAATCGACTAACAGTATCGATTAGATCAACATGACCTAGGACAATAGATCTACAACAATACCTAGTTATACCTAACTCATCTAATATCTTCTTTCTGTTTTCTGGGCCTTCTTTTTCTAATCTTTCTTTATAAGTTTCCCATAAATGAGCAATTGGTTTCCCACAGCTCCAGCATCTTATTGGTATCATCATTTTTCTTAATCACCTGTACGATTTTTGCCTTTTAGACCTAGCTTTACCATGTCTATTAGGTTTTACTGTTTCTTTTCTTCTTACATCAGCAACTAAAAGCTGTCTGTCGTATTCTAAAAAAGGTTTTTCTAATTTTTTAGTATGAGCAACTAAGGATTTTGCAATTGCAAGTCTAACAGCATCTGCTTGTGACATCATTCCGCCACCACAAACATTTACACTAATATCAACTTTATCCGCCACTTCTTCTGCTAATAATAAAGGTTCTCTAATCTTAAGTCTAGCGAGTTTTGGTTCAATTACATTTAATAATTGACCATTAACTCTAACCTTACCATTGCCTTCTTTTAATGTAGCTCGAGCAACAGCCCGTTTTCTTTTTCCTTTAGTTTGAATTATTTTTACCATCTTAATTATGCCATCCTAATTCTTTACAAATATCTTTAACTTTAACATATTTTAAATTTGGAACTTTATCAATTGATGCGACTTCAATAGTCTTTGCTTCCCCTTCAACACCTTTTCCAATATGACATTTTACTCTTTTAAAAGCATCTCTACCTTTAGGTTGTTTATAGGGAACCATACCTCTAATTATTCTTTTAACAAACATATCAGGTCTCCTAGGTTGAAATGGACCTTTTGATGGAACACCCATTATTTTTTTCCTTTTATATTTATCCATAACGTTCTTTTTACCGCCTGTAATAACCATTTCTTCACAATTAATCACATCAACTTTTTCACCCATCATTAGCCTTTTAGCTATAACAGTTGATGCTCTTCCAACAATTAAATCATTTCCATCTATAATCATTTTAATTAACCTATAATCCTAATTTTTTTACCTTTTATATCGCCATTCATCAATTCATTTATTGAAATAGCTTTAGATTTTGAACCATTAATTTTTTCTATTGCGCTAGTTGAAAATTTATAAGCAGCAATTGTTAAAGTGTGATCTAAATCCCCAGTACCTAAAACTTTTCCTGGAACTACTATTACTTCATTTTCTTTAGTATATTTATTAATTCTAGTTAAATTAACAACTCTTGAATGCCTAATTGGTTTTTCAAGATCACATGCTAATCTTTTGAATAAAGGGACATCTGTTTCGATTGCCTTCTTTTTCAATTCCTGAATTAAACTCACAAGGTGAGTATTTGTTTTTGTTTTCATTTTATTTGTGAAATGAAAGCCTGAAAATCTTTGATTTTCATTGTTTTCATTTTTCTAAATTTGATAATTTTAATGCGGAGGACGAGGTTTGAACTCGCGCAAGCACTAAGCTACACGGCCCTCAACCGTGCCCGTTTGACCACTCCGGCACCCCCGCATGATATAGCAAAGATGCTTACTTGAGGAGTTTTTCAAACTCATTTAAATCATTATTATATTCTTCTAAAGCAGTTAAAACCATCTCTTTACAATCTAATTGGCCCCAACTTTCAACATTAAATATGATATCTGAATCTTTAGTTACCTTAACAGACCCATTAGGCTCAGCAACTTCAGCGCATTGATTACAAAGATGACATTTTAATTCATTATCTTTATTGATACTTAATTTGTCGTCTTTTACATCAAAAACATTTACTGAACAACTATCTGCAACAGCTTGTGCATTAGATGGATTTTTATCAATAACAATACTAGGTTTAAATTGATAATATGATAAACCTGGTGAAAATTTAACATGATCATTACCTTGACCTAAAACTGCAGTAGCCACTAATTCTATTTTTTGATCTTTAAGTAATTTAGCAATAGGCATATCTCCAAAAACTGGTTTAACCTTTGGATCCTTGCTTTTAATTTCTGAAGCCGTAACTATTCCAGGTCCTTCAGATTTAAGTGTTAATTTTAAAGTACATCTGTTACATCCTTCTCCACCACATTTACAAGTTTTAATAGGAAAATAACTTTTAAGATCTGTTGATAATGGAATTAAACCTAATCTATGAGCTACAACTTCATCATATAATGCAGATGAATTATCTTTAAATTCTATTTCTTCAATAGCCATAGTTGGAACTTTTTCAATAATATATCTTCTAACTAAATTAGCAAAAGTGGTATTAGATCCTTTTATTATAAAAGACATCTTTTTTTCTTCTGAATTATTATTTAATAGTTCTATTTCCATCTTTTATACTCTCCTTCCTCTTCTACCGCCCTTTTTCCTACATCCGTCATGAGGTATTGGAGTAACATCTTCAATTATTCCAATCTTTAAACCCATTCTTGATAAGGCTCTAATTGCAGCTTGTGCACCTGGACCAGGATTAGAAGGTCCATTATGTCCACCAGGAGCTCTTATTTTAACGTGAATTCCATTAATACCTTTATCTTTAGCAACTTCTGCAGCCATTTTTGCAGCCATCATTGCAGCAGTTGGAGAACTTTCCATTCTATCTGATTTAACAACTTGCCCACCAGATGTCCTAGCAATAGTCTCTGTACCTGTGATATCAGTTATATGAATTATAGTATTGTTGTAACTAGAATAAATGTGTACTATTCCCCATCTCATATTATTATAATTATTTGGTCTCATTTTAGTTATTTTTTAGGTTTTTCTTCTTTTTTATCTGCTTTTACTTCTTTTACTTCTTTTTTAGCTTCTTTCTTTTCAGCAGGTTTTTCTTTTGATTCTTTTTTATCTGCTTTTACTTCTTTTACTTCTTTTTTAGCTTCTTTCTTTTCAGCAGGTTTTTCTTTTGATTCTTTTTCATCCTTTTTATCGTCCTTGGTTTCTTCTACTTTCTTTTTAACAGGTGCTTTTTCCTCAATTACTCTTTCTGGATGATCTGCACTTGCAAAAGGACTTTTAGGTACGTATGAAAGTGATTTTTCTTCATTTGCATTAACTAAATATGATGGTGAAGTTATTTTCTTCCCACTAACCAAAATATGACCGTGGATTATTAATTGTCTTGCTTGTTTCATAGATCTAGCCATACCTTTTCTATGAACTAAAGTTTGTAATCTCCTAGCCATAACATCTTGAACTTTTAAATTTAATATGTCTTCAAAACCTTGATCAGCTCGGATTAAAAGTAATGATTTTAATTTTTGAATTAAATTTTCTTTTTCTTTTTCTGCTTGTGAACCCATTAAAGTTACAAGTTTTTTACTTTGATTAGTTGCATTAGATAAGAAAGAATTCATTTTCCAGATTTCTTTTTTATTTTTAAGACCATATTCTACAGCAAGCTTACTTTCATCTTCTAATCTGACTTTTTGCCATGGATGACTAGGTGTTCTATACTGTTTCCTTGCTTTTCTTGGATCTCCCATTTTTAATTTTTACCGGATTTAGCTCCTTTTTTTCTTTTTACTCCTAAACTACCTTTACCTTTATTCCTTCTGAAATTTGATTTTGTTTTTTGACCTCTAACAGGTAATCCTTTTGAATGTCTAACGCCTTTATAACACTTAATCATTTTCATTCTTTTAATATCATTAGCTTGAGTGAAATCAAGATCTGCGGTTAATAAATGCCCATCTTCTCCAGTTTCATAATCTTTTTGTCTATTAAATAACCAAGTAGGAAGGTTATATTTAGTAGGATCTTTTAGAAGTTCTTCAATTCTTTTAACATGTTCTGCATCTAAATAACCTGTTTTTTGATTAGGATCAATCTTTAATGTAATACAAATAGCATTTGCAAATTGAAAACCAACACCTTTTATTTTAGTTAATGCCCTTTCTAATTTATAATTACCATTTAAATCTGCATTAGAAACTCTAATAAAATGTTTAAAGTCATCCTTTTTTACTTCAGGAGCTTTGGTTCCCGCATCTTGTTTTTGTTCAGCCATTTTTAATTATACATTATAAGCAAACGCAAAATGAATAAGATATATTCACCCTATATACGCGTTAACTCGGGTATAATAGAAAGAATAAGAGGTTTATTTAAAAGCGTTTCGGTTTTTCAGTGATTCCTAAACCATTCAACAGTTTCTTTTAAACCTTCTTCAAAACTATGCTTGGGCTTCCAACCCAATTCCTTCTCAGCCAAAGAAATATCTAAAACAATATCTCTCACTTCACCAACAATGGCATCAACATGTTCTATTTCTCCTTTAAAACCAATCTCATTCTTAAGAATATCAACAATCTGATTAACACTTATTTGTTTACCATTAGCTAAATGAAATAATTTGTGTTCAGGATTTTTATCGATACTATTGACGATAAATTCGGCTAAATCTTTAACATAAATAAAATCACGAGTTTGGTCACCATCGCCAAATATTTGTGGAACTTCATTCTTCAACATTTTAGATGCAAATATTGCTGTAACTCTTTTGGTGATTGGATCATCTCTCGGACCATAAACATTACCAAAACAAAACATCAAATAATCTAACCCATATAGTTTGTTATACATCCAAACGTAATGCTCGGCTGTATGTTTAGAAACACCATAAGGGCTACAAGGATTTAGAGGGTGATTCTCATCTACTGGTAAATATTCTGGTTCTCCAACTCGTGCACCACCTGTAGAAGTATAAATAATTTTTTTAACATCATGTTTCCTACATGCTTCAAGTATATTTATTGTCCCAATAATATTTGTTTTTGCATCATGAATTGGATTGTTTAGACTTTCCCTTAACATAACTTGTGCAGCCATATGTACCACCACATCAGGTTTTTCCTTTTCAAAAATAAAATCAATATTCTCCGTTATGTCATGTTCATAAAATTTAGCAGAAGAATTAAGGTATTCTTTTTTTCCAGTGCTTAAATTATCAACAATAACAACATCATTACCTTTTTGAATAAGAAAATCTACTACATGGCTTCCAATAAATCCACAACCTCCTGTAATTAATATTTTCATATTAAAGTATATAGGTTTAAAGCTTATAAATCTTATTAACTAAAAATACATTTTTTGTAATAATTACGAGAGATAATTAAGATTTAGGATATTGTTCATCCATACATTTAGGTGTTCCATACATTTCACAAGCCATTTCAGTACATGCAATATCACCATTTTCTAAAACTTCACATTGATTACAACCATCATAATAAACCCTACATCCCTCTAAAGAATTAATATCATCATCAACTATACTTTTATCAGAAGTACATCCAATAATTAGAATTAATCCAATCAATATCATGCATTTAACTATATTTTCCATATATCATTTATTATTTTAGTTTATATATAAGTTTCTATAACTTTAAATCAAATAGAAATAAAAAGGGTGGCTACCGGGATTTGAACACGGACCAGAAGATCCACAATCTCCTATGCTAACCAGATTACACTATAGCCACCACATAACAAAAAGAATAAGTAAAGCATTTATAAAAGTTTTGAAATTAATAAAATTTCAAATACGCTTAGGAATCTAATATTCCTTGCGTCCAGAAAACCTTTGGTTTTCTCGGACCCTGGAAATCAAAAATTTTCATTGGTTTTGAAAAACAAAGTTTTTCAAATACTCTGAAAATCGAAGATTTTAATTGGTTCCTTGTTAATTTAATTTAGAATAATTTAATATTATCTATCATTCAACCATGCTGCCTTTAAACTTTCTTCCAGCCAGCAAGTCATTTAAACTTTTAATATTTTTACCACTGATAAAAGCAACTTTTAATTTTAATTTCTTTGCGATTTTTGTAGCAATAGGATCAAATGGGACATTTAAACCTGCCTTCCACTCAGTTCCAACTATGCCTTGCATTTGGTTCCAATCTAACTTCTCAAGTTTAACAGCAGTCTTATGATATCTAGGATCTTTTGTATGAATATAATCTATATTTGTTAAATTAACAACATAATCGGCTTTGTAATTTTTAGCCCACATAACAGCGTCGTAATCAGATGAAGTTCCAGGTTTCCACCCACATCCAATAATAATTTTAGCACGAAGATTTTTAGTATTAAAATCAGGAACAACTACTTTGTGTGCATACTTTCCAAATATCACCCTAACGAGTTCTGCATTAAGTTCAGTAGCTTTAATCCCCATAACATCTAATTCAACATTAGGAACCTTCACAATTTTCTCAGCAGCAGAATTATAATTCCTACAAGTTTTTCCACCACCACAAACAATTACAACTCGGTTACCTTTTTTAACAAAATTAAGAATCAATTCACGAAATTTCTTAAGAAAAAAATAATCTATCTTATCCGGAACAATCAATGATCCCCCTAAGGACAATACAACTGTTTTCATATTAATTAATAATAAATTGCACTGTTTTTAAACTTTACTGTTAATCAAAGATTTTTTAAAGTAAGAATTATTTTTATTTAATATGGACCTAATAAAACATAAACAAGAGTTTGATAAGATAATATCTAAGTATAATTTATCAGACCAGGATAAAGCAGAAAAAATAGCAACATTTTTGACGGACTCTAAAAAAGAAAGTGTTTCTCCTAAAGAATTTGCTAAACTATTCAAGATGGAAGTTGAAGAAGCTACAATTTTTTTGTCTTTTATAGAAAAAGGAATTCAATTTAAAGAAAATAGATAACTTCTCTTGAATCAAACACTACCTAAACCAATAAACATAACTCCAATCATTATCAATGTAATTCCAATCCACTTTAGAGCGTTCATTTTTTCTTTTAACATTTTAACACTATACAAACAAACTAGAGCATAACTAACTGCAACTAAAGGATATAAAACAGATAAATCCCCCCCTTTTAATGCAGGAATAAACAAGATAGTACCAAAACCATAACATATCAAGCCAATTATTAAATTATAGTTTTTAATTAATTTAATCAAATTAAATGAAAACGAATCAGATGCCCTCTTCAAAAAGATAGGACCAAAAGCACCAATAATATCCGCTACTAATACTAGTCCGATTGCCCAGAGTGCAGTTGTCATTCTACAGCCTCTGCATATTTTAAAACTTCACTGCCTTTCCCACCAAAAGCAATAAAAATAATTCCAATAATTATTACCAAAACACCTAACCATTTGTAAAAAGTCATAACTTCATTAAAGAAATAAACAGATAACAAACTAACCCAAACATAACTTAATGTTACAATTGGATATAAAACAGTGACTTCACCAAATTTAAACGCAATAATCATAATAACAGCAGCTACAGCATACATTATTAAACCAATTATTAAATTATAATTAATTATCAATTCTAGTAAATTAAAACTAAGTGATCCTGAAGCTTTTTTATAAAACACTTGTGCAAAAGAAGTCAGAATAGTACAAAGTATCATCATTATAATTGCAAAAGTTTTAGTTGCCATTAAAATAAACCAAGAATCAAACTATATAAAGTTTCTGAAAAAAAATTATACTTGAGGTTCTTTATCCCATTCTGCTATTTGTTTTTCCCTATAATCACAATAACTTTTATAATCTTCTTTCATATCGGAAGGTAAACATTCTTCAATACCTTCTTGAGTTAAAGGAATTGCCTTCATGTTTCTTCCAGCAAATATGATTTTAACATCATAAGGAAAAACCTCAAGTCCACAATCTATAAATTTGGATCTTGTTGATCTGTATGATTCAAGGGCGTTAGGTAGATCATCTAAACAAGTAAATAAAGGACGCTTCCTTTCACTAGCATCATTTATATAATTTAATTGTCTTGAAAGATCATTATAAGCAATCTCCATCTCAAGTGATAACTGAGATTCCCCAATTTCTGCTAATTTATTTAAATCTTTCACTTAATAAGTTAGTCTGATCAACTTTATAAATTTTATCAAAAAGAAACAATTAATCTTCTAACAGAATCTCGATAACAGCTGCATATGCAGGTCTAGCAATAAATACACCAATCATCGCACCAATTATAGTAGTTATTGCAAATCCTTTAAAGAGACCAGCTCCTGCCCAATACAATGGAATCATTGCAACAATAGTTGTAAAAAATGAACCCATGATAATAAAGAAGGCATTTTGTAATCTTTTCTTCCAATCATAAGATTGTGCTTCTCCCCTCATAGTTTCATCTGTAATAACAATTAAATGATCTATTCCAGTACCAACAACTATAATTACTCCCGCTATAGCTGCTAAATCTAAATTCCAACCAATGAGTGCAGCAGTACCTAATAATATAACAACTTCAGTTATGGAAGTGAGTACAATAGGTAATGCAATTTTTAATTTTCTATATCTAACTAATACAACAACAAATACAGATGCAATAGCCAATAATCCAATTAGTAAAGCTGATCTGATAAATTCTTCCCCAAGTAATGGAGAGATATTATCTGTTTTTTGAATATTAAGTTTCACAGGTAAACTTCCTGTAATTAAAATTGTTTGTAATCTTTTCATATTAGCTAAAGAATTAAAAGTAGCTTCTTGTTGATTTTGTCCAACCCCTGAACCTGAAATTTGTATGTCTGTAACTGCCCTACCTTTTAGATCAGAACCAATGTTTAATTCATCAACTAGAGCATCATCCAAATATAATGAAAGTTTTTCACTTAAATATTCTTGATTATTTTCAGTTATAAGTTCTAAACCGGAAGTTAAATCTGCTTGTCTTTGAGCAGCTTCAGGACTTAATGAAATTGAGAATCTAAATCTACATGACCATGCACCATTAGATTGACCACAGCCAGTTGTTGGATCAATTCCTGATTCTTGAGCACTTCTTCCAACGTGGGTGATATCTTCTCCCCCCTTGAAAACTGAGTCATTACCTATCTTAGCCTCAAACTTACCTTGTTTAGCCATAAGTTCATTTACTTCTTCTTCATTAGCACCAGCAATTTCAACTAAGATATATTGATTACCTGATAAATCTCCTGCTTCCCTAACAACAACATCGCTTAAACCATAAACATTTAATCTATACTTCATATTTTCAAGAAGCAAATCCATCTCATCTGAATCTAAAATTTCTTCAGGTTCTAATAGAACTCTTGTTCCACCTTGTAAATCTAAACCTTTTCTTAAGTTAGTTGTAGGAGCATCATAAACAGAAAATCCTAAATCTTCTGTTCCAATAATCTGTTCTATTTTTTTATTAACTGATTGAGTAACATTTTGTAGTTCTTCAACAACTACAGAAGTTCCATTAATTTCTTCTTCAACTTCAACTAATTTTTCAACAGTAACCAATTCAGTTTCATTTAGAATAGTGATATTTAACAAAGGTTTTGTTATTAATTTATACAATTGTTTATTTGTTTTAACTTGAATGGTTCTATTAGGTTTCAAATCAGAAATTGCAGCATAATAATCTGCCATATTTTTGATAGGTTGATTACTAATAGACTCAATAACTTCCCTACCCATAGGTCTTGTATTAGCTTTAGGACTTTCAATTCCAGCAAGAGATGCAGAACTATTCGCAACAACATTTCTTATTGCAACACCTTCATTTGAAGAACCAGGTATTACTCCCCCATTTATTGCAACATAAGCAAAAACTATGAAAATTAATGCAAGTATAACTTTCCAATTCCTTGTTATTTTCTTAAACTGATCATTCATTTTTTGATTTACCTTTTTCTAAATATAATCTTAAAATACCTACATTTTGTATCCAGGTATATAACATATCAACAAATAATCCAACTAATAATATAACCATAATTTGCCTTATAACATCTGACTGTGTAAATATTAATGCAACTAAAACTGCAACTAATGTAGTTAGTGTCATTGTAAGTCCAGTTTTCATAGCGTTAAATAACCTATCACTAATAGAACCTTCTTTTCTTTTGATTAATTTAGTTGATAATAATATATTAGTATCCACAGAATAACCAATGATCATCAAGAAAGCTGCAATTCCTGCAGTTGATAATTTAATACCTAATAAATTTACAATTGCAAGTGAAACAATCAAATCACAAAAGACATTAAATACTACCATAAAACTAGGTGCACTTGTTTTAATATACATAACAATAATTACAATTCCAATTATATATGCAATAATATCTTTTATCAAAGAAGTATTACCAAAAAACATTAAAATTCCAACAAGTAAAGTCAAAGCTGTTCCTAAGATTTTTAATTTCATATTAGTTCCAAAATACCAAAAAACAACAATACCCATAAATAAGAATGAAACATAAATTGCTTTGATTATTTCTTTAAAGAAACTCTCACCAAGACTAGAACCCATAAATTCTACACTGTAATCCCCTTTTTCGAGTTTCCCGATTTTGGGTTCAAGTGCCTTTAATATATCGTCAGATTCAACATCAGCCCCATCTATAATTACTCCAACCTGTTTTCCAGCACTCTTTAAACTTCTAATTGAAATATCTGATTGAGGTAATTCTAACGCTAAATATTCTTCTAAAGCATCCACATCAATACTGCCCTCATGAGGGATAGTTATTGTAAGCCCCCCTTTCAAACTAACATCTTTTCTAACAAAGTCCCCAGTTATAGCAATCTGAGCACCTATTAATATTAGTGATAGTATTAATATAACAAAAGGAATGATTAATAATTTTTTATATTCAGTATCGTAAAAATCTTTGATTAAAGGTAATAATGGTTTTCTTGGTTTTTTTACCTTTTCTTCTTTCTTTTCTTCTTCTTTAAGTTCTTCTTTCACTTCTTCTTGTTCTTTCTCAGGTTCTTCTTTAGCTTTTTCTTCTTTTACTTCTTCTTCAACTTTCTTTTCAGTTTCATGAGTCTCTTCAGATTTTTCTGATTCAGGAGTTGCTTCTTTTACTTCTTCTGATTCTTCTTCAACTGGATCTTCTTTTACTTCTTTAATATCTTCAACATTAGATTCTTCAGAATTATCAACTACTTTAGGAGTTTCATCAACTTGTTCTTTCTTTTGTTCACCCTCACTCATAGAGATTAAGAAAAAAGGTTGTTTTATAAATATTTCTGTTTACTAGGTATAATATGGAAAAAGATAACATAATAATTCCAAATAAAGAGGAATTTGAAAAGAAAAAAGGAATTTTCATTGAAACAGGAAAAGAGAATTTTCACATAATATCTGATTTTGATAGGACCCTAACAAAGGCATTTGCAGAAAATGAAGAAAAACATAGTTCATTTTCATGGATAAGAGAGAATGAATACCTTGGACCTAAATACACTAAAGAAGCATATAGGCTATTTGAAATATATTATCCATTAGAAATATCCCCTGAATTAAGTCAGGAAGAAAAGAATTCGAAGATGAATGAATGGTGGGAAAAACACATTCAATTATTCATTGATAATGGCCTAAATAAAGAGATAATAGAAAAAACAATAAAAGAAAACGATATAGAATTAAGAAATAATTGCAAGAGATTAATTCAAACATTAGAAAAAGAAAATATCCCTTTATTAATATTATCTGCAGGTTTAGGGGATGTAATCAAAGGTTTCTTGGAAAAAGAAAAAATTATGAATAATAAAATACATATCATATCCAATTTTTTTGAATTTGATAAAGATGAAAAAGCAGTTGGATACAAATCAAAAATAATCCACACATTCAACAAAAATGAATCAAGTGTAAAAAATACCCCTTATTATGAGGAAATAAAAACAAGAAAAAATGTTATCTTACTCGGTGATAACTTAGGTGACTTAATGATGAGTGAAGGAATTGACCACAATTCTATAATAAGGGTGGGCTTTCTAAATGAAAACGAAGAAAAATTATTAGAACAGTTTAAAGATAACTTCGATGTAATCATTCTAAATGATGGTCCAATGGATTTTGTTAATGATTTAGTAAAAGAGATAATAAATTAATCCCCCATTAAAATCATACTCTTAACAAAACCAAGGGAAACAACGTTGACGTGGTTTGTTAAAGCATAGATTTAACAAAGCCATAAAACAATGGTGAAGGTTTACCAAATCTTGAATTAAATTCTGGATGACTTTGTGTTGCAATATGAAACTTATTTTTAGGAAGTTCCATAAATTCCATAAGCTTTCTATCAGGAGATACTCCCGAAAATACCAGACCTTTTGATTCCAAAGTTGAAATAAAATTTGGATTAACTTCATACCTATGCCTGTGCCGCTCTTCAATTTGAGATTTACCATGATACAATTTCCTAACAATACTGCCATTTTTCAAATTAGCAGGATATGAACCTAGCCTCATAGTACCTCCATATTTATCATTAACGATCAACTCTTTTTGTTCTTCTAATATATCAATAACTGGAGATTTAGTTTTTTCATTAATCTCAGTAGAGTTAGCATCTTTGAGTCCGCACATATTTCTTGCAAACTCGACAACTGCTAATTGCATACCATAACAGAGTCCCAAAAAAGGAATATCGTTTTCTCGAGCATATTTTATAGAACTTATTATCCCCTCAATACCTCGTTTTCCAAAACCGCCAGGAACAATTATACCATCAAATCCCTTTAATTCTTTGAGTTTTTTAATGTCTTTTTCATATACTTCTGAATCAACCCAGGTTAAGATAGGTTTTCTATCATTAGCCCACGCCGCTTGCTTAACAGCCTCAATAACAGAGAAGTATGAATCTGCTAATGTGAATTTACCAGTTGCAAAATATTTTCCTACCACTGCAATTTTTACTTCTTTCTTTAAATTTTTAGTCTTATCAACAAGTTTTTTCCATTGCACCAGATTGCTCTTTTTCTTTTTCAAACTTAAAATATCTAAAATATTATTACCAATATTTTGTTTTTCTAAAATTAAAGGCACTTCGTAAATTGAAGGAACATCAGGTGCCGAAATAATATTGGGTTTAGGAACATTACAAAATGTTGCTAATTTTTGTTTCCTTGGTTCATCCAATTCATGTTGCCCTCTACATACTAAAATATCTGGTTGAATTCCAGAAGAATTTAATGTTCTAACAGCGTGTTGAGTAGGTTTAGTTTTCATCTCACCAACATGTGCAGGTATAGGTAAATAAGAAACCATGATAAACAAAACATCCTTTGGTGAAGCTAATTTCATCATTCTAGCAGCTTCCAAAAATAAAATATTTTGATATTCGCCAACCGTCCCACCAATCTCAATTAAAACAATATCTGCATCAGCCTTTTTTTGAGCTTTTTTTATCCTATCAATAATTTCAAGAGGGATATGAGGTACAACCTCTACACATTTCCCACCATATTTCAAATTACGTTCCTTCTCAATAACCGATAAATAAACTCTACCTGTGGTCATATAATTAGCAGAAGAAATATCCTCATCGATAAACCGCTCATAATTTCCTAAGTCTTGATCAGTTTCATCTTTATCATAAGTTACAAATACTTCGCCGTGCTCAATCGGATTCATAGTACCCGCGTCTACATTTATATAGGGGTCAACTTTAATGCATGTTGTTTTGTATCCCTTACTCTTAACTATCTTAGCAACTGAAGAGGCAATCACCCCTTTTCCAACAGAAGACATTACTCCCCCAATAACAAATATGTATTTAGCCATAGAACAAATCACCTCTTAAAATCATTAAACCCGACAGAATTACTGTGTGCATATAATACAAGATAAAAAGAGGTATTTAAAGATTGCGGTAATGAAAAACCTAAAAGGTCCCTTAAGAAGTATAAAAAAACAATTTAGATTGTTATGTAAAAAAGATAAATTTTAATCTTAAAACCCAAACCACATAATCAAGCTTCTAAAGAAATGAAACCCGTCAAAGCCAGGAATAGGTATCATGTTAAACACACATAAAAATAAATTCAACTTAGCAGAGATACCAAGCATCCTATAATATTTCCTATTAACTAATTTGCCTCTAATCAAAAACAGACACAATCCCCATATAACTAAATTAGTCAATGGTCCTGCAACAGAAACCAATGCAGATTGTAGATAAGGCAAAGGTGTATGTGTAACGTATCCCCCAACAAAGAATAATAAAGGAAAATTGAGCATCCTCATTACAATAACAATTGCATACAAACTATAAGGTGCATGTAAAGTAGCAACAGCACCAAAACCCATTGCAACAAACTTATGAGCTAATTCATGAAAAACAACAGCAGGTGCAGCAACCATAGCACCAAACTTCAAATCCTCCCAGAAAGGATTCTTATCATAATAAGTTAGAGGATCATAACCTTCAGTAGGTGCCCTTTTGATAAAAGTAGAAAAAATATAACCTATTGCAAAAGTCATTACTACGATAGCAATTATCTCGTCAATTGTGATAAACATAAAATAATAGAATAATTATAGTTTATATTAGTTTGGGTTTAAGAATAAATTTCATTAGTTGGTGAAAATACTTCCTGAATTCTATCTCGTTCATCTGCAACCTCACCAGGAAGTAATTGCTTCTTTAAATTAAACCATATACCATTTGAATTATAATCCATCCCCAGAAATTGATAAGCAGTTCCTTCAATTAAACCCTCAACGGTTTGTTTTATGTGAGGTAATATGTCTTTAGCACCAAGATACCTATCACCAAACACATCTTCATCATAATCGGCCATATCTTTGCCATGTTCAATAAATTGGATATTGCCATGATAAGATACAGAAGTACCATTATCCCCTTTGTTGATCTTAAAAACTCCCTCAAAATCTAATCCAACATCACTAATAATAGGCATAGTTTCAGCAGTATCTAAATAGTCCCCTGTTTCTCTTTTCTCATGAGGCAAACTTACTACATACCCTCTTAATTGATTTACAATATCTGCTAACATCTTAATCAAATGTGAAGATATAACTCTTTATAAATGTTACCATTTATCAGTTAAGTCAAATTAAGTAATCAAGAAAAGTAACCTTTTTATACCCTCATCCAACTTAATACTTATGCCTAAAACAGAAGAAATCAATTTGATTCTACAAATAATCAAAAAAAGTAAAAAATATAATTCTATCTCCGAAGAATTATTAAAAAAAGAAATCCAAAAATATTTTAAATTAAATCCTAAAGATATTAATCTATTAGAAAAACCAAAATCCAAAAAGTTTAAAGAAATAATTAAAGCAATAAAATCAAAAATACATTTAGCATATGGTTCTTTTCAAACAAAAGATAAAGGAAAAAGAGAGGAATATTTAAAAAATATTCAAGGTATTAATGATTATAAAAACCATGATCTCATCCTCTCAACATCAGTTTCATCTAAAGAGCGTCTTAATGATTACAAGACCTTATACAGGAAGATTTTCAAAATAACAGGAAAACCTAAAAAAATAATTGATTTGGGTTGCGGATTAAATCCAATCTCCTATCCCTATATTGGCATAACTGATTTGATATACAAGGCATATGATATTGACAGAGAAGATTGTGATTTCTTAAACAAATATTTCAGTTTAATGAAAGATTATACTAAATTAAAAGGAACTGCAACAATGCAAGATCTGTCTTCAATAGAAGAGATAAATAAAGTTCCAAGAGCAGACGTCTGTTTAATGTTTAAATTTTTAGATGTAATCGAATCTAAGGGCCATAAATTAAGTGAACAAATAATCAAAACATTAAATTGCAAATATATTATATCTAGTTTCCCAACAAAAACTGTTTCAGGCAATAAAATGAAACATCCTTACCGTGGATGGATTGAAAAGATGTTAGAACGAATTGATTATAAATTTGAGAAAATAACAACTGATAATGAAATATTTTACATTATAGAAAAACAATAAGTATATTTCTAAACAATAAATCTTTATAAAGCTTAAATTAATTCTAAATTTATGACATCTTTAGTGGCATCATTAGGAAAAACACCAGCAACAATTGCTCACGTTGCAGAGATAGTAAAAAAAGAAGAATGGGATAAAGTTTATATTATTACAGAAGAAAAACCAGCTAATTTTCCTACTAAAAATGTAGAATTTATTATGATAAATGAAAAAGACATGCTTCCAATTCTAGCAGTAAAGATTCAAGATATTCTAAAGTCAAAAATCAGTGACATGGAAGTTGCATTAAACTTAGTCTCAGGTTCTGGCAAATTACACACGGCAACATTAGCAGCCCTACTCAAGACAGGACTCGCTATAAGATTAGTTGTACTAACACCCCAGGGTGTAAAAGAGATATAAAATTATATCTTCTTAACAATACCCTTAAACGCATCAACTTCTACTAAATCACCATCCTTAAGAACCTTAGTTGCATTACCTGTTCCAATAATACAAGGTATGTTAAATTCTCTTGAAACAACAGCTGCGTGAGATAACATTCCACCCTGATCTGCAACTATTGCTGCAGATTTATTTATCAAAACTATCAATTCGGGTGTGGTACTATGTGCAACTAAAATATCGCCTTGATTCATCTTGGAAATCACTTTATTTACATCGCCCATATTAGTTAACATTGGAGCAACAACAACTTTTCCTTTTACTTTACCTTTATTAGCAACGGTTCCTTTAACCATATTAAATTCATTAGACTTAATAAACTCATCAAAAAGGTCTAATGCTTCTTCATGAGCATATCTAATAACCTGATTACCTGTTCTCTTAATTGCATAACATTCTTTTCTTTTTTCAATAATATTTCTACTAATAGTCTTTCCATCAAATAAATCAAGAATTTCATCAGAGTATAAATAAATAGCATCAGTATCTTCTTCAAGATACTTAATTGAAATTGCTTTTAAAAGATTTAAAAGAACACCATCTTCAAAAATGAATGCATTTAATATTTCACGTCCTTTAAACTTTAATTGTCCTAAATCCTCCAAATTTGATTTCAAAACTAAATCATTAGTTTGTTGCATTTTTTCATACGCTAAGTCATGATAAAAAAATTCAGTATAACCATAAAAATTCCAAAACTTCAGAAAATCTTTAACTAAATCTTGAAATTCTTGTTTGGAAACTTCCATAGGTTTACTAAATTTAGGGATGATATCTTTTTTAGCATGAGTTATAAACTCTCTAAATGAATCAGCATATTCTTTATACTTTTTTTTATCCCTAAATAATTCAAAACCTTTTTGCATACAAACTTTTTCTTTTTCTTTATCAATAAAAGTATGCCAAACACCATTTTCTGATATAATTAAAGAATCTCCAAGCCCAATTGAGGTGTTTAAAAAAAACTCACTATGGAGATTTGTCGTTATACCATTAATTCTAAACAAAGGGTTATAATCTTTTAATTTTATATTCATTTTCATTCACCTCATAAAATATTATTTTGAACCTGTCCCCGTTTCATTAATTACCTTATCAATTGCCCTTGGAACTAATTCTCTTAATTGATCAACTACAGCCATATACACATCCTTACCTTTACTAAATGCATTTTGAACTTCTGCTTCGTCTTCACCCAATACGTATTTTGAAATAATTCCCGTAATAGGGTTATAATCTGAGGCAACATAAATTCCATCAACTGCTTTTAAATTACTAGCACCCATACTCATTACAGCAATCACATCTTCTCTTGCTTGAGTTTGTTTAAAGTTACCATCAAGAAATTTTTCAATCCCTAACTCTTGAGCAACTTCTCTGCATTCAGCTTCTTCAATATCAGAATAATGAGCCCTACATTTTTCTGCAGTTTGATCAAAAAAAGATTTATATTGTCCATTTTCACTACATACTTTTTCAACATCTTCAAGATTGTAGCCTTTAACAAGTCCAAATTCAGTATCATCACAAATACCATCCCTAAAACCACTTTCAATAACCATTTTCTTTATTCTCAAAGGCATATTTCCTGCTAACACTGAGTCTGCATGTGACCCAGAGGAAATTGACCTATATTCTAAATCTAAATTTTGTCTCACTAAATAGTCCTGAGCAATTGCTCTTGAAATTGTACTCCTTCCATTATTTGCAGTACATACAAATTCGATTGTTTTATTTTCCATTTTTATTCACCACCCCCATTTTGTTAAAGCAGTTGAGAACTGCTATTTTATCATACAATAGTAACAACAGGATGGATATATAAAGGCTGGTGTCCCATAAGGGGGCAATTATAAAAAGGTTTATATAATGTAGATATAAACAAACTATATGGATATACTAGATTTAAAGAAAATAGGCCTTACAGAAGGAGAAATCAAGGTATACTCTGCATTACTTGATCTGGGTGAAACAACAAGAACAGAACTAGCTAAGAAATCAGGAATTTCCCCTTCAAAAATATATGATGTTGCTAACAGATTATTAGAAAAAGGAATAATCTCATCAGTTAAAAAGAATAATGTAATTCATTTTAGTGCAGCTAACCCTGAAAGAATAAAGGAATTCATTCAAAATAAAGAAAAAGATTTGATAAAAGAAAAAAATGTAGTTGACGAATTGCTGCCTTTGTTAATCGGAAAATATACAAAAACAGAAGAACAGACAGACATAGAAGTTTTTTACGGTTGGGAGGGTATGAAAACAATTTTTAATGATAAAGTCAAAGAAATGGAAAAAGGGGAATCAGATTATATCTTTGGAGCAAGTAAGGGTTATGACAGTCAACAAGCAGACATATTCTTCAGCCAATATTATGTGAAAAAAAGAAAAAAGGGTTTTGGGAGTAAAATAATATTTAATGAGGATGTTAAAAAAAATATCAAAAGAACTTCAATTTTCAGAGAAGTGCCAAATGAGATTAGGTTTTTAAATCAAGAAACATTTACTGAAATTAATCTTTATAACAATACTGTCTTAATTATTATGCTTTTAAAAGAACCCATCATAATAAGAGTTAAAAACAAAGAAGCTGCAGATTCATTTAAAAAATTCTTCGATTCATTATGGAAAACAGCAACACCTTAAAGAATTCACTTACCCAAATTCTTAGGTAAATAAGCAATAATTGTTGCAATTAAAGTCAGTCCAATCACCCATGATAAAAAAGATTTAAACAGAACATCCCCTCCATAAAAATAATACATTAGAAGTGCAGCTAAGACTCCAACTAAAATAGGAATTGGAACCAATTTTCTAATGTTCCTTTTTTTCTCTATCTTTTCTTTTCGCTCCCTCATAGCTTTGATAGTATCTCTATGGTGCATAGCATATCTAACCTGCTGTTCCCATCTTCTTAAAGGTTTTTTATCGCTCATGTTTTATATTTCAAAAATTTATTTTTTTATCGTTTTTAGAATTTTAAGGACTTTCAATAATACCGTACCAATCATATAATAATCTATCAACTGCCCTAAAAATTTCTTCATCAGGACCTTGCATAACTGCACAATTATCATCTAATAATATTTCAGTAGTCTGGGCACTTCTAACCCATAATACGGTTTTATCTTCATCATCACAAGTTACAATTGGACGAGCAGAACAAGCATTATCTTCTTCTTTAGTCTCATTTCTAAGACAAGCAGTAATTGTTCTAACATCCATACCTTTTACTAAATTAAGGTTAAGCTCAGCAGCAGCAGTAATAACTACACTTAAATTTTCTTCAAGTGGATCAAATGTGATATAAATTGTAGAGGTATCCAATCCTTCTCTAAGACTTCCCTTAACAGGGATTGCATCTACATGAGCAGGACTATAGTGGAAATGAAGGTTATACAAATAACCCCTCCTTTGCATCTCAGTATGCCATAAATTTTCATATTCAACAAAAACAAATCCATTATACATAAAACCATGTTCTGTTGAACCTTGTTCTATTATATCTTTAATCCAATCATCCATAGACTCTGGTTGCATCAATCTAACACCTAATAATATCAAACCTAAAACAATAATAACCCCTGCTAAAAGAATAAACATGTTAACAACAGAATTACTTTTTTTAACTTCTTCTTGTAATTCTTCAGAAGAATCATTAATATTTCCTAAAACCAATCCTTCCTTTTTTTCTTCTCCCATCTTTAACCCATTATTCCAATTAAACCAAATAATAACCTGTCCTTTATAGCAATAAAATCAGATTCTGATTTGGACTTTGCAATGATACAATTACCTTGTGTGTAAACTTTTGTTTCGTTTGACTTTTCAAACATAATAACTGGAACTGATGCAGTAGCATCAATACAAGTGATCATAGGTTTTTCATACTCATTAAGTTGAGTAAAACCAACTCTGGCATATTGATTATTAAGAGCCAAATAATTAGATAATTCAAATACAGATAAAGCAATCGCTTCTTTATATTCGCTATCTATATCGGAAGTCATATCTATTTGCATACTATTTGTTAGCCTATTAATAATATCCTCTGAAACATTAATATTCTCAACTTGAGATGGAAAGAAATCAAAAATATATTCACTTTGATCTATTTTTGTTCCCCACCTATTACCAATACGATTAAATTTAAAATCATTATAAGATATCTGCTCTGCAGTATCTTTTCCAAACATATAACCCAGTACACTCATAGTCATAATTAGTACAATAAATATGCCCATAGCTTGTTTTTTTCTTTTTTCAGCTTTAGCTTCACTTCTTCTCATGAAATCACCATAAAAAAAAGAATAGAACTCATTTATATTAGTTTTGATTTCAGAGAAATCAAATACTTAGGAAAAATTTAATTTTTCCTTTGGTTTTGATTTCGAAGAAATCAAATACACTGGGAATACGAAGTGTTCTCATTGGTTTTGATTTCATACATTGAAATCAAACACCTTGAAAATACGAAATGATTTCATTGGTTTTGATTTAGAGACCTACAAGTTAAGAAAATAAATATATTATAAATAATCTTCAAGTGCCTTATCCAGGAGGTAGATACCTCCTTTTCTGACTTCAAGTATTAAATTCGTTTTAACATGAAGCTGATATCCTTCAATATCTTGGAGAAGTTTATTTAGTCCATTAGTATATTCATATTGAGTTTCCACATCATAAACATCTACTCGAAAAGGAGATACCCTTTTCTCCATTTTTGACATGTAATTACATTTTAAATGGAAAGGGTCTGATTCAATGAATATATTTATATTAAAAGGAAACTCAGACTCAATCTTATAAAGTTGATTATCCAATGCAATATTAAATAACATGAAGAATTTTAATCAATCTAAATATATAAATATTTCCATATTCAAAGATTCATTTAGATTAGATCAGATAAAATAAATAGAATTAAGACAGACCAAGTATTCTAATTGTAGCCTTATCTAGGGAACATTCACCATTTTTTAACATTGTCTGATATTTTGCATCATGAAAATCAGACCCATATGTTACCGCCATTCCTTTGTCAAGGGCATAATTTTCAAAAGAGATATTTTTATCATTAAATTTAGGTTGAACCTCTAAACCATCTACTACTTTAAAATGTTTTTCTAACTCTGAAGGGTCTTTAGCATATATAGAAGGGTGTGCTGCTATAACAATACCTCCCGCTTTATGAATTTCATTTGCTGATTCTTCCCAAGAGATAAAATTACTAGTTTTAACATGATGAACCACACTAGATCTACCCAAATAAAGATTAAAGATCTGTTTAACATCAACGTCACCATGTTGTTCTTTAAAATATTGAGTACAATTTTCATCAGATAACATGGTACGTAAAATTGCTATTTTCCCTAATGTAGACTTTGGAAAGTTATTTTCAACATCCTCAAAATTAATTGGAACACCATAATCTTGTAATTTATCAACTCTCGCCTTGCAAACTTCTGCTTGTAAACTTTGAGAATATTTAACAAAACTTCTAAAATTATCATCAGTAACATCAAAATTATAACCAAGCATATGATAATCTATAGTAGTTATCTCAACCCCCGGCATAAGATCAATTCCTAATTTATTAGATTCCTCTAGCGCTTCAGCAAAACCATCTAGACTATCATGGTCAGTTAAAGAAATACGTTTTAATCCATTTGACTTAGCTTTCTGAACAACATGCGTCGGAGAATTAACCCCATCTGAATAAAAACTGTGTAAATGCAAGTCTACATATATCATAAAAATAGGAATGTAACTCACGTTAAAAACATTTCGTTTACTTAAAATATAGTATATGTATTATTACATATATAAATACATATAATTATACCGAAACCTTTATATATCAATATACTTAAAAATACCTATATGAGTTCAAACACATCAATTCTACAATATCCCAACGATAAACAATTTATAGTTACACTCCCTAAAGGTTTAACATTAGCTAAAGGATGGAAACAAGGAGATACTTTAGAATTTTCAATAGATAACAATGGGGATATAATCATAAAGAGAAAATGAGAGAAGTAATAATCAAGCTGGAAAATGTATGGAAAACTTATCAGATGGGTAATGTTAAAGTTAATGCACTACAAGGTGTTGATCTCACAATCAAAGATGGTGATTTTGTAGCAATTATGGGACCATCAGGTTCAGGAAAATCAACTATGATGAATCTAGTTGGATGTTTAGATATTCCTTCAAAAGGAAAAATATTTTTAGATAGACAAAACATAGCACATTTACATGAATCAGACTTGGCTCAAATCAGAGGAAAAAGAATAGGTTTTATTTTTCAACAATTTAATTTGATTCCAACACTAACCGCATTAGAAAATGTAATGTTACCCATGTCATTCCAAGGAGTTAGTATAGAAGAAAGGAAGAAAAAAGCTATGGAATTATTAGAACAGGTTGATTTAGGAGAAAGAGCGCATCATAAACCATCCGAATTATCTGGCGGTCAACAACAAAGAGTTGCAATTGCACGTTCACTAGCTAATGATCCGGAAGTAATCTTAGCAGATGAGCCAACAGGAAATCTAGATTCAAAAACAGGACATGAATTTATGGAATTTTTAAAAGAATTAAATATAAAAAAGGGCAAAACTATAATCATGGTTACACATGATGCATCAACTTCAAAATATGCTCAGAAAACATCAATATTAAAAGACGGGAAAATCGTCCAAACAGTTAAAAACTATTAAAATAAAAAAGTAGAAGGTGAAAAAATGAAATCAAATAAAATATTGTTAGCAATTATGTTTATAGTATTAGTTGGATTAGTATCAGCAGAGCCAGTACCAAGATATGGTGCAGTTGTTATTAGGGACGAAGTAACATATGGATTACTAGATCCCGATACTAACATGGTAAACCAAGTTCCTGATCCTGTTGAACCAGGTGGATATGTAGAAGTAAGATTTAAAGTTGAGAATATAGGGGCAGAAACTGTGGAAAACTTGGTTTTTGAATTACTACCCCAATATCCTTTTAGTCTAGATAGGGGATCCAAAGCAGTTAAAATGGTGGGAGATATTGTGTATCAAGCAGGAGATGAAGCGTATATCTTATATTATAAATTAAGAGTGGACAAAGATGCAATTGAAGGAAATAATCCAATTAAGGTTAGATATAGTATAGATTCAGGGCTAACTTGGTCTTCAAAAGAATTCCATGTTAGAGTTCAAACACAAGACGCAATGGTCAGTATTGAAAATGTGATTCTAGAACCTGGACAAATTGCACCAGGTAAACAAGCAAAATTAACTCTAGACATACAAAATAACGAAGATACATTAATCAAAGATATAAGGGTTAACCTAGGGGTTTTAACAAAAATAGTTACATCAACAGTAACAACAAGTGAACTTCCAATAACACCCATAGGTTCTACTAATGAAAAGATGATAAGAAACATTGGTGCACATCAGTCTGAAAATGCCACCTTTGATTTGATTGCAGACCCAGATGCGGAATCAACAATATATAAATTACCAATAACAATTTCATACATAGATAATGTAGGTACAAACTACAGCAAAATGTATTACACAAGTATTGTTGTAGGAGAAGAACCTGATTTAACTGCAGTCATTGAAGAATCAGAAATTATAACCTCTGGTAAAACTGGTGAAGTAAGTTTAAGATTTACAAACAAGGGTGCTTCAGATGTAAAATTTTTATATGTTGAATTATTAAAAAGCGAAAATTATGAAATTTTATCACAACCCAACGTGTACATTGGAAACATTGACTCAGATGATTACGAAAGTGCAGAATTTAATCTACACGTTAAAGGTACAAGGGACAAATCAGTTCAATTACCTTTAAGGATAGAATATAGGGATTCAAACAATAATGAATTCAAAAAGGATACAATCCTTAATTTAAGATTGTATTCAGGTTCAGAAGCAAAAAAATATGGGTTAGTTCCAGCAAGTAACCCTCTTAAAAGCATATTATTCCTAGCAATTGTATTATGGGGAATATGGTTCTATTATAAAAAGAAAAAGAACAAGGACTTGCTAAAAATAAGTATTGAAAAGTTAAAAATACTAAAACAAAAATTAAAAAGGAAAAAATAATTGGAGTATGAAATATGCTTGAAAAATTTTTTTCCTTTTTTGCAACAAACCTAGACCCAAAAAAACTTAATGATTATTTTAAGTTTGCATTAGGTAACCTAATCCATAAAAAAGTAAGGAGCTGGTTAACCCTAATTGGAATCTTTATAGGCGTAATGGCCGTTGTGTCTCTAATAGGACTAGGGGATGGTCTAAAAGCTGCAGTGTCTGCACAATTTGGTATAAGTGCAACAGAAGTAATAACAGTGCAAGCTGGTGGTTTTAATGCAGGTGGACCCCCAGGTTCAGGGGTTGTTAATCCTTTAACTCAACAAGATGTTGATGATATAGAGTCATTATCTGCAGTAAATAGGGCAGTAGCAAGAATTATTGAACAAGGTAAACTTGAATTTAATGATTTTGTGGGATTTGGTATGGCTATGAGTATGCCCGATGGAGATGATAGGAAATTTACATATGATGCTGTAGATATAGAAGTTGAATATGGAAGATTATTAAAAGATGGAGATAATAAAAAAATACTTTTAGGATACAATTTTGGTCAAGAAGAAAACGGGTTTGAAAAAGCCATAAAAGTGGGAGATTCTGTTTTATTACAAGGGACAAAATTTGAAGTAGTTGGAATTATGGAGAAAAAAGGTAGTTTTATTTTTGATAATATTGTAGCAATAAATGAAGCACCATTAAAACAGTTGATGGATGATCCAAATAGGGTCGATGTTATAGCAGTTCAAGTAAAAAATAAAGACCTGATGGAAAAAGCAACAGAAGATATTAAAAAAGTTTTAAGAAAAAATAGGGATGTAAAAGAAGGGGAAGAAGATTTTAGTGTAGAAACACCTGAATCTGCATTGTCCACTGTAAATGATGTTTTAACAGGCGTACAAATATTCATTGTAATGATCGCTTCTATTTCAATTATTGTTGGATCAATTGGTATTGTAAACACCATGACCACATCAGTATTAGAACGAAGACAACAAATTGGTATAATGAAAGCAATTGGAGCAAAAAATGCAGACATATTTTTTCAATTTTTATTTGAATCAGGGATGATGGGTTTATTTGGCGGGATAGTTGGTACATCACTTGGAATGCTCATATCTTTTTTTGGAGTGATTGGAATAAATAATTTTATAGGTGCAGAAACACCATTCAAAATAAATTGGATTTTGATTTTAGGGGCACTAGCAGGTAGCTTTTTAATTGGAGCAATAGCAGGGATAATTCCTGCAATGAATGCTGCAAGAGAAAATCCGGTAGACGCTTTACGGGATTAGCGTAAAGCACACCACACAACGCTCTGCGTGATTAATATGATAAGTAAAGAAAATATAATATATTCATTGAAAAATATTTGGGAAAGAAAATCACGTAGTTTTCTAACCTTACTATCAATCTTTATAGGAATTGCTACAATATTTATTTTTGTAAGTTTTGGATGGGGATTATATGCTTATATAGACGAAATTTCAGGAGAAGGTTCTGCAGACAAATTTACTCTAGAAGGGAAAGGATTTGGAGCACCAGGAACATCTTCTGTAGAATTAGGTGAAGATGAATTAGATGTTGTAGAGGGTACTAAAGGGGTACTAGAAGCAGAAGGTGCTTATTTTAAGGCCACCGAAGTAGAACAAAATGGAGTCAAAAAATATTTTTATCTTATTGGAGCTGATTTTGATAAACAATTAATTATGGGAGTAGGTAATGTAGGCTTATACAAAGGAAGATTATTAAAAAATGGGGATTCTGGGAAAGTTGCACTAGGTTACAATTATCAATTTGATGATAAAAATTTTCCAAAAGGACTCAACTTAAATGATAAGATAAAAATTGAAGGTGAAAAATATAGAATAGTTGGATTTTTAGAAGAAGTGGGCAATCCTGCAGATGATGCTAATATTTACATGGATATAGATAGTTATGAAAAAATATTTCCAGATGAAAGTTATGCTATGATAATTGGACGTGCAAACATAGATGAGATGGAAGAAGTTGTCAATCGTGTCAAAAAAGAAGTTAGAGAATTTCGTGATGAAGAGGAAGGAAAAGAAGAGTTCAATGTTGCATCATTTCAAGATCAAATTGAAGCATTTACTGGTGCTTTAGATATTGTAATTGCATTCATAATACTAATTGCATTAATTTCAGTGGTAGTTTCAGCAGTTAACACAGCTAATACTATGGTAACTTCAGTTTTAGAAAGGATAAGGGAGATAGGAGTAATCAAATCAATAGGCGCAAAAAATTCAGAAATTTTTAACATATTTTTATTTGAATCATCATTTTTAGGATTATTAGCAGGAATTATAGGGGTTTTACTAGGTTCATTAATAGCAACAATTGCAGGAGCATCATTATCTGCCCTAGGATGGGGATTTTTACAACCTTACCAATCATGGACAATATTTGCAGGAGGAATTGCTTTTGCAACAATAGTAGGTGCAATTTCTGGAATAGTTCCAGCAATCCAAGCGTCTAAATTAAAACCAGTAGACGCACTAAGGTATGAATAATGGTCGAAATAAAAAAGAAAATACTCTCAGAATATTTTCAAAAAATATTAGATGGCAAAAAAACATATGAACTTAGGTTAGCAGATTGGGATTGTAATGAAGGGGATATCTTAATCCTACAAGAATGGAACCCCAAAAAGAAAGATTTTACTGGCAGAACCATGAAAAAAGAAGTAACTTATGTTGGAAAAACAAAAGACATTGATTTCTGGTCAAAAGAAGATGTAGAAAAATACGGCTATCAAATAATTTCTTTTAAATCATAAAAAATAAAAAAACAGAACTTAATGTTCTGTGAGGCCACCAATAATTAATAATGCCCCTTCTGTCGTTATTAAGATCCTATAGACCATATCACCTAATGGTATGTTAAAGGGTAAGATTCCAAAACCATTTAAGATAGGAATTAGACCAAATATTAACAGAACTATACCTAATAATATCAATAACCAATGTAATGTATAAGCTGGAGGTTCAATAAATCCATCTATAACAACATAAATTCCACCAATTGCTACAATCCATATTAATGTATTAATAGCCAGATTACCGATTAGAGGTATATTAAAACCTAAAATACCCCATTTGTTTAGTAAAGGTAATAGCCCAAATGCGGCAAGGATTACACCCACAAAAAAACTAATTGTATCTCTTGGAGCAGTAAATACCCTCCCTTTTTTATTGTTAAACATGTTTTTTCACCTCTATAATCTTCTTTGTTCTAAATTAAATAAATTTAAAGCTTTACCGTGAACATCTCTGATCCCTAATTTATATGCTTTTTCAAGTACATGAAATGTGCTTATTAAACTTTCCCCATCTGTTTTACTAAAACCTGATTTAATATACTCATTAATTCTTTGTATCTGATCAAAGATAATTCTATAGATGTAATATAAAGCAATAAAATCATCCCTCAAAATTAATCTAAGGTCATTTTGTTCCTGAATAAATCCATTAATTACTTCTTCCCTTTTTGCTTTTTTCCTTTTTATTATATCTCTCCTTTCTTTATATGCATCTGATTTTAATGCTTTAAATATTGCAGAATCATCAGTCCCAAAACCCTTGAATACTACAGGTTTGTCACCTTTTTCTAATCTAACTAATTCATTTATTTCATTTCGAGTATTTACATTTAAAACTTTAAGTTGGTCTTTTAATTTTAATTTGATATTATTATCTTTAGTTTTAGATATTTCTTCTACAACATCATCCATCTCCCTTTTTATAAGAACATGTTGCCTCTTAATGATATCTAAGGAAAAATGAAGTTCTTTCTCTAGATTAGTTCTTACTTTATTTATATGATTATTAAGATCCTTAGATTCCCCTTTTTCCAAGTCTTTTTGTTCAAGTTCTTCTAATTTTAATATTTGATTGTGCAACCTATAAAGTCTTCTTGCATCCCTTCTTGATTTCCATGCTAAGCCTTTATCTGTTCTAAAAGAGATAAAACGCCTTCTAGCTCCTAATTCGAATATACTTGCCATCTTCTCACCTTATTTTCTTTATTTTTTGATTATTTAAATCTTTCGTCAGAAAGATTTATGCTTGAAAATCGTAAAACAATTTTAATTGTTGAAATATTTTGATTAAAGTTCATCAAAACCTCTTACAGTTTTTTTAGGTTTAAATTTCCCCCTAGGTTTTTTACCTTTACTCGAATCATTTGATCTTTTCTGTCTTCTTTTTTCTTTTTCACGATTTAGGGGTTCCTCAACTTGTTCAACTTTTTCAGACCCATATTCATTCAGTTCCAATTTCATATTTATAGAATTTATAAAACTATTATATTGATCTGCATGTTCTGGATCGGTTTTGATTAAAGAAAAACATTCTTTACGTAAGCTTTCTAATTCACCATCATTTAAATCAGAAATATCCTTATTTATCCCACCAATAATCAGGGAGGGTAATATTTTTTTATATTTTTCATGATATTTTTTACCGGTATCTTGAAATAAAATTTCAATATCCTTAGGTATACTCGCAGGAGGAGGAGTAAAAACAGGATGAGTAAATTTAACCTTATTATCAGGATTATTATCTTCTTCAAATTTTACCTTAAACTCTTCAAAAATACCCTTAATTTTATTTAGATCTTTTGTAGCATCCCTTAAAAATCCATCTGTAGCATCTAAGAGCGAATTTGATCCATCCCAATTTTCTTTTTTAATTGCAGTCTCGCATTTTGATAAATTGGAGTTTGCAGATTTCATATTGTAGTTATAAGGAAAATTCGCAGCACCTATTGAAGTAAAAAAAGAAGAATATTTCTCTGATTTAGAAGCACCAATGGTGTCCCCATAATACAAAATATTACTATTAACTATTTTAAAATCATCTTCAATCTGGGACTTCAGGTCATTTAAAATCTTGTACCTACTTGATAAAGCTTGTTTTTCTTTATCAATAGGGGATACCGAACCAACTTTAAAATTTTGTTCTAAGCTATCTATTGAATTACTTATCTGAGTCAATCCAGATTCTAATAATACCATCTTAGATTCTAATTCCCCAATTAACTTCCCCAATAGAATGGGTTGATTATTAGAAATATAATCCTCACAACCCCTCAAGGATTTTACAATAGTCATTATATCTTCTTCAAAAGATTTAATTTGTGCACTTATTTGATCCGCCATTTGGTGTAATTCTGGGGGATTTAAATTTTTAATCTGATTTAAATGATTATAAGATGCCTTGAATTTTTCAACTAATTTATCGAAATTTGGCCCAACAATATCTAACCTATGTTCTAATGTATTTTTTCTAGCAATCAATTGTTTTAAATGATCATCTACTTTAGGGAGGGGTTTAATTTCAGATTTACTCAAAACAGGTTTAAGGTCCTTAAGTTTTTCCCCCTCTTTTCTTTCATCCTTCTTTTGTTCATGAGTGGGTTTTGCAGTTAGGTCATTTTTTCTTTTTTCTAACTCCTTAATCCATGCATCAATAGTTTTATTATCCATCAAACCTTGGGACCTTAAATTTTCATCCAAAAATTTAATTAACATATCATAGGCTTCCCCATTTTTAAGTAATTCAGCAACAGAATCTAAACCAGCTTGTTTTGCAAAAGCATATAAAAATTGATCTAACTTCAAAAATTTATTAATTTGAGGTCCAATTTCTTTTTCTTGCACATCTTCAAGAGCTTGTTTTGTTTCTTCAACATTATCAGGGGAAGTATCTCTAACTTCCCTTATCTCTAATTGCCTGATATTTGCCTGAAGTCTCCTTTGAATATTCCTTGCCCTAACCCTCTTAAGGGCAGCATTTAATATTGAAATAAAATTATTAATATTTGTATCCATTTCGTTCTTACTTTTTTGATCAAATGCATTCATCCAATCTTGGGTTCTTTGATTCATTTTATATTGGCCCCTCATCATGTCCAAGTCGTCTAATAAAATCACGCCGATAATTATTAGTTTCAACCAAATAATCCATCCATCTTGTAGTCATATCTGAAAATCTTGTTAAATCTGTTGCAATCATCCTAGGAAATTCAACATTATTATTGATATTCAAGAAATCATGATTTATATGATCCGATTTACCAGTTATATCATCCCAGGTTGTATCTACTTCATCATACCTAGTTGGTACTGGAGGGGGTCCTCCCAAAGCATGATTATTATTTTCAGTTAAAAGATTATTACATTTAGTTTTATGTTCTTCAAAAGCTGTATTGTATTGATCTAACTTATCTCTCAATGAATCTAATTCCGAATTAAAATTGGGAGAAGTCACACTCTCACTTGGACTGCCACCCGTAGTGCCAGTACTTGCCCTAGGAGTAGTTTCCCTTCTAGGCCAACTCCAACCACCCCCAGTTCCACCCGTTCCATCACCAATACCCCATATCAAAAAGATTATACCTAAAACAAATAATAAAAAGCCTGCCCACACAACTTCATCATTTTTTATATTTGAACCAAGGAACAATAGAATTAATCCAGATATAATCATAACAGATTTCATATTCCAACTACCTGTACTAAAGCTAAACCCTTTAAAATTTAATAATACTAAGAATAATATTAGACCAAGTATCCCCCAAAGCCCAGTTTTACCTAAACCACCTTGGAAAAAACTAACTATCTTATTTCCCAAGGATAAATATGAAAAAATACCTATTGTAGACATTAAAGACAGAGAGATTGCAACTGCCTTCCCACTTTTATCTAATCCACCAAACAATTTGGTATTTTTTATAGAAACAGCATATACACTATAAAAAATAATAAACATTAAGATAAAAGTCAAAAAATGTATAAAGTAAAAATTATTCACTAAATCATAAAATGCACTTGTACCTCTACCTAAGAAATCTACTAGATTAGATGCAGCATAAACAGATGGAACAAAAAGTAAACTAGTTAAAATTAGTAAAAAGAGATTATTTTTGATTTTATTTAATTTATTCATCTTCAAATAATATGATTTTTTGATATGATTTTACCATATCAATATAATTTTTTGACTTTTGATTGTCTCTAAGTTTATATAATTTAATTTTTCCACGAACAACAGAACCTAAAACATCTTTCTTTTCTAGATCATCTAAAATCAATTGAGAAGTCCTTGGACTAATTTTAATCAAGGAACTAACCTCACGAATATAATAATCTTTTTCAGGATTCAGACTAAACAAAACTAATATTCTAAGATGGTTTTCTGTTATGTTTAATTTTTTATACATTTGTATATATTTAGTTGATTTTATATATAAATATTGCCTTATTAGGTATAATTTTATATACATTATACTATAATTTAATACTTATGTATTATTTATCATACAAAGTATTTAAATGTTTTGAATTGCATAAAAAAAATAAGTTGTAACCTTATAGTGATTACAAGAACGAAAGATTTATATATTATAAAATGATTGAATTTATACAATGAATGATGTATTAATACTGCAAGATGAAGTTGCATATGATATTGGTAAATATGTAAAACAACACTTCCCTCAAATAAATGTTAAATCCCATATAAAGGTAGATAATTTCTTAGACTCATCTAGCTTATCTGATGTAGATTTGGCTGTAATAGAATTGATTCATGATTACAGGGACCTTTCAGGTGTGAGGGATCAAATTAATTCACCTTTAGACTTATTCCCATTTCTTAAAAATTTAGGGATAGAAAATTTAATTGCACACGCATCAGTTTATAGGGGTAGACCTCAAGAAGATCAAGCTAGACAATATGGTGCAACAGATTTTATTGCAGCAGAATGGTCCCCTGAAAAAAAGAATGAAATTTATTCTAAATATATTTAATTAAATGCCTTAAAATTTATCTTACTCAATTAAATTCTAGGACGAATATTGTCTTCTTCTTTAATTTTCTCTACAGCACTAACAACTCTTGGCCACATCTCAATCAGTTTACTATAATTTTGAATGGAAGTAGTTATCTCTTCAGGAGAAGGAGTATGTTTTAAAATTTCATCCACCACACCATGACCCCCAAAAGTTTGTAAAAACTTATCAATTTCAATCAACCTAAATCTATACTTAGAATTTTGCCACCACTCATTTTTGTGCATATAATTAAGTGTTTCCTTTGTTAATATGGGCCATGAAGAAAAATAAGCATAGTCTTTCTTTAAATCTTGTTTCTTGAAGACATTTTTAACAATTTCAAAACTTTTAGGGGTTGTTTTAGATAACCCATCAATTATGGCTGCCTTAGACATATGTCGTTTAGGTAATAAGATGTCAATTATCTGTTCCGAGGCATAATAACCTAAATCTTTACCAAATTCTTTAAAAATATCCCTTTGACCTGCTGCCCTTATGTGACCTATAGGGAGATTAGCCCTATAAACACCTTCACCCAATAATTTTCCCATCATTTTAGACCAAGTTACATCTTCCCCCCTCCAAGTAATGGGTGCATAAGGTAGTCCATTAATTAATGTTTTATACCTAATACTCACATTAGCACCACCTAACCAATCATTAGGTTTATCCAAATCCATAAGAGGTTTTTGAGAGTCATAAGTAACACAAGGCAACCTATAAGCTCCAAAATTTCTTGCTTGTTTACAAAACTTAGATAACCATGCAAGACCCATGGCCAAATTCATATCTCTTTTGATGATTTTTTTACCAAGTATCTCATCTCTAATTCTTTTTATCGAATCATTCTGAGGGTCTTTCCCAGATGAAAAATAAAAAAAAGTCCTTAATGCACGCAAAATATGAAAAATAACTATAGGACCTTCAAAAAGATCATGTGTAACAAGACCCCCTACAATTTGTACCTTTCCATGATTAAAAATAGCATCCAGATTACCAAAATAATTGAACAAATGTTTAAATTCTAAACTTGTTTGATCCCTAGAGTGAGCTAAATTTTTTAAAGTAGTATCATCATCCATATAAGTGATGATAGAATCCTCTTCTGAATAATATATTGCAAACAAAGATAATAAATTTCTTACCCCTGCAAATGTTTTTTTGGAATATTTATTATAAACATAATCATAGATCCCTTTTCCAACATATTTTTCTATCCTTTTAAGAAGATTATTTTGTTGATCTTTGCTAATATAGACTAAAGGGTAATTTTGAGACTCATATTTTTGTATAATTTTATAATTAGCATCTTGATAATTTTGATCTGTTGAATCATCAACAATAACTAACAAAATATTATCAATAGGATAACCATATCTTTTGACATTTTCAAACAAATCATTTATTGCTCTATCCAAGTAATCAGGACGATTCATAGTGGGAATTAATATCAAATGTTTTTTTGGATTTGTAATAGTAGGCCAAATAATATTCTTATCCTTAAATTTAGGTTTGAATACTAATTTAGAAATCCCTTCATCCAACAAAATACTAAGTTCTGGGTGAACATCATTAACTGCAATATGAGAGGATTCTTTAATTTTCAAAATAGCATCATTTAACATATCTTGAACTTTTTTTCTTGATTGGTATTCAATAGAATTAACATATTGTTGGAAAGAATTTTGGTGATCATATAATGAAATAAATTTTCTGACATACTGATATAATAAATCTATCTGACTAGACTCTGCGTTTAAAAGATTAAATAAATAATCGACTTTATGATAAACCTCTTCACTCATACCCGAAAGATGTTTTTTAATTTGCGAAGATAATAAAGACCTTATTGCACTATTAGATCCTTTTAATTTATTTAATAGAGGGGATAATTTTTTAATAGTCCCTCTATTTGGATCCCACCATAAAGAAACTTTTTCATCAAAACGAGGCAATACATCTAAAGCTAAAGATAATCTTTCTTTTTTACTAAATAAAGAATGTAATTCAGAAATGTATATTTGAATCTTTCCAACATCTAGAAATTCTTCAAGTGCTTTGTTCACTTTCCGTATTTGTTTTTCTAATTCTTTTTTAGTATCTTGTTCAGAAAAAGAATTACTGACTAAAGAAAGAGTTCTCAAAAGATCGACAAGGTTTTCTCTAGTTCCAAGAGATTTAAAAACTTCTAATTTGCTCTTTAAAACATCTTCCCTCTCCCTTGGAATGTCCATCCCTTCAATCCATTTTTTCATGCAGGGCCATCCCCATTATTTAATCTATCTTCAAAATCCTCCATATATTGACTTGTCTGTAAAGAAGCATTAGACCAAGCACCAAGCAAACGCATTAAGGTCCTCTTTTGATTAGCTGCAATATCTTTAAAACGAGAATTACCCATTAGTTGATTAATTTTTCCTGTAATATTTCCATGAATAGTATTTAGCATTCTGGCAAGTTCATTATATTCAATCCATTGAGCATTAGAAACAGGTGGGAAAGATCCTCCAGAGACAGGAGGATTTTGATGTCTGTGATTAGTTAATAATATCTCGTCACCTTTTTGTTTAAATCGTCCAAAGGTATTCTGATAATCCGTTAATAAATTATTTATTTCATTCAACTCACCAGAAAAATCAGGAGGAGTAGGTGTAGGTCCAGGAGGTCTAGGTCTAGGTCCTGGTCTTGGTCTAGGCGGTCTAGGTCCTGGTCTAGGTCTTGAACCACCACCCTTACCCATATTAAGGATCATACAAATGAGTCCGAATAAAAACATAACAAAACCACTCATAACTAACCAATCCCTTTCAATATAGGAACCTAAAAACATTACAGCTAAACCTGCAACAAGTAAAGCAGGACAGGGTTTTTTTATCTTAAAATTCTTAAATCCATTAATCTTTCCGCCAGCAAATACGCTAAAAAATAGTAATGCTGCCAAAACTAATATTCCAAACCAGCCCATAGTACCGAGGATTTTTTCTAAAACATTATGAATACCTTGCCTTCCTAAATAAGTAAATATCCCTATATTAGCCATTAAAGATAGAATCACAGCAATAACTAATCCATACTTATCTAATTGACCACCTCCAAATATCTTTGCTTTTCGCAGACCAGCACTAAAAATACCATAAAGGAGTATAAAACACAAAACAAATGTGATAAAATAAGTAAAATAAACATTCTGATTTAAAGAATAAAAAGAATTTATTACATTATCAAAAGGCCCTGCAGAAACAAATGGAATAATCATACTAACCAAAATGAAATACAAAATTCCCTTAATCTTAGACTTAATCATCCTTTAACCTCCCTAGTCCCTTTAATCTAAGGTAATCAGAAAGCGATAAATCTAACTTGAGAGCTTTTTTTCGAATAATTTCTTTATGTTCCTTTGTAAGATAGACGTCTATCTTTACTCTACCTGGCATGCAAATTACATGTAATTTACATGTTTATAAATCTATCGAAAATTGTAAATTTTCATAGATTTATGCTAAGAAATTTTTTTAATTTCGCAAGTATAAACTTAACGGATTTTTACTAATCGACAGATTTATACTAAAGAAAACAAAGTTTTCCAAGCATAAATGTTCGAAAATGGGATTATTTTCGACACATTTATATATCAAATTAATTAAATATACTATATCAGTAAAAAAGGTGATACTTATGAAATTTTTAAAAACAAAAAAAGCTCAATTAGGACTTATCGAATTCAAATACTTCATGATTGGTTTGATAATAGGATTAATTGTAGGCATCGTCCTAGTATTATTAGGAACAAAAGGAGTTTTACCTTTCACAATACCGGTGTGTTAAGATGTTTGGATTTGGAAAGAAAAAGGAAAAAGTAGAATATATAGATGAGAAAATATTAGAAAAGATAAAAGAAATCAAAGAATATATTGAAAGAAGACCTCAAGCATATAAAAGAATGAACCACGCTTTAATAAGTTGTCAAATTATGTTCAGTAATGGATTAAGAAAAGGCCAAATAAAGAATAAAGCTACTATCAATGCATCATTACAATTAACACAAAAATTGATTGATGAAGCAAAAGAAAAAGCTAAAGAAGATAAGAAAAAATCTAAAGAGAAAAAATAAGTATTAATTCTTTTTTAATTAAATTCTAAGAAAAATTTAAGCTGAAACATAAAAAATTTAAAGAATTTTTGATGTCCAGAAAATATTTGATTTTATAGGATTTCTACTTTTGTTGCTAAACTTTGACCAGGCATACCTGTTTCAAAAATAACTCTGATTTTACCGCTATTTCCATGAGCAGAAGCTACTTTACCTTTAATTTCCTTTCCAGCAGGGCTTTTCCAAACTACTTCTTTTCCTACTAAAGGTTCAGCTTTTTCTCTAGATTCAACATCTGGCACTTCAATAATCATATGATTACCTTTTTGTACATGTCTACTCAATCTAAAATTAACAATAGTTCCTTTCATTATAACTAAGAGAAAATCCAGACCATTTAAAAGGCTTTCGATTTAAAAGGTAGAAAAATATATAAACTAGTAAATCTCATAAAAAACATGCAAATAACACCATTTGGAGCAGCTAAAACAGTAACCGGTTCTTGTTATAGTATTACAGCAGAGAAAAACAAAGTATTAGTGGATTGTGGGATGTTCCAAGGAAGTAAAAAAGAAGAAAAATTAAATTATCTAGATTTTGGTTTTGAAGCAAAAAGATACATTGCTTTATTTTTAACACATGCTCATTTAGATCATTGTGGGAGGATACCTTTACTAGTAAAAAGAGGTTTTAAAGGAAAAATTTATGCAACATCTGCAACAAGAGACTTAGCTTTTGTAGTAATGATGGACTCTGCAAAAATAGCTGCCCATGATATATCTTGGGAAAATAAAAAAAGAGCTAAACAAAACTTACCTCCCCGGGAACCAATATATGCTGAAAAAGATGTTCATAATGCGATGAAATTATTTCAAACAGTAGAATATCATGATGGGATTTATGTTAATAGCCACATCAGAGGTGAATTCTTTGATGCTGGACATATTTTAGGTGCATCTTCACTAAAATTAGAAATTGTAGAAGAAGGCAAAAAAACAATAGTTGTATTTTCAGGTGATTTAGGTCAAAAAAACACGCCAATTGTTAAGGATCCTGAATTTATCGACAAAGCAGATTATGTTTTTATTGAATCTACATATGGGGATAGACTCCATGAACACACAGTAAAAAGGGGTAAGAAATTCTTAGAAATAATTCAAGCTACTTATGATAAGGGTGGAAAATTAATGATCCCTTCTTTTGCAATAGAACGTGCACAAGAATTATTATATGATATAAATGGATTTATGGAAAAACACCTTATGGAACCCGAAACGGTTTACCTAGACTCACCAATGGCAATAAAAGCCACAGAAGTTTTTAGGAAACATCCTGAAGATTATGATGCTGAAATTAAAAAGATATTTGATCAAGGAGATGATCCATTCAATTTTGAAGGTCTGAAATTTTCAAGAACAGTAGAAGAATCTAAAGCAATAAACAATACAGATTATCCCATCATAATCATTGCAGGATCAGGCATGTGTACTGCAGGAAGAATTAAACATCACATTAAAAATCATATAGACGACCCTAAGAATACAATTTTATTTGTAGGTTATCAGGTTTTTGGAACATTAGGTTACTGGATTAAAAAAGGGGAAAAAAGAATTAGATTATTAGGGACAGAAATGGAAGTTAAGGCAAAAGTTGAGACAATAGATAGTTTCTCAGCACATGCAGATTATGAGGGATTATTAGAATGGCTCCAAGCATTCAAACAAAAACCCAAAAAAGTTTTCATAATACATGGGGAAGAAGATACCCAAAAAGAATTTGCTAAAAAAGTAAAAAAGATTGGATTAGATACCCATATCCCTTCCAGATGTGAAAAAATTAATCTCTAAGGCCTCAAATGCAAAATCCCTAGTGATTTATCAAATTGTTCTTTTAATTCTGTAAATCTTAAATTGAGTGTATCGCCAACGTCAAATTGCCTAACTTCATTGTTATAAAGATCAGAATTATAATATTTCCATTGTACATCAAACATATAATATTTCATTTTTTCTGCTACAATCTCGTTCTTTATTAAAAAAGGGGTTTTACTATCATACTGTTCAAAGTCTTCATTTGAAATAAGATGATAATATTTATCCCATATAGGTGTTCCTGGAAAGGGCATTAAAAAATTACCACAAACCATTTCAGGTTTTAATTCTTCAAATTTTTGATATAGTAAATTGTAAAATTCTTTTGCCTTACCTTCACCAACCATCTGTAAGGGATCAACAATAAAAGAAAGATAAGTGGCAATTCCATGATCTTTTAATATTTCAACTGATTGATTGAGTCGTTTGTTTTTCCCATAAGATTTGGTAGGGTCTTCTAAACCCAAACATACCATATAAACATTATTTTCTGCCATAGTTTTAGCAGCCTCTTCAGTCACCATATTTGCAGAAGCAAATAAATAAACCTTAGCATTAGTTTTATCTGCAATAATCTCTAATTTGTCTTTATAATCTGGTTGCAAAAGTAAATTTTCATCTCTAAAAAAGAGAAACCTTTCTTTATTTCCCTCATCAGCTTTATCAAAATGTGCTGCAACTATTTGCGCATCCCTTTCAATTATTTCCAAGGGTTTACTTATCAAATTTTTTCCAAACATCACAGGTGTACAACAAAAATCACATTTATACGGACAACCCATTGAAGTGTTTATACTAGTTGATAAATCATCAATTTTTTTATCAGGTATTATCTGTTGGTTTTTTCTAATATCATAAAGATCATACCTTGGAGAATTTCTAAAAGTCAAAACACCAGGTAAAACCCTATCTTCTAAAACATCTGCTTTCCCACTTGGCTCTTCAGGAAATTCTTGATTAGATGACATCTCACCATGAATTCTCGTCCATCCCTCCACTGAGCTAAATCTTTTAAGAATCCTATCCTCAACAAAACGGGCATTTCCAATTTGTAAACCATCATAATGACTTTTTTCAAATAAAACACCTTTCTGGGATAATGTAGCATCCAAATCATCACAAGGCCCAACAACAATTTTGTTAGCAAAATTAAGAAAATCCTCCGGAAACATAGTTGGATGATACCCCCCCACAACTATTTTCCTAGTATCATGCTTCATAGCCCATTCTTTAAACTCATTAACCCCATTAATATAGACTGAACAAAGATACATACCAATATCATGATCTACAAAAGACCTATTATCATCAACATACTCAACATTCTCCCCTGGGGGAAGAACAGACAATATAGATGGCTCTAAACCTAGATTAGGATTATTTCTTGGAAAGGATATTCCAACTACTTTTTTACTTGCCCCCATATAAAAGATAAGTCTAAATCAGCTTATAAGGTTTTCTTTGTTTTAGAAAGGGATTTATCAGGACCATATAAGATTGCACATGTACCGCAATCGCCATATTTTTTTATCATCACAGAAATATCTAATGGATCAAACCCATCATATTCTGCAATCCCCCTTATACCTTTACAATCTAATTCATGGGTTCGTGGATTTTCTCTAGATTTCTTTAATATATCTTCAAGAGGTTCTTCTATTAAATTTCCAGGATGACTAAACATTTGATAACAACAACTAAAAACCTTGCCTTCCGGATTAACAGTGAACCAATTATTATGAATGCCCATCTTACACTGAATCCCAGGATCATAATGGAAATTAGCTTCATTAACATCAATTAATTCAGCAGCCCTTCCGATGGGCATAAGACTTTGAGTCGCCCCAGATACTGAAACCCATACCCCCTTATTCATTCCAATTCCATTTAATCTTCTAAGCTGATCAGATGAAAGCCCACCATTATTGATATGATAATCGTCTGCAGCAGCAACTCTCAAGTCACCAACTCCTTTCTCAATAAGGTAATCCATAATAGCTTTTGCTGTGCCTTCATCTCTTGCCCAAAGACCATTAGTTTGAATAGTGATGTTCACATTTCCCTTCCTTTCCCGATTAAAATCAGATAAATGATTCAAATATTCATCTAAATGATCTGGGACAGTAAAAATTTCACCACCACTTAAAGTCACATGTGTACGTTGAGAGGGTAAATGATCCAAAGTCTTTCTAAAGTCTTCCCCACTCATAGTATGATCTTCTTGTCCAGGACCTGCACTCATATAACAATGAGGACATTTAAGGTTACAGTTTCTTGTTAAAACATAATATATCTCAACCATAAGAACAAGTATCAAATTATACTTTATAAATATTTCTATTTTATTACTACCCTTAAGTTAATACAATGATTAAACATTAACTTTCTTAAGAGAAATATTCAAATGATGATGAGGATCATATTTTTTTCTCATCTTTATTGCAAAAACTGTAAACAATAAACTATTTATGAGACCAAATTCAAGCACCCCATTTATATAAAACGGATAAACGATTATACTTATTTTTTTCAAAAAAGTTAAAACAATAATTACAGAAAAGAAGAAAAATGCCCACATTAAACCATGCCAAGGTCGATAATACATCTTACCACGAGGTTTTTTATACAATAAAATAAATTGATAAACTATTATAATCATAAAGATCATATTAATAAAAGGAAAAATTACTCCAGCAATGTTTTCTATTAAGGTATAATTCATCATTCCCCTCCCATCTCTTCTTTTAGATCAATTTGTATTTTAAGTGCTAATACTAATAACAACATTGCAACACTCGCTAACATATGAGTGAGCCCTATATTTGGAAACCAGTTAAATATATTTGAAAAACCTATCAATTCTATCAAAACAAAAACAATTAAACCTAATCTAACAATATTACTTATCTCTTTTTGTTCCCTATTCTCATTATGGGTATGAATTGCAAGCAGAAAAAATAGAATAGCTAAAATTGCATTTATCACTTGCATTATAGCAGTAATGCCTTGTTCAAGTACCATATAACCTTTCTAACAAAAGTAGTATTTAAAATTAACTACAAATTAAAGTAAAAGATAACCGGTAACAACAAACAACCCATAGCATTTGAACGTTTCACACCAACAATGGGTGCAATTAAGCCAACAAAGGTAGATACCATCAATACAAATAACCCCAAAAATCTTCCAAAAGCAAAAGACATTAATGCAATCAGACCAATTATACAATAACATAAGACCTTATAATTAACTTTAACAATATACTTAGCAAATATTTTTGAAATCTTCAAAGCTAAAAACGCAGCTATACAACCAGTAATCAATGCCACCAATAACAAAACAATTAACTCAATCAAATTAATGGATTTAACAATTTCAAGTACAGCAACAACTGCGCCGTTTCTAGCTTTTTCCAAAGTATATAAAGTAACTAAAGAAAATACAAAATTAACAGTATTAATTCCACCAATCAAAATCATAAAAGCATAATTCCCTATATTACCTACTAATTGCATCCCAATTATAGCCGCTTGTGCAGAACCCAAACCAGGAAATAGACCTGTTAATGAACCTGAAAACACTGCTGCACCTACTGCTTTTGCTTTTTTACCATGTGAAACAAATATAGTTTCAGAAATTTTCTGTTCAGGAATCTTAGTATTCTGATTTAAAGAAAGAACCAAAGCACTAACCCCGAATAATCCAGACAACAGAGGAAACAAAGGTTGCCTTAAGTTAGGAATATTAAACACAACTAAACCGAGTACCCCAGTTAAAAAGAATAGAAATAAAGCCCAAACTTTTTTCAAAAATCCATCTTCTTTCCAAATCATATATCCTACAACAAATATCAAAATATATCCAATAAAGGGTTGAATAAATTCATAAATTAAAGGCACAACTGGAATCATCAAAGGGATGATTAACAAAACAACAAATAAAGATAAAAGTGAACCAATCACTGTTAACTTCACAGCTTCATAACCCTTACCTTCTAATAACAATTTATGCCCAGGTAAAACACCTAAAGCCATAGCAGGATCTGGAGCACCCAAAAAAGTTGCAGGTATTGAATCTAAAAAAGAATGTGTAACTGACATTGCAATGATAAAAACAGATAAAACTAATGGACTAGTAAAACCCAAAAAATAACCAGATAAGCTCAATAACAATAAACTAATCAGATTTACATGTACACCTGGGATGAGGCCTGTGATAATACCAAAACTAACGCCTAATAACAATGCAAATATTATCTGCAAGAACATATAATAATTAAAAACATTTCATTTATATAATTTATTCTTTCTACGCAAAGAGATTTAATAATATCCATTCTTATGAGTCACCACTTTAAAATATATTTGAAGCAAAGAATTTATAAATGAAATTAGAACAAGTCTTAATGGGGGGGGAATTAATGCCAGAAAAAGATATTAAGATTTTACTACCCATCAGCCAGACAGGTGGATATGGTGATGTAACTGCAGGTATTGCAGTAGGTGAATATTTACAAAATGTAGATTTACCTTTCGAAATTTCATTTGAAAGAGGTGCAGAAGAAAAATTTGAATATCTAACTCAACATTCTAAAGAATGGAAAAGATATAAATCTTCTGATAATGACATTGTTTCTATTTGTACAATTTATGATTCTAGAACTGTTAAACAAACAAAAAAAACAAAATATTCTATGTTGATAGGTGAGTATGATGCATCTGATAGTGTTTATAATGTCTCAAAAAATTTCTCATTAAATATAAGAACAGGACTAGGTTTTAATGAAGATAGTCCAATGGTACAATCTGGGATCTATATAAGGCCTAATTTAGAGTTTATCCTAAATACAGTTGATAACGCAATAAAAAAAGATAAAAACAATACAGAACTGAAAAAAGAGTTATTAGAAGAATTATCCGAAAAACAAATTTCTGTTAAAAGATTATTGGATTGGCAACAAGAAAGTGCATTCGATTCAAAATATAGCCTTGCTTATACTAGTGAAATAGAAAGGGAAAGTCTTTTTTATGGGATAGTAGAATCTGCCCAGGATAAACTAACTAACAATTTAATCATATTTAGTACTGCTTCAGAAAATAGGCAACCTTATATTCAAATGGAAGCCAAAGGAAGAGGATTTTCATATATCAATAATGTTAGAATTAAAAAAAGAAACTCTCCAATTACAATTATAGAACTTGGTGCAATAAAAGAATCGTCATTTATGGATCTCTTAGGGGTTGCAGATACATTATCCTTAATTACAGGGGACCACTCACTTTCTCAAATATTACAAAAATCACAACATAAATGTAGTGTTCCATTTTTCTATCAAGCAGCGAGTTGGAAATATAGGTTAAGTTCAAATTTACATAGATTAATGAAACAAACAAGTCCCGATGCGGCAGACTTATTTGCAGGATATGTATTGGGAACGAGCACTATGCAAGGAAATGAATTTACAGGTTTAGGAAAAAAGTTATTAGATAAAGAAGATTTTGCAAAATTAGTTTATGATAAGGAAACAATAAAAGATTATAACACCGCAATAAAATCAATAAAAAACATTTTTATAAATGAAAGAAGAGAAGCAGGTATAGAAAAACCAGAAATTTTATGGTCAGTTAATGAAACAATAGGGCATATAATTCAAAATTTAAAAGCAGGTAATAAAGTTTTAGAATCTCAAAAAGAATTGATACCAAGAGAATAAATTAATTCATTTCTTTAATTTTTGATGCAACTTATCATGAGATTCTCTTAACCATTCATGATGTTCTTTAATTAAAACTTTGATTTCATCTAAATCAGTTTGCATATTTTCTACTTCACGCTCAGCCTTCCTATTCACAGCATAATCACGCTCAGCTTTATGTCTATCACGCTCAGCTGACCTATTTTGTGCCATCAAAATTATAGGTGCTTGATATGTAGCTAAACAAGATAAGCATAGATTAAGTAAGATAAATGGGAAAGGGTCCCAATCTTGAATAAATCCAATTGTATTAATAGTCATCCACAAAAAAAGAAATAATGATAGTGAAATCAAAAAACCCCAACTTCCACCCCATTTAGCAATACCATCCGCCAATCTTTGTCCAAACGTTAATTTAGGTTTTGGGAGATTATTCTCATGATTATTAAACATTGTATACCTCTTTTTGTTTGCAAAAAGACTCAGGAAAACTGGTTTTCCGCATGTCTTTAACTGATTTAAGAAATAAAGGTATATAAATCTTACGGCATAATCCCCAAGATAATATTTTACCTATACTTTAGCTGATAAGTCATAACAGCAGTCTTTAATATAGAATCTTGATGTAAACCTTCTAAAACTTCGGACAAAACCCTCTCAAAAGGCATTTTAACTAATTCCATGGTCTCAAGAGGATCATCAAGAGGTTCTGCTACTTTACGTAAATTTGTAGCAACAACTGCATGGGTCCTCATATCAAGTAAACAAGGCAGGGGGCAATTCCCAGTTAAATATTCAAGATTTGCAGCATAACCAGTTTCTTCCATTAATTCTCTCCCACCACATTCTAAAGGAGTCTCACCTTTATTCATCCCACCTTGGATGAGTTCAAGAACGCACTCTTCTAGTGGATGACGATATTGTCTTGCAAGTAAGAGGGTATCTTTATCAAGAAAAGCAAGTACGCCAACCCCATCTCCAGGTTTAATCACATCATAAACATAAGGTTCATCAAGACCATCTACCTTTAACGTATCTTTTCTAGCTCTGTACCATCCACGATATATTTCTTCTGATTTGATTACTTCTGGTTTTTTTATCATATTAAATACCCCAAATATAAAAAACAGAACTAAATTTATAAAAACTCCTATTTCAAGACAATCTTATCAGCAACCAACTGATTATTACCTTCATATTCATCTATTTTACCAGTAATTTCAATATAATCGCCTTTGTTCAAACTAACATTACCAAAAACAACAACATCCATATCTCTCAATTGTACAACTTTAATTAAAGTAATAGAACCACGATTGTCAACTGAAGAAACAACTGCATTTAATCTAACAATTGAACCAAGATCACTCTCGTCAATCTTAGAAATAACTCCTTCATCAATAGAAATCATCCCAGAAACAAAATACAATAATATAACTCCAAACAAAGAGAACCCTAAAGCCAGCCTAAGTAATGTTTTTTCTTTCATAAGTATGATATTTCCAAAAGGTTTTTAAACGTTTAGAATCTAAATTAAATATAAAAAGGGGTTATTAAATGAAATTTAAATCAACTGCAGAGATAAAAGTAACTAAAAAAATTATTGATCAAGTTATCGGACAAGATAATGCAGTTGATATTGTAAAAAAAGCAGCAAAACAACGTAGACATGTTCTTCTTATTGGTCAACCAGGTACTGGAAAATCAATGTTAGGCCTAGGTTTAGCCGAATTGTTACCAAAGGAAAAATTAGTAGATATTGTTTCATTTCCAAATCCTAATGATGAAAATTCCCCTATGATTAGAACATTACCTGCAGGAAAAGGTCGTGAAACCGTTGCAAAATCCAAAACACAAAATATAGGTTCTGTAAAAAATCAAACATTCATATTATTCATACTAGTAATCCTTTCAATGATGGCACCATGGTGGGTTAGACAACAATACAACTCAGATATCATGTTTGCTGCATTCTTTTTAGGAGGAATGATGTTTTTAGGAATTTTTGTTTTATACATTAATTTAAGCAAAAGAATGCCTGAAGCAAAAACCATGTCTCCAAAAGTGATAGTAGATAATTTCAAGAAAAAACAAGGACCTTTTTTTGATGCAACAGGGGCACATGCAGGAGCTTTACTTGGTGATGTACTTCACGATCCATTCCAATCAGGAGGACTCGGAACTCCAGCACATGAAAGAGTTGTAGCAGGAATGATTCATAAAGCCCATATGGGTGTATTATTCATAGATGAAATAGCAACACTTCAACAAGTAACTCAACAGGAATTATTGTCAGCATTACAAGAAGGAAAATTTTCAATAACAGGTCAATCTGAACGTTCAGCTGGTGCAATGGTAAGAACCGAACCAGTCCCATGTAATTTTATCCTTCTAGCAGCTGGAAATTATGAAACCATAAAACATATGCATCCAGCTTTAAGATCTAGAATAAGAGGTTATGGTTATGAAGTTCATATGGAAACAACAATGCTAGATACAAAAGAGAATAGAGATAAAATAGCAGTATTTGTTGCACAAGAAGTAACTAAAGATAAAAAAATACCTCATTTTTCAAAAGAGGCAGTTGAAGAAGTCCTTCAAGAAGCAAAAAAGATGGCTAATAGAAAAGGTCATTTAACTATAAGATTAAGAGAACTGGGTGGATTAGTCAGAGCAGCAGGAGATCTTGCAGTTGAAAACAACAAAAAATTAGTTCAAAGAAATGATGTTATTAATGCTAAAAAATTCGCAAGAAACCTAGAAAAACAAATTGCAGATAAATATATTGAACGGAAAAAAGAATATGAAGTTATTGTAACTGAAGGTAATGCAATTGGAAGAGTTAATGGTTTAGCTGTTATGGGTGGAGAAGATAGTTACTCGGGAATTATTTTACCAATAGAGTCACAAGTAACGCCAGGTGGCAAAGAAAGAGAAATAATTGCAACTGGAAAATTAGGTGAAATTGCAAAAGAAGCAATAAAAAATGTTTCTGCAATAATTAAACAACATTTTGGAGATGACTTAAGAGAAAAATACGATATCTATGTCCAATTCCTTCAAACCTATGAAGGAGTAGAAGGCGATTCTGCTAGTATTGCAACGGCAGTATCAATAATTTCGGCTTTAAAGAAGATCCCAATCAAACAAAATACTGCAATGACGGGTTCTTTATCAGTTAGGGGAGATGTTTTACCTATTGGAGGGGTAACAGCCAAAGTTGAAGCAGCTATTGAAGCTGGAATAAAAAATGTCATTATCCCTAAAAGTAATTTAAAGGACCTTATAGTTGATACAACAGCACTTAAAAAAGTAAATATAATTCCTGTAGACAGGATAGAAGATGTTCTTAAACATGCCTTAGTTTGGAAAGGAAAGGAAACTATCTTAAAAAAGATAATAAAGAAGAAATGATTTTTAAAATATTCGGTGCAATTGGTTTAATTCTGATAGCAATAGGTGTGATCATCAAAAATGAAAAAATCCAAGATATCTATTTTATTATAGGAGGATTATTTTTAGAAGTTTATAGTATATACCTTAAGGACCCTATCTTTATAACACTTCAAATAATATTTATTCTAACAGCAGGATATGAATTAATTAAGTTACAATTTTTTAAATGAGATTACAGTTCATAAGGGGATAACTTTTCATTCACTAAATCTATTTTTTTGATAAGGTTTCCATCATCAATTTTATTATTTAAATAACCTAAAGTATTTAATGAAAAAATATCTGCAAATTGTTCATTTACACTACATTTGATTAAATCATCTGGAAAATCAGGAGCACAAGCCAAAAAAAAGGTATAAAAAGAAGGATGAGCGGGGTGAGAAATTGAAGAACCCATAGTATAAGATTTTGAAACTATATCAATATTAGAAATTTGATTAATAAGCTTGGAATCGCTTAATCTATGAAATAATAAATGACCTAATTCATGTAATACTGCACGTTTATAGAATATGTGAGGATTTGAATTAGGTAAATATATACTATCAAACAAAGAATCATCCTTTTTAGACCAAATTTTATATTTATCCAATGAATTCATTACAATTACATCTTGCCCATCCAAAAGACCATATTCACCATTATTAAATAAATTAGTAAAATTACAATTTGATTTAGCATCATGACCTAAATTAAAAAATGCCATACCTCCAACATCTGATGGAAAATTGGTATTTGCTTTTAAAAAATAAGGATTGATATCAAAAGAATATTTGGAATTAAATATATCTAATGTGTTTTTTATCAATTCAATTTCTTCATTATGAAAACCACAAATATTTTCAATTCTACTGGGGTTTTCTGATTTAAAATTAGAATTAGTCATATAGTCAGATAAAGGTGAAAATCCCACTAACAAAGATAATGCAATTATTTTACTTCTTTTTCTAAACATAAAATAAAGAATGTAATGAGATTTATAAATATTTCAATAATTATGAAGGATTTATAGATACAAGAAAAGATATGCTAATCAATTATTCAAAATTTCTCCAATGAACTAGTTGAGTTTTTTCTGGAATTCTTTGAGGTTTATCAATTGGAAAATCCATTGAATATTTTGGAAAAGGAAGATTATATTTTTCTATCTCTGATTCAATCAAACTTTTAAAAAAATCATACTCTTGATCACCTAATTTTTTACTATACTTAAAAAGATGATCCAAATTTTGGTTGCATACTGTTCGATCAAATATAGTTGCTAAGATATCATTTTTTTCTAAAAGTGAATCATAGTAAGAAGGACTTAACAAAGAATGTTGATTTGATTTTATATCACTTAAATCCCTATAGATTATATTAGATTCTTTATCTACCAATATATTTTGGGTATGATATTCTAAAAAGATCCCTTTAGAAGCAAAAAACATCCAACTTTTTATTATTTTTGAAGTTGCGTTGATTTCAAATTCTTTATCAAAATCCTGTGAAGCAATCACATAAAACCATGGAAAAGATTCTAAATCAGGCATAGACCTTTTAATATAATTAAAAACAGGATTATTTGCATAATGACACTCTTCAGGCAAAAAATCAAAACCATCAAGTTTATGACTAGACAATAAATCTGAAGCCTTCTGACTTCTTTGAAGTTCTTTATGAGGTAAATCTCTTAAACCCCTTGTAATTGTCCTCAATAAAGGCACCTTATAACATACATTCTCCTCTGGATCATAAACAGTTCTAAAAGAAGAGGTTGGAAATACTTCTTTCTCATCAATAATATCTATTAAATTTAAATTTAAATCTGTAAATGTATCTGGATGAACTGGTCTGGATTCATGTGATCTAAACACAAAAGGCATTTTAAAAGGAGATCTACGAAATTTAGGTGAAACTTCATTAATATGGGAAAAAGGACTATAATTTTCAATATTTAAATATTCTTTTTGTATGTTATATTTTTTATACATAATAATTAATTACCTACATTTTACAATTTAAGTTGATTATAAACTCTTATCAAAACAGAGTTTAAATCTTTTAAATTAGTTTGATGAGACCTTTCAAAATCATTTCCGATCAAAGGAAATAAATCTTGATAATCTTTTTGAAAAGTTTGATCAATATTCTGTTTTGAATGTGAACCAAATCTAACTCTTTTATTTTCAAAAACAGATTCTAATCTAGCGATCTGCCAAATATAATTATAAATTTTATCAAAATATTCAGAAGATAATTCATTCCCTAACAAATTATTAATATTTTCGTCACCCATATATTTGGGAATATTAATAGATCCAATATCCACTTTATCTTTCAATAAATTTCTTCTAATTAAAGCTAAAGAAGAAAACATGTAACTAAAAGGTCTTTTTTTATAAGCTTCCTTAATATTTTTAACTTTCTTTAAATCAATTTGAGAAATAAATCCCATATGTTTACTTAATAATTTCAATTGATCATTAATAAGGTGATTATAATTTGAAGAAAAATCTGGATTTTTTGTTAAGTTCATCTCAGTTCCCATTACCTCCTTAAATATACTATCTACCAAATTATCACCCTTAACAGGATGATATGTTGAAACCCAAGGATAAATACAATCTAATCTGGAGTTATTTAACAAATATTGTTTAAGAATATCAGGATCCCTCTTTGCCCATTGAACTCTAAACATTAAATCATCAATACCATTGAGATTATCTGATTTTCTTAAAAGATTTAAGTGGCAAGATAGTGCTGCATGAACATATTCCCTTGGTTTATTATTAACCCAAGCTAGAGTAGAACAGATTTTATCTTCAATAGGATAAAGATCATTACGCAATTCTTCAGGATAAATAAAATTTAAATCAAAATCACTGGATAACCGATTACTAATTCTTGCATGTGCACCATTCCAAAATATACCCATAGGTAAATCACCAGGAACATTATAAACCTCGATTATAGAATCCATCAAATCGTCAATTAAACTTTTATGTTCTTGAGAAAATTGAACATATTCATTCAAAGAAAAGTTGGTTAAAATATCTTTTTGTTTAAATTGTAATTGAGCAAGCTTTGTCAAATAATTATTTTTGATGTAATAACATTGACGATATTCAGATTCATTATTGCTGACACTTGTGAAAAAATCACCCTTAGTTAATTCCCTAAAGATAGATTCATTGTATTTGCGAAGTTCATTTCCTAATACTTCTGGCAAAACAAACACCTCCAAAACTTTGAAATTTAGGGTGTTCACTCAAGGAGTCTAAGTCACCAGTCATATCCCCCATCTTAAATTCAGGTTTTGAAGTAAAATAAGTACATGGAAAAATTTCACCTTTTGGATTAATAGCAATAGTATTAACACCACAACCACATTGTCCAGCATTATCAGGTACTTCCACATTAATATTTTCGGCCAATTTGCTTAATTTACTAACACTTTCAAAATCTTTTTGAAAATTAAGTTTGTTTTTTTGAGCTCTCCCATTAGATATTACAGGTCTAATAACCAATTGAATATTACCCCTCTTATAACTATCAAGCAAATTAATCAGTGATGGAATTTGATCAAAATTATCATCTGTAGCTGTTAATCTAACTTTAGTAAATGCACCATATAAAGATGCAGTATCTATTGCCGATATGGCTTTATCAAAAGCTAAAGAATTCTGCCTTAAATAATTGTGGTAGGTTTTATTCCCATCAAGGCTGATTTGATAAAAAGTATGAGGATTTAAATCATTTAATTCTGCAACTAGGTTTTCTGTTAACATAAAACCATTAGTAACAAGTTCCATTTTCCCACCATACATCGCAGTACTTTTAGCAATTTTTTTAACCAAACCAGTTTCTAACAAAGGTTCTCCCCCTGTTGCAGATACCACTTCTGGTTGAAATTTACCATAGAATCTATCAGATTGTTCCTGGGAAAACCCTTCTACTTTTGATTTCCCTTTCTCAGCAGAGAGATAACAATGAACACACTCCAAATTACATGAATAGGTCAATAAATGTCTTACTTCCTTTAGCCTCATAAGATAAGAAATATGTCAAATATTTATAAATGTTTCTACTTTAAAATAATAACAGTATAACTTATAATTTGACCCTCAAACAATTGAGAATTTATGTAATAAGAAGAATAAGATGTTAGGCAAAAAATGAATATTTTTCAAGAATATTTATAAATAATTAAATAAACCAATATAATATGGGGCAAGAAAAAATAAGTTATACTGCACAAGGATTTATGAAATTAGTAGAACTAGAACTGCAAAAAAAAGGCCTACTTGAAAGCATAAAAAAAGCATTACCTAGTACAAAGGAAGACATAACTCAATTGCCAATCAATACAACAAAAGAATCAAAACGTAATTATCTAACAATAACCTACACACACAAAAAGGACATAACATTTGGAAAATTTGATACCCAATTAGCCTGGGTAATAAATTCGACTTTCAATATACCCCTAGAAGTAGGAATAGAAAAAGCAAAAACACTTGAAGATTATTCTCATATGAAAGGTTTTGGTATCCCATTAGTAATACGGGATGAAAATGGACACAAATATAATTTAGAAGGTAAAATTTCAGGAAGTTTAGGAATTTATAGAATCCCTATAGTTACAGAAGACACAAAAAGAGGATATCTTGTAAATTGTGGATTTACAACAAATAGTTTCTCAACAGTTACAGGATTATTTCCAGCAGGATATATTATTTCAAAAGATTTTTATGAAAAATTAAAGATACAAAAAGAAATATCAATAGATGATGCAATAAAAAACATGGTAAAATATGCTAAAGAATTAAGAGACCCACAATAATTTATTTAGTAAATTTACTTAGACTAAGTTGGCCTTTCCTTTTACCTGGTTGGATTGCCAAATCAATTTTTTCACCAACTTCCTCTTTAACTTTTATAGTGGTATTTCTTCCAATCAATTGAATAAGTTTCATAACATCCGCTTTCTTAACATCACCAATAGTCTTAATGCCATTATTAAACATTTTCCTAGCCCTAACCCTTCCAATATTTTTAATCTTTAGTAGAGAGATTAATTCTTCTTTAGCACCATGTTTTAATCTAAATCTAGTTTTTTTAATTTCACTTATCACTTTTTGTAATTTCAATAATCTAGCAATTTCATCAGCCCCATATAATAACCAATCAGCATTACCAATCTTTACTCTCAATTCACCAGGACGTACAGAGTATTTTTCCAAAATATATTCTTCATCTTTTTCATCAATCCAATCCTGTAGCATCAAAGCAGTTTTGATCCCATTTAGATATTCATCAAATTCTGATTCGTATATACTAGGTTCTAAATTCAACAAACAATCTTCATATTTCAATAAATCAGATTGAATATCTTCATATTCCTTAGTTTTAACTTTAAGTAAAGGCCTCATCTCTAAGGTAGATGCCACTAAATGTAAAAAAGAAAATGATTTTAATGAAGTATCTTTTGATTTTTTTAACCCATTAACAAAATCATGTGCAGTTAAAGGGTCAATATAGAGTTCTGCAACCCTTTTTCCAACTAAAGTTGCCTCATAAGGTGAATCTGCCAAGTCATCTGCAGACTTAAATGCATTTGCCCCCTCATCACCCTTAGAATTGGATTGTGTTGATATAAATTCCCAATCAATTAACATATTTAATATTTTCTCAATAATGAGTTCTAATCTGTTCATATCTTCAAACTGATATGCCCAAAACGTACCCTCGAAAAACTTTAATATTTCTTCCTTAGTATTTACAAAATTTGTTGCAATCAAACTTAATAGATAGGTCCTTAGTACCGGCTCAACTGCTAACTTTGATTCAATATCTTCAGGTAAACCATGAATATATTTCTCAGTAATTTTATTTTTATTATCTTCAGAATTACAAACTGCAACTGCTTCCCCAGCCTTATCAAATTTAGGTCTTCCAGCACGTCCTGCCATTTGAAGATACTCTAACACAGGAATAAATTGCATACCCCTATGAGTAAATCTTCTTAAATCTTTTAACACAACTCTGTATGCAGGTAAATCTAAACCATATGCTAAAGTAGGGGTGCTACAAATAACTTTTAATTTTCCTTCCCTAAAATTATCTTCAACTAATTCCCTTTGTTTATATGTAAGTCCTGCATGATGAAACGCAATCCCTTTTTTCAAACAATTTGCAAGCCTTTTGCATTGTTTTGTTGGAGAACTTATAGCGTGTAGTGCCTTTTCACTCATTTCCATGAAATGTTCATTTGTATTCTTAATTTGATCAGCAATATCTTCCGCACACTTTTCTGCACTCCTTTTAGTATTTGCAAAAACAATTGCCTGTTTTTTCTTTTCTAATGTATCTAGGACTAGATTAACCGTTGGATCATCTGTTATTAACTTAATCTTCATACTAAATAGCAAAAAACAGATGTATATAAAAGTTGTTAGGATATTGAGAAAGATATTTAAACAAATAGAATAAATAATATGTAATGTCAAAAAAAATATTATTATTAGTTGATTTTAGTTACGGTGGATTTGGTGATGTTACCAATCTTATTAGAATTGGAAGATTTTTAAAATCTAAAGGTCATAAAGTCTATTTTACTATCGCAGCTAATCATGATGAAAGTATCCAAAAATTCAATTTATTATATCCTGATAATTTAGATCTACAAGGAATAATATGTCCAACAGATAAAGAAGCTATTAAAAACTCTTTATTAGTTATGAAAAGAGTAATTAAAAAAGAAACTGGATCTGGTCCATTATTGACTACTACAACATATGGATATTCACCGGAAGTCTTAACTTTATTATCTAATCAATCAAATATTAGTTTTAGTGAAGCTAATCAAAGAATAAACAAGGCAATTAAATTAATAGATAAGCAAAAAAATATAAAATTTGATTATCAATTAGCGTTATATAAATCGAGAATAAAAATAAAGAACTCTAAAATACCTCAAATTGTAATCGATCAATATTCATCTGAAAATGGAATGACTCAAAGTGGAAGTGGAGTAGATTATTATATTGCCCCATTTGTCATAAAGGAAGAAGATGAAAACCCCTTGATAGCAAGTTTTCATACACATACTAATTATTGCAATTACTCTAAAGATCAAATTATCAAATATTTATTATCCAATCATAAAAAGCTTACATTTCACAAAAAACATTTACTCGAATCAAAATGGGGGGCATATTATTCAGGATCACTTGGAACAAATGGACTATTTTTTGAACTCTTAAACAGATCATTAAATAAAATAAAAGGCAAAGTAACTTATTTTACATTTAATGACAACTATCATTTTACTAAATATATCTTACCCTGTCTTAATAAAAATATGCTGGTTATAGACTTAACTAATGAAAGTCCATTAGTTAGGGAAGGTGAAAAAGCCATCTTAATCAATATAAATACCAAAACAGACATTATGGAATCAATTATCAACCAATCTGAATTACCTGGAGCCTGTGCAGGTGACGGTTCATTTAATATAATGTTTAATAGATTAAGAAGAAGTAAAAATGTCCCATTTTTTAAATTCTTCAACATAAATCAAGGATATTTCTTTAGATTTTTAGTAAATAAGATGCATGAGTTAGAGTTAGCAAATAATATGTATCACAAGGCTTCAAGGTGTTTTTTTGCTTTTGGTTATTATGAAAAATTGTTTCAAGATTATTTTAAAGACGGGAGTTATGAAGATGAACTTGGAATAACTCAATTTGATATACTTAAATTAAGTAAAAAAAATATCAGCAAAGGGCTTACTAAATTTTTTGATAGAAAAAAAGACATCGAACTAATGTCAAGATTGTTTTATGATACAAAATTTCAAAAAAGATATTGTTACATTCTTGATAACCTTGTCTCATTTATCAGAAAAGAAGATAAACTATTACCAATCGAAGATATTCTACTTGAAATATTAGATAAATAAGAAAATAGTCATTGATAAGGAATATGGTGACCCCGCGGAGATTTGAACTCCAGACCTCACGATTATCAGTCGTGCGCACTACCAGACTATGCTACGGGGTCAGTGGAAATAATAAAAATAAGCGCCCTCAGGCAGACTTGAACTGCCGACCTTGCGATAGCTGCAGTTAGTTTAACAGTTTCGTGATCTTATGTAAAGATGCGCACGCTCTACCAACTAAGCTATGAGGGCATATATAAGTGGATTCATGATTTCATTTATAAAGATTTCGGATTTACTTTTTTGAATTTATTAACATGTTTAGGATTATTTGAACCAATTAAATCCAACCATAAACTAAAATTCTTAAATCCAGGGATTTCTAACCTAAAATGATTTCCTTTTTTAGAAACAGAACCATAAAAGCCATATTCCTTCAAAGTTTCAAATATCTTTAAAAGAAAAGTTTGTGATTTACTTGAGATTTCAATTCGAGGATAATAAGGGATATGTTTATGTTGTTTACTAAAAACTAAACAACCATCTGTATCAAATAGGCCCCTTATGAACGAAAAGAATAGACTATCACTCAAAAATTCTTTTGGAATATCTAAATTAGAATATTTTAATCCAATCGGCAAACCAAATGAATGAAATTTTTCAAAAATAGATTTATCACTAAATCTAATAAAAAGAGTATTTTCATCTTTTCTAAAACCTATTCTAATTTCTTTATTAAATAAAGATTTAAAAAGTTTTTTTGTAGTTTTAGAATGATATTCAAAATCATCAAATTTATGCCCACTAATATAGACTATATATTTGCCACCCGATCTTGATAAACAACCGTCTCCAAACATAATACCTACAAGTTCTGCTAATTTTTGATTTAATAAATTTTTCATTTTAAAATATTAATTTTAATTGCTTATTAAGGCTTTCTTTAAATAAAATAATAAAAGAGAACTAAATAAATCAGATTTCAAAATAAAATAATTAGTAAATTGATTCATCTTTTTGTAGCAACTTTAAACACAATTTCATTGTTAGTATCACAAAATTCAGGGTTATTTTCCCACTCACTAAAAAAACCATCTAATTCTAATTTCACCTGTGTAATATTTTTACATTCATCCCTTGAAAAAGGAATTAATTTATCAACAGGCATCACATAAACCCCATTTAAATACATATTTCCAGCAATATAATAAGAACCAGTTTCATCTAAAAACTTAAATATAACATTCTCCGATGATAGTGCTTTTTCATGCTTTATTTCAAAAGTTATCTGTTTATATCTGCAGTCTACTGAATAAGTTTGCCATTCAAAAGAACCCTCCCCATAATCTAATTTAATGATGTGGCTGCCAAAACAAAAATCTTGAGGTAATCCATCAAATTCAACACCATTTGTATCCCCTAATAAAAAATCATCTAAATACACATAACCAGGTATATTGTCTCCCGATAAAGTATCTATAAAATTTAACTTAGGTACCGGTTTTACAAAAAGAAGATAACCTACTAAAAGAATAAATAATAATAAAAGAATAATAAGAATTATTTTCCAATGCAATGTCAAAAAATCAACAAGTTTCTCTAAAAATCGTTTAGCACCTTTTGGAATTTCTAAATAGAATGGTTCCCTTTTAGGTTTAATCAAAGGTTTATCCTTCTGGTACTCTCGAAAAACCTTCTTCACAGTATATTTTTTAGGATTTAGCGGTTTTATATCATCTGCCATTTTAATTAGTTATTGTAATATTTGAATTAAGTTTTGAAAATTTAATAACACTTCCTTCAGTTATTAATAATGAATCTGAATAAAATTGATAACGTTTAGCATTAGCATAAATATAATTTAAAACATCATCATCTAGTGTTATTGTACTATGTGTAACTACAAAAATATGTCTGTTATCTATCAAAGGTTTATATTTCCATAAATTGGCCTCATCAATAAAAACCAAAGGAGTATTTACATATCCCGAGAGTAAAGATGCAATTAAAGCTGCATCTGTATTATCCTTATCCACAAAAATAAAACTATTATATTCTTTCCAAAAACTTAGATAATCCTCAGGATCATATGTATTTAATCTACTCACCTCATAAGAACTATCTAATCCAGCTGGCACAGGAGTATCAAAAATGTATGCTTTTTTAGTATGGTAAACGTTGTCAAGTAAGTGTTGCACCTCACCAGGATTTAAAGATGCTCCATCGTTATAAGTAACAGTATAATTATAAGGATATACTATTTCATCCTCCTTGAATAATGTTAAAGGTACAACTGGGAGAATACTTTCTTGATTACTAACCATTCCATCAACATCCCTACTTTCTTTTGTAATAAATAATGGACTTCCATTATACATAGAAAAATTTCGATAATTATCAGGAAATATACTCCAATCAATATAAAGAGTTGTACATCCTGCGCGACCTTCAAACCAAACATCTAATATGCCCGAAGGTGTCGCAATACAAGAATAAAAAGGGAAATAATCAAAACAAATATCTCCTGCTTGCATTGATTCAACAACTTTATCTTTGGCTATTAGAAACATATTTTCTTTGGCTCCAGTTGCAAGACTATTATTGATATATGGAAATTCATTAACTAAATCTGTCTTTTCCATAATTATATCCGATTTATTTGTATCAACAAAACAAATAAGATCTATATCTTCAGGCAATTGAAAACTATGTTGCCTCACATCACCATATTTAGCAGATAATAATTCAACAATCCCATTTATTTCTGCTTCCAAATCAGACAATATTAATTGCCTTTGTTTCTCACCTAACAAACTGCATGCACGTATAGCAAATATTAAGAGGAGTATAGCGAGTATTACGCTAAGTAAGGTAATTACAACTTGTTGATTTATTTCTGTTGCTTTTTTATTCATTTTATCTTACCCACATGTTGTAATGTGTAAATTGACCTTCTCTAGACACCCAATTACTATCATCACAATAACCTAAAATTAAAATATGTTCTAAATATTGATTTGTTGATTGTTCCCTTCCCCAAGTTTCATAATCTTCATTTCCACAACACCTATCACCATCATTTAATGGGCTAACATCCCAACAAGGATCATCAGTAGTTGAAACGTTACATATTGGATTAGGTGTGTATGTCCCCCTAGATAACCCACATAAACAATCATGTTGATCAATACTTGCATTTGTAATTCCATCAGGTAAACTAGTAATACAATCCCCTAAATAACAACACTCACCTAATGAAGCAGTACAATTCCATGGACCATCACATTCCTTAGTTGTAGATTCACATCTCCCTGAATCAATATTACAAAATTCATCTACTTCACAATCATCGGGAATAGTTACATTTTCACATTGACAATTGTTACAAGTAAAAGTAGTGATATTCCCACTCAGTAGACCATCATTACATACATATTCAGTATCGGGACAAGTAGCACCTTCATCAGAACAATCTTCTGAACCTGTTAAGATATTATCACCGCAAACAGAATTAGGAAATGTCAAAAAACCATCAAGGTTCTCAGCTCCATCCATCCAAACCCCTCCTGTATCTGGACTAGGATCCCATAATGCAGCACCCGACGGACGAACCGTTTTACCCAAACAATCATCATGAATTATGGAAGGTACTTGCCAGAATACTTCAAAATTAGTTGATTCCTTTAATAAAAATATACTTGAATTATATATCCCCTTCATATCTCCATTAAGCCACTCAAGCCTACATTCGTCTAAAATATCATTTGCATCCACTTGGATATGGTCTGCATCAGAACAATTACCCAAATTATTTATAATTCCAGAAATTTTAACATCATCTAAAGGTGAAGCTAGACCATCATCAACATCTAATTCAATTGTTACGTTCTCTAAAATACATCCAATCTTACAATCATTGCTACATAAATCCGTATCTATTAAGTTCCCATCATCACATTCTTCATCATCAGCAGTCCCCGAAATACCATCCATCCCATTACTACTCAAGTAACCATCACCACATAGGGCGTTTTGACACATTAATCCACCAACAGTTGTATCAATTATGCAATCCCCACTCTCAGTACCGTCTTTAAAATCACTTTCATCTCCATCATCACATTCTTCACCTTCACCATAATTGGGAGTTCCATCACCGCAATGTTCTCCTTTTTCAGTCTTCACTTCATCACATGTTAATGCACAATAATCACATTGTTCTCCATAACCTGCATCACATAATTGCCCATTCTCTGAAGTTCCATTATCACATTGTTCGATGCCTCCATTATTGTGGATATAATTATCTCCACAAAAAGCATCTTTACAAGTATATGAATTAGAATAATCCATTATACAATCATCATTATCATCATAATTCCCATCATCACACTCTTCACCCTCAATAGGATTACCATCACCACAATAATTTCCGCAATCCACCACAAAGACATCTTTTGAAACATTTCTACCTTGTTGATATGATATTGTTGGATCTATTGCACAAATAACAGTATACTCATTATCTAAAGGAAGTGTTCCAGTATTACATTTAAAATTTGCATCAACCCCATCCCAGTCTAAGAAAGTACATCCTATATTTGTATTGTTAATATAAGCAAAAATAGAATTTACATGGCTTATATCAGATTCACAACTAACATCAAATAGAGGACAAACAATATCGCCACCATATTTTAATTTGGTACAATAATCCTTATCTCCACCGTTTATACCTTCACAACCCCATTTATAATATCTAGGCTCATTGGGGGTTTCAAATGAATTACCGTCTAAACAATGGTCTTTTATGGTATTATCACATTGACCATCAATAGATTTAAGCTCAACACAGGGAGCATCCTCACCATCATTAATACCTTGACAAGTCCAAGTGTATTGTGAAAAATCATCTTGTTGATTTAGGGAATTGCCTGATAAACAATCATAATGTGTTATATCACATTGACCATCAACAGGAGGTTTAGGTTCTGAACAAGATGCAGGATTACCTCCGTTTGTACCTTCACAAGTCCAAGTGTATTGTGAAATGTCAGTATCATCATGATTTATAGAATTCCCATCTATACAATCATAATAAGTTGTGTCACATTGACCATTCATTGTAGGTTTAGGTTCTGAGCAATCAACAGACCCAACAATTATGCCTGAGTTTGGATCAGTTGTTGCACATTGCCATGTCCATTCAGAAGGGTCACTAGGATCATTATATATTGAAATACTATTTACACAATCGTAATAATCAGTACCACATTGAGCGGGAGTTGATGTAACACAATTTCCAGCCCCATCACATTCACAAGACGCCCCATCACAAAGATTTCCACAACTCACTCCAGCATCATAATTTGCAACTTGACCAGGATTAGAACCAGAACAACTTCCAATATATTGACATACTCCTGCGGTTGCTTGTGTTGATGGAGTTGGAGCTGAACATGAACAAGTTTGACAAGCACCATTGTTACATGTATAACCGCAAGTAGTTGGGTAATTGTAAAAATTACAGTAATTTGTTTGTATTGGCGAACTAACTTTTGACACAGCATAATAATCTGTTGGGCAATTGTTTGTATGATCTTCACAGTTTGTAACTTGCCCAGTACAAGTTGTCCAACCATAAGCATCATTATATAAAGGATAATATTCAGATTGATAATTATCATAACCAGGAAGTGGAATTGATGCACACCCTTCTGTACAAACCCATTTAGCAATATATAATGGAGTACCGCTCCCGCCTGCACTTGTATAACTTGTACAGGTTCCTTTTACAAATGGGTTATTGCCACCATCAGTGTCGGTGGCTTGTATTGGGTTGTTTATAAAATTATTATAATTTAGGCTAGTTCTTGTTATTGTGCATCCTGAATAAACCATTGGAATATTTATTAAAAAAATAAAGAGTAATGCCAAAAACATAAAATTATTTGTATTAATCTTCCTCATCTTAAGGTGCAAATCCCCCAGTTATTCTTATATTACTAATTCCAAATAAACAATCTTGATCTGCTGGTTTCCCATCTTGATTATCATAATCTGTTGTACCATCACAATCTTCATCATTATAAATATTTAGTAAAGGGGCATGACATACCTCTATAGCATCTTGACATACACCTAAATCGCTACAGACCATACTACCAGTTCCACAAGAAGCACAAGAATCTACAATACATAAACCCTCAGATTCAACATAACATTCATCACAAACCATACAAGAATCATTATCTCCCCCGTTTATTCCTTCACAAGTCCAACTATAACCATTTGAAATTAGATTCTCATTAATAGGATTGCCAAGGTTACAGGCACCTTGTGTAGTACCACAGGAACCTTGAACAGGCTTAAGTTCTGAACAAGAAATAAGAGAATCAATGCCAAACTGAATACAATTCCAATTCCAATGAGTAAGAGTATCATAATTAAACCCATATCTACGCCCAGATATACAATTATAATGAGTCTCACCACATTGAACTGGAGGAAGTTTACATGTCCCATCAATTAAGACATAACCCTCTAAACATTTAAACAAACAATGTGTAGAAGATGTTACAGATTCATCATAAGTCCATTCTGTAGGGGTATAACCTGAAGGATATCTAGTTGGCCCAAATATTCCAAATAAAGGCCTAGTTCCACCACATAAATAACAAACCGTTCTACAAGATTGTGACTCTTCTAAATCAAACCTACAGGAATGATGATTTCCACCACCTGTAGGAGGGATATAAGATCTAGTTCTAGTTTGCTCACCTCGAGTCGACGTAATACAATCCCCATCACAATCAGACCAATCAGACCAATCCGTACAATAACCATTTGTAGGAGTTGGAGGAGGTGGAGAAGAAGTATCCTTCTCACAACAATGAATATAACATCTTGAATCTGAACCAACATTACAAACAAAATTACCACAACGTGTTCCAGGGTTATAACAATTATTTAAAGTAGAATGATAACCAGAAGGACAAGCCATTAAAACACCAATACATTCATTATGTCTAGGATCCGAACAAGGTTTCGAATTAAAAACATGATTAGTCCATGACACAGTATTACCATCTGCATGGTATGAACAAGGATCTCCAAGAACAAAACTACCTAAAACACATACCATAAATAAGAATAAAAGTAATTTTTTCATTTCATCCTCTTTAATTTACCATTTTTAATTAGTTATTGTAATATTTGAATTAAGTTTTGAAAATTTAATAACACTTCCCTCAGTTATTAATAATGAATCCGAATAAAATTGATAACGTTTAGCATTAGTATAAATATAATTTAAAACATCATCATCCAGTGTTATTGTACTATGTGTAACTACAAAAATATGTCTATTATCTATTAAAAGTTTATAAGGTTCATAATTAGTCTCATCAATGAATATTAAAGGAGTATTTACATATCCTGCAAGTAAAGAAGCAATTAAAGCTGCATCTGAATTATTTTTATCCACAAAAATAAAACTATTATACTCTTTCCAAAAACTTAGGTAATCCAAGGGATCATATGTATTTAATCTATCTACATCATAAGAACTATCTAATCCAGCTGGCACAGGAGTATCAAAAATGTATGCTTTTTTAGTATGGTAAACGTTGTCAAGTAAGTGTTGCACCTCACCAGGATTTAAAGATGCTCCATCGTTATAAGTAACAGTATAATTATAAGGATATACTATTTCATCCTCCTTGAATAATGTTAAAGGTACAACTGGGAGAATACTTTCTTGATTACTAACCATTCCATCAACATCCCTACTTTCTTTTGTAATAAATAATGGACTTCCATTATACATAGAAAAATTTCGATAATTATCAGGAAATATACTCCAATCAATATAAAGAGTTGTACATCCTGCGCGACCTTCAAACCAAACATCTAATATGCCCGAAGGTGTCGCAATACAAGAATAAAAAGGGAAATAATCAAAACAAATATCTCCTGCTTGCATTGATTCAACAACTTTATCTTTGGCTATTAGAAACATATTTTCTTTGGCTCCAGTTGCAAGACTATTATTGATATATGGAAATTCATTAACTAAATCTGTCTTTTCCATAATTATATCCGATTTATTTGTATCAACAAAACAAATAAGATCTATATCTTCAGGCAATTGAAAACTATGTTGCCTCACATCACCATATTTAGCAGATAATAATTCAACAATCCCATTTATTTCTGCTTCCAAATCAGACAATATTAATTGCCTTTGTTTCTCACCTAACAAACTGCATGCACGTATAGCAAATATTAAGAGGAGTATAGCGAGTATTACGCTAAGTAAGGTAATTACAACTTGTTGATTTATTTCTGTTGCTTTTTTATTCATTTTATCTTACCCACATGTTGTAATGTGTAAATTGACCTTCTCTAGACACCCAATTACTATCATCACAATAACCTAAAATTAAAATATGTTCTAAATATTGATTTGTTGATTGTTCCCTTCCCCAAGTTTCATAATCTTCATTTCCACAACACCTATCACCATCATTTAATGGGCTAACATCCCAACAAGGATCATCAGTAGTTGAAACGTTACATATTGGATTAGGTGTGTATGTCCCCCTAGATAACCCACATAAACAATCATGTTGATCAATACTTGCATTTGTAATTCCATCAGGTAAACTAGTAATACAATCCCCTAAATAACAACACTCACCTAATGAAGCAGTACAATTCCATGGACCATCACATTCCTTAGTTGTAGATTCACATCTCCCTGAATCAATATTACAAAATTCATCTACTTCACAATCATCGGGAATAGTTACATTTTCACATTGACAATTGTTACAAGTAAAAGTAGTGATATTCCCACTCAGTAGACCATCATTACATACATATTCAGTATCGGGACAAGTAGCACCTTCATCAGAACAATCTTCTGAACCTGTTAAGATATTATCACCGCAAACAGAATTAGGAAATGTCAAAAAACCATCAAGGTTCTCAGCTCCATCCATCCAAACCCCTCCTGTATCTGGACTAGGATCCCATAATGCAGCACCCGACGGACGAACCGTTTTACCCAAACAATCATCATGAATTATGGAAGGTACTTGCCAGAATACTTCAAAATTAGTTGATTCCTTTAATAAAAATATACTTGAATTATATATCCCCTTCATATCTCCATTAAGCCACTCAAGCCTACATTCGTCTAAAATATCATTTGCATCCACTTGGATATGGTCTGCATCAGAACAATTACCCAAATTATTTATAATTCCAGAAATTTTAACATCATCTAAAGGTGAAGCTAGACCATCATCAACATCTAATTCAATTGTTACGTTCTCTAAAATACATCCAACTTTACAATCTGAATTACAACCATCACCATTATCTAAATCACCATCATCGCATTCTTCATCATCAGCAGTACCCAAAATACCATCTGTACCATTACTACTCAAATAACCATCACCACATATAGCGTTTTGACACATTAATCCACCAACAGTTGTATCAATTATACAACTCCCACTCTCAGTACCATCTTTAAGGTCACTTTCATCACCATCATCGCATTCTTCATTAGAGGGATCATCTATATTGTCTCCATTACCACAAAACCCTTCAACAATAATACCTGCTAATGCAATATCCCCACCTTTATGATCAAAGAATATATTTAATTTGCCATCATCTACTTTGATAACCTTAGATTCCATCTCTATTCCATTTGGAGTAGATCCAATATCTCTAGCTATAACCTTGTGGGTAGTACCTTCCTCTAAAATAAAATCAAAAGGACCATTAGATTGAGATTTAGCTCCAGAAAATATTGTCACAGAATATGATAGGGTGGATAAAGAAGTTAAATCTATAATAAACTCACTATCTGAACTAATTCTATGAAAATCATAATATGTATCAGTTAAATCAGTCATGTAGGTAGCAGGAGCAGGTGTACCTTGTACAATTTCATCTATATTATCTATATTTGCAAAATTCCAACCAAATCCTGCGCCTGAATAAGGCACTTTATTAACTTCAATCCAACCAGATTGTAACTGGCCATCAGATGCCGGTTGAAAATCAAGTTTAAAACCATCTGAAGAAATTACCCAATGACAATTTGCATCACAAGTTGCAGTATTAGGAGGTTCACAGGTTTCTTCAGGTAGGTGGATATCTCCATCTCCACAGAATTGAACATCTATTTCTAAACTTTGATTTAGACCATCTTGATATGACCGGGATGTATTAATTATACAAATAGCAGATTTAATACCACCTGCACCAACATCACAATCAAAACTTACAATATCCCCATTCCAAGAAGTATCGCTACAAGCTGTTGCAGAAATAGGGTCAAATATTAATGTATTTGAAATAAATGCATCAACTGAATTAACACCAGGTACAGTTGAAGTACAATTTACTTCAATAATTGAGTTTTCATAAGGAGTTGTATCCGACACATCAATAGAACTAACACCTATACTACAATTATCATCACCATGATTAGGTATATCTCCCCATGGACCCCTATCTAAAGTATCCCAATCCCATTCTAAATCATGATCATCATCTATCCCATTATCACAAATTTCATTAGAAGACATAACATTTATTTGAGTTGTTTCATTTTCTAAAATTTGATAGGATTTCTCAAGATTTATAGAACAAACTATTTCTTTAAATCCCCTATCTGTAACATTACAATCAAAAAAGGCAGTATTACCTTCCCATTTAGTCCATTCACATGATTCAACATGACCAACTTGATATATGTGAGCATCAACTGAGCTAATATTTGCAACAGTAACATTACATCCCACTTCAATTAATGTATCTTCAACAGGATTTAACTTTGAAATAGAGATATTATTTACTCCAACTGCACAGTTATCATCACCATGCCAAGGATGAATTCCAGATTCCACAACAGCACCATTTTCCCATAATTGATTATCCCAATCTAAATCATCATCAAAATCATCATCAATACCATTATCACAAATCTCATCAAAAGATATACAATTTCCAATCCCATCACATTCACAAATATCTGCATTACATTCAATTGCACCAGAACAATTCTCCCCTAAAGGATAAAAACTACATTCACCCAAATCAGAACCTCGACAAACACTATCATTAATAAATTTACAAGCACCACATTCATATTGTTCAATATTAGTTATATAATTATTACTAGGCGAACTACAGAAATCATCATAATCAGTATAGCTACCTTCAAAACATTTTTCTATATCAATAGGTGATTCTGCACCTATCTGGAAATATGATAAGTTAGTTTGAAATAATGTGCCAATACTTCCAAAAACTTCATCCATACTCATACTATTAGATTGAGCTTGAAGTAGGTAACTTATATATGAGTATTCTATTGATCTTGTTGCCCTTGACTCCATATACTCAGCATATTCATCATTCCTTACAGAAAAATACATCCCATCGCCATATTCAGCTAATTTCTTAAGAAATACTTCTGGACATGATAGAAGATCAGACGCTTGACCAATAGAGATATCACTATAACTTAAAATAGGTTCATTTGCAGATTCCCATGTCAAATCATCACAATAACCCATGGGTGCATCAATCCCAATAACAAAAAGATGTGCCCCTCTTTGCCTAAATTGGTTAGCAAGACGAAATGCTTCACTCATCAATTTTCCTGTAAAGTCAGGGCATAATTGAACCATCCTTAATTCTGCACTAAATGCTAAAGGAGGGGACTCATGAATGGTGAGCCCACTATAAACCCCACTATCGCAATAATAATGAGGGAAATAGATATCCGGACCAGATAAATAAGAAGAATAAAAATTTGCATCTGATGAAAAATACCCACAATCATCACAAACTCTTGGAAGTCCATCTGAAACAAAAATAACAATATCCGAATCATTATTAATAGTATTACAATTACCTCCCTCCTCATAACAAAGATTATCTAAAATTCCTCTAAACCCTGCCCCATAATTAGTGTACCCAATAGTACTCATCCCATCCAAATACCCTACATTCTGATTAATTGATGATTGACTTTGATCTTGCTCAAAATGTGCAGACTCCCCATTATAAATATAACCAAAACCATGAACTCCAATAGAATTGGGTCTTTCTTGATTAATAATTTGATTTATAAATCCCTTAGAATTACTAGGGGAAATAGGATGATCATCAGGACCAGAATATGCACCTCCCATTAACTCATTCTTAACTTGATAAAGTCTAGAGTAATCATCCATACTACCTGAAAGATCGACTAGTACATCAATATCCAATTCTTCTGCACATTTAATATCTGCAATACCTACAACATTGGGTGTCCAACCCATACAATCATCATTACAATTATACCAAACACTATTAGTTATACCGGTATCACAAACTTCTGAATCAACATAATGATGAGTTATAGGATTATAATGATGCCCTGTGACAAAACCATCGCCACAATAAGAATATTCACATTTAAGATTACAATAACCCCCTAAGTCCCAATTAGATGGGTCACAATCTTCATAAGGCAAATCAAGAATCCCGTCACCGCAATGGGATGAATCCCCATTACAAAATACATTACAATAACCATATTGGCCATTATTATCTCCACTATCACAAGTTTCTACATATTCCCTTACAAAACCATCACCACAATGAGCATATTGACAGTTATTGGGACACCAATCAGTATTATCATTATCATCATCATCACATTGTTCATAAGGAACATTTACATTCTCATCCCCACAATGAGGTCCTAAACCAGAACATTGACTATTACATTTACCATAATCCCCATTATTTACTCCACTGTCGCATACTTCGTAACCAGCCCACACAATACCATCATCACATCTTGCAGATTGACATTTATTAGTGCAATTATCATTATTTATATTATTACCATCATCGCATTGTTCACCTTCATCATAATCAATATTTCTATCGCCACAATGAATGCTAAATCCACTACACAATAAATTACAATAACCATATAATCCATTATTAGGTCCATCATCGCAAATCTCGTTACCATCTAATATAATACCGTCTCCACAAAAAGCAACTTTACAATTATTAGTACAATTATTAATATTTATACCATCTCCATCATCACATTCTTCATAATCTGAATCATTAATTCCATCACCGCAATGAGATGCATAACTATAACAATCCCCACAATGACCATATTGACCATTATATTCATCGCCATCATCACAAACCTCAGTACCTATCCATTTGATGTTATCCCCACATCTTGCCCATTGACAATTATTAAGACACTTATCGGTATTTATAGAATTATTATCATCGCATTGTTCACCCTCATCATAATCAGGCATTCCATCGCCACAATTAAATCCAATACCGGTACATAAAGAATTACAAAGTCCATATTCCCCATTTAAAGGCCCATCATCACAAGTTTCAACACCATCTAAGATAAAACCATCACCGCAAGTATTATTCACACAACTAATTAAACAATGATCAATATTAACATTATTGCCATCATCGCATTCTTCACCATTAGCATCATTAGGAGTTCCATCGCCACAAAAAGAAGATAAACCATCGCAATTCAAATTACAATAACCATATTCTCCATTATGACTTTTATCATCGCAAACTTCACCTTGATTATAATTAATATAACCATCGCCACAAGACCAGTCTGAACAATCATTTAAACAATTATCTGTGTTGATGTTATTGCCATCATCACATTCTTCACCATTAGCATAATTAAGAGTTCCGTCACCACAAAAAAATCCAAATGCCTGACAACCAGGTTGACAGCCACCATAACTTCCATCATTGATTCCATCATCGCAAACCTCATAAATTGGATTAACAAAACCATCACCACAAGACCAATCTGAACAATCATTCAAACAATTATCTGTGTTGATGTTATTGCCATCATCACATCCTTCACCATTAGCATAATTAGGAGTTCCGTCGCCACAATGAGGACCAAAGTCTTGACAATCTGACTCACATCCCCCATAACTACCATCATTGATCCCATCATCACAAACCTCACCAATCCAAGGCTGAACTTGAGAATTACCACACCTTTCATCATAACAATTCGAATCACAACCATCGTTATTACTCAAAGGATCATTATCACATCCAACCGGATAATTAGTAGATATACATCCGTCATCACACTCTTCATCACCTCTAATCAATCTATCCCCACAATCAGTAATACAAGAAGAAGGTTCACCACTACATGCATAACCTAATTCAATAGCACATGAACTAGAACATCCATCACCATTAACCATACCCCCATCATCACACTCTTCACCATAATTAATTACATCATTGCCACAAAGGGATTCAATTTTTAAATAACCCCCTGAAGAATTATACCAAACCCCATTTACTTTCATACACCCATAAAAAAGCAAGGTATCAAAATTATTAAAATCTCCGTCTAAAAGGATACTACACTCTGCTAAATTGTCATTATATTTAGAACAAAAAGTATTCTCTGCTTTATGATTATAAGTGTCATCACAATCATTATCAAGCAAATAATCTGCAAGATAAAAATCAGTAATTACAATTGAATCCAAAGAAATTGCAGTAAGATTTAATAAAATGGACTTATCCAACTCATAAGATTCCCGAGTTGGATTATTGATATTTTGAGAGAGGGATATGTTTATTAAAGGAGATTCATAAAATGATGAAAGAACCCATGGAGCCACAATAGAACCTTCTCCTCCCGTTACAATTAAATCTGCATTTAAATAAGCAGTAGGTCTTGCGTATGAATTACCAGCATATGCATCATAAACTGAATAATCAACTATCGAAGACAGAGATACTCTTTTAGATTTAGTCAAAACTGAGGAAGGACTAATTAAAAACCACCCATCAGGTGAATGTTTATCATAATTTGCATAATCTATAACTTTTTGAGTGCTATCTCTTAAATTTGGACCATTAATATGATAATCATCAAATTCATTCAAAGAAAGTAATCCAATTCTACCAGTCCATTCATAAGAACCACCATAATAAGTTTCAATATCCCATATTTTATTAATAAAATAAAGATCTCCTTCATTTATGGAATTATAAAACTCATCATTTAATTTAGACTTAATTTCAGACTGATCCCAACGATTATAGTCATCATCAAATCTTAAATTGCTAAGTACATTATTTTTAGAAATAACATACCCTTCCGTATAATCTAACATTATCCATTGTGTGTTACTTACAGAAACATAATCCCCATTGTGTACTCCTTGAGGTGTATTTTCAATTTCTAAATAACCATTTGATCTATACCATTGACCCTCAACCTTAGAACAACCATAATAAGCAAGTGTGGTATCAAATGTATTAAAATCATCTGTCAAAGTTATATTACATCCAACAAGACTAAGGGATTCTTGCGAACATGTTGTATCTTGTGCCTCATTAAGGTGCGCATCATTACACTCAACAGACAAATAATCCGCCAAATAAAAATCTTCTATTTGATCTGGACCTAAATTAATCATAGTCATATTAAGTGGAATTTTTTTATTAAATTCATCAAAAATGTCAGTTGTAGGATTATTAATATCTGAAGATAATGTAGTGATTAAACCAACTTCCCTAAGACAATCAGAAGTACAACCATCGCCATTTACAAGATTCCCATCATCACACTCTTCATCCCCTTTTTTCAAATCATCACCACAAATAGTAGTACATACAGAAGGTTCACCATTACAAATATAACCGATTTCAATTGCACAATACACTGTACATCCATCATTATTATTTAAAGGGTACGCATCACAACCAGCAGGAACACCCGGTGATGTACAACCATCATCGCATTCTTCATCACCAATTATATGACCATCACCATGGGTAGGACTACATGAAGAGGGTTCATAATAAGTATTACAACCATAATAATCTTCAACTTGACAATTTAAGTCACAGCCATCCCCTTCTACTAAATTACCATCATCACAAGTCTCGCTCCCACTAAGCTTCTCATCACTACAATTAGATTCAATTTTCAAATAACCCGCAGTAGAGTTATACCAAACACTAGCTATTTTGGTACAACCATAATAACCTATAGAGGTGTCAAAATTATTAAAGTTTTCATCAAGCGTAATATTACAATTAATTGTATCTGAAGAAAGAGATTGTAAACAAACAGTATTTTGTGCTTTATGAGAATAAGAATTATCACAGTCGTCATTTAAAGTATTATCAGCTAAATAAAAATCTTGAATTATATATGATTCCAAATTTTCAATAATAATATTAGTAAGAATATTTTTATTAAGTTCATATGTGTTTATTGTTGGATTACTATTATCTGGAGATAAAGATAATGACATAATTATTTCAGATTCAATAACACATTCAGAAGAACAACCATCACCATTAATAGTATTTCCATCATCACACTCTTCATCACCAACAATCCTCTCATCACCACAAATAGGAGAGCATAAAGATGGTTCCTCACTACAATTATATCCTACTTGAAATTTACAATTGGATGTACAACCATCCCAATTATTGGTATTGTTATCATCACACTCTTCATCGCCATTGATTAACCCATCACCACAAATAGGGAAGCATAAAGATGGCGAAGGTCCATTTACGAGTTCATCCATACAACTATAACCATATTCAATTTGACAATTAGAAGAACAACCATCACCATTAATAGTATTTCCATCATCACATCCCTCTAGGGGCACCCACCCACTTAAAGAAACTATATAACCATCACCACAAAATCCATATGAACAATTATATAAACAGGATCCCTCATCACGGTTACCGGAGTAAAACCCCATATCACATTCTTCCATATTTCCTAAACTATTGGGTCTTTGTCTTCTAACATCACCACAAAATTCTAATGAACTTTGCATTCCTATAATCCAAGGAGCACCTTCAGAACCATCCCCTGAAGTTACTCTAATCATCTTATTCAAATAAGCAGTAGGCCTGACTTCATTAGGATGAGCCACATAACCTGATGAAAGTCTATTTCCATCAACCCTATAAATAAAGTTACCACCTCGTGATGTGATTAACCACCAAGGGGAATTCATGTGATTATCTGAAGGATAATAATTGATTACTTTTTGTGTAGAACCATGTAAATCAGGACCGTTAGTATTATAAGTTTCAAATTGAGATTCTGTAAGTAATCCAATTTTCCCACTCCAAATATAATTTCCAATATAAGGATCTTTGAGTAATTCCCAATCACCTTGAATTAAATAACCATCACCACCCAGATTGCTATAAAACTCCCTATTAAGATATATATTTAAATCTGAAATGCCATTATAATCATCTAATGAAACATCATGTTCATCCCAAGAAGAAGATCCATCCATAGGCAAAGAATAAGGTCCATCAAAGTTCATTGAACCTATTGACCCCTTGTGAATCATATACCCTTCACTTGAATCAAGCATAATCCAATCATGTGGATATTTCCCAGCTAAATTAATAGTTTGAAGATAATCTCCTTCTAAAATATCCTCATAAGTACAGTCATTTAAAGTATTACAATCATTTGAACAACAATCCCCGTTACCATTATTGATTGCTTCACAAACCTCACTACCACTTATTTTAGTATCCCCACAAGAAGTAGATATTTCCAAATAACTTTTTTCTGACTTATACCACACTCCCTCAACATAAAAACACCCATAATAAATTGCAGGATCATCAAAATAATTAAATGTATCTGCAAGAGTAATATTACAATTAGCCTTATCGGAAGAATATTTTGAACAAATAGTGTTTTCTGCCTGACTAATATAACTCTCTTCAAACTTACCACAATCTAAACCTTCAAGATTGAAATCCCCCAAATAAAAATCATCAATAATATCTGACCCAAGATTATTTGTATTAATTTCAACAGAAATTATCTTATTAAGATTATAAAAATCTTTAGTTGGATTATTAATATCAATAGAAAGATTAGTATTAACAATCACAGGTATCCTAGGGATCATCCACGGATCAATCTCAGTTCCTGTGCCTGAAATAATATTAATATCATTTTTTAAATAAGCTGTGGGCCTTACATAAATGTTGTTTCTATAGGGTCTTTCCATACTAACACTCCCATAATCTATTGTCCTCACATAATTACCGGAATTTGCCGCTGTAATTAACCACCATCTATGCCCCATATGTTTATCATTTAGATAGGTTTCAATTACTTTTTGTGTTACACCATTTAATGTGGGTCCATTAGATCTATAATCATTAAATTCATTCAAAGAAAGTAATCCAATTTTACCAGTCCAAGTATAAGTCTGACCTATATCCCATTGTTTTTCTAATAAATAATTATCGCCATTAATAGAGTCATAAAATTGATTGTTTAAATAAATGTTTAAATCTGCCATTGAGCCATCAGAGTAATACCACCCTTTAGAAATAGCATCAAAATCCATGGATCCAACTGAACCCCTATAAATCATATATCCACTACTTTTATTAAGCATGATCCAATCATGACCTTCAAAAGTAAGGTAATCACCATCATTAATAGAATTATAATCAAGAGCAGAAACTATTGAGATATTAATTAATATAATAAATAATAATAAAATCTTTTTCATTTCATCCCCCTCAACTTATCAAAAACATCTTTTTTATCTTTATTTTTAGATAAACTTTTTAACTTGTCAAAAACCTTAGGTTTTTGATCACTCGAAAAATTCTTTGAATTTTTCTTTGTGTCAAAAGAACTTTTCTCACCTTTAACGGGTTTTACCATACTAACAGTCTTTTCTTTTTTCTTAACAAGGGGTAAAACATCTTTTTTCTCAAATGACTTAACTTTAAATGCATGCTTTAATTTATGTAGCCTAGAAGGTTTTCCCCCATTCAAAACAGCTTTTTTCTCCTTGTCTTTATGAACTGTCTCTAATGTACTAATTAAACCTTCAACTTCTTTTGGAACTTCATTTAATTTATTCCCTTTAATCTTATCCATATATTCGGGTGATTTCCCACCACCAAATGAACTTAATCTTTTAACTAATTCTTGTTTTTGTTTCTTTTTCTCTTCTCTAACCTTGTATATTTCTGTTAAATTCCTAAATTTAATCTTTGGAGCTTCAACCTTTTCATTAGTCTTAAGAACTGGACCCTCGCTACTGATTTTTTTAGAAACGGGTTTATAATCGTCTTTTTCAATAGCATGAAATCCAAACTTTTTATGTAACCATAAATCCCAATGATATTTTTCAAACAAAAACAATACTAAAATAAATAACAAGATCAAAATAGGCATAATAACTAATGGCCAGATAGTCTTATCCTCAACTAAAGGATCAGAACCTAATTCCCGCTCATTATAATCACTAATTTCATCCCCATCAGAATCTTTAGATTGAGGATCAGATTTTAACCAAAATTCTTCAAGATTAGATAATCCATCATTATCAGGATCATTCATACTGTCTACTACATCATATCTAAGCCCATTTTGAAATTCCCAAGAATCATCCATACCATCACCATCGAAATCACTTAAAGAATCAACACCTAAAGCAAAGGGGATTAAAAATAAGAAAATTACTAAGATCACCTCTTTTTTTAACCAACTATTCATTTTCTCTTTTATTTCAATTTTGATTTAATACTCCTATGCCTTGCATCGGTATCCCATTTCCAAATTGGAATTACTGAAAATTTGAAATGTCAGAAATGAAATATTTCTGAGCATGATCAAAAATCCTTTGATTTTGGACATGTATAAATTGCCATAATATCCCATAAATCTGCTCCTATGAGGTAGACAATTTCAAATTTTCAATTTATTTTTTTTCTTGAAGGACTTCTTTTATTTCTTTAACTCTTTTAAGCATCTTCTCAACTTCTTTTTTCTTAACAACATCTTCGTCATGTTCATCAAAAAATAACCTCAATTGAGGATGTAAACAATAATAGCCTTTTGCTTTTTGATTATTAGTTTTACGCTTAACAATAAAACCTGTATCTTTTAAGTTATCTAAAATCCGAGTAATAGTACGATTTGTAGGAATAGAAATCTTATTTTTTCTTGCAAACTCTGCTTTCCGTTCTAAAGGTTTTCTATTATCTTTAATATGAAGAAAAGATTCCAATTCATCCATCTTGTTTATTAAAGATTTACTAATCTTAATAACATTATCAATAAAAGAACCATAAATCTGGGTAGCAGTTAAAGCGTCTTGACTTAATTTAAGAATATTAAATACTTCTTTCTCGTCTTTAGAAAGCATAGACATGATAGCATGTATTTTTTTACTATCTAATTCATCTTTTTTAAATTCAAATATATCTAATAAATCCAATTAAAACCCCTCTTTAAGATAATTAAGAAAAAACCACTATTTAAATGTTTTTAAAATGAATCTAAATGAAACCTAAAAAAAGAAGAAAGTTTTAAATAAACACCAAACTAACCAAACAAATGGACCCAGATAATACCCAACCAGAAAATGATTTTCCAAGTTTGATTCAAGGTAAACCTTCTGATTCAGAAAACAAAAAAAGGTTCAAACCAATATTAATGCTTTCATTAACTATCTTCTTACTTATAGGTGTCCTTTTAATTTTAACCAAGCCTGCATTAACTGGTTATGTGGTTTCAGCTCAATTTGAAGATAATGAAATGGAGGTTTCTGATTTCATTAAAGAACAGGAAACTGTAAAAACAGACCTAACAATAACAAAAACAAATCTTGATACCTTCCAAGGTTTAAATGATGACTATTTTGATGAATTAGTAGATGAAAAAAAGAAAAATTTTGAATGTGAACAGAACCAAAATGAGATACAATATAAATATGATCAACTCGAATCAGAATATGAGTTTGAAAAATCAAAATTAGAAAAAGAATATGAACAAAAGAAACAAGAACTCGAAACCACGTCCACTCAAACCCAACAAAAATACAATGACTTAAAAACCTTATATGATGCTACAATAGGCAATGCTGCAAGAAATATTTGTTGTAAAGCAAAAGTAGATAATCAAAATATTGATTCATATATAATTTCTAATAGTATGATAGTCTGTACAAGCGATGGAGAAAATAAAATTATTTGTTGAATTTATTCTTATTAAAATAAACTAAGATTAATAATCCAATAAATCCCAATACAAAATAGATCCAAATAATCTCTTTTTTATCTTTAGGACTCAAAGAAACCTTAACAAGATCTTCTTTTAATATTTCATACCCTTTAGAATTATAACACTCAATCTCATTAACACTAGATAAATAAGGTGCTACAAAACTAAAATCAGTTTCATTCAAAACAATAACCCCTCCAAGGATTTCACCGTTTTCAACAGAATCAACAAAAATGTTGTTAGGTAATTCAAAATCAAAAGAATATTCTGGCCTTCCGTTTAGTCCCAATAATTTACAGTTATATCCTTCTTCAACAGAAATAAGCCTATCTGGATAATAACCTTCTTTGATAATTTGATCTTTTAATGTGATAACACCATTGTCATAATTAAAATTAAATAAATATACCTGATCTGCACAAACAAAAGTACTTAAAACAATAAACAGGAAGAAAAATATGATTTTCTTCATCTATACTCCCTTAATTTTTCTTCAATTAATCTTTCATTAAGTAACCCATATGAATCAGAACTGTCATAATTTCTCATAATTGAAGTATCTATAGACCTATAAAACTCATTTGTAGAACATCCTTTTATACAATCGGTACCTTCTAAATCTGACCAGGAACCACAACTAGAGGTATCACAATTATGATAATTTTTTGCATCAAACCAATCGTCATAATATCTATCGGTATATTCATCAGCCAACTTTCCAAAACTATGTCCAAACTCATGTAACAAAACAAGCCGATTATCTTTTGTATTTAATTTTGCCATATTAGATATTGCACTGGATCTTATACTAGATCTAAGACCATTGGATAAAACAAAAATATAATCATGGGGGCAATTAGAAGCTAAGGTATTTACGCTTAAACTATTACAAAAAATATAACTTGTTATAGAACAATCAGGTTCTTCATTATCTATCATCCATATATTAAATTTAGAACTATTAAAAAAAGGTTCAGTCTGTAAAAGATAATTTGTAACATAATCATTAACATCAGATGCAAATAAGGCATTATCATCATAACCATATTTTAAAAAAACCAAATCTATCTTTTCATCAGGATCACCAACCACACTCCCAGGGATAATTGTACAATCTTGGGTTTTGTCTTCTAAACTTGAAGCCTCAATCAAAGTGCCATCATCTAAAGTAGTCAATTGAAGATCCAATTTTCCATTTACAGTTTCAACACACAAGGGATTATCCGAATCATTTAATTTGATATCTTTAATTGAAGAGGGAGTGAATTTATCGGATGGAAAAAAGAACAAATTTCTATCTTCATAAATCTCCCTAGATCTTGTAAGTTCTATAGAACTTTGTATACTAAATTGTTCAGATTCATCAATAAAACAAACTGTTTTAATTTCAGGAGGTAATGAAAAGGATATAGGATCTGCACTTCCAATTCCTTTAACCCTTTGAGATTTTATACTATTATCTAAAGTGACTATAAAACTATCAATTTCAGCTTTATTCTCTACTTTTTTTAATGTTTGTATCCCTTCGGTGCCGAGTAATAAAGTTAATCCAACAGCAACAATAACAATTATATAAACAATAATATTAATTTGGATCTGTGCTTTTTTAAACATAATAAGAGTATTAGAAAACGCATATATAAAGTTTATTGTAATATAGTCAAAGATATTAAATTTAATTACATTTTAGAACTTTTATATTTATGGGGTTGATAAGATTTTAATATTTTAACATGCACACCAATATTTTTTAAATCATTGATGGGAACAATTTGATCATAACCAACACAAATAACATCCGGTTTGATTTTTCGAATCACTTTGAGCTTATCTTTCTTATCCCCTAAAATTACCTTACCAACAGATTTTTGAACATTTTTAAGACGATCTGATTCATTATTTTTAGGTAATTGACCTTTTACTTTTCTAACATTTTCATCTCTTGCAATAACTACAATGAGATTGCCGTATTTTTTAGCTTGTTTAAAAAAATTAAAGTGTCCCTTATGTAGAATATCAAAAGTACCAAAAACCATTACTTTTTTCTGCTTAAAAAAATTTAAGTTTTTTAATATATTCATTATATCAGATCATCAATCCTTATAACAACTGCTTCATCCTTGATATCATCCAATAAATTATACTCTTTAATAGCTGCCATCAAATCACCTTCCATTGCCTCATGAGTGATTATCACTACAGGAACAGAATCAGTATTTGATTTTTTTTGAGAAACTGCAGCTATTGAAACATTATTGTCACCCAAGATCTTAGCAATATTTGCAAAAATACCAGGTTTATCAACTAAACTAAATCTAAGATAATACTTAGACTTAATAGCGTCCATTGGAACTAATTTAGTATCTTCAAAATGTCTTTGAGCAACTCTCATCCTAGAACCAATTTCAATTAAATCTGTAATAACAACAGAAGCAGTGGGTAATTTACCAGCACCTTTTCCAGAGAGCATTACTTCCTTAACATTCTCACCAGAAAATAAAACCGCATTATACTCATTATTAACTCCTGCTAAAACATGATCAGATGGAATCATTGTAGGGTGAGTCCTTATTTCAATTCCAGATTCTCTTCTAATACCCATGGCAATCAATTTGATAACATAACCAAGTTCTTTTGCATATTCCATATCTTGTTTAGTTATTTTAGTTATCCCATCAGTAAATGGGCTTTCCATTATCTTTGCATCAAACACTAAGGAAGACAAAATAGTCATTTTTTGTGATGCATCCATCCCTCCAACATCAAAAGTAGGATCCGCTTCTGCAAAACCTAATTCTTGTGCTTTTTTTAATGCATCTTCATAACCCATACCCTCAGTCATCTTTGTTAAAATATAATTAGTAGTACCATTCAAGATCCCATAAATATTCTTTATCTGATCAGATGGATAAGTCTCTTCAATAGTTCTTATAATTGGAATACATCCGCCAACAGCGGCTTCAAATAACACATTCACATTATTTTTTTGAGCAGCTTCAAAAATTTCATAACCAAATTTAGCAAGAACTGCTTTATTTGCTGTAACAACATGTTTACCTGAATTAATCGCTTCGATTATAATAGAATGTGCAGGCTCATAACCCCCAATAAGTTCAACTACTGCATCAATTTTTGAATCATTTAATATTTCTTTATAATCTTTAGTGAATATCCCATCAACACCAATTGATTTGGCCAGATTCTCATTTAAATCACAAACCTTAGCTAAATTTATCTTAACACCTGTCCTTTTCTCAATTAAAGAAGCGTTTTTACCTAAAATTTCAACTACACCAGAACCAATTGTCCCAATACCTATTAATCCAACATTAATTTCTTTTACCATAAAGAGAGTAACAAGGGTATTATTTATAAAATTATATGTTTAGGAAAAGTATATAAACAAGAAATCGTAAATATAAATATGCCCAATAAAATTATTAAAATTCAAGGAATATTAACAAGTGGTTTAGGTACAGGGAAATTTTTTATAGAAAAAGAAGATTATCAAAAATCATTCAAAAAATCATTAAGTTATATACCTTGGCCAGGTACATTTAATCTCAAATTAAACTCCCCACTCCCAAAAAAAATCGAATACAGTACAATAAATGGATTTAAAGAAAAAAATAAAACATTTGGCAGTATAAAGTATCATAAATGTTCAATTATAAATAAAAAAGTTAAAAATTTAATAACTCACCTAATAATTCCACAAAAAACAGAACATGATAAAATAACAATAGAAATAATTTCACCAAAACATTTAAGGAAATTTTTAAATGTAAAGGATGGTGATGAAATTACAATATCAATAGAAGAATGAAAACTAAAAAAGCAATATGGCCTGCATTATTGATAATTTTAGCAGCAATGATGTGGGGTATCGATGGAAGTATCCTAAGACCTTCTTTATACAGTCTTCAAGCAAAAGTAGTAGTATTTGCCGAACATACAATCGCATTTGGAATAATGATTGCACTCCTCATCATAACTTTATTATTAAATAAATCAAAACCTAATTGGTTAAAAAAAGATATTCAAAGTATAAAAAAATTAAAAATAAAACATTGGATTATAGTAGGATGGGTCGCCTTATTTGGTGGAATGATTGGAACAATAGCTATAACAAAAGCATTGTTCTATGTAGGGTTTGTACCATTATCAGTTCCAATAATGATCCAAAAAATTCAACCAGTTTTTGCAATAATACTAGCCTATATTGTACTAAAAGAAAAACCTAAAAAAGAATTTTATTTTTGGGCAACTATAGCGATCATTGGAAGTTATTTAGTAACTTTTGGTTTTGATAAACCATTTATAAGTCTGGAAAATAAAACAATGATTGCAGCATTATTAGGGTTAGTAGCTGCATTCTCATGGGGTTCTTCAACAGTGTTTGGAAAATCTGCCTTAAAACATCTAAGTTATAGAGTAACGACTTTCTTAAGATTTGGACTGACTTCCATATTAGTTTTAATCTTACTCTTAACAACCAACTCTTTAAATGCAATAAAAGAAATTCAATATAATCAATTATTAATCTTAATCATCATAGCCCTAACAACAGGTTGTCTTTCAATATTTATTTATTATAAAGGGCTTGAAAAAACAAAAGCATCATCTGCAACAATTTATGAATTGGCTTTCCCAATAAGTGTCATAATAATAGATTACATAATTAATCAAAATATTTTATCAATACCTCAATTTATTGGTGCAGGATTAATCATTATTTCAATTATTAAGATTACAAAATAGGTTATTTAAAAGAATCAATTTCTATAAAAACATTTAATCAATTAATCCAACCTATCAATCGCCCTTCTTAAATTAACCTTAGCTTGTTCTTGATATTTATCCCTAAAAAAGTCTGTCTGATACAATTCCCCTTTCTCAGCCCGATCTAAAAAAATCTCTAAAATTTCTTTTCGACCATTATTATAAACAACAGGATTGCCAAGCCAAGAATATTCCTCTTTAATAGCAGAATCATACTTATCAAAAACTTCTGAAGATTTTCCTAAAATAGCTAAATCAATATCTGAAATTAACTTTTCATCAACACTGGAAATTGCACCTTTATGCCTTGTAGCTAAAACAAGATTTTTAACATAATCAGAAAATTCATCATCTAATAACACACTTTTAGCAACACCATAAGCTAAATCTGCACTTCTAACTTCATCTACTTTAGATTTCCTCTTCATAACACCATCATGGTAATACCAAGCAAATAATACTGCATCAGGATTTTCCATTAAATGTTGTGCATCCTCAAAATCATCTAAACCCCTTACAATATGATTTAGTGTATGGTAGTGTCTATGCCCTTTAGAATATTTACAGACTAACTTTTTATATTCAGAGTCATAAATGCCATCTGCACCTAACCTTTCCCAAAGGCCACTAAATCTTAATTCACCATAAATATCAACTTCTCGAATCATCTTATCAAAAAGATGATTTAATTTATCAATATCTAATCCATCGGGATTATCAAATGTCCAAATATTTCCATTTCCAGAAGAAGTGATAGCATGATCTAGATTATCAAACTTTCCTTTGAAGTCATATTGACTCTCTAATCTCCTCTTAATCTGATCCTCATCTAACCCTCTCCCCTTCAACCTTTCTTCCTGGGTTGCCTTATCAATACTTACAATCATAACATTATTATTAGATAAGTAAGACATATTAGATTCTGCAATTAGGGCCGCATTAACTAAAACTAAACCTTTCTTCCCATACATCTCCCGTTTTAACCTAACTTCCATAGGTTTTTTCATTATCTCATTTAATTGATCTAATTTTAAAGAATCATTAAAAACAATATCTCCGAGTTCATGTCTATTGATTGTACCATCTGTATTCCCAACAGCATCACCAAATATGGAAACAATTTCATTTCTAATAGAAACATATCGAGGTTCTTTTAATTCCCCACTATAAATTTGATGAGGCAAATAATCTAATTCAATGTTATAGACTAATATTCCACGCTCTTTCCCAATCTCTTCTAACTTTTTACTAATATAAGATTTACCTGCACCAATCTCGCCAGTAACACCCAAGACATACTGCCCCAATAATTTAGCATCTAATCTTTGATTAACATAACTAGGAACTAATTCATGCACTAAACCTTGTTCAGATTTTAAAGCCTTAACAACACTAGAACTAACATGAGAAAAATCATCATTAGAATCTAAAAATCTTGTCTTAATATCAGGATGTTGTGTTGCGCCCGCTTTTATCAAGATTTGCTCATACTCTAAATCTTTTTCATTCCTAACTGATTTTACAATTGTGGGGATATTGTGTTCCCATGCATAATCTACTAATAACCCTTTAAACGGAACCACCTTAACATTATCTAGATGAGATAAAGCATTTTGAGTCATACCTAACCTGTCTTCTAAAGTAAACAAATGTTTTCCTTCCTTGGATGCATTTAAACCAATACCCACATAAAACTCATCATATTCAGAAGCTGCTCGCTCAATAATATCTACATGCCCATTATGTACTGGATCCCCACTCATTGCAAACATTGCTTTTTTCATTTTAAATCCATATAATCTTCAAAAACTCTCATTCCCGCATAGGTCAGATTAGCGTAATAACCACGAGGACTCCATCCCGCTTCATGATCTTCCCATTGATACTTTACCCACTCTAAATCATCCAACATCTTATCTACAAAACTTGTTGGATAATGATTACCAATATAAAAATTGCCTCCAAAAGTACTTTTAAATTGACTTAACCTATTAACAACTTTTTTTATATTTTCCTCACTTGAGAAGAATGATCTGCTTTTTTTAAAATGTTCTATCCGATCAATTAATTGTTGTTCCCTTCTATTTACATGATTATCGATGATTTGCATTAAATTATTATTTTTTACCATAGAAATAGTATAGATTACATCAAATATAAAACATATCAACTAAATTTACGCCAAAAAGGAAATTATTAATATAAATTTATCAGTTATTTCTTAAATTTGATCTTATCTTCTAATCTTAAAGCCAAATCACTAAATGACCCTACAGGACAGATATAGTTGCACCAAAATCTTGGAATAAAAAAACTTATTAAAAATAGGATTATTGCAATGCTAAAACTCCAAATATAAAAGTGATGTGTGAATTTAAAGAAAAATTCACCTGCACGAAGATCGAATAATAGCCTAACTGCAATAAAAGTAACAAATGCTAAAAAGAAATAACGGATATATATAACCCACTTAGGTAAACATAATCTTTTTTTGCAAATTGAAGACTGATGATCTTGTATTGTACCAATTGGGCACATATTATAACACCAAAATCTTTTATCTAAATTTAATACTAAAAGAGATGGAACAAGTATAGGTCTTAATAGTCCCCAGGGACATTTTTTAGGGCATCTTCTACAAAAGATATAAGGAACTTTAAAATAACATTTGAAGATGGGAAATAAAACTGCTGGGAAAAATAATATTCCGAAAATAATTTTTAACATCTTAGAACTTAATTTTATTTTTTCTAAATATCTAAGTATGATCAAAACTAATGCAATAAAAAGAGTAATATATATTATTAAAAAATAACTATTACTTCTAAAAAAACTTAATCTTCGATAAACCTCATTAGGTAATACAAAAGAAGCAAACATAACTAAAAGAATAAAAGAACCTAAAAATAATATCCAATTTTCTTTCTTCATTTTATTCCAATACTGCTTTAATTCTTCGAACTCCTGATGAACTAGATCCTTCTTTTTTAATCCTAAAATGTCCTAATTCTTTAGTATTGGAAACGTGTGGACCCATACAGATCTCCTTAGAATAATCACCAATAGAATAAACAGAAACCTTTGGAGGGTATTTTGTACCAAATTCACCATGTGCTCCTGAATCTAGCGCGTCTTGAAGAGCCATCTCTTCTTTTTTAACTTCTAAACCTTCTTGTATAACCCTATTAACCTCTTCTTCGATTGCTTTTTTCTCTTCATCTGTTAATTTCCTATCAAAATTAAAATCAAACCTTAATCTTTCAGGATTTATATTAGATCCTTTTTGAACAATATTAGAATCATCTAAAACTTTTTTCAAAGCTTCGTTTAAAATATGAGTTGCAGTGTGAAGTTTAGCAGTTACATCAGATGATTCCGAGAGTCCCCCTTTGAACTTTTGCTCAGCACCTTTTCGACTTAATTCTTGATGTTTTTGATATTCTTTATTAAAACCATCAACATCGATAGGAACATCTTTTTCTTTTGCGAGTTCCTGAATCATCTCAATTGGAAAACCATAACTTTGGAATAATAAGAATGCTTCAACACCAGTTATTTTATTATCCTTATCTACCATCTTTTGAAATTCTCTTAGACCCTTATCTAATGTTTTTTGAAATTTATCTTCTTCTTTTTTTAGTTCATCAAAGATAATATCTTTATTTTTTTCTAACATAGGATAATCGGGATACATTTTAACTACAATCTTAGCAATTTCAACAGTAGAATCAAGATCTAAAATTGGAACATCTAACTGCCTCAAGTTCCTAATAGCACGCCTAATTAATCTCCTAAGGATATAACCTCGATCCAAATTAGAGGGTAATACTCCATCACTAATCAAAAATACAGATGCTTTAATATGATCTGCAATTATTCTCATCATCTTTTCATTGCCACTATAATTCTTTCCAGAGATATTTTCAATCTTTTTAATTAATGGTTGCCAACATTCTGTTAAATAATTATCATCATAATGATGTAAAACAGCTAGTGTTCTCTCAACACCACCACCAAAATCAATATTTTTTTGTTTAGCTTCAGAATATTTTCCATGTTCTTTCATATAACCCATAAGTACATCATTTCCAATCTCAACCCAGGTCTCATCTTCTGGATCAAATTCTTTTGGAGCTTCTTCATCAGATTTCCAATAAAACATTTCTGTGCTTGGACCACATGGACTTTTATCTCCACCAGGTTCCCACCAATTATCTTTCCCTAAAAAAGCAATTCTTTCTTGAGGAAATCCAAGGTTTAACCAAACTTCAGCCGCTTCTTCATCTTTAGGTGCATTTTTATTACCTTCAAAACAAGTAATAGCTAATTTTTCAATAGGTATTTCTAAAACTTTTGTTAAGAATTCAAAACTATATTCAATAGCTTCTTTTTTAAAATAATCACCCAAGCTCCAATTACCAAGCATTTCAAAAAAAGTATGATGATAGGTATCACCTACCTCTTCAATATCCACAGTTCTTATACATTTTTGTACATTAACAAGTCTTTTACCCAAAGGGTGTTTTTGCCCTGTTAAGTAAGGAACAATAGGCTGCATACCAGCTATAACAAATAATACACTAGGATCATTAACAGGAATTAAACTAGCATTAGGAATTTCCCTATGATTTTTACTCTTAAAAAATTCAATATATTTTTTCTTTAATTCTTGACTCTTCATGGAAATAGTTATTTTACAGTTCTTTTAAAGGTTTCGAAAAAGCCTCGCTTTTCCAAATACCCTGAAAATACACGGTATTTTCATTGGTTTTGATTTTGTAAAACAAAATCAAATACCTCAGGAATTCAAGATTCCTGTTGGTTTCGGAATAATAAATTATTCCGAATATCCTAAAAATGCAATGCATTTTTATTGGTTTTGATTTTGTAAAACAAAATCAAATACTAACAAAATCTTTGTTTTTATCTAGAATTAAACAATTTATCAATAACATCCATTGTGTAAAGAATCATAGCTTGTGTTTGGGGTTGTGAAGGATTAAAAGGTTCTTTTTTCTTATGTACTGAAAATATCCTTGTTTGATTAATCACATGAACCTGATTAGTTAGTGCAGGATCAGTCAAAACACCTTTATCTTTAAGTTTTGCAATCAAATTACCAAGTCCAATACCAGGATTCTTTTCAAGGATATCAAAACCTGTTGCTTCAAAATATTTTCTATGTAACACTGTTTCTAAAACCCTCCCACATAGAATTACACAACTCCTATAGCAAGAATTCTCATAACATTTATCCATCTCTTCTAAATCAAGTACAACGTCTGCTTTAATATCATGAGGGATATTTTTAGGAATTTGAACAAATCTATCTTTTTCAGTTGGAAATTTCACTTGAGGAATCAATAAATCCATCTTTTTGATTTGTTTTTGTAATATGTTAACATCAAATGCATCTAAATTAGAAACGAGTTCTATAATTTGATTCATCCTGTCCTGCATCAATTCATCATCATGTTTTATAGAATGTAATTGAAAAGAATAATCTTTTAAAGATTTTAAAGCCTTATCAAATCTCTCATGATAATACTTCTTCTGATTCATCTTATAGTCTAAAATTGCTTTATCAGAATCAATCTTATTACTTAAATTCACGTTATTTTTTAGAGCAGAATCTAGTGCTAATTTCAAACTTTCAAAACATTTCACAAATGACATAAGATAATATAGAATCCTTGCCTTTTATACTTTTATGTGATAAAGAATATAAAGAATATTATAAATTAAAATAATAACATCAATCGCCCAAAAATTAGTCGTAGAATCTATAATTTAGTTAGATGTCCTTTTAACAATCTCGGCCACATAATCTGGCATCTCACATAATTGTTTAACATTGGGTTTTCCTATATAATCTTCCTGAAACTCTTCAACTGCAGATAAATGAGTTAAACCAATAAAACAAGCAGTTGGTTTCCTAGTACCGCCATTAGTAAGGGTTTTTTCTAACATAGAAAGAATATGATCATTTCTAAATTGAATATAATCAACAACAGAATCTGTATATTGTTCAATAGTCCCCTTATTAGGAGATAATCTTAATACTTCCTTTTTTTGTTTCATTTCCCCATAAAGAGAGGATTCTAACTCCATAGTATCTTTATCATATACCTCTAAAGGCCTTAATTCTATGCCCCTTTTTGCACATTCAAGAAGTAAATAAGAATGATTTTGATTATAATTATTATCAATAATTCTTAAATAAAAAGAATCTGTTATAATGGGATCGTAATCTCTAGTAAGTGCTTGAGCATACGCAATATCTTTTTTTGCAGATTCTACACTTTTAGGGCCTTCAAAATATAAAACACCTCCTGCAATCTCATCAAGATAGGGTGTAATTTTTTTCATATTCTCAAGATCCTTATGTCCACCTAGTAAGAAAGTAACTTCACCTTGTTCTTTAACTTCAGTAATTGGACTACTTAATTCTTGAGATTCTACATTAGGGGTGCCAGCCATTAAAAGGCTCATTAGAGCAAATACTTGTTTATTCATAACTAAATGATAGAACTACTCATATATAAAGGTTACTATTATTTACTACTGCCAAGTGATGATTTTAAAAATTCATAGAATATAAATCTTATTTTTAATAAGAAATTAGTAGATTCACTCAACATTCACATCATCTAAACTATCCCCACGAGTAATCACAGGATTAGAATCCATTTGAGACCATAAATTCTCATTTACTAACGCTCTTGCTGCAATTCTTGTATCTAAAGATAAGTTTCCAGCAATAATAATTTGAGTGTTTCCACCATTATTAAATATCTTAATCATGCCTTTTCCTGATTCAAAACCATTTGTACAATCAACAGGGTTCCTCATCAAATTATTAGCAATAGAATTAACACATGGCCCACCAACAACGATTAAATTATCGTCTAAACTAACTTCAATATCTTCAATTGGCAATCCTAATCCAAACTTACCTGCAATATCAATTGAAGCAATATTATCTGCAGGTTTTGCAGTTGAACCAATAACTAATTTATATGAATCATTAATAAGAGGTATTGTTGCTGATACAGGCATATTTTCAACAATACAATAACTAGAACAACCATCACCATCATTAAGGTTTCCATCATCACATTGCTCCATTCCTTCATGTATACCATCACCACAAGTAGTAGTACCATTTCTTCCTAAAAAGAATTCATTTTCAAAATTAAAATAATCATAATAAGTAGTAAAATTAACACCCACTTCTGCACAAGCCCCCATGGAAGATTCATCATAATAACAATTACAATCACTACCAGTTACAGGAACATTACCATTTGCTTCATAACTTGGACAAGCTAAGGGATCAGGAGCACCAGTTGGCCATCCCTCTATGCAAGGACCTAAAGGGAGGCTACTCCATGTGCAGGAATCTTCAACAATTATATTATCAACACTACTTTGACAAGAACTAGGATCCATAGGGGACCAAGTTGAAGACCAATTAATTAAAATTGAATCACAAGAATCATAATAACAAACTCCTGAACTTGGAGAACATTCAATTTCACCAATTCCATTAACTATTCCTCCAACATCACCACCCATTTCTATAGTCTCATAATCTTCAATAGGATCACCAGGGTTCATGGCTATAGAAATTTCACTTGAAAAATCATTTTCAGAATTCCTGGCAATTATATCATAAGTAATTAAAATGTCTTCAATAGGTAAGCCTAATTGAGAATAAAAAAACCAAGTGCTCATGCTTCTCTCTTCGTCAAAAAATAATGATTCTGGTGAGGAACCAACAAATTCCCAACCAATAGGAACATATTCTTCAATCACAAATGCATTTGGAGGATTTGATTCATTAATGTCGACCATTATTTGAACAGTTATTTCTTGATTTAAATTAACATTCTCAGGTAAATTTCTTGTAATACTTACGGATCCACTAGCATAAACGGAACTCATCAAAATTGTAGTTAAAACTAATGTAATAATGCATTTCATTTTTATTCCAGATAGATTTATGTCTACCATTCACACTCCAACGTCAACACTACCTTCTGATCTTGCATCCCTATATCGAATTCACTAAAAATGGGGATTTCTAATTCAGTAAATGCCCTTAAAGAAATGCATGCTGATGGCGTGTTTTGCTCAGTGGAAAAGATATTAAGTTCCCCATAAAGACCAAGTTCCGCTTCAACAGCTGTCAAAGAAGAATCAAGATTCCAATCCCTGATAAGACCACGACTAAATTCCACACAAATTTTATCTATAATTTCATCCCCAAATTCGTCTAAATCTTCTTGTTCAAGATTTTCCTCATTTAGTCTTTCTTTAACTTTCTCTACATCAAAAGGTATTGCCCATTTTTGGTAGTCTTCAAAAGCATCTTTAAGCTCACCTGGTAAATGTCTAAACTCAGTTTGATATCCTTCTGGTTCTCGCGGTGGCCAATAATTATTCCATGGTTCTGCTGCTTCTTGTCTTTCTGTTGTGTATCTCATAAAACTCTCTCTTGAAAGAAGATCTTGTCTATAAAGGAAAGATCCTATGTCAAGGCCAGTATCTTGAAACATACATACTTCTTCAAGCATTGTGAATGAAATGCAATCAGATTTATCATAAGTACAAGCCGTATTATTCACATCAATCCTTTCATCGATATCACTAAAACAAGATAGATCACCAATCGCATAACCTAAACTTTCACAAGATTGGCCATTTAAACGAGCATTAGAATCAAGAATACTCCAATCACAATCTTCCTCAGGAGAAGTAATAGTCTCATCGCCACAATACGGACCTCGAGATTCTACTTTAGTACAATTTACACTACTACAACAAGTTTTTATTTCCCCATAAAAATCAGTGAAGCAATCATCAAAAGAATCAATATTTAATGTCCCATCATCACATTCTTCGCCACCTTGTGTAATGTTGTTACCACAAACACCCCAACTATAAGCATAAACTGAACTAATAAATAAAACTAATATTAATACATATAATAAAATTAGACCTAACTTATTTTCCTTAATCATATTAATTTGAACCTCCATCAGAGGGATATACAGTAAACACGAGAGGAGTATAACTATCAATGTGAACATCAATTTTTACACCATTATCATCATAAATATTTAAATTATTAAGATCGTCACCTTCATTGAAACGAGCCTCAAGAAAAGTAATTTCTACAGGAACATTAAACTCTGGAGATCCATCAGTATCAATATGAATGTCATTTTCATTAATAGTAATAATATCAGATAATCCCTTGCCTGTTGTAGCCCTTGAACCAGCAACAGTTATAGGTTCTAAAAATTTAATTAGACCATACCCACTATCTAATATTGGCATCTCATCATTAAATTCAAAAGCATCAATTGAATCAGCATAAAACCTAATGTAAGGGTGCATTATTTCATGACCCTCATCATAAACTACAATCATTTCATCATAATCAAACCAAGAATACCAAACACCAATTGAATCAGTAATAAGATTCATAAAATTTACAAGACCTTCGGGATCAGCACTATAAACGAGTGTATTATGTTCTTCTCCACGATAAGTATAATCCCAAACATAAATGTGATTGTTGGTATAAAAATAATCAGATTCAGGATTATAATCATTTGCATACTGCAAATGTAGTAATTTTTTATCATCCCTATCTAATAGATGTAATTCATGCTCAAATATAGTTTCCCCTGTAAATTTAACACGAGATGCAAAGTTTGCAGTTGCTACAATTAATGTATTATCTGCATTATCTGGTAAAACTATCTTATGTTCTGAAGAATCATCTAAAAATCCTTGAAGAAATTCATTAACAGTCATTTTGTCTTCTAATGTAATGGTATATGCCTGCCCAGTTGTTTCTATTTGGGATAAATAACTTGAACCAACTATAATTAGTAAACCAACAAATAGAGCTCCGCCAATTAGACCTGCATCTTGAAGAAAACTATTCTTTTTCATAAATCACCATATTTTTGTTAATATAATTCATTTTAAGAATTAATAGTATATAAATCTTATTTTTATAATTTATTTAAGAATGATCCCTTACACAACGAGCATGATAATTAACATGATTCTTAAAATCTGATCCCAAGGTATTATATCTACCAGCACGAAAGAAATTCGCCCTGGAAGGGTACGCACCACTTGTTCCAATCCAATACCATTCTGACACAACAAATCCATTATTTTTAAAATAATCATGATTACCATTATAATAACTGTAATCAAGTCCAGGAGTATAATCTGCATCCCCTGTAGGCAATCTCCAATCATCATGTAATATTTTACTTCCAGAACAAATACCACCTTCATCAATTGAACCATCCTCACATAATGCTAAATTGTAACAATAGTTACATGCAGGATAATTCGTATCTGGTAAACTTAAATCACTACAGGACTCAATTTTGTATGCTCCGCTATTATATTCGCCACCATTAATCTGCCAAGCAAGTTCTTCGCTATTTCCTGCCTGCCACATATGATGATTAGCTTCATTAATTACTATTGTATTGAAAGATGTATAGTTTATAGGTTCTTTTTCACCAACATTAACATCGTCTAAACTAGTACCATAAGTAATAACAGGATTAGAATCCATATCATAATCTTGATAATTAACTAAAGCCCTTGCTGCAATCCGGGTATCTAATGATGTATTACCAGCAATAAGAATTTGCGTTTTACCACTATTATTAAAAGATTTTATCATACCTTTTCCAGATTCAAAACCTTTTGTACAATCCGCAGGATTATTCATTAAATCATTAGCAATTGAATTTACACAAGGACCACCAATAACTATCAAATTACTATCTAAATTAACTTCATTATCCTTAATAGGCAACCCTAACCCAAACTTACCTGAAACATCAATCGCAGCAATATTATCTGCAGGTTTTGCAGTTGAACCAATTACAATTTTAAAATCTGAATTATCAGAACTAATAGATTTAACTGAGTTTGACACGGTACCACCTGGTTTTTGACAAAGGTAGTTAAAAGTATCACACACTAAACCACTTGTACAATCGTTATCATCCCTGCAACCATTATTAAGATTTCCATTTGAACAAGTCGTATAATCTACATTACAACCAGCATTACATGTATTAATTGTAAAAGAAAAGGTCCCATCAATACAACTAGGAACTAATATTGAAGAATCCGAACTATCAGGTATACAATTTGAATTAAATAAGGCATATTCACCAGAATGAATATCACTTATATATATTTCACCATTTGACTCATAACATCCTAATCCAAAAAGATCCAATAATTCATCAGAACCTTGACTTGAAGTAGCAATTAAAGCAAAAAAGATAATTAAGAAGAATATATTACGGTTATACATAATACAATCTTATTAAAAATAGTTTATAATACTTTCTATTTCCAATATTCTAAATAGTATAACTACTTATTAGTGGTTAAAATAGTAACATTTATATACTAGTTCTAATTTATCATAATTATGTCAAGAATAAACTTAGAATTAAGAACAATCATTCCATTAGCAGGAATTGCAGCATTAGCTTTAACAGGTGGATGTAAAACTCTTTCTGCTGATTCACATGAAGAATATGATACACCTCAATGGGGTACATCACATTACATTCAAAATGGTTATGGTCCTCTTCGTTTAGAAGTGCCCCTTTATAAATTCAAATAAAAAAGATCATTATTTCTTAATAATAAATTAAAATGTAGTAGAGATACATGCACCAGTCATTTGATAATACCTTCCTTGAGGGTCCACTCCAGAAGGGATAACATACTCATATACAGGGGTATTATCAAGATATCTTATCGCAGATTCTTTCTCAGCACTATCACAGTCTACATAGTTTGCAAGTTCCATTATCCCTTTAACTTGCCACCTTGAATCAGGATTTGTAAACATGTTCCTTAAAAAATTAGGTGTTGAAAAACCAAACAATCTAAATATTTTATCTTGACAATCAATCGCCACAGTTCCGACATATCTAAATTGTGCATCAAATGTAGGATTCTGATCGTTAGGACTACTGAGAGGGCTTACGTATGAAAACATGTTTGTAGAAATCCCACCAGTATAAGTATCTAAAACAAGAGCCCAATTAATTTGATCAGGAGAATAATAAGAATCTTCTAATATACAATAACGTTCTTCTTCTGAATTTTCATAACAATCAGACGTATCAAAAAGACAGGCTTGTTCTGTTCCAGGAGGATTACAACTTAAATTATCACCATAAAGTCCAAAATCTTCACAAGAATAACCATTAAAGGGGTCATCTAATGTGAATTCACATCTCTCTAAAAATCCATCCCCATTACTTGGATCATCTTGAATGATTCCATCACCACAAAAAGTATTAGTACAAGCATCAGAACATTGATCATAATCATTACCATTGGCACCATCATCACATTCTTCTATCCCTTCTACGATATTATCACCACATACACCAAAACTTATAGCTAAAACTGATTGCATGAGTATAACTAATATAATAAATATCAAACTGAGTAATATCTTTTTTTGTTTTATCATTTTAATTTTGCTCCCTCAAATAAGGATAACCATTATTTATTGATGGATCGATTGCCCAAACATTATCAAAATCCCACCCTATATAAGTTGATTGTTGTTTCATCTCAGAGGAAGATTTACCCACAAAGGCGGCAGTTTGATACCAATAATAACAACCTTGACCCTTACGCAATCCCCCTGAGACACTATAATCCCAATAAGAATTAATTATACCTCCTCCCACGCAATGATGGATAAGGCCGGCTTTGTTTTCACTACCACTAATTATCTTAACAGCAGAATACGAATTTTTAACTTGATGAGAGGAATCTAGTCGTGCAACAAGTCCACTTGCCTCACCAGTTGCAACAATTTCCCCAATAGCATATACATTTTCAATCTTAGCAGGATTACCAGTATTGCCCAAATTTCCTGCAAAAGGTGCAATCCAAGACCCACCTTTAATATAAAAATCAACTAACCCCAGATTTTGAATAGTACCCTTCAAATAGGTAAATAATGGGGTACTAGATTTTATATTACTTACAACATGTCCATTTCCATTTAAAATACCATTAAATATGATATTATTTGGATCAGGAGAATTGTATCCTTTACATTCCCCTGTTTGACAATCCCAATTAAGAGTATCAGAACAATCGATATCTGAGATTAGTTCATAAGTCCCAGATATAAAATAATTATAATTACCATTTACATTCTGAGCTTTATCTCTTCTAATATTATACAAATCACAACAATCATTAATCTCTTTATAACCATCCCCATCTAAATCTTGAAGATTAGGCTCATTATAACAAGCATGACATTGTTCTTTTTCATCAACTAAATTGTCACAATCATTATCTTTCCCATCACAAATTTCATCAGCACCAGGATATATTGTATTATCATTATCATTACAATCTAATGAACCAGTACAATAAGGTCCTCTTTGAAAAATAAAACCGTCATTATCATTATCAAGACAGTCTAAATGTTTATTAAAATAAAGAATTTCAATAGTTAGAGGAGAAGGTTCTAGGATCGTTGCATCCATTAAATTACCCTCATTATCAGTGAACCATATCCGATCAGGATTAATATTTGAATAATCCTTATTATAAAAAGTTAATCTTGCAGGAACATTAAATCCAAGATTTTCAACTGTTTGTTGAGATGTATCAACAATAATATCAGTTTCATTGATAATTATAAGATCAGATAACCCTTTACCTGTTGTTGCTCTTGAACCAGAAATGTCTAACCCATTTAAAAATTCAATTTCACCAAATTGATTAAACATTGTTGGACAATCAAGATCATTTCCACAATTAAAATTAAATTGATCAACATCTTGATCTAAGTCAATTATAGGTTTAACTAATTCGTCTTCAATCCAAAACACATGCGAATAATCAAATAAATATAAGTTATAAATTAAATCAGATAATATATTTGCTTTATCAGAATTATCTTCTGCTGCAATATAAAGTGTGAACCCATTTGACCTTGAATCTAAATATACAGCAGATGGAAATCTCCCATATCTATCAATATAAGTATTAACTGAATTTAATGGTAATCCCTCATAATCAAAATAATAGTTATAATCATAAATTTCATTAACAAAATATATAGTATTATTATCATTATCATAGGTATCAGGCAATTCGTCCCGAAATATAGATTCAGTAATATTATATTCAGATGCAAAATTAGCAGCTGCCAAAATTAAATTATTGTTATCTTCAATTAAATGCCTTGCGGAAGGCAAAACAATCTTATAACCTGTTGAATCAATTTTTAAATCTTGTAAAAAACTAGAGATAGTCATTTGTTGCGAAGGAGAAAGAAAAATATGAGGCTCATTTATTTCTTGTTGAGTTGGATTTGATATAAAACCAACCCCAACTAAGATAAAAATACCTACAAATAATGCACAACCTATTAGACTTGCATCTTGAAGAAAATTATTTTTTTGCATAAATCACCATTTTTTTATCAATATAATTTATTTTAGGAATTAATGATATATAAAACTTCTTTTTTAAGGAAATCTATTCAACACATTATCAACCAAAGAAGATTCCCACCCTTGATCAAGTAATGCTTTTTGTAAATCATACTTCTGATAACCTCTTGCCAAATTTCTTTGAACATAAGTATATATTTGGATCTCATCAGAAGATTGTTGAGGCTTTATTGGAGTATGTTTGATCACATTTTGTTGCAAATTAGGTTGTTGTACTAAAGGTTTATTTCGCACTTGCTTATTTTTTCTTGAACTAAAAATTTTTATAATCAAAATAACTAGAATGATAATGCCACATAAAACACCTATGATAATCCCCCATAAAATAGGATTAGATGGTGAAAGCAATTCTACTGCTAAATACTCTCCTACTTGCAACTTATCAGTATGCTTTTCATAATCCTTAACTATATCAATACCTAATTGAGTGTTTTTAGTAGAAGAACTAGTAATTACCAAATTATTACCTATGACTTTAATCAAAGCTTTATCCCCACCATAAGACCAATCACCAAGCAAAGATTTAGTTACAGTATTTACATCTGGACTCCCAATTAAAATAAGGTTAGTTTTTTGAGTTACCTCATTATCGAATCGGGAATTAGTTATACCCAAAAAACTAGCTAAATCTGAAGCAGCCATAATCTCATTATTATCAGTATTAGAACCCATAACTAAAGTATATTTTCCAGGATTATTGTTTATATCGGAAAGAGTATCATAGATTGTTAACTCCGAAGCAAACACAAAACTAGAAAAAAGAACTAAGAATAAAAAACTAAATAATATTTTTTTCATTTTATTTATAATGATATTGCACTTCTAAATCATACTGATCAGTTGTTTTATCCCATAACCATCTAGCTGAATCTGTAAATGCTTCAAAAACATCAGTATTTCCAATTTCATAAAATAAAAGACTTACCGATTTAACCATAGCTTCATTATCTGCACTAAATCCTACATCTACATGGGTTGTTTCAGTTACACCAATATTACCAGATCCATCTTTTTCTATTACAATTAAAGATGATATAGAACTAACATTACCAATTGATGGTAATTCAATCTGTAAACCTTCTTTTGTTATAATGATATTATCGGTAACAGAATGTCCCGATAGATTTACTGTATTCCTAACTTCTGAATAACCCATTACGACAAACGTTAATTCTCCAACATCAAATGTGTCTTCTGTTTTTTTATTTGAAGCAACAGTATTTCCTGCATAATCTTTAACAGTTATGCCATCCATATCATCAATATCTGAAACTTCTAAAACATGGGTTTCACCAACTGAACCACTTTTATATGTAGCGATAAACCACTCATCAGTATCTTGATTAAACTCAAATTTTCCACTGGTTTGAGTAATGATCAATTTATTCATAGAACTTCCAACAACATCAAAAAAGCCATCTTGATTTACATCTGTTGCGATATCTAATTGCACATCATAATCTTTTAAAGGAGCTTCTAATGTAATAGTTGAATCTCCCATTGGTTTAATTTTTACAGTTTCAAAAGTACCAACCCCAATATCATCTAAACTAGTTCCAAAAGTTATTACTTCCGATTCATTCATCTGATTAATAAACTCAGAATATCTAACAATAACTTGTGCAGCCATCCTTGTATCTAATGATTCCCATCCTGCTATTAATATCTGTTTTTTACCATCATTAGTAAATGTTTTAATTATACCTTTATTTTCAGGTATTCCAGATGCAGGCCCACATGTTCCAGGACTTAAACCTAACAATTCTGCAGCCATTTTATTTACACAAGGACCTCCAATTACAATAATATCATCATTGACAGTTGTTTGTGTATTATCATCTACTGTATCTTGTATACCTGTAAACCCTGCAATATCAATTGCTGCAATATTATCCTTAACAGCAGTTGAACCTATTACTTGTTTAAACTGAGTTGGATTGGATTTAACATCTTGAATCAAAGAAGATACATGAATTATTGATTCTTGTTCAATTAAACAGATAGATGAACAACCATCACCATTAACAGTATTACCATCATCACATTCTTCTCCACCAGTAACATTACCATCACCACATTGCTCATCAATAGGTTTAGGTTCTGAACAAGACGCAGAACTACCTCCATTTACACCACTACAGATCCAGATCCATTGTGAATCAGTTGATTGTGCATTCATTGAAAGTCCAGATAAACAATTATAGTGGGTTGTACCACATTGACCATCAACTGGAGGCATATCAACACAAGCACCATCTAAACAACCATTAGGGCAATTATAATGATTTTCTTTGATTTCTAATTCACTACAATACATCTCAACAAGATTATATTCAGGAATACCATTATGATCACCACAATTTCCACCATTTATATTTTGACAACAAGCATCTTCAATGGAACCATACGTTTCAAAATTATTATAATAGCCTGTAGCATTTCCCCTAACAGAATAGTTAATTCCACCATCAGAATCTGTGCAGGTTACATCTGTTTCTTCAACACAAGCACCATCTGAACAACCGTTTGGACAATTGTAATTAATTTCATAAAAATCACCAAAACCATAACCTTCTATATTTGGATCAAGAGGTGTTTGATTAAGTGTACAAGAATATTCTCTTAGCATATTTTGATTAGAAGTATTATCATATTTATCCTTCCAACAATAATCTATATATGTTGTACCATTAAAATTCATAAAACCTTGTGCATTATATGATTCCCCACCATCACTATCTGTGCAAGTTATATCATCATCTTCAAATACTTCAACTAACTCAACATTATCCCAATAAGTCACAGTGCCACTAGCATCTGGAGCCAAACTAACAATCCTTAAATCTAAAATATAATCTTGAGCATCATCTAATTCTAAAACATCTAACTCAATAGTTTGCCAATTACCATTACCACTTATAGATTTACGAGAGGATTTTAAATTTGCCCCCCATGGTGACGCCCATAATTCTAAGCTACCAGTTACTCCCTCAGCAGCCTTAAAATCTGCCTTTAATTTGAAACTTCTATTTTTGTAAGGTTTATCATTGGTAAAACGCTGAATCAAAGAGTTACAATGACTTGGATTTGGTTGACCGGGCCAGCAATTTCCTTCAGAAGGAGCAGTTACATAAATCTTAGCTACACCATTCTCAACACTAACAGTAGAAACAGATCCACCACCTCGAAACCAACCATCATGATTAATATCAAAATCACCATTATTGACTATATTTGCATCATTAAATTCACAACTAAATAAATAAACTGGACCTTCTATAGAAATCCCTCCTTCAGTATAAGAAGTTACAATCCCATAATAATCTCCAGAAATACCTGCATTTGTAAAAGGACTTAAATTTGAACAAGCATTTTCCTGAGAAACGTTATCTAATGAACAAGTAGTACTTCCATCTCCAATTTCACATTCTTTACTTAAAACAGTATTGTTCTGTGAATCAACATAAACAACTAATTCCATATATTGCCTACAAGCACCATCTGAGCACCCATTAGGACAAAGATATTTTATTCCTGCATAAAAAGGGGGAACTTCATTTATCCCATAAGGATTACATGTTCTTTCTAATAATTCATTGCCTATACATACATCTGAATTGTTAAAATATACTATCCCACCAGGATTAAAATCCGTATAAGTTGTTGATGCCTTTTTATAATAATTTTCACCACCATCTTGAGTATCATCACAAATTATATTATCTCTAGGTATATCTATGAAACTTTGATAAATAATTTCACATAAATTTGAACAATTGTCCCCTTCATTTAGATTACCCTCATCGCATTCTTCATCTGATTCGACAACCTCATTACCACAAAATGAACCATATTCACAACTTGTACCATTGGGCCTTACACAACTTGTACTTAATATATCTGAATAAAGTTCATAATTTGAAAGGATTCTTATTCCTTCAATTGCACTAGCATCATCAAAAGATAATTCATCTGGTGAGCCCATAATTAATTTTAAAGAAGATGACGTTTCTATAATACTTATTTGAGGTTCTGTTAAACCATACTGGGATCCATTTTTAGTAAAATGAATCAAATAATTTTTTTGATTTGAAGATAATAAAGCTAATTCTGATTCAGTTATAGTAGCACTACCATTAAAATTTAATTGAGAAGAAAGTCCTGATATTGCTGAAACTAATTGAGGTGATGCATCATCAGGTACAACAAACCTGTAGTCTTCGGAATCCATTGAAACGCCAGCTAAAAAATTATAAATAGTAACATTTTCATCAGAAGTAAACATAAAAGCTTCACCAGTTTTATCAATTTGAGAAACATAATTAGAACCTATGATTATAATTAATCCAACAATTAAAGCACCAACAATTAAACCGGCATCTTGAATAAAATCATTTTTTTTCATAAATATCACCTTTTTTGATTAAAATAAATGTTATAATAGGATTTTAGAATTTATAGTATATAAACTTTCTTTTTTATAAAATTTTGAATATAAAATAATCAAAAGGTTTAAATATTACAAAATTAATTTTGAATACAATGAAAAAAGAGATTATGAAAAAACTACCTCAAGTTAAAAAAACAATTAATGCTTTTTTAATTGGAGAAGAAGGTAAAATTTCTAAACAATCTATAATAAAAGCAGGAATAATATTAGGTGTTGTTAGTTTAGGCGCATTAGGCGTACAAGGAAATCATAGTTCTAATCTTGCACATTCCAATTCATTAAGTCCTTTAACATATTCCGGAACTAAATTATCTGCTACACATTCAAATGGTTCAAATCATGCTAATCACTCCAACGCTTCCTCCCCTACCCATAGCTCTCATTCAAACGCAGTTGAGCAGCCCCCAAATACAACACATGGAAGCCATAGTAATAATGGTTGGTTCAACTAAATATTTTTAAAAGAAATTCCTTAAACTCACTTGTGTCTTTAATTTATTAAGCATAATACTTTTATTCAAAACTTTATCTAAATCAACACCAAATTTCTTCATAGCTAATTTTTTAGCATAATCTAACATTAATTCTTCAGAACCAAAATTAAGTGGCATTGTACTTAGTGACTTCCGGCTAGCTTCTCTACAAACCCAAACTCCCAATGGAACAGAATATTCACCTGTAATAAAACGAAGAGCTAAAACATTTCCTTGTCTACGAATACTCTTCAACTTTTCCAAAATACCTAACCTACAAGCATAATATCCTCCTGCAGTTTCATCCGCATAAGATTTCCGACCATAACAATCTTCATAATCAGTACTGTACTGAACTTCATTGGAGGTATTCCATGAAGCTTTAGGAGTATACATCTCAAATAATTCATAACCCCATGCAGAAGGAAATGTTAATATCAAATAATAATTACCCAGATACCCCCCAAAATAAGCTAGGTAATCCGTTTGTTGAAAATCCCTTATACCTTTAATCAAATTTTTACCCAGGGTATCATCAACAGCAGTAATCCCCCATCTTGTTGGAACTAGATGTCTGTTTTTTTTAACACCTAATGTGCCAATAGATAAAATCTTACTTAAAAAATTTTCATCAAATCCTTTACTATACAAATATTTCATTGCATCATTTGATTTTAAATCAAAATCAGAAACAACTTTGTCTACTTTAGTATGAATTTTGGAGTTTGATGTAATCTTAGCTTTGAGAAGAGATGCATTGGGACCAGTTGGAGCAGTAATAGAATCTGAATTTAATCTAAACTGAGGTTTATCTTCTAAGTTTATTTCTAGATCAACTGGTTTTGAGGCCATTCCAACCTCTTGAGCAATATCTAACATTTTATTAGAATCCTGTGCATGTACTTGAAATCTTGAATTTACAAGAGATGAACGATAGTTAACAATTTTAGGAATTTCAAAACCCGATTTAGCCCAATGTCTAGGGGCATCATATTCCCAAGCATCTTCTTTAATGGATGTTGGGCTGAGCAAACCAACATTTAGTTTAGGATATCCAATACGCCCAACAAAAGAGGTGGGAGAAGAACCTGAAAAATCTTTTGCAACTAAGTCACCTTTAACTTTAAATCTAGCTTGACTATTGATAATATGGGGACAAGAAATTTTCCCACAAAAACCACGACCTTTACATTTAATACATGAAACATTCATAAAAAAAGAAACTAATAAACATATTTAAATCTATTTAGACTATATTTATTGTCACCATTAAACGACATCTTTTTAAACAAGATTATAACCATATATATAGTTAAAATATAATACAAAATGGCAGCAGGAAATACATTTGGAGATTTATACAAGATAACAACATATGGTGAGTCTCATGGAAAATCTATTGGAGTCATAATTGATGGCTGCCCTTCTGGGTTAAAATTAGACTTAAAAAAAATCCAACAAGAATTAGATAAGAGACAACCAGGTCAAAGTAAAATTACAACTCAAAGAAAAGAAGATGATAAGTTTGAAATTCATTCAGGAGTCTATAAGGGAATAACCCTAGGAACTCCAATAATGATCATAGTTATGAACAAAAATTTTGATTCAAGCAAATACAATAATATAAGAAACAAATTAAGACCAGGTCATGCGGACCATACATATCAAGCAAAATATGAGATTAGAGATGCTAATGGTGGTGGAAGATCAAGTGCAAGAGAAACAATTGGTAGGGTATTAGGAGGTGCTATCGCAAAACAAGTTCTAAACCAATATTCCCATATTAAAATAATAGGTTATACTGCTTGTGTAGGTGGAATTGAAGCAATAAAAAGAGATTTCAATTTCATAGAAAAAAATGATCTAAGATGTCCTGATAAAACCTTATACAAATCTATGAAATTAAAAGTAACAAAAGCTATCTCTAACAAAGATTCTATTGGTGGTGCAGTAGAAATAATTGCTAAAAATATCCCCTTAGGATTAGGAGAACCAGTGTTTGATAAACTAAGTTCAAATTTAATGGAATCATTAGGAAGTATTGGTGCAGTTAAAGGAATAGAAATAGGATCAGGTAAACAAGTAGAAAATATGTTGGGTTCTAATTATAATGATCAAATAATTGCTAAAAAAGGAAAAATAATATATAAAACCAACAATGCAGGAGGGATTATTGGAGGGATATCAAATGGGGAAGACATAAAACTCAGATTATCAGTTAAACCAACCCCCACAAGAAATGAGATTCCATTAAATCTACCAACTCAAGATGGAAAAAAGAACAAAGAAGTTATCATTAAAGGTAATCATGATCCAATAATCATGCCAAGGATAGTTCCAATAGCTGAAGCAATGGTAGCAATAACCATCCTTAACTTTTTATTAAAACAAAAAGCATATGAATTATTCAAAAAATAATTTAGTTAATTTTAAATACCCTATTCAATCAACAAAAACTATGCTAACAGAAAAAGAAATTAAAGAATTGAGAGAAGAATTAGACAGTTGTAGTAGACCATTGATCTTTTTTCATGATGATCCAGATGGACTCGCTTCATTCTTATTATTTTATAGATATATAGGGGAAGGAAAAGGTGTTACCCTAAAAACATCTGCAGAAATGGGACCTGAATTTGCAAGATATGTTGAATCATATGGACCAGATAAAGTATTTGTTTTAGATAAACCAAGTATAAGCCAAGACTTCCTTGATGAAGTTAAAGTTCCAGTTGTGTGGGTTGACCATCATCCACCAGTAAAAAGAACCAAAGTAAAATATTTTAATCCAAGAGTGCATAATCCAGATTTAAATCATCCTGCATCATACTTATGCTACCAAGCAACAGAGCAAGATTTATGGATATCCATGGTTGGTACAACTGGAGATTGGGTAGTACATCCTAATATTGAAGAAGTGAAGAAAAAATATACTGATTTATTACCAGAAGACACTTCAAGACCAGAAGAAATATTATTCAACTCAAAATTTGGAAAATTAGCAAGAATATTCTCATTTTGTCTTAAGGGAAAAATGGATGATGTAAAAAAATGTTTTAAAATAATGACTAGAATAAAAACACCTTATGAACTTCTAAATCAAGAAACTCCTCAAGCAAAATTTGTCTATAAAAGATTTAAAGCAGTTGATGATGAGTATCAAGCAACGTTGAAGGATGCACTCAAACACGTTACAGATGAAAAGTTATTATTCTATAAATATGAACAAAACAGGATGAGCCTAAATCAAGATTTATCAAATGAACTAATGTATAAGTTCCCTGAAAAGGTAGTAATTATCGCAAGAGAAAAAAATGGTGAGATGAAATTAAGCTTAAGATCAAGTGATTATAATCTTCCACCTATGTTACAAAAAGCATTAGATGGTTGCGAAGGTTATGGTGGAGGTCACGAGCACGCTTCAGGTGCTAATGTCAAAGCAGATGATTTCCCAAGATTCTTAGAGCAGTTCAAAGCGCAGTTATGAGTAAACAAAATGAAAATTTTACTTTTTCCGTGTATTTGAAAATTTTAATTTCCAAAACTTTATAAAGGATTTATTGATTCTTAAATATATGCGGTGGTAGTATAACGGCTAGTATTCCGGCCTTCCAAGCCGGTGGTTCGGGTTCGAATCCCGGCCGCCGCATTTTTATTTTTTCAAATCTTTCTTTTTTTAATATTTTTAGGTTTTACAAGTTTTAAGAATTTAAGATGGTCTTTTTTCCTAATGTTTACATGGTGAATAGGTTTCCTATTGCCCCTCGAATCATTATAGATATAATGACCATAACTTATGTCAAAATAATCTAAAAAAAACATTATATCTTCAATTAATTTTCCAGAGACTGAATCAAAACTTATTTTCTTCTCGGAAATATATCCATCACTATCAACATTACCCCTTAAAAAACCTATTTTAAATTGATCAGGATAATCGCGATGCATTAAATGAACACTATATGTTTTTTTAGTATTTTTATCCCACAAAAGATATGATTTAATAAATTGTATTAATTCCTTAGAACAATAATATAAAATTAAAAGATTTTTTCTTTGAGACCTAATTGGTTTCTTATTAAAAAGTTTAAATAATAAAAATTCAATTTTTTCCATAAATTCTTTTTCATCGGGTCCAAAAAAGAGGTATACTCGATAATGGTATTGTTTAGTTTTATGAAAATTTCCATCACCTGCAAATAAACCCATAAATTCCCCTATAGGTTCCATATCTTTAAAATTTATTTTAATTGGAAAATACATTGGCCCTTTGATTTGTTTAGAATAATAATAAATTGTAGTTTTGCTTTTACTCATTAATTGAGAAATATAATTCAAAGATTTTCCTGATCTAACAAGAGATTTAATCTTTTCTATTTCGTTTTTTGTTAATCTTTTTTTAATCATAATAGATTGTAAGGATTTAAAAAAGATAAAAAAAAGAAGTATTTAAATCTTTTGTACGTGTTCGAATTAGTATTTTCTCACCCTTGGTGACGATAAACTTTTATAAGCATCATAACTATAATAATAATATATGCAACTAAAACACAGATTATTAATTGCAACGGATTCATTTTTACCAAGATGGGATGGTCCAACAAGATTCTTATTAGATATAATTCCTTGTATCAAAAATAATTTAGATATAACAATAGTATGCCCAAAATTCAAAGGAGATATCAAATTTAAAGATGCAACAGTTATAAGATTACCAGTTGAAGGAAGGTCATATTATTATGATAAACCAAACTTAAAATCTATGAATAGACTAGTAAAAGAACATGATATAATCTTTGCCAACACTTTAGGTCCAATAGGACAAAAAGCAATAAAATGTGGTGGAAAATTAGATAAACCAGTATTAAATTATGTGCATTCGATTCAATGGGACCTATTATCAAAAAATAGACTTTTTGAATATTTAATAAAATATAGAGAAATTAAAAAAACTAAAAAATTATATGAAAATTGTTCTATGTTAATCTCCCCTTCTATACATACCGCTAAAATTCTAGAAAAACAAAATATAAAAACACCCAAAGTAGTAGCAAAAATTGGAATAGATTTAGATAAATTTAAACCCCCTGAAAGCAAAGATTCTGCAAAACGAAGACTCAATATAGATCCTAATAGAAAAGTTATAGGTTTTGTTGGAAGATTAACCAAAAATAAAGATGTAAACACGCTTTATAGAGCATTTAGAAAATTAGAATTAAAACATAAAAATCTTTTATTATTAATCGTGGGTAGAGGTAATCCAAAATTAGAAAGAAAATTTAAATATGGTGAAAACATAAGACAAATAAAATTATCAAATAATATAGTCCCTTATTTACAAGCAATGGATATGTTTGTACAACCTTCCTTAACTGAAACATCTTCTTTAGCAACTCTAGAGGCAATGGCTTGTGCAATCCCAGTTATAACAACAAAAACAGGGGATTTAAAGAAATATATTAAAGACAAAGAAAATGGTTTATTATTCTCCAGAAAAAATGACACATTATTAGCCTTAAAGATTGAATGGTTATTAAAAGAAGAATTCGTTCGTTCGACGATTGGATTAAATGCACGAGAAACAGTTGATAAAATATTTAACTTAGATGATTCTAAAAAAGCAATTAAAAGGATATTTGAGAGCTTTTAATTTGCATTAGTTCTTACATTATTATAAATCAAACAAAACCTTTTTATACCATCACTAATTCTAAAATGTTACAATGATGCCAGGAATGAATCCAAGAAAAATGCAGCAAATGATGAAAAAGATGGGTATTGCCCAAGTAGAGATAGATGCAACAGAAGTAATCATCAGATGCCCAGACAAAGAAATCATAATTCAAAATCCTCAAGTTTCTAAAGTTAATGCAATGGGTCAAGAAACATTTCAAATAGTTGGAGAACAAGTTGAAAGAGCTCTGTCAACAGAAGCTGAAATTAACGAAGACGATATTAAAACTGTTATGGAACAATCAAATGTTGATGAAGATAAAGCAAAAGATGCCCTTGAGAAATCTAAAGGCGATATCGCAGAAGCAATTATTGGTCTTCAAGAATAAAAACATATTTATACTTCTTAAACTTCTTTTTTTACATGGAAAAGTTTCAAGAACTTAGAGAGATTTCTAAAAGAAAACTTACTCTAGCAGATCATATATTAACTCAAACTTACCCTTTGTTAAAAGATCCTAAACTATTATTAGCAGCAATTGAAAATATATTCCTCGCATATACTAATTCAATATCCTCTTTATTATATTATGAAAGATTATTCAAAAGAATACCTAACTTTCAAGATACCTATGAGAGTAAATTTAGGATATTTGAAGAAAGATGTTCGTTCAAATACCACATAAAAGAAGAAAATATAAATATAATCAAAGAGATTAAAAATATCATTGTACAACATAGAAAAAGTCCAATTGAATTCACTAGGGAAGATCAATTTGTAATATGTTCAAATGACTATAGTATGAAAACGATAAAATATGTGCAATTAAAGGAAATGATTATAAATGCAAAACAATTTATAGATAAAGTAAATACAATAACAAGTAAAAACGAGGCAATATTTAGATAAAATGGAAGAAAATATAGAAAATGCGCAAGAAGAACTAAAAAGGGTAGATCATTTGTTCTTTGTTAGTTTAAAATATACTAAAACCGGGGACGTTATAATGAGTATAGTTGAAAGATTGATTAATTCTTTTGATTTTACAATAGATGCTTTATTCAAATATATGGAAAACAAAAAAAAGGTTTTTGAAGTTCCAGATAATGCAGTAGCTAAAACAGCTCAAATAAAAAAATTGTTTAAATCAGATGAACAATTTATGGAAGATATCGATTTATATCAACTTTTAAGAAAAATTAAAAGATCTGAATACAGTACAGTTAGAGAATTTAGAAAACATGTAACAATGAGTACTGTAGTAGATGAAATAGGGGTAGATGTTAATATAGACGTTATTGAAGAATATTTTAAGAGAACTAAGAATTTTGTTAATAAATCATATAGATTAATCCATGGGATTAAAGATGAATGACTTAACTCAAAGACTAAAACAAAAAGGGTGGACTGATGAGGACATCTATAAGGCAGTTGCCATAATTGAAAAAGGCAAACAAAAAAAAACTTCTAAATCGCATATATTTGATACAATAATGTATTGGTTGGTACTTCTTGTTGCATTAATAGGAAATTTCATAATTTCAATCATATTAATACCATTCTTAGTTGCAATGCATGGTGTAAGTTTATACACAATAATAATCATAATAGGTTTTGCCTTTGGCGCATTCTTTGATCTACTCATAAGGGATATTGAAAAAATTCAAGATAAAGATATTATAATTGCAGGTATTTTTTTACCCTTATTGGCGTTGATTAATGTTATCTTAATGGTTAATTTTTCAAATAACCTTCAAAAAGTTATGGGATTGAGTAATATACAACATAATCCAGTTATAGTGAGTATTGCTTATGTAAGTGCATTTATTTTGCCTTATATAATAAGAGTTTTCATTCTTTATAGCAAAGGTAAAAATAATATTTTACACAATCTTTAATTTCTAATTATAATGTAAAAAGATTTATAAAGCGTTAGAATTCTCTCTTTTAATAAGAATGGCCCCGTAGCCTAGCCTGGATAAGGCGACAGCCTTCTAAGCTGTAGACCGAGGGTTCAAATCCCTTCGGGGCCGTTTTATATTTACTTTTGGAGGTATGGCCAAGTAGCTAAGGCAAGTGGCTGCAAAGTTAAAGAAACAATTCTTTTGCCGAGCCCACTGATCGAGAGTGCAAATCTCTCTACCTCCTTTTATTTTTCTAAGTTCATGAAAGGTTCAAATATATACTAATTGAAAAATTAATAAATTAATCTTTATTTTCAATATAGAAATTAAATAAACCAATAAAACAAATAAATTCAAACATCAAATCCAAAAAAGAAACATTTATATAGAAGTTTATCTGAATATCAGATAAAAGAGCTAATAATCCAAATATTTGAAGGAAAATCAAACTAAAATTAAGAAATTCCACTAATTTCAAAGATTTTCGGAAGTTTATTCTGAAAATCAGAAAAAAGAGACAAAAAATAATGAAAAATATTTACAAATGAAACGTTATCCAAAAATTGTACAGTGTGATGGTAGAGGGCAAATAGTCATACCTAAAGACATTAGGCGAGATTTACACGTCGATGAAGGCACTGGTTTTTGGATGTATTCTATAACTGATGAAGGAATTTTACTAAAAAAAGTGGATCATCCAACTCTTGAATCTAACAAAGAAATTTTAAATGAAATTAATGAAAAAGCTGAAAAACTAAAAGTAAAAAGGGTAAATGTAAAAAGGTCTGTTGACAAGTATCAAAAAATAAAAGAAGGAAATTTAGACGTAATATGAAACAAGGAAACGCTAAAACAAGAATTGTACCAATATTCCTAATAATCTCTATACTCTTAGCTATAACTATCTCCTCCGAAGGGGAAAAACAAATAGATATTAATTTAGAATTTAGTAATTCAACTAATTATGATCCTAATAATGATGGAATCGAATCTATAAACAGTGTAGTTGATTTAACAGTTCAAAATACTAAATTTAACTGGAATGTTAATGAAGATAAATTATTAACCAAATGGAAGATAACAAATGAAGATAAAGAAACTACAAACATTTGTTATGGTAATCCAGAAGGGTGTTCATTTGTTGACTTAACAAGCGCATCTGAAAACTGGAATGATATATTCTATGTAAATTACGATAAAGATGGTGCAGGATATACCAACAAAATTGAAAGTCAAGTTATATATTATAATGTTGAACTTGAATCAAATATCATAGAAATTTATGATTCAAAATATGATAAAAAAGATGTTAAATTTTATGACGAGGAATCCAAGGATCTATCTAATCTCAAGGTAACTATTAAGAACAAGAACAAAGAAGATATTGGAAATTATAATATTGTTGAAAATGAAGATAGTTATGATTTAACAATTTCAAACAAAAAAGATAAATCTAACTCATTTGGAGTAGTTTCAGCTACTGTTTCAGCAAAAGACAGTTTACCTGAATCTAAAGTAGAAATTAGAAAAATCAAAAACATCAAAGATGTTAAAGCAGTAATAGACAAATCAACAGATGATCTAATCCAAACAGATATCCTAGCAATAAATGATTCTAATCTTCAGTTTGAAACAGCCCAGATAACCCTAGCTAAACATGGTCAAGTAGATGCCATCCTTAGATGTGAAAACTTTAACTTTGAAACATTGGAATGTACAGAGTGGCAAACTACAGATATTGAATTTGTAGATAATGGGGATACAGTAACCTTTACTGTAACTGGATTTAGTGCTTATGGTGGTACTGAGATTAATATAATTGACCTACATAGTTATCCACCATTATATGGTAATTGGACTGTTAGATTTACAACTGCAGGTACTGCAGACTTAAAGATCAGAGCAGTTAATGGAACGACATGGACTAATACAGGAGATGTAGGTTCCGGTTATGACTTAAAATTCTTAGGATTAAAATGTGGTGAAGATAGTATTGATTATCAATGGATTAATGATGAAGCAGTAATAGAAAATTATGAATGTAGTGAAATTAGTTATGAAACGCAAAAAGAATTAACAACAGGAGCACATTATTTGGAATATGAATTTGGAGATAATCTAGCTTACGCTGAAAATAATGTAGGGGCAATTACATTAACAGGTTCAATTGTAGAAAAAGGAAGTTCAGTTATTGCATCATCTTCAGGAGATTGTGGGCAATGGTCAATCTCAGCAGGTGCCTCTTACTGTTCAATTTCAGGAAGTTCATGTTATGCAACTGTAACAGGAGTAGCAGTGGGAAATTGTACAATAAGACTTGTTAATTCAACAGGAGGGGACCCTCAAACAACAACCCTAACTGTACAAGACACAACTGCTCCCTCTGCAGATTATACTGTTACTGCGTATGATTATCCGGGTGATCAATGGGAAAATGGAATTGTAATTAAATGGAATGATTCATCATCTAATGATGTTTTTTATTATACAGTACACAGAGCAGAAAACAGCCCTAATGGTGGGACAAATTTAACAACCATTGCAGGAAATAGTTCTCAATCCTATGAAATTAATGATACTTATTCCAATGATTCAACTAAAATATTCTATTATGGTGTAACTGCCTGTGATGATCAGTTTAATTGTAATCAAGTCTGGTCTGATGCAACTAGTGTAAATGCTCAACCTATACAAATGTTAACAGTAATCAAACATTTAGATGAATCATTAGTTTTAGGAGATAATAAAACTACAGAAATCATGTTATCTAACATATTATTAAATCCTACAACCAAAATTGCTACAACAACAGATAACATAAAATGCGTAGGTGTTGCACATGACATAGATAATGAATCGTTATCAATGGTGTATAACATAACTATCAGAGAAACTTATGGTCAAGGTTCAAATATCCAATTAAATGGTATCTTAGATGATTGTGTATATTTTGATTCGGATGTATGGGGATGGCAAAATGAAAATTATAACTTCACAGAAGGAACTACTTTTTGTGAAATAAATATAAATTCAAGCTTGACTAGCAAAGGAGATAAAATAGATTGTTCTATGTCCCCTTATGACGGGGATGAGTATGGTACTGCTAAAAGTAGTCAGACTGCATATATAAACAATACTGCACCTTTTGCTTCAGGTGTTGGCATAACACCTTCCAATCCAAACGAATCATCTACATTAGTATGTAATTATACATACTTCAATGATATTGATGTTGGTGATACTGAAAATGTATCTGGTGCTAAATTTAAATGGTATATCAATAATGAAGGATTAAATGATTTTATAGAGATTAATGGGGAAACTTCTAGAGACTTATCAACAACATTTGATAAAGATGATATTGTAATGTGTGCAGTGATGGTTAAAGATTTAGACATAGGATGGTTAAAAGGGCCATTATGGGACGATGAATATGTAAATGGAAGTTCTGTAACTATTGTAGATAATGCAAAACCTCAAATCATAGATTATTTTGATAATTCAAATGAAACATACCCTACAACAGAAGGTAGTTCTGTAACATTTGATGTAGAATGGGCTGATTATGAAGACGCTGGTGAATCTGCTCAGATGTATGTATGTAGCGAGAATACAGTTGCAGAAACATCTAATGAAAATGGTACCGATAATCTTGAATTTGGTAATTCATCAGATATGATTTATTATACCAATTTAACAGGAACATATGTTGAAACAATTGGAATCAAACCTTGGAAAGCAATAAATTCAATAGGTGGAAACCTAACAAATGGTACAACAGGATATCTATATGATATTTATGCATTTGAAGTAGATAATGTTGGGGATGCAATAAATAGCACAGCTACTATGATTGCTTACGATCACAATAACGCATTTACCATCGGTAAATATAATTATATTTCATTACAGTATAATGCACAACCACTTCCAACTAAACACCTAGCTTTAATGTTTTGTGTAGATACTGATGATGATGACACAACTTACTGTGGGACAGACATGTCTTCAACAGATTATACATTATCAATAAAAGCTACAGATGTAACAGGTACTAATTTAGGTAATATTAACACCACCAATACTAACACATCCGAGAATAGATCATATGCAGATGCGAATATAAAAATAAATTATATGTCTACTGCAGGTGGGAATGTCTCATCAAATGGATGTATTGGGACTCAATATTGTCAGACTTCAATTTCCTCGGATACAGAAATAGATTGTAGTTATACAACTTCAAAAGATTATGATGATGAAAGATCCAATGATTATTATGTCAAAGTATGCGATGATGAAGATGCATGTTCAGTATGGAGACGAGGAACCTTCTGGGTAAATTATAAAGCTCAGATGAATTTAGTTAACTTAACGACAACCAAAAATAACACTGATTCAAATCAAATCTTAAACTTCACATCAGACTCTAACCTTAACTGTACACATAATGCAACAGATACATGGATTAAATCAGGTTATAATAATGGAAATTTAAGTTATACTTACAAATGGTATTACGATAGGGGTGATGTTGGTATATTTACTTATTATTCAACTGCACCAACAGCTAACATACTAGCTCAATCTAACACTCAGGAAGGGGACAAATGGTTATGTGAAGTTACACCTAATGATGGATTTATGGATGGTACCCCCTCAAATGCAAGTTATGTAAACATAGGATCTAATAGTAGTTCATCAGTACCAACAGATGGAACTCCTGCTATCACAAATATAATTGATAATTCAAATTCAATAAACCCTTCAGCTGAAGGTTCAACAATAACATTTAATATTTCCTGGGCAGATGCAAATTCATCTAGTCTAAGTGCAATCTACATCTGTAATACAACGAGCGTCACAACAACGGGATGTACAGATGCTGGTGAATTTGGGAGATCAACAGGAACAATAAGTTCAAATCCTATTGAGGTTTCATTTACAGCACAAAGTAAGTGGGGAGAAAACCAAACAGCATATGTATATATTTATGATGATACATGGATATTATCAAATGCTTATGTTGAAAATTTCACAATAAATCATAAACCTAATTTAACAACATTTACAATAGATTACACATCGGCAAGTTCATTATCATGTAATTATGTAGTTGCTGCAAATAATCAAAATGAATTAGGTGACATAGACGATGAATTAAATATAAGTTTATCAGAATTTAAATGGTGGAAAAATGGTGCGATTCAAGCACAAACAACACAAAACATCACAGCAGTCTCAATTCCAGAAAATAATTGGATTTGTGGAGTTCAAGTATATGATAATCATGGATTAGCATCTTCAAATTATATTAACTCATCAATATTTTATGGTACCGATACAATTATTGCACCAATTATACAAAACTTACCTTCAGCAACAAAAGAATCATCTATTAATATAATAGGGTACTTGAATAAAAGTAATTACAATTTAAATGTAACAAGTATTGCAAGACAAAATGGTTCATTCGTTAATATAAGTTCACAATGGCTAAGGAATGGCAACAATACACTATATGGGTCTGCATTAGTTTATCAAGATTCATCTGCTGGAAATAGCTATATCAGAATAAGTGAAGATTATCTAAGTTATTTTGTCGTAAACAGATCAGTAGAATTTACAAACCATAATAAAACAAACTTTGAAAAATATAAAATAAGTGCAGTGGTAAATTTATATGATTTGACCCATAGAATTGACTTCAATTCAGCATTAGAATCTAATGTAATTAAAGATGAAGTTATGTATATTTACAATAACATAACACCTACTGGGTGGTTTAATTTAAGTCAAAACTTATTCCCGGCAGATAATGAAGTTAAAGTAAGGGGTTATGAAAATGTATCAACAGAAGTTCTAACAGGACTCCCAACTACATTCAATATCTATTATGATCCTGAAGAACCTATTATTAATACGACATTAACCAGAACTTCATCAAATGTAAATGCACATACAATTTACTTTAAAGTTTCAGATAATTATAAACTTAACCTTTCAACATTATTATTAAACATAACAAACGGCACATATAATGTTACTCACAGGTATGATAATTTATTTTACAATAATGAATCATTAAATTGGGGCGATAATATAGTGTGTAGTGGAAATACTACCTTCCAAAACTGTAATGCTTCAATAAATTTAAACGATGGAAATTACACATTAACATTTAGCGTAAATGATTCCGTAACATGGAATACAACTAGTACAATATCAGATTATATTGTAGATTCTAGTTCGCCAGAGGCACCAACGATTTATGTAAAATCAATTCAAAATACAACTAACTTATCTTTAATGTGGCATGACTCTTCATCAAATATAACTTTCTTTGAATATGCAGTAGGAACTGCAAGAAATCCTGATAATGGTTGGGACTCAATATTAGAATGGACAAATGCAACAGAAGTACCTTTAATAAAATTAGTTGATTCAGATAATGATAATTATCCAGATGAAAACGAAACATGGATAAGATCTGTAGATAGGAATATATCTAGTGATGATATAGTAAACAAGACTGGTAATGCAAGTCTAAGAAACTTCCAAACTGATAGAGAAATGTATTATTGTGGGGACGATACTGAATTCAAAATAAATTGTTCAATCGTTCTTGATATAAATGGTGATTTTACCTATGACTACTTTAATGATACAATATTATATAATGGTTCCCCTATAACAAATTTATCTTCATTAAAGAATTTCACAACAAACTTCACTTACTCAGATTCAGACCACAACAACAACTATACAACTGGAGAAGCAATAATTGTAGATGGGAATCTTGACCTACAATTAAACCAAGGAAATTTAACGGGGATATCAACAGATACAGTAATAGTAAACGCAACCACATCAAGTTTATTTATACCCTTAACAACAACCAATCTTAACCTAACAAACCATAATTTTTATTATGTAAGTATAAGATATAAGACAGATGAGAACTTATTCTATAGTTTAATAGGTTCTTCATTAACCATCAAATATAAAATAACATCTGGTGGTGGCGGGGAAACTGAAGATAACTGTACAGGTCCAACAAACATGCATGTAAATGCGTCTTTAGTTTCAGAAATAGAAGCATTAAATGCAACATGGAATGAAAGTACAGATGAATGTTATACAATTGATAGATATGAATATTCAATTGGAACATCTGCAGGAGATACAAGCACATTATCATGGACAAGTGCTATGTTAAATACAACTGCAATATCAACAAATGATCTAACAGATGCAAATGTATATTATTGGAATGTTAAAGCAATAAATTCAATTGGACAAGAAAGTAGTGTGGCATCAAGTGTAGGTACAACTTATTATGATCAGATTGCACCTGATGTAAATATAACACAAGTAGCTAATGATACAAACTTTTCAGATAACGGATGGATTGATGTAGAAGAAGATAGTGTTACTGCAATAACCCTTGTTGGAGATGAAAATATGACTTGTTTCATCTCACCTTATGATAAAGGATATAGTAATTTCAATTCAGACAATGATACTTGGGCTTCAGTAAATAGTTCAACTACAATGAACTTTACATTATATAATTTAATAGAAGGAACTCACACATACTCAATAGTATGTACAGACTTCTCTACACCTACACCAAATCAAGCTAGTATTTCAACAAATGAGGACATAACATTCACACTAGACTGGCCTTCAGTACCAGAAGTAACAGTACCTCAATTCAATCAAAGTTCATATTTGTTAGGTGATTCAATAAGAATTAATACAACTTATACAGACCAAGATAATAATACTGGCACTGTTTATGTAATGTGGTATGTAAATCAAACATACTTAATGAACACAACACAAGAAAGTGTAACAAATGGTACTGTAATAACTTCTGAAATTAATAGTACAGATTTCACAAGAAATGATGTAATCAATGTAACTGTATCTGCAACAGATTCAACAGGATTGAATAGTACTGTACAAGAAAATAGTATTTCATTAAGTAACACTGCACCGACAATAACAACAATTATATTAAATTCAACTAATCTCGAAAACAAAACTGCAGAAGATCTAGAATGCCATGTAATTTCTGCAACAGATGTAGATGGGGATGAATTAAACTATACCTATAAATGGTTTAATAATAGCATACTTGAATTAATAATTAATAATACAAACGAAACCATACATCTACTAAATAACTCTAATACATCTAAAGGGGAAAATTGGACATGTGAAGTAACTCCTTATGATGGAACTTCAGATGGAAATTCATTAAATAGTACAATATTAACAATAGCTAATACAGATGTTACATTAACTGCAAATCTAACAAATATAAGTTTTAATAATGATTTAAAGAATGCAATAAACTTAAACTCTTATTTTTCAGATGTAGATGGGGATAATATAAGCTATACCGTTTCAGGAAATACTCAAATAAATGTAACTATTGGTGATGATGGTATTGTTAATTTATCATCAACTATCTCAACATTAGAATCAGTAAGTTTCACAGCAAACAGTAGTTTATCCTCTAGTGTTACAAGTAATACAATACAAATTAATGCAACAAACAATACAATAGTGGTTTCATTAGACAACCCTATTGATTATTATAACTCATCAAATTTAACTGTAACATTTAATTGTTCTGCAAACAATACAAGGAACATAAACCTAACAAATGCTACATTAAATATATATAATTCAACTGATGAGTTGTTATATAATATAACTACAAACACAAATGTAGAAAATTCAACAAATATGACATTTAGTTATACATTTACGTCAGATGGAGTTTACACATGGAATTGTCAATTCGAAGATAACCAAAGCAATACCGGCACTACTGCAAATGATTATACATTAACAATAGACACGACAGAAACTAATATAAGTTTTTCATCAGGAACTTTAGCTAATGATACCATCATTCCAAGAACATGGATATATTCAGATGTAACCTTATCAGGAGATGTAAAAACTATTACATGGAATATTAATGATACAGAAACAGTATACAATTCAACAACTTATAATCATAATCAAACTAGTTTAGGTAATGGAACATATAATTACAATGTAACAGTTTGCGATTATGCAAATAATTGTAATAGTACAGAAACAAGAGTGATAACACTAACCACATCACTCCCTGCAACAATAAGTAATGTAGTAAACACATCAACAAGCACAACTTCAACAATTACATGGGATACAGATGTACAAGCTAATTCAACAGTATTTTATGGAACAAATCAATCAAACCTTAATATGTCAGTGAGTTCACCTACATTAACAACATCACATTCCATATCATTAAGTAATTTAATAGCAGAGACAAATTATTCATATGTTGTTAGTTCAACAACAATATATGGGGTAGAAATAAATTCATCAGAATATAACTTCACAACATCTACAATAGTTGCTGGTGGTAGTACCTCTTCATCAAGTGGTGGAGGCGGTGGTGGAAGTAGTTCGTCAGATACAACTGTCATAACACTATCAAATTCATACAAGGGAGCAGACTTTAGTAGAAATGATAGGTTAAGCTTTGAATACAATAATAGATACTATGAAATAAAGATAGTAAAGATTGGGGACACCTACGTTGATGGTTTAGTAGTTAATACAAAAGAATTATTCAAACTAAACCTGGGAGCAGAAAAAGAACTTGACTTAGATAGCGATGGAAAAGGTGACATCCAAATAAAATTAACTAAAATCGAAAAAAATAAAGCAGACATATTAATCAAAACTGCAAAAACATTAGAACCTTTAAGAATAATCAAACTACCTAAAACGGTAACACAACCAGAAGGCGAAGTGTTTAAACCAACACCTAGACCAGTAATACAACCTGAACCAGAAGAACCTATTGATGATCAAAGAGAATTAATACCTTACAGTATTGCTGTAATTACAGCATTAGCTTTAGTTGGTGGACTAGTTATGAAAGAAAAGATGAGGGTAGATTACATCTCACAACAACATGAATTAATGCTTCCAATATTTATCCATAAAGCTAAGAAAAAAGGGCATGATATAAAAGATATAAGTGATACTTTAATCAAGAAAGGTTGGCCTAAAAGGATGGTAGCATCAGCTTCACTACATGGTGCAATAAGTCTACTGCAAAAACAAGGTCACGACCATTCATCTATAAGGAAAACCTTAAAGGGAAAGGGATTTAGTACAAAGGTAGTAAATGATGCAATTGTTACTCATCACATCAATAAAGAGTTAAAGAAAAGAAGAAGTATCAAAAAGATAAGAAAAGAACTCCTTGATGCAGGATGGAATCAAAAAACAGTACATAAAAAGTTACCACCCAAAGTGTAAAAAAAATTAAAATAAGGAAATATGAAAAAAATAATATTTAGTTTATTAATAATCTTATTTTTATTAGTTGGTTGTTCGAATTTAGAAAATGTTGAAAAATCATCACAACAAACAGAAAAAGATATGCAACAATCTCAAAATATAATACCCTCCGAAGATAATGTTAAACAAGATGATATATTAAGTAAGAAACAAATGATAGACAAATTACATCAAGATTTAAAGAATAATAATGAGATTATAGAGATAACATCTCAGAATATTTATCTTAATAAAGGAGAATCAAAACAGATCTTCTTAGGTTTTTACAACACTCAAGATTATACTACCTCTTTCACAATTAAAATCAAAGAGAGTTCTACTTGTAATAAGGAAGGTTTATTATTCAAAAATTCACCCACTCAAGTTATACAAAAAGAGATTGTAACTCTCCCAATGAATATAAAATCAGAAAGCATAATTAAATCAACTTGTTTTTATGATTTAGAAGTACAATATGGAATTGATTTAGAAAACAAAGAAATTGTCCAATTAACAATAAACTCAAAAAATTAATTTTTTCTTTTATGAAACTTAATAGATCTATAAATCCAATAACAAATAGCACCTGCGCTTAAAACAAACATATAAAGATGCAAAGGATTTCTTTCATGCACAACTTCTGTTGCTGTTAATATGATTGTCTGAGTTGTTTGTATTGGTTCAGCAACCATAGCTAACAAAGGAGCAATAAAACTATGTGTGGTTGTAATTACTATAATTGGTACAAATATTAAATAAATAAATGCAGTAATAAAATAATGTTGAATTCTTTTATAATTTTTTGAATCTTTAGCGATATAAAAAGCCCTAATAAAGTAGTAAAAACCAAAAAGTACAGAAACAAATGATGCAACTAAAGCAACACCCATAATAAGGATATATTTTTCAAGGATTATATTTGTTAGTACCATCAATCTATTCTATCAATAATTTTATATAAATCTTTCTAAACTATTGGCTAATATGAAACCCTTTTGATTTTGATGAATATCAAAATTAAACAATCTCCTAATCTTATCAAACGATCAATATTATAAGCAATAACTCTAAAAGCAACTTCCATTTTTTGTGTTTTACATAATC